>Ga0209373_10000013_pt1 | contig 488873 bp, 443 predicted proteins | sample Higcelweek5metaG_FD_187173 | JGI IMG/M metagenome (GOLD analysis project Ga0209373, IMG submission 187173) | Freshwater pond sediment microbial communities from the University of Edinburgh, under environmental carbon perturbations - High... | ecosystem: Environmental > Aquatic > Freshwater >...
TCTACAAATACTCCTACGTCACGTACAATCATCACCGGCCGCACACCTACAACAACTGGCGCACACCGTTTGAGGCTCGATCAACACGAATTAGGACATAGTGTTACAACAACGGTTGACCACAACAATAGCAAAACAGAAATTACACCACAAAATTGAAAAAATTGTTGAACAAGAAGCAACACTTGCAAAAATATCTGGCACTAATAGCGAAATTGAGAAACAATCTCCAACGGCCCTTTCGACTGAAATACTAACCATCCTGTTTAGCATTCAAAATGCAATTACAGATATGCAAGTATCCTTAAAAAGGAGCAATAGTGAAACTATTGAAAGTATTGTCAAAGCGATGCAAACGGCTCAACCGCAAATGTCTCCTGAAGCTGCTATGCAAGCACAACTAGTTAGTGCATTAATTCAAAATCCAGGAAGCTTAAAAAATTTGATGGAACTTTCACAGCAGTTTCCTTCAAAACCTAAATGAGTGAATTGCGAAATTCTCGTCGTTTTCAAAATCAGGAAGGGAGATTTGCAAAAATTATATGATCAAAATATTGTGGAATTTTCTGCATTTTTTGGTGCTCAATCCCACAAAACATTTCTTAAAACTCCGCAAGAAATATTTGTTCTCTTTAAATGACGCCCAGAATTTCGCTAATTTGTTTTAACACGATATACTAATTAATATATCATAGTTGAAATGTCCAACTAATAGAAATATATATTCTTTAAAAAAATTAAGAGCCTGCTATTTAGATTGATAGCAGGCTCTTTACTATAGGATTAAAGAATGTTATTGTTCGGATACGTATTTATCCTCTACCGGATTTGTTTTTTGTGGGATCTACGAGTTTGAATCCCTGTCCAGGTTTTGGTGTTGGCGGCATTGGATTATTCTTTGTACTGGTGATTTCCTTACCAGTTTTACCACCGCGAGGCCCAACTATTTCGTATTGACCCGATTTAGGAGTTTTCGTTCCTGGCTTTGTTGTCATATGCTTCTCCTTATCCTAATGGCAACTTAAGCAAGTTGTCATAGGTGTTTTCATTGGGTGAAGACTTTACGTATTTTTCACCCATATTGCTTACAGCAGGTAAAACATCTGGATATGGATAGATGTCTACCTGCATAGAACCTGGATTGCTCTTTACAGCATCGTGTACCTTTGATTTCGTATACCATCCCGGTTGTGTGCATCCTTCAATGTAAAGAGAATCAATCTCGATTAGGGTATTGCCTTGGGCAATCATTTTTCGTTTAGTAGCGCGCATGTCATCACCTCTCATTTCTTTTGCGTTTGCTGGTTTATAATTCTACGGAAACTTAGATTATATGGAATAGTATGATATACTCCTAATGTCAGTTGAGGAACAACACATCTAATTCCATCCAAGAACGCTTGAGCGTATTCGTTCTATGCGTTTTTTGTTATTTCTTTCATAACAACCACCCCCTACATACCAAAACCTTTGTTCAGTAGGCATCACTTACTAAATCAATTATTTGTTGAGGAAAACAAACTGTTCCATCGATGCAACACAAGTATATCACGGTCGTTCCATCAATGCAACACTTTTTGTTGCTTCTATGCACCACGTGTGGTAAATTGTAATTAATAAGGAGATAAGCATATGAAAGATGTAACTTTAGGAGAATATATAGTTCAATCAAGAGAATCAGAGGGGTTGAGCCAGCGAAAGCTTGCGGAGTTAGCTGGATTAACAAATTCGACAATAAGCCGTATTGAATCTAATCAAGTAAAACCCGATCCTGCGACACTCGAGAAGATAGCTCAAGCTCTAAATATTGATAAATTAATTCTAATGACAAAATGTGGCTATAGTGAAATACCAGAAGATTTTATAGTCATTGCACGCAAAGCTGGCGAGCTAACATTAGAACAGCGTGCAGAATTATTTCAGATTTTCAATAATACAATCGATGGTTATATTAACGGCAATGCTATAGACGATGAGGAGGATGATTGAATTTGGATTTTGATTGGAGAAGCATCACATCAACAGCATATTTAGCCTTAGTCCAATTGAATATCACTTCTTTTCCAATTCCTCATAAAGAAATCAAATGTGAAGGGGTCATGGTTATTAGTTATCAAAAATATTCAAGAGTAACAGGCTTATCATTGGATCAAATCACTTGCGGTCATCAACTGGATGATGCTTTTGTTTTGAGAAATCTGCGCCCTGGCACTTCTTTCATCTTATATAACAAAGATAAAATTACTAGCAGAGTAAAACATACATTATGGCATGAAGTTGGTCATATAAAGTGTAAACATATCAAGCATGGTGATAAGGAAGAAATTGAGGCAAACTTTTTTGCATCACAAGCAAATGCACCTAATGCGATAATAAAAGAAATATCCAAGAGAGGATATAAAATTGATGTTCAATTTCTCATTGATTGCTTTGGACTTAGTAAGGAATCAGCAAATAAAAAGATGGACTATTTAGGAAGATATCATTTCGATCATACAAACGAGTACGATGATGTAATACTTCAACTATTTTCAATATTTATTAATTCAAAATACCCACCCCGGAACGCTCACTATTACGATGACTACTTTGAGGAGTTAGAAAACAAACGTTTAAATTGGTAAAAAGCACCGTCAATTCATAAGAAGGATCAAATATACTATAGAACTCACAATTAACTTATAAGCGGAAAATTATGTAAACACTTCCAATATTATTAGTATCTTTTTTGGTGCCCAACTTTACAAAGTCACCTCATAAAGCCCTTCGAGAAACATTTGTTCTCTATTGTGAAGATGCCTGCAATCAGGACATCTCAGTCATAACACAACGCACTCCAGGACGACATAGCGCGCCCCAAATCCACGTTTTTTCCACCTGGAAATCGTGTGAACTGTTAAAGGTTCCGCGAGTTCGAATCTCTCTCTCCGCCAAAATTAGGCCTCGTAACGTGCTGGAAGCAGCGGTTGCGAGGTCTTTTGATGCCGTTAATTTTTCAAGGGGCTGAAGGCGATTTTCGTGATTTGGTGCCATTTGGGTGCCCGGAATACACGGGTAGATATGAGTTAAATCAAGAGCCGCTAGTCTGAATAAAGGTTAAATAGCATTACTCGCACGCTAATGAGTTGTCCTGGATTTGCCAACGACAAGAATGAACATTCAAATTCATTCATATCTATTTCTTTTAGCTTGCGTTTTTCTTGAATTGATTCGAGTGCTTGTCTAGCTGCAGAAATCGCTTTCAAGAAATCCTTATTCCGAACAAAATAGATTAATGCCGTTTTACAATCTCTCCATGTCAGATAACTATCAAGCTGCTTTATGGCCTCGGCAACGCTTCCTTGACCTGTCCACATTTTGCATTCTGCTACAAATGCCGCTCTGTTTTCCTTTTCAATACATATATCTGTTTTCCCATTATTTCGAAACGTCTCGCCATTTACTGCTCCTCGATACATACCGTTAAGTGCCGCAAGAAGAGTGTTTCTAAGATCTTCCTCATGCATCGCTTTATAGGACGATGGTGTTCTCTCATATGTACTTCCGTTATGTTTTATTGTCTCTAATATGAATTTGTATTCATCATCCGAAATAAAATATGATTGTACATCGTTGTATTTCTTTGCAATGGGTATAATTTTTCGTTGCATGGGAATATGTGTTTCTGCAAAATCATTTTTCTTAAGAGGTACTTCAAACATATTTGAAATCGCAAAATATTGTTCAACCTTTTTTCTTTTTTCACTTAGCATGTTCCGCGCGGTGCCCAACAGCGCAGTATTAAATTTAATTACATCTGAATTTGCAAAACCTGCGCCCTTTTTTATTGATCCAATATTTCGAGATAATTCAGCATTAAATTTATTCTTACTTTCTTCGTTTTGCATTTCATTTAGAGCGACTTCATAAGTCAATACTATAAAGCCTTTTACTAATTCTGCTTCTGGATATCCTGATAATGAAAAGGTAGACGCACGACATCTGAATAGCTGAACATCTCCAACATAAGGATAATAATATTTCATAACTATTCCATCCACCTCAAAATAGTCACTTGAATATTCGTCTCTGTAGAAAGGATGAACTCGCTTCAGAATTTTTTTTTGTACTATAGTCCGTTTATCAAATTCTTCTTCCCCAATAATTAAAGGCTCCACCTTGAATTCTTCAAAACAATTTCCGGAAAGCAATTCGAGATCATTTGCCATTATTTCGTCATTGGTATACCGGTCTATTTTTTCCTTCATTTGCAAATTCTGTTGTTCAAGAACTTTTATCAAATCATTATCGGAAAAAAAGCGCATATAAGACCTCCATACAATTTATTGGATTAACGCGAAAATTAGCCTACGCTACTTTCGCATTGGCATTGACCTGCTCAATCGCTTTTCGGATTCCTGCCCACATAGACAAATCGGTAAATACCTCCACGATACTGCCGCGATCTGTAAAGGGGTGTTCCTGCAGGACGGACAAATCTTTCATTAGCCCGTTATGCACTATATATTCAATGATCTGGTTCACGAAATATATCTGCCGGCTGTCCATATTCGTGCTATCGAGATAGTCCGCAAATGCTGTCTTTGCGGCATTCATCTCCAAACCGACAACCTCACGAACAAATTCTCCGAGTGGTTTCTCACCGCATTCTGACTCATAGTCCTGCTTTGTACCAACCTCACTCCAAAGAATACCCTCCAGGGTTTTCACATCTTCTTTCGTAAGCGGGACATTGGATTTCAGTTTCGCTATCACTGCATGATCCTGATGCAAGCGAATATAGTATTCCGCTTTTTCCTTGTAATTTTTCAAATCATCATTTTCAAGATCCGATTCATTCCATTCCCGGAAGAGAATCTCATCTGCAAAATTCGTGGTGTATTTGAAAACGTTGTTCGGAATATACTTCATAAGCCCGCGCAGGTTTTCGCGGATTTCCTCGAATTCGTTTATCCCTGCGTTGTCCAAATAATCCGTGTGCAGAATTTTGTTAATCAGTTCTGACTGTGCCATGATCTCGGGAATATTTGCCACACCCGCAATTCCACTGACTCTCTTAAAAAGATCACTGCGGGCGCGGCCGTATTTTTCGCCGGCCAGATAGGCAAGCTCTAGTCCATACATCAGCGCATCGAATCGGACCGCGCTTGCCTCATCCTCTTCCGGAAGTATGAGTGGAGCCAACTCCGTGTTAATGATTAACGTATCCTCATAGCCTAGTGAATCATAGTTTTTTACATCGGAATACATATCTACGTATTTTAAGTGCTGTCGAACTGCAAAATTATTACGGTTCAATTCCTGAGCCTTGCGAACCATGTCGTCTACAAGGCTCTTTCGGAAGGGAATCAATTCTTCGGTTTGGAAAGCAATATCTTGAAGTTTATGGACAAGCTTCGTCTTCAAATCAAAAATTGCTCCCTGCAGCGCCAACATGTTGGCTGTAGGTCGGCCTTTGTTCATGCGAAAAAATTCGAAATTTCCACAGAAATCAAAGATGTAGAATTTCTGCTTATCCTCACCGTCCAGAAGTCCCGAACACAAGCGGGTACCTCGCCCGATCATCTGCCAGAACTTAGCTTTACTTAGAACTTTTTTGAAAAAGACAAGGTTAAGAACATCCGGAATATCAATACCGGTATCCAACATATCCACTGATATGGCAATCTGCGGCAGTTTGTTCGGTTCGGAAAACTCGTCAATCGCGCTCTGTGCATACGTCATGTAGTTGTCGATGACCTTTGCGTAACCTGGCAAGTGGGGATATTCCTTTCCAAAGACTTCAAAAATCTTCTCTGCATGGTCATGATTCTTGGCAAACAGAATCGTTTTCCCAAGCTTTTCTCCGTATTGAATTTTGATCCCGTCCGTCATCAGGATTCGAAGTACCTGCCGGATGGTATCCTCGTTAATGATCCATTCATTCAATGCGGAAGGCGGAATGATTTCCGGTACCTCGCCATTCTCGTCTTCAAACGTGTCCTCGTATATTTCCTTCTCTTCCTCAGAAAGATCGTCGTATACGATGCCCTGTTCGATAAATTTCAGCGTTGTCTCCACGGAAAGAAAGTCTACCAGATATCCATCCCTGACAGCCTGTGCCAGCTCGTAGCCATAGGTCGGCACGCCATTTTCAAGTTCGAAAATACCATAGGTGTTTTTGTCGATGTCATCTTTGGGTGTAGCCGTGAGCCCCACCAGCGGCGCATCAAAATACGTGAAAATATTTTGGTATTTGTTATATATCGATCGGTGCACTTCGTCGCAAATAACCAGGTCAAAATGTCCGCAGGTAAAAAGCTTCCCCTCGTCATCCTTTACCGAGTCAATGCAATTCATCATCGTCTGATAAGTGGAGAAAACACAGTGGGCGTTGTAGTTGTCTTTTTCCTCGCAGAGATTGGTGACGGACAGATCCGGAAGTAGATTGACAAAATTACGTTTTGCCTGCGTGACCAGTGAGTTGCGGTCAGCAAGGAACAGAATATTCTTTATCCAACCGTATTTAAGTAGAACGTCGCATAAAGCGATGACCGTTCTTGTCTTGCCGGAGCCGGTAGCCATAACCAGCAGTGCTTTGCGGCGGTTCCGCATATCGAAGCTGTCACAGACTGACTTAATGGCCGCTACCTGGTAATAGCGATCGGCGATACACTTGTTGACAGTCGCATGAGAAAGACTTGTCCGCATGGTCCGCAAGTTGAAAAACTTCTCCAGATCCCGCTTGGAATAAACGGCTGCGACCTTTCGCTCCGGATACATAGAATCGACAATGCGCGTATCAAATCCGTTCGTAAGAAAGACAATCGGTCGGCGATGGTATTTCTTCTCAAGCAAATCGGCGTAGAGCTTGGCCTGCTGACGTCCCTTGGAGACATCCACGCAGGTCCGTTTTGCTTCAATCATCGCAAGCGGTCTTCCGTCGTCCCCGAAAAGCACATAGTCGGCATAGCCAACTTCTGTCTTGTTCGGCATACCGGGTAACTCGATCTCATTTAACCAGTCGCGCCCCTCCGTCCAACCCGCATCCATCAACATGGCGTCTATATAAATCTTGCGAGTCTTGTATTCCGAAAGCTCCAACGGCTTCGGCACATAGGTTTCCTGCTTCTGCTCGCGACGGGCAGTCAGCTCAGCCTTTAGTGGATTGTTCTCAGCGAGAAGTGAATCAAGTTTAATTTTGCTATCGGTCATGCCGTGCATCAAAAAATCAGGGTATTGACCCTCTAGCATGATGGCATCAACAACAACCGGTCGATCCATTTTTTCAATTAGTGACGGGTCAAATTTCCCCTCTGCATAATCCTTGCCATAGCAATAAGACACATAATCCAGAAAAACATATAAGTTTTCCAGACAAAGCATCGCCTGCTCAAATGATATCTTCTTTCCCGAATGGGCCGCATTATTGCCCATCTTCCGAACAAAATCCATGCGTCGCAAAATATCTAAACCGACCAGTTTGCGAAATTCTTCTGTGTTCATCAGGCTGATAAGCGTATTTTGATACGGAATGACAAGAATGCTGTCCACCGAGTACATCCACTTGACGGCAAACTCCATTGCCCGGCGGCAATTGAGAATGCTCGCCGAGGGATCAATATGGATCATTCTCTCTGATGCTACCGCTACGTCCGCAAAAGACGCAAACTGCGAGTCGGACTGGAGAAAATCAAAGTTAGTCATAAAACAACCTCAAATAAATGGACTCTCTTTACTGGTCTTCTCTTTCGATCTCATCCTTAACTTTTTGCGCATTCTCGGTAAAATTCTTAAGATTACACAGCAGACTTTTATAGAAAAGCTTAACGTCCAAATCTCTCAAAAGATAAAAAACCTGTTTATTTGTAACTGCGATTCCAAACAATATTTCTTTTTCATCTGGTGTCCAATTACTGTAATCATTAAGCTTTTTTATGTTTGCATGTGTTCCAACAAAGCTTCTGCTGTTATCTAGTGCAATAATTAAATCCATTTTCATTCGGCCTTCTTCGCTGTTGTTCTTGTCAGCCTCGTCATTTTCTTGTTTGCATTGGTAATGAATACTTTCAAGCGCCTCATTCTTTGCCGTTCGTTCGATGATCCGCTTGACTAGGTTATCTAAGCCCTTTCCTTCCAAGTAATCAGCAGGGACAAAGTACTTAATTCTGTTATCGCGCATCATCTTATAGACCTTTTCTTTGTCTTCCGTATCCGAATTATACACACCTATTGAATGTCCGCCATATGTGTTCACCAGCTTCATACAGGGAATATCTGTATCACTATCGCCTATATATATGATATTTCGGAAGGGAACGCGCATTTCATCTGGTGAATAGAAATCGTTCACAGCTGGATCATTGATATCCAATACTCCTTTTTGAATGCGAAATAGAAACTGCGTTTTGTTCGTATAATTCACAACCTGAGCCGGCCATTTTGCTAAACCAGTTTTGGGATCATAATAAAATGAGCTTGCATATATCTTTTCGAAGACGCCTTTTTTAGCAACTGACGTTCCCTCGATCATTTCTTTGAGGCCGGAAGAGATAATGTAATTCTCAATAATAACACCATTAGTTTCTCCGTATTTACGAATTCTTTCAAACCATTCCACAACGCCAGGAAACAATCTGACTTTTGAGCCATACGCCTCTAAAGTCTTCTTGTTGAAAATCATGTTCCCTTCTGCTTCTTGAAACATTTTATACATCCATGCCAAATTTTGATCCATCTCGTTATTTTCGGCTAGCTCGTTCGTTTCAGTCCAAAACTCTTGCACGTCATATCCGACAGTTTGAATATAACCCTGTGCCTGCATGTCATCCGGCGATAAAGTTTTATCGAAATCATAACAGATAGCAAGTACAGGTTTATCTTCTTTTTTTCTTCTCTCAAACTCTTTCTTGCTCATGCTGTCCCCCTCACTCAAAATACTGCTGCATAAGTGCTTTTTTCAGTGTTTCTAACTTTTCAAGGCTTTTTTGAATTTCAAATTTTAACTTGTCGGTGGCTCGGACAAATTTTGAAAACTCTTCTTGTAACTTACTATCAGCTTGAACAATTGGTATCTCCTTTAAAATTGCTAAATTTATATTCGCTCTAGCCGACTCCGGTGCTATTCTTTGTAATTCTGGTTGCCAAAATCGTAATAGTATTTCAAGAAATATGGGAACGCATTTATCTTCCTTTGCACTTATGCCTATTACACTATCCGGTGCATAAACTTCACGCTCTAAAATTGCTGTTGCTCCAATTGTAGCTCCGACGATTGCAATTACTATAGTTCCTTCTTTGAATAGTTTGCTTACTTTAATTCCAAGTTCATTTAACGTTTGCTTATAATCTGAAAGTCTATGATTACAGTTTGCTATATCGCCTGTCTGAATAAATGGGTAGTCCCCATTAAAGTATTTTGGATCATTGCGTGGTCTTGGGGAAAATCTTCCTCTTTCAAGTAATGCAATATCACCAAGTTTAGCAAAACGTAATGGATGAATCGGATCCCCAAACATCTCGACAAATCGGGATTTAGCAAGCTCGTCTAGTTTGGCAAGTTGCTGCTTGCGAAGAGAAATGAGCCTGGTGACTTTGTCGAGAGTAACAACGACATTTTCTTGTAGTTCCATTCTAGGTATTGTAACAACGATTTTATTCAGGCCTTCATTTGTGATAGCCTTTTGAGTCGCACCAGAACAATATTTATCTTTTTGAGAAAGAAAATGCTCACTAGAAACGAGAAAATATAGACACTTAGGAGTAATCGCTTTTTTTGCGCGAACAGCAAAAAAGCCTGTCGAATAAATGTTTTCAACAGTGTTGTTATCAAGTATCAATATCTTATTTGTGCTCTGCATTTTTGCAAAAAAAACATCACCCGGTTTCCCAAGGAGATTTGCCCTTAGGGGTTTTGTTTCATAGTTTACATATTCAACTTTCATTTCATCAATAATGTCATAATCCACCGCGCCTGTACTTATATATCTCTTTGTTCCTTCAAACTTCTCTGGTGTTTTTCCGACAATAGAAACGCAATCGGTAAACCTCGTCATCACAGCATCTCCTCCAACTCCGCCAAACACTTTGTGATCTCTTTTTCGATCTCTTTAAGGTCGGCCATAATCTCCTTTGTGGATGAGTATTCCACCGGTACATAGTCTGTTTTTTTATACTTGTTGATAGACAGATCATATCCGTTTTCAATGATCTCCGACTTTGGAACAAAGAAGGACTTCTCTGTGCGCGCACGATTCTTCTCCTCTGCAAGATTATGGAATCGAGCAACGATATCGGGTATGTCGTTTTTATCCGGCATGAGCGTGCGCTTATCGTCAAGACTCATGCCGTCGGCTGTCATATCATAGAACCATACGTTATCTGTGCCGCCGTGGCCGGTCTTTGTAAATACTAGTATTCCGGTAGATACACCTGCATAGGGCTTGAAAACGCCGGAAGGCATGGAGATGACCGCCTCCAGACGGTTGCCTTCAATCAGTTCTTTGCGGATGTCCTTATGCGCTGCTGAGGAGCCGAAGAGAACGCCGTCCGGTACAATACAGGCGCAGCGCCCGCCAATTTTCAGCATACGAATGAACAGCGCAATGAAGAGCAGTTCGGTCTTCTTCGTTTTGCAGACCTTCAGCAGATCTGTCGACACAATATCATAGTCCAGACTGCCTTTGAAGGGCGGATTGGCTAGGATGAGCGTATACTTATCCCTGTCCTGGTTCTGATCGGACAGGCTGTCGCGGTATTCGATGAAGGGATTGTCTACGCCGTGGGTCATCATATTCATTGCACCGATGCGAAGCATTGTCCTGTCCATATCATAGCCGTGAAACATATGGTTCATGTAATGATCTTTTTTCTGCCGGTCAAAGAAGATCTCTTCTTTGTAATTCTGCTTGAGATATTCCCCGGCAGTGACGAGGAACCCGGAAGTACCACAGGCCGGATCACAAATAACATCGTCCGGACGCGGCGCAAGTAGCTCCACCATCATGCGGATGATGTGGCGCGGTGTGCGGAATTGGCCGTTCATACCGGCAGTGGAAATTTTGGACAGCAGGTATTCATATACATCACCGCGCACATCTGATTCTTTCATCGCCGCCATTTGCTGATAGATCTCATCGAGTGCGTCCACAATTTTGGAGAGTAACAGCGGCGTCGGAATCTTGAAAATGGCGTCATCCATATATTTGGAATAGGCGCTCTCCTTGTTCCCGTGGAGATTTTTAATGAATGGGAATACCCACTCCTGCAAGACGGAATACATTTTCCCGGCGGGAAGGTCGTGAAACACAGACCACTTGAGCTGGCTGCCATCCACTTTGCGTTCGCCGATTTCCACCTCGTTCGCAAAAATACTCTCATATGAAAGTCCCAGCATGGCGCTCTCTTTGCCGCGCAGGTTATCTATGTCGTCCAGATCACGGATAAACATAAGATAAGTCATCTGCTCGACGACGTCCAAAGGGTTCGTCAGTCCGCCCGTCCAGAACATCTGCCAAAGACCGTCAATTTTATTTTTAAGTTCGCCTGTAATCATGTTATTAATTCTCCCTATTCCAAATATATGTGGTGTATCGGCCGCCGCCGAGCTTGATGATTTCATTATTTTGCATTAGGTCATTTAGCGCCCGCTGAATAGTAACCTGACTGATGTCCGGACATTTCTGCATGATCTCTGTTTTTGTAATTTTCCCAAGCGTCCCTTTGATAATCTTCCGGACGCGATCCGGCTTAGACAAATCACTAGTAGTCAAATACTGTACACGGGAAGAAAACTCCCGGTAGGCCGCAACGATAACACCTAGCAAGTACCGAACGAATGGCAGGTAGTCATTCTTCTCTTCGTGCCACCCCTCAGAACTTTGCTGCAAGGTCTCGTAATAGGTCACTTTGGACAACTCAATCGCTTTTTCAACACTGATATATTTCCCGACGATATAGCCTGACCGATAGAGCAGCAGCAGGGTCAGAAGACGACTCATACGCCCGTTGCCGTCGTTGAAGGGATGGATGCAGAGAAAATCCAGAATAAAGATTGGGATCAGTAGAAGTGGATCGTATTCGGTAAATTTGCTGATATCACTTAGAGCTGTACAGAGTTTTTTCATAGCCACCGGTGTCTCCCACGCGGGTACGGGCTGAAACCGGACATATCTATTGCCTTGTGTATCGACTTCCTCAATTACGTTATCAGAGCTTTTGTAAGATCCGCCGATGCTTTTCCCGCTGAATTTGTAAAGATCTCGGTGAATCTGTAGAAAAAGGGGGGGTATCGGAGGAATAGCGTCATAGTTCTCGTGGATCGTGGCAAGCACGTCCCGGTAACCGGCAATTTCCTCCTCGTTTCTGGTTCTGGGCATTGTTTTATCGCGAACAATCTTCTTGAGTCGCTCATCCGAGGTAGAGATACCCTCAATTTTGTTGGATGCCTCCGTACTCTGTATTTTGGCTATTTCCATTAGTTGTGACAACGTGTCAGTATTCGCTTCTATGAAAAGGGCTTGCTCGCCTTTATATTCGTGAATTTGTGCAACAAGCGCAACAATTTCAGGGGTGAGCAAATCCTTGTATATTTTCTTGTATTGAAACTCGCGCATATTGCTCCTTCCATTCGTCAATTTACTCATTTATCACAATTTGATCTAATTGAAGAATAACCTCAATTTGATCACATGTCAAGGGCAACTTGATCATTTTCAGCAGAATGATCAAGTTAAATGGTGCTGTAATGAGTTACTGGGATAGTATCCGACGCAAAATAGTAGAGATGTCGTCTCGCGAATGCCTTGCTATTCCGCAATTTGTGCGATTATTTTGACGGATATTGACTGTCTATTCTTCTATTGATGACATCTTTCATAATGACGGCACTATATATACCAGACAGATACGTCCGTATATGTTTCTGATCTTTCGGAAGAGTCGATATCGTCGACACTCCACAGTACCGGATGAACCGATTGAAGTATGGTGCTTATCTCTATTTCCCTTATATTTGCTTACATACAGGTTTCTTTCACAATACGCTTGATCCTGCATATTGATCGATTTTGCGGTGCGCCAGATGATCTTCTCGAGAATTATGGAGCATAATTCAGGGTCCCGCTCATGCCTGCTTGAACCAGCCTTTCGTGCGATTTGCTATTTTTACGAGTATCAGCATAACTGGTACTTCCGTAAGTACACCCACGATGGTGGCAAGTGCGGCAGGGCTCTTTGTTCCAAAAAGAGATATTGCAACGGCGACAGCCAGCTCGAAGAAATTGGAAGCTCCGATCATACCGGCAGGAGCGGCAATATTGTGTGGCAGTTTTAATGCCCAACTTGCAAGATATGCGATGAAGAAAATGAGAAATGTTTGGATGATCAACGGTATCGCAATCAGCAAAATGTCGAGTGGATTTTCAAGAATCACGTTCCCTTGAAATGAGAATATAATGATAAGCGTCATAAGTAATCCGATTATTGTGACCTTTCCGAATTTTGGAATAAACTGGTCTTGAAAGTACTCTTTCCCTTTCTTCTTTGTGATAATACTTCGGGTTATTACCCCTCCAGAAAGGGGAATGACCACAAACAGTACGACAGATAGAATCAACGTTTCCCACGGAATTGATACACCGCCGACGCCAAGCAGGAAGGCGACAATCGGCGTAAATGCAACGAGGATAATGAGATCATTCGTGGCCACCTGAACCACGGTGTATGCAGCATCTCCTTTGGTAAGATGACTCCAAACAAACACCATCGCGGTACAGGGTGCAGCACCCAAAAGGATCGCACCAGCAAGATATTCTTTGGCAAGTTCGGGTGGAATTAGCGCCTTGAATATGACAAAGAAAAAAAGCCATGCAATACCAAACATGGTAAAGGGTTTGATTAACCAGTTGGTCACCCAAGTTACAAATAGGCCCTTTGGGTTTTTGCCAACATTTCGAATGCTCTGAAAATCGACCTTCAGCATCATCGGATAGATCATAAGCCAAATGAGTACGGCGATGGGTATTGAAACATTGGCATATTCGAAGCGCCCCAGAAAGGCAGGAATGGCAGGCAGAAATTTTCCAAGCAGCACGCCTGCGACCATGCATAGAGCAACCCATAGCGTCAGATATTTTTCGAAAAAGTTGATCCCTGCGTTTTTGCTCGTTTCCACTTTATCCACCTCACAATTAATTGCGTGTATAGGCCTCTTCTTGCTGTTCCTGATTCAGTGCTTTTCAGTTGCTACCGCAATCACCCAAAATACTCGTGATGCTAAACGCCAGTCTGATTAGCGTAAAGTTAGACTTGCCGAAATGTTAATGGGTACTTGCAGAAGAATAACCTTGTAACGAATGAAGTAAGCCTTCATCGCGATCCTCTGACTTTCTGCAATATTTTTACGACTTCTTCTGTTTTAAGAACCTTCCCGTAAGAAACCACTTTGCCATCTACAACGAGTGCGGGAGTCGTCATCACACCATACGACGCAATCTGGGAGAAATCGGTCACGTGATCGATCGTTGCATCCATTCCAAGCTGTTCAAGTGCCGCTTTTGTTGCGGATTCAAGTTGGTTGCATTTTGCGCAGCCACTGCCAAGAACTTTTACGCCCGCGCCTTCTGTTTTTGCACGATTGGCATCTTCCATGCTTTTTGCATCGCAATTACCACCGCAGCAGCATGAGGCTTCTTTTTCCTCTTTCTTTTTCCAAAAAATAGCCATATCCTTTTCCTCCTATATGATAAATGTTTGAATCGCGTTAAAAAAGTAGCCGACAATGATAATTCCGATGGTACATATTGCGATGAACAGTGCCAGAAGCTTTGGCTTCACAGCCTTTCGCAGCATAATCATGGATGGCAGGGACAGCGTCGTGACGGCCATCATGAAAGACAGAACCGTACCCAGCTGTGCGCCTTTCGAAAGCAGTGCTTCTGCAATCGGAATCGTACCGAATATGTCAGCATACATCGGTACGCCGATGAGCGTTGCCAGTATAACCCCGACAGGATTCTTGCTTCCAAGAACGGTCGCAACCCACGCCTCGGGTATCCAATTGTGTATGACTGCGCCGATACCAACACCTAGCAAGATATATGGGATGACTTTCTTGAAGGTAGTAAGCATCTGCTCTTTGGCATAATCAATACGATCTTTTCTTGTCAGATTGGGGGATTCAATATCTACATTTCCGGCCGTCATAATAAAACGCTCTACATGCTTCTCCATATGAAGTTTCTCAATAAGCGTACCGCCAATAACAGCCACAACGAGACCCAGGATAACGTAGATGACTGCGACTTTTGCACCAAAAATGCTCATAAGAAGAACGAAAGACCCAAGGTCAACCATGGGAGAAGATATCAAAAATGAAAACGTTACGCCAAGCGGCAGTCCGGCGGACGAGAAGCCAATAAATAGCGGTATGGAAGAACAGGAGCAGAATGGCGTTACCGTACCAAGTAAGGCAGCGACCGAATTCGCCCTGATGCCGTGGAATCGGCCTAATATCTTTTTGCTGCGCTCAGGCGGAAAATGACTTTGGATGTAACTGATTAGGAAGATAAGAAAACATAGTAGTATCGTGATTTTAATAACGTCATAAGCAAAAAACTGGATGCTTCCGACCCAGCGGCTTGTCGTGTCAAGTCCTAAGGCCGACAGACCGTCGCCAATGGCTTCGTTTAGCCACTTCATCCCAAGTACTTGGTTCTGGAAAAAGTTCCATATCGATTGTAGTATTTGCATCAAGCATATGCCTCGCTTTCAAAAAATGAAAAGTAATATCGAAAAATTTTGATGTGTTGCCCTGAAATGTAACCATCGTCAGATGGCTATTTATTTGCAATCATTTTTTACCGTAACTGCACTCGGGGTCGTCAGCTCCTTCAGCAGAGTAATAGCATAAGCACTGCCTGGGTCACTGATTGAATAGTGTGTCCATTTACCTTCCTGTCGGCACGCCACTACGCCCGATTCGACAAGAATCTTCATGTGATAGGATAGTCCCGACTGTCCGAGATCCAGCTGTTCCAGCAATACACATGCGCACTTCTCACCACCGCGAAGTAGTTCTAGGATTCGTAACCGCTTCACATCGCAAAAAGCCTTGAATATCTTCTCTTGTTCCTCGTATATATTTTCCAAGTCTTCACCTCACATCAAAAACTATCGATGTGTAAATTGTAGGCGTCAAATCAAGTTTTGTCAATACGTCAAGTGCATTTCCATATGAAATAGAGAAATACAAGAAGAATCGGCTGCTTTTTGCAAGAAACCGATTCTCTTTGTAAGTGCGTGTATGCAAGGGGAGAGAAATAACTGCCACCTGCTACTCCTTAATGTCCTCCAAAGTAAGAACCCATGTGTTTTTGCTGTTTCCTGTGATTATCCCGTCCGTATATTCATAGATGCCTTGGATTGGGTTGATTAGGCTTGCCGGACTATTCTCGTATGTCTCCAAAAACATAATATACGTGTTGCCAATTTCTATTGTCATCGCATCTTCTTGGACGTAATGAACATGATCAATCGTTCCGCCAAGTTGCTTCATTTCAATCGTATTCCCGACTGTAACGTCTCCTTTAAATACTTGCATAACCTCTACCGTGTATATGGTATAGGGCAGGCTCTGACTATCCGCCTCTCCGCCTGGATTGCTTTTTGAATCATTCGTCTGCTCATCCGTTATCGATTCACTTGCGTCAAGGGTAACCGATTCTGACGAAATAACTTTCACTTCCACGACTTCCATTGCAGCGCTTATTGCGTCCTCAGCGGTGTCATAGAACGGATAATCTGCTGAAATAGTCATTTCCTTCGGGGTGGTCTTGGCGCACCCTGAATTCATAATCAGCGCCATACTCATCAAAAAGATACAAGACTTTGCTGTTGTCTTCATAGTCGGCCTCCTCTTAAAAAATGGCAGCTACATCTTCTCTGTCACATTACAATAATACTCTGGAATAACTATTTCGTCAATATATTTTCATCATCTAGACAGCGTCAACTTTTTCTCGGTCATATGTTTAGATAAATGAAAACCGAAACCCCGTTCAGGTTCTTTTCGAATAAAGAGTTCAGCAGCAAAAAAGCAGTATCGGCTGAATGTATGTTATGTTTAGATTTCATTCTTGACCTACGTGTTATTCTTGTAATGACCTTCTTCTATGACGCGATATGAGAAAAACTAAACGGGAGCGACTTCGTGAAAAGATTCAAAAAAATCTACATTGAGATCACAAATATCTGCAATCTTGCCTGCGATTTCTGTCCGAAAACAACGCGGGCACCTGCTACTATGCGTGTCGAAGATTTTCGCGAGATTCTTGATCAAGTCAAGGAGTATACCGATTACATCTATTTACATGTTATGGGCGAGCCACTTCTCCATCCAGAGATCAGCTTGTTTCTGGATATCTGTGAAGAGAAAGGCATCCGGGTCAATCTTACGACGAACGGAACGCTAATCCCGCTGGCGCACGCGATGCTTCTTGCAAAGCCCGCCCTCCGCCAGGTGAATTTCTCCCTTCATAGTCTGGGCGGGAAAACGACTATGCAAAGTCAAGACGGATACCTAGATGCTATTCTATCTTTTGCAAAGGAAGCATCCGCCTCATCAAATCTGATTGTCTCATTGCGCCTTTGGAATCTGCCAAAGGATACTTCTTTGATCTTTGGAAGCGGAGGTAATGACCATCTCTTTTCTTCCATCGAAAAGGCGTTTGGCCTGACATACCAAATTAACGAGAATAATATGGACTTACGCGGCATCCAAATTGCTGACAGGATTTATGTTAATCTCGCACAGCAATTTACTTGGCCAACGCAGAAGGCAGCTGCAATTTCAAACAGTTCTTTCTGCTATGGGCTTCGGAATCATGCCGCGATTTTAGTCGATGGTACAGTCGTGCCTTGCTGCCTTGATAGTGAAGGCAGCATCAATCTTGGAAATATACACAGGACCGCTTTTTCGGATATTCTTGAAAGCCCGAGAGCGCGTAATTTGTACGATGGATTCACGCGCAAAGAATCTGTTGAAGCACTTTGCCAGACATGCGGATATCGCGAAAGATTTGACTAATACCGTTTCTTTTCTGTTTTCTTTTCACGCTTTTTCGGATGTGCAAAGCTCATATTTTCTCGGCTGCCCTCTGTCTTTTTCGTACTAGAAGTGCGAGAAGCAGATTCATTTTGGCTTTTCTTACCTGCTGTTTTTGCATATTTTGTTGGCGTAGTTCCAGCACTTTTGTCAGTAGATTTGCGTTTTGCTAAGGGGCCGATTACGGGATTTTTTGCTCCGTTTCTTTTGTAAACGGGACCCTTTTTCGCTGCCTCAGATACTGCCCTTGCCGCTTTGCTCTCCGGTCTGATCAGGCATTTTGGATCGTGTCCGATCAGATCTTCCCGATGCGCCTTGTGGAGTGCCTCAACTACGAGAGATCGATTGTCCGGATTTCGCCACTGCAGAAGGGCTCGCTGGAGATCCTTCTCATGAGGAGTACGCGCGACATACACACGGAGAAGTGTTCTAGGATCAAATCCTGTATAGTACATGCAGGTTGATAAGGTACCGGGTGTCGGATAAAAATCCTGCACCTGTTCCGGCTGTCTTCCAGACTTGTGCAGATATTCCGCAAGTGCCACGGCGTCTGTCAAGGTCGAGCCGGGGTGTGAAGACATGAGATAGGGCACGACAAATTGCCTTTTGTCGTTTTGCTCATTCACTCGATTATACGCTTCAATAAATTGATGATAGACTTCAAAATGCGGCTTGCCCATAAAATCCAAAACCGAATCCACACAGTGTTCAGGCGCAACCTTGAGCTGACCTGATACATGGTGAATAACAAGTTCTTCCAGGAAACTTTTGTCTTTTTCTGCCAGTAAATAGTCATAACGTATGCCGGATCGGATGAATACCTTCTTGATCCCCGGCATTTTGCGAAGGCGACGAAGAAGAGCCAGATAGTCGGAATGATCCGGATCGAGTTTGTCGCAAGGAGAAGGTGTCAAGCATTTTCGGTTTCTGCACATGCCTCGCTTCATTTGCTGCTTGCAAGAGAGATGGCGAAAATTTGCCGTTGGCCCGCCGACATCAGAAATATACCCTTTGAAATCCTTGTGGTGCGTCATCTGCTCCGCTTCGCGCAGAACAGATTCATGGCTTCGGGACGTGACCATGCGTCCTTGATGCCAAGCGAGGCTGCAGAAGTTACAGGCACCAAAACATCCTCTGTTGTGAATAATGGAGAAGCGGACCTCTTCGAGCGCAGGGACGCCCCCATGTACTTCATACATAGGATGTGATTCCCTCGTGAAAGGCAAGCTCGCTACCTCGTCTAGTTCCTTCTGAGAAAGTGGCATGGCAGGCGGGAGGACAACAAGAAATCGATCATCATGTGCCTGTACGATCGCATGGCCGCTGACAGGATCATGTTCATCATACTGGATCATTGTTGCCTGTGCATAAGCTTTCTTATTCGCAGCGGAGGATACCACCTCATATGAATCACACATCCGCATATTCTCGCCTGACGGCTGTCTGGCAGTGAGAAAGGCCGTTCCCGGAATGTCCGTCATACTCGCCGCATTCTCAGAAGATTTCAGCCTTCTGGCAATCTCGACGATCGCTTTTTCTCCCATTCCATATACAAGAAGATCGGCTGACGCGTCGAAAAGAATACTTCGCCGAACCTTATTTTCCCAGTAGTCATAATGCGCAAAACGGCGAAGTGATGCCTCTAGGCCCCCAATAATGATTGGGACGTCTTTGCCGAAAGCTTCACGCACACGATTTGCATACACAATGGTTGCCCGATCCGGACGCAGGCCCGCTACTTTACCGGGCGAATAGAAATCTTCACTGCGGTGCTTCTTGGCGGCGGTATAGTGGGCAACCATCGAATCCAGGTTCCCCGCACTGATCATGACACCGTATTTAGGTTTACCCATAGCAAGAAAATCGTCTGCCGTTTTCCAGTCTGGCTGAGCAAGCACCGCCACGCGATACCCTTCTTTTTCGAGGACTCTGGAAATTACTGCTGGCCCAAAACTTGGGTGATCCACATACGCGTCGCCCGTTACCAGAAGGAAATCGTACCAGTACCAGTCACGCTCCCGCATATCCTCGCGAGATACGGGAAGGAAATCGAGGTTTTCCATTATTGGTTGGTCCTCTCTTGATTCTCTTCCATTTGTTTTAGATAGTTAATTTGCGTCTCGGTCTTCCCCGAATATCTCATATCATCTATCACTGGTGACTGATTCTTCTGTGAAAGAATGTCACTTTGCATTTTCTCGAACACTTCCTTGCTCACCTCGATATAACTATGGCAATTCGGGCAGGAAATATGATATTTCTTCCCGTAAGGAATGACAGGAATAAAAAACAGTGTGAACCACGTTCGGACAATACACAGTTGCCAAATTGACATTGTGTTACAATGTCCGCATAATTTTGAAGTCACATCTCCGATAACCTTGCGTGTTTGTTTCCCCCAGCCAAATAGAATAAACATGATATGCCCTCCTGTCTTTAATACCCATATATTATATATCACCAGCAAGACAATGAACACCTTCACTTTTCTTTTGAAATCGTCTTTGCCGCACACACAAGGGTATCCAGAGCGAGGCCAAAGAGGATGATAGCGAGCAGCACGCTTGACATCGTTTGTCCGTTACCCATCATATAGACTTGTATATCCATATCATCAAGTGCCATCATCAGCTTCTCCGAAAATTTCGGATTCCATATTGAGAAGTTTGTCAGTATATATAAAGCAAGCAGTCCGCTTGCCACATTGCAGAGTACCGTTTGTAGCAGAAGTTTGACTGTATAGCGTCCTTCAATCAATTCGAATAGACTCTTTACCATTCCCACACAAAGGAAGATGATGATAAATGGCAAGGCGGAAGAAATCACGTCCACAGCAAAGACGGGAATGATTCCATCCGTATTTGATGTTACTATCCCAAAAACCTCAGGCGTAAATGCAAAGAGAGAAATGAAGATGAATCCAAATATAATGGATACAATCGGTGACGAAACCGGAATTCGATTCTTATTTTTCGGAACAGGCGGTAAGACATAATCGGATGCCATAGATTTATCTGTATGGATCCCTTTCCTCTCAATAATCACGAAGATAATTGTGACAGTAGCAAAAGACGACAAAGCAGCATCAATGATCACGCCAAAAGTGTCTTGTGTATATGTTCCACTAACAAGAGCAATGAAGTTGATAACAAGAGAGGCAATCAGTGAAATGAACAGGACAATCTTCAGCACATGAAGGTAAATTGGGTAAAGCAGTGGTCCAATCAGATAATTCTTCGAATCAACGTATTGGGAAGCGAGTTCCCTCGGTTTTCCGATTTCCGCAAAAACGGATGCTATATCATCTAATGTCGGTTCGTTGCCAGCGCATTTTGCTTCAAGCATATCATCAATCATGCTTCTGATCTCTTTCTCAATATCCTCTTTGTTTTTACAAAACAGGTAACGCGAGACCTGATACATATAGCGATTGATTTGATCTTCAATATCATTTTTTCTGTTCATAACCTTCTCCTTTTCCAAGCAGCGCATTAACCTTGCTTACCATATCAGTCCACTCACGCACTAATTCTTCATATACTCTTGTGCCCATCGGTGTTCGTACATAATACTTACGCGGTTTGCCGGAGGATGTCTCCCATTCGCTCATAAGAAGCTTCTGTTTCTCAAGTCTGCGAAGAAGAGGATATAAGGTATTCGCTTCAGCCTCTATTCCCTTCTGCGCGAGATCTTGGACAAGCGAATATCCATATACGGGCTTGCTCACCTGACTGAGAACATCAAGTACGAGGGTGCCTCGCTTCAGCTCAGTTACAAGATTCGTAATAATTTCACGTCTCTCATCCATTCATTTTACCTCCGATACCTGCATTATACTGTGCGTCACACATCAATGTCAATATGCAAATAGAGTGAGAATAAATAAGGTAAAATCTTACACTTTTCAGGGCGAAGCGTGAAAACAGCGAAATACGTTCATCGATAGAGCTGTCTGCATCGTCTTCCATTGGCGTAAATAGTAAACCTTGACTTCATATTTGCCTTAGAATGAACTTTTGGTACCTGAAAGAGCCCTCAGGCGCCTATTGACTTTTTGTTGGAACACTGCAAAAATGAAATTGTATTTTGGTTATGCAGTGAGCATATGGTTTTTTACTCGTACTTGTGAAAATGAGGCGATAACATGCATGTTAAGCGAATTATTGAACAGACGATAGCCGATCTCTCCGCTACGTTCCCCGTTGTTCTCATTCTTGGCCCAAGACAAGTCGGAAAAACAACCCTTATTCAGAGTCTTTCTGAAGATGACAGAAAATACGTCTCTCTGGATGATCCGGGGATTCGAGATCTTGCCATGCGGGAACCTGCGCTTTTCTTACAGAGGTACTCCCCGCCGGTAATAATCGATGAGATCCAGTATGCGCCGCAACTTCTTCCCTATATCAAAATGCACGTGGATGCCGAGAAGAAGAAGAAAGGAAGCTTCTGGCTTATCGGGACGCATATGTTCTCAAGGGCCGGAAATGCCGGAGAAAGCCTTGCGGGCCGAGTCGGAATCATAAATTTATCAGGGCTTTCAAGTAATGAGATCTCGGGCAATTTCTTTCCGGAATTTTCTACATCCCCTAAGATACTTATGCAGCGGCTGCCCAAGGCAAAGCATCTTGAATTACTTCCTCTCTTTGAGAGAATACACCGCGGCAGCATGCCCGCTCTATATGAATCAGAATATATTAACTGGGAAAGCTACTATTCTTCCTATGTCCAGACATTCATCCGGCAAGACATTCGCGAGCTCGTCCAAGTGAGTGACGACATGGTATTTTATCGGTTTATGTGCGCCTGCGCTGCAAGAACGGGGACGCTTCTCAATTATGACGCGATTGCCAAAGAAATTGAAATATCTCCTCCGACAGCAAAACAATGGGTTTCTCTTCTTGTTGCGACGGGAATAGTCGTACTTATTGAGCCGTATAACCTCAAGTCACTCAAAAGAGTCGTTAAGTCTCCTCGACTGTATTTCCTTGATACGGGTCTGGCAGCTTTTCTTACAAAATGGCATGACGCGGGTGCGCTTGAGGCAGGTGCAATGTCCGGATTCTTTTTTACTACTTGGGTTGTATCTGAAATATACAAGAGCTTTCAAAATCGAGGAAAGACCCCTCCGTTATATTTTTACCGCGACAGTAATGGGAAAGAAATCGACCTCATCATTGAAGATTTGAATGTTCTCTATCCGATTGCAATTCGTAAGAACTATCACCCGGATGAAGCAATCAGTAATTTCGACGTCTTACTTCCCATACTGGCTGACCAGGAAGAAGAGTCAGCCTCGCAAATTATGGATGGTATGGAAAAATACGGAACGCTTATCGGAACCGGCTCGGTCATTTGTCTCACAAATGATTTGATTCCGATTGACAGAAAGAATTGGCTTGTTCCTGTCTGGCTAATCTAGGGGAACTATTTGCTGCTACTAAATTCTGCCATCCAGCTAATTGCGTATATGGGAACATTGGTAAGAAAATCCGTATCCTGATAATCAGAGAAGGAGATCGAGATCGCCTTGCGAAGCCCGAATTTACGGCAGAAGCTAGATAGTTTTTTCGCTTTGGGATTCTCTTTGGATTGAACATCAATGGGAACAGGAATGCCTGACGTCTGAAATATATAGTCGATTTCTCCACTTGAATTTACGGCTGTCCAATAAAAGAGTTCGGATAACCCAGCATTAATCAATTCCTGACAAACAAATTGTTCGGTAAGCGCCCCGAAATAACGATCGAAAATCTCATCGTCTTCCGGCAGCATTTTCGCCTCGGGATCATATGCCGCGCAGAGTAATCCGACATCCAGAAGGTATAATTTGTATGATGTAGAATCTGCATGCAAAATGAGTGGAAGAGTCGGCGCGGAAATGCGAGATACCTTGTGGACATACCCGCATCCAGAAAGAATCATTACAGCCTGCTCAAAATGCTCGGCGTGCGCTCCCTTCTGTATTCTCCCAAAAAGAAACTTCTTATTTGTTTTTTCAAGTTGACTAGGAAGACTTCGCCAGATATGCATGATCCTTGGTTTCATTGTCCGCGAAGCGAGCGCCGCAAAGTCACGCTCGATTTCTTGTAGAATCTTCTTCTGAACCGCGCGGGTTGCCGCCAGATCTTTCGTATCAATATACTGCAATACGGCCTCGGGCATTCCGCCGACAAACAGGTATATTCTCAGAAAATCTATGAGTTTTGATCGAAATGTATTAATCATGCCGAAATCATGCATTTTCAAACTGGCGCACAGAGTCTGGCTTCCGTTTGCCTCCATAAATTCGTCAAATGACATCGGATACAGTTTTAGCACGGTAATTCGCGCGTCTTCCAGAAAAGAGTGATTTCCCACAAAGGACGAGGGCATTGAACACGCGGCAGCAACGTAATAATCCGTTGCCTTGTTACAGAAAAAATCGAGTATGTCCATTGCCTTTGGGTTCTCAGAAATATCATCGAAAATAATCAGCGTATCTTCCGGAGTGATTGTACACGTAGACTCTGCCTGTAACCCGGAAATTATGCGAGGCACAGATAAATCACCAGAAAATAGTCTCTCTAGATTCACATTGCTTCCGCAAGCGATATATGCCGTTTGGGCAAATTGTGTGCGTCCAAATTCTTTTAGTAGCCAAGTCTTTCCGGTCATCTTTGCGCCACGCACAAGAATGGGTAATCTCTTTTTATTCTTTTTCCATGCGATAAGCGAATTCATCAGAAGGCGTCTCATATTGCCACCTCTTCTTATGTCGAATTTGAAAATAATCAAAGACTCCAACAATGTAATTATAAACTCTTTTTAGGACCAAACGTCATATACTTTCATTTGTATCCTTGCCTTAACGAATCACACCCGTCCGAAAAGCCTCCATCATCGCGCCCGTGAGACTGATCTTGGATTCATCTGGCGGGATTTCGTCTCGATTCATCCATACGCCAAGAGACAATTCCTCCTGATCCAGTGTAATGGTATCATCTCCGTCTAGCTCGGCAAAAAAACCTGACAAGAGTGAATCCGAAAATGGCCAGGGCTGGCTCTTGTAGAACTGCAAATTCTTGATTTTGAGCCCCACCTCTTCCATGACTTCTCGCGAAGCCGCTTGCTCTAGGCTCTCGCCGATCTCGACAAAACCTGCAACCAAAGCATATCGGGTGTACGCACGCCCCGCATATTTGGTAAGGAGCAACCGATTCCCGCTATGAATCCCAACAATCACGCAGGGAGAGATTGTCGGATACACCAGAAACCCACAAGACTCACAGCTTAGCATCCTCTCCTTCTCGGATCGCACCAGGTTGCTGCCACACTTGCTGCAGAATCGATGACTTTCATACCAGCGACTTAATTGCGCGCCAACGGCGCCAGCCAGACTGCGCCAGTATTTTGATTCCGTGCGAAACCTTGCGTTTGATACATATTTCCAACCAGGTATCCCGTCAAGACCTTTCTCATCAACAAGAAAATAGTTCAATTGATCAATGCAGAAGAGAAATCGTGCAGTATCAATGAGCGCTGGATATTCTTCTGCAAAATCTGAAAAGGAAGGATACCATAGCTTGTCTTTGTCTTCGCGAACCAAAACCGTATCCCCGTCATAAGAAAGGAATAAGTCGTTCGGTTGTGGTGAGCGATTCATGAAGTGATTATCAAACGTCCTTGGCTCTATATCGTGAAGCATATTGTACCTCCCTATTTCTCGTATACCTGTATTATACAGCGATTTAAGCAAGCGGATTTACGAAAGCGAATCTGTGGTAAGATTATACCGAAACAAAAGGGTGTCTGGATTATCCCCACAACCCTTATCAGTGAAGGAGTCGTCTATGATTTTCTATTTTTCTGGAACAGGAAATTCACTATATTGCGCCCAAGAGTTAGCCAAATCATTAGGCGAGAAAGCAATATCCATTTCGGATGTAATGCATACGGATCTTTCCTCACAGGCATTTTCCTTATCCGAAAACGAGACGCTTGGCTTTGTTTTTCCGATATATGCATGGGCCCCTCCGAAAATTGTTCTCGACTTCATTGCTCAAATAAAGCTCGCTCATGCAGCAAGCTACACATTTTCACTTTCCACCTGCGGCGATGAAGAAGGCGCGTCAACAGCTCGATTACGAAAGGCCTTATCGCAGCGTAAAATTTCACTTGATTCGTCTTTCACCCTAGCTATGCCTAACAACTACATTATAAGTTTCGATGTTGATAGCCCCGAGAGAGAAAGCCTGAAACTTCAAAATGCTAAGGAAAGTCTCTCTTTTATTTCTAATACACTTATTTCTCGGAAACGCGGCGTAAACATACTGATTCCCGGCCACTTCTCATCCTTCAAAACGGCTGTGATCAATCCGCTTTTTCAGCGCTACGCCATAAGAACGGATAAGTTCTATGCGACGGATGCCTGTACAAAGTGCGGCCTTTGTGTAAGAATTTGTCCGGTTGGAACCATTCGTCTGGCAGATACGCCCGTATGGGGGAAGGCTTGTACCCAGTGTCTTTCCTGTATCAATAGGTGTCCCAGTCACGCGATACAATTCGGGAAGGGTACAATAAAGAAAGGGCGGTATGCCCACCCCATCTTGAGGAACGAGAAGAAAACGTCTGTCTGATTCTGCTCATTCGATTCATACACGCAAAGGAGTCATTCATGAATTTAGCAAAGGTTACCTTGAAAAAAGAAGAAGGCCGCACCCTTAGGAGCGGTGGATCGTGGGTCTACGATAATGAGATAGACAAAATCGAGGGAGATTATGAGAACGGCGGGCTTGTGAAGGTCCATGCGTTTAATGATTATTGCCTTGGAACAGGGTTTATCAATACACATTCCAAAATTCGTATTCGAATGATGAGCCGGTCACAAGTTCAGGTCATCGACGACGACTTCATTCGCCTTCGTGTCCGCGACTGTATAGCCTATCGCAAGAGTACCATCGATATGTCTTCCTGCCGGCTGATTTTTGGCGAAGCGGATTTTCTGCCTGGACTTGTCGTTGATAAATTCGAAGACATTCTGGTGGTTTCGTCTCTTGCCCTTGGCATTGACTCTTATAAACTGCTCATTATCGATGAGCTCAAAGAATTGCTAAAAAACGAGGGCATGCCGATACGCGGAGTATATGAGCGCAGCGATGCCAAAGTTCGGGAGTATGAGGGAATGCCCCTCTATAAGGGCTTTATCAGCGAACCGTTCGATACGAAAATTATTATCACGGAAAACGGTGTCAAATATTACGTTGATATTGAAGATGGACAGAAGACAGGCTTCTTCCTTGATCAGAAGATGAATCGGGCCGCCATTTCCAAAATATGCAAAGGAGCTCGTGTGCTCGATTGTTTTACGCATACGGGTTCGTTCGCACTTAATGCGGGAATGTCCGGCGCCACATCGGTGCTTGGCGTTGACAGTTCTGAGCTTGCCGTCGCACAATCGGTGGAAAATGCAAGGCTGAACAATCTGGAAGGGATCGTCTCTTTTGCATGCGAAGACGTCTTCGCACTTCTTCCTCGCCTGGAAAATGCCGGTGAAAAATATGACGTAGTCATCTTAGATCCGCCAGCTTTTGCGAAAACAAGAGAATCAGTAAAGGCTGCTCGTAAAGGATATAAAGAGATCAATATGCGCGCAATGAAGCTAATCAAAGACGGTGGATTTCTTGTAACCTGCTCTTGTTCACATTTCATGACGCCCGCGTTATTTGAAGAGACAATTCTCTTAGCCTCAAAAGATACCCATAAGCGGCTGCGTCAGGTCGATTGCAAGACGCAATCTCCCGACCACCCAATTCTGTGGGCGCAGCAAGAATCGTATTATCTTAAATTCTATATTTTTCAAGTCATATCCGAGAAATGATTTTTGCCGTTTGGTCGGGGCAGCTATCCTGAGATTTCATTTTTGAAATGAGTATCAGAATAGACTTTTTAGTATCCGAATCGTAATCACGCGGTATCCGGCATCTTCAACAGCTTTTCGGATCACCTCATCCGCGACTTCGTCTTTCATCTTGATGACTGCCATGTTCTTCCGATAATCCACTTTCGCAGATACAGCAGGAATCCCTACAAGTGCTTCCTCGACCCGTTTCTGGCAATGTCCGCAGGTCATTCCCTCAATTTCTAGGATCTTTCTCATTTCCGATCTCCCACCTTACTAAGCAACAATCATCTACTTAAATAGCAGGACGCACAACCGAATTTCGATCGCGCGCCCTGCGAAATAACTCAAGATATGTCGTGCGACTGATTATCTCTCTTCTTTGCGCTTCGCTCTATATGCTACTACTGACCCTATGCAAACCGCTGCCGCTGTGAGGACGAAAGAAATGGTGTAATCAGCGGCATCTTCGCCGGTCTTCGTAATCAGAGAAGCCGCGAGGACATCTGTCTTTGGCGTTGCTGTCGGTGCTGCTGTCGGTGCTGCTGTCGGTGCTACTGTCGGTGTTGCCGTCGGCGTAGGTGCAGCAATCGTAACAATAGCATCCGCGCCCGCATTATACCCGGCTTTAGCCGCGTAGCGAACATAGTACGTTCCGGCAACAAGACTTGTAATATCCGTTCCTGTTACCGGGGTATAAACAGATGCAGTAGAAAGCTTATATTCCATCGCCGTTGTTGTGCCCGTTATCTTGCCATCGGCTATCCCAGCACCCGTTGCGGATAAACCGCTCACGACAGGCGCTGCCTGATCTTGCGGTCCATCCGCAACGACAACCGTCGCGTCGGGACCCGCAGGATACCCGATGCTAGCCGTGTAGCGGACAAGATAGGTCCCTGCGGCAAGACCGGTAATCTCAGTACCCGTTACAGCCGTATAATCCGTTGCATCTGAGAGTCTATATTCCATATCTGTTGTTGTTCCCGTAATCTTACCATCTGTCCCGTGAAAAACAGTGTTTGCCACTGGTGTCAAAGCCGGAGTGGCAAGGTCTCCAAGAGATAGTGCGTACAAGATAAGATCATCATAGGTAGGCACAGCAAACGGAAACATGGGATCGGAATACACAAACGCAATCTCCCACGTAATGCCGGAATAAATCATACATCCGTCACCATAAGAGAATTCCACTAGTGTTGGCTGTCCCGCAGGGCTTGAACGTATAATTACATCAGACCCGGCTGGCAAGGAGCTCTCCCGGATAGAGAAATGGCAGAAGGAGGAGCCAATAAGATCCGCATCCGTCAATGGTGTCGCATCTCCGCTTAAGACTCTTGTGATAACAGGAGAAGCAGCATTGGCAATCGTTCCAGAAGCAGAATTATCGTACACACTTGTTACATCTCCGGGCAGTCCGGGCGTCATCGCAATCCCATACTGGGTGCAAACACCAAAAAAGAGAATACCCCCAGCAGAAGCATATGCTTCAAGCTTCGCTTTCGTCTCTGCCGTGTAGAAATCATAATCACTTGACTGCTCCTGATTTGCTACGAGCACCATGGCATACACAGACAAATCAAAATCAGCGGCATTCACTTCCGCGAACGTACGGACATCATAACTTGCGATACGCCCGGAACTAACCAAAGCATCCAGCTCATCCTGGTTCGTTGAACACCCCCAAGGGTTCGTTACATTAATCAGCAAAACGCGATCCGTGCTTGCCGGATACGCTAGTGTGGGAAATGCGGTCGCACACAAAATGACAGAAAGCGCCATAAGAACGCCTAGAACTTGCAATAACCTTTTCATCAAATACCCTCCCCGTGTGAGTTGAACGATCATACATATGAGCTAATTGTTTTGGATAACTCAACTTAATATAACCACAAATAAATACTTTTGTCTAAACTTTTTTTGCTTCTTTCGTGTAAATAATCAGACAATCTGACAATTCGATCGTGAAGGTGATGAAAGCGCTACTTATTTTCCTTTTGCAATTATTGTCCGCGAAAAAATACGCCATCTAGTGCAAAGAACTCTTTGCACTAGATGAGCGCACTCTTCAATCGTTTTCGATCGTTTTGCAGATCAATTCGGATAGAAATAGTATCCGGTAGTAAATCAGCGGCTCCTTATCTGTTGAGTATGTCCATTGCCTCCGAACGATAGCAGTCCATCAGATATGGAATGCCCGTAACCTTAGCGCACTCCTCCGTCAGAGACATCAATTCGCCTCGCGCTATGACATTTGTATTAAAGCATCTGGCACCCGCCATCAATTGCTGCAGCCCAACACGAAGCTTGTCCGCATAGCAGTAGACACCCAATGCCCCAAGCGGCAACGTCTTGATCTCCTCGGAACCAACAATATCTTTCACCTGCTCATAACAAGTGAAAATCTCTTCAGGGGTCGAACCGAATTCACTGACAGTCTTGGGAAGGTCATTATGCTTCAGCCAGTGCTCAATATTCTTTCCTACCATTCCGGGAATCATCAGCGCTCGACCCATGCATATTGCTTTTGCATGCGGAGCGCCAAGCGCAAGCGCCTTGAAAATTCCGTCCTCTGTGCTAAAGCCTCCGGCAAAAGCGAGATCGGGCACGCGCTGACCTTTTGCTCGCAGTATTTCCGCAAACTCGTAAGCGGCCGAGTGCAAATAGAGTGACGGAACGCCCCACTCCTCCATCATACCCCACGGACTCATTCCCGTGCCGCCAGATGCACCATCAATCGTAAGTAGGTCAATGTGCGCCTTCGACGACCATTTGATAGCCATTGCCAGTTCTTTTAATCCGTAGGCACCTGTCTTCAGAGTAATTCTCTTATAGCCCAGACCGCGAAGACGAGCGACCTCCGCCATGAATCCCTCTTCGCTAATGAATCCGAGACGGCTGTGACGTTCAAACTCCTTGATTGCGCCACTCTTGAACCCGGCTTGATTGAGTGGGTCAGACGGATCAGGCGTTACGATATATCCGCGGTGCTGCAGTTCAAGCGCTCTCTCAAGCGTCTTAACTTTGATTTCGCCGCCGATGCACTTGGCACCCTGCCCCCACTTCAGCTCAATGGTGTCGATCCCATGCTTCTCAATGATGTATTCGGCAACGCCAAGACGGGTATCTTCCACGTTCATTTGAATCAGCATTTCGCCCATCCCTGTGTGATAGCGCCGATAAGCTTCTATGCGGCGATCCATATCGGGAGCCTTCGTAACCTTATTCTTTTTGTCCAGTTCAAGAGCCGGGTCAATGCCACAGACATTCTCTCCGCATACAATTGTGATTCCGGTAATCGCTGCTCCTACAGCAAAATGTTCCCAATTCTTCCGTGCGATCTCGGTGGAACCAAGTGCACCAGTAAATACAGGAACACTCATCTTCACCTTCTTATCCCATCCATACTCCGTCTCGGTGGAAACCTTCGAGAAAAGGGCGTTGTCCGGACCGGCAATGACACCGTCAGGCATGCCTTTTCCGCCAAGGGCATATCCTTGGATGTTGAGATGAGAATAGTCAACAGGATAGTCCTTGTCTCCTCCGGCCGTTACGTCTCCAAAAGGACCCGGATAAATGAGCTCTCTGCCTCGGAAAGAAGCCTTAAAGACCTCGCAGTTTCCACGGCATCCGTCAACACAGCGTGTGCATAGCCCGCTGCAGGGAACCACGCTCTTTGATCGGTTGGTCGTTCTTGTGGCATCATTGGAATTGGGTGTTCTCAGATTCATATTCGTGTCTCCTTTGCAAAAAAATATACGCCTCGCCCCATTGCGATAGCGTTTCAGCATTGGCAAGTCGCAAAACCTGCGCAGCGCTTCGTTCATCCAGAAGGAAAAACATAGTCTATTTATACCGCTCTTCTTTGCCAGTCGTCAAGGTAAATAGTTAAACAAATGCTGAATTGCCATTTGTTGTGCATTTTGCACAATTTCGTTGTAAATATTGCACAAAGGAGAGGCAAATATATGTATGCTTGGCGATACTCTATTGCACCTTGCCAAGTGCCAACACCTTGTAAGCTGAATAATCGAATGATCACACACACAGAAAATGCGCCTCTCCAAAGGAGAAAGCGCATCATAAATCTGTTCCATTCTTGCCATCACGATGCAGGAATTATTCCTCTTCGCGAGATCCCTTGTCTTTCCGAACTTTCTTGATTACCTCTGGCTGCGGAAGCACGACAGATTTGAGAGATGTGGTCGGAGCCAATGCATCCGTCTTCTTCTTTTTCTTGACTTCTTTGTTTTTGATATTTCGATTGCCCATAAAATCACCTCTTCTATACGTTGCTTGTATATAATTTGCGGACATAACTAGCAAATTTTATCCTCTTCTGCACGGAGAAGATCGCAAGCGAACTTCATTACTAGCAGCATTATTGTACAGCAAATCATTCGTCTTTTCCATGCGCGCAAAGAATTTCGTTACCAAAATTCAACTAAGCGATTCGTTTAGTCATGGTGTAGACTAAACGTAGGTAGCTTTTTGCACATGAAACGAATAGGATTGATTCAGATTCACCCAGTAATTCGAGCCAGTCATTAACAAATTGACCATTTACATATCTAGCTCTCTTTTCAGACCCCACAGAATGATACGAGGAGACACACCTATGAATAACGAGAATTTCGGTAAATTTATTGCGGCACGTCGGAAAGAAAAGGCAATGACACAAAAGGATTTATCCGAAATGCTGTCTGTCACAGATAAGGCCGTATCCAAGTGGGAACGAGGCAAAGGGTATCCTGAAATCACGCTATTACAGAAGCTCGCTGATTGTCTGGAGGTATCCATATCTGATTTATTAAACCAAGGCCCTGATACCTGTGAAGCGCAGACAGATGAACATCCGGAAAATGAGTCGACTCTTCCAGACGTATCCAAGGAAGACAACACAAAAGGCAGTCTCTCTGGGGTTGTTTTCATGATCCTTTCTGGTTGCTTTCTGATCGGCGCATTCGTAAGTCTTCTGTGCAATTACATCATTAACCGAACCTTTGACTGGTCGCTTTACGTTCTTGGATCGACTGTCATGAGCTGGCTCATTCTTTTTCCATGGTTTGTCACTTGCAAGCATCGCTTGCTCATTTCGATCTCGATCATGTATATCTGTATTCTTCCCTTTCTCACTCTTGTCTCCTATCTATGCCCGGTGAAGAACTGGGTCCTTCCGCTTGCATTGCCAATTATCCTTGTGTCACTTATTCCCACCTACTTGACAGTCATTCTGGTTGCATATACGAAAATTTCTCGTTATTATGTTATTGCTATTTCATTTGTGCTTTTTGGTATTCTCGCAAACCTTTCCATCAACAAGATCGTTCAAGACACCCTGCATGATTCCACGCAGAATATCTCGAATGGGATTACCGCGGTTTCCTTTGGTTTTCTCGCGATCGTGATGATCATTTTGGGGCGGCTTAGCAAGAATCACACCCATGCACACAAGTAAATATACGAAGGTAAGTATATGATAACGACAGTCACACTTAACCCCGCCGTTGACCGGACAATCGTAGTTAACAAGCTTGAGCCTGGACATATTCATCGAGCCACAAAGACCCTTGTTTCCATCGGCGGAAAAGGGATCAATGTTTCCCGCTCCCTTCTGACGCTGGGAATGGATACGATTGCCCTTGGATTTATTGGAAGTCGAAACTTCTCGGAAATTGAAGAGCTTCTGCATGCTGATGGGATTCGTTCGGATTTTGTCTCAATTGACGCGCTAACACGGACAAACATGAAGCTTGTCGATCGATTCTCGCAGACAACAACCGATATTAACGAGCCTGGCTTCTCGGTCGAGAAAAGCGATTTTGAGGCACTCATCGGCAAGCTCTCCCAATATGCCGCCCAAAGCGAATATATGGTCTTTTCCGGCAGCGTACCGGTTGGCCTTTCGCCGGATTGTTATCAGAAGCTCATCTCTCTCGTATCGGGAAGCTGCAAAGTCATTCTGGATGCGGATCACCTCTTGCTTCGTGAGGCGCTGTCGGCAAGCCCTTATATGATTAAGCCCAACATCACCGAACTGGAAAACTGTGTCTCCAGGAAACTTCGAACAAGAGAAGAAATCCTCACAGTCACCCGCTCTTTACTCATAAATAACGGTATAGAAATCGGCTTGGTTTCCATGGGAAATCAAGGCAGCATCCTCGTAACGGCAGAAACCGCCTACTTTTCAGCTCCGATTGCCGTTCGCGTCAAGGGTACGGTCGGCGCGGGAGACGCCATGCTGGCAGGATTTTTGTATAGTCTTTCGCAAGATGAAAATAATCTTGTGGAGGCATTGTCGCTTGCAACACTTTGTGGGACGAGCGCCGTCTGCAAAGACGGAACGCAGGGCTTCTGCCGCGATGATATTGCCTGCCTTCGCGAGCACGTCCGGATTACACAGATGTGATGCCGTATTGACGGTCGGATATGTAGCATAATCCTATTAGTATAACTTGCTGCTGATGTATAAATTGAGAGATCTCGGCAGGATTCTCAGGAAAAAAACATAGAGCTTATTGACCCAGCCCGCCACCACGACACGCCGACCTTTGATAAGTGCTTTGTATCCAATCGCCGCAACCTTTTCAGCAGTCATTGACGTGAGTCGGAAGGATAGCGCATGCGCCATGTCCGATCCCGACTTCTCAGCAAATTCCGTTCTTGTCGCACCTGGACAGAGCACCGTAATAGAGACTCCGGTCCCCTTAAGATCAGCAGATAACGACTCGGAAAAAAGAAGGACGTATCCTTTGCTGCCGGAATAGGTTGCGTTTTGCGGTGCAGGCGCAAAAGATACGACAGATCCGAGCTGCAAAATCTTGCCTTGCCCCTTTGCCTTCATCGAGGCGACAGCAAGATACGTCAGCTTCGTCAGTGCCTCGATATTTGTATGGATCAGTGACATGTGCTTTGAAAGATCATTTTCATAAAACTTGCCGGATACCGTAAATCCGGCATTATTAATAAGTATGTCTATGGAGATTCCTTTATCTTCCATTTCCAGAAACAGTTCCTCTGCAGCATTTTGCGTCGCAAGATCTTTTCCGATGACTAAAATCGAGACCGGGTATAATTTTGCGATTTCCGATGCCAAATCGTTCAGGCGGTCAAGGCGTCTTGCTACCACCACCAGATCATATCCTTCTTTGGCAAGAAGGAATGAGAACTCGCGTCCCATACCGCTTGAAGCTCCCGTTATCAGCGCTGTCTTACTCATCATAATCCTCCTTAAATAATTTTTGCATCCGGAGTACATTGTCCGGATTTTGCAAATACTCCGTTAGCTCTTTTGATCCTGCAATACAATGCGCACTTCGAAATTTTTGTCCTTACATTCAAAAGTAATATTCCCTCCATATTTTTCTACAATATGGCGAACACTTGATAGACCAATGCCATGTCGGGTGGTATCTGCTTTTGACGTCTCGATCTTACCCTGTCTAACAACAACATCCTCAGAAATTGTGTTTGTCTCACAAATATATAGTAGACCTTTCGACTGTGAGAGCGCAAGCTTTATCATGCGCTTCGTGCCTTCCTCTTGCCTACAAACAGCTTCAATTGCGTTGTCAAGCGTGTTCCCAAGAATAACACTTACGTCAACAGGCGTAACGTATTCTATGACCATTGGACTCGCATCAATATGAATCTCTATCCAGCGACTTTCCGCTTCTCTTACCTTCTGCGAAATGACGGCATCGACAAGTGATTGATTCGTATAAATATCTGGTCTGGTTAGTGTTGTGCCATGAAGAATTTCTCCGACAAATTTCTTGGCGTCTTCCGTTCTGTCAAGATTCAAAGCTTCCATAACAGGAATCAGACTGTTTTTAAGATCATGTGCGATTCGTCGAACCTCATGCTGCTGTGAATCCATAAGCATAATCTGCTGCTTCTCGGAATCCAGATATTGCAGAAGAAGTTGATTCTGTTGTTTGGTCAGCGCGTCCTTCTCAAGTCGCTGATACTGGTCAAAAACGATAAAATTCGTAAACAAGAGAACCACGGAAGCAAGGGCTGACCAGAAAAAAAGGCGTGTGTCCGTCTGCCCCTGCCAAAAGATCAGAAAAGAGAATGCAACCCCTAGTGTTGCAACGGGAAGAGAAAATAAAGGAATCAGTCGTCTCGTCGAAATCTTCTGCTCCTGCCCCGGGCAGAAAGTGATGACAATCCGCAAAACAATAAACAGAATGGTCTTGCAGACAATGATGGACGTCAGACGCTCAATGGACTGTGTCTGCTGCTTCACGAGAAAATCTTCAAAAATGAAATTGAGCGAAAACATCACAACCAGTTCCGAAATAAACCACACAACAAAATATGCGAGTATGAGCAGAAGCTGCCTCATTGGATTTCCCATATAGAAAAAGAAGGCAATCATAAATCCAATCAGTATGCATACGAGCATCCCCAATACGCTTGACATGCCAGATTGGTTAACTACATACGTTGAACATGCCTGAAATAGAGGGAGCCCAATATAGATCCATTTTGAGAAACTCTTTTTCTGCAGGAAAGCGCCAAGAAAAGTGATCAGAAAGATGCCTTCCGCTAAATTGGCTGAAAACTCAATAATAAACCAAACCCAATATGATCCCATATTCATCCCTCCATAAATTTAATCATTGCCGCAAGTACCTTACTCTGATTTGCCCGGCTGACGGGAACCACCTGATCGTCTTTCATGACAAGCTCATTCGGGCGCTTCTCGAGAATTTCGGCAACATTCACAATAACCCCCTTATATGGAATAACAAAGCCGTCTTCTTTGATCTGTGCAAAAAGAGCGTTCATCTGCATCCGACTGGTCGAATAGTAGTCTCCGTTATGTGTCTTGAATACCACTTTTCTCTGCCGATACTCAATGACGCTAATTTCGCGTACATATAGCCGTACGAGCGTATCCTGCCCGGTTCGAATCATTATCGTATGGTTTTTCTTCCCATAAAGCTTGATCGACGAGAGAATTGCTTCGGGAAGTTCTTCTTTCATGGATGTCTTTATGACATATCGAAAGGTTGTAAGCCGAAAAGCGCGAAGTGCAAATGCATCGTAAGCAGTGACAATTATGATGATACAATCCTGATCAAGCTCTCGTATTTCCTGCCCCGTCAACTCCCCGTTCATAATCGGCATTTGCCAGTCAAGCAGGATGACATCATAACGAGCACCAAGCCGCATTTTTTCAATCAGATATAATCCATCAGAGAAAGTGTCAATGCAGAAATTGCCTGCACAAGCACTGCAGGCAAGCGTCTTGTGCGTAGTCTTTCTTAACTCTTCAAGGTATCTTGGATTATCTTCACAAATACATACCCTAAGCACGATGACTCCCCCGTGAATTGTTTTTTTCAGTATATCATAGTTCGTTGCACGGTCCTTTATCGAATTTCACAACATACTACAAAATGAAAATTATTTCTGCCTTTTCCCACATAATACACAAAAACGACTTGTTGTGCCATTTATGTTGCACACAGATCATCACATTTGATAAGTTTAATTTGCAATTGACGGCAGACAGCAAACAACAGACAGAAACGGCGGCGAGATTTATGAATATTGAACAAATATCCCGAATGCTGACTCATCGTTTATCCAAATACAAATCATACGATCCTAAGCTCGCTTCCTTGTATGCATATGGTTTTTTTATGTTTCTGTCCACAATTCTACTTATTTTGATCGCCCTTGCCGTTGGTTTTTTCAGTCAGAGCCTTCTGGAAATTTTTCTCTTCCTGCTTTTCTTTATTCCTCTTCGGCGCACTTCAGGAGGATATCATGCAAGCACTTTCCCGAAGTGCTTGTTAATCTACGTCCTATCTCTTGTCAGTGTCATTTTCCTTTCAAGTGCCATCCCGTTCTCATACATCTTCCCTTTCATCCTTATCGCAAATGCACTATCCATACTAATCACTTTCCTTTTCGCTCCTGTCTCCCACCCGAACGCACCGCTTTGCGGCGCAGACTGTGAAAAATACAAATTACTGTCAAGAATCATCAGTGTGTCGGATCTCTTCATGATTCTCATTCTCTATAGTGTTCTTCATGAAAATATCTGGAGTGCATCGCTTCTCATTGCCACAAGCCAAGGTCCGCTATATGCTTCACTTCTTACACTAATCGGCGCACTTATGCGACGTAAGGAGGAAAGATAAATGAACCGTATCATTTACTATATTTTACTTTTTTCTCTGGTGTGCGCGAAGTTCGGAGATTCGTATCCCTCCGTCTTTTTTACCTATCAGCCGAAGCGCCCCACTCTCAACTGACTATCTCTTCATAGAAGGTCATCATATAAGCAACTATCGGGAAGCGCCCGGCTTCCATTATCACTCCAATAAACTAACGCATGTTTGTGCATCACCCTTCATCTAACCAAAATAATTCCATTCCAGTACGACTCCGGGCGTCGTGCTGGGTTTATTCGGTTGATATCCTGTCTGCAATTATTCTCATCGTCCCCCAAGTAAATTCAGAATAAGAAATCCCCTTTTGCTCTGTCTTTGTTATAATAGGCAGGCATGCATGCGCATGATTTGTAAAGACACTGACCGAAAGGAAAAACAGTATGCTTCTCTCCGCAGAGAAAATCACGAAATCGTACGGTGAAAAATCTCTTTTTCGCGAAGGATCTATATATCTTCAAGAGGGCGAAAAAATTGGCATTATCGGGGTAAATGGCAGCGGGAAATCGACTCTTCTCGCTATTCTTGCCAAAGTCACCCCGCCGGATTCCGGGACAATTTTCCATCAAAATGGAATTCGGGTCGAATATCTGCAGCAAAATCCTGTTTGGGATGAGAATTTGACCATTTTCGAGCATGTTTTCGCCGGTGCCGCTGCGAAGCTTATAGACGCCAAGGAATATGAGGCAAAAACAATCCTGACAAAGCTTGGACTGACTACGTTCGACAAACCAATCCGCGAATTATCCGGCGGGCAGAGACGTCGTGTGGCAATTGCGACCGCTCTTATCCACCCTTGCGATGTTCTTCTTCTCGACGAGCCGACGAATCATCTTGATAATGATATGGTCATTTGGCTAGAGAAATATCTGATTAAGTTCTCCGGTTCAATTATTATGGTCACGCATGACCGTTACTTCTTGGATCGCATAACGAAAAAAATTGTTGAAATTGATCAGGGCGAAATCTATACGTATGATGCCAACTACACGGAATATTTAGCGCGAAAACTGCAGCGTGAAGAATCTGCGATGGGGAGTCTTCGCAAAAATCAGAGTCTGCATCGAAAAGAACGCGAATGGATTCTTCAGGGTGCGAAGGCACGTGGCACCAAAAGTAAGGAGCGAATCGCACGCTATGAAGCGCTTGCTGACTCTGTCGTAACCGAAAAGACAGATCGACTATCCTTATCCTCCGTATCCTCTCGACTCGGCAAGAAAATTGTAGAGATCAATCATGTGACAAAAAGATACGGCGACTTGTGTTGCATAAATGATTTTTCGTACCTGATCGCACGGGATGCACGAATCGGAATTGTTGGCAAAAATGGTTGCGGAAAATCAAGTCTGCTGAACATAATCAGTGGGAAACTTGCACCGGATGATGGTGAGGTTGTTTTGGGTGAGACTATCAAAATCGGCTATTTCACGCAGGAGTGTGCCGACATGGATATATCACTTCGCGTCATAGACTATGCAAAAAATATAGCCGAATATATCGAGACCCCCGAAGGAAAGGTGACGGCGTCAAAAATGCTTGAGACGTTTCTTTTTCCTCCCTCATCCCAGTGGAATTTTATCTCAAAACTATCCGGAGGCGAAAGGCGGCGTCTTTATCTTCTTAGCATCCTAATGAGCGCGCCTAACCTTCTCCTTCTTGATGAGCCGACAAATGATCTGGATATCGAGACGCTCTGTGTTCTGGAAGCCTATTTAGAATCTTTTCAGGGGCCTGTCATTGTTGTATCACATGATCGTTTTTTCCTCGATCGGACAGCTGACACCATCTTCGCGTTCGAAGAAGATGGCACCATTCAAAAATATATGGGCGAGTATTCCGATTATTTGCAAAGCCGAGAGCAACTATCCTCTCGCATGGATGGATTAGCAACTCTTCCCACTGCCAAAACGGCTACGGCAGAGCCAAATCGGCCCTCTGTTCGTTCCAAGAAACGTGCATTCACATACAAAGAGCAGAAGGACTTTGATACAATCGACGAAGAGATTGCACAGCTCGAAAAGCAAATTGCCACGACCACGAAATCAATGGCGGAAGCATCGGATAATTATGTCCTTCTTCTTGATCTCATGAAAGAAAAGGATGAATATTCTGCACGACTTGACGAGCGCACAGAGCGATGGATATATCTGCAGGAGCTTGCCGAGAAGATCAATGAAGAAAGAGAATCCCCGCCTAATATATAGATCTTCCCTCTGTTTTTTATGAAAAACCGCCGGACAGCCTGTTGCCTGCCCGACGGTTCATCTTATCAGAGAGAAAGTACGGATTAATGACACGGATTCAAGCAAAATCACTTGAAGCATCTGTATCTTCTTCTACTGCCTCATCAATAACCTCTTGCGGTACTTCAATTGAATCCACCTCATTGTATGAAGAGAACGTCAGCGTAAATTCACAAGTTTTGGAAGAAATTGAGTACCCGCTATCCGCTTCTGTCTCATCTGTTGTCTCATCTGAGTCTTCCGTTGATGCCATGCCTGCCATATTCATGTATTCTTCTAGCATGGCCGAAAGAGAATCCGAAAAATCAATACTTATTTGCGCAGGTAGTTTGCTATCTTTATATATCCATAGTGAAATGTCCAGATCAACATCTCCCATATCCGCAAGCATGTCCGCATACTCTGATGTCTCTTCATCGATCGATTCACTATCAAGCTCTTCATTCATCTCGTCATACAAATCAAGGAAGAACTGCATGCTGACGGTTCCTTCGATGAGGTAGGCGTCTTCCCCCTCAATCTCATCCAAATCATCGTTAAGCGTAAGATCACTATTGTCGTCAGTAAGTAGCCCAATAAGCTTGTCAATCTCAATAGAATCAATGGATGCATCATCTGTTTCTTCTTCACTCACTACCCACTGATCTTCTGACTCCGTATATTGATAAGTCTTCGTCACGTCGCCGTCTTTAACCAGATATGCCTCAAATGATTCATCCTCATCGACACCATATGTCTTTGCTACAAGAGAACCCGTCACATGTGCCGATTCCATATCCGTCTCGAAATCACAATCGAATCCGCCAGTCATATCTACGGAAACACCCTGAGCTGAAATGGTCAGATCAGCATCAGAATCTACAGAGGCAGCAACAGATTCTATGTCTTTACTGTTCTTTGCGGCATCTTCAAGAAGCGAATCAACCGTTACCTTCTCATCCTTGTTTTTACCCTTATCGCAGCCGGAGAAGACCCCCATCATGAGTGCAAATGCCAAAAAGCAAACCAAAAATTTCTTCATTTCTATCCCCTTTCGCTTGCGCAGCAATCGTTATATGCGCAAGTCCATAACACTAATTTAATATTATATGCGAAAATCAGAAAAAGTAAAAGATTCACGCTGCTTATTAATTTTTTGTGAACCTAGTTCTCAAATAGATCGAACACCGCATCACAGACTTCATCCGCATTCGAAATGATGCCAGAATAAGAGAGGTCCGGTCCGTTCGTGTTCGAGAGGACAATAATTACGAGATTATCCTCCAAAGAAATAAGTACGCGGCTCCGATAGCCAATTGTCACACCTGAATGCGCATAATATCCATCGCCAATCTCCCAGCCATATCCGTACCCGAACGCTCCGCCATCAAATATCTCATCCCAGCTTACCTGCGAAAGAAGCTTGCCCTCCATAACCGCATCCTCCCAAATCAGCAGATCAGATACACTGGCAATGATACCTCCGACCGACCAACTAATGGATGGATCCTGAGAAGGAATCTCCATTTTCTCTCCAAGAATATAGAAGTACCCCGTTGTATCTTGGTTTGATGGATCAAATGATGTCTGCGACATACCAAGTGGAACAAAAATGTTCTCTGTAACAAAGTCAACATAACTCATACCCGATATCCGCTCAATGACCATGCCGAGAAGATAATAATTCGTACTGCTATAGTCATATTGCGTGCCAGGCAGAAACTGAAGTGTAGAGGCATTAAAATAATCAATCATCTCTTCCTGCGTATACTTTCGCGTGATGGCACTATAAAACGCATCCATCGCATCTTCGTCGGCAAGTACTGCAAGTGAATCGGGAAGCGAGACCACAAGACCATCCGTGACATAATCATATATACCAGATGTCATATTCAGAAGCTGCAAAATCGTAATCTGACTTGCATATGTATATTCGGGGACATATTGATCAAGCGTATCGGATACGGATAACTTCCCATCTTCCACAAGCATCATTATGCATGCGGCGGTGAATTGTTTGGTCACAGAACCGATCTCATATACTGAATCGGTCTCATTTGGCGTCTGATCCGCTTCGTTCGAATAACCATATGCCTTCTCGAAAACGACCACCCCATCTTTTTGCACCAGAATGGTTCCGCTAAAATTGACGCCGCTCATATACGCGTCAATTTTCTCTTCAGATGTCGCATCTTCAGGAAGCGACTGCGTTTGTATCACGGTGTCAGCAGCCTCTGGCGTCGTCTCTTCCTCCGCATTCGTTTCTGTTGACGAAACGACCGAAGTTGCATGCCTTGTTTCCCCTTGCGTGGCAGAACAACCCACCGTCTGGAATAGGAAGAGAGAAAGTACGATCACCGAGACAATCCATAGTCCTCTTCTTTTCCTCATAGCCACGCGCTCCCCTCGCCGCCAAGATCTTCTGAACTATCAAATGAAATGCGGGTGGAAGCATAAAGTGCAATGCTCACGGCAATCGGCAAATTCAGACTATCTATCGAATCCGTATGAGGGATTACAACACTCTGACCAACCGCCAGAAAATCTTCCGGAAGTCCTGTCGCTTCATTTCCGAAAATGAGTGAGAACGGCAAGATAAATTCAACGCCTTGAATCGGAAGTGCCGCTTGAAGCATAAACGGATACTGTGCGTGATTCGGAAAACGGATCCGATATTCCTCATAACTGTCAAAATACGCAAACTGCATATGGAAAATCGCGCCCATAGACGCACGAATCGCTTTCGGGTCAAAAATGTCTACGCCCGGACGAATAATCGCAAGGTTGTACGTGTCAAATCCGACACAACTCCGCAAAATCGTTCCAAGGTTCCCCGCGTTGGAAGGATTGACCAATACGACATGCGATTTCTCGGCCGCTAATTGACACGTGTATTTCCGAAACTCGCCGATGACATAGCAATTCTCCTTCTGCGACAAGATCAAAAAAGCCTTGTCATTCGTCAGCACTTCAATTCCATGCTTCTGGCAAAGTGAAATGAGTTTCTTGTACGAAGGACTCATCTCAAGGGTCGAATGCAGAAATACGCGGTTAATCGTCTCCGGCTTACGCGCAAGCAGTTCTAGGGTAAGCGTCATTCCCAATGTATAGGATACGTCATCTTCTTTACGGTATCTCTTCGGTGCAGCCATGAAAGCCTCCATAATAAGGTTCTGGGCAAAATCGCCAATGATTTATTATACCGCATTGCAGCAGGAGAAATCGACTACCAACCTTCTAGATCACATATCATCTTCATCTTCATCAAACATTTCCAGTATTTGCCTGTTTGCCTCCGAAAAAAGCACCTCTGGATCCTCTGTCTCAACTTTACAAATTGCAATATCGCGAACCAAAAAAAGTACACGCGCACAAAACTTCTTCTTGACCTTCTCATATATTCTTCCTGCACTCATTGTCCCGTGGATAACCGTATTCGGGCTATTTGCGATATATCCGATTTTCCCGATTATCGGCAAAACCACTCGAATCGCGTCCTGATCACATTCATTGTCCTTCTCCTTGATGCAGCAGACAACACTTCCAATCTGCAAGGGTTTCGCACCGTAATAATACTTCGTCCCAGTAATCGTGAATAAAATTTCTTCCACAGCAATCATTCCTTTCCTTTATCGGAATCATCTCCGATACTGCGAATCTCGCGATCCTCATAATACCTGTCAAGTATGCCTTTTCGATACTCTTGAGCGTATTATGCATGTCTGGCTGTACCATTTTTGGGCAGGTCAATTTGGTTGCCCATCCACATCGATTGCGCAACCAAAAAGAGACACCGTTTGCTTTGCATGCAAATGGAGGTTGCTTGCTTTTCGTTTCGCATCTTCTATAATTTATGTGTACTGTTTATGCGAAAACTGTCGCACAAACAGATGCACTTATTTTATGGAGGTAGAAGATGACTGATTCTTTTAACACAGGTAAATATATAAGCAAGGCAATCGCAAATATCATCACGGGCACGATCCTCGCCGTGCGCAAAAATCCGAGGGAATCGGCTTTCCTACTAAAATACTTGCCCGTTTCGAAGCGAGCCGAATCCATCCGCTCTTCACATGAGAAAGCCGGCCGTCACATTCCACCTTTCTTAATTGCCAGTATTACGACGCGATGCAATCTGTTTTGTAGCGGGTGCTATGCCCGCGCAAATCAACTTTGTCATGATCAGGCGACCGCTGGTCTTCTATCCGCTGACGATTGGAGCCGTATCTTTTTGCAGGCGCGAGACTTGGGGATCTCTTTCATTTTGCTTGCCGGAGGCGAGCCGCTTCTTCGCAGAGATGTCTTGCTTGTCGCTTCTACCTATAAGGAGATTCTTTTCCCTGTTTTTACGAATGGAACTGGATTTGACGAGGAATTCTTCTCCCTCTTTGACGATAACCGAAACCTGATTCCTATGATCAGCATAGAAGGATCTGCCGAACAGACGAATCGGAGGCGCGGAGAAGGTGTCTATGCGAAAATCGATACTGCAATGCACAGACTTTGCGAAAAAGGCATTCTTTTCGGCGTTTCCATTACTGTTACAAAGAATAATATCCGTGAGATTACGCAACTGGATTTTCTGCGCAATCTATTCGAGCTAGGCGCGAAGGTCGTCCTCTATGTCGAATATGTCCCCGTCACACCTGACACGACGGGGGACGCCCCAGACGCTCAGGAGCGGCTCTTTCTGGAAGAGCGAATTCAATATGCACGCAAAGAGCTTTGCGATATGCTCTTCCTTTCTTTTCCGGGTGATGAGAAGCATACGGGTGGCTGCCTTGCTGCCGGGCGTGGGTTCTTCCATATTAATCCGACTGGGGGAGCGGAGCCATGCCCGTTCTCACCCTATTCCGATACGAATGTCAGAGAACACTCCCTGATCGAGGTTTTGCATTCACCTCTATTCGCAAAGCTGTCCGCCAATGGCATGCTTCTTGGCGAACACAGCGGCGGCTGCCTTCTTTTTGAGAAGGAAAATGAAGTCCGCGAGATGATGAAGAATCTGTGATCAGTCTTCTTCCCTGCTTTTCTGGAAAGCGGAGAATCCTCCGCCATTCCAATTGATCTGCCCATCCAAAAGCAGATCGTCACCCTTTGCCCGCTGTGGGGCAAGCATAATAACGTCTTTACCAAAACGAAGCCGCAAGTTATCGATGACCGCACTTACATCTCTCTTCTTATCTGTCTGATAGTTCGGGTCAAAAAGCGAAATCTGTCTATTTGCTGTATCTGGCACTACATCAGATGCCCTGACGCCTAGACTTCGCACGGGCCGATTCCACGTGTGTGTCCTGCGGAAGAGATCCATGGCAACGCGTGCAATTTCTCCTTGCTGATCACATGGCTCAGGCAGATGCTGTTGTCTCTCATAGACGAGAAGATCCGTATCTCGGATATGTATCTGGATTGTTGTACCCATCAGACTATATTTGCGGAGCCGCCCGGCCACCTGATCTGATAATGCAAGTATGGTTTTCCAAACGTCATCTTCGCATATCATATCCCGCGCTGTTGTGGTACTATTTCCGACTGATTTGACCGTTCTATGGTATGTCGCAAGTTCGACGGGAGAATCATCAAGTCCGTTCGCTGATATCCAGAGACTATCCCCATTCTTGCCAAGGTATTGCTGCAAGTAATCCCTTGGCATAGACGCTAATTGCCCTATGGTATGAATATTGATTTTGGCAAGTTTCTGTTGCGTCGCACGACCTGCAAAAAGAAGGTCACCGACCGGAAGTTTCCACAGCATGTCTTTATAATTATCGCGGGTTATATAGGTCGTTGCATCCGGCTTCTTGTAGTCCGATCCGAGCTTGGCAAAAGTCTTATTAAAGCTCGCACCGACAGAGCAAGTCAGCCCAAGTTCATTCCGTACGCGGGCACGGATCTCATCCGCCAATACCTTATGGTCAGCTTTGCCAAAACGATCTGTCACATCCAGCCAACATTCATCAAGGCCAAAACTCTCGACTCTATCTGTATATTGACAAAAAAGTGAGAAAAGCTTCTGGGAATAGTACGTGTATTTCTCATAATGTCCGGATACGACGACAAGATCTGGGCACTTCTGTCTTGCTTGCCAGATGGTCTCCGCTGTCTTAATTCCGTATTTGCCCGCCAACTGATTCTTGGCAAGAATAATTCCGTGTCTCTGCTCCTGATCGCCTCCGACCGCCATCGGAACATTTCGGAGTTCCGGATGATCTTTCATCTCGACAGACGCGAAAAAGCAGTTCTGATCTACATGCAGTATTTGTCTGTCCATAGCACACCTACATAAAGGAACGTTTGTTCTTGCAATTTTACTGCTTTATTCTAATTTTTTCAAGACATTTGTGACCAAAATACGTATTTTTTGCAAATTTTACTATGTTAATGAGGCTTGATGCAGAACTTCTGCTTTCATTTCAAGGAGGAAAGGTTTATAATTTAGGGTGTAAAACAATTTGTACTAATTGGCGCACGCAGCATTTTTGCTTGTGGCAAACAGCAAACAGAAGGTGGTAATTTTTATGGCAAAACAACGCATTCTCTTGGTTGACGATGATCCCGATATCTTGGAAGTTAACCGCGTATTTCTAGCAAACGAAGGTTACGAAGTAAGTATTGCTATGTCAATCTCGCAGACTCTCGAAAAGGCGGCGACAAACGCTTATGACTGCATTGTTCTTGACATCATGCTCCCAGATGGAAGCGCATATGATCTTCCAATGAAGCTACGTATTTATACGAAGGCTCCCATTATATTCTTATCGGCAAGAGATCAGCTTGAAGATAAGATCACGGGCTTCAAGGTTGGCGGCGATGACTATATGACAAAGCCATACAGTCTTCACGAGCTATCTGCTCGTATCTCAGCGCACATCCGCCGTAACATGACAACTGACGGTCTACTGATGGAGTTTCCCCCTCTTTCCATTAACATTAAATCACGTGAAGTTCTTCTGAACAAGCGTCAGGTTCACCTGACGAACAGAGAATTCGACATTTTGCGGCTTCTTGCCGAGACCCCCAACGTCATCGTACCATTTATCAAGATCTACGCCGTAGTATGGGGCGATGATGGGATGTGTGACAATCACCTTGTTATGGTTAATATCAGCTACCTACGCAAGAAGATGGAGAAGGCCGCTCCGGATGTTCAGTTCATTAAGACAGAATGGGGCAGCGGGTACTCCTTCTCATATCCTCCGATGCGTAACACATTGCGCGCTGAATAGAAATGACAAAACGAAGCGAAGTAAAGCAAGCGCTTTCACATGAGAATTACCCTGAAATACGTGCATCTGCAAAGCAGGTGCACGTATTTCGTACGCTCGTGGCATCGTTTCTTTTTTTACTTCTTCTATCTGGAATCTACTTAACGGTGTATTATCTGAACCAACGTCACGGAAGGGATATTAGCATTGACAAGACGGGTGCCGTCAATTTTACAGACACGAATTTTGAAAGTACCCGTATGAATTTCCTGGAAAACGGCTGGCAATTCTACCCAGAGCAACTACTTGTACCCGGCGATTTTGATGATTCCTCGAACTACCTTTCGGGAGATCTCCCGAAATATGATTGTTCTGATCTTCCCCATTACAGCAATGTCTCGATTAGCATAAACGGATGGACAGATATGGGGGATGCTGTCACGGCAAATGACGATTCACTATCCAAGATGAAAAATTATGGATATGGAACGTACCGGATCGTCATGAAACTATCCGATTATGAGGATATGGTTGCGCTGGATTTTCCCGAGATCAACCAAGCTGCAAAAATCTGGGTAAACGGTCGGCTAGAAAAAGAAATCGGGTCAGTCTCCGATTCCAAGGAAGGTTATGTATACGAAGAAGCATCGACAAATATAAAGACACTTCCTGATACGGACGGTACAATCGAGATCGTTATTCAGGTTTCAAATTACTCGTCAGCATACGGAGGGATAACCTTCTCGCCAGGGATCGGATCCCCAACACAAATTGACAATTTGAACGTAGTCTCAAAAATGTGGATTACCAGTATGTTCACGCTGATTATCATGATCGTGCTGACTGGCTTCTATATTTCCTTCACTTTTCAGAGCAGACTGAAGTACTATTATTTCATTCTAATCATCACGATGTCTCTGGCGTATGAATACTGCGATAAAGTCTTCAACCCTTTACCGGGAGATTGGAATCGTCTGTTGCAGTTATCCATTGCTTTGTGCATGACACTCGCCGCAACTCTTTATTTCTCTTCTCTTTTTACTCCGGAAAACGAAGACGAGAATCCCTTTAAGCATTGGGATGTGCATGTTATATTCTCGCTTACGCTTATTTTCCTTATAACAATTTGGGCCAAACCGACTCTTCTTCATTGTGTAGGCATTAGTTGGGCATATACAATATTTGCTTGTCTGATTAATGGATATAACATGATCCGCGTATTTTACTACACGCTCCGTGATCCGGAAGTCAATTATTTTCATGCCATTTCTGCGGTTGCCGCTACGTTCATTTTTGCGACCATCCAGATTCGATCCCCGCAGATTTACATTATTCCCTTGCATTCAATCGGAACCGTCATTGTCATTATCTTTGTGTCAATTGTATTTACAACAAGATATGTATGCACCTATAACAAGGTTGCGCGGTTTACCGTTGAGCTAGAGCACGCAGTCAAGGAGAAAACACGCAATCTGGCAAAAGTAAACGCAGAGCTTCTGACCGCAAATCAGACCCTCATCAATAATGAAGATGCGCGTAAAAAAATGATGTCCAATGTCTCTCATGATTTACGCACACCGATTGCCGCCATTCGCGGATATATTGAATTGATGCTTAATGAGAATGCTAAACTTTCACCGGATGCGGTCGAAGGATATCTTAAAAATATGCACACAAGAAGTCTGCAAATGGAACAGCTCATTTCTGACCTAATGCAATTGACACGACTTGAATCAGATAATGCCGCTATGAAGGTTCAGCCATTAAGTATGAAAATGATGATCGAGAATCTGTTTGATCTGTATTTGATGGAATGTGAGGGCACAGGGAAGAAACTGACATTAGATGTTCCCGATCATGATTCACTTATGATTGTCGGAGACCCAAATCATTTGATGCGCGTTTTTGAGAATCTGATTGTAAATGCGATTCGATACACCGAAGAAAATGGCGAGGTCAAGATTGTTGCACTTCGCGAGGCGGCAGCGTCCGGCGAAGAGCGAATTCATATCATCGTGAAGGATAACGGCTTTGGCATCCCTGCAAATGAAATCACCTATATATTTGATCGTTTCTATCGGGCATCCAATGCAGCGGGGCGGAAAAACGGCTCTGGTCTGGGGCTATCAATTGTAAAAAGCATTATTGACAAACACAATGGGACAATATGGGTTGAGAGTTGGGAGAAGAAGGGTTCGAACTTCCATGTTCTTCTTCATGCGCTTCCTCTTCAAGGAGATAATGATCTCTCCGAGGACGAGGCCTCACTGAAAATGTTTGAAGCCGGCATCCCGAATGAAATTCCTCCGCTTCCCGTCTCGTCCGAGTAGTTTTTACCTATGCCCTTTTTGATCGTCACGAAACGCATTCCTTTTCGAAACCGTGACCGACATATCACCCATTTCCGAAAAGAAAAAACGAGACGGTCCGACAGGCTGCAAGCCAAGGAGACCGTCTCGTTCATTTTTCTTAAATTCGCCAGACGCCAGACGCCAGACACTAATCCAGATACTTATGCTTGTGCCCCAGACGCATCCACCTTCGCGAAGAACTCGTTCAACTCGCTAATCAATGCGTCACAGTCGATCCCGTGTACCATACAGGCCTCTTCAATGGACTCACCGCTTGCCATCGCGCAACCAAGGCAATGCAATCCGTTCTGAAGGAAAATCGGAATCGTCCCCTGATTGGAATTAAGCACGTCTGAAATAATCATATCTTTCGTAATAACCATATATTCTATCCTCCGTATAATCGCTTTTAATTTGGATTTACCTTAACATTACCATCATCGGCAAAACATATCAAGAGTTACGAGGACGGTCGTATAAGCTTTTGCCCTCGCAATCTATAAGCACAATCGCGGGAAAATTAGTAACCTCTAGCCGGCGAACTGCCTCTGCGCCAAGGTCTTCATAGGCAATTACCTCGGAAGAAACGATACACTGCGAAAGAAGCGCACCGGCTCCACCTGTTGCGCCAAGGTAGACGGCATGGTGCTTTTTCATCGCAGAGAGAACCTCCGGCTTTCGCAGCCCTTTCCCGAGCATGACCGTCTGTCCACGAGCGATCAATGCAGGTGCATACGCATCCATCCGTCCGCTTGTTGTAGGGCCTGCAGAACCGATCACAGTGCCGGGTCTGGCTGGACAAGGGCCCGCATAGTATATGGCAGCATTCGTCAAATCAAACGGCAATTCTTCATCGTTTTGCATGGCTTCGCAAATTCTCTTGTGTGCTGCGTCTCTTGCCGTATAGATTGTTCCACAGAGATACAAGAGTTCGCCTGCATGAAGAGCAGCCGCTTCCAAGTGACTAAGTGGAAGATGAATCGTTTTTCTATTCGCGATTGTATCTGACATATTTACCTCCAAAAGAATCCATAGCCGGGCTTAGTATATATCCTCTTGCATTTGTACAGTTCATTCATATTCTTGCATGGGCATGCCGAGTCGCATGACAACTCATATTAACCGCAACGGGTAATCCGGCAATGTGCGTCGGATACGTGTTAATGTTTACGGCGAGTGCCGTTGTCTTTCCGCCCAGTCCTGCAGGTCCAATATCCGTCTGATTGATCGCGTCAAGCATTTCATCTTCCAACTCTCTGATATGAGCAAGCGGACTGCGCTCGAAAATAGGCCGCATTAAGGCAAGCTTTGCCATTCTTGCCGCCATGTCCATCGTCCCGCCAATACCAACACCCAAAATAATCGGGGGACACGGGTTGGGACCCGCTTTACGAACCGTCGATAAGATTGCCTCTCGTATCCCAGGTAGACCCTGTGACGGGCTTAGCATCGTCAGACTGCTCATATTCTCACTTCCAAAACCCTTTGGTGCAAGCGTAATGTCAACCTGATCTCCCTCTACGATATCCCATAATATGACCGCAGGCGTATTATTGCCCGTATTCATACGGAGGATCGGGTCAGACACAACAGATGCCCGAAGGTACCCCTTCGTGTAGCCGGAAGCAACTCCCGCATGAATGGCTTCCTCGACAAGGCCGCCATAGAAATGAACATCTTGTCCGATTTGCATATGAACTACCGCCATGCCAGTGTCCTGACAAATCGGTTGTTGATTTTTGCGTGCAAGAACCGCATTCTCCAGAAGCTCGTCCAAGATCGCCTTCGGCCGATCTTCCGTCTCGCAGTCACGCATCTGTCTCATCTTGTCTTCAATGTCCTTACCAAGCATAATATTCGCCTGAATACATAATTCAGATACAGTATTTTCAATCAGATTGACGGAAATTTCTCTCATTTATTTTTCTCCTAAACAAATTGCACAAATACGTAGTGAATTCTATACAAATTACGTCTAATTCTACTATGCAAAACCCATTTCGTGAAGTAAAATATGTTTGTGTCATTTGAGGATTCTTGTAGCAAAGTAGCACCTTCTCAATTTGCACAATATAAAATTCATCACAATAGGCTTGACATAAAGCATCTCCTCATAAGATAATAGCCGAAGTGAATATCGCCTGAAGGAGGCAAATAATTATGAATAAAACAGACTTGATCGATGCCGTTGCTCAGAAAACAGATTTGACAAAGAAGGAATCAGAAGCAGCTATTAACGCTACTCTCGATGCTATTGTCGAGGCGCTCGCAAGCGAAGAGAAAGTAGTTCTTGTTGGTTTTGGTACTTTTGAGACAAAGAAGCGTGCTGCTCGCAAAGGCCGCAACCCAAGCACGAAGGAGCCTATCAATATTCCTGCATCCAAAGCACCTGTATTTAAGGCAGGCAAAGGTCTAAAGGATAAGGTCAACAAGTAATCGATGATTACTTCCTTTCGCTTGGCGTATGATGTAACCCACATCATTTCGAGCTTAGCATGAACAACAATTTGACACATAGTTTGATCTCTGTGACGGGGCGGACAGTATTAGCTGGCCGCCCCGTCGTTTTAACTTACAGGTACAAAGAAAGGTTAAAGGGCAACAGCTCTGTCTTATCAAGGGTTTGCCAAGAGTCGTATTCAAACAGTATACGGGTCAGAGTGCCGTCTCGTGAGGCTTGCAATCGAATTGCCTTACTAGCTCGGCGGAAGCCTCCTCGTGGAATTTCTGAAGGATGTAGACATTTCTGTGACCTTGCGCAAATAGTATCGTATCGCGCAGCGCATAACGGATATTGCGTTCCACCTGTGCACCCGACACGCCATACTCCTGCCCCGTCTGGGGATATATGCGCTTTGACACCGTCGTCATGAGCGAGGGGTCTCTAAGACTATTCAGCAAAATGAATCGAATCATCCGCGTGCCAAGGAGTCCACAATCCAAATCATACTTCTCTGTCACTGTCTTGACCGCATCCAGAAGAGATGTATTGGATAAGGATGTCACGTCCATTCTTTTGGCAATCTCAGATGTAATATGTCGAACCGCAGAATGGACGCCGAAACGCGAATCAACCATATAATGGAAACGGCCGGCAGTATCTGCAATTCCCACATAACCCTTATGCTTCATAATCGAATTAATATTGTCCAGAATCATCCGGTCACTGCATACGACGTAGAAGCCGATCTCTTTATCCATATCTGGGTAATAGCCGAATGCCTTGTCAGTCACACTGTCCATATCCAAAATGCACCTCCACATCTACAAGAATCCTTGCAGATATATTGTTGCACGATCTATTTTTTCGTTCAATATGATATATGCGAAAAGCGAGTGAAAAATCTTCAGTCACTTTCTGTCTGATCATCAAATGCAGGCTCAAGGTCAATGGCATACCGACTGTTCGGCGTGTATTTTATGATAAGCTCATCACCCTTCTGCGGCTTAAAGGCAAAGGGGTTGAAATAATACGTTTCATCGTCTACCACTATGGAGTGATTCAAATAGCCGACACTCTGAACGGTTCCAACCGAGACGGTATATTCACTTTTGAGGATATAAATACAATCAAGAGCCCTCGGAATGACGGATTCCGTCACTTGAAAAAGAAAGACAACCGTAATAACAACAGGAAACAAAAACACGAAGCCCTTTTTCGCTTTATGGGCGCGAATAACAGATACATAATGCAGCATAATGAAAAGAAGAAGAAATGAAATCAGCGAATGCACCGCGAAATTCAAAAAATAATATACCATTTTATGCCCGCCTCTCCGATACAAGTATTATCTGCCTCTACGCCCGTCTCTGTCAAACAATTCACTGAATATGGGTATCTACGACTTCGCTGGGCGTAATGACATAATCCATTTTGCAATCGTTCCATTCAGTAGAAACCTCTGAGACAATCTGAAAATCATACGATATACCAAGCAATAGCGGTAAAGCGTCAGCATGCTCCATAAGAAAACGGTCATAAAACCCTTTGCCATACCCCAGTCGCGCGCCTTTTCGGTCATATGCCAACCCGGGAAGACACATAACACTTATTTGCTCGGCAGATACTTCCCTTTGATATATCATCGGTTCCGGGATCGAAAAGCGTCCATTTTCCAGCATGTCTCCATCTGCATATGTATAGAAGTGAATTCGGTCACCCGTCATTTTGGGCAGAGCCATCTGAAAACCGGCACTTGTAAGGAGTTCAAGGTTGCCAAGCAAGTCCGGCTCGCCTCTAATGGGAGAGAACAGCGCCATCACTTGAGGACTCTTCTGCGCTTTCACAATGGCGGGAAGGGATAGCAAATTCAATATCACAGCACGGCCGGCGCGAAGAGCCTCCTCTGCGCCAATCATCTCTCGCTTGGTAAGCATTGTATCTCGCATCTTCCTTTTGCGCGCCGCAACTTCTTCGCTATACATTTACAAATCCTCAGGTGCATCTTCTCTCGGCTGAATCAGCTCATGAAAAGCTTCCTCGGAGAGAATCGGAATGTCAATCTCCAGTGCCTTTTGCAGTTTACTTCCCGCATCCTCTCCGACCAGAACGTAGCTCGTTTTTTTGGAAACGGACACGGATACTTTTCCGCCATGTGCGATTATCAGGGCAGAAGCTTCCTCTCGCGTCAGGTGCGTTAGGGAACCCGTGAGTACAAAGGTCTTCCCTTCCAATATATTGTCCTTCTTCTGCGATATCCCGCCACCGTCAAGGCTGACCCCATGACGTGATAATTCACTCATCAAATGAGTCGTTTGTGGTTGCGCAAAAAAGTCGATGATGGACTGCGCCTTTACCATTCCGAAATCCGGAATGGACGCAAGTGTCATGATATCTGCCTGCGCTAAATCCTGTATGCTTGTAAAGTTCTCGGCAAGGGTTCGTGCGGCGACCACGCCGATGTTCCGAATCCCCAATCCGACAATAAGACGATTCAGCGGCGAGGTCTTTGCCTTTTCGATGGCGGCAAGAAGTTTCTTAACGGAAATCTCTTTGAGACCCGGAAGAGCTTCCAGTTCCTCTTTCTTATCTTGGAGTGAAAACAGATCCGCTACGCCACAGATGAATTTCTGGTCAAGAAGCAGTTCCACGACAGAAGGACCGAAACCATCCATGTCTAGCGCGCTTTTCGAGACAAAATGAATGATGTTTCTGGCAAGTTGCGCGGGACATTCCACGCCCGTACACCTGCGCGCCGCCTCGCCCTCTTCTCTCACTACTTTTGCGCCGCAGACAGGACAGAATGCCGGCATCACAAAAGGATGCGTGTCGGGTGGTCTTTTGTCAATCAATACCCGAATCACTTCAGGGATGACGTCTCCCGCCTTTTGAATCAATACGGTATCACCAGGGCGCACATCTTTCTCGCGTATGAAGTCTTCATTATTCAGTGTCGCCCGCGACACCGTGCTGCCCGCAACATGAACCGGCTCGAGAATGGCAACCGGCGTTAGCTTTCCCGTACGTCCGACTTGAATATCGATTTGTCTGACAATTGTCTCTTTCTGTTCCGGCGGATACTTGTATGCAATCGCCCATTTGGGTGCTTTGCTTGTCTGTCCGACTATATCGCGAAGCGAGATCTGATTGAGCTTAACCACAGCTCCATCAATACCATAGGGCAATTCGCCGCGGGATTCAGAAATATCGCTTATCGCAGTCAGAACCTCTTTGCAAGTCGTGCAAACGAGATACCCCGGACTGGCCATAAAGCCTTGACTAGCCAAAAACTGTAGCGATTCGGCATGTGTCTCAAAGGTTTTTCCTTCTATTTCCTGAATGTTAAAAATGAATACATCCAGATCTCTTTTCGCTGTTATCGCTGCATCAAGTTGCCGAAGCGAGCCAGCTGCTGCGTTTCTTGGATTTGAAAATGTCTTCTCGCCACGTATTTCAGCCATCTCGTTAAGTCTGTCAAATGCGGGGAAGGACATATATACTTCGCCCCGCACCTCCAAAAACGGTATCGGGTCGGCAAGCTGCATGGGCAGCCGTTTGAGGGCGCGGATATTCTCCGTGATATCTTCTCCGATTCTTCCGTCACCACGCGTCGAGGCGCGTGTCAGGCGCCCCTGCGTGTATTCGATTGACACGGACAGCCCATCTATCTTCTTCTCAACAACAAAATCCAAATTCGCACGTGGCTCGTACTCTTTGACAGCAGAAATTACCTTTGCGCAGAAGTCTTCTATCTCCGCAGAGGAGAAGGCATTCGAAAGGCTTTGCATGACATTTTTGTGTGCAACCGCGCTGAATTTAGAGGCCGCTTTGCCGCCGACTCGTTGGGTTGGCGAATCGGGTGTAGCAAGAATCGGATATTTGGTTTCAAGATCGATTAGCTCCCTAAGAAGTGCATCATATTCATAATCCTTAATTTCCGGCTTATCTTGCTCATAATACAGCATATTATGGTGTATAATGATCTCTTTTAGTTCAGAAATTCGTTTCGACGGCTCAATTTCCATATAGTATAACCTCCGGGCCGAAGAATCATGTCTTCTTACGGTTGTGCGCCAGATTAAGCAGGGGAATCATCATCATAGAAAATAGAAAAGCACCCCAGATAATCATCGGTAGTCCAAAAAGGTTGCCGATCCATGTCCCGATACCCTCCTTCGCCACAATGATAAACGGCTTCAAGGCTGTGGATCGTATGCCAAAGTGAACATAGATCGGAGTCATCACCAGCTCATAAAAAAGCAAAACGGGAAGCGAGAAAATATAGGCATCAGCAAGCCATGCTCCGAGCTTCTCCGCCCGCGCAATCTGAATGAGAAGCGCAGCAGCAAGACCCATGGCAACGGCAAATGAAACAACGCCATAATCCTTCTGACGAAAGGCAATAAACAAATAGTAGAGCATGCTAAGCAGTGCGCACACGCCAGCAATATAAGGCGAGTATTTCTTAGCACTCAGCGCCAGAAGTATAATCGTACTTAAGCAAATAAATAGGGACACAATAAGTCCAACAAATAGTGGCGTGCCAGAAATATGAGAGAAAGCCCAAACATACACATTCTTGCATCCATTGGCAAAATATCGAAAAGGACCCGTAATTATGGTTCCCCATAGAACAAACAAGACAAACGACACAATCAGCGCGCGAGTTCCTCCAGACAAATGACATTCCCCCCAAAATTAGACGTTTTCTGTCTCATACGGATCATATTCTGACAGAAGTTCTTTGAGAACGGCTACTTCCTCACTGCTCAGCGAAATGCCTTTGCCGGCTTTCTCGTGTTCAGGTGCCCAGTCGCGAACGTCTAATTTCGCCGTGCCGCCATTCCAACGCACAATATTAACTTCGCGGTTCCAACCAGACTTGCTTGTTGACAAGATACCAATCTCTTTAACGACTTCCGATGTGATTTCTCCCTTAGGCATATACGCAATCCTCCGCTATTATATTTTGATCCGCAAAAATAGTTTCCGATATCTTCTCCCAAATGATTTGACAGGGAAAAGGAAATACTTCATGATTATAGCACATTCATCTCACGGTTGAGAAGAAATCGAGTGACAGAGGATATTAACTTTGGGCGTGCAAGAAATCCTAATCATTATTGTGCTTGCGCTTGCTCTTCTAGCGGCTGGCGGACTTTTTTTGCGGGCTCTGTATGAGCCGCATCAACTCAGATGTACACAGGTATTCTTGGGGGAAAGTAAGGACGAAGACTGCCCGGGGCTTACCGTTGCCTTTTTTTCGGATCTGCACGGCTCGATGTGTAAAGTCCCTGACGACGCCTTACTTCATGCAATCTTTTCAAAGAAAATCGATGCCATACTTTTCGGCGGCGATGTCGGGAATAAATACAAGGCGTCCGAAAACGCCATCGGTCTTAGGCGATTGTCTGCAATTTCAGAAATCGCGCAAAAAAGGGGAATCCCGTGTTATGCAGTCAGAGGCAATCATGACCGGCAAATAACACGCGAAGAATTTAGCCATTCGGGCTTCCTTCTCTTAGACAATGAGAACACGCAGATGACGGATGCATCTGGCAATGTCTATTTGCTTATGGGCGCGGATGATCTCGGGAATAAGCCTCGCATCTGGCCTAGGCTTTCCGACACTTTCTGCGACGAAATCCCTGTAGAAAGGCGAATCGTGCTTGTTCACAATCCCGATTTTGTCGATACTACCCAAAATATGCCCTATGCATATATCCTGTCGGGACATTTTCACGGCGGACAGATCTACATGCCCTTCCATCTCGAATTTCGTATTCTTCGTGTCGAGAAACTTCCGCGAGAGGGCATTACGCGTGGTAAGTATAGACGCAAAGGTGTAACAGGATACATATCCCGTGGTATCGGCTGCGTCGTTTTTCCTTTGCGGCTTCTATCAACGCCTGAAATCACTCACATTACGATTCCTTCTGATTTTTCACATACATGAAGAAACCTGATCAGCAAAATCCCGGAGGTTGCTGATCAGGCTCTCGTAAATCCCCTGTTTCATTTATTTGGAAAAACTAGATCTTAACGGATTCAATCTTCCATATCTCTTCCGCATAATCTGATATCGTTCTGTCAGAAGAGAAACGTCCTGAGCGGCAAATGTTAATCCAGCAGCATTTCGCCCATTCCATCCGATCTGCATAATCCATATAAGCCTGATCCCTTGTTTTGCAGTAATCTGCAAAATCACCCAAAACGTAATACGGGTCTGCGGGCTGCCAGTTCGATCCACGGACCAGACTCTGGAACAAATCCTGAAACATTCCCGTTCCGCCATCACTTAGTGTGCCGTCAGTCAAGCGATTGAGAACCTTCTTAAGTCCAGGTATGTTCTCATATTGCCATGACGGGTTGTAGAAACTCTTTGTTGCTTCCATATCCTCGACCCTACAGCCAAAGATATAGACATTGTCCTCTCCCACCGCTTCGGCAATCTCAACATTCGCGCCATCGAAGGTCCCGAGCGTGACCGCACCATTCATCATAAACTTCATATTGCCTGTTCCTGAGGCTTCAAGACCTGCCGTAGATATCTGCTCGGAAATATCTGCCGCCGGGAACATTCTTTCGCCGTTACTCACGTTATAATTCTCGACAAAAACAACCTTGATCTTCCCATCGATTTCTTTGTCGGAATTGATCAATACAGCAATTTCGTTTATGAACTTGATAATCGCCTTCGCACGGAAATAGCCAGGAGCCGCCTTCGCCCCGAAAAAAACCGTGATCGGCGGAATGGCAAGCTTCTCGCCAGACTTAATTCTGTCGTATAAATGCAGAACATACAAAGCATTCAGCAGTTGTCTCTTATATTCATGCAACCGCTTAATCTGCATGTCGAAAACCGAATCCGGATCAACCAGAATCCCTTCCTTCTTCCAGATAAAATCGGCGAATTGCTCCTTGCAGTCTTTCTTAATCTCAAGGAAGCGGCCCATGATATGCTTATCCTGCGCGTATTTCTCCAGAGCAAGAAGCTTATCCATATCCGTAACCCAAGCTTCGCTGCCAACAAGCTCTGTAATAAGTGCAGAGAGCTTCGGATTGCACGTGCGAAGCCAGCGGCGCGGAGTAACCCCGTTCGTCTTGTTTGAGAATTTCTCCGGCCAGAGCTTGTACCAATCCTTAAGCGTATCTCTTTTCAAAATATCCGTATGCAGAGCCGCAACGCCGTTGACGGATCTTGAGCCGTAAATGGCAAGCCACGCCATACGGACCTTACCGTCGCCAAGTGGAGAGAGCGAGTCAACCAATTCACGAAATTGCCCAGCAGCAAGCATCTCGTTTCTGAACTGCAAATTGATGCCATCGATAATCTGATATATTCTTGGGAAAAGATACTGGAAAATACCAATATCCCACTTCTCAAGCGCCTCTGCCATAACGGTATGATTCGTATAGGCAAATGTCTGCGTCACAATCTTCCATGCGTCTTCCCATTTCATCTTATTCTCATCAATGAGTATCCGCATGAGTTCAGGAATACCAATTACAGGATGCGTATCATTGAGTTGGCATGAATTGTACTTGGCAAAATCTGACAAATCTTCACCATGAACAGATTTATAGCGCGCGACAATGTCCTGAAGCGATGCCGATACAAAGAAGTACTGTTGACGTACGCGTAAGACCTTCCCATCATATGAGGTGTCGTTAGGATATAGAACACGCCAAATATCGTTAACGCGATTTCTCTCCGTAACGGCATCATCGAAACGCTGTGAATTGAACAAATTAAAATCGAACTCCTGCGCCGGCTCCGGCTTCCATAAGCGAAGTCTGTTTACATTTTGCGTTGCATATCCTGTGATTGGCATGTCGTATGGGACGGCCCATACCTCAATATCGTTATAATGAATCTTTACCCGCTCTTCTTCCCTGCGGACAACAAATGGATAGCCGCTTTCAAGCCAGCTATCCGGAACCTCTTTCTGGAATCCATTGTCAAAGGTCTGACGAAACAAGCCGTAACGGTACAGTATTCCATATCCGGTAACAGGTAAATTCATCGTTGCGCAGGAATCAAGGAAGCAAGCCGCCAGTCTGCCAAGTCCTCCGTTACCAAGACCCGGATCTTTCTCCTGCTCCAACAAATCTGTCAGATTAACGCCGAAATCGGAGACAGCCTCTCTCGCCTGGTCATAAATGCCAAGGTTGACCAAGTTGTTCAGCATGGATCTGCCTTCTAAAAACTCGGCTGAGAAATAGTGTGCCTGCCTAACTGTATCATAAGAATCTCTGGTCTTCTCCCAGTCATCCGCAATGAGTTCCACAACTGTGTGGGATAGTGCCATCCAATAGTCCCAAAGTGTCCCTCGGTCTGCCGCTTTGCCAGCCTCGGCGCGGAGGTGAATTGCCATCTTTTCACGTAATAATTCCGGTGTAACTTTGTTATTCATACTGTCTTGCGAAGAGCTCCACGCAAACGCGAGAGCCGCCCCACTCTCCTTTTTTGCTTCGAATTGTCTGATTTGATTGTATCAGGCACGGACAAGTGGTGTCAAATCATTTACGTATTTCCATGATATTACACAAAGAAAAGCAGCGGAGCGTCTTTTGTTTTACATTCTTTGTCGTGTCACGAGACGAAATGCTTTTAACCGTTACAAAAAGCATCCCTTCCTCATAACTTTTCAGGAAACACAGGGCTATTGTCTTGCATCTGTTTATGCTTCAAGGTATTCTGATTAATAATGACAAATACTTGTGGAGGACTTATGCCGATTTCTTCTTTTTCACTGATAGCCGCCTTCATCGCACTGGCACTCGCATTTCTGCTTCAACATATATATAACCGGCTGCCAGAATCGTGGCTTCAGGATTATGATTTTGACCCGGAAGCGCCGAATGTTCGTATGGCACGGCGCATGAAGTTCTTTCCGCACACAGTCTGCATCATGTTATGCATATCCGTTGCCGTCTTTTTTGGTATGCAGATGAATCCCGATTACGGCACGAAGCGGTATGTTTTCCATGTCCTTCTCATGATTCTTCCTCTATACCCTTTGGCACTTATTGTGATTTCTGATCAGCTCAACAAGATTATTCCCGATCAATTGGTGGTCGTGACCGCACTCATTTCCGTTTTTGGCTTTTTCGCTGATTATTTGGAAGGCAATCTCTGGATGGCATCCACGCCTTGGTATTCCCTTTTCCTTAACCGGCTGTTGGGCGGCGTTGTTGGCGCAATTGTTTTGCTTGCGATCGGCTTCATTGGAACGAATATAAGTGGTCAAGAATCCATGGGATTCGGAGATATCAAGCTGATTGTTGCCTGCGGGCTCCTAAGCGGACTGCGCGGTCTCCCCTTTGTTTTCTTCATTTCCTTCCTCGTTGGCGGCATTTTCGCCTTCCCCTTATTGATTCGAAAAAGAAGACTGCTCGCCGCCGAGCAAAAGCTGATACAAGAAAGTGCGAATCCGGTTCGCACGCGCAGGGAAATCGAGAAAAAGAAAACAGAAATCCACTATGCAGATGATCCGAATGTCATTGCATTCGGGCCTTTTCTTGGACTTGGCACAGCTATATTTCTCGTATTTGAATCTGCGCTGCATGCATATTATCTTTCGGATATACTGCCGGGATTGCAAGTGATTTTCTCATGACAAAGGAGAATGGCAACATAACGAATCCGGTCTTACAGGCACTTGGCAAAATGAGTGCGGCCCGCCTTTTCTTTTTGTGTGCTCTAGCAAGTACATTTGTATCTTTTATTTGGATTTGTATTCCCGATGATACGTTTTCCTTTTCGAAGACTTCACTGCTCGGCTATTTTGTCATTAGCATTTTCAGAGTTGTTTTGTGCCTGATTCTGCCGATTGCCTATGTTACCTTTCATACAGATATTCCCGAGAAAGAGATTGTCGGAACCAATCCAGGGATTGGTGTCTTTCTTATGTGTCTTCTTCTCGGTTGTCCTGCTGGCATTCTATTTGTCTCCACGCATAATTTATCCGCATATTTCTTTCTATCTCAGAAAATATCCGTCGCATCGCCAGCATATACTTATGTCTCGCAGGATTCTTCGAAGCTTGCACTCGTTCTTCTTGTACTTATGGTATATGTAATTCCCATCATTGCCCAGGAGCTATTCTTCCGGGGGGTGTTTTTCGAGGCCTTTCAGACAAAATCGAACAGGTTTGCCCGAAATGTCTTAGCCGCGCTGTTTTTTTCTGCTTATATGCTCTCTCCCGTAGATTTTTTGGCGTTTTTCTTACTTGGTTTCGTTTTAGGTATCGTCCGCAGAGCCACAAATAACGTATTCTGTCCGATTCTCACACAGTTTGGTATGTTGATTACGTATGCACTGTCGAAAGAAATGCTCCCCTACCTTGATTTGACAAGTGTGTCGAGCTTGATTGACCTTGACGCGACCGTACTATACACGTCACTGTCTGCACTATTTATTAGCCTTCTTTCCTTTTTCCCTGTTCTCTCACAAATTCGGCGAGTCGGAGAGAAACCCGCTTCCCTGTCTTTGACAGGAGAGAATAAACCTTCATTTACTAAGCTTGTCTCCTTCTCATGGCCTCTCGTCCTTGGTCTATTGCTATTTACCGCTCAGTGGGTTTTGCTGTTAGATCTTTAATTCGTGTTTTTCCTAACTTGCATTGAATAATCGATATCTCTGCTCCTTCTTTCATGTATAATGGAGTGGTGTATGACATTTTTCTACTTAGGGAGGATAACATGGACGATTTGACCCGATATCAGCGAGACCGAAATACCGTTATGGCAATCATTAAATATACGCTGTATCTTCTGATCGCCGTCGCCATCGTTTATTTTTCTACCAAAATTATCATTGTAATCTTCCCTTTTTTATTGGGGTTCGTTCTTGCTAAGGCGTCTCGGCATATTGCAAACGGAGTGATTCGCATCCAAGATTCGATCTCCGTGCGCAAAAAGACAGTACGCAGTTATACGCCTCCGAAGGCAAATCCCGTAAAGAAATCCTTCCTTCGGAGACTGTTATTTCCTATGCCGACAAGAAGACGCATGTCAAGGCGCGTCCGAATCTCTGTCATAGCATATGTCATTCTCTTGATTCTGTGCATCGCTTCGACGGTACTTTGCGTTACGGCGCTCATTGTTCAGATCAACAAGGTAATTAATGCGATACCCGGTTGGTTTGCCGGAACGAATTTTACAGACCGCATCACGAGCTTTCTGAATCAATTTTCCGTTGATAATGGCGGTATTCTGAGTTCTTCACAGACGGACAAAATTCTGGAATATCTTCAGAATATTCGTGGAGATGCCACCAAAGAGATTCCAACAATCATTACAGGAATGCTTCAATCTCTCTTATCCGTCGCAAGCAACATCCCTATTATTTTATTTTGGATTATTGTCGTCATAATGTCCGGCTTCTACTTTCTTACAGACAGCAAGAAGGTTCTCGATTTCTTTTCAAGGAATATCGACAGCCGTACGTTTCGGCACAAATCAATCTTGCTGATCAACCACCTCTCCTCGACATTGTTTCGGGTTCTTGGCGGATATCTTGCGCTATTGATTATTACTTTTTTCGAGGCACTGTTTATTTTCGTTATTGCGCATGTTCCCTATGCGGTTATTCTTGCCCTGATTACGGCAGTACTTGACTTCATGCCCGTTCTTGGTGTTAGTGCCACAATGGTTCCGCTCATTATCTATTTCATCATTCAAGGGAATTATTCGGCCGTTCTGATACTCCTCATCGGAATGATGATCATCACGATCCTTCGAAGAATCATTGAGCCGCCCATTCTGGGAAACGCTATGAACATGCATCCACTTGCCACACTGTTTGCCATGATCGTTGGTGTAGCAATCTGGGGCGCAATTGGTTTCCTAATGGGTCCTGTCGTATTATTGATTATCATTGAAGTGGCGAGAAGCTTCTCGCTAGATAAGAAGGTTCGCAAATTCGTCGGGAAAACCTTGAATAAATTCGCCGCGCCTGAGGAACAACACGAGGAATAAGTTCAGTTTTTCTGAACAGAGGCCGAACCGTCTTTGTCGCCCATTTTTCCAAGAAATGTAAATACAGGCAAGGATTTCGCTACGGGCAGATAGTAGAGCATCTGGGCTCTCGGCGTTGTCAGAATCTCATTGCCTGCCTCGTCTGTCATCTTCTCCGCAATAATCGAATCGATATATCCATTTGTAGTCAGCACGAATAATTCGTCACCTTCGAAAATCTTGTTGCGCTGAGAAACGATAGCACATTTTGATGCTTCGTCGTAGCCAACGACCATTCCCGCTACAAATGCCGTGCGCAAATAGGTATCCTCGGGGAATATCTGTGCATTTTGGGAAGGCCTGTCAAAAAAGAACCCCGTTCCAAAGACACGGTGAACCGTACGCTCAAGAATCAATTTCCATGCAGGGTTGGGAGCATACTTCGATGGATTGTCCAGATAGGCGTCTACAGCTTCACGATATACCTTTGTTGTCGATGCGACATAGAAGGTCCCCTTGATTCTTCCCTCTATCTTAAAGCTGTCTATTCCAGCGGAAGCAAGTTCTGGAATGTGTTCGATCATACAAATGTCTTTCGAATTGAAAATATAGGTGCCGCGCGCATCTTCCTCGATGGGTAACAGTTCACCCGGACGTTTCTCTTCACTTACCAGATAATTCCATCTGCACGGTTGCGCACAGGCTCCCTGGTTTGCTCCGCGCCCCGTAAAATAATTGGAAAGCAGACATCTCCCCGAATAGGACATGCACATGGCGCCATGCACAAAACACTCAAGGCTCATATCAGGCGGAATCTTATCTCGAATTGCCTTAATCTCCGTCAAAGTCAATTCGCGCGCCAAAACAATTCTGCGCGCGCCCTGCTCATACCAGAACAGACAACTATCTGCATTGGTTACGCTTGCCTGCGTGCTTATGTGGATTTCAAAATCAGGAAAGAGCTGCTTGATTCTGCGAAATATGCCGGGATCCGATACAATGAGCGCATCCACCGAAATGCTGTGATAGAAGATAATCTCTTCATCCACGGCTTCCATATCCTTCTCATGTGCAAGGATATTCATGGTCACATAGCAGCGCACGTCTCTATCATGAGCATATTGGATAGCTTCTGCCATCTCATCTCGCGAGAAATTTCCGCTTCCTGCTCGAAGACCATATGACTTCCCAGATAGATAGACCGCATCGGCCCCATATGCGATTGCAACCCGTAATTTCTCAAAATCTCCTGCGGGAGACAGTATTTCGATTTTTTGCATGGCTACTGCTCCACGTCCGTCGTATCTGTCGTATCTGCTGTTTCTGAAACAGACGTATCTGTCCAGTTCGCACTGTATTTCTCAACATTTTGCTGTTGCTCGGTAGCCGTTACGGCAAAAGCCGTCCCGCCGTCGATTCCCGTCGCACAGAAATAGAGATAATTACAGTTGGGCTCAGGATATAATGCTGCCTGAATTGCGTCTTCGCCTGGCATGCATATCGGGCCTGGAGGTAGCCCTGTATGAAGATACGTGTTGTAAGGGCTATCCCAAAGCATATCCGAAGAAGAGGCAGCCCACACGCGATCAAGACCAGCTTGCTCGCGAAGATAATTGATCGAGGCGCAAGAAGACAATGCTTCTAGACTTGGGTCGCCGGAATTGAGTCGATTATGGAAAACAGCCGAGATGAATAGCATATCACTCACATCCGTTGTCTCGGATTGTATCAACGAGGCCAGGGTAAAAACCTGATCGAGCGTCATACCGAGCTTTGTTGCACGCGTATAATACTCGTCGTATAATTTGGAATCCATGTTGCGCAGGAAGGTAGAGACAATCTCCTCCGGCGAGGCGTTAATATCAAATTCATATGTATCCGGGAATAAATAGCCGCTGAGAATGAAGTCGCGCCCGTCTTCTGCAACAATCTGCGATACGAAATCATAATCGACAAACAGATTCGGGCTGTTCATAACGGCATCAAGATCCTCATCGTCAAAGGATAATCCTGCCTCGTGCAATGCCGCCTTGATTTGGATATATGTCATACCTTCTGGAATCGTAACCGTAACAACCTCTGGTGGCTGGCACAAAAGATACATCATCTCATCATAGGTAAGATCTTGAACAAGAAAATGGGTTCCGGCCAGATATCCGCCGTCAAACCCATTAAACTTCGACATAAGGGAGAAGATCATTGTGTTATCAATCAGCCCGAGATCCTTAAGTTTCTTTGCAATAGCCGAGGAATCATCGCCGCTATCTACGACAACCATGACTGCACCTTCGGTATCTGCATTAATATACAGCGAGCCGTCTTCAATTTCCGTTTCGAGCTTCGCATAATTCTTTGTCTGGGAAATTACATAATTATACCCGAAAAAGATACCGATAATCCCAGCAAAAACCAATGCGGCAAGCACGATCAGCAAGGTAATCATTCGCTTAATCTTAATAGAAAACATACGGCGATCCCTCGGTTCCTAATTAAGTCAGTCCTTCTTGTTCTTCGCTTTCATACGCTGATCTGTATTCAGAATCCTCTTGCGAAGTCGTATGGTCTTCGGCGTAATCTCACAAAGTTCATCATCTGCAATAAATTCCAAGCACTGTTCAAGGCTGAAATTAACTGGAGGAACAAGCCTTAGCGCATCATCACTTCCAGAAGCTCGCATATTCGTTACATGCTTCTTCTTGCAGACATTCACAACAACGTCTTCATTCTTCGGATTGGCTCCAACGATCATGCCCTCATACACCGCAGTTCCTGCGCCAATGAAGAGAAAACCACGCTCCTGTGCGTTGTAGAGGCCATATGACATTGCCTCTCCCGTCTCAAAAGCGACGAGCACTCCGTGCGAACGCGTCTCGATTTCACCTGCATATGGCTCAAATCCACAGATAACACTGTTCATTATGCCATTGCCCTTAGTGTCTGTCAAAAACTCAGAACGGTATCCGATAATCCCTCGGGAAGGAACCTTGAATTCCATACGTGTATAACCTTTTTCTGGGGGCAGCATATTAATCATTTCAGCTTTTCTACGGCCGAGTTTCTCGATAACCGGACCAACAAACTCTTCCGGAACATCGACAAGAAGCATCTCGACCGGCTCATTAATAGCCCCGTCGATTTCTTTTAGAATAACACGAGGTTTCGAAACCTGAAACTCATACCCCTCACGGCGCATCGTCTCAATCAGGATCGACAGATGAAGCTCGCCGCGCCCCTTTACAACAAATGATTCCATCGTATCTGTCTCTTCAAGCCGCATAGAAACATTGGTCTCCATCTCACGGAAAAGACGATCACGCAGATGACGAGAGGTAACAAATTTTCCCTCTCTGCCTGCGAACGGACTGTTATTCACAGAGAAAGTCATCGAAATTGTCGGTTCATCGATGTTAATAAATGGCAGAGGCTCAACACAGGAAGCATCACACACCGTGTCGCCGATATTGATTTCAGGAATGCCGGCTACACAAATAATCTCGCCAACCGTCGCCGTCTGTACTTCTTGTCTGCCGAGCCCCTGAAAACGCATGAGCTTGACAATTCTTGCCGATTTATTTGTATTATCGTCATATCCGCATACGACAATATTCTGTGCCTGGCGAATCACGCCGCGCTCCACGCGTCCGATGGCGATTCTTCCGATATATGGGTCAGAATCGATATTTGAGACCAGAAGCTGCATCGGCGCTTCTGTATCGCCCTCCGGACACGGAATCGTCGAGATGATCGTATCGAGCAGAGGTTCGAACGTCAGTGCGTCTCCGCGCTCATATTCAGCGAGATCCATACAGGATACGCCTACTTTGCCAGACGAAAAGACGATCGGGAAATCAAGCTGCTGATCATCCGCACCAAGCTCAATAAATAATTCGAGAACCATATCAACGACTTCAATGGCACGCGCATCAGGTCGATCAATCTTATTAATGCAGACAATCGGTTTCAGTCCCATCTCAAGAGCTTTACGCAGAACAAATCTTGTCTGCGGCATCGGTCCGTCATATGCATCTACTACCAGAAGAACGCCGTCTACCATCTTGAGTACGCGCTCAACCTCACCACCAAAATCCGCGTGTCCTGGTGTATCTACGACATTGATGCGGAATTCTTTATACGCAATCGCAGTATTCTTCGCGAGAATAGTAATGCCGCGTTCCCTTTCAAGCGTATTCGAATCCATGGCCTGTTCGACCACCTGTTCGTTATCGCGGTAGACACCTGACTGTTTAAGCATGGAATCCACAATGGTGGTCTTGCCATGGTCAACGTGTGCAATGATAGCAATGTTGCGCAGAGATTCAATTTTCGTCATAAAAATAAAGATTCCTTCCTCTTATTCCTTCTCCTTCATACGCAAATAGAAGCGTATGGGAGTGCCAATAAACCCGAAATTCTTGCGGAACTGGTTTTCCAGATACCGCTCATATGAAAAGTGCATAAGCTCCTTATCATTAATAAAAAGTACAAACTGCGGCGGATGTGTCGCAACTTGTGTGCCGTAATAGATCTTCAGGTGCTTCCCCTTGTCTTGCGGAGTCGGAACCATCGCGGTCGCCTCGGCAAGAAGATCATTAAGCATCCCTGTCGTCAGGCGCTTGCCCGATTGCTCATGTACTTGGCTAATCATCTCGAAAAGCTTATCGACACGTTGCCCTGTCTTGGCGGAAATAAAGATGACTGGCGCATATGACATAAAAGCAAAACGCTCTCGGATCAGCCGCTCCTGCGTCTCAAGGGTCCCTGTTGTCTTCTCAATGAGATCCCATTTATTAACCGCGATAATACACGCCTTGCCGGCATTATGCGCATAGCCTGCGACTTTCGTATCTTGCTCGGTAACGCCTTCAGAGGCATCAATCATAATGACGCAGACATTTGCACGCTCAATAGCGGCAAGGGAACGAAGCATACTATATTTCTCGACAGAATCCTCAATACGGCTCTTCTTGCGAAGTCCTGCCGTATCAATTATCGTATAGGAACCGTGTGAATTCACAATCAAAGAGTCAATGGCATCTCTTGTCGTTCCTGGAATATCGGACACAATCGAACGATCCTCACCGGCCATCTTATTTGACAGAGAAGATTTTCCTGCGTTTGGCTTACCAATCAATGCCACGCGAATCGTCTCTTCATCATCGCCGCCTTCATTTTCCTTGGGAAAATGATCATAGATGGCATCAAGAAGTTCCCCAACGCCAAGACGGTGCGATGCAGAAATCGGATATACCTCGCCAAGTCCGAGATTATAAAACTCATATAGTTCGGCAGGAAGTGTCCCGACATGATCCACCTTGTTCACACAGACGATAACCGGGCGCTTGGATTTACGAAGCATAATGGCAATATCATGATCCGATGCCGTCAGACCTGCCTTCAAATCACACATAAATACGATAACATCGGCTGTCTCCATAGCAACTTGTGCCTGAGCGCGCATGCTCTTCAGAAGTACATCATCCGCCTCCGGCTCGATTCCGCCCGTATCAATCAAGAGGAAATCTCTCTCTCTCCATTTTGCCGTAGCATAAATACGGTCACGCGTCACACCGGGCTGATCATGCACAATAGATACGCGCTCGCCAAGAAGTGCGTTGAAAAAGGAGGACTTACCAACATTCGGACGTCCGATAATGGCTACAACCGGTTTACTCATGGATGTGATTCCCTTTCCTCTTCTCGCGCCGCTGACTCTTCTTTAGGAACAGACCTGTATATTCATCAAGCGCGGACAGCAGTCCTTCGCCTGTCGATTGACTGATAACGATCGGTATCGTAAGCGTATCCCGAAGCATCTGGATCGTCATATCGTCGAGGAAAATCTCCTCATCTGCCTTAAGCATACAATCCATCACAAGAATAGCGTCTGGATCTTTGATGCCGTTTTCTCGATCTGAAGAGATCGCAGATACGATGTCACTGCCCGTTAATAAGCCGGTAACGGTAATCTTCTCACCGAAGAAATGATTGACCACAGCTTTTACTTCCAAATTGATATTATAGAGCACCGACAACGCTTCCGCAAACGAATTCAGCATCGGGAACGCATCTACGCCAGAAAGCACGACAACACGTGGTCTGATGACACTCTTTTTTGTGCTTATTGTCGGCTTCATTTTCGTTCGCCGCGCAATTCCATCCTGCATATCCTGCCTTCTGTCGCTCAGCAGCCCCACACCATTTTCAAGCTGTGGGAAACCCTCATAATACGAAGCCGGCAAAATGGGCCTTTCGGCACGAATATAGAATTCATCTGCAGCAAAGAAAAGCCGTTCACCTCTCGTTGACAAGAAAAAATCCTGCCAGTGATCAACCTGACGCAAAACGGCTTCTGCCGATTCGCGCTGATAAGAAGAAAGAGAGTAAAGATTATTCTCCTCTCTGAACTTGGTAATGCCGACGGGAACAACTGCAATAGACTGCAGTTTCTCGCCTAAAGCCGAAAGATCTATCAAAGTCTTCTCAAGCACGGGGCCGTCATTGATACCCGGACAGAGGACAATCTGACAATTAAGTGAGATGCCCGCCTCCGTTATCCGAATCAGTCGCTCCATAACATTCCCCGCAAAACGATTGCGCATCATGAATTTACGAACCTCAGGATCCGTCGCATGAACGGATACATTCATCGGAGAAAGTTTATAGGAGAGTATTCGCTCAAATTCTTCGTCTGACAGATTCGTAAGCGTCACATAATTTCCGGTCAGAAAAGACATGCGCAGGTCGTCATCTTTGAAATAGAGGGTACTTCTCATTCCTTTGGGAAGCTGATCGATAAAACAAAATATGCAGTTGTTATGGCAGGAACCACAGGTATCCAGAAGCGGTTCTACAAAGGATAGGCCGATATCTTCGTCCTCGTCCTTCTCAATTTCCGCGTCAAACGTCTCGCCGTCTTGCAGTCTAAATGTCATCACAAGATATTCCGTTGCTACGCGAGTGCGGTAGTCAAAAAGATCCTTCACAGGAATATGATCAATCGAAAGCAGAATATCTCCCGGAACAACGCCTAGCTCTTCCCCGATACTGCCTTCTTCCACATATGAGATCCTTCTATTATCTTCTTTATCCGCTGGCACGCATAACCTCCGCGCTTATTGCTTATGCTTGAGAACTCACAATCTTCCATCTACTTGATGAAAGGGCCCGTCTGTGAGAAAACACAAAAAGGCAGTGCGTTTCTAAAAAAGAGATCCGCACTGCCATTCTTGAAATTTGTCTTGCTGACCTTATTCGGCCATCGCATCGATCTTGACAATTTCTTTGCCATCCAGATAACCGCAGGTCTTACAGACCTTGTGGCGTAGCATCTTCGTGTGGCACTGTGGGCACTCTACGAGTCCGGGAACACCGAGCTTCCACGCACTTCTATGACGAGAAGTTCTTGCCTTTGACCATTTGCGCTTTGGATTTGCCATGTCTCCACCTCCATCACATACGTGTCGGAGACTCTTCCCCGACAAACATCGCCGCCACACTTTGACCTGAGGCGCGAATGATATTATCTTACATACGGCAGGGGTTTGTCAAGCAATTCCGCCGATGTTTTTAGGCAATTTTACACTTATTCTTCTATCATTGCAAGTTTGACATGGATTGACAACTGATTTTCCTGTTTTTCGCCGCCTCCGAAATCCAATAAATATGACAAGACGATTGCGTTTTCCAGCAATTCACCATTTTCAACGGGACAAAGAAGTTTCTCCGAAATATATAGCTTCTTCGTCTCAATTTCGAGTTCGAAATTGCCGTTTGGTGTCGTGAGATCACCTGGCATTGTCGCCGCATCCGCAAAAACAAGACGAAGGACATAGTCGCCCGTCCTTTGAAGATTCATCACGCGACACGACGGACAATACTGCAAAGTAAAGATAGATGGTGCCGTTTCTTCGGGGCTTGCAGGCACAATCCATGTCATCTTACACGCATCCTCAGAGACAAGAAGCTCGCCTTCGAATGCCTCCTGCATGGTCTCTGCCAATCCGCTTGCCACAATCACACCGATTTTCAAAGCTTTGTACCCATCCTGCCATGTGCGCTATCGTAATCTTCTGTCATAACGCGCTTGGTGCCTGACGGACGCCCGCCACCAAGAAACGGTGTCGCAATGTTCTCGAAATTAGTAGGATCATCGCTTGTGTAAAATGCCATGGTAGCAAGACTTCCCGAGGTATTCAGCAGATGATTGTTCATAAGCACCTGCCTCACCTTTGCGGCAACGCTGGATCCCGCGTTAATCAGCATCGTCTCTTCACCCATCACCTTTGCAATCATGTTGGAAAGCAACGGATAATGTGTGCAACCAAGAATCAACGTGTCAACCTTCTCTTCGCGAAGGACATGCAAGTACTCTTCAGCCGCAAGCCGGACAATCTCATGATTCCAGAAACCTTCTTCTGCCAGCGATACAAAAAGCGGGCATGCTGCCTGATCAATAAATAGATGCTCGAGCGCCGTCCGATTGACCCCTCTCTCAAGCAGCTCTTTCGCCGCTGTCTCGACCGCTGTCCGATAAATACCACTTTCGACCGTTGCACGCGTCGCAATAATGCCTATACGGCCAGACTTTGTCCTTCTCACTGCCTGATCTGCACCTGGGGTGATCACCTCAACAACGGGAACACTCGAAAGAGCCTTAACTTCCGCAAAGGCATGCGCACTTGCCGTATTGCAGGCAATGACAATCATCTTCACGTTTTGGCTTAGCAGAAACCTCATGTTCTGCACAGAGTATGTAACGATCGTGTCGTGCGATTTGGTACCATAGGGCGTACGGCCATTGTCGCCAAAATAGACTGTGCTTTCTTGAGGGAGCTCTTCCCAGATTTCCTTCAGAACGGTAAGCCCGCCGATTCCCGAATCGAAAACCCCGATCGGGCGCACATCCGATGCAAACTCCTGCGAATAAATATATGCATTCTTCTCTATCATCAGATATTCTCCAGACGCTTCTTGCTGTCGAAGTCTTCAAGGGCATATTTGATGAGTCTCTTCATAAGTTTATCCAGAGGAACGCCCGATGCCTCCCACGCCTTTGGGAACAAGCTAATCGACGTGAACCCCGGAAGCGTGTTGATCTCATTTAAGTAAACCTTTCCGGTCACACGATCCATAAAAAAATCTACACGAGAAAGCCCTTTCGCGCCTGCATACTTGTATGCTTTGATCGCAAGTTTTCTCACTTTTCTCATCGCAGCCTCGTCAATCTGCGCCGGCAAATAGACGACGGCTCCGTCATCACTGAAATATTTGGTCTGGTAATCGTAGAAAGGAACCGTCTCATCGGTAGAAATCTCTCCCGCAACAGAGGCAATCGGTTTATCATTGCCCATGACCGCCACCTCGATTTCTCGGGCGCGAATAAATTCCTCTATAAGTACCGTTCGATCATATTTCGCAACCTGCGCAAGCGCCTCCACAAGGGCATCACGGTCATCCGCACGCATGGTTCCGACAGAAGAGCCGCCGTTAGAAGGCTTAAGGAAACAAGGCAGTCCAAGCAGCGCGATAATCTTGTCGGCAATTGCGGGCGCATCTTTATTGATTTCACTACGCGTGGCACTCATATAGCGACACTGCGGTATACGAGCCTTCGCAAACAGATTCTTCGCATATAGCTTGTCCATAAGTACAGCTGATGCCAGAACCCCACTGCCTACATACGGAAATCCAGAAAGTTCCAGGACGCCCTGCAGGGCACCATCTTCACAATTAATTCCATGAACCGCCGGGAAAACGACGTCGGGTACGTTCCCACAAGCAGAAGAAATAATAAAGTCACGAAGAGACATAGGTTTCCCTCCGGAAGAGATATCGGGGAAAGTCAGCTTTTCCTCCCAAGACATATTGAGAATATCTTCGTCAGCACCGTCAAAGAATCCCCATCGGCCTTCTTTCGTAATGCCTGTGCGAAAAACGGTATACCCTGCAAGGCGTAGTCCCATAATAATATTGTACGCCGAACGGCAAGAAATCAGATGCTCCGTAGAGACACCACCAAATAGAACGAGTATTTTTTTAGCCATATAATTGGCCTCCCGATGATAATAATTCGCGCGGTTATTCGCTCGACAAATCAGAAAACAAGAAAACAATCGCAAACGCCTTTATTTTATCACGATGAGAGAAAAATACAAAAAGACTTTTTTGCGGGCGGCAGGCAAACATGCGAAGGTGGACCCTTGCGATGAACAAAGTGACAAAAAGGAGCGCGAAAAGGAAAAAAGAAAAACACGAAAGCGAGAACTAATGATAATATAAGGGGAAGAAAATCCGTACAGACTGCTATTTATGCCTAATAGGCAAGAAGGATTCATCAAATATGAAGAGCTTTACCGTCTCCTCCGACAAAGATACAAAACACATTGTTCGCGTAGCGCTTGGCGAATTTCCCATGCTGACGCCGGCTATTTTACAGAAGGCACTCCGTCACAAGGATATTCGGATCAACGGAAAGAAAATAACAGAAGATTGTATGGTATATACCGGGGATCTTGTAGAGATATGGCTTCCGGATGCTTCTTTTGTAAAGACGGAATTTACTGCAGCCGTCATGTCAGGAGAGAATAAAAACGCCGGGCGAGCAGATTTCAAGATTGTTTTCGAGAATGATTCTTTGCTTGTTGTCAACAAAAGACAGGGGCTTTGCGTCCATTCCGGAAAGGGCATTGAAGGCCCCGCTCTCATAGATATCATACGAAAAGCGCAGAATAACAAAGACATTGACCTATGCCACCGTATCGATATGAACACGGGGGGGCTTCTGCTGATGGCGAAGGGAAAGGATGCTCTTGAGGACGCGATCAAGCTTTTCAAGAAAGATCTTATCATTAAGCGCTATCGATGCCTGGTACGCGGCGTGCCAAGTCTCGGGGAGCCGTGTGTGTGCGCAGATGAAGTTATTATGAAGGAAGTGAGTGCCTTTCTGGAAAAACCGGGAAACGGAAATGTATTCATCCACGATGTTCCGAAAGACGGAGATCTTCCGATTACTTCACGATATCGCGTCCTGACTGTTCTCAAGGGAGTTGGCCCTGAGGGCGAGGATGTATCAGAGATTGAAGTTGAACTCGTTACTGGCCGCACGCATCAGATCAGAGCACAGTTCGCTCATATGGGGCACCCGATTCTGGGGGATGGTAATTACGGGCGAAACCAGTACAATCGCTTCTTTCGCGCGAAGAGCGGCGGATATATTCGTTACCAGCAGCTTTTTGCCACGACACTCTTCTTTAAGCGAATTCCAAAAGAGAACATGCACGAGAGACTTTCCCTTCGTAAATTCTCGATTACACCGCATTATGATGTGAGTCTTAAATTTACACCGTCAGACGTCTGATACGCTATGTCTGTAAACAAAACAGGGGCATACATGTGGACACAAAATGTTCATATGTATGCTTTTTTTGAGTCCTGTAAATATGGTCTGATTTTTACTATCATTCCTCATATGATAATTGATCAACATGCACAAATAAAGACTTGTTTCTCGCTTCACAATTGTTCATTTGACACAACGGCAAGAGAATTTGTATAATTTCATTAACAAGTCAATTGTTCTGGAGGCGTGATATGAGAAGACAAAAATGCAAGGCTTCAATACCTGAATTCTTTCTTTCGATTGCCCTAACCATAACCTTTATCTTGATTCCCCTGTCTCTATTCTCTAATGCAACCCTTGCGGCTACAGAAGGTGTAAGTACCAGTCTCTCGCTTATGGACAGTTGGCCAGAGGGTACGAATACTGTTTACAAGTATTCTGTTACCGTCAATTACACGCACAGAACGGCGATTACAAGTTGGGAAGCAACAGTAGCGCTTCCGTATGCCGGGACGATCACGAATTTCTGGAGCAATAATAATATTTCCTATTCGCTCAGTGGAACGACACTTACACTTACGACGACAGATTCTGCAAGTTTATCAAGGAGTCGCCCGTACATCGGGATTGGTTTCATTATTTCTGTTCCTTCTTCGACGCCTCCGACTCCTACCCCAACATCAACTCCAGTCCCAACGGCCACGCCGACGATTCCGATTGAGACAACCGCCGCGCCCACGGCTCCTCCTATAGAGACGATCGCACCTCCAATAGAAACCACCGCAGCCGTCACCGTGGCTGCGAATACGCCTACGCCCTCGCCTACGCCAAAGCCCAAGAAGACGCCTACTCCGAAACCCACCGAAGTGGCAATTACAGAGACGATAGCTGTCACCGAGCCGTCAGAGACAACACTTGCCACCGAGGTTGCCGTAATTGATGCCACCCTAGATACGAGTGCAACAGAGACGACTACACCTACACCGTCGCCAACGCCCCTAACAGGCGTTTTGGGTGCGACGATCGTCAGAACCCCAACTGATAATGGGAAAGATCCATTTAATTGGCTTCCCATCATAATCACGGGCTTTGTGCTGGTATTACTCGCAATACTAATTAAAAGAGAGAAAGACGGGAAGAAAACCCCTGTGTTTAGTCCCATTGCAGAGCAAGTTTCAGATTCGTGGAAGAACAAAATTGTGCCAGCGGTCTCAGGACTCAAAGAGAGAAAGATTCCCTTCATAAATCAAGCGAAAGCATCCCCTTCTACCGCAATGCAGTCGCCACCGATCGTAAACGAACCCTATGCGGCGGCAGCGCGCTTCAGACCCATTCCAAAGGCGCCTCCTGTAACGCCGACCGTCAGCGCATCAGCAACGATCACAAATCTTTCGGCGCAGAAAGATCGCAAAGCATCCTCCCTGCCGCCAACCACTGAACCTTCTTCTGTAGATCCATATGCGGCGGCAGCGCGTTTCAGACCGATTCCGAAGGCGCCCCCTGTTACAACACCTCCTGCACAAGACGAACCACGCCCCGTTTTTTTACCACCGCCAACCACTGAACCTTCTTCTGTAGATCCATATGCGGCGGCGGCGCGTTTCAGACCGATTCCGAAGGCGCCCCCTGTTACAACACCGCCTGCGCAAGATGAACCACGCCCCGTCTTTTTACCGCCGCCAACCACGGCACGTGCTTCATCTGATCCGTATGCAGCGGCCCGCGGACTTCGCCCTCCGACAAAGGTTGACCTTACTAAACAAGATCCTAATACAAAGTAACAAACATATGGGCTGCCTCAAAAACGATTTTGAGACAGCCCTTTATGATCCTTCGTTGCAGTCGGTACTGATTAGCGCATTTTCGCCTGTGTTATCGCTTTGACAATTGCGGCGGCGGGGGTAAGTTCTGTCAAGATCCCTCCGGCGCGTTCCTTGTACTCTACAATGCCCTCGCCGGCTTTTCTTCCGACAGTAATGCGAACGGGGATCCCGATGAGCTCCGCGTCCTTGAATTTGACTCCCGGCCTCTCGTCACGATCATCAAGGAGTACTTCTATGCCCGCTCTCTCGAGCCCGTCATGAATTTCAGTGGCAACCTTGTTGATTGTCTCGTCTGAAACATTCGTCGGCACAACCATAACCTGATACGGCGCAACTGACATCGGCCAGATGATTCCATTTTCATCGTAATGCTGCTCAATAATGGCAGCTAGCGTCCTGCCCACGCCGATTCCATAGCACCCCATAACCATCGACTTCTCTGTTCCGGCCTGATCAAGATATGTACAGCCCAGTGTATCAGAGTACTTCGTTCCAAGCCTAAAAATATGACCGACTTCAATTCCTCTGCATGTCTCAACGGGCGAACCGCACGTAGGACAAGGATCTCCCTGTTCGATTGTACGAATATCAGCTACTTTTGCAACGCGGAAATCGCGAAGAATATTGACATTTCGCAGATGATAATCCGTCTCGTTTGCGCCAACAATGAAATTAGCCATTGTGGAGACTTCTGTATCCGCAATGATTGTAACATCTTCTTTCAGTCCCACAGGACCGGCAAACCCGACCGAAGCACCCGTCACACGTTCAACGTCTGCAAAACTTGCAAGTGCCAGTTCCGTCGCATCGAAAATATTCGAGAGCTTTGTCTCATTGATTTCGTGGTCGCCGCGAATCATAACCGCAACAATCTTGCCGTCAATGTTATATAGAATTGTCTTAACAAATTCCGCTTTAGACGCATGCATGAACTTCATAAGTTCTTCAATCGTGCGGACGTGCGGCGTATGGATCTTCTCAATCTCTAGAAGAGCCTCTGGTTTACCCCGCTCGCTTGCCATACAGGGAGCTTTCTCCTCATTGGCTGCATATCCGCAGGAAGGACAATAAGCGATAGCATCTTCACCAACAGATGATTTGACCATGAATTCCTGCGACCCTGAACCGCCCATTGCACCGGAGTCTGCGTCAACAAGAATATAGTCGAGTCCGCATCGGTCAAAAATGCGGCAGTATGCGTTGTACATCGCCTTATATGAGATGCTCAGTCCATGCTCGTCTGTATCAAAGCTATACGCATCTTTCATAACAAATTCACGCGCACGCATCACGCCGAAACGCGGGCGTTTCTCATCCCGATATTTGTGCTGAATCTGGTAGAGCGTCACAGGAAGCTGACGATATGAGTGAATATTATCCCGCACCGCTTCGGTAAACGGCTCTTCATGCGTCGGCCCTAGACAAAAACTGCGACCGCTTCGATCCTGAAGACGAAACATTTCCGGTCCGAATTTATTCCAGCGTCCAGAGGCCATATACACTTCCGCGGGAAGAATTGCTGGCATAATAAGCTCCTGTGCGCCGGCACGATCCATTTCTTCGCGAACGATATTCTCAACTTTGCGGAAAGCACGATAGCCCATCGGCAGAAAGGAATAAATCCCCGAAGCTACCTTGCGCATCATTCCTGAACGAAGCATAAGCTGATGGCTGACAATCTCGGCGTCGGAAGGGATTTCTCTTTGTGTCGGCATGAAAAGTTTTGAAACGCGCATATTTGTTCTCCTGATCTCTTCAAGCTAATAATCATATGTGAGTATACGTTTTCGTGCTAGCGATGTCAACGAAAATGGATCTGTGATAGCGGTAGCCCGGGCGATGGCTTCAGCCAGTATCCTAACGCAGGCACACACCGCCGTAGTCTGCATGGCAGTCCGCTCGTTGACGGTCTTGCCGCTGGTCGTGCTGCCGAACAGGAATGAGAATGCACTGCTGACACGATTCTGGGACTTATCGCGGAATGGAACAGGCCGGTAAAGATTCTCAAATGGCGTCACCTCCGAAAAATGGGTATAAGAAAAGGACGGCCGATTGGTCGTCCTCTGGTCTTGGCTTTTAAGCTTCATGTAATGCTAATTGCTTGTTCCTATCAAGCTTTTTCAGTTTAATAATTTTGTCATTAAGGATGCTTCGCCATAGGATGTATCTACTATTTCAAGCTCTGTCCATCCGTATTTTACATATAAATTTTTAGCTTCTTCTGTAACAAGAAATAGTCTAGAATATCCACGTTGAAAAGCTTCAGATTCCAATTCTTTTATTAAACAAGATGCTATATTTTTGTGTCTATAAAATGGATGTACATATAGTGAAGCCAACCATGGCGACAGCTCAATTTTTCCATCATAATCCGATTTCCATAAGCTAATCATACCTGCAGGTTTGGTATCATATAAAGCTATAAAAGTAATGGGAAGGCTTTCTTTGTTCGCTCCTTCTGTAAATTTTGCAATAGCACGATCCAATGAACCGCCCGATTGGCATCCCCACTGCCCATAGGCCCAGCTAGCGCAAGTATGAATAAACTCTTTATGGTCTGCAAGATAGTCAATGTTTAATTTTTCCAAATATCAACACCTCTTTTGAACTGTTTTATTTAATAGTATCCAGTGGTACGGAAAATTGCAAGCTTTCATAGATCTGTGGATATAGGTATTCACAAGCCAGAAAATGTGCGTTTCAATCCGGATACGCATGCATATTTTCGGCGGTTGCAGGCTAAAAAGACCTGTGCATATCATCTGCACAGGTCTTTTTAGATTCAAATAACTGATTTTACTGTTGTCCGCCAACTGTCCGGCGCCCGAAGTCCGGAGATGAATGTTGGGTTTTACTGTTGCCCACCAACTGTCCGGCACCCGTAGTCCGGAGATGAATGTCGGATTGAATGTGTCAGTGCACCAGGCAAACTGCCTTTTTTTACGATATCATATATCTGCGTATCCGGCAACGGGTTTGCTGGAAGCATATGTTTACTTCGTGGAAAATGTTAGAATTAAGGTAGGAACTTCCCTCTTTTTCGTGAGGTATAAGCATGTATGATGTAACCATTATCGGATGCGGGATCTGCGGTGCATCGATCGCATATGCACTATCACACTATGACCTCAGCGTTCTGGTTCTTGAGAAGGAAAATGATATAGCAGAAGGCGCAACAAAAGCAAATAGCGGCATTGTCCATGCGGGGTATGATCCGCTTCCCGGCACGCTTATGGCAAAGCTCAATTGTGAAGGCGCCGCCAGAATGGAGTCCCTTTGCAAAGAGTTCGGAATCTCCTATACGCGGTGCGGTTCGATGGTTTTGGCTTTCAACGAGAATGAGGATGGAATTGTCAGGGAGCTTCTCGCTCGCGGCATCCAAAATGGATTGACGAATCTGACCCTTTTGTCGAGGGAAGCTGTACGAGAAGAAGAACCTCTCGTCTCTAAGGATGTTACCTCTGCATTGTACGCCCCGACTGCCGCCGTCATATTGCCCTGGGAGCTTTGCCTTGCCTTTATACGAAATGCCATGACAAACGGCGTCACGCTGATGCGAAGTCAGGAGGTCGTTTCTATTTCCAAGAATGCGACTGACCATTACGTAGTTGGGACGGCATCGGATTCCTTTACGTCCCGCTATGTCATCAACGCTGCTGGAATTCAAAGTGACAAGATTCATAATATGTTATCTACGCCTGACTTCACGATCACGCCGAGTCGTGGCGAATACGCATTATTTGATAAGAATAATCATACCCCTGTAAAACACATTCTTTTCCAGTGTCCATCCGCTCTTGGGAAAGGCGTTCTGGTTGCCCCGACCGTCCATGGGAATCTGATTGTTGGTCCAACCAATACGAGGACTAAAGACCGTGAAGATGTCTCCACAAGCACATCCGATCAAGAATATATTCAAGACTGTGCGCGCAAGACTCTGCCGGACATTCGCTTCCGCGACAATATCCGCAGTTTTTCCGGACTGCGCGCGAACAGCACAGTCTCTGACTTTGTGATCCGCGTCTGTGAGGATGCGCCTAGATTGATTGATGTCGCCGGCATTCGCTCGCCAGGACTTGCCTCCTCGCCAGCGATCGGCGATTATGTCGTGAATCTCTTATCCTCCGCAGGTCTTTCACTAAAGCCAAAAGAGAGTTATCAGAAAGCGCCGATTCCGATTCGTTTTCAGAGTCTTTCGGATGACGCGCGCGCCGAACTGGTCGCGAGGGATCCGCGCTATGGCCGTATTCTTTGTCGTTGCGAGACCGTCTCGGAAGGCGAGATTCTGGATACGATCAAGGATATTCTTCCACCCGCTAGTATTGATGCGATCAAGCGACAAAGCGGAGCTGGACTCGGCCGTTGTCAAGGCGGTTTCTGCGGTCCGAAAATATTGATGCTTCTTGCTCGCGAGACAGGACTTGATCCGACGGAGATCTTACAAGATATGACAGGCTCAAATATACTGAGCTGCCGCACGAAGGAGGAAATCGATGAAAAGTTATGATCTGATTGTCGTCGGCGGTGGCCCGGCAGGGCTTGCGGCGGCTCTTGCGGCACACAATCTTGGTGTCGAAAGTATTCTGCTCATTGAACGGGACACACATCTCGGGGGTATTCTCTGTCAGTGCATACATAATGGATTTGGCCTGTCCTATTTTCACGAAGAACTCACGGGACCTGAATATGCCGGACGTTTTATCGCACAGATGCGTCAAACAAATATTGAAGTACTAACCGATGCCATGGTTATCGATATCTCCCCCGACCATGTCATGCATGTCTCTTCGCCCCAAACCGGCTACATAATCCTTCGCGCTAAGGCGATTATTCTGGCCATGGGTTGCCGCGAGAGGACGCGCGGCGCACTCTTCATTCCGGGCGAACGTCCGTCAGGAATTCTCACGGCAGGCGCCGCTCAGCGATATGTCAATATGGAAGGTTATCTTGTCGGACGAAGGGTGGTCATTGTCGGATCAGGGGATATTGGACTGATAATGGCAAGACGGATGACCCTAGAAGGCGCGAAAGTTCTTGCTTGTATTGAGATTCTCCCCTATTCAAGCGGGCTTACCCGAAATATTGTGCAGTGTCTTAATGACTATTCTATTCCGCTTCTCCTGTCTCATGCCGTTATTGATATTCGCGGCCATCGGCGGGTAGAGAAGCTTGTTGCCGCGAAGGTTGATGCCTTCGCAAAGCCCATTCCCGGTACAGAGATTTCTTTTGACTGTGATACGGTTCTTTTCTCTGTCGGACTGATTCCAGAGAACGAATTGTCGATGAGTGCCGGTGTCAATATTGACCCGAACACAGGCGGTCCGGTCGTATCGGAGAATATGGAAACGAGTGCCGCAGGCATCTTCGCCTGCGGGAACGTCGTTCATGTGCATGATCTCGCTGATCATGTGTCCGAAGAAAGCCGCCGCGCCGGCATCGGTGCGGCTGAGTATATACGAGGCAGCGATCGAGAGAACCGCACGGATATTTGCCGCGTGATTCCCGGAGATAATGTCAAATATACCGTACCACAGGAGATTTGTATCAACATGAAGGAGACGAGAGTCGACCTTTCTTTTCGTGTAACGGACGTCTTCGGCGAGAGTGAAATTCGCGTTCTGGACGAAAAAGGCGACAGCATTTTCAGAATATCCCGACTCCGTATGTCCCCGGGCGAGATGGAAAACATATTGATCCCGGTCTATTTACTTCGCCAGTCGTCGAGCCGCACTTTCCGCGTATCGGCCACAGCAAAAGGAGTCATACTATGAGAGAGATGATATGTATTTCGTGTCCGCGCGGATGCCATCTTCGTGTTGAGGAAATCGATCCCTACTCTGTTTCGGGGAATTCTTGCGATCGGGGAGCAGTCTATGGCAGAAACGAAGTCCTTTGCCCGAAGCGCGTCATCACATCAACCGTTCGTTTTTTCGGTAAAAATGGAAAAGAGGGACGTCTGCCGATTAAGACAGACACCCCCATTGAGAAGACGCTCATTTTCCCGCTCATGCAGCAAATAAACGGAGTGCGTGTGACCGCGCCCGTACATTCCGGCGATGTAATTTTGTCCGGTGTTCTAGGTACCGATGTGAATATCATTGCCACGACTGATATGGACTAATTGCCCTTCTTGCACGCGATCTTCATACGAATATCGGCACGGAATTTGCCGAGCAGACTCAGAAGCAACAAGGCAAGCACGATGCCGACAGCCGCCTGTGCCAGATTCGGAATAACCGAACCGGCCGCTGCCTTCATTCCATACATAAACGGAAGGGATTCATAGGCGAAGTAGCCGGCAATCATAATAAGCTCCGCGAGTACGAAGGCCGTGATCTTGCGCAGCAGGGAGAGATACTCACTGCGCAAAATATAGCCTGCCGCAAGACCCATCAGCCCTTTGATCAGAAAGGTCGCTGGGATATAAATCGGATATCCTGCAAGAAGATCCGCCAATCCCGACCCGATTGCCGTCGGAAAAAAGGCCATCGGCCCCAGAAGGCTCGCGGCGAAAAGGATGACACCGTCACCAAGATTGGCATAGCCAATTCCGGTTGGAACACGAAGCTGCGTCGCCAAGATAATACACGCGGCAAAGATGCCGGATAGCGCAATTCGCATGAGAGTCTCTCTGTTCGTTACCTTTTGCGCGCTGTGTGTATGCGAAATCGTACTCTCCGCTATATATGTTTTCGATCGTACTTCCTTCATATATTCTCCCTCCGATTTCGGCTTGTCGCTTGCTGAAATATCCTATCTTGCGCCAAAAATGATTTTTGTCTCTTCGTATTGCCATTTTAACTCAGAATTGATACCATAGAAAGTATCAATTTTGAAATAAGTGATGGTATCAGTTGCTGGCAATTCGATTTAGAGGAACATATTGAGGAGAGGTGTTTATTGTGTACATCCCCGCATTACCCCAGAAAAAAGGCGTGTTATACATGCAGCTGTACGAGCAGATCCGCGCGGATATTTTCGCGGGGGCAATTGTCTCCGGCGACAAACTGCCCTCCAAACGCATCCTCTCTTCTCTGCTTGGGATCAGTATGAATACGGTCGACGCCGCATATCAACAACTCGTTTCCGAGGGATATCTTGATGCAGTTCCCAGAAGCGGTTACACCGTCAGTCGCTTCATTGTGTCTCCTACAAGGTCCTTACCTGCACAAGAGCAGATCTCCTTGCTTCCGACACGCCTGCGGGAGAATACTTTTCCGAAGTCGCCGCAGATTGACTTCTCGCCAAATGGAATTGACATGGATTCGTTACCGATTGCCAAAATCAGGAAGACCATCCGCGATGTCTTTGATGACTGCCAGAGCCGTCTCTTCGAGAATTGCGAGCCCGAGGGCGCCTTCACCCTGCGCAGAGCGTTAGCCGGATATCTGCTTTCTTCAAGAGGTCTTACCTGTGATCCGCAGAACATTCTGATTGGTGCCGGAACGGACTATATTTTGCAGCTTCTTGTGCAGATTTTGTCGGCATCTCATGAGATTACGGCGATTGCCATGGAAAACCCAGTATACAACAAAGGTTTCTCCATTTTCACAGGCCTTTCCATCCCCGTCCGATTAATTCCGCTTGACCGATATGGCATCGAGATGGACTATCTCAATCACAGTGATGCGAACATTGTCTACACAACCCCTTCGCACCAGTTTCCGCTAGGGATTATCATGCCCGTTCACCGCCGTCACGAATTACTCGCATGGGCAAATCAGGCAGATGACCGCTATATCATAGAAGATGATTATGACAGCGAATTCCGCTATTCCGGACGTCCGATTCCTCCCATGCGTTCAATGGATTCATCCGATCAGGTCATCTATCTCGGTACTTTTTCCAAGTCCATCGCTCCCTCCATCCGGATCAGTTATCTGGTGCTGCCATCTCGACTTATGCAGGTCTTCCGCGCCAAACTCTCCTACTTCAATACAACCATTAGTCATCCGGATCAGCAAATACTGGCTCGCTTCATCGAAAATAATGATTTCGAACGTCATATCAACCGAATGCGCACACTATACCGCAAGAAACGCGACCATTTGCTTCGCGCGCTCTCCCCATACAAGGATTGCCTGTCTGTCTTTGCCTCTGATGCCGGACTGCATCTTCTGCTTCGCGTCAGAACGAATGTATCCGAATCGGAACTCATCTCTCGCGCAGCTCATTTGAGCGTAATTGTCTACGGCATATCAGCCTACTATCACAACGTGGAAAGCGAAAAAGACAGATTCCCATTTAAGCAGGAATCTGTCTTAGCATCTGAAAGGATACCGGAAAAAACCATCCTGCTCGGCTATGCCGCACTAAGAAATGACGAGATCGACGAGGGAGTAAATCGGCTTGCACGAGCATGGGGACTTACCGTCAGCAGTATCGTCAGCACGAAATAAATCTGTGCAACGAAAAAACGCACAACCTGCATGTTCTGAGGCTTCTACCAAACGGATTTGTTCCGTGAAAAGCATTCAGTCATGCGTTGTGCGTTTATCAAAGCAAAATAAGCCCCAGTCGGATTAGCCCTTTAGCGGACGGGCAAGAATGTCTGTCTCACGTGCAATTGCAAGTTCTTCGTTTGTCGGGATAACCAGAATCTGCGCACGAGAAGAAGTGGAAGAGACGTTTGCTTCTGCCCCGCGAATCGCGGCGTTCTTCTCCTTGTCAATTTCCAATCCGAGAAAGGAAAGTCCCTCAACAGCTCTTTGTCTGACATCCGGCGTATTCTCGCCAACGCCAGCCGTAAAGACGACTGCATCCACGCCACCCATCGCCGCAGCATAGGAGCCTATAAACTTTCTGCACTGATAGACAAACATATCCAGCGCAAGTGCCGCTCTCTTGTTCCCCTCATTTGCTGCCGCATACAAATCACGGAAATCAGACGAGACGCCAGAAATGCCATTTACGCCGGATTTCTTATTCATCAGCGAATCCACGCCCTTCGTATCAAGTCCTTCTTTTTCCATGATGAAAGTAACAATGGCAGGGTCAATATCTCCGCAACGCGTCCCCATGCAGATCCCGGCAAGCGGCGTCAGACCCATTGAGGTATCCATACATTTTCCGTTTTTGACCGCAGCAATCGATGAACCATTTCCGAGGTGGCAGGTAATGATCTTAAGATCTTCTAGGGGTTTCCCAAGCATCTCGGCCGCGCGCTGTGCGACATAACCGTGAGATGTACCATGGAAACCGTATCTGCGGATACGGTGTTCTTCATAAAGCTCATAGGGAAGCGCATACATGAATGCCTCCGCTGGCATTGTCTGATGAAAAGCCGTATCGAATACGGCAATCTGTGGGACTCCCGGCATGGCCTCTTCGCATGCCTCAATACCCGTCATATTTGCCGGATTATGAAGAGGTGCAAGCTGGAAACACACGCGGATCGCAGCTTTCACAGAGGGCGTAATCAGAACGGAGCGCGAAAACTTCTCGCCACCATGGACTACACGATGCCCGACCGCTTCAATTTCTGTCATGGAGGCAATAACCCCCAGATCTTTATCGGTCAGAATCTCAAGAACCTTCTCAACCGCAAGCTTATGATTAGGGAGATCCACATCAATTTTGACCTTATCCTGATTCGGTTTGCAGTGAAGAATAAAGGCGTCATCCAGACCGATTCTTTCTGCGCCGCCTTTTGCAAGGACCTCTCCCGTCGAAGAGAGAAGTAGCTGATATTTAAGAGATGAACTGCCAGCGTTAATTACAAGTACTTTCATATGTTCATTTTCCTTTCACAATGGCTCTATCCGACAAAAAAGCCGATTCGCACGGCTCTCTTGTCGTAATATTGTCGGTATAATATCTTTTTGCGAAAAATTACTTGATTGCCTGAACTGCGGTAATAGCGGCTACGCCCACAATATCATCGGCGGAACAACCGCGGGAAAGATCATTAACGGGAGCTGCCAGACCCTGCGTAATAGGACCGTATGCCTCCGCCTTGGCAAGACGCTGCGCAAGCTTATATCCGATATTTCCGGCATCTAAGTCAGGGAAGATCAGAACATTGGCTGAGCCGGCAACCTTGCTTCCCGGAGCCTTACTCTTACCGACAGAAGGAACGATTGCCGCATCAAGCTGCAATTCGCCGTCGAGCATAAGCTCGGGCGCTTTCTCCTTCGCAAGACGTGTCGCCTCAATAACCTTCTCCGTCAGGATGGATTTCGCAGAACCATACGTCGAATAGGAAAGCATCGCGACTCTCGGCTGCCCGTCTGCAAGCTGTTTGAAGCTCTTCGCCGAAGACAGCGCAATCTCAGAAAGATCATCGGCACTTGGATTCTCGACAAGTCCGGAATCGCCGAAAAGGAATACGCCATTATCGCCGTATTCGCAGTCCGGAACAACAATCATGAAAAACGCGGACACCAGCTTCGTGCCGGGAGCCGTCTTCAAGATCTGCAGCGATGGACGCAGTGTATCGGCCGTGCTGTGACAAGCACCTGAAACCATCCCGTCCGCAAGGCCCTTCTTCACCATCATGACACCGATAAACATCTCGTCACGCATCAGTTTCTGGCCTTTTGCCCTTGCTTCCTCGATACTTGGGAACTTCGCTTTGCGAAGCTCAACAAAGGTATCGACAAAACTGTCATACTCCGCGTAATTCTCCGGATCAACAAAAACAGCCCCGGAGATATCCCACTCCCCAGCGCTGCTCATCAGCTTTTCTTTGTTGCCTACAAGAATAACCTTAACAATTCCCTGCTTGATTAGTTTGGCGGCGGCTTCGATTGTTCTTGGGTCATTACCTTCTGGTAGTACAATGGTTTTATTCGCGGCCTTGGCCGTTTCCATAATTTTGTCAATAAATGCCATGTTTGTGTCCTTCTTTCTTTGAGCTAGAAGTGAAAATCACTCGAAAATAGTATAAATACAAAAATTGATCTCGACAAGTCCATTTGGGCTACAATTATGAAGAGTTATGAAAAAAAACCTGAAAATACTTGTGTGCAACCCCAAATAGGAATGCAAAATGAATGATCCCGTGAAAAACAAGCTGTGCGCGGTCAATTTACGGAAGCTCCAATCGGAAAACAATCAGTCTGTCACACCCAAGTAGACCTCTAAATTATCCTTCGCATATATAGTGACGCGGTTCGCATCTGTCCTGCGATAGACAGACGAAAAGGCGGCACTTTTCGAACTCGTCGCAAGATTACGAACGACTGCATCAAGCGTTTTCGTATAGAGAGTCAGGTCATCCGTCTCAATAGCGATCTGAAGAAGCAGTCCATAAGCCTCTGTCGACTCTTCTTCAGAAACCGCCTGCCCGGAAATAACATCATATGTCTGATAGAGAATGCCTTCATTGTACAGATGCTCCCGAACCCAAGCCACACTTTCCGTAGGAAGTGCATCTTCACTGGCAAGATGCAGCATAACCGTAAGCGAAGAAACCAGATCGAACTGGAATTCGTCACCGCTTGTATAGATATAATTCTCCTCGTCCTGCTGATAACTCGAGGCATAAAGAGGAATGTCACTTGATATCACTCCGCCCTGCAAAATGGCGAGCGCATGATCATACATCACCTGATACTTGCTGTCGTAAGACGCAAGCATACGGAATACATCCAAATCCAGAGAGGACAGAGGAAGTGTCCAAAGCGATCCGACAACCTCCGTCTCCTCTTCAGCCGCTTCAAGCATTTCCTGTCCCTCGCCAATCGCATACGGCGTGGGCGTCAGAAGAATAACCTCTTGATTCTGAATAAAGCTTCCCGATTCCGAATAGAGCAGATCCGCATATTTCTCGATTCTCGTAAAATCAGATGGTACGCCCCACTTGTCGTAATACAAAAGGAGCGCCCCCAAATACGCGATCGTATCTTCCAAAGAATCCGTCGAAGTCACCGTTTCCAAATCATATACCGAATCGGTACCGACCGTGATGTCGGCCACTTGCGAAACAGGAATACTCTGGACGATATACCCGTCCTCCGACACGAAATCTTCATCAATCGCCTTCAATAATTCCTTCGCATCCGACTTCCTGTCACCTTTAATATACGCGCGAAGCAGAAGAATCTGATCTTCCGCGACAAGATTTGTCGACGCAAGGGCAGTCTCCGAAGAAATCGATCCCGGAATCATGTACCAGTCAACAATATAGGGCGCGACCCCCGTCTTATCCTGCAAAAGAGTAATCGTACGTGAGAGGAGCGCATCATTATCGATCGCCGTATCCGTAAGCGCCTCCGACATATCCTCGCTAATCCCAACGTGATCAACAGAAAAGTTCGCGCGCTTGTAGAAAAAATGATTCAGATTTAAGACCAGAACAACGGCACCCGCAATCAATACCAGCGCCGCAGCCGAAAAAAGCAAGATCCTTCGTATTTTCTTATTCGATGCAAAATGGGCATCGTCGTATTTCTTCACACAATCCTCCGACATTTTCCGCATATACGAATCGTACTGTTCGAAAAGGGAAAATCTATGTAGAATAGAGGCAAAGCAAAAACACTTCACACAAGAAACATTCTAACACAATCCCTTTCGAAAGGTGCCAGACAAGATGAAGGTAATAGGAATCGTAGCCGAATACAATCCATTCCATAACGGGCACCTTTATCAGATAGAGACGGCGCGCCGAACATGGGGACAGGATATATATATTGTTGTCGCCATGAGCGGAAACTTCGTACAGCGAGGCGAGCCTGCCATCGCATCCAAATGGGTGCGCGCCCAGAGCGCCCTTGCCTGCGGCGCAGATCTCATCATCGAGATCCCATTCACCTTCGCCTGCGCCTCCGCAGAAAGATTCGCATCCGGCGCGATAACCCTACTCGCCTCGACAGGCCTCGTCACCGATCTATATTTCGGCAGTGAAACGGAAGACCTGGCACTTCTACAGACAATTTCCGGAATTCTGTGTGACAAGCCCGCCTTCCTTGAAAGCAAAATCCGCACAGGCCTGCAAGAAGGCATGTCCTACGCCGCCGCGCGCGAAACCGCACTGCTCGAATACCTTGAAAGCAAAGGGCTTCAAGATATACTTCCGAACATCTCCGCAGCACTTCGCGCCCCCAACAGCATCCTTGCCATCGAATACCTGATTGCCTGCCAGAAGACAGGTTCATCCATCACACCACAACTCTTACCACGCGCCGGAAGCGGATATCACGAGACAAGCATCCAAACACCCATGCCAAGTGCATCGGCTATCCGAAAAGCAATTTTAAATTGCGCAAAAGACGAAATTATTTCTCCAGCGGCACTCGCCAACACACTTTTCGGCGCAATGCCCTCCGCCGCATTAGCCCCCTTCCTATCCGAATGGTCACGCGGCATCCGACCCGTCTTCCCGAAGCACTTCGCATCCGACTCCCTACTAGCAATTCGCGCGCGATCGACAGAAGAAATCGACAACACCGCATACATGAACGATCATGTGTCAGGCCGTATACGAAATGCTGCCGCCAAACTTCGAGTCGACTCAGAAACCACCCTACACCAAGCATTTCAGGAGGAACTGCACACGCGCCGCTACGCACAAACCCGGATCAATCGCGCGCTCGTCTCCCTTCTCTGCGGACAAACCGCCAAGGATATATCCGACCTTCCCGCCCCCCTATATCTGCGCATTCTCGGCTTCTCCAAAAGCGGCCGTTATCTACTCCGCAAAATGAAAACAAATGCCACGCTTCCGATCATCAGCAAGGCATCTGACTTCCTCGAACAAAGCAGCAACAGGCAATTTAGTCGCATGGCGGCCCTTGATCTGCTCTCCACAGACGCCTGGAACAGCAAAGCAGGTTATCCCTATGCAGACGAATACGACCGTCAAATCTTGAGCGCGAAAGACGTACGGGATATCACACCAAAGTAACGCCGATCCAGCAGAAAAAGAACTCTCCAGACAGAAATAGCCGAATGAACGCGAAAAGTGCCGATCCGTCTCTTTTCACATAAGCAGACGCAAAAATAAATTTGACAGCCATTTCTCCCCATAGTAAAATCACGAGATGTGCTGCGTATACATACAAGCACAAATAAGTAAAACACAAGAAACGGAGGGCCAAGTGATGTCTAGCAACGTGTACGATATTCTGGAAGCCAGAGGATACATATCCCAGGCAACGCACAAAGACGAAATCTATGAGAAATTATCCAAACCGGGTGTTACATTCTATATTGGCTTCGACCCGACGGCAGACAGTCTGCACGTAGGTCACTTCGTACAGATGATGGTCATGAGTCATATGCAGCAAGCAGGGCATATCCCAATCGCTCTCATGGGCGGCGGAACAGCCATGGTCGGCGATCCGACAGGGCGATCCGACATGCGCCAGATGCTAACTCCAGACACCATCTCCTACAACGTCTCCCGTTTTGTAGAACAAATGGGCACCGTCGTCGATTTTACAGAAGGCCGCGCCATCCTCGTCAACAACGCCGATTGGCTATTACCGCTCAACTACATCGACTTCCTGCGCGATATCGGCCCGCACTTCTCCGTCAATCGGATGCTCACATTCGACTGCTACAAACAGCGTCTCGAGAAAGGTCTTTCCTTCCTCGAATTCAACTATATGCTCATGCAAAGCTACGATTTCCTGTACCTGTACAAAAAATACAACTGTACCCTTGAGCTGGGCGGCGACGACCAATGGTCCAACATCCTAGGCGGCGTCGAGCTGATTCGCCGCAAGGAACAAGGCGAAGCCTTCGGACTAACCTTCGCATTGCTGACCAACAGCGAGGGCAAGAAAATGGGCAAGACCGCCAAAGGCGCCGTCTGGCTTGATCCGAACAAGACAACGCCCTTCGACTTCTACCAGTACTGGCGAAATGTAGATGATGCAGACGTCATCCGGTGCCTGAAGCTCCTGACCTTCGTCTCGCTCGAAGAAATCGACGAGTACCAGAAACTCACCGATTCTTCCATCAACGAGGCGAAAAAGCGCCTAGCATACGAAGTCACCAAAATCGTCCACGGTACAACACAGGCAGATGCCATCAAAAAGCAGACCGAAGACCTCTTCGAAAATGGCGGACGTTCAGATGATATGGCAACCACTGCCGTAACCCAAGAAGCCCTATCTGCCGGCATCTCCATACTTGATCTCCTCGTCGAAACCAAGCTCACGGCGTCCAAAGGCGAAGCCCGCCGACTCATCGCCCAGAAGGGCCTCTACATAAATGATCTCGTTATGGATGATCCCTTCTACACCCTAACAGAGAAAGACTTCACCGCAGGCGAAGCCTTCCTGCGCAAAGGAAAGAAGATCCATCACAGAATCCAGTGTGTTAACTAAGGGAAACCAAAAAACAAATCATCACCGAAGAAGGGTTCCTCCGCCGGACAAACAGCCGGAAGAGGGGCCCTCTTCATATCAAAAATGCCAAATATGCAGAAGCTCTGATCTGGCATAATTGTTGGATGTGACTGATCTTGCTTTATATTAGGGTTTTCAAATAGCCAAGAAAATCATCGTATTGTTCTTCCGTAAAATATGGTAACTCCATTTCCCCGCAAAGGGAGCGACCAGGATTTTTTTGCTGGGCTATATTACGAAAGAATTTCAATCCACGCTCCCCGCAAAGGGAGCGACGACCTAAACGAATTGAAATACGGCTATTTGACATTTCAATCCACGCTCCCCGCAAAGGGAGCGACCTGTACAGGCGTCATCATTTTTTGACAGTCTTAAAATTTCAATCCACGCTCCCCGCAAAGGGAGCGACTGCGACTACTGCAAAGCAACAAAGAAGCTTTCGAATTTCAATCCACGCTCCCCGCAAAGGGAGCGACTCCGTTTTCTCCTGCCATTGTAGGACGCATCGATATTTCAATCCACGCTCCCCGCAAAGGGAGCGACATTCAACGGCGTGTCGGTTTACGAATCTGCCGTTATTTCAATCCACGCTCCCCGCAAAGGGAGCGACAACGCGAACGGGTTAGGGCATTCATCGACGGGTGTATTTCAATCCACGCTCCCCGCAAAGGGAGCGACGACAAAGAAAACAAATTTCAGCTTTCCGTTTGTGATTTCAATCCACGCTCCCCGCAAAGGGAGCGACTATGCGTTAGCATCGAACGTTACCTATACGGAAGATTTCAATCCACGCTCCCCGCAAAGGGAGCGACTTTGCGCCTTTCGATTTCTCCCAGCCGGGAAGCAATTTCAATCCACGCTCCCCGCAAAGGGAGCGACCCTGCCTGATGACCGCAGAGCATGGTCGCTGACAATTTCAATCCACGCTCCCCGCAAAGGGAGCGACCCCGTGGAACTGGCTGCGCCTTGAGCACCCGTGATTTCAATCCACGCTCCCCGCAAAGGGAGCGACGTCATAGCTGCATCGTTCGCGAGTAGCCTGGTTATTTCAATCCACGCTCCCCGCAAAGGGAGCGACCTCGGAAGTACACTTCGCCATCGACCACGACAAAAATTTCAATCCACGCTCCCCGCAAAGGGAGCGACGCGGTGCGACCGATGTTGCACTGATTCAGTTTTTATTTCAATCCACGCTCCCCGCAAAGGGAGCGACGAGGATAGTTCCTACTCCTTACTATCCGCGTTGATTTCAATCCACGCTCCCCGCAAAGGGAGCGACCTCTGACGGTTCTTTCTCCACTCCTTTCTGCTTAATTTCAATCCACGCTCCCCGCAAAGGGAGCGACCGCTAATTCTCAAAAACGGATTCCGGTACAAGGGATTTCAATCCACGCTCCCCGCAAAGGGAGCGACAACTGCGAGCTGCACGTCATACATCCAGTGATCAACATTTCAATCCACGCTCCCCGCAAAGGGAGCGACATTAAGCGCAAGGCAAATCACATGTTTACCCTTATTTCAATCCACGCTCCCCGCAAAGGGAGCGACAATGGGCGCTCTCAATCTGTGGGAATACCGCATATTTCAATCCACGCTCCCCGCAAAGGGAGCGACCAGAAATGCGGTTTTTTATTTGAGGGGTCAAGGATTTCAATCCACGCTCCCCGCAAAGGGAGCGACACTGTCGGACCGGGGCATAGCGGTTAACTCCGAATTTCAATCCACGCTCCCCGCAAAGGGAGCGACATTGAGGTTTTGAAAATGCTAAACGAACAATACATAATTTCAATCCACGCTCCCCGCAAAGGGAGCGACAAACCGCTTCCATCGCCTCCCTCTCGACCTCCGTATTTCAATCCACGCTCCCCGCAAAGGGAGCGACCATGTGGATACCTCGAGAAGTTCGGGGTTTTCGTATTTCAATCCACGCTCCCCGCAAAGGGAGCGACGTTTTTTGGATAACATCGATTTGATAATCTCTGAATTTCAATCCACGCTCCCCGCAAAGGGAGCGACGTAAGCATCCGCAGATTTCGACCAGTGATGAAGCATTTCAATCCACGCTCCCCGCAAAGGGAGCGACGCCGCCCGGGAGTGAAGTGATTAAAGGTTAAAAGATTTCAATCCACGCTCCCCGCAAAGGGAGCGACACACGCCCGTATTCATTCGGATTACAATTCCATAAATTTCAATCCACGCTCCCCGCAAAGGGAGCGACGAGAAGATCCACGAGATCGGAGAGGATCAGATCAATTTCAATCCACGCTCCCCGCAAAGGGAGCGACTGTCGGACAGGTGTCGGACATGTCGGACAGGGAATTTCAATCCACGCTCCCCGCAAAGGGAGCGACCGAAAGCATCAATAATTTTTAACCATGTAGCAGCTATTTCAATCCACGCTCCCCGCAAAGGGAGCGACTCGGGTCGATCTGTCCGGTGACTCCGAAAGAGTATTTCAATCCACGCTCCCCGCAAAGGGAGCGACTTCACACTCTGTCATGTGTATTGATTTGTCGAAAATTTCAATCCACGCTCCCCGCAAAGGGAGCGACCTGCCATCTTCTCTCGGCCTACCATGGTCGAATTATTTCAATCCACGCTCCCCGCAAAGGGAGCGACCATACAGGCAGCTATTCTGTACCGGAGATACTGTATTTCAATCCACGCTCCCCGCAAAGGGAGCGACGTCCGACACCTGTCCGACATATGTCGGACAGCGATTTCAATCCACGCTCCCCGCAAAGGGAGCGACTCTGATCCTCTCCGATCTCGTGGATCTTCTCGACATTTCAATCCACGCTCCCCGCAAAGGGAGCGACGCCATGTGGTCAAGTCTCCGCACTGTGGGCATATGATTTCAATCCACGCTCCCCGCAAAGGGAGCGACTTATTTTTCTCGACCTCGACGCACGCAAGACAGAATTTCAATCCACGCTCCCCGCAAAGGGAGCGACTTGCATCAGCATCTCGGCTGCCTGCTCCTGGTCATTTCAATCCACGCTCCCCGCAAAGGGAGCGACATGTTTTTGTCACGGCTGTTTCTTCTTAACAGTAATTTCAATCCACGCTCCCCGCAAAGGGAGCGACGTATTCCGCACTTTACCGGCCGGCCGTCTGCTGTATTTCAATCCACGCTCCCCGCAAAGGGAGCGACGTCGATCTTGGACATTCTGGCTTTGCGATCGATTATTTCAATCCACGCTCCCCGCAAAGGGAGCGACGGCAGCCTAACAATCTTGACAACATAGATATCTGATTTCAATCCACGCTCCCCGCAAAGGGAGCGACAGCAAAAATGCACAAATATGGCTGTAAAGTTTTGTGCATTCACACTAAATTTTGGATAAGACACGCAAATATGCGGAATCCAATCCGAATTATTATTCAATTCTTTCATAGAATACTCAAGTTTTCAAGTGCGAATACCTATGTATTTTTCTGTTCGCTTATGGTTCGCACTAGAGCATTAGTAGTCCTTTTGGATCATATCCGGCCTTTGCTCCCATATGTTCAATTTTGTTTTCATAATTGTTTCCAAGGTTATAGAACCGGAGACTGTCTGTATCTTTATCGATAATTTTTTCCAGAATGTGCTTCACTTCAACATATTTTGTTGCATCAAGAGAGCATTCAAACACAGAGTTCTGTACCCGTTGTCCATAATTTACGCATTGCTTCGCAACTTGACGCAGGCGTTTTCGTCCAGCCGGTGTTTCTGTGTTAACGTCATAAGTAATTACAACTAACATGTTTTTCTCCTACTTCCACAAAAACGGTGGATAGGCATCAATATCTCCGCGGAGATAACGTGCCAGAAGCATCGCCTGCACGTATGGAACAAGACCCCATTCCACTTTTTCTTGCAGAAAAGGATGCGTTATGGCTTCTTGCTTCTTGCTCTGCCATGCTGATAAAACAGCTTTCCGGGTATCATCGGTCATCACCACTGCGCCGTCCTCTTTTTTTTCGAAACCGTCAGCAGTAATAATTTTCTTGTTGATTATTGAAAGTACAAAGCGATCTGCATATACAGAACGGAGTTCTTCCATCAAATCCAACGCCAATGATACTCTGCCCGGCCTATCTCTATGTAAAAACCCTACATAGGAATCCAGTCCAACGGTTGTCAGTGCTGCTGCTGTCTGGTTAGCAAGCAGAGTATAGACGAAGGATAAGAGTGCATTTACATTATCAAGTGGCGGGCGACGATTTCTGACATCAAAATGGAAACTATCCTTCTGCTGCAATATTAACTCATCAAACACAGCAAAATAAACGCTGGCCGCCTCACCCTCAATACCTCGCAATTGTTCAAGATTATTTCCGGTCATAATCTCACACGTGCTTCTCTTCAGAAATCCACTTGCTGTCTTAAGTCTCTCAACATCAAGCCGCATCGGATAGTCACGAATCGCGCGTTCAATAACCCAGCGGGAATTATATATCTTTCCAAGCAGAAAACTTTTAGCAATTTCCGCACTGCGGGCTTCATCAGCGGACACACTATACTGTGTTTTTCGTAAAGTGACGTTTCCGTACTCCTTGCCAACAACGCGCGCCAGGAATTTACCAAATGGCGTCAAAAAACAAAGAGAGATGTTGCGACTCACACAAGCGCCCATGAGTGCAGGACTTGCTCCCATATAACCAAACACCACTATGCCTTCCAGATTATGAAGAGGAAAACGTCCTAACGCATCATCGCCTTGATAAACAACTACATTTTCTCCATCTAACGCAAGACGCGCATCCGGGGTTGTGACGTAAAGTGTGTTAAGTAACTTCTTCATTGCTATCATCCTTCACTGCATCTTGCATATATGATATGGCCGATTTGTTTTTGCACAACTTTGGCATACAGATTTCATTCAGTGAACAAGCCTTGCAGCTCTGTGAAGGCTTAACTTTCGGAGTATATCTTCTCTCAAAATATTGATGCATCTCCACAAACATGTCGGAAACACGCTTGCGAATTTCTTTGTCAAAATCTACTTTGACCCGGCGTCTGGTTTCCCCATAAAAAAGAAAACCGTACTGTATTTCGCATACTAGCATCTCTTCAAGACAGATAGCCTGCGCACAAAGTTGCAAAACATCTGCATCTGATTCTTTAGGCGAACCTCTTTTATATTCAACAGGGACGGGCTGAAACAGCCCATCCCTGCCAAAAATAGAGATTCCTCCATCGTTTTTCTGGAACTCCACAACATCACAAGAGCCACTAACTCCCAGCTCTTTGGAAAAAACTGCCATTCCGCGAGTCACAACAAGATCACCACGCCGTTCGGACGAGAGTCCGTCATGCGCGTTCTCATGCATTTGCTTCCCTTCAACCGTCCTGACATTCTCATCCCATTGCTGCTCGATGTGGATTAGAGCCCACTGTCGTCTGCAAAAGCAAAAATGTTGAATTCCGGAAAGGAGCAAGTAGTCATCCTCTTCATAGGCCATCGTATTCCTCTTTATATCATTCTTGAGCAAGTTACTCCTGATGGTATGTCCGAAGTTGCAACGTCAACAATATAATCGCTGTAGGTACGTGCTGGAACAGAATTGTCTTTTCTCTTAACAGAAACAGTATCAAAAAGCTTGTAAGATGGAGCATTTCCGAATTCGCTGTCGTGTTTAAACACAATTAGTTCTCTCACAGCCATGCGACCCCTTGCAGCTGAATGATCTTGTTCAAACATATTTATAATTGCTTCCCATAACAGTTTCAAATCATCTTCAGAAAAACCTGTGGATTTTTGTGCCAAGTTCGCGGAAATAAATCCCTCGGACCTATATAATGCATACGGTATTATGAATTTTCTGCCCATCTCGGTCTTTTTGTTTTCTGCATCTGCTTCCGTTGTGATTGCAATACGTGTGATTGTCACTTCATTTTGAACGACGGGGTCGATACTACGACCAAATGTTAACTGTACGGGACCACGTACCTGTCCGCAATTTAGTGCTGCCTTAACGAATGTAGTCATAACTGCACCAAATGTTCGAATATCATAAAAAGTCCTGCACATATAGTCTTTAATTTTAGTATCGAGGTCAAGATCTTTTTTCTTTTCTTCCTTGATATTCTTCTCGTCAACCTTGCACTCATCATAGGCTCTTTTGTCGCTCGTGTTTAGTGCAACGCGTTCCTGAATGTAAATCTCATGTCCAGGTTCACCATGTCTTGTCGTTTCTACATAATTGCGAATTTTCCGCTTCAGACAAACATCCGTAACGATCCCATATCCGGTTTCAGGGTCAATTCTAGGCATATTGCCCGCATCAGGATCTCCATTGGGGTTTCCATTTTCAACTTCAAATAACACAACAAATTCATACCTGTTCTTAATTGTCTCGCTCATCTCATTTCTCCTCCTTGATTGATTTTTTATAATTCGCCTGATATTGATGGTAGTAACCTAAAACAAACACACCTTGCTGATCTAATGATAAATGTAAGGGAAATGGATGCTCGTCCATTGCAACTTTATCTAGAAGGTCTCGTATCTTATTCTCATATGTGTAGCCATATTGAGCCTTTGATGTATGATGATTCGCTAGTCTCAGAAGAACAGGAAACACTGCTGCTGGAGTAGCGCAGGCAGAAGTAAAGTATTTATCTTTAATTGTAGTATTAATTCCGGGATTAGCCTCTGATTGAAGCTTCTCAAGCACCGCAAACAATCGACCAAGAACGTAAGCCCTGTTCTCACTAGTTTCATTAAGTGACACTGTTAGCACCTCCATTTGATTTTCTTCTTCTTTAAATTTTCTTAAAAGATATGCTTTAATTATTGCTGCTTTGCCATATGTAATATTTCTCTCAGCTCGAATCCTTACAATCACATTCGAAAACAGTGCTGTTGGATAGCATGCCCCAGATAAAATTGATCTCATAACCGAACCCGAAAGTAAGGGAGACGATGCCTTATCTCTTGAGTTAGGTGATACGGTTTCCATCATAAGTTTCCATAGTGGTAATAGACGAGGTTCATATGGCGCTTTTTCAATTTCAAGATCTTGATAGTGGGCGGCAATTCTTTCCAGTATTGTTCCAAAACTATCCTGCATAAAAAAGCGAACAGACAACCTTGCAGCATTGGGAGAAAGTCCCAAAATATGAAATGTTGTGTCTTTGTCAAAAATCTCAGAAACATCGGAGAGTTGTGAGCCATTAACAATTTTCTCAAAAATGTTTTGAAGTATTTTGGTCGTACTTTTGCTTTCTTCCATTTCTGCGCTATCATTTGGTTCTTCAGTTTTTGGATCAAGTGCAAATCCAAACATATCCCGATAAATCGGTTTGGCACTTTCCGCCCAGTAAACCACCGTGGTATCACCCAAGGTACAGCTATGAGAAGTGTCAGAAAGCAAGAAATTCAGCGCTGTCGAATATGCAAAGGTCGCACGTTCACTTACTGGTGCATTGCTTCCTTGCTGGCCATCCCTTCCATACGAGCAATCCGCAGGGTCGTTGAATGAAACTAGTGATGCGCCGCTTGATTGAGCTCCCTTGACCCCTTTAATACTGGGATGAAGCCTTGCTACGGGGCCGCTTTGTCCAGTGACAAGGCATTGCATATTTGTAGCATCTTGTTGATCATTAATTAAGCCATTCCAAGCCATTTGAATCACTTTATTCTCATGAGCAAAGCCATAACCTTCTATGTGGAAAACAAGGTTAACTCCTGAAGATACTTGTTCAATGTACTCAGACGACTCAATTTCTTTTGCATCATCTTGGTTCCAATTATCAAAAAATGCTACAACTGCTTTAGCTTCAACACAATCAACACCTTCTAGAATACTAATGTGCAGTTTACGAGCATCTTCAAAACACTGTTTTGCTCGCTCTGCTTTTCCTTTTGAATCAATTCCTAAAAAATACGTAGCGTTGTCGCAAAGAAAATTTGACTGAATATTGACCGATCTTTTTATCCGTTCAGGAACTTGCATGGATTGCGGGATTTCAACACTTTTTTTGCCTTTTTGTACTATTATTTTAAGAGGTATAATATTTAGAATTTTCCCTCCAACAGATAAATTGAGTGCGAAGGACACATTTGCTTTCGAGTAGCCTGGTTCCGAAATTTCACCTGCTCTGTTTAGGATGTCATAGTAGTTCACCAACGCCTGAAGAATCACCGAATCACCCCGCAATCCTTAAGGTCTATCACCCCATCTGTCATAACAGCTCGAAAAAACATGGGCCTAATAGCATTAGGGTCTGAAAAATCCATGTCGAAAAGCATATACCCCAAATCTTTCACGCCAGAGTAGGCAGTTTTAACAACGTTTTCTTCACATAGACGAAAATTAGCTGGGAATTCTCTGCACCCAAAGCACGGCTGATGAAAATTTTGTCCATTACGCATTCTCCGCAGTGCAATATTATAGTGTTTCTCCTTCGTATCGCCTTCTCCTGCCTTGTCAGTTAAATCGAAATGTGCTTCAATAATATATCGAACGTTCTTTAGTAAGAGAGATGCCCTCTGAAGAATATCCTCGGAGGTATAGATGGGAGTCACTTCTCCACCGTTTGTCATAGCTGTTCTGACATTTCTCGCATTCACTTTCGATCTGACTTCATTTCTACGAACATTTGTAAATTCTATAGGATTGCATACATAGATTTTGTCGATGGACCACTTAATAGCGGGCTTGAAATATATTGCCTCAATGATGCCTCGCGCCGCTGATGCCGTGATCACATCATAACTCACCCGCTCCACTTTCATTTCAGGCCTACTGAACAAAGCATAGTCACCCCAAACCTCAAGTTTTATTCCAAATCCCATTGTCGCATCACTTCCTTTCTTCATTGTAGTTTATGATTAGATAATACACTCATCAGATATAGCTGTCAACTCTTTTTTCATGTATAATTAATTTGTCAGAGCACATGTGCTTTGTGGATTGAAATATTGTTGTTTATGATTGAATTACCCGCAAAGGGCTACTCTGATATGGGGTAGCCTTTTGCATAAGAAACGTATTCATCTAAAAATGGCAACACCACCATTCTCTGGACATTGAAGCCCCATATCTTTATGATATTTTGTTAAATCTGTCAACACGGAAAGACCGCTGTCTATAATACCTTTGTCAATTTGTTCCAATGCACCAATACCGCAAAGTGCCTCGTAATCCCTACTATATAGATTTACTGTATACATTTGGATCATTCTAAATAAGCCTTGTGTTCGCTCTCCACGATGAAGTCGTTCAACTAATTCTTTTGAAATTTCATCTATGGCAACAATCACTGAGTACGTTTCATTCTCAATAATTTTAAAATCGTTTGATATCTGTTCAAACGGGAAGCTCATTCCTTGAACAGCGCCGTCTTCTAAGCGCTTAACAATATTTTTAGAATCAAGTTCATTTCCAGAAATCTGATAGAGCAACTTGAAATATTCCGATATTGCAGCCGGACTTGAAATGTCATCGCTGTATTGTCTTTCAATCATTTGCGTTATTGAAAGAGGTCGTTTTAGCATACTTGGCATATGTTTTATATATTTGTATTCCGGGTCAAAAATATATACAAAGCTCTCTTCTACTGGTCTCCGTCCCTCTCTATTGCATCTTCCAGCAGCCTGAATTTCTGAATCCAAGCCTGCGGCAGAACGATAAACAACAGGAAAATCAACATCTACACCAGCTTCAATCAAACTGGTTGATATGACTCGACAGGAAGAGCCCTCTTTGAGCCTTTTCTTAATTTCAGTTAAAATCTTCTTTCGATGTTCTGGATACATTAGTGTTGATAGATGGTAACAACCATCACCTGACATTCCTTCAAACAAGTTTTGAGCTTGTTTTCTTGTGCTTACAATACATAGAACCTGTTTCTCTTGATTCATTCGAATAATAAGTTCTTCGTCTGTTACCATTCCAATCTTCTTTAGCCGTGTACGTTTAAAAAAATTATACATTGAATCTGTATCTCTGCAGATTTCTCTGCTTACAATCTCTGAAGGAAACTGTGCTCCTAATGCGGGTTGCGTTGCACTACATAAAACGACAGTACATCCATAATTTTTAACAAGTTCTGAAAGACATCTTACACATGGTTTCAGATATTGAAGCGGTAACATTTGTGCCTCATCGAGTATTATTACGCTATTAGCAATGTTGTGTAGTTTTCTGCACCTTGATGTTTTACATGAAAATAATGATTCGAAAAACTGCACGTTGGTTGTAACAATTATAGATGCGTCCCAGTTTTCGGTGGCTAGTTTCTGATTTTTCTCTATTTCAGTTGCTTCACTTGAATCGTTATATTCAAAGTTCGAATGATGCTCAAGTATATTCTCATTGCCAAATATTCTCTTAAATTCAGCTGCATTTTGCTCAATTATCGATGTGTACGGAATCGCATAGATAATTCTGCTCATTTTATGTTTAATTGCATGCGTTAATGCAAATGCTATTGAAGAAATTGTTTTTCCTCCGCCAGTTGGAACAGTTAGTGTATACAATCCCTTCTCTTCCTTTGCCATTTCAATGCACTGTGTATAAATTTCATTTCTCTTGATATTGATTACCCTTGTTGGTTCTCTGTATCGGGAAATTTCGACTAATAACTTGTCATATAATATTTCTACGCTTTCTCCCATCATACGTGCTACTTTCCCATCAGACATAAAAGATTCCGTATCTAGAAAATCAGCATCAACAAGGCACGAAAAAATCATCCGTATATAGAACGCAATAGAGAAACCTTTGTCAGCAATTGGAGTAAATTTCGGAATGCTTTGTGGGCACACAGATTCTAAAATAATTTCATATGTATAATAAGCGTAACTGGCAACATTTCGTTTGAGTCTTCCTGATAATGTTGCCTCATCTGGCATATCAACTATGCTTCCGCCATTTTGCAAACCAGTATGATGTCCAGCAACGCAGTACGCCATTAGTCTGCCAAAATTTCTGATCAGTTTGTTTATTTCTATCGCACCTGCCGTTGAATGATCTATTTTGGGTCCATTCTCCCATATTCGTTTTTGAAATTCTTTAGAATATTTGCCAATATCATGAACCATTCCACAAACATATGCATAGTCACCGTTATCAAAGGCATCTCCAAATTGCTTTGCTAGATGTGCCGTACCTTCAAGATGTTCCTTGATCGATTGAATATCCGCATTTTCTCTTATATGTGCAGCAAATGGTCTTTCCATAATATTCCTTCACTTTACATTACGCTTTACTCTTTGCTCTGCTATTTACGAATAAATCTGGATTGCTCTCTCCCCCACTTACCCCATCCCCTCCAGTACTTCTTTCACCATCTTTTTATACTCCTCCGCGATCCTTGCGGGCTTAACAATCTGGACGTTTTCCCCGAACTGGAAGAGACAGGAGTAGAAGACGGGGCTGATGGCGGCCTGGACGTGGGCGATGATGTGGTCAGAGCCGTTGCGGTGGACGGGAGTGGATGTGCCGAAGCAATCCATGAGTGGATTTATCAGGTTATTGGTTAAGCGGATATCGAGGGTGACGGTCTCGCCGGTGTACATGCCAAATTCGTTTTTGATGTAATTATCTATGTTAAAGTCTTCCGGCGGCGGAATATCACGGTATATGGATTTGCGCTCGGCTGGTATTCCCTGATTGTCAAAATATCCAAGAATTCGCTTCATAGTGACTCCATGCTCATCATCCGATTGTTCTTTTAAAAATCGAAGGAGGTACAACAACTCAAACCTTGACATTTCTGCTCCCGTCATACGAGCCTCCTGATTGATACATTTGGCGTGTCCAATTAATTTACATTATTTCCCATTGTTTTTTATTTTGCAAGTGTTTCCATAATAATTTGATTTATTATTTTTATAAAGTTATTTATGAAGTCCTTTCTATCCTTTCTATCCCAACAATACCTCTTTAGCTGTCCCATTTTTGTCAAGTTCGTTCCATATCTGCTCCGTTAATTGCAATACTAAACGCAACCTTCTCTCGATCTTTACTCTTGCAAACAAGCTTTTACTTCTGCAAACAGGAGATTTTATGGGTCCGTAAATGAAAATCAAACGCAATTTTTCGCTTTACATTTTGTTTTGCATGCAGGCTTTTCTTTTTGGCTCTCGCTTACGCAAAACGGGCTTAAGCCGACAAAAAGCCCGAAGAAAACTCTCGTCTTCTTCGGGCTTTATTTCGCGTGGTTGGTAATCTCGGCTTATGCGTTGGTGCTGTTTTGCGCCTTGGCGATACGAGATTTTTTTCTGGCAGCAGTGTTCTTGTGGATATATCCCTTGACTGCAGCTTTGTCGAGTGTCTTCTGTGCGTCTTTGACTGAATCTGTAACGTCAGAAGAAGCGCTTGCGATGGAGGCCTTCGCCTTCTTAACCACCGTGCGAATCTCGCTTTTCTTCATCTTGTTCGCAGCTGTCTTCTTTTCTGTTACTTTTACACGCTTGATTGCGGATTTGATATTCGGCATTTCCTTCACCTCCATCTTATTTTTATCGGACCTTAGGAATTTTATCATGATTCCATCGTTCGTGCAAGGGTGGTTTTTGACTGGACGGACTTTTTTCGCGATTCAGGGCGCTATTTTCTGGTTTGACTGAGTACATATACGCGTATCTTGCTGTCTATTCGTTTATATAGTGTATTTTCTCGTTTCTGATTTGCTGATTGAGCCAGACCATATGGCGGGAGAAGACGATGATCGTAATGAGAATGGCGGCGGCATCGGAGATGGGACTTGCGTACCAGACGCCTTTTGTGCCGAAGAAGAGCGGCAGGATGAAGTAGAGTGGAATGAGCAGAATGATCTGGCGAAGGAGGGTCATGATGAGTGCAATGAAGGATTTGCCGATGTACTGGAAATAGTTTGCGCTTATGATTTGGAAGCCAAGAAAGGGCAGCATGAGCATGACGGTCTTGAGTGTTTTAACTGCGATATCTTGCAGCTCTAGGCTGTCGGAGAAGATGCGGATGATGTGGACGGGATAGATTTGGATGATGACTCCCGCGACTATTGTGAGGGCTGAACCAAATAGGACGGCAAACAGGTACGCCGATCGGACGCGGCGGTAGTTTTTGGCTCCGTAATTATAGCCTATGATCGGCTGCAGTCCCTGATTGATACCTACGACGAGCATGATGCAGAAGAGCCCGATGGTATTGACGAGGGTCATTGCCGAGATTGCTAGGTCGCCGCCATAGCGTGCTAGTTGTTTGTTTGCGACTATTTGGACGAAGGATGACGCGCATTGCAGGGCGAAGGATGCGCTGCCGATTTTGATGATGTTTGCGATCATTTTCGCATGAGGGCGTAGGGATCTCGGTGTAATTCGGACGGGGGATTTGCCCATCAGATAGTAGAAGGTGACAAGGATGAAGGATACGATTTGCGCAATTACTGTTGCGATGGCCGCCCCGGATACGCCCATGCCTAAGCCGATCGGCAGGGAGAATGAGCCTATTGATATCTCGTGTGGCTTGAATATGAAGATTGGGTCAAGAATCATGTTGGTTACTGCCCCGGCGACTTGGGTCATGACGGACCATTTGGGGTGTCCGACCCCGCGCATAACGCCGGAGAGTGAGAATTGCATGGTGTTGAAGGTGTTTCCTGCAAATATGTAGATTGCGTACTGCATTGCATATGGCATCGTGCTCTGGCTTGCACCAAAGAGCGTCAGCATCGGACGCGCGAAGATGACACCTAGTAACATGATGATTGTTCCAACAATGAAGGATAGCGTCACACAATTCCCGAGAACCACCTGCGCTTCGTCGCGCTTCTTTTCGCCTAGTTTGATGGAGATGAGGGCTGTCGAACCGATTCCGATCATCGCCATGAAGGAGAATGCGATCGTCGTGAGCGGAAGCGTTAAGCCTACACCTGCCATGGCAAGAACGCCGTCATCCATCTTCCCCACCCAGAAACGATCCACAAGCATATAGATCGCTTGGATCATCGTTCCGATCATCGTCGGAATAACAAAAGACAGAACGAGCGAGGGGATCTTCTTGTTCGCAAGCAGGTATTCTCGTGCGCGGGCACGTTCTCCATGCGGATCCAGTTCACGTATTTCCTTTGGAAGGTCACAGTCTTCGGTCATCATGCACCTCTATATATTTCATTATTATTGGACAAGGCGTCGCTTTTTTCTGGCGATATTGTCAGAAAGGCTGCCTTTTTTCGATTTTGCGTCTGTCTAGCATATTTCTATTCTCGTCTTCTGTAAAGGTTTCGAAAAAAAACCGAAGTTTCGCAATTTCTCCTGTTATTCATTATGGTCAGCACGCAAATCGTGTGATAAAATGAACTCATTATACAAACATGCTGTGGAGGGTATTTTTATATGGAAAACAAAAAGTTATTTTCAATTCTCGCTTACATTGGTTTGCTTTGGCTCATCCCGTTTCTTGCAGAGAAGAATGATCCGGACGTTAAGTTTCATGTCGGACAGGGTTTGCCTCTCTTGATCGCAGGCGTCATCGTGTATGTACTTAATTGGATTCCGGTCATTCAAATTTTCGCTTGGATCATTAGCATCGGCATTTTTGTTCTGTCCATCATGGGAATCATCAACGCTTACAATGGTGTTCAGAAGGAACTTCCTATCACAGGGAAGATCAAGATTCTGAAGTAAGATTTTTTACGGGCGGAGCACTTTGTCTGCCCGAAGAAGATCTCTGGTAATTTCGCACATCGGAACCGACTGTACCTGAGGTATGGTCGGTTCTATTTTATAGTAAGCCAGGCTCTCCGAGGCGGCCTTCATTTGCACATCATGCGAGGAAAGACATGTTAGTGTGCCATGAAGCGCGTGTCCCGGCGCAAGAAGAAGCACGCCTCGATGATAGAATACGACTTCATCGGGTAGTGTCGCCTTCGCGCATAATGCAGCAACAAAAATATGCAGCAGTTCTCTCCCGTGAGGGTCATCTCCCACGCCGATGTAATCCCCCGAAAGAGCGACAACCACTCGCCCCGGATTCTCCCTTGTCGAAAGAATCGCAAATGCAGGATCAAGATCAAGCTGCGTATCCGTCTGAAGCAGAAGCTCCAGGTCGCTTGCGGCATCTTTCGAGAAATGATCTGTCTGCTTCTTCTCAGTCCCCATTTTGTATGCCTCCCTCTTCCGACAAATATGCAATTGCCCGAGGGATAGCCGTCTTGCTGGTCCCCCATGGCTTGTCTTTGTTTCTGTAATCGAATTTCAGCGTGAACCACTCAAGGTCAGACGCAAGCTCCGCCATCCCCTCTGTCTGTTGCTTCACAAGAGCGCCGACAAATTCGGACGCCTGATTCTGACTGAGGTACTTTCCGGCTCCGCGAAGGAGAAATGCCAGATGCGGTAGACAGTGATGCTTATATTCTGAGAAACGCGCCCGAAACTGGGCGTCTTCGAAGTACATCCAGAGAAGAACATCCAAGTATCGATCCATCGTGAAATCGATTTTCTCACAAATAATGCAGGAATGCAGGCGGCGTTCAATTCTGTCTGCAAGGGCATCGAGATTCTTCTTGTAATCCCGGTCTTTCCCCTTAAAAAGTGTCCCGGGCGTAGGCGCCGCAGCAAGAAGATCCTTCTTGAGATCTTTTTCCAGATCGAGCATATGCGTATGCATCATGAGACCTAGTCCCAGACGATTGATCTCTCTTTCGTAAAGCTTTGCCAGATGCTCTCCGCAAAAACCAGTCGAATTCGTAAGTTTACGCGTATCAGGCTCCATAAGTGAGGGGCCTAAGTAATAATCAAGTGCATACTTCTCTACATCTCTTTTTAGCGCACAGAGAGGACACTTGCAGGCTGTGTTATATGCATCGTTTACCGGGATCGTATAGATCTTCTCTTTCATCTATGCATTTCCTCCTGCTTCACTCGGATTCAATATTGCTTTCGTGGACAAGCCTCTTTGCCCGTACATCAATCGCAACCGTGTTAATCGAAGTATATTCTTCAACATATCTGCCGATTCGCTCTTGTGCAACACGAAGAACCTCTTGCGCGTTATATCCGTAAATCAAAGTCAGATCAATACGAAGCGCGACACCATAGACGCGTTTCTCGCTTTGAAAATTCACAACGTCATACACGCCGGGCACCTTGCGCAAAACGATCCGAACCAAATCAAGAAGCGCCTCGTCAGAAATTGAATACGACCCCAGGCTCGAAAACGTAGGGCGAACCACGGTTCGCTCCGTATCGGGCGCAATCGTTTGCACGCCGCGTTCTTTGTCGAGACGTCTGCGAAGCCGGCCGAGCGGATCCGAAAAATAGCCCGAGAATTCGTGCTTGATCTCCATGCTTGGCACAGGAATCGTGTGCATTCCTTCGGTCATACGTGTGTGTTTGGCTTGCGCCATCTCTTCTTCCGAACTGATATCCTCAATGCGGATCAGCATAGCAGGCTGACTCAGCCATAAATTATTGCAAATCTTCTTGAGCATTGCATCCGATGTTCCAAGTATCATAAGTGTTGTCGGCAGATGCTCCGAAAGCGCACGGCGCATAACCGCGGAGCGACTCGCATCCGCAAAGAGCGCCTGCCGAACTGATTCGATCTTTGTCGGCGCCTTCTTAGCAGATGTGCCAGCGACAATCCGGCTCCCGTTGATGAGAAGTCCATCGTCTATAATGTAATAGATCGCATTCTCTTTGGCGACCTGGATTGCACGGGTGCTTTTCCCCGTGCCCGAAGAGCCGATAAAGGCAACCACTGTGATCTTCGCCAGCTCATCACGCATGATCTTCTCATTATTTGTCGCCTCTTCGGTCAGTCTTTCAATACGCGTATGCGCAATGCCGTCACCAATCTTCTCGAACCTTCTCAGAGTTGACATCAGTTCCGGAATGCGTACGCCCCGCCGAACAGGCGTCGATGCAGCCGTGCTAATCGCAGAAGCTGTTACCTCATGGTTTTTGTCTCGATTTACTGCATTCTTCGGCTGTTCCATACATTTCCTTTTGCAAAATACCCTTGCAGATCAATTGTCCCAGTTATTGTATACTTCCTGAATATCTTCGTTCTCTTCCATTTTCTCGAGCATCTTCTCCATTTTGTCGCACACGTCAGGATCATCAATGCGCGTCCAAGTAATCGGGACGGGGCCCAGCGATGAATCCGCGAAAACATAGCCCTTCGACGTAAGTGCGTCCTTCACACGGTAATATGCATCCGGATCCGTCGTAATCTCATAATAGCCATCCTCGGCGGTAAAATCCTCCGCTCCGGCCTCAAGTGCGTCCATCATAACCGTCTCTTCCTCATCATACTCTTCCGAATCGATGAGAATCACACCTTTCTCATGGAAAAGAAAGCTGACGCTACCCGACACGCCCATATTCCCGCCTTGCTTGTCAAATAGATGCCGAACATCTCCTGCCGTCCGGTTGCGATTATTCGTAAGCGTGCGTACCAGTACGGCAACACCGCCGGGGCCGTAGCCCTCATAGAGTATTTCCTCATACTCATCGCCTTCGCCTGCCCCCGCCGCCTTCTTGATGGCGCGATGAATATTATCATTGGGCATATTCGCGGATTTGGCCTTGGCAATCATGTCCTTCAGTTTCGTATTCGTCTCAGGGTCCGCTCCGCCTTGCTTGACAGCGACCATAATTTCCTTGGCTGCTTTCGTGAAAACGGCGCCCTTAACGGCATCCGAAGCCTCTTTCTTTCTCTTGATATTATTCCATTTTGAGTGACCTGACATATCTACCTCCAAATAACTATATAAGTCATCTTGTAATCGTAATTGAATTCTCGGATAAAATCAAATTTTGCACGAAAAAACAACCTGAGTGTTTCCTGTTCAGAAGAAATGCAAATTGCTGCCAAGTAACCCCAGACAGATAAACGCATTCATCGCAATGCCGGCATATCGGAATTTACTTGGAGCCAGAAAACGGAAAGCACCATATCCGATCGCAGCCAATATCAGCACCTTATACCCGAAAAACAATCCTACAGTTATGAACAAAAGGTCTGCCGCCACCTTTCCCCGATTCTCCTTCGTAAAATACTGCCGAACGCCCCGAAAAGACCGAAGTCTGTCCATATACTTTCCGGATCCGTGCGGACAGAGCAGTAAGAATATGAGAAGAATCATTATTGCGAGTAAGCCGCCACACACAGATGTGTAAAGGTAGCTCCCCGCACGATCTGTGAAAGAAACATAGGAGACATTCGCTGGCCGAAAAGTAAGCAACAGGATTCGAAAAATGTATAGGACAAGCAGAGTGACAGAAAATCTAATCATTCCCTGTTGTCTGTCAAATAAGATCATCATGGCAACAATAAGTACCGATGCGGAAATTAGCAATAGTATAAGACTGCATAAGCCCCCATAATCGCGCAAACGAAACTCGGTGGAAAGCACAAAAGTATCTCGGTGAAGAAAGGCAATGCTCGTGTAAACGAGGCCGGTAGCCCCTTCGATCTTGGCATATCGGGAGGCAATCGGTGCCCCACAGTATCGGCATTTACCGCGCAGGAAAAGGTAGCTGAAAAGCGGCACCAGATCCGCGGCTCCTAAATTGTGTCCGCAACTCATGCACATGGAATGCCCCTTCACAACCGTTCTGCCTTCAGGAATACGATATATGCACACATTCAAGAAACTGCCAATGATAAGTCCGAGAACTCCCATAACTACTATATTAAACAGCTGATACATTTCCAGCAGGCTCATTTGCTTCTCCTAACGGACTTTGATGAGATTATCTTATCATATGTTCCCCCCGTTCAGAAGGTTTTTCTCGCTCAGCGGATAATTGAGTCTCTCCCTTCATTTTGTTTTCATACATATCATCATATTTCATAGTTTTCGTTGATTTTCGTGAAAAATAGATGTAATTTTTCCCTCTGCAAAGCGTATAATATATTAGTAATCAATCTGCTGTGCATCTTTTAGTTGCATTTGTTAGGTTTTTTTGGTAATTTGTACAAGATACCTGCTCATTCATTGTTGATATGGATACTATACAACTACCCTTGTTATGATGTAGAGTACATAATATGGTGCGGCGCATAGGTGTGCCGTTTGCAGTCTATTACGAATCAGACACTTTCGGAGGGACAGATGAAGCGACTTGGAGACATTTTGATCGACAGCGGATTTCTTACCGCAGCGGAACTTGCAGAAGCACTGAGTGCACAGCAGGGAACACAGAAGAAACTTGGTGAAATAATTGTTGAGATGGGGCTTCTTTCGGAACTTGATATTTTGCGCGCGATATCAAGCCAATATGATATTCCGATTATTGATCTCCAGAACGTTGATATCGACCCGGAGGCAACGAAGATTGTCTCCGAGACGTATTGTATAGAGAACACCGTTATCCCGATTGGCTATGATAATGATCGTTTGGTGGTTGCCATCTACGACCCTCTTAATATCCTTGTCGCAGATGATTTGCACTTCCGTACGGGAAGCGAGATTGTTACTATGCTTGCCCCGAGGGAATCTATCCTCGAGGCAATTCGTGTCTCTTACAGCAAAGAAGATGCCAAGAGAGCCGCCGATGATCTGGCACAGGATCTTGATATTGAGGCCATGAAGGACTTAAGCGACCAGATTACCGATGAAGTAAATCAGGCGCCTGTTGTTAAGCTTGTTAACTCAATGATTGAATTCGCCGTTCGTGCCAATGCATCAGACATACATGTCGAGCCTTTGGCCGACCGTGTTCGCGTTCGTATTCGTATCGACGGTGTTCTGTCCGAGATTATGAGCAGTCCGGCGGCGGCAAGAGAAGCAATTAACACAAGACTTAAGATTCTGTCAGGACTCAACATTGCTGAGAAGCGAGTCCCGCAGGACGGTCGTATCCAGACAGTCATCAACGGATCCCAGATTGACATGCGTGTGTCCGTTCTTCCCACTGTACACGGAGAGAAAACGGTTATTCGTATTCTTGCTAAAAATGACGCCAACCTGAATCGCAAGTACTTGGGAATAAATTCACATAATAATGTGATGATTGACCGTATGGTTAAGGTTCCTCAAGGCATTGTCCTTATTTCTGGTCCTACTGGTTCCGGTAAAACAACGACGCTTTATACGCTACTTGCCGAGAAGAATGATCCGGATACCAACATCGTCACCGTCGAAGACCCTGTCGAAATTCAGATTCCCGGAATTAATCAGGTTCAGGTCAATGTTAAGGCGGGTATGACATTCGCGGGTGGTCTTCGTTCTATTTTGCGTCAGGATCCCGACATTATTCTCGTCGGAGAAATTCGTGACGGTGAGACAGCTGAGATCGCAATGCGAGCCGCTATCACGGGTCACCTTGTTTTCAGCACAATCCATACCAACGACGCTATTTCCTCGATTAACAGACTTATTGATATGGGGCTTGAGCCATTCATGGTATCCTCTGCATTGATCGGTGTTGTATCGCAGCGTCTTGTCAGACGTATCTGTACCAATTGCCGTCGTGAATATGAGCCGGATGAGATAGAAAGTGACATGCTACACCTGAAACCGGGTCAGAAATTATATGAAGGCGCTGGCTGCACAGAGTGTAACGGCACTGGATATAAGGGACGTATTGCTATTCACGAGATCGTTGTTATTTCCCGCGCGATGAAGAAACTCATGGAGCGCAGAGCATCAGAAGATGATATGCGTGCGCTCGCCGTCAGTGAGGGAACCCAATTGCTTTCTCAATCAGCCGCTGAGCTGGTTCTTGAAGGAATAACCACTGTTCGTGAAATGAACAAGGTTACATATACAATCGACTAATTAAGGAGGATCAAAAGTGGAAGCTTTTTCATTATCAATGGATGCTATTTTGACGGAAGCGGTGCGTCGTCAGGCTTCTGACACACATATTACGGTTGGTTTGCCGCCAATGATTCGTGTGCACGGTGAATTGATGCCGATGAGCACGAATAATCTCACAGCAAGTGATGCTGAATTTTTGTGTAAATCCATGTTGGATAAGTCTAGGCAGCAGTATCTTAACGAACGCGGTGAGATCGACTTCTCATATGTTGTTAAGGATTTCAGCCGCTTTAGATGCAATATTTTTAAGCAGCGCGGAAGCTATACGCTTGCAGCAAGAACGATAACCACGGAAATCCCTACCTGCGAGAGATTAGGACTTCCGGATTTATTCAAGGAGCTTGCGCTTAAGCCTAGGGGGCTCATTCTTGTTACAGGTCCAACGGGTTCGGGTAAATCAACAACACTTGCCGCCATGATTGGACACATTAATCAGACACGCAGATGCCACATACTGACTCTGGAAGAACCCATTGAGTACCTTCACAAACACGGCGAGTCGATGGTCAACCAGCGAGAAGTACATGAAGATACGCTCTCTTTTGCGAACGCACTTCGTGCCGCACTCCGTGAGGATCCAGATGTTATCATGGTCGGAGAAATGCGCGACCTTGATACGATTGGTACGGCAATTACCGCTTCTGAGACGGGTCACCTTGTTATGTCAACACTCCATACAAGTGGCGCTGCAGATACCGTCAACCGTATTATCGATGTATTTCCCCCGCATCAACAGGATCAGATTCGCGTCCAGCTCGGATCTGTCTTGATAGCCGTAATTTCGCAGACTCTCGTCCCAAGAGCCGATGGCTCCGGTCGTATTGCTGCCTTCGAGATACTCATTGCAAATGATGCTGTCAGAAACCTTATTCGCGAGGGAAAAACCTATCAGATCGACAACACCATCTCAACAAACCTGAAGATGGGCATGTGCTCTCTCGACTACTATTTGGCTGAGCTTGTTAAGAAATCAGTTATTACCCGGGAGATGGCGCTGAGTTATTGCAAGAACCCTGACGATTTCAGGCGTTACCTTGCAAGTTCCGGTGTTAATGTCGGTACCTCGCAAGGCCTGTTTGACTCGCTTGATTTTTAACATAAAACGAAATAAAGGAGGTAAACGATATGCCTAATTTCAAATATGAAGTCATTGATTCTTCCGGCAAGGCCACAAAGGGCATTGTTGAAGCGAATTCTCTTGACGATGCATCAAGGATGCTACGCGCAGATGGAAGATTCATAGCATCACTTCAGATGGATACTGGTAACAGCGTTTTGAATATGAAACTTGGCAATCCAAGACTCAGTACAAAGGATCTTCTGATCATCTGCAGGCAGCTTTCATCTCTCTTGGGCGCCGGTATTACGGTCATTCGAGCACTAGATATGCTTTATCAGCAGATGGAGAGCAAGAAAGGTAAAGCTGTTATCGGTGCAATCTATGAGAGTATCCAATCCGGAAAGACTCTCTCAGAAGCCTTTCGCGATCAGAACAAAGCCATCCCGGACATTATGGTTAGTATGATTGGTGCCGGTGAAGAATCAGGACGTCTTGACGAAGTAATGGCAAGACTGTGTACCCATTTTGAAAACGAGGCTAAACTTAAGAACAAGATCGGAGCCGCCATGGTTTATCCTGTTATTTTGGCCGTTGTTACAGTCGGTATCACATTAGGACTCATGATTTTTATTGTTCCAAAGTTCGGCACGGTTCTGACTGATATGGGTTCGACGCTTCCTCCCCTTACCGAAGCGGTGCTAGGATTCAGCGATAATCTTGTTCATTTCTGGTTTGTGTATGCCATCATCATCGGTATTATTCTTTTCTTCTGGAAGAAATACCGTTCCAGCGAGAAAGGCGGACTTGCATGGGATCGCTTCAAGCTCAAAGTCCCCTTACTTGGCAAAGCGGTAAAAGCAACCGCCGCCGCAAGATTTACGCGGACCATGTCTACTTTGCTGAAAAGTGGTATAAACATCTTGGAATCCATGGAAATTACTAGCCGTACGCTTGGAAACCGCTATCTTTGCAAGAGATTGTTCGAATCACGGACCGAGATCCGCAAGGGTGTTTCCATTTCCAAATCGATACGTGGTATTGCCGAATTCCCACCCATGATCTATGCAATGGTTGCCATCGGCGAGGAGTCAGGTACCCTTGATACCATTTTAGATCGAGCTGCAGATTTCTTTGAGGAAGAAGCAGATGCCTCCATAACAAAGCTGACTGCCGCCCTGGAACCTCTGATGATCATTGTTATGGCTGGTGTTGTCTTGGTTGTCGTAGGCGCTTGTGGTCTACCCATACTGCAATTAACATCAGCTGTCGGATAATTTGTTATAAACCGAAAGGAGAGAAAGTATGGAAAATCCATTTTCAAAACTGGCCAGTACCCAGGACATTGCCATTGATGTGTCAAGCTCGAACTTGCATCTTGTTCTCGGAAGTTACAACCGAAAATCAGGTTACGTATCTGTTGAGAAAGCTTGTGATGTACAGCTTGAGCTAGAGACAATTAATGACGGGGTTGTAGCTGATCAATTTGGTGTTGTAATGGCACTCAAGAATACACTTGCTAAAATGAATATTCAAGAAAAACGGTCAATCTTTTCTGTTGAAGGAAGTTATCTTCATACCAGAGATCTTGAGCTCCCCGCAGTGCGAGCTGATCAGCTCAAGGACATGATTCGGTATGAGATTCTTGGTCAGGGAAATACAAATCGCGACATGATTGTGGAATATATTGTTTATGGGACGACTGTCGACGAAGAGACGAAGCAGATAAAATACAAAGTTCGTGCCACGGCAATTCCTAAGGATGTCGCAAGTGATTTCCGCGATTTGATGAAAACATGTGCACTTACGCCCGTTGCACTTGATGTTAACCCCAATGCTATTCGCAAGCTCTTTCAGTCTGGAATGGTGAATGGACACGTTAATCTTGAGACAAACACCCTTCTCTTAATTGAATTATCTGATAAGACGACAAATATAACCGTGTTAGATAAAGGGTTTCCCGTCTTAACGAGGCGCCTTCAATTCGGTCATTCCAATATCCGCCAGGTTGCTGAGACAGTCAAGAAAGTTCAGGGCAACGCAGCAGATAAGACATCCATACTTACGCGCCGCCTCCAAGTTGTTAAGGGCGAGGGCGTCAAGACTCTTGAACTTGCCGATATTGATGTTTGGAACGAGAGTGTTAAGGATGAGCCTTCTCTTGCCAGTGCCGTTACGGCCTATTTCAAGAGTCTGACCGATGCGGTATCACGAACCGCTCAATTCTCTATTTCGAAATACCGCCTCGATAGTATCAGCACTTGCTTCTTATATGGAAGTGGTGCCGCTTACAAGAAGATTGATAAAGAACTCGCACGCCAGCTTTCAACGCAAGTTGAAGTGCTAACGTCGCTTAGCACCGTAGTTGCACCAAAGGACTTCGTTCTTGCAGAGTATGTAAATGCCTGCGGTGCTCTTATAAGAGAAAATTAAGGGAGGAGCGAAAAATGGCATTAGTAACGAAAAAACCAGAAATTTCCAAGAAAGACATGAATTTCTTTTCCGAGTTCTCCTCTTCTGCTGGTCAGGTAGCATCCTATATCTCTATTGCTTTGATTGGATTCATTGCGTTTCTCTTTGTTGCCATTGTATTATTTGCTCTGGTTTCCATCCAGAAAGCAAGTGTGCAAAGCAAGATAGACAAACTGAACACGGAGATGAATTCTGAAGAATATCTTGAGAAGCTAGCCTCATATGATGACCTGAATCTGCAGCTTTCTGATTATCAGGGGCAATATTATGAGATGTCTCAGCTCTATGCAAAAGTCTCGACAGTTGAGTGCCCCAAATCTTCCTTGCTCGATGCGATATTTGGATATACCGCAAGCGATGCTGATCAAGGAGATACTGCACTTCCTGATTCCATGCGATCTTCTATCGAATCAAATGTTCCTCTTGATGTGATTATTACTGATTTCACATATGAAAACGGTGCGATCTCTATCGAAGGATCTGGCATGACGATGTATTCGGCACCTAACTTCGCACATCTTCTGCGTGAACAAGGCTTGTTCGTCTTCATTGAGTGCACAAGCAATCAGGCAATTGATTTCAGCGCATTAGGGATTAATGCAGATGAGTACGCGGCATCAAACAAGTACACTTTCAAGATTATTGGTTCGCTTCAGTCTGACTACTCCGTGAGTGTATCGAAATTTGTAGATGGCACAACGCCTACGGCCTTAGGAGCAATGGAATCTTCCACCGCTACTGCTGGTACAGAGTATGACGTTACAGGTATAGCAAATATCGAAGTTGACGGTGTATCGTATACATTGGCACGGGTTCTCATTAATGATACCGCACTATCAACGGAAGACCTGAGTAATGCCATTTCTACCGGAACACTAACGGAACGTGTGAATATGGATCTTACAATTGATCTGTATTACACAGTATCAACGGATGGAGGGGTTGCATAATGAAACTATCAGGTCGTGAGTCAATTATGGTCATTTTCCTTGTCTTCATGTTACTCTTCTTAGGTTATTACTTTTTTGTGTTATCTCCTGCACAGGATGGACTTGTCGAGACGCAAGATGAGTTGGAGGCTCTGCAAGCGCAGGATCAGCAAAATGCAGCAATTGTCGATGCGTCAAGCGACTTAGGCAATAGTATTAGTACGGTTAAGGATGAGATCTCCACGCTTGAGAATAAACTTATCCCCTCCATTAATTCTGAAGTCATCTGTCAATATCTGGAAAAGACCTTTCAGGAGAATGGTTTCACTTGTGTCGTGGAGTTGCTCAACGACCCAGTCGTCGAGGAAGTATCCGTATCACCTGACGGCACCTATTCTGACAACAAGCTTGATATCGTGTCTATGTCCATCAAGGTATCCGGTACTGATGGTGTGACCCCCTATATATCTAACACGGGAGCCTCTTCAACAGCCTATATCGGCTACCCTGAATTCATCCGCACGGTTAAGACGGTTGAAGGGATTTCAACGGATGTCGAATCCATAAAAATTACATCCGTATCAATGGAAACCGATGATCAAGGATTTCAGTATTTCACTTTGAAAATCAATGTCTATGCATACGATCTGGTAAACAGGCTATCAGAAATTGATGCCGCAACCAATTTCTACGCATGGGCGGGTGACACAGACATCGTTGCAGGCGGTAATGTTGGACCTTCTGCCCTCAATGTACCAGAATCACTATTTAACACAACCTATTACCGCCCATTTGCTGAGAATCCCGTTGTTGGTGGCACATCAACCTCGACACCGCAAGATACGACAGAAGGTGCTGGCTGATCATCCCAGAAGACAGGTTATTGGCGCATTGCCTTATCCGGATCTTCCTTGTCCACAAGTACTTGGATAAGGCCAACCGGACAGAAAACTGCCTTTTCAGCAAGAATAGGAAATGATATTTTATCTTTTCAGACACAAATACCCTTTCTGTCCCATAATGTTACTTGAATGTGAAGAAGTTTTGAATTTTGTGTTGCATTTCTCCACATCCGTGTTATAATTAGTTCATAAGTTACCCACGAAAAACAAGGAGGATTCTATTATGAAAAAGATTCAGAAAAACAAAAAGGGCTTTACTCTCATCGAAATGATCATCGTTATCGCTATTATCGTTATTCTCGCTTCCGTTCTCTTCTTTGCTATCCAGAAGTATTTGGATAAGGCAAACTCGACAGCAAAAGGACTTTCCAGCAAGAACCAGCAGAGAGATTCTATCTTTGCAAGCGTTAGCGGAATTTCTATTCCTTAATCAAGTCAGTGCATCTGTACTGAATCGATTGAAAGATCAAAGAGAGTATCTTTACGGGTACTCTCTTTTCTTACTTTCCAAATGAGATAAACTGATGTAGAATATACATGTACTATTTTCATAAGTATTGTTCGGAGGATGCGTAATGAAGAAATTCAATAAAAACAAATACGGATTCACCCTAGTTGAGATGGTTACTGTTATTGCCATCATACTTATTCTTGCTTCCGTCTTGTTTTTCTCTGTACTCAAATATACCAAAGAATCGGATGCTGCGAAGAAGAAAGTTGACAGTAAAGCTTCTCAATTTTCCTCAGGAGCGCTAAGCAAAGAGAAGGCATTCAGCGCGGCCGGATATTGATTCCCGTTGTGAAATCGATTCTGTATTTCCTGCAAGCAAATCATACTTGCTTTGTCCTATGATTGCTGTATAATACTAAATAGTAATTTACATTTTTGTCCTAGGGGGCTATCATGAGAAGGATTAACGATTCCAAAACTGGTTTTACCATACTTGAATTGATTGCTGTAATTGCTATTATTGTTATCATCTCTTGTGTTATGTATATTGGTCTGGTTTATCGCGTTAAATCGGCTGATAAGACAGCGGCAACGGTGTCAGCGCATAATTCCAAAACCGAGAATGCACAAGATCAGGTTGATAATCTGGCACCATAAGCAACAAGTATTTTTATGTTGCCTCTTTTTGCAAACCATTTGCATCTATGCAATTTGTGTATTTGTTGGTATAATTGACTTAGAATATATGAAGGAAGTGTAATCGTGTATGCGACGATTGAATCGACGGGGCTTTACGATAATTGAAATGATCATTGTAATGGGGATTATTATCCTTCTCGCTGGCGTGCTGTATTTTGGTGTCCAGAAATACCTTAAACATGCACATGCAATTGCCACGCAGATTTCTTCTAAACAGGTTTCGTTATCGCAAGCAAATAGCGTCCTCAATGAACAAATTGATTTAGGCTATTGATTTTTGGAGGTTTCACAGTGCGTAGAATTCGAATTGTAATGACAAATTCAAAGAATATGCCGCATGCCAGCCGTCATGGGTTTACACTGATTGAGGTCATGATATCCATTGCGATGCTTATGACGATCACAATCATTATATATAATGGTTTTATGTCAGCCATCCAATATTCGACAAATACAAAGATTCTGCAAAAGACGGCTACTAAGTCAGATTCGTCCGTCGCATATAATATTTCTCATGATACGGCTTCCTCGTCTATGGTTAGCGGTGTGTCTACGACTGGCATCTACCTCTATAACTCGACGGGAAAGAGTTTTGTGCTACCCGTTGCTGTGTATGATGGGACTGCGACGGCTAACCTCTCCTATGGAGATTCGAAGTATACTGAATCGGGAACTACCTCGTCTAATCGACATGGTTTTTCCTATGAGGCTCCGTATTGTCCGACTCATCCCACAACACAACTGAAGCTATATCTTAATGCAACGGATGGTAAATACTATTGGTATTGCCCCGTAGCTGGATGCACATACGAACGTCTCGCGAATTGATTGGAGTACTATATGAAGAAGATTTGTAAATGCCGCAAGGACAAAAAAGGTTTTACGCTTATTGAGCTTCTTGTTGTCATGGCAATTATCGTCGTTTTTGTTCCGATCGTTTTGGCTGCGTTTTATACGATCAACAAATCTCATTCGCAGGTTGTCGTCCTAAATGATGCAGAGAAATTCGCAACCTTGAATCTCGATGCTTGCAGGAATATCATTGCCAATGGTAAATCATATATTCTGCAGAGTTCGGCACCTGCACCAGTGGGATATACATCACTGTATTTCTCTTCAGGCGAACTCTATTATGGGGCTACTCAGGCTTTTGATTATGATCAATATAAGCTTTCAAATGGCGATAACAAATGGAGTGTTTCAGGTACTTTTGTTCCTAATGGTCTTGCAATTGATATTACGATAAATGTCTACGACAATGCCACTGGCAAATTAGCGTACTCGCTTACTGATACGTATTTTAATCCTAATATTGATAAGTCCACAGAGATTGTTAATAACGGCGGTGTTGCACCAACAGTCATCGCAATTCAGCCAATGGTTCTGCCTGTTGCTTCATAACGTAATACAAGTCTCTGCTTCTTTTATATCTTACTTGAGGATACGTATTTTCTGCTGAATTTTGATCATGCTTTATGCCTTGACATAAAGCATGATCTTTTCTTTTCAGAGAGATACGCCTTGTCAAACCGAGACGCCGTAGCATGCTCATTTCCGCGTTTCCTATCGATTGAATGATATCCGTATCAACTTATATTCGCCAAGCAGGATCTGCCAGTCTGTGACACTTCTCGCGGAATCTCGTGCGTTCGTGTTGAGATCCGTTTTTCCTATACCTGATGAGTCATCTACGAGAACAAAATAATCGACAAAAATAGAGACTGTCTCTCAACTTTCGTTTTGAGACAGCCTCTTACTTATAAATTCGCTATCTACTTAGGTCATACTATTCTTGGTTTCTTAGGTTGATGATGTCTTATATCCGATAACAGAGTAGTTTGTTACAACAGGTGTCTTGGTTCCTGTGTCCGTCTCATCAGGAGATGGGCAGTACGGGATAAAACTATCATCGCTCGAAGAGGAGAATGTGTATGCTTCAAAACGACCATAGAAGTATGGTGCATTATTAAAAGTGATACTGCCAGGAAGATCTGATGATGTGACTCCTGGGTTACCATAGAGACCCACATAGCCCTCGAGTGTAGAATATTGCGATGCCGTAATCGAATTGCCGCCTAAGCCAATAACATAAAGGAATGGCTTCGAGTTCTTGGTGTAATCAACATAATACGTCTTGGTAGCGCCATTTGAAAGAGTGAAGGTGCAAGCCCGTACGCCTGTCTTGCCTGCAATTGAGCTTCCTGCAAGATACGCATCATGCGATGTGCCAATAATTCCGGTGTCAACGGATCGATAATTCGCATCAATATTCACTTTAACACCAGGTAACAAGATGATTTTGCCGGTAAAGGAATCCGTTCCATTAATAAACTTAATGAGTCCATTCTGGATATTCAGTGTACCAGATCCACAGACATATATGGTAATACTTCCACCAGAGAGATCAAATTGCAACACTCTTACGTCTGTTGCCCAATCTGCGCCTCCTGATGATCCGATGACGTTCTTATTTGAGACATTAATATAGTAATTCCCTGCCGTATAGGTCTTCGTGCCATAAGTGCCATACAGATCGGAATCAATACAGGTTGCACCTGAAGCTTGAACTTCACTGAGCGTATCTATTCCACCAGCAAAAGAAGCAGTCGCTTCCGCTGTCGTCAGAACCTGACGCAGCCCCGTTGCAGAAGCTCCCTCTATCTTTGCCCGATATGTAGTTGCATTTGCCTTAAGTGATGCAATCAGTGCCGTCACTGTCGATGAATTCCCAGATGTCGTATTAGTTACCGTAGCTGTCCCGCCATTGTTGCCATAGGTCACGGTACTGCCATTGGTACCAACGTAAACGTTTGTAGCAATATTACTGTCTGCGGCAGGATTCGTATAAGATGATCCATCACATACCATGATGCCGCTTGTCGCCGTAAGGATATCCCAGTTTGCAGAATTAAGTGCCGTGTTCTCAAGATATACAGCTCCATTAACGGTCCATCCGCCAGCGCCGGTTGCCGTAATCTGGTTGCCAGCAGTGTCAAAGAACATCTTCGTATTTGCCGTATTGCGAATGAAATACAAATTCGCATTTAGCGTAATCGTTCCGCTTGAGGGTAGCACGATTCCGGCATCGTCTCCATAATATATAACATCATGCGCGTATACCGTATTTCCACCAATTGTCGTTTTGCCATCTAAAATAAGCGTCGAAGTAACAAGTGACTGGCTTGTGGCAAGTGTTACATTGCCGTGTAATACGGCAGTATTCGTTTTGCCCGTTACCCCACTCTCAAGGTATCCGATTATTGTCTGACCAACCCCAATGGTGCTGCCCTCTCCACCAGCTAAGACGACGTTATTGAATGCACCGTCCGTAACAACTGGCTTGTTATACTGAAGAAACGCTGTCACGGATTCCGTCTCAGCCGTAGCTCCGCCCAAAGCATTAAGAGCCGTCTTAACCTCAATGGCAATAACCGTATCGTTATAGTTATACACGCGAACAGAAGTATATGATACTCCCGTTGATCCAGATAGTCCTGGAGAGACCGAATTTGAAAGAGATTGCGAGGAAGTATCCGCACCGCCCGTTGCTGAAGAAGCAAGCAGAGTCGTTCCCTTCACTCCATATGTATCGACGTTGTCAGCAAGTGCTTCCAAATCAGCATCGGTTATATCAGAATTCAGAACAGCATCCACTACTGTCTTTGCGGTGGATGTTGCAGTCAGTCTTGCCTGACTCGCTTCGGACTGAGTATAGTAGTCTTCTCTTGTGGCAAAGGTAAGCGCCAGAGCTGATGTAATGAGTATCAACCCGACGGCCATAACAATGAGAACAAGTAGAAGCATCGCTCCAGATCGGCTGCGCGTGTCAACCTTCATACGGCGCGATCTGCGCCCGACAAACAATACATTTCTCATAATAGTGACCCTCCAAAGAATAAAGGATATAATTACATGCATAGCGGAGCAACAAACATTTGTGCTCTAATATTATTATACATAATAACGGATAGAAATCAACGGGAATTTATCCAAATTTGTAAATAAACTATGACTTTTAGCTTGCAAAGAAGAAAAAGAAAGGGAGGCACTGTATGGAGAATTATGCTTTTGCACTTGCAGGTGGCGGAGCAAAAGGAATTTATCAGATCGGAGCATGGAAGGCACTCGAGGAAATTGGCATTTCTTGCTGCGCGGTTGCCGGAACATCGATCGGAGCTGTCAACGGAGCATTCATTGCCCAGGGTGATTATCAGAAGGCTTATGATATGTGGGCAAATATCCGGATGGATCAGTGCGTGCGCATTCCAGAGACGCGCGGGCTTGTATCAGACAATTTGCTGGATCGACAGCACGCCGGCATACTCCTACGCGAGGTTATATTCAATAGAGGAATTGATCAGTCTCCTTTTCAACAGCTGCTTGCAACGTACCTTACTGTTGATTCTGTATATGCCTCAGATATTGATCTTGGAATCTGCACCTTTGAGCTTAACAGCCGAAGCGCCGTTAAGATTTGGAGAAGCGAAATTCCTAAGGATCTCTTCTTCTCTTATCTGCTTGCAAGCTCGGCGTATCCCGGGCTCAAACTCGTCAAACTGGATGAGAAGCTCTATATGGACGGCGGCCTATCGGATAATTTGCCACTGGATATGCTGAGCAGCCGGGGATATAGAAACATTGTGGCAATTGACATACGTTCCGGGAAAAATCATGCGCTCCCTTCGGATCGTCTTCGCGTAACGCATATTTGTAACAGCATGGATCTTGGCGGGACCCTTGACCTTTCACCCGAAATTCTGTCCCGGAATTTTGAACTGGGATATTTGGACACATACAAGACTTTTGGCAAGTATGACGGCATTCACTACTACATTCCAACAGATGACTACAGAAATCTGTTGTGTATGTACAAAGAAATCGGCGTCAGCGGACTTGAGGAAGCAGCCCTTGCTTACAAAATCCCAAGAGAACAGGCACGATCCGCTGATGATTTTCTTCGTATTTTGCGGGCAAGACGGCAAGAGTCACAGGCAGAATATGAGAAGGCCCGCAAGAAAATTGACGCTGACGGCATCCTTTCAGGAGTCAGAAACGGCTCGCTTCACAAGCTCAAAAGAATGTCCCCCTCACTTCGTCTGTCTTTACTGATGGAACTAATTGCTGATGCGAAAAAGAACGGGAGTAAATGGACGATCCCGGCAAAGCTTTTCAGAGACCTAGATCTTGCGGCCAATGCTCTTTTGCTTCTGGATCCGCCTTCTCTTGGAGATCAATAATCACTGTTTTTCTTCGCGAGATGATCCCTCTTCACTGTCCGTATCATCTTTTGCCTCTGGCATAGATTCTTGGGCAGACAGGATCGGTACTGGCTTGCCTGCATGACCATATTCGAGATATTCCGCGTACCGCTCTTCTACTACACGTGCAGATGCCGGATTGGTCAGTCGAATAATGACAGCCGCGTAAGCTTTTCCATCGGGCGTTTTCTTGGCACGCATCCTGCCCTGGATAAGATTATGGTTTGGACATACCCAGAGTGCATAGGCGGATTTCTTAATGCGAAACCATGAGAGCCGACTGTCGAGCGGCGCTCCGCAAGCCGGGCAAATGACCGGCTCCTTTGCCGCGTCCTCGAAGCAGGACTCCCAATTATTATAGACCTGCGTCCGGATGCTAGATTCTGCATGCAGGTCAGGATTCTGAAGATAATGGTTGATTTTGACATCAAATAGTCCGGATACAGGCAGAAAGGAAACACCCTGATCGCGACGATCCTCTGACGAGCAATCAAGAATTGTCAGAAGCTCTTTTAGGATAAGTCCGGTATATTCTGCGTCACGATGTGCTGCGTGAAAATCATCTTTTTTGGGAATCTTAAGAAAATCCACCGCGTATTCGACACTTCTCTGCTGTGATATGCCTTCGGCGACACGTGCAAACAGAGGCTGAACATCGAGGAATAGGGTATGTAGATCTGCATTCATCTCATGGAAACGCAGGTTCGATTTAAGTATGGATAGATCTGAATTGCCCCACCCACATAAAATGTAATCGCTACCGCACCACGCAACAAATTCGGCATAGGCTTCCTGAAAAGACAAGCCATATCGCAGATCCGAAGATATTTTGTTCGTTACTTTTGACACGTTTCGATTCATGACCGTGTAGCATATTGGTTTGATCATCACGTGAAACGGCGCGGATACGAAGTAGCCGGATCCTGTAAGTGATACCTTGACAGCGCCAATTTCTATGATCTCCCCGGGAAGCACTTTTGGGTCAACGCTTGACTTAATCCACGGTATCGGCTGGTTCCACTCAAAATCTATGACAACATAGGATTGGGCAGGATGATCCAGATCCGTATACATATAGCCGATCTTTTCCGTCATTTCTTTTGGCCTTTCTCTTGCTCTTCGTGTTGACTCATTCAGTTTTCCCCAAGAAGCCTGAAGCTTCTTGATTTTGTGCCGCGTCCTGATTGATTTGCATCATTTGTCTGGAGAGACGACCTTTTGCAGTCATTCGTCTGCATGATTTTCCTGGACTTCAGGGTCAGTGGCTTCTCTTTTCGGGGGTTCGTCAACGGGTATAAACTGATCGTTTTCCGTCGCTGTCGCAAGCATAATCGCGCGACCCATTCGCATCTGCCGATATTTACGGAGTAAAAATGGAATGAAAAATGTGCCGGCAAATATAAGAATAGAAATCATTGTGATTTTAAGTCCGGTCACAAACCCGTCTGGCACGAAGGTCAGCTTAACTACATGTGTCCCTGTGTCAAGCGAAATGCCCATGATTGCGCTGCCAATCTCTTCGATTTCTGCCGTCTTCCCGTCAACGGTTGCGGACCAGCCTTCATCGTACGGAATCGTTAGCAACATGACCCCGGGGGTATTGGCCGTTATGGTTCCGTTCATATGTGTTGAGTCGTATGATGTAATCTCAAGTTGCTCATCCGACAGGCCGGCAAGCATCGCCTGATAGGCCTCGTCTTCAATACTATAACATGCCACAATAACCGTTCCCGCATTTATTGTATCCCATGATATCTTGATACTTTGATCCGTTCCGGCTTGATAGGTGCCAATATCAATAATCTGCATTTTCCGTGCTGACTGCGTGGAAGGGTTGCCATAACTCGGATCGTCATCAAAGCCCGTAAGCGTAATATTCGGACAGTCTGAGCCTGCATATGTCACGTATAGAAACAGATGCGATCCGTTGACTCTTGCCTGTGGCTTCACATTGATTTCCGTGTAGGTGTTGCTCATTGCAACCGTGTATCCGTATCCGTTCTGTGCATTGCCGGACGAAAAAGTTGCGTTCGTATTCGTACCCTCTTTTAGTAGCTCCGACTTGTATACGTCAACCTCTCCGAGCGCTTCAATAAAATCGTTTGTTGTCAAAAATGGCATTAGTGTCGTATCCGGCTGATAACTTAGAACGGACGAGGATACCATGTATCCGACAGAAAGTGCATCGGTATTTTGTACAATCCTTAGTCCCAGATCATTGTCAACGACTGTATATCCATTGGGAATAAGGGAATCCCCATTTACATCAATGAGATAGTTGATTCCAAGAAGAGACGCGGTCACCTGAGTCAGTCCGAAATTACGCGTTCCATTAATCCCGTTATTATGAAATCCGAGTGCTTTTGCAAATTGAATATACGATTCACGTTCGGTCGAAGAGAATACAGACAGCCCTTTTACATGATATACCGCCGTCTCATTGCTGATAAATGCAGGATACATCTCCGTTCGCGCGAACCCGTCTCCTGTCCCGGAAGCCTCTGCCTCCTCCACAAAAGCCGTTACTTCCTCTTCGCTTTTGCCATAGAAGTCCCAATTCGTAAATGATTCCTCTTCAGAAACCGTACCAATCGACATCTGTGTTGCAATCAGTACTTCGATCAGGATGAGCCCTCCCAGAAGAATTCTCTGGGTGTTGTACTTCTTGCTGTTCAGCAGAATGGAACGAAAGAGGATCGTATATGCGATGATGAACAGCGCGGTGGCGGCGATTGGAATAATCTCGTCAAGACTACCCGCCACTGTTACGCCGAATTTCTCATAAAGGAGAAGATAAATGAGTGCCGATACAGATACAAAGCTTACTTCCTGTATTGTAAAGGATTTGAGATTGCGAAGAACTTTGTATGCCATAAGTACAAGAATAAATGACATGATGAAGGATTCCCTGTATGGAATCTGGTTCGGAAAATGCAAGCCGTGCCATATAAAATTGAGCATCCGATTCGAGAAACTCAGGTACATGAATGCCAAAAGAAGTCCGTAAGAAATCTTCTCTCGCAAGCGAATCTTCGTGCACAGGAAAAAGAGCGGAATAAGAATAAACATGATGACCCCACAATATACATTTGCCATTCCATCACGAATATTCGGATGACTGCCAAGAAAGAATCGGCTCAGAAAGTCAAATACATTCTGGGTCAAAGAATAATCAGTGGGGAAAGTATCTCCCGTCGCAGAAGCACTCTGAAGGGTCTTCCAAGTCGGATATATCAGCACCGTCGTCATGCCTCCGGCTATCCCGGAATACAGTACAAAACGCCATAGTGCCGCCCAGAAATTCCGAAGCGTTATTCTTGCCGTTATCGATATATAACAAACAGGCGCATATAAGCACAGAAATAAGCATACGAAAAATCCGGCATAAAAGTTGGACCATACACATATAGCTAGACTCAGGCAGAAAAGCGTTGGTTTCCGATCACGCATGAGTCGGCGCAAGCCCAATATGACAAGCGGCAGCATCGCAATCGCATCATGCCACATGATATTCCAGAAATTCGTAAGCACCCATCCGCAAAGCGCATACATCGTTGCAAAGGCCGCCATAAAGAGATCTTCACGTTTATTGTCTATGTCGCGAATCAGCCACGAAAAAAACAGTCCCGCAAGCCCTGCGCGCAAGCAGGCAATAAATGCAATTCCATCAGACAAATACTTGGCCGGAAAAAACAGAATCAGAAGGTTAAGCGGGCTCGATTCATAATTGGCGAATATTGACCAGAAATTCGTCCCCAGTCCAATATTCCACGAGAAGAATAAGCTCTCCCCCGATAATATCTTGTGCCTGAACTCAGCTAAAAATGGCGCATATTGGTGATAGAGGTCAACCGTCAGGATCATTGAATCTCCAAAAGGATGCACCCCCTGCACGGCAAATGCGAGTGCCAACAAAAAAAATGGCACGCCAAAACTCATAGCCGGATAAATCGTATGCTTCTTTCTTTGGCGCAGTGTGTGTGCCCAGTCATTAGACCTCATATGTAATCCTCTTCCACTATTTTTGTATGTTACACAAGGAACATTTTAGCACATCTTATGCTTGCAAGATAACATTTTCAAGAACATGTAAATCTTGTTTTTTACTCGGAGGCAGCCGTTTTTTCGGGCAATACGAGACGTTTTCGGACTTCTTAGCGCGCATCGAATTTGACATTTATCAAACGCGAATCGTTTCGTGTAACAAGAAAGAAACACAATATCTTGTGTCTACCTATTGATTTAGGCACAAGATAGCGGTATAAATGAAATACCCGATGAGGAAATGCTATCTGTTTCTTCACGGTGAAGGAGGTATAAGATGATTGCTAGAGTGCTTAAGAGAGACGGAAGACAAGTCCCGTTTAACATTGAGAAAATTGCAACGGCCATATCAAAGGCCTTTGAAGCAACCGGAGAAGGAAATGGCAAGTCAAAGGAGCTAGCTCTTGACCTTGCCCTTCGTACCGGCGAATATTTGGAACTTCAGGGTGTGAACGTTCCGAAAATTGAAGAGATTCAGGATATGGTCGAGCATGTCCTCATGGAAGAAGGATGCCCCGAAACCGCAAAGGCATATATCCTGTATCGGGCCGAGCGTTCAAGAGTTCGCGAAAAGAATACGAGGCTCATGCGCACGCTCGATGATATCGTGAATTCCGAATCCAAAAACAGCGACTTGATGCGTGAAAATGCAAATATCGACGGTGATACCGCAATGGGCTCCATGCTCAAATTCGGATCAGAGAGCTCGAAGGCCTATTATCGCGCTTATATGCTGAAGCCAGAACATTCAAAGGCACATGATGCCGGCGACATTCATATTCATGATTTGGATTTCTATTCACTGACAATGACCTGCTGCCAGATTGATCTGCTTAGCCTTTTCGAGGGCGGATTCAATACAGGGCACGGTCACTTGCGGAAACCAAAAGACATACGGAGCTATTCGGCTCTGGCATGTATTGCCGTACAGTCCAATCAGAATGATATGCACGGTGGTCAGTCACTTCCTAATTTTGACCGCGTCATGGCACAGGGTGTCATTTGCACGTATCGCAAGGAGTATCAGCTTGCATTGACGGATGCAATCGAACTGCTTGTGGGTATTCCTTCCGAAGACTCAGAAGGAAAGATTAAGGCCATGATTTTGAAGCTTGAGAAGAATACTTCTGAGATTCCTCAGTTGGTCGAATCGGCCTCTTATGATCATTCCCTGCTTATGGAACTGAAGTCCTTATTTCCTCAGCTTATGGATATCTCTGACGATACGGAGAAGGCCCTGATTGCATATACCAGAAAACACGCCTATACAGAGACGAATCGTGCGACCTTCCAGGCAATGGAGGCGCTCGTACATAATTTTAATACACTTCATAGCCGTGCCGGCGCGCAGGTCCCCTTCTCTTCCATCAACTACGGGACCGATACTTCTCCAGAAGCACGAATGGTCATCCGCAATCTTCTTATGGCAACTGAGCAGGGGTTGGGGAACGGCGAGACGCCCATCTTCCCGATCCAGATTTTCCGCTGCAAGAAGGGCATCAATTTTGAGCCTGGCGACCCGAATTATGATCTTTTCGAACTCGCATGCGAATGCTCCGCAAAGAGACTTTTTCCCAATTTTTCCTTCCAAGATGCCCCTTACAATCTTCAATATTTTGTGGAGGGTCGTCCCGAGACCGAGATTGCATACATGGGTTGTCGGACACGTGTTATGGGAAATACCTACGATCCGACACGCGAGACGACTTTCGGGCGCGGGAACCTGTCATTTACCTCGATCAATCTGCCTCGGCTTGGCATTCTTGCTGGTGGTGACACCGAGAAATTCTATGCCATGCTTGATGAGAAGATGGCACTTGTATCCGATCAGCTTTATGAGCGTATGTTGGTTCAGGCAAGGAAGCATGTCTATAACTTCCCCTTCCTTATGGGCGAGCATTGTTGGATTGACTCCGAGAAGCTAGGGCCTCGTGACACAATAGAAGAAGTCATCCGTCACGGTTCTCTGTCCATCGGTTTTATCGGTCTTGCCGAAGCCCTTATTGCACTTATCGGCAAACATCACGGAGAGAGTGCAGATGCGCAGAAGTTAGGTCTTGAGATCATTACGCATATGCGTGAATTTTGCGACGCAAAGGCGGAAGCGACAGGGCTAAACTATTCTTTACTGGCAACCCCTGCTGAGGGCTTATCAGGGCGGTTTGTTCGTATTGACCGCAATCGCTTCGGCAGAATTGCCGGCGTCACGGACAAAGAGTACTATACCAATAGTTTCCATGTTCCCGTATATTTCAACATTTCTATCTTTGACAAAATCCGCACGGAAGCACCATACCATGCACTTACAAATGCAGGACATATCTCCTATGTTGAGATGGACGGAGATACGGCATCCAACCTTGAGGCCTTCAAGAAAGTCATCCGATTCATGGGTGAACAAGGAATCGGATACGGATCCATTAATCACCCGATAGATCGTGACCCTGTGTGTGGATATAACGGAATCATCGGCGATCATTGCCCATGTTGCGGTCGCAAAGAATTTGAAGGGCAAGAAGGGCTTGGGTTTGAAAGAATTCGCCGCATAACGGGTTATCTCGTCGGAACAGTTGATCGCTTCAATGATGCTAAGAAGGCAGAAGTGCGCGATCGTGTTAAGCACGGTCGTTCCTAACGCGCTTTCTCCCATCCATCTTCACTCATCGTTTTCATCCAAGAAGTCCCATCGGCACAAGTCGTGGGACTTTTCTTTCCCTTTTTTTTACTGCTCGATTGTGTTAGAATTTAGGTCTGTTATGGTGACCTACACGAAGACAGACAATACAATTTGCAGACGAGGAATATCATGGAACTCAAAGTCAGAATCATCATGAATCCATCTTCCGGTCGTCAGACCATCCGCCAAACCGTCGACGATATCGTAAGCTATCTTGTCGATGCCAAGACGTTATATCGAGCTGACTACTGCTTTACTCGTGCCAAAGATGATGCTCTTCATTTTGCGGCAGAAATCAAACCCGGTCAGTATGATCTGATTCTTGCAGTCGGCGGGGATGGAACGGTCAACGAAGTGGTTAACGGCCTCATGCAAAGTAATACGAATACCCCTTTGGCCATTCTATCTGGTGGAACCGTCAATGACTTTGCGACTCATCTCGATTTGCCGACCGACCCTTATTCCTTCTCACGGATGATCATGCAATTTCATACACGCCAAATAGATGTAGGCAAAGCTGGCTCCCGGTATTTCCTCAACGTTGCCGCAGGCGGCCTTCTTACCGATATTGCCTACAAGGTCCCCTCAGACAGCAAGACATCTCTTGGCCGAATGGCCTATTGGCTTGAGGGTGCAAAGGATTTACCCCTTAACCTTTTCAAGGGATTTCATCTGAGGGCGGACTCGAGGGACGATCATTTTGACGGCGATTCGCTTCTGTTCGTTATTTCAAATTCCGCAAGTGTCGGTGGAATGAAGCGACTTATGCCATATGCAGATGTATCCGACGGATTGCTTGATGTCCTCATCATCTCTAGGCTTGAATTCGGCGGACTCCTCCCGCTGCTTGGTAAATTTCTGATTGGGGATCATCTCAGCAATGAGAATATCACATATTTTCAGACTGACTCTCTCGAGATATCCGCGCCCGACGCAGGGGATATCAAGCTAGATCTTGACGGCGAGGAAGGCGAGTGTCTGCCTGTCAGAATAGAGTGCCTCCACGGAGCGTTAACGATTGTCGTTCCGCAGGATGATGATTTGACCATACAATAATAACTAAGTAGGAAGGTTCATTATGAAAAGCAAACGAAAAGGATCTAGTGATCCATCGGACACACGAGCTCCGATCATACCGTCTTCCCTATTTGATTCAGACAAAGAATCCGGTATTGAGCAGCCGTCTCCCGAAGTTTCTGTCGCCAGCGAGGATGCGTCTCCTGAGCAGTATGTGCCTTTCGAGCCTTTCTCGGCGGATATTGATCTTATGCAGAAGGAATTCTCGAATGAGAAAGGCAACCGCATTACATCTGATGTGGTACAAAAGAGTTCGGTTATTCCGGCTTCCGAGGCACCCGTTGAGATTGCCCTTGAGAGTCGTTCTCCTTCCGAAATATATCCAGGCTACAAGGTCTCGTCCGAGGTGGATTTTACGAGCAGCACGAATGACCTTCTCCCGAAGAAAAAACGAATCGGCACTGTATATGAGCCCAAAACAAAGGCAAAGCACTTCGTCAAACTCTCGCACATTTTTGTCCCGCTTGTCATTGTAACCGTTGTCGTCTTATGTATTTCGATTATTCGTTTTGGTAATTTGTCTGAGCGACTTGCGAGTCCTATGACCCTTAAGGGAGAAGAGATCAGCAGTTCCGAATTTAGTTTCATGTATCATTTTGTTTTGCTGGAAAATGGCGTTGATATACAGGCATCGGGAACAGAAGAAATGCTGCAAAGTGAAGGCGAGAATGGATTTGCGACGTACCGAGACTATTTTCTCGATATGACTGCCCTTGAAATACAGGCAAATCAGATTCTCTATGATGATGCAGTTGCAAATGGCTATGCCATCTCCGATGCCAATCGAGACATGGCACAGGCTTATATTGACTGGCTTTCCACAAAAGCCGCAGATATTGGCGTGAATCTTGATGAATACATCAAAGGTTATTTCGGAGAGTACGTAACAAAGGATGTCATTATGGATGTGCTATCGAAGAAGTACTTTGCGGAGGAATACGCAAACGGTGCCAAACTTGATCAGCTTAAGGCCTCTGACGAGCAGGCTGAGTCCGCCTACGCGGAAGATCCCAATTCATATGACCTTGTGAGTTACCGCTCTCTTCGAATTGTCTATGAGCAGAAAGACCAGAGCTTCATTTCCACCGCAAACCTTCATGCTCAGCAAATTATAGATGGTATCGGACATGATGAAAGTCAGTTTGAGGCCGTCGCGGCTACCTTTTTTACAGGGGATGAGCAGCAACGATTGCTTGTTCCTAACTCAACTTTGACGGCAAACGCGCGATATGATTCGATTGACAACGCTGAATGGCAGGCATGGCTTTATGATCCGATCCGTACACCCGGTGATTGTACAATTTTCCAGGATGAGAATGGTTTCCCAATCATCTTGTGCTTTTCCTCTCGAACCAGACAGACCGAACCTTTACGCGATGTCAGATTTCTCTACATCAACCGTGAGGATACGACTCTGAATCAAGTAGGTTATTCCGAAGCGGATATTCTTCCTCTCGCACAGACAATTTTCGATTCCGTTACGGACGAGAATTCGATGATTACACTTGAAACCACCTATGCTGATGAAATTGCAGAGGGACTGATGAGCGTCGCTCACAATTCTGATACGTATCAGGGAGAGATGAGTGATGATTTCAACGCCTGGATTTTCGACCCCGCGCGCGTGGCGGGAGACAAGACAATCATTGAAACGGATTCTCAGGTCATTCTCGCATTCTATGTCCAATCCTCCGAGAATCCTGAGTGGTTTGACCGCGTAAATAGCTTTATTCGCATGAATAACTATCAAGCTTTTCTGCTCGAAAAGCAACAGGAATACCCCTATGAATTTAATGATGAAGGATTATCCAAGATATACGATGTAGCACCCTAATTCTGACAGAAAGATTGGGCTTTTCTGATGCTTGATGTATATTTGACGCGACACGGAAAGACGATTTGGAATACACAAGAGCGTATGCAAGGGCGGGATAATTCTCCGCTCATTCTAGAGGGAATACAGGATGCACTTTTACTCAAAAAGCGGCTGCTCCCTTTTGCTTTCAGGGGCTGCTATACCAGTCCTATGCCGCGGGCGGTGCATACTTCCCTACTATTGATCGGCGACCGCTCTGTGCCGTTTTTTTTTGAGGATTCACTTTCTGAGATGGCACTTGCTGACTGGGAAGGCGTTCTCGTTGAGGATGCAAAAAAGAGCGATCCCGAAAGATTCTATAACTTTCGGAATCGCCCTGAGTTGTACGTGCCAAGTGCTAATGGAGAAGATTTCCGACAAGTCGTCTGTCGCGCGCAGGCCTTCCTTGATAAGCTTGCCTTGCTTCCTCCCGATATGACTCCGATTCTCGGAGTCACTCATTGTATTTTGCTTCAGGCGATTATCATGTTGTGCGACAAACGCCCCCTATCAACACTGCGATCCGGGCAAGAAGTACTCCAGACGACGCTCTTTCACATCCAGCTCTCCGACGAAGGAATCTGGTCCGTAATCGAGAGAAATTCCTGATTGACGCCAAATCTGCGCAATGGATCCACCGAGTAACTCAGCCTATCGCAACCGCAATGATAAAGGCTGTAAGTATGGACCCGAACATGAGTATTGCCAAACAGACGGCAATGGCTCTCACAGCTATGGGTCTTCTGCTGCGAGTGGTATCTCTTCTCTCAGAATTCATGAAGGCGTTTCCTCCCCAAGTGTCAGCGATACGGTAAACGGATCACCGCCATTACGTGTCGCCGTAATTTCGATTGTGTCTCCCGCAACGTGCTCATTTCTGATATTTATTATATCGCTTGAGGCAGTAACTTCAACACCATCGACAGAAATAATCATATCTCCCACTTCAAGTCCTATTCCATCGGCAGGTCCATCCTCCGTGATCTCTCGAATATAGACGCCCTGAGTAAAACCGTATGTCTCTGATGCCTCTTCGTCAACAGTTGTTACGGCAATTCCCATAATCGGTCTTCCAGAAACATATCCGTTGTTAATCAATTCTTCGATAATGTCCTTAATATCATTGATGGGAATAGCAAACCCGATTCCTTCCCCTTCTGATACCTTGGCGTTTGTAATGCCGATGACTTCTCCATAAGAATTGACGAGAGGTCCGCCGGAATTTCCGGAATTAATGGACGCATCTGTTTGTAAAAGATTGTATGTAGAATTGGATATGGTGATACTTCTATCCAGTGCGCTGATAACGCCTGTCGTAACCGTTCCTGCAAGATCTCCGAAAGGATTACCAATTGCAACGGCTAATTCGCCAACTTGAAGAGCATCCGAATCGCCAAGCGATACATAAGGAAGATCATCGCGATCAACTTTCAGCACGGCTACATCCGTCGTGGTGTCTGTCCCGACAACGGTCGCGTCGATTGGCTCTTCATCTCCGGGAATCAGAACCTGTACACTACTTGCGCCGTCAACTACGTGATTATTCGTGACAATGTACCCGTCAGCGGAAATAATGAATCCGGAACCAGTCGATTGTGAATAGGATTGACCATAATAGTCTGTATAACTGATGTCAGCAATTACAGATACGGTTGCGGGCCCCACCAAGGCAGCAATTTCCACCGTGCTTAGGGCTTCCTTATCTTCCGTATCCGCAAGTGTCGCCGCATCCGTTATACTGAAATATTTATCCGTACCATCCGAATCCTGCGATACGGTAGATGCATCGGTTCCTGAAAGATCCGTTGAAGAGGTTGCCTCTACTTTGGTATCACTACTATCATCCCTCAGATCCAAGTAGTGATAAATGATTCCGATTGTGCACCCTGCCAAACATAGCGTCACAACTGCTCCGAGTGCCCAAAAAACGACAGATGCCTTTATCTTGCTCTTTTTACTTTTCTTATCCTCGCTATCCGTCTTTAGTATCTCTGTTTTTGTTATATCGGTCGTATCCAAAACGACCTCTTCTGGCTGATTGCTATTCTCGTTTTGCTGATTCTCTTTATCTGACATAAACATTTCGCTCCCTTCAAAAATAACACTATATACAACGTTCATTTCTCTATCTACTGTTTTAGCACGACTCTGCTTAAGATATTAGGCAGGATTGTGGTAATTTCGCAAGGAAATGCAGGAAATACTTATTGGGCATCCGCTGGATTGTCTGTTTCTCTACCAAAAAGGATCCTTCTCTTCTTCCAAGTCGTAAGTCCTGCCAGAACTCCGGCAAGGCAAGATAACAGAATCGATAGAATCGAGAGAAGCAGAAGACCATTTCCAGAGCCTTCCCTCTTGAGATGCAAAAAGGCAAGAATCGCACCGAACATCATGCATCCTGTGCATAGAAACAGATATTTTATCCGCAAATGATCCATATAGTGACTCACCTGCGTATATACCCGCCGGTCATAGGATCTGATTAGCCTTTTGGCTTGTTCCTCATAATTTTTAGCAATTTGCACTTGATTTTCTTCATATGCGTCTAGAATGGCATGTTCAGCGCAGTCGGAAACAGAAAAACACTGCCCATGAATCAGATGTACTGGGTCGCTCGAAAGTCTGCAGTTTGCCGGATTGGCGGGTTGATATTCGACATATCTCATGAAGATGCCCCACCAAGCCTTGTGATCGAGCTGTCTTATTTCTTTCGATGGGATTGTGCCAAAAGAAGCTTCTTCGGAAGACTTCTTCGTTTCGGAATTCATTTCTCTGCCTCCGAGATTCTTGTCTCAACGACATGCTTGCCGCAATTTACTATATGAGCCTCCCCTGATGTATATTCTTGGCTTATTCGGAACAGCTCTTCTTCTCTTTGTCTCTCACAGAAAACCGGAAGAATCGGATCCGTTCCAAAATGCGGTTCTTCCATTTGGAAGTTATTCTTTTTTAATATGTAACGTATTCGCTCCAAATTTGAATAGCTTACGTTAATATTATACACGTTACAGCACTTGCAAGCCACAGGGATCGCTCCAGATACTGCAAGGGAGGCCGACTTGGTGTATGCACGCAAGAGTCCGCCCGTACCAAGAAGAATACCGCCGAAGTATCGAGTCACCACAATAATCGCATCATCAATTTGGCTTTTCCGAAGGACTTCAAGTACGGGTAGTCCGGCCGTTCCGGCAGGTTCTCCGGCGTCACTATGACGCTCCAATATGGTATCCTTGCCGATGCGCCAGGCATATACATGATGCCTGGCATCTGGATACTTCTTCTTGATACGCAAGTATATGCCTTCTGCTTCCTCTTGCGAGTGGATCGGAGCGGCATATGCGATAAATATAGATTTCTTCTCCGTTACTTTTACCTCATAAGGTATTGATAACGTTATCCATTCATCTCTGTTCAATCAGACTAACTCCTTGTATTTCTGGTATGCCATCATGAGCAAAGAGCGGTCCTGACTGTACGTAATCTTCTCAAGAGCTGATATGACAGGGAAGAAACCTCCGGCAGAAAATGCTGCTGAAACCTTCACGGGCTCCTCATCGTCACTTGTTTTCATGACATACCATATGATGCGATTACATACTGGCATTTGACGAGTGATAGAATAGAACTCATACAGAGTCTTTCCCGCAGGTGCAAGAATCATCGCGCGTATTCCCGCTTCATCTTTTACACGCTCAATGGCAACATTTTCTGCATTCATTTCCGATCGGATAACGCCTTTGGGAAAGGCCCATTCCTGCTTCTCGTTACAAAGCAAAAGGACAGAATCATCACGAAATACGAGACCACCGGAGCAATTTCTTGTTAACATATATGACTCCCTTCTTTTGCGCTTTGGCAAAAAGTATTTTCGATATAATTGTACCATTATCGCGAAAAAACGCCACCTGCATATCTAGTTTCTGCGTTTTCTATATGCGAACTTTTGTTCGCCCTGTTATCTTGTTCGGTGATCTGTTTTCCTATATAATGATTGGATATATATTACGTGGCGCTATCTTCATAGGAAGCGCCCGTACAGGAATCTAATGGAGGATTCAATCATGCGCCATTCCGACGATTATGTCTATCCGCCCACCAAACGAGGCGGCCTTTCCAAAAAGGCGAAGCGTCAGATTATTGCTTCCCTTCGCTTTTTTATATTGATTATGCTTATTCTCATCCTGGGATTATCTGGGTTTCTCATCACAAGAACGATCTTCTTTTCTGATACTACTCACAAATCCATTGCTAGTAGCCAATCATCTCTGTCAGCAAGTACCGATACTACAGCAGATACTGCCGCCCTTACGCCAACACCTGCCGTTACCGCACCTGCTGAACTGCTGACATCATCTGAAGTAGTTGAGAATTATTTCGGACCTCTTCCTGTTGCCGAATCCGTCGAGACGGTCACACATGAAGAGATTCATGCGATTTATATCGGCGCCTGCGGCAATCTTGACGCCAATATTGCGCTTGCGCAAAACTCCGAAATCAATGCCTTTGTTATTGATCTGAAGGAAGGAGACGGAATTAAGTTCAATAGCACAAACGCCACAGCGATTCAGGTTGGAGACATAGCGGAGGGCGCTTACGATCTGGCTTCCGTGATTCAGAAATGTCACGATGCCGGCATCATCGTTATCGGCCGTATTGTGTGCTTCAAAGATCCTATTCTAGCCGCAGAACTCCCGGATTATTGCATAAAAGATGCGGATGGAAACGTCCTGCAATTTGCCATCGAAGGTGACGATTCCTTTGTTAATCCTTATGATACGCGTAATTGGGACTATAATATTGACATTGCGCTTGAGGCCGTTGCCGCCGGAATTGATGAGATTCAGTTCGACTATGTGCGGTTTCCAAGCGGAAGAACGACATCCGGAGCAACGCCCTATTTTGGCGAGGATGGTGTGACGCCTACAAAACAAGAGGTGATTAACCGATTCCTGCAGACTGCCCGTATTCTCATTCAAGATGAATATGGCGTGCCAGTCTCCGCTGACGTGTTTGGCATCATTCTTTCGAGCACATCAGACGGTCTGTTAATCGGTCAAGGCTGGGATACCATCGGACTCACGGGTATCGATAGTGTCTGCCCGATGATCTATCCCTCTCACTATTCGGCAGGAACGATGATGAACGGGCACACATATGATTACCCTGATCTGTATCCATTTGATGTGGTTTCTGATGCCTTGGCCCTAGGTTCCGATGAGGCGTCCGCAGCAGGTTATGCCACGGTAAGGCCCTATTTGCAGGCTTTTACGGCGTCATATCTCGATGAAGGTCATTATATGACGTACGATTATGCTGCCATTAACGCGCAGATTCGCGCCGTCGAAGCGGCGGGTTACAGTGAATGGGTGCTTTGGAATCCGTCGGCAAAGTATCCCGAAGGCGCATACGACGGCGCATAACGCTGGCTCTTGTTTGCAGTCATTCTTCTTGCATCAAGAAATCTTCGAGCAAAAAACCGTTTGTATCCTTGACAATCATGTCAGATACAAACGGTTCACGTAGGCTATGAATCGGAAAAAGCCGCGAATTACTACGATTTCCGAATAAACTCTTGTCCGCCCATATATTTTCTAAGCACTTCAGGAATCATTACACTTCCGTCCGCTTGTTGATACTGTTCGACAATCGCGGGGAGAATCCGGCTCGTTGCCAGACCCGATGCATTTAGCGTGTGTACAAAGGCTATTGTCTTGCCATCTTCTTTTCTATATCGCATATTCCCACGCCTCGCCTGATAATCTCCAGCGTTTGAAGCGGAGCTGACTTCTTTATAGTCATTCATAGACGGAATCCAGACTTCAATATCATATGTTTTCATCATTGATGCGGAGCAGTCTTCTGCCGCAAGCTTAGATACACGGTGATGAAGACCAAGTCCACGCACAAGTCCTGCCGCCTTGTTAACAAGCTCTTGTAACGCATCTTCTGACTTTTCGGGCGTCGTATACTGGAACATCTCGACCTTATTGAATTGATGTCCTCTGATCATTCCCCGCTCCTCGGCGCGGTAAGAACCGGCTTCTTTGCGGTAGCATGGTGTATATGCAAAATACTTGAAAGGAAGCTCTGCTTCAGAAAGAATCTCATCGCGGTGCATATTGACAAGAGCCGTCTCGGCCGTCGGAAGCATAAAATGCGTGAACCCCTCCTCTGCCTCCGTGTTTCTCACCTGATAGACCTCATCTTTAAATTTCGGGAATTGTCCCGCCGTATATCCGCAGGAATATCCGAGCATATGAGGCGGAAGTATCATCTCGTAGCCATCCGAAAGATGCTGATCAAGAAAGTAACTCAGCAGTGCCCATTCAAGACGAGAACCATCCTTGCGATATAACCAATAGCCTGCGCCAGATATTTTGGCGCCGCGAACGTAATCGATCATGCCCAGATTCTCTACAATATCCACATGGTGCTTGGGGTCGAAAGAGAACGTCGGTTTTTCACCAAAAACAGATATAACAGCGTTATTTTCTTTGCCGCCAGCAATGACGTCATCGGCAGGGAGATTCGGCAGCGCTGCCAGAAATGTCTGCTGCTTCTCATCAATTGAAGATAAAATCTTGTCAAGGGCATTGATTTCTTCAGACAAAACCTTCATCTGAGCGAAAATCTCCGTGACATCTTTACCTTCCTTCTTAAGTCCGGGAATTTGTGCGGATTGCTGATTCTTCTTTGCCTTAAGCGCTTCGACGGAAACAATCGTCTCTCTGCGCGCAATATCGTTACTAAGAAACTCAGTAAAATCAACATGACAGCCTTTTTTTGCAAGCTTCGACTTTACAAGTTCAGGGTCTTTTCTTATCAAATTAATATCAAGCATAGAATCGTGCCCCCTTGCGGTATGATAAAAATGAGTCATTTGGATGTATTATACCTCATTTTTTCAGGTTTGCTTCACTTTCAAATTCAAAAAAAGACGAATTAAATGATTTTCATTTCACTTTTTCCCTTTATTTTCGGCAGCTTTTTGCATACAATGTAAAGAGTTTGATTTTGAGGAGGCGGTAGGTTTGACATTATTATCCCATTTCTCTGGTGGAGTTCACCCCAAAGGAAATAAGAATACCCACGACTTCCCATCAGTTCGACTCGACAATTTCTCGCGCGTTGAGATATTACTCTCACAGCATATTGGCCCGCCATGTGTCTGTATCGTCCAGAAGGGCGACTACGTATATGTCGGGCAATTGATTGGTCGGGCAGATCATCCGATGTCCGTCCCCATTCATGCAAGTGTGTCAGGAACCGTCTTTGATGTGAAATATGTCGTTTCTGCAAGCGGAACACCGACGCAGGCGGTACTGATTGATTCCGACGGGAAATATATCGTTGATCCATCATGTGTGAAACCAGAAATACACTCTCGAGAAGAATTTCTTGCAATGGTGCGCAGTGCGGGACTCGTTGGTCTTGGCGGCGCCGCTTTTCCCGTACATATCAAGCTTAATCCACCAAAGGATAAGCAGCCGGATGTTCTTTTAGTGAACGCAGCTGAATGCGAACCTTACATTACTTCTGATTATCGACAAATCTGCGAACATCCCAGTGAGATCCTCGACGGGATCCTTGCTGTTATGAAATGGATAGAAATTCCAAAGACCATCATCGGGGTCGAAGATAATAAGCCGCTTGGCGCCGAAATTCTTGTCCATGAAATTCAGACCCGTTCTATGGAAGATACGGCCGCCTCTGCTGTATCTGTTTGTTCACTCAAAACAATCTATCCGCAAGGGGCAGAAAAAATGTTGATCTATGCGCTCACAGGCCGCAAGGTTCCACCGGGGAAACTCCCGTCTGATGTGAGAACCCTTGTCATGAACATATCGACGCTCCGCTTTATTGGGAAATACCTGAAGAATGGTATTCCTCTCGTTCGGAAAAGACTGACTCTTGATGGCAGTGCCCTCAATTCGCCAGGAAATGTGAACGTTCCGATCGGCGCGAAAATTCCTGATATCATTGCAGCTGCAGGCGGCACGCACACCGACCCCTCCAAGATTCTGATGGGCGGCGCGATGATGGGCGTAGCGCTTGATCGCCCCGACTGCGGAATTATCAAAGCGAATAACGCAATCTTAGTTTTCGGAAAGAAGGAAGCCCAGATTCCTCCCGAGTCACCTTGTATCCATTGTGGTCGCTGCGTATCCGTCTGCCCTATGCATCTTATGCCAACGGGTATTGACTCGGCTGCTCGGCGTCAGGATACAGATGAACTCGAGTACTACTACGTTATGGACTGTATTGAGTGTGGTTGCTGCACCTATACCTGCCCTGCCAAACGCTATCTGACACAGAGTATCCGAAATGGAAAGACGCTTGTCCGATATGCACGGGCACAAAAGCAAGAAGAAGCAAAGCTTCTGGAAATTGATAAAAAGAATCTGTCCGAAAAGGAGGATCGCGCAAAATAGCATGCTGACAAGCATGAATATGCGTGAACAACATATGAATTTACAGGTCTCAAATTCACCGCACATCCGAGATAAGGTAACCACAAAGACGCTTATGCGCGATGTTCTGATTGCACTTCTTCCGGCCACCGTAGCCTCTGGCATCATCTTCGGTCTTCGGTCAATAATGCTTATTCTCTTTTCTGTTTTGTCCTGCATGATTCTCGAATATGTCTGCCGCAAAGTCATGAGACGCGACAACACCCTCTGGGATTTATCTGCAGTCATCACAGGAGTTCTCCTCGCCTTCAACCTACCACCTACGCTTCCATACTATATGGTTTTTGTGGGCGCATTTTTCGCAGTAGTCGTCGTGAAACAGATGTTTGGCGGTCTTGGCAACAATTTCGTTAATCCGGCGCTTACTGCCCGCATTATTTTGCTGATTGCATTTCCGAAGGCCATGACCAGATGGACCCTAACAGACAATAGCTCTTTTAGCTTTCTTCATTCTATTAGCGGTGCGGATCTTGTCTCACAGGCAACACCTCTTGCACTTCTTCGTTCGCAAAGTGCTGAGGTCATTTCTCAAGCGACATCCGTTTCAGCACTTCAGGGCGACAATATGCCGTCGTTTCTTACGCTCTTTCTAGGCGACAAGGCTGGATGCCTTGGTGAAGTTTCCATTCTTGCGCTTCTTATCGGAGCCGCCTATTTACTAATCCGAAAAGTGATAACGCCTTACATTCCTGTCGCATATATCGGAACCGTATTTATTATTTCTCTCTTCATCGGATCTCACCCCATTACCGAATTATTCCAGACAGACTGGAAAGTCATTCTCTACGAGCCAGTATATATGATTCTTTCTGGCGGACTGATACTGGGCGCCTTCTTCATGGCGACGGATTATGTAACATCCCCGATTACGACAAAAGGTCGGATCATATTCGGTATCGGCTGCGGAATAATAACTGTAATGATTCGTTTCTACGGAAATATTGCAGAGGGTGTATCCTTCTCCATTGTCATTATGAACATTTTGACTCCGCATATAGATCGTTTCACGATGCCAAAGCCTTTCGGGGAGGTGAAAAAGCATGCAAAAGCTTAAAGTGCTTGTCCCTGCACTCTCACTCTGTATTATCTGCCTGATTACAACCCTTCTTCTCGCAGGCACGCATGAGATAACAAAAACAACCATTGATGATCAGGAAGCCGCCGCCGCTCTTGAGCAGAAACAAATAATTTTTCCTGAAGGAACGGAATTTGATGTGGTTATTCAGACTACAGACATTTCTTCTGGGCTGGAAAAAGCAGATGGCTCTGTCACTGAGATTTCCATAGCAAAGGATTCTTCCGGAGAAGTTATTGGTTATGTTTTTGTCTCTTCTTCTTTTGGCTATGCCGGAGATGTCATCGCCACAACGGGTATAAGTACAAGTGGCGAAATCGTGCAGGTATTGATTACCGCCGCCAGCGATACCCCCAAGCTTGGCAAAGAAGTTGAGAAAGATCTCTTCTCCTCTCAGTTTTCCGGTGTGTCAGCTGATACATTAACTGTCATCGGAACGGCTTCCGATGACAGCGAGGCTTCCATTGATGGTATTTCGGGTGCAACAATTTCCTCGCGGGCAGCGTCCGATGCCGTCAACAAAGCGCAAAATGCATATCAATATCTACTCGCGGAAGAGGTGATACAATGAATATCGATGCTGCTGATAAGACCTATCAACCGCCTGAAGAGCGCGTAAAAGAGCAAAAGAAGAAGGACTCGCCGCTTTCAATCCTCCTTTCCGGTATCCTTTTCGAGAACCCTGCCTTCCGGTTGGTTCTTGGTACCTGTCCCTTACTGGCAATTACTATATCCGCAAAATCGGCGCTGTTCATGGGATTTGCCGTTATCTTTGTTCAAATGGGTTCGGAAATTATTATTTCCATGCTTCGGAAAGTCATTCCGGACAAAGTCCGCATTCCTGCATTTATAACCGTTATTGCCGGATTCGTAACGATTGTTCAGCTCATTATTTCCGCCTATTTCCCCGCACTAAATGATTCTCTTGGAATCTATATTCCACTCATTGTTGTCAACTGCATTGTTTTGGCCAGAGCGGAAGCGTTTGCAAGCAAGAAACCCGTTCTCGCATCCGCTATTGATGGATTTGCAATGGGAACCGGGTTCACTCTGGCGCTGGTTTTCATGGCTTCAATACGAGAAATTCTGGGAAGCGGCACCTTTTTCGATATGCAGCTCCCACTCTTTGGCACGGTCATTGAACCCATCATGTTCTTCATTTTACCGCCAGGCGGTTTCTTTGTTTATGGCATATGCATTTGTATTACACAGAAGGTCGTTAAGCACTTTGAAACCAAAAGAGGTCATGTTCTCTCAACGGAATTGACAGTCGGCGGCTGTGAGGCCTGCGGGGCTTGTGGGACATGTAAGGGAGGCGAGAATTAACGTATGCAGACAATGATGATTATTCTTTTCTCAGCTATTCTTGTTGACAATTTTGTTCTCTCGAAATTCTTGGGTATCTGCTCCTTTCTCGGAGTATCAAAGAACCTCAAAACGGCCATGGGCATGAGCAGTGCCGTTATTCTCGTGATGATAGCGTCAACGGCGATAACCTGGCCCATACAAATCCTGATTCTGAATCCACTCAATCTTGGTTATCTCCAGACGCTCGTATTTATTTTGGTCATTGCCGCTTTGGTTCAGATGATTGAGATGGTCATGAAAAAGGCGATGCAACCTCTATATCGCGCACTTGGCATCTATCTTCCACTTATTACGACAAATTGTGCCGTGCTCGGAGTCGCTATTTTGAATATTACGAAATCATACACCTTCTCGGAATCTCTCATTAACGCACTTGGTGGCGGACTCGGTTTTACGCTCTCTCTTTTCCTCTTCTCCGGGGTTCGCAGTAAGGTTGACAAAGCCGATGTTCCTGAATCACTTAAGGGTCTTCCGATTACGCTGATTGCCGCCTCTCTTGTTGCCGTGTCATTTTTAGGCTTCAAAGGTCTTGTCGAGAATATTTTCAGTTGACACAACTCACATACAAGGAGAAACAGATATGCACATATACACTTTGCTACTTATGTCAGAAACGCTTCGCAATATTATGGTACCGGGCCTGATTGTCCTATCCATAGCGGCGATTCTTGGTCTACTTATCGTAATTGTATCCAATGTCTTCTCTATGCCGATAGACGAGACAAAAGAGGCCTTGTTGGCAGTGCTTCCCGGAGCTAATTGCGGCGGGTGTGGGTTTGCCGGCTGCGAAGGGTATGCGAAATTCCTCGCTGACGGATCAACGGATACATCGATGTGCTCGGTCGGCGGTGAGGCATGCGCCATGGAGCTGGCATCCATACTCGGCGTTGCACCCAGTCTGCCTGAACCCAAGGTGGTTCACCTTTTGTGCCAGGGGACAAGAGAACATACCTCGCCAAGATACGATTACCGTGGGACGGCAAGCTGCAATGCCGCTCATGGCCTTTTGGGAGGACCTGGCTCATGTACATATGGCTGTATGGGTTTTGGTGATTGTATTGCGGTATGTTCTTTTCATGCGCTATCTCGGAAAGACGGAATTATTACCGTGGACGAGAATGCATGCACGGCCTGTGGTATGTGCGTCAAAATTTGTCCGAAAAACCTCCTTCAGCTCTTTCCGAAAACTGCCGATGTCGCCGTTCGCTGCAAGAACTCCTGGCCGGGTAATGAGACACGGAAGAACTGCACAATCGGCTGTATTGGCTGCAAAAAATGCGAGAAGGCATGTCCTTCCGGGGCGATTAAAATGAATGGGCCGCTGGCATCTGTCGATCAAGGCTTGTGCATCCACTGTAATGCTTGTGTTGCCGTCTGTCCTACGCATGCGATAACAAGTATATGATCCCATCTTTGTAGGCTGACAACCAACATGGCGTTATATGTAAACATATGGAAGAAAAAATGTTTTTTGCTTGCGCGAATCGAGAAATTATGTTATCATTTCTCGTGCGCGTTAATAGATCACACAGGAGGTGTTTCCCATGGCAAAGTGCGAAATCTGTCAGAAAGATACTTTTTTCGGCAGAAAAATCAGCATCACACGTTCCCAGATATCCCGTCGTGCCCTTACTACTCAGCAACCTAACGTCCGTAACGTCAAAGTTGTTGTCGATGGCACACCTAAGACAATGCATGTTTGCACCCGATGCCTTCGTTCAGGTTTGGTAAAGAGAGCCTGATAGCTTCGGCATCCATTGGCATCGTGAAGAATCCCCCCGAAAGAGCTTGATTTTTGAGAGCATCTCGGGGTTTTTTCTGTTTTGCCCTGAATCGATTTTCTTCACCCATCTTTATTCGGATTTTTTCACTTCTACTGGAAAATGCGCCTTACGGAAATGATCTGCGAGGCAATATCACTATCCGCTTCAAGCGTTATTAGCTTAATACTTGTCTGGCTTTTTGACACCATAATCAGCGAACCCGTATCCGTACATATTCCCATTTGATATGGCACATTTGAGGACGAGTCGGCCGGATTACTAAAAAACACGAGGTCGCCCGGCATAATACACGACACGTCCAGAAGCCCTGTTACTTCATCATATACAATGTCAACAGCCTCTCCGGACTGTGCCTGTTCTGCCATCGTACGAGGAAGTACGATGCCGTTGACATCGGCCGACACATAAGCTAGCCCCTCAATCGACATCCCTCTCATTGTCAGCCCGTGGCTCAGCTGCGTCGCATTGACAAAGCTCATAACGGAACTGACAAAATAGCGAACCCCAACTTCCTCGACAGATTCGTTCACCCCAAGCTCAATAACGCCGCTGCTACTAATCCAGCCTGTCTCACCGCCCGGGAGAGAAACCTGATATACGCCGTCACTTTTTACATCCGCATAAAGAACGGTATTCATCATGACCTCCACTAGCAGTGTGCCGTTGCTTGCGGCTGACATAATGTTCTTCGACATATCCGAGACAACCAATTTACAGGTATGAAGGTTCGGTTCCACAGAATCGACATTATCCGTTACTTCGGATTCTTTGACATATCCTGATATGCCATCAGAAGTCATAATATGAACGAAAAGAGGATTGCAATTCGTATCGAGCAAAGTGACAGGTTCATTATAGAGCACCTGAGAAATTCTGACAGACGTAACATCGTCTATCGAGTAAATATTTGAAGCATATGCAGTGATAATTCTTGTGCTTGAAGAGTAGATTCTGTCAGGCTCAACATTTTCTTGTAAAACCGCCTCATTGCTCGCAAAGATTTTGGGCAACAAAATGGGTAACAGCCAGAATAAGAGTCCCACGAGAATAAGGAGTGCTGCCAAGGGTACAACAACCCGAGGTAGTCCGTGCTTTTTCTGTTGATATAGATACTCCTCCTTATCTGTCAGATCCCACTCCTGACGGACATCTTGCGCTGAGCCGAATTTGCCTTTGAGTTCCGCCATAGAATCCGGCACTCTACGCCTGCCCCCCAGAAGTTGGTTCTCTTTTTTCCCTTCTGGACTCTTCTTAAAAAGCGCTTTGACCTTATCTTTCAGCCTCGGTCCCTTTTCACTCTCGAGTTTTACTGTCCGAAGAATCTGTTTTGACTTCTTCTCTTTTTTCCCGAAAATTCTCATGTCCTGATCCCTTCCTTATCGTTTTCAGAAAAAAGCATCACACATACGGCGGATGCAAGGTCTGCCTCATGTGTTAGGCTAATGTCAGACGATTGTCCGAAATGTGCTGAAAAAAGAAGATGTGTCTTCCCATGTAATTGTAAAATGGGTTTTCCTCTATCATCGCAAAGAATCTCAATGTCGACAAATCGCACGCCATCTCTTCCGATTCCCGTTCCAAGTGCCTTGGAAACCGCTTCCTTTGCCGCATAACGAGCCGCATATGATTCCGCCGAATGTTTTCCTTTTGCCTCGCATAGTGCTTGTTCAGTGGGGGTGTAGACTCGGGCAAGAAACATCTCGCCGTGTGTCTCGAGAATCTCGCGAATGCGTGAAATCTGAATCGAATCTATTCCGCAAGCTATCTTCACAGTCACGCCTCTCTCATCGTATACGGTATTTCTCGCTGCTGCGAATGTCTTTTCCTTCAAATTGTAATGCAGGATAGTCGCCGATCAGTCTGGAACACAGCCTGTCATCGTAGACTTTTTTCATCTCCGATAATGATAGGTTCGTCGTAATAATCGTGGCGGCTTGAATTTGTCTACGCGTGCCAATGATCTGTAACAAGTCCGAGTTGTTATTTTTGCCATATGGCTCGATTCCAAGCTCGTCAATGACCAGAAGCTCTGCCTGCATCATCAGATTTCGTTGCCTTGTAACAATTTCCAGCCTTGAAGGGTCTGGCGAGAATGAATTAGTAAGAGTGCGATATTCACTTAGTATGTCCAGAAGCTCCGAAATGCGGAGCACAAGCGTTGAGCATGCTTTGTTTGCAACTTCTCGAGCTATGCAGATGGCAAGAAACGTCTTGCCGGTTCCGGGTTTGCCCCAGAAGAGCAGATTTCCTGACGCCCCTGGAAACGATTCAATATAAGCTTCGGCATAGCGTTTGATTGGGCGAATCTTCTCTGGCTCCGAATAGATGTCCTCCGAATACTTTGTGAAGGAAATATCCTCGTAGAGCAGCAGACCGGAGGATTTCAGTATGGAAGGAATCAGCAGTTTCTTATAGCACGAGCAAGGGGCACCTTTCGAAACCCCTGTATCTTTGCATAAAGCGCAAAACGGAATGACTTGATCGTATTGATCCGGAATATCCTGCTCGATGATAAATTGCTTTCTTTGCCTCTCAAGCTCCATGAGCGCGGCTCTATCTTGCGAAAGATCCGCCTGATCCATGATGTGCAAAAGAATATCCGCCTTGCATGCGCGTATATCTTGATCTATTGACTTAAGGCGCGGATACGCAAGATGATACTGCGCTACCGTCTGATCTCTCATCAACTCACTTCTAGCTCTGCGGTCTGAAAGTATATTGGAAGCGATTGTCTGATCATTTGTCATCATGATTCCTCTTTGCCTTGCATTCTCTTTGCATTAAGTCTTTCCAGTAATTCGTTCGGATCAGCCTCAAAAGCACGCATCTGCTCATCTGTATATGACACGCCAGCAAAATTCTGTTTGCCCACTCCTTTGTGTTCTGTCGCACTCGCATCCTTATTCTTATTGTATGCAAGCTTATTTCGAATTGCCCGCTCTTCCTCGAATTTCTCGGCTTCCTGTATATTCTTAATTCCAGAAGCAAACCACGTCTTGAGGAAATCGTCTGCAAGCTTCATCGATGGATGCTCCATCTGTGACATCTTGCGGACGGCAAAATCAATTACCTCATAAGGATATCGGAGTTTCTCAACCCAGATTCGGATATACTCTTCATCGTATTCAGTCAGTTTCTTGCGTAGGCGGTTACCCAATTTACGCATAGTCAATGAAATCAAAGACTCAACATCAAGAAATTGACTCAATTCTTGCATGTCGTGAATATTCTTTGCATGCCATCTCACAGCCATTTCTTTGAGCGGTACCATGGTCGACAGCTGTTTCCGATCGCTACAAATTTGGAACAATTTGTATACGACCTGCGTGTCAAAGGCAAAATCATCCAGCAAAATATCGATTTCCCGGTACCATTTATACCCCATAGAACCGTGAAAAAAAGTCTTCGCAACGGAGGTGGCGAGATTATCTCGCCTCTCATCCTCCGGAGAAATCGGTCGCGCCGCAACCTTCTCCGACGAATCCTGCATCCTCTTGATATATCCGTCTACCTCAAGCGATTTGAGATCTACAATGCCAATCCCCTCTTTATCATTCCATTCGATCAATCCGGCAAGAACGAGCTGTGTCAGTGAGCCCTTCACTTCATCTATCTCAGTCGACAGACGTGCGGCAAGATCCTTCTCGTTAAGGGTTCTCTTGTTTTTACATGCCATAAGGACATACAAGTAGCACTGGATTGCACACGAAGTCAGACCCGTCATATATTCCGAAATGAACAAATCAGAAACCACTGTATCCGACAAAAGAAGATTCTTCTTTTCTTCAATACGCATGCATATTCTCCCAAACAAAATTACGCTCATCTAAACTGCGCTTCATTATAGCATCTTTCCGAAGCATCATAAAGCGAAAAGGTGTGCGCGGACACTACTCAATTGTCGCCGCCATGCGCTTGTAGGATTCATATCTCTCCATTGAATCTTCATGATTTTTTGCAAAAAGAGCGTCAACCGTCTCCTTCGGGTATTTTTTGTAGAGCGAATTGTATCTGACCTCACTGCCAAGAAAAGCTGCAAAGTCGCCCGTCGGTGCCTTGGAATCAAGAATAAACGGATTCTTTCCCTCTGCCTTCAAATTCGGATTGTATCGATATAGATGCCAATACCCACATTCAACCGCATCTTTCTCGTGCTTTTGCGTCGAACCCATTCCCGTCTTAATTCCGTGATTGATACACGGAGAATAGCAAATAACGATAGACGGACCATGATACGCTTCGGCCTCGGTAAACGCCTTAATTGTCTGTGTCTGTGACGCGCCCATAGCGACCTGTGCAACATAAACGTAGCCATAACTCATGGCCATCATGCCAAGATCTTTCTTCTTCAGTGCTTTTCCACCGGCCGCAAACTGGGCGACTGCACCTGTCGGAGTTGCCTTGGACGCCTGCCCGCCTGTATTTGAGTAGACCTCTGTATCAAGAACAAGAACATTCACATCTTCACCGGAGGCGAGAACGTGATCGAGTCCGCCGTAGCCAATATCATATGCCCATCCATCTCCGCCAATGATCCACGTTGACCTCTTTTCGAAATAATCTTCGTATTTGAGGACTGTCGAAATCATTTCTCTGACATCTTCATGACTTCCTGAATACGCCTTCAGCGCCACAGATAGGGCGCTTGATACTTCGCGCGTATTCTCCCCTGAGGTATAATCCTCCGTCCACTTCGTAACAGCCGACCGAAGCTTTGCATCGTCAATTGTTGGCAGTGCTTCCTTCAGAGAATCGGAAACTCGATTTCGCATCTGTTTGGCTCCAAGATGCATACCCAGGCCGTGTTCGGCATTATCCTCAAACAACGAATTCGCCCATGCCGGTCCCTGCCCTTTGCTATTGAATGTAAAAGGCATGGATGGTGCAGACCCGCCCCATATTGATGAGCATCCCGTCGCATTTGAGATCTGCATTCTATCCCCGAAAAGCTGCGTGAGAAGCTTAGGGTATGCTGTCTCGCCGCAGCCCGCGCATGCCCCGGAAAACTCGAAAAGTGGCTTTTCAAACTGACTTCCTTTGATCGTCTTCTTGTCAGCTGGATTTGCTTTTACAGGAAGACTGGAAATGTATGCCCAATTGTTCGCTTCGTCCATATGGTCCTGAAGAGGATGCATCGAGAGAGCCTTCTCCTTCGCGGGACATACGGACGCACATGTCGCACACCCCGTGCAGTCCATCGCGGAAACCTGAATCCGATACGCGTATTGCTCGTATCCCTTCATGCCCGTTTTCGTCTTGAAATCTGCTTTCGCTGCTTCGGATTCCGTTAGTAGAAAAGGACGGATTGCCGCGTGCGGACAAACCAAGGAACACTGGTTGCACTGAATGCACTTCGTGCTGTCCCAGATCGGAATGGATACGGCAATCCCACGTTTCTCATACTGTGATGTCCCTTGCGGAAAAGTACCGTCTTCTCGTCCAACAAATGATGAAACCGGAAGTTTATCACCCTCCTGCGCATTCATCACATCACAGATTTCGCGAACGAAATCTGGCGCATACGTATCGGGTAAAGTCGCATCTTTCGCGGTTTTCCACGACTCGGGAACACGTATCTCGATTGATGACTCCAAGCCTGCGTCAATTGCCGCGTAATTCATATTGACAATATCGTCGCCTTTTTTGGCGTATGATTTATATGCTGCCTTCTTCATATACTCTGCAGCATTTTCAGCCGGGATAATGCCTGCAAGCTTAAAAAAAGCTGCTTGGCAAATCGTGTTGATACGGCCGCCTAATCCGATTTCGATCGCTTTTTCGACAGCATCTATGGAATAGAACTTGATCCTATTATTCGCAATATATCTCTTAACACGCCCTGGCAACCGTTCGTCAAGCTCTTCGCCTTTCCATGATGTGTTAAGAAGGAAAATACCGCCCGGCTTAAGAACCGAAAGCATGTCATACTTGTCGACATATGATTGATTGTGACAAGCAACAAAATCCGCCTTATTTACCAGATAGGTTGAACGGATGGGTGTTTTTCCAAAACGAAGATCTGAAATTGTGACCCCTCCGGATTTCTTTGAGTCATATGAGAAGTAGGCTTGCGCATACATATCCGTATGATCTCCGATAATCTTGATCGAATTCTTGTTCGCACCAACGGTCCCATCCGCGCCAAGTCCCCAGAAACGAGCCGCAAAAGTATCAGCGGATGCAACGTCGATTGATTCGTCCGCATCAAGGGAAAGATTGGTCACGTCGTCATGAATGGAAAGTGTAAACTGACGCTTCGGTGTATCCTTTGCAAGTTCCTTAAAAACAGCAAGAATATGATCCGGAGTCGTATCCTTCGAGCCCAGTCCATAACGTCCGCCAATAATTCGGGGTGCTCCGCATACGCCTGCATATGCGGCACAGATATCCAGAAACAACGGTTCTCCGTGAGATCCAGGCTCCTTCGTGCGGTCAAGAACCGCAATTGAAGTGACGGTTGACGGGAGTTCAGAAAGAAACCTGTCCACACAGAAAGGCCTATATAGGCGAACCTTGAGTAGTCCGACCCGCTCTCCTTTGGCACGCAGGTAGTCAATGGTCTCTTCAATTGTCTCGTCAACAGATCCCATCGATACGATCACGCGATCCGCGTCAGGCGCTCCGTAATAATTGAATAGCTTATAGTCTGTGCCGCGAATCTCATTAATCTTATCCATGTAGTATGAGACGATTCCGGGAAGAGCAAGATAAAACGGATTAGCCGCTTCCCTTGCTTGAAAATAGATATCCGGATTTTGCGCCGTACCGCGTAATGTAGGGTGATTCGGAGAAAGTGCATGCTTCCGAAATGCAGCAATCGCTTCATAGTCAACAAGTTCTGCAAAATCAGCATAGTCGATTGTCTCGATTTTCTGGATTTCGTGAGATGTTCTGAAACCGTCAAAAAAATGCAGGAAAGGTACTCTTCCTCTGATCGCGGAAAGATGGGCGACAGCCGCAAGATCAGCTACCTCCTGAACACTGTTTGAGCAAAGCATGGCAAATCCTGTCTGCCTGCATGCCATGACGTCCGCGTGATCTCCGAAAATACTGAGCGCGTGAGCGGCGAGGGCTCTGGCAGACACATGAAAAACGCAAGGAAGTAACTCGCCGGATATCTTATACATGTTTGGAATCATAAGAAGAAGCCCCTGTGAGGCCGTATATGTCGTCGTAATTGCACCCGTCGCAAGAGACCCGTGTACGACACCAGCCGCACCACCTTCTGATTGCATCTCTATCACATTAACGGTCTGACCAAAGATATTCTTCTTCCCTTGATCAGCCCACTGATCCGTATAATCGGCCATGGGTGATGATGGTGTGATTGGGAAAATGCCTGCAACTTCGGTAAATGCATACGAAGAATATGCCGCTGCCGTATTTCCGTCCATTGTCTGTTTTTTGCATTCGTGTGCCATATTTGTATGCTCCTTTATACTCGATCCCAAAATGAAAAGTGGCTGATTCCTCAATCATTCTATGGAAACCAACTTAATTATAGCATACGAATTGTGCACATATGATGACATGAACCAGTCAGAAGGCGAGAGAAATTTGTCTCGTCTATTCTATGTGAGGGGAAAAAAAGCAGGCGTCCTACTTTCATAGAACGCCTGCCATCTTGCTTTACTATCAGCCTGCATGGAATCGGTCATTACTTGTATAGTTCAACCAAGCGAAGAAGATGCTCATATCTCTCGGCAGCAGCCTTTTCAGACTCGGCAAACAGTTTCGTCGCACGATCCGGGAAGGCACGCGTAAGACTCGTGTAACGTGTCTCGTTGCCAAGGAATGCCTGATACGTTCCGTCGCCTGGCTTAGATGTAAGTGTGAACGGGTTCTTCCCCTCTGCTTTGAGTGCAGGATTGAAGGAGAACAAGTTCCAGTATCCAGACTTCACTGCCGATTTCATCTCGTCCTGACAGTGGTTCATGCCGCCTTTAACGCCGTGAAGCTCGCAGGGTGCATATCCGATAATCAGTGAAGGACCATTGTATGCTTCTGCCTCGGCGATAACTTTGATGGCCTGCGCCGGGTTCGCACCCAAAGCAATCTGCGCAACATACACGTAACCGTAACTCATAGCGATCTCGGCAAGGCTCTTCTTTCCGATATCTTTGCCGGACGCCGCAAACTGGCAAACCTCGCCAATGTTGGATGCCTTTGATGCCTGTCCGCCAGTGTTTGAGTACATTTCTGTATCAAATACCATAACATTAACATTTTCGCCGGCAGCAAGAACATGGTCAAGTCCGCCAAATCCAATATCATAGGCCCATCCGTCTCCACCGAGAATCCATACCGACTTCTTGGTAAGATATTGTTTCTTCTCAAGAATCTCTTGCGCAAGTGTTGAGTCCGTAAGCTTCTCAATTTCAGCGACAACGGCGGTTACCGTCGCAGCATTATCTCTGGTGCTTTCCTTTGTCTCCATAAACTTGGCATAAGCATCTTTGAGTTCGGCTGAAGCAACCTCCGAATCCACAAGTGCTGCAAGCTTTTGGATCGCTTGATCACGAAGGAATTTCTGCCCAAGGTGCATGCCAAAACCGTGTTCTGCATTATCCTCAAACAGAGAGTTGGCCCATGCCGGTCCTCTATTTGTGTCTTTGTTAACGGTGTACGGGCAAGTTGCTGCCGGTCCGCCCCAGATGGAAGAACATCCTGTCGCATTCGAAATGTACATGTGCTCACCGAAGAGTTGTGTAAGAATACGCGCATACGATGTTTCAGCGCAACCCGCGCAGCTTCCTGAGAATTCGAGGAGAGGCTGATTGAACTGAGATCCCTTAACGGTAGTATCAGCAGGCATACCGGGCTTCTTGCTGACATTTGCCACCAAGTAATCAAATACCGGCTGCTGATCAAGCTGTGTTTCTTGCGGTACCATTGTAATTGCCTTAACCGGGCATACAGTAATACACTCTCCACATCCCATACAGTCAAGAGGGGTTACGCTCATTGTGAACTTGTATGCACCCGCTTTTGGCTTGATGTCGGAAACCTTGAGACTTGCAGGCGCAGCACTCACTTCTTCATCTGTTAGCATAAACGGACGGATTGTCGCGTGAGAGCAAACAAAGGAGCAGGTATTACACTGGATACATTTCTGAGCGTCCCATTCCGGAACCATAACCGCCGTACCACGCTTCTCATATGCAGATGCCCCAAGCTCATACTGACCATCGGCATTATCTATAAAAGCAGATACCGGAAGGCTGTCGCCATCCATAAGCGCAATCGGATTCATAATTTCTTTTACCATCTTGACGGTCTCTTTACGTCCAACAAGAGGTGCCTCTGGCGCGTCTGCCAAAGGAGAAGACCACGAAGAAGGAACATCGACTTTATGAAGAGCTTCAAGTCCTGCATCAATAGCCTTGTAATTCATTTCAACAACAGCATCACCCTTTTTGCCATATGACTTTTTGGCAGCTGACTTCATGAATCCAATAGCTTCCTCAATCGGAAGAACCTTTGCAAGTACGAAGAAGGCAGACTGAAGAATCGTATTTGTCCGTTTTCCCATTCCAATTTCTTCGGCTTTATCAATTGCATTGATCGTATAGAGCGAAATGTTGTTATCGGCAATATACTTCTTCGCTGCAGCATTGAGCTTCGTGTCAAGTTCTTCATCAGACCACTGGCAGTTAATCATAAAGATTCCACCCGGCTTAACGTCCTGAACCATCTTAAATCCTTTAACGACATAAGATGGATTATGGCAGGCAACAAAATCTGCCTGGTTAATGTAATATGGGCTTCTGATCGGCTTGTCTCCAAAACGAAGATGAGAGATCGTAATACCGCCCGTTTTCTTGGAGTCGTACTGGAAATATGCCTGAATGTATTTGTCAGTATGGTCTCCGATAATCTTCGTGGAGTTCTTGTTAGCACCAACCGTACCATCTCCGCCCAGTCCCCAGAATTTGCACTCAACTGTTCCGGGAGCCGACGTAATCGGAGCCGGTTTGATTTCAGGAAGGCTCAGGTTTGTGACATCATCAACAATACCGACTGTAAAGCGCTCCTTCGGAGCATCTTTCTTAAGCTCTGTAAAGACAGCAAAGACAGATGACGGTGGTGTATCCTTCGAGCCAAGACCATAGCGGCCGGCGGACAAAATGACATCATTCATTTTGGCTTCGCGAAGAGTAACGGCAACATCAAGATATAGAGGATCGGCAAGTGCGCCTGGTTCTTTTGTACGATCGAGTACGGCGATTTTCTTGGCGGACTTTGGAAGAACCTTAAGAATTGCGGAGGAAACCCAAGGACGATACAGGCGAACCTTCAACAGACCCACTTTCTCGCCGGCAGCAGTAAGATAGTCAACAACTTCTTCCGCAACGTCGCAGATTGAGCCCATAGCAATGATCACACGGTCTGCGTCCGGCGCTCCATAGTAATTGAACAGGTCGTAATCCGTTCCAAGTTTCTCATTAACCTTAGCCATATACTTCGATACAACCGCAGGAAGCTCATCATAAACACGATTGCATGCTTCACGATGCTGGAAGAAAACATCTCCATTTTCGTGAGAACCACGCATGGTAGGACTTTCCGGATTGAGCGCATGCGCACGGAAAGCCGCAAGTGCATCCATGTTGCACATTTCCTTCAAATCCGCATAATCCCATGTCTCGATCTTCTGGATCTCGTGGGATGTGCGGAAGCCATCAAAGAAATTAAGAAAAGGAACCTTGCCTTCAAGTGCTGCAAGGTGAGCGACAGGACTGAGATCCATGACCTCTTGTGTATTCGTCTCTGCCAGCATAGCAAAACCTGTCTGACGACACGCATATACGTCACTGTGGTCGCCAAAAATATTCAGTGAATGAGAGGCTACCGTACGTGCGGATACATCGAAAACGCAGGGGAGCTGCTCACCAGCAATCTTGTACATATTGGGGATCATAAGCAGAAGTCCTTGAGAAGCCGTAAATGTAGTCGTGAGCGCGCCTGCTGCGAGTGAACCGTGAACCGTTCCCGCCGCACCAGCTTCTGATTGCATTTCTACGACTTTCACTTTGCTTCCGAAAATATTCTCGCGTCCGGCCGCCGACCAAAGGTCAACGTAGTCAGCCATTGGGCTTGACGGGGTAATTGGGTAAATGCCGGCAACTTCCGTGTATGCATAAGCTACATGTGCCGCTGCGGTATTACCGTCCATGGATTGTTTTGATCTTGGCATGTGTAATTCCTCCTTATTAATTAGCGGAATAAACGCTAATAGTGATCAAATGTCTGTTGGCCCCTGACAGTCGTTAAGAACCGCATCCATTATAGCATATGGGCAGACCTTTTTCCCTAAAAACAAAAGGTATTCACATGATTTTCCTTCAAATAAAAGGATTTTTGCGACGAGCAGCCATAAATAATGCTGCCAAAAATAGAATCAAGCCCGACGCTTGGCAATTTGCACGATTTTCCATGCATTCCGGCGAAAATGATTTACGATTCATTGCACACAAGAAGGATTCATCCCAAGTATCGACTATGGTATGATAAAGGGCGAAGTAGAAAAAGAATAAGGAGAATTACTATGAGCATATCTTATAAAGGACCCGTTGTCCTCATAATCATGGATGGAATCGGACTCAAGGATACGGCGGTCGGTAATGCCGTCTATCTGGCAAACAAACCGACTCTTGATAAGTGTTTTCAGAATTACCCCGTGCTTCAATTGAAGGCGCATGGTAAGGCAGTCGGCCTCCCTTCCGATGATGATATGGGAAATTCAGAAGTAGGACACAATGCAATTGGTGCCGGACAGGTATATAGTCAGGGCGCAAAGCTTGTCACGGAATCTCTGGAGACAAAGGCAATGTTTGACAGTGCTGTCTGGAAAGAACTCATTTCAGGCGTGAAGGGCACGAAGACGCTTCATTTTATTGGTCTTCTTTCTGACGGAAATGTCCACTCACACATTGATCATCTTCTCAAAATGCTGGATCAGGCTAAGCTTGAAGGTGTGGCGAAAGTACGAATCCATATCCTTCTTGACGGACGCGATGTCGGCGAAACGAGTGCCTTCACTTATGTTGATCAACTTGAAAACAAGCTTTCTGAACTAAATGGTGCAAATACGGATTATCAAATTGCCTCTGGCGGTGGACGCATGAAGATTACGATGGATCGATATGGCGCAAACTGGCAAATGGTCGAAAGTGGCTGGCACACGCACGTCCTTGGCGACGGAAGACAATTCACATCAGCCCGAGAAGCAATCACGGAATATCGCGCTGAGAATCCTTCGGTAATTGATCAGGATCTTCCTGCCTTTGTTATTGCGAAAGACGGGAAGGCAATTGGCACGATTGAGGATGGCGACAGCGTTATCCTGTTTAACTTCCGTGGAGACCGCGCGCAGGAACTCACCGTTGCCTTTGAGTCTGGCGATTCTTTCGACAAATTTGACCGCATTCGCGTTCCTAATGTCGCATACGCTGGCATGCTCGAATATGATGGAGATCTCCATATCCCGAAAAAATACCTTGTTTCTCCGCCGCTTATTCGAAATACGCTCGGAGAACTCCTTGCAAATAAAGGTGTTGCACAGCTGGCCATCTCAGAAACACAGAAATTCGGTCATGTTACGTACTTCTTCAATGGCAATCGGTCATCCAAATTCAGTGAAGAACTCGAAGAATATATTGAAGTGCCATCCGATGTCGTTCCTTTTGAAGAGCGTCCTTGGATGAAATCCGCCGAGATAACCGATATCCTCGCGGCTAAGATCAAGAGCAACAAATTCCCATTCATGCGCGTGAATTTTCCAAATGGAGATATGGTCGGTCATACCGGCATTCTGGAGTCAACAATAATCGGTGTTGAGGCAGTAGATATAGCACTTAAGCGTCTTCTTCTTGCCATAGATGCCATTGGCGGAATGGCCATTATTACTGCCGATCACGGGAATGCGGAAGAGATGTTCGAGCTTTCCAAGTCCGGTCAGCCGCAAACGGATAAAAATGGTCGTATCAAAGCGAAGACCAGTCACACCCTCAATCCGGTACCCTGCATCTTCTATGACAATACAGATAACAAAGATCTGTATACTGTTGCGCAAAAGGACGGTTTCGGTTTGTCTAATATCGCCGCTACCCTTGCTGACCTGCTTGGCATAGAGCCCCTTTCCTGCTGGAACGAATCCATGATCGAAATGAAATAACGCCCCTGCTTATCTTTCAAACTGCTCCTGTGCGACTAGCAAAAAGCAGCTTCTATTACAAATAGAGGCTGCTTTTTGGTTTGTATAAACAGTAGAATTCGGATCCGAATACGGCTGCTTGCGCAGACATTTTGCAATGGCCTATGCTGTCGGCACCGGAGTCGGTATTGGGGTCTCCTGTGGCATCGGCGTTGGGGTTTCTGCTGGAGTTGGCGTTGGGGTTACGACAGGGGTAATGACCGTGCCAGTCGCCGGATCAATCGTATATATGGATCCGTCTGGTGCAAGTACACCGACAGCCACTTGCTGGATAATCATGCGATATGTGCTGGTATCAACAAGTACGCGGCTGGTCTCAACGCCATCCTTATAGAAGATCTGATAGCACTCGGCAATAATCTTATCGTGTGGTTCGCGAACCACCTTTGTCGTACCTACAGGCAGCGTCGGATCTGCAATGTACTCGACACCAGCAGATGGCGTCGTCGAAGTAACCACACCAATCACATCAATCGTTACTCCCTTGTCTAATTGTTTGCCATAAATCTCGACGGTTACATATCCGCCTTTCCCATCCGGACTAGCTTCATAATATGTATGAAGCGCAATCGGATAATCCGTGTCGTTCGTGAATTGGAAATTCGCACCACCCCACGTAACCGTCGCATCCGTGCCTTTGTCAACGTAAGCGCTCGGCCATGAATGAGGATGCCGCTCGTCCACCTGAAGATCCGCCATGAGTACGGCATGGTACATCGTTCCCGCAACCTGACAGATGCCTCCGCCAAGCTCCTGACGGATTGCTCCGTCGTAGATGCCGCCGGCCTCTTTATAGCCCTTCTCAGCTGTGCGCTGACCGATGAAGTCGTTATAGTTAAAATACTCGCCGGGCTGGAGAACAAGGCCGTCAACCGTAGTACAAATCAGATTGATATTGGAGTTGCGGTTATCGATATCCGTCGTCTTTGTCGTCATTGTTGAGACGAGACCAAGTGATGTCGTCAGATCCTCTGTTGTGACAGTCGCGCGTGTGACAGTTGTTGCCACCTCAATTGTCTGATCATATTCTCTCGCATCCAGTGCTTCTTTGACATCAGAAATAGCATTGTCTATGTCCAACGAAGCGCCATCAACCGAGTCAGAAATTACGAAGGCAAGTTTCTCAACATCAAAAGATGTAGCTTTGGCATCTTTCGCCTCCGTAACAAGCGGATCCAAAATCTCATGCACCACCGTGCTGATTGTCGTTTCGTCTGCAGTATATGCCGTAATAAAAGCTTTCGGTGTCTTTTGTGCAAGCAGAAGGGCCTCATACCGCTCAACGATAGCATCTTCCTCGTCAGTGCTCTCACTTGTCCTCGCATAATTGTATGCTTCATCGATAATCTCGTTCAAATTAGAAGCAAGATCAAGATCTTCCGCATCGATCGGGTAATCTGTCCCATCAACAGAAAGCATAAGCTTAACTGTCGGAGAATCCAGTGACGGATCATCTGCGAACATCGCCGTTACTTCTTCTTTGGTCTTGCCGGATACATCTATTCCATTTATCGTGATGCCGTCGTAATATGTGTCGCGATCAAGTGCTTCCTTCATCGTATCCATGCTTACTTTCTTCGTGCTTCCGTCAGGAAGTGTAACCGGATATGTCTCCCCAGAAAATAAAACAAAATACGCTGCGGCACCGATAATGGCGAGTGTGACAACCGCAATTGATGCGATCAGAATTCCTTTGCGCGACATAGCTCTTTTGGTATTTGACTTTTTCATACGACCCCCGCAATAAAAGTAATGGATAAGGTAAAAAATATTTATTTTCACATTCAAATTGGATGCTAAAATCTATCCATATAAAAGTTACTATACTCGCATAAAAGATGCAAGCCACATTATCACGATTATGACAAATTATTTATCCCCCATTTCCTGTGGATTTGCATAGTTTCACTGTACAATTCAGAGCACGAGAGTATAATATATTTGCATCGCTGGTTAATGACAGATGGAGGCTTCACAGATGGTTACGAAACTTCACAAGGATATGGGCAGACTTATTCGCGAAAATGTTCTTGCGGCATTGCCCGGAGACGACAAGATTCATATCGCTCCCATTTGGTATGCTGTCGGTAATATTCTTCCCGATATGAGTCTCTTACCCCTTCTCCATCCACATTATGCAGCAAAATCCGTTCCTTACATATACAAGAAATTAATGATTTCACTTGCTAAACACCGCAGACATCATGCGGAGCAATATTTCTTTTCCCCCATCTTCTCTCTTCGCCTTGGTATCGTATGTCATTACCTTTGCGATTTTTTCTGTGTCGCTCATCAGGGTGAAGGTATAGACGGAGCAAGGCGCCACCTCAATTATGAGCACGAAATGAGAGATTTTTACTACGAGAATCAGGAAACGATTGAAGCTTTGTGCCGAATGAAACCGGAAATAGGCCCTATGCAGGATCTTGGCGACCTGTCTTCAGAGAAAATCATCGAGGTTTTCAGTTCCTTCCACGCAATATACAAATCTCAGCAGTCTGAGTTTCTTTGCTCTTTTCAATCAATTATATCCATGCCATATGCACTCAGGAAGCGAGCATACATTACCGACATTCTTGCCGCGATTTCTTGCTGTACATATGTACTATGCGCGTTTTCAGACCCGATAGCTGTTCCGGCATAATTGGTTAGAGTTTCTTTGGTGTATATTCCCAGTTCTCACAGTCTTCTTGCATAAGATAATTGTTATCCGGAAACATCGTTCGTATTGTCTGAAGGATGATCTTAATGTCGGTCAGGAAACTGTAATTCTTGATGTACATCACGTCGAAGGTCAGCTTGTCGCCGGGATCCGAGTTATATTTCCCGTAGATTTGTGCCATTCCGGTTAATCCGGCCTTAACCTTGAGCCGCTGGTTATATCCTGGAATATTCTCTTCAAATTCATGAATTGTAGTCGGACGATCCGATCGCGGGCCGACAACCGACATGTCTCCGCACAAAATATTATAAAATTGTGGAAGTTCGTCAAGGTGCGTGTTGCGCAGAAATTTCCCGACACGGGTAATTCTAGGATCCTCCGGCGTCGACTGATAATCTCCAAAGCGTTCCTCCGCAGCGTCTACCATCGTTCTGAATTTATAGACCTTGTATACCTTGCCCGATCGCGTTATTCGTTCCTGAGAATATAGAGCGTTCCCCTTTGAATCCAATCGAACGCATATAGAAATTACTAGAAATATCGGCGACAGAATAATCATAACGAATAATGAAAATAGCACATCAAAAGTACGTTTCAGCACGCGTTGCTGAAACGTAAGCCCCAAACTGTCAATCATGAAGGTGGGCATATCCATAAACTGAATCATGCGAAATTTAGAATACATAAGATCCGAGAATTGTGGCACAACATAAATAGTCTTGTCTCGGTTGGCGCAGTACAAAAATAGTTCCGCTTTGGATGCCTCGCTAATGGAAGAAGAAATGAGTATTTCTGTGCTTTCTTTAATGCATCTGTGAACGATTTTGATATCCTCGTCAAGCACGCGATAGCCAAGATAGTCAATATGTAGTTTCTTGAGCTCGCCGCGCACTTTCATATACAGCTTGTCCGCATCCTCTACCGAGGACGCAAGGATCAGAAGTTTCCCCTTTGAATAAATGACCTTGCTAAATTCCAGGCACAGAAGCGACCATAGGACGGTCACCAGAAATACGACCGCAGACCCAACCACTAAGCCATATCGGAATACACTAAACCACTTAAGAAAAAAGGCAATGGCCGCTGCTGTGACAATGATGAGAAACACGAACTGAAAACTCGAAGATGCAATGTCCGTACGATTCTTCCTGAAAAAATGAGTCATGCCAAGATAGTCGATATAGATAACGGCAAAAATCGTCAGGATTGAGGTCGTGTATAGAAATTGACGAAAGCTGGTATCAAACGTCGCATCCGTATTTCGGTACCACAAAAAAATCGTTAAAATGAAACCAGCATTCATCAGGATGATTTCTCCGACAATATACATGATCTTAAATAAATGTGCGTATACAGAACGTCTGCGATTAAGGATAATACGTTCTGTCTGCGCTCCACTGTCTGGCTTCATATGAATTCCTCTTTCAGGCTGCGCAGTAAAAAAGCTACTGCACAAAATAGCTCTTTGACATTGTATCAGAAAGAACGGTTCTTTAACAGTTTTCGCACACGTAGAATTGAAGGAATGTGTCGTATTATCTGAAAGATGATTGTCAGGCGCCATGCAAGTCGCCGTGAGAAACGCGCCGGTGTTAATTGGGATACATTACTATCATGACGGCGATATAAAAGCAAAATATCCGGGTAGAAGATAACGCTGCCAGCAAGCTCGCAGAGAAGACCTATCCACATGTCATGCATGGGTATTCGGGTCGGAAAGGGAATCGCCGCGGACAAAATCTCTTTGCGGAAAGCCATGCTACAGCCCTGCCATGTGTTTTTCCAGATGTTCTTGCAGACGCCTGCACCACAACCGCGATAACGGAAAAAAGACTCCTCCATGATCACGCCGTCTTGATCAATCAGGGAAGCATCGGTCTGTACGGCTAACAACTCCAGATCCGAACGAAAGAGCGCACGAATCGTTTGGGCACGATTGGGAAGCCAGATGTCATCTTGATCGGCTAAAAAAATGATATCACCCGTACAATGAAGCAGTGCATTTTGAAAGTTTGCCTGTGCTCCGCGAATATCCGTATAGAGAAAGAGACATATCCGTGTGTCCTCCTTGGCTCGCGCAAGAAGATATTCATAAGTGCCGTCGGTTGACCCATTGTCAGAAATGACAATTTCATCCTCTGCATTCATTTGTGACAGAATGCTCTCAAGTTGCTGCGAAAGATACGGCATGCCTTGATATGTGGCCATAGCAACAGAATTCACTTGAGTCTATACCCCCATTTCTTGAAATAGGTGTGAAGAGATTTCAGATGAATCCGCATCATTTTCAGGCTGCGATAGGAGGCGCGTTCCCATAGATGGCAGACCTTGGCTGACGGCATATAGTCAGCCCTCATAATCATGTTTACACGCCTGGTCAGATCCGCGTCCTCGGCATACAAGAAGAACTTCTCGTCAAATCCGTGCAGACTCCTAAACAGGGATGTCCGAATCATCATGAAGCAGCCCGATGCAAATTCGACAGGAAACGGCTTCGCATAATCTGAATCTTTCATCGTGTGGTATGCCTGTCTTTTTGGCATTACATTCCCTGGCAGAAAGCGGATCGCCAGATCGAGTATGGTTGGATTTCTCCTGCAAAGGTATTGAAGCGTTCCCGCTTCATCTTGAATTTGAGGAACAACCATACCCACTTCCCTATGTCCATCCAGATATTGGGTCAGTCGCTCGATAGAACGGTTGTCGAGAATTGTCACGTCCGGATTCATGATGATATGGTAATCCGTGTCAAGATACGGAAGAACCAGATTGTGTGCCGACCCAAATCCGACATTGCCATGTTGAGATGAGATGACAGTCAACCGTTCATGATACGAAGAAATAATTTCCAGTGTCTTATCTTTTGATCCATTATCAATCACGTACAATTTTCGCTCGGCAAACTTAGGCCAATACAGCAGCAACGACTCGATCGTTCGTGCGATCGTCTTCTCGTTATTGTATGTCACGATTGCTACTGAAATATTCTTCATCTTCCCTCACTATTTCCCGGAAATTCGAAATGGAACCTTCTCAAGATCCAGATGCGGATTGTAATATTGGTCTCCAGCAGATAGCTTGTCTCCCCATTTATCTTTAAAACACGCGATTTCTGATGCAAATCTCTCGCGCTTCTCGTCAGTATCTTCGGCCCCTCGCGAGACAGATTCATGATGATATAATTCCGCGCCGGGATTATAGATATTATATCTGCCTGTATCGAGAATCTTCATGCACAAGTCTATGTCGTTAAATGCAATGCAAAGAGATTCATCGAACCCTGATACTTCTTCGAAAGTCTTTCTTGCGAGCATCATACATGCGGCCGTTACGGCAGATACATCTGCCACGACAAAGGCTCTTGCCATGTATCCCGGATCTTCTTTGGAAATGCGAGAGAAGGCGTGTCCTGCTATGCCCTGGAAACCAAGCACAACGCCCGCATGCTGGATTGTATCGTCGGGATAATACAAACGGGCACCCACAGCTCCGACGTCCGGGCGTTGGGCGTATGAGAGCATCTGTTCGATGAAGTCCGGTGAAATGACTTCCGTGTCATTGTTTAGTAACAGAATGTATTTCCCCGAAGAATGAGAAACAGCGAAATTATTGATTGCCGAATAGTTGAAGGCGTCGGGCCAGGTGATAACTTTCACACCATATTTCTCTTTGATCTCTTCATAGTATTCGAAAATTTCCTTGGATTTACTATTATTCTCTACAACGATTACTTCAAAGTTCTTATACGTCGAGAGTTTATAGATTGACTCGATGCAGCGATGCAAATCTTCATAGTGTTCATAGTTCGGGATAATGATCGACACAAGCGGTGTCTCGATCAATTGATAGTCAACATGATAGAATCCGTATCTTGCATCGTATGATACCGTACCCTCATATCCGACTCTCTTGAGGTGTGCCGAAATGGCGCGAACCCCCGCATCCAAGGTGTAGGATTTATTGCCTTGACTCTCTGCCGTTGATTCGGAATGGCTTCTCCAGTGATACAGGATCAATGGAATATGCACGATTTTCTTTGCCTTCTCCGTTGTTCGAAGAATCAGATCATGATCCTGACTGCCATCATAGCCGGGAAGGAAATTGCCGACTTGCGCGACTAGGTCTCTTTTCGCCGTAAATAGATGCGTGATGTAGTTGTATGAACGAAGTAGATCTGGGCTCCAATCCGGTTTGAAATGCGGGAAGAAGCGTCTCTTTCCATCAAATGTGATTTTGTCCTCGTCCGAATAGATGACCTCGGGTCGATTGTTTTCGTTTATCGCCTTAACAACCTCAAAAAGTGCGTTCACAGAGAGAAGATCATCATGATCCAAAAGAGATATATACGCGCCCGTAGCAAGAGCTAGCGCCTCATTCGTATTTCCAGCAATTCCAAGATTCTCAGACAAAAGCTTAATCTTGATGCGGGAATCCATCTGAGCGTAGCGCGTCAGAACAGGCGCGACGTGTTCCTTCTGCGAATGACCGTCGGCAAGACACAATTCCCACTTCCCATACGTTTGTGAGCGCACAGATTCAATCATGTCAATCAGCATAGATTCATTGGTATTGTAAACAGGTACAATAATACTAATGATCGGCTGATAGGCAAAGACTGCCGCCGCGCGGGCCTGCTGCTCGATCATATCTTCGGTCAGGTGTGTATCTTCGACATACTGCTGGTAAGCATCATTCTCGTCCGCAGATGATATTTCCGCACCATGTGCTCGGAACGCATTTGAAAAAGACACCTTCGCTTCGCGTTTTTTGCCGGTGAGACACAGTTTTGCGAAATGTCCCAGAAGCCTATATCGCGGGAAGTGTGTCTGAGCGGATATGAGACTGAGCCCCACACGGATCGCAGAGAAAATTCCGAGACGCATATACGTAAACGAAACGATGCTCAGTTCGTTTTCGCCACCTTCACCGGGATCCATTCGTATCATGGCAGCATCTGAATGAAGATATACAAAATGCTCGTGATGCGAAAAAATTGTCGTGATATAGCCAAGAGGTCTGCTCTCAAGCTCGCTGATTCCTTTGCCGTAATCAGGATACAGTTTAAGGAGCGCCCGCTTCTTGGCGGCTGCATCCCACGAAAACAAATAGAGCCCTGCTTTGAAATGCCCTTGTGTGATCAGCTGCGGATCATCGCCTGTGACTTGCAGCGTCCCTGCTTGTGTAGGAAGAAGCGAATGGCCTGCCGTCTGTGGCAGAGAAGTCAGCCCATTCAGGGGATTTCTCAGAATTCTTGCTTTCCTCATGATGAAGCGAATCGGAAAAACAAGCTTCACGGCTTTGGATTGCGTGGTTCTTTGCAGGTTTGCCTTTGTATCTTGTAATATGCGACTTTGGTGTAAATACCGAAATTCTGCATCCGCAGCCTGCTGCTTACCAGACAATACTTCCTTCTTCAGGAGTTTTACTTCTTCTTCGCATTCATTTAGTGAATCCTGCGTCTTCGTTACCCGTTCTTGTGTCTTTCTGGTTTCCTCCCAAGCTTGATTTCTCTCGTGCTGCATCGTCCAAATTCTTCTTTGCGCCGGAACAAGGAGGTGTTCTTGCATACTGTCATAGGAACACCACTCAATCACAGCCGATATGGAAATCTTGTCAATGGTGATTGTCCGATCAGAAGAGAAATGGATCTGCGGATCAAGAGTCAGGAATCCCCAGAAGTTGTCCTCGACAATGCCGGCATTTGTTTGAAAAGAAGAAGAGCTCGCAACCTCCTCGCCTTCATTTGAAAGGGTGATTTTACAAGCACGCATAGCAAGATGCGCATCCTCGCAAGGATCCCACCGAATATTACGAATCATAGTAGGCTCGGAAAGCAAATAGGAGATGTTGATCTCTCGATTGGTACGAATTTCTTTTCTTATGCACTTTTCTTCAGATAAATAATCCGTGATGCCATAATATACTGAACTTCTGACTGTCTGAGGCGTGTTTTTTTCCCATGTATCAAAGGAATTAACAGGCAGCAAGAACGGGTTCTGCAAAGAATACATTCCGCCTTCGTAAATGCTTGTCGTATATAGGTCTTCCCACTTCCGGAAAAGCGACTTATTCTCCAAAATCCCAAGATGCGAAAGAATATCCGTTTCCGAAATCAAAGAAGAGAGTATCTCCCCACCATGAAGAAAAATAATCGACACCGCACGAAATAAAACAAAATCTACAGGGATCGGAGCGTCAACAAACCACTCTGGATCAATTGCCCAAAGGGATTGGTCATCTGCGCGAACGATGTTTTCCGGTATCATATCCACACAGCCAAGCTTCATGCACAAAAACGTCTGATCACACATGCCAAATTTAGCCAGAAAATCAGGGTATTGTGACGGATTACATGTGACAGATGGAAAAGACAGAAGAAGTTTCTTATACGAATCAAGCTTTTCCAAAAACGACTTCTTGTTTTTATGTGAAATCGCAGTGCGTATCTCTCTATCGAGTGTAATCCCCGGCAAATACTCTGAGTCAAAATGCTCGCCATCAAGTGAGAAGGCTGGGAGAGACAGGATCTTCTGGCCCGCAGAAAGAGCGCAGGCATTTTTGTAAATCTGCTCAATATGAGGAAGTCCTTCTTTTGAAAGTGCCTCTTTTCGCACAATCTGTTTGCCGCTATCATCGCGCAGAATGGAGGTTACGATATTGAATTTATCGTTTCGCGCTGAAGAATATTTCACATATAAAGTTTTCATACAACACCCCATGTTATGCTAGACATATTTGGACTTACGCATTCGGTCGTTCAATAACCAGAAGAAAGGAATTGGCAAACGCCGCGAAATCACCTTGTTCAATTAGAGAAGTATATACAGCTTTCTGGTTGAAGGTCCGAGTCGTATAGGCACCGAAATTCTGTTCGCGGACCGTGGAGCCCGGGAAAAAAGTTGGTTCATCCGCCGACACGATGGAATAAGCAAATTTATAATCCGGGAAAGGTAAAAACAGCTCGTATTTATCACAATTCGCCTTGGCAAGAAGATCTTTTATCTCCGGAAGGGAGAATGTCCTGATGCCACGATCCTCAAGATAACCATCAAGACCGACAAACGGCTTGCCATAGTGATCTTCCTTCGCTCCAGCGAAATATTTAAGTCCCATTCGATTCTCGATCGCGATTACCAGATGCCCACCGACGCGCACAAGGGATAGCGCTTTCTTTAGGAAATCCAAATAGGGGTTCTCCCCGTCCGTGTAGCGCCCGCCATATTCGAGCACGCCGATCAGCGTGACCCAGTCGAATTTCTTCCGGAAAGGAATCTCATTGAGATTCGCAACGATGACCTCAAGGTTCTCCTGTGGCTGATTACGAAGTGCGTTAATTTTGCATCTTTGCAGAGATAGATCAACACATGTTACTGTCTTGGCTTTTTCACAGAGAGCTTTTGTAATTGCACCCATACCCGAACCAATCTCAAGCACTGTATCTGTCTTCTGGATAGGAAGAAAGCGGACGACATTCTGGCGATCCGGCGAAAAATGATAAAGAATCGGCCAGCGGTCATCTTCTCGCAGCAGATCCTTCTCTGTCTTTCCGGAAGAAAGAAGCTGATAGATTTCTTCTTCAATATCTCCGTCACTGTAAACGTGGTCCGGATTATACCATTTCAGATTGAGTCGACTTTCCATCCGATGCTCCTTATCCTTCTCTAGATTTTCCGCACTTCGATTTCTGAGCCGGGATCAAAGAATCCGACGGACATTTTCTCGCTGATCGTCTGCATGGGCGCAATGTCATACAAACGGTGGTATACGACAAAATCTTCGCCTTCGTATCCCGTACAGCCGAGGCTGAGGAGATACCCTTCGTTTCCCGGCAAAGGAAGCGTCTGTGTGAAAGTAATTTCCACAATCTCACCTGGCAGAATCGTCCCTGTATCATAACGATTATACATGGTATTTGTTCCCGTAACCTCAACTCCGCGCACATCTTTGAACTGAAAAGCGAAAATCGGGTCCTTTTTCATTACATTTGCACGGACACGCATGACCACCTGAAAATCTCGGATTGAGTCTACAATGTTAGAAACATGCCCGAAAGCGTCAATAATGCCAAAGTCGATAATCTCAAGCTCTTTGCTTCCGTATTCGAGGTAGTTCCCGCTAAGGATCATATCCTCCTTGAGAATATGACCGGGTATCTCACGAGCATCCCCTTTGTTGTACTTATCAACGATTTCGGAAATGTCGACAATTTCTTCGCGCGTTGTCATAATCTGTTTGAAAAGATCAACCATCGGCGGAGCCTCGCCTTCTGCAATCTTCACACCCGCATTCATAACGATACAGCGATCACAGTACTGGATGATATTATTCAGAGAATGGCTGACAAATAAAATGGTTTTGCCACTTTCCTTAAATTCCTGTATCTTTTTGAAACATTTTGCCTGAAAAAGGACGTCGCCGACAGAAAGAGCTTCGTCAATTATAAGAATTTCCGGCTCGACATTAATGGCGACCGAGAAGGCTAGGCGCATAAACATACCGCTTGAGTATGATTTGACAGGTTGATCAATAAATTCTCCAATATCTGCAAACGACAAAATGCCCGGAAGCCGCTTCTCCATCTCTTCATGTGAGTATCCTAAAATCGTTCCGTTCAGATATACATTCTGCAAACCGGTATACTCCATATTAAATCCCGCGCCAAGCTCAAGAAGCGCGGAAACGCGCCCTTCAAGGGTCACTTTCCCCGATGTCGGCGACAGTACGCCCGTGATAATTTTGAGTAGTGTTGATTTGCCGGCACCATTTTTCCCGACAATACCGACCGTCTCTCCAGGAAACACATCGAAGGATACATCTCGAAGCGCGTAGAACTCCTTGTGCCTGACCTTGCGCGAGAGTTTAAGGGTCTCAAGGAAGCGATCTTGCGCCGAGGCATACAGATTATAAATCTTCGTAACATTTTCTATGCGAATACTTGGTTTCATGCTTTACTCCTTACAATACGTCAGAGAAGTGCGGACGCAGCTTGTGGAAGACGGACGCGCCCATGAAGAAGATAAACGAGGATGCCGCAAGGAAATAAATCGTCCAGAGAGGCTTTTCCCAGAACCAAACTTTCCCGTAAAAGGAATCGCGGTATCCATCAACAATATAGTACATCGGATTAAGCTTAAAAATTCTAGCTAAACTGATTGCATGCGAGCCAATATGAAGAGCCTTCCCTTCAAGCATACTGGAATCATATAGGATTGGCGTTAACCACACAAATATCTGCAAAATGACGTTAATCAGTTGAGAAATGTCTTTAAAGAAGGCAGCAAATGCCGAAGAGAGCCAGTTGAGCCCAATAACAAACAGTAGCAGGCAAGGAATGTAGTACAAGAGTTGCAGCGTGTAAAGCGTCGGGAAGTAGCCAAAACAGAGGGCGACAATAAAGGCGATCACGACAAAAACCGCGTGAATGATCATCGAAGATAATGTCTTCACAACAGGAAGAATGGAGGTTCTGAAAACGACCTTCTTCACCAGATAACTGTACTCTGCCAGGCTGTTTGTTCCGTTATTGAGCGCATCCGCAAAGAAATTCCACGGTACAATACCACACACCAGGAAAAGGGATCGAGGAATCACATCTGTTGATCCGCTGCCAATAAAATACGTGAAAACATAAACGAGCACCAGGATCTGGACCGTAGGCTGTATAAATGCCCATACGATACCAAGTGCCGAAGAGGCATATTTAACCTTGAAATCGTTAATCACCATAGAACCGATCATCTTTCTTGATGACCACATGGAAGAAAGAAAATCTAGAAAGATCTTAATTTTGGTTATCATACCTTCGCTCATTTCTCCGTTTCTATATGCTTGCGTGCGCTAAAAAAGCGGGTGTCTCTATATTTTACAGACAATTTGACTGCACGAAAGAAAATATACGCTTCACAAGGAATTTTCCTTGTCCCACATCTTCCGCAGAAGTAGCGAAAATCCGAGACAAAAATACGGAAACGCTCAAATGATCGGACTATATCCGATTCTTCCCGCGCATCTCTCGCATCGAAGAAGGCTTGCACAAATACAAAATGGTACAAGGAAATCTTTCGTTTGTCAATGATTTGCTCGATGATAAACAGATGGTCCACACAGTCAAGAAAGAGGTGCTCGTCAAAAAGCAAATGTTTTGTAACCGACTTCGTGCGAAGCACCATCCCACTATTGATCGCTGACATCTTCGAAGTAAAATCGGTCGGTTTATTTGACAACTTAAAAAAGAAACTCCCTTTTCTAAGACAAGGTGATAACAACGAGTTACGATCCATCACATAAGGAACAAGAATGTCTGCATCTGGGTTCTCTTCAATGGCCATTCTTAGCGGTTCAAAGCAATCCCCCGATATGATGGTGTCATCATCAAGAATCATCACATAATCCGTCACCTTTTCGAGCATAGCAATCGCGCGATTGTATGCTCTCGGAAGTCCGGCGTTTTGCATCATCGGGCAGTATTCATATCCTTGCCTCCTGCAAAACTCGGCATTCTCCTCGCGAATCGACTCCCTTGTACTGTTGTCCGCGAGCACCACTCGGATAGAATCAAATTTGGCAAGGTACAGCAACGAGGGAGACTGATCATACCGCTTGTTGTAGATTACAAGAACCACTCCGATTCTCGTGTTTGGAGACGCATTTTCCAGAAATGACACCTCGCTTCCGCTCACTGCAACTCATTCATATATCGGGCGAGCGCATCTTGCCACGGCGGAAGTCTAGTAAAACCCGCTGCATCAAGACTGCTCTTCGATAGTCTGGAATTCTTCGGGCGCACGGCCTTTGAGGCGTATTCTTCGCTCGAAACGGGAATAATCTTCGTCGCAAGTCCCGCTTGCTGCATGATTTCTGTCGCGAATTCGGCCCATGATATGAAGCCTTCGTTCGTTGCGTGATAGGTCCCGAAACGATCCGTTACGACCATGTCACAAAGAAGAAACGCAAGGTCAGGGCAGTACGTGGGGGAACCAAACTGATCACATACCACAGTAAGTGACGGTTTCTCTTTCCCTAGGCGAAGCATCGTCTTGACAAAATTATTTCCGTTTACTCCGAAAACCCATGCCGTTCTTACGATGAAATAATCCGTCAGATATTCTTTCACCTTCTCCTCGCCCATAAGTTTGGTATATCCATAATAACCCTTTGGACCCTGCTTGTCGGAGACTTCATAGGGCGTCTCTCCCTCGCCTGGGAAAACATAATCCGTGCTGATATAGACCATCTTCGCAGAAATTTCTTTGCATGCTCGGGCAACATTTTCGGTCCCTGTTACATTAACGGAAAATGCAAGCTCTTTCGCCTCTTCCGCTTTATCCACCGCGGTAAAGGCGGCGCAATGAACCACAGCATCCGGAGCATACTCGCGAATATACTCGCTGACGGCCGCCTCGTTTGTCAGATCAAAATCGGAAATATCTACACCTTTGCAGGAAATTTCGCGTACCGAAAGTTCCGCCACGACATCATGACCTAGCTGACCATTCACACCCGTAACTAAAATCTTCATTTATTGTTCACCCTTACCTTCTCTTAGCGATTCCCGTACATTTTGACGAAATAGTTCTGATAATCGCCGCTCAATATATTTTCCCACCAAGCACGGTTATCCAAATACCATGCGATTGTCTTCTGAATGCCCGTGTCAAAATTGGTTTCAGGTTTCCAGCCAAGCTCGCCTGTAATCTTCGTTGGGTCAATTGCATATCGCCTGTCATGACCGGGGCGATCCGTCACATATGCGATCAAGGACTCTGGCTTGCCAAGTCCTGCGAGAATCGTCTTAACCACTTCAAGATTCGTACGCTCGTTATGACCGCCAACATTATAGACTTCGCCGATACGGCCCTTTCTCATGACAAGGTCAATTGCTGAGCAATGATCTTCCACATACAGCCAGTCACGGACATTCTCTCCCTTGCCATAGACCGGCAGCGCCTGATCCGCAAGTGCGCGAGAAATCATAAGCGGTATCAATTTCTCGGGGAAATGGTACGGCCCATAGTTGTTGGAGCATCGAGTGATGGATACGGGAAGGCCAAATGTTCTGTAATAAGCAAGAACCAAAAGATCGGCGGATGCCTTCGACGCAGAATAGGGCGACGATGTGTGAATCGGCGTCTCTTCCGTGAAGAACAGCTCGGGACGATCCAGAGGCAAGTCTCCGTAGACCTCGTCCGTTGAGACCTGATGATAACGCGAAACACCATATTTGCGAGATGCCTCCAGAAGAACCTGCGTGCCCATAATATTGGTCTGCAAAAACAGTTCCGGGTTCTCGATTGAACGATCAACATGAGATTCCGCCGCAAAATTAACGACGATATCGAATTTTTCCTCGTCAAACAGTTTGTCGATTGCCGCCCTGTCCGCGATATCCGCTTTGACAAAACGGAAATTGTCATGCTTCAGTGCCTCTTCAAGCGTCTCAAGATTACCGGCATAGGTAAGCGCATCCACGCATACAATTCGATCTTCCGGATACTTGGAAAGCTCATAATAAACAAAGTTTGCACCAATAAATCCTGCACCGCCCGTAACTAAAATGTTCATGTTTTCCTCCATCTATATCCTTCCGCCAGTCTTTGAAGGAAGGATCAATAATATCCATGCACCGTCGGTCAATAGGTGAAATTACTATCACTATCACGAAGAAGGGGTGATTTCTGATCCTTGTCGGACAGAACCGGCTCGATGTCACCCCAGATAACACCGATATCTGGATCATTGTATCGGATTCCACGATCACAGGCTGGTGAATAATACTCATCGACCTTATATTGGACCTCAACATCTTCCGTAAGTGTCAAAAACGCATGTGCAAATCCTTTTGGAATATATAACTGGCGATAATTGTCGGCCGTCAGCGTAACCGCAACCCATTTGCGATACGTGGGCGAGCCCTTCCTGATATCAACCGCAACATCCAAAATGCTGCCTTTCGTACAACGAACGAGTTTTGTCTGCGCTTGGGGGTCATTTTGAAAATGAAGGCCACGTAGAGTCCCCTTCTGCGCGGAAAAAGATTGATTGTCTTGCACAAAAATCGTATCAATACCGATTTCGTGGAATTTCGATGCAGAATACGTCTCCATAAACCATCCTCGATGATCCCCAAAAACCTGCGGTTCAATGATAAATACTCCCGGAAGATCGGTCGCAATTTTTTGCATTTTACTTATCTCCTTCTTTTCTATATCCGTTAAATGATACACGAAATCAACCCGTTTTGCAATTTTTCGCGATAAACGGCAAAGCGCCTCCGCGCGATAATGAGCTACGCCGGAAGCACTTTGTACATGAACACTATTTCGTTATGGAAGCTCGCGAATGACATTCTCCGCAACTTTTCTCAGATGCGCTCCATACGGCGATTTGCCGTATTTTCCAGCAGATACCAGAAGCTCCTCTTTCGTTATCCATCCTTTTCGAAAGGATATCTCTTCCGGTGCCGAAATCTTAATTCCCTGTCTCTTCTCAATCATACAAATGAAATCTGCCGCTTCCAAAAGGCTATCCATCGTACCCGTATCAAGCCATGCATATCCGCGTCCCATTAGCTTGACATCCAGAAGACCTTGCTCAAGGAAGACACGATTAAGATCCGTAATTTCGAGTTCCCCACGCGCGCTCGGCTTTAAATTCTTGGCAATCTCAACGACACGATTGTCATAAAAATATAAGCCTGTAATAGCATAATTTGACTTCGGATTTTCCGGTTTCTCTTCAACGGAAAGCACATGCCCGTCATCTCGAAACTCTACTACGCCAAACCGCTCCGGATCCTCGACATAATACCCAAAAACGGTCGCTCGTCCCTTATTCTCTGCCGCTTCGGCAAGTAGCTTGGAAAATCCGTTTCCATAGAATATATTGTCTCCGAGAACCATCGCGACATCATCGTCCCCGATGAAGTCCGCACCAATAATAAATGCCTGCGCGAGACCATCCGGCGAAGGCTGAACGGCATATGACAAGCTGATGCCAAATTGGTTTCCGTCTCCGAGAAGAGCCTCGAATCTCGGCGTATCCTCCGGCGTAGAAATGATCAGAATGTCCTTGATGCCCGCGAGCATGAGCGTAGAAAGCGGATAGAAGATCATCGGCTTGTCGTATACTGGCAACAACTGCTTACTGGTAACCATTGTCAGCGGATAGAGCCTGGTTCCCGCGCCTCCGGCAAGAATAATACCTTTCATACTTGGGTCCTCCTGTATTGTAATGCGTCTATTGCATTTCATTTTCTTCTTCATCATACGGCAGAAGTTCAACGCCCGGCAGATGCTTTTTGCTATTTCGAAACGAAAAATATTTGCTTAGAAAATAATTGACTGGCGTCATGATCGCGGCATTCAGAAATGGAACAAACGCTTTTGGAATGAGAAATGCCTCCACCCAGACCCATGCCAGTCCCGATGACAAGAAAAACGTAAATGTATAACTCGCAAAAAAGCGAAATACCGCGCCTTTGCTCGCTGTTTTTGCTTCCTTTTTGAATACCCATATTCGATTTAGAAAATAAGCGTTTAGCACACTCAGTATAAACCCGAAAATGTTCGCTACCTGATAATCATAGCGAAAGAAAAAGTATACGGCACGGTTCTCCGAATGATACCCGCCCGGGAATCGCGAAAAAATATACAGCACCAAGGTGTAGACGATCAGGCTGACAAGAAAGTTTGCGGCACCGACAATTCCAAACCTGATAAACTGATGGAATTTCTTATATAGCGCCGTCTCGCACAGGCTCTTATACCAATCTTTCATTTACTCAAATTTACCTTTCTTTGACGAACGTAGTAATCACATCAACCATCCGGTCAAGTCTTGGCTTATCCATACCCGGATATACGCCAATCCAGAAGGTCTGGTTCATAACAATGTCTGTGTTCTTTAGTTCACCGACGACACGATACCCTTCTTGGGACGCGCGATACAAATCAAAACAGGGATGATAAATCAAATTTCCAGCAAAAAGCATGCGCGTCTGAATATTATTGCCTTCAAGCTCACGTACAATCTCTTCTCTTGAGAAATCCGCATCCTCTCGAACCGTCAGAAGAAATCCGAACCAGCTTGGCTGCGAATACTCGGTTGCTTCAGGCAAAATAAACACATCCGCAAGAGGCTCTAGGGCATCTCTGAGATATTGCCAATTCTCTCTTCGTGCTTCGATGATCCCCGGAAGCTTTTTCAGTTGCTCGACACCAATAGCCGCCTGCATCTCTGTCGCTTTCAGATTATAACCAAGGTGCGAATAGACATATTTATGATCATACCCTGCAGGAAGCTCGCCGTACTGCCCATCAAAACGGTGATGACAGGTATCATCCTTCCCGGACGCACAGTAACAATCTCTTCCCCAGTCGCGGAATGACTCAACGAGTCTTCTTAATTGACCGCTGGACGTATAAATGGCGCCCCCCTCACCCATCGTCATATGGTGTGGAGGATAAAAACTTGACGTGCCAAGATCCCCGATCGTTCCCGTGAATTTCCTGCCTTTTGGCATGTCATACGTACTGCCAAGCGCATCACAATTATCTTCAATCAGCCAAAGCTTATTCTTCTTGCAGAATTCGGTAACAGCGCGAAGATTAAACGGATTGCCAAGCGTATGTGCAGCCATGACCGCCTTTGTCTTTGGAGAAAGCGCCTCTTCGAGCATCGTAACATCGAGATTATATGTTGGGAGCGTCACGTCAATGAAAACAGGGATTGCGCCGTACTGCATAATGGGCGCGATGGTTGTCGGAAAACCGCAAGCAACCGTAATGACTTCATCGCCCGGCTTGATTCTTTTCTCCTTAAGTGTCGGAGAAGTGAGCGCCATGAATGCCAGAAGATTCGCTGATGAGCCAGAATTCGTCAGAGAGCAAAAAGACGTACCCAGATATGCCGAAAACTCGGTCTCGAATTGAGAACAGTATTTGCCAGAGGTAAGCCAGAAATCGAGCGAAGAATCGACAAGAGAGACGATTTCCTTCTCATCAAAATAGCGTCCGCCATATGAGATTCTGTCTCCCGGCTCAAAAGGTTTCTTCTCACCGAATTGCTCCAGATAATATAAACGGGTCAATTCCTGTATTTTTTTACGGATCTCACTTGCTTTTTCTTGTGACATGATGATATCTCCTTATTTCTTCTCTTCAAAATTAATACGTTCACTCTCAATAACGCGCGGGCGATTGGTCACCTTCGTCAGAATCTGCGCAATATACTCACCCAGAAGTCCAATAAAAAACAGCTGCACGGACGAAAAGAAAAACATGCCGATAACCACCGGTGCCATTCCCATCGTCATATTGTCCCAGAAAATCAATTTAAGAATCAAATACACGAGTGCCAACAGAAAAGCTGCCGCCGAAAGTATGAATCCAGCGATCGTTGCGAGTCTAAGCGGCACTTTCGAATTTGCCGTAATCCCCAGCATCGCCATATCAAACAGTGTGTAGAAATTATTATTCGTCTTTCCACGTTCTCTTTTTGGTTGCTCGAATTCAACAAGGGCTCGCCGAAATCCAATTTCACAAATCAGTCCGCGAAAATATGGATACGGATCTTCCATAAGACGAAGCGCGTCAATAACCTGCTTGTCATAGAGTCCGAATCCAGTAAAATTATCAATCGACTCAACTTCTGACATCTTCTTCACGATCGTGTAATATAGCTTACGAATGCCGAACATCGCGCGGCTTTCCTTGCTCTTGCTCTTGACAGCGCAAACCACCTTATATCCCTCTTCCCACTTCTTCACGAAAGTCGGGATCAGTGTCGGTGGCTCCTGAAAATCAGCCGCCATACTGATCGTACAATCTCCCGAGGTCTGAAGCAGTCCATGGAAGGGAGAACGAATATGCCCGAAATTTCTTGCATTCTCGATCACCTTCACGTGAGGGTCTTTCTCGCAAATCGCGCGTAAAAGTGCAAGCGTGCTGTCCTCTGAACAATTGTCAATAAACACATGCTCATACGTATATTCCGGAAGCTCGTCTTGCATAATTTTTCTGACTGCATCCGTAAGCTGCACAACATTCTCTTCCTCGTTATAACACGCTGTCATGATACTAATTTTCTTCATTTCGCATAACTCCTAGCTTCTTCATCGCTTTCATCCGTAATCACTTATCAACCAAGAGTTTCTCCCGATCAAGTTGATCCATTCGAGAAGCGTACCAATCATACAACATTTGAACAGACTCTTCCATTGCTGTAAAGGAAAAATCCGGAAAAAGCTGCATAAACCGTTCGTTTTTGCCGCTATACTCCCTGCCCTGACCTGACTTGCCAATAACAACCGGCAAATCGGGCTTGCCCGCGACCTTTTTAACCAACAATGCAATTTCCAGCAGACCGATTGATTCATCCGGGGTCACATTGTAATCTGTATACGTAAGGCGACTGACGGGTACTTCTAGAAAACGTTCGATCGCGCGAACACCGTCGCTTGCACTTGTGTAATCGAATTTTTTGTCTTGACGAAGCGTGATCGGAAGATCAAAGAGGGCTTTGCAGATTGCATTTGAAATAAACCGTATGGCGTAGTCCTCATATTTCCCGAAAATTCCGAAAAAGCGTACGTTGATATAGCCTGGCACCCCTTGCATTATACGCGTACAGATGTATTTGGAAAATCCTGTGTCATCCGCGGGGATATGTTCTCCCAGGCGCGTCTCATCCATTTTGGGTGAATAATTCTGCATGTCATACTCGCTGCCAGATCCCAGAAAGATAAGTCTGGAAACATTTGCCTTCTGAGAGGCTTCGAAAAGGTTCGAGAACATGTGGAGATTCGTAATAGCAATATTCGTAGGATCCGATGCATTTCTATGTCCCGGCTTCGTTGCCGAATGGATCACTGCATCGACAGGGTTATGCGAGAACCACGAGCGAACTGACGCTTCATCGGCAAGATCTAGTTCTTGATGCCGTGGAGCAAGAAAGGAAAACGACTCCGACGCATTTTCAATAATATTGCGTCCGATGAAACCGGATCCTCCCGTTAGCAAAATACGCACAAATTATTCCTCCGAGCTCACTTGCTTTTTAACTTGAATGATTATATCATTTTTTTGGGTTCCAAGATAGTGTATAATGCCTATGTATAAGAAAGGGGGCGCAGGTGCTATTCCGATTTTGCGAACCGCTGCCTGCATAATTTGAAGATGAAAGTTGTTATTTTAGCCGGAGGATTCGGATCTCGAATCAGTGAGGAGTCCCATCTCAAGCCCAAGCCCATGATTGATATCGGTGACTACCCGATTCTTTGGCACATTATGAAGATTTATTCGCACTATGGCTTTAACGAATTTGTGATCTGTCTCGGATACAAGGGGCACGTCATTAAGGAGTACTTTGCGGATTATTATATGCATATGTCCGATGTTACTTTTGACTTTCGCGACGGGAATCAGACCGTGGTTCACAAGAATATTGCCGAACCATGGAGCGTTACGCTTGTAAATACAGGGCTAAATACCATGACTGGCGGGAGAATCAAGCGCATTCAGCCATATGTCGGCAATGAGCCATTTCTGCTTACGTATGGCGATGGTGTGGCTGATGTTGATATTTCGGAATTGATTGCGCAGCACAAGGCGTCAGAAGCTGTTTGCACCCTTACAGGCGTACAGATTGACGGTCGTTTTGGCGCACTCTCATTAACGGACAGCAATTTCATTTCCGGTTTTGCGGAAAAGCCAAAGGGCGACGGCTCTTGGATCAATGGCGGCTTCATGGTTGCCGAACCCGAAATCTTTGACTATCTAGACGGAGATGCCTGCGTCTTTGAGCGTGAGCCTCTGGAAAAGCTTGCCCAAGATAATAAGCTCTCCTGCTATAAACATACCGGCTTCTGGCGTCCAATGGATACCCTTCGCGACAAGCAGACACTTGATCAGCTCTGGGCGGATGGGAAGGCTCTTTGGAAGGTTTGGTAACAAATAAGGAGGAGATCATGGTACAGAATTTTACCGATATAGACCCTTCATTTTGGAAGGGCCGACGTGTTTTGCTTACAGGACATACTGGCTTCAAAGGGTCGTGGATGTCGATTTGGCTCAAAGAAATGGGGGCGGACCTAACGGGTTTTGCCCTGACCCCCCCGACGAAGCCTTCTCTTTTTGAAGATGCGAATGTTGCAAAAGGCATGCGTTCGATTATTGGTGATATCCGCGATTTGGATGCACTGAAGAAGGTTTTTGCCGATACGAATCCTGAAGTTGTTATCCATATGGCGGCACAGCCGCTTGTCCGCGAATCTTACAACTTCCCTGTCGAGACGTATGCAATTAATGTGATGGGAACCGTTCATGTCCTTGAGGCAGTCAGACATACGCCTAGCGTGCATAGCGTGGTTATCGTGACCACCGATAAATGCTACGAGAATAAGGAATGGGTCTGGGGTTATCGCGAGGATGAACCGATGGGTGGATATGATCCTTATTCCAATAGTAAGGGCTGCGCTGAGCTTGTCACCTCATCCTATCGCAGAAGCTATTTTCACCCGTCCAAATATGACTCCCACAAAGTTGCTGTTGCTTCTGCACGCGCAGGCAATGTCATCGGCGGCGGTGACTGGGCAGATGACCGTCTGATTCCTGACATTATCCGCTCCGTTATGGCTGGCACACCCGTTACGATTCGGTCGCCCTATGCGACAAGACCCTGGCAGCATGTTCTTGAACCTGTCGGTGCCTATCTGCTACTTGCGGAGAAACTGTACACGGAAGGCGCAAAGTTCGCCGAAGGGTGGAATGTCGGACCGCGTTCAGATGACGCCCGTGATGTCGAATTCATCGTTAACTCCATATGCAGGAACTGGGGCGACGGCGCCTCCTATCAGATTGACTCAAATCCAAAGCCTCATGAGGCCGGATACCTGAAGCTCGATATTTCGAAAATCGAAAGTCGGATCGGTTGGAAGCCGGTCTGGCCTTTACCTGTTACACTGGAAAAAACAGTCTCGTGGTATAAATGCTATACAAACGGAGAAGATGCAAGTGCTCTTTGTCTGGCTCAACTGCAAGACTATATTCATGACAACAAGGAGCGCCCGATCTCGTGAAACATCTTCTCGTATTTGACATGGACGAGACATTTCTATTGCCGGACAAGACCGTCTCAGCGGACAATCTTATGGCGCTTGAGAAACTACAAAGCCTTAATATTTTGTATACCATTGCATCTGGCAGAAGCCCGTTTATGATTGGCCGTTACATTGACGAATTATCCGTTTCGATGCCCGTCATCTCCTGTAACGGCGGACTAATTTCCGGGGCAGATCTGAAAACCGTAATATGGGAGAATCCGATTCGCAAAGACCTGGTGAAAAATGTTCTTGCCTATCTTGCAAAATCAGATTCTACAGCAGACATCTTAGCCTATACGTCTAGTAAAGTCTTCTATTCGATGAACAGCACCCGTCTTGCGGCTTTTCGCCAGTATAACACGACCGTATTAGAGCATCGCAAAGTTCCTCTTTTCCCCTTAACACCCGACGTGATGCTTGGAGAAGAAGAAGCCTTCATCAAGATCCTTCTCTATTGTCCAACGGCAAAGCAAGAGGCTTACCTGCGGTCAATGAAAGGATTAGAAGTCGTCTCTTCCGGAGTCAATTTCCTAGATATCATGCAGAAGGGTTCAACCAAGGGAAATGCCGTGCTCGCGCTCGCAAAACACTTAGATATTCCCATTGAGAATGTCGCTGTTTTCGGGGATAACGAGAACGATATCAGTATGTTCCGCTGTGGCGCTCTCTCTGTCGCAATGGGGAACAGCCAAGATTTTGTCAAGGCTGAAGCTCAATACGTCACAACGACAAACACCTTGTCTGGAGTCGCTAAGGTCATCGAGAAGTACGTGCTTCCGATGTTTGGATATACCGACTGAAGCATGAAGGCGCTCTGCTATTTGACTATATTTACGGATTCTTCGGCAATCGACAAGAGGTTGCCGCATAATACTTGTTCAACATATGAGACAGCACATTCCATCTCCTCTTCACTGACATCATGACTGATCATGATGTCCATATCTCCGTATAAAAGCACAGCTGTGAGTGATTCGCTGATTTGCTTCTTGTCATTTCGAATGGCTTGAATAATCCCCTCGAGTCTAAAATATGCAGGGTCTAAATGAAGCGTGAGAATCTTTAGACACACAGCTTCAATCCGTTTTTCTACCTCCGCATCAAACATTTTGCGACTCACCGAAATACGGTTTGCAATAAGCATTCCGATTGCCACCGCAGAACCATGAGGGACGCGAAATCTACTGACACTTTCGATCGCATGCCCAAAGGTATGGGCGAAATTCAGATATATCCTCTCTCCCTGGTCAAATTCGTCATTCTCGATATAGGGCTTCTTGAAGAGGAGCGATCTTTCCACAAACTGATTAAGCGTATCCGTATCCCGCGCAAGCAACAAATCAATCTTCTGTTCAATTCGATCCACACCGGGCATGCCTGACATGACATTGAATTTAACGACCTCACCCAGTCCGCTTTTGAAATCGAGGTCTGTAAGCGTCTTGAAAAAATCCGCGCAGATATGTAGCTTGTCTGGCGGATAGAAGGTTCCAAGCAAATTTTTGAACTGCTTATAATTCAGCGATGTCTTTGATCCGATACAGCTGTCACAGCAAGCAAGAAGGGTCGTCGGCACGAATATCCATTGAATCCCACGATATAGGATATTTGCAACAAACCCTGTAACATCTTGTATAATTCCACCGCCGATCGAGATAAGCAGAGCGTTTCTTTTTGCAGATAGTGTGGTAAATTTATCGCAAATTGCAAGGACCGTCTCCATCGTCTTCTTTTCTTCGATTGCATCAAGCAGAATCAGGCGCGATTCATCTATGCCGACAAAAAGCGTCTCCTTGTAGAGCTCATATACAATCCGGTCGGCAACCCATAGTGCGTTTTGTTTCTTCTTAAGGTCTGTAAAAAAGGTGAAATCCGGCTCGATAATGGCTTCATAGTCCTTCATGTGCGACTTAATTATCATTGTATTGTGAATCCTCCATCTATCGCTATCTTCTGACCTGTAATGAACGTATTTTCTTCTGAAGCCAAAAAGTATACAAATTTGGCGATCTCCTCTGGCTCAGCCATCCTCTTGAGGGGAAGAATCTTGCTTATGGCCTCAATCTCCTCAGGCGAATTATTCTGCTTCGTGAGTTCAGTCAGCACATATCCAGGGCATACCGTATTAACCAAAATATTATAGGGGCCAAGCTCGAGCGCAAGCGTATTCGTCACGCCGTGCAGAGCATTTTTTGTAGCTGAATAAGTAAGACGGCCCTCTCGTGACACGATTGCCCAAATCGAGCCGATATTCACGATTCTACCGTAATGGTTCTCTTTCATCTGACCGACTAGACCGCGAAGCAAGCGAATCGGGGACGTCAAATTCACACGTATCGTCCGGTTAAGCTCCTCGTCGGTAATATTCTCAAGCGTATTGATTTCATTGATTCCGGCATTATTAATAATCACATCAAATGAATCCGCAGCATGAACACGAACATAGGCATCGACAGAACCCGTGGAATCGAGATCCAATTCCTCACGACTTGGCGCAACCACCTTATATCCTTCTTCACGGAATTTCTCTGCAATTGCCCTGCCGATCCCTCGGCTAGCTCCCGTAACCAAAACAGTTTTCATGTTGGTAGTGACTCCTTGCATTTGTAATTCGATAGCTAATTATCTCTGTGTTTTTCAGTAAAGTCAATGGATCAGATAGATCTTGACACACGCCACGATTCCTTTGTCGCGCAGCAGAAGCCAAAACGCAGGCAGCTTCGTTATGGGATATATTATCAGACGAAAAATGCGCGTAATAATACCCCCTCGAATTGGCAGCAGAAGGGGGTATTCGGAATGCAGATGATCGCCTTGTGCCCTACACTTCGTAGTTTGAAGGAGTTACAAAAGTAAGGTTTAGTTCTGGGCTATTCTTCCTTAGAAAATCCGAGATATATCCATTAAGATAATCAACCTTTTCATGAACAAAAGAATACTCCATCTCCGCGTTTAGATAATTGGATTCCGTGTGCAAATATCCGTCAAACCCTGCTAGTGCGACTGCCCCTGCGCCTGCTTGCAGCAGTGCTCGAAGAAGCATAATCAGAGAATTATCCGGAATCTCCGTATTCTCATCAATCAGAGACCCATAGTTTAAGACAAAAGTAAAATTCTTGCTGACGCAGCAGAGGTTGGAGGTGGCTATCAGCTTGACATGAGCGTGCTCGGGTCTCACCAGTTGCGCAAGTAGTTTTGTATACCTTCTATTATTTGTTGCAAAAATATAATCAACCTTGATCTCTTCCGGAATCGAGTTTATCGCGATAATGACCGGATGATTATGCTCAACAAAAGCTGCTATCTGCGCAACATGTGATTTCACACTTTTCCCGGGCCCGACAATCAGGACCTGTTTCTCCGCAAGCAGCGAATGAAGTACGTCTTTTGCCGCTGAATCGTCGCACTCATGAAGCTGGTACTCCAAATACAACCGTTCGATTTCTTTCTGATCGTAAAGGAGCTTCTTCTCGCCAACTAATCTACCCAATAGATCCTGAATCGATTTCATCGACATCGTTCCCTTATTCATAAGGAAAGACACATAATTCGGATGACATTTTTGCGAGGAAGCAATGAAGAAAAACGGCTTGTATCCCCAAGGAGACTTCTGATGAATCTCCATAAGATTCATATCAATTGCTTCGAGCTGGAGGCTAATATCATACCTCTTTCCGAAGTGTTCATTCATATGCATGGAAAGCAGCTCAAGTGGTGTGTTTCCAGCGCTTTTACCCATTCCATAGAGAGTACCGTCCACAACAAGCGTCCGGCTGGTCTCGCGGCTCAGAAACTCGATTCCATTTGCATATCCCATCTGAAAGTTATTATGCGCGTGATACGCCAGCTGAATCTTCGGATCGAGATGTTTGTCCATCACGTCAAAGATCTTCATAAGTCCTTCTTGGTGAAGAAGCCCATAGGTATCTACCATTGAAATGCCATCCGGCATAATCTTATTAATCTCCGCAATCAGATACATCAGTTCATCTTCACTGTAACTCGTAATTGAAACGCAGTTCGCATAGACGATATACCCTAGTGCCTTAATCTTTGCACAGAATTCCAGTGCTTCTTGCATCTTCTCTTTCTTGAAAATAACGCGAATACCATCCAGATATGAATCTGCGCATGGTTCGAGATTCTCGATCGGGCACGTTCCGTAGTCGATCATCCCAAGGATTTTGGACGATTTCTTATTCACATCAGAGTATATTGCGGTGGCGCTTGCCGTATCTGGAAAGATGCTGTAGTCAGGGTTATAGGGTCTTCTGCTGTCAAGGAAGCCGACTTCGATCAGGTCAATCCCAGCACCCACCAGCCGTTCCAGCACGCTTATCATCGTTTCGTGTCCGAAATGCCAATCATTTACATATCCGCCATCGCGTAAAGTACAATCTAGAAGAAGTACATCATTCATCGGGTTATCCTCCTGCTATTATTCGGGGAATGTGTTCATGCCCTGCAATTTTTTCCCTTGCGTCTGTCTGTTATGTCAGCTGAATGCGAAAATATGTATGGAAATTCAGCATTTCCGAAGGCGAGTCATCACACTTTCATGTTCTTCGCGATCGAGGAATGGCGCCATGTCGTCAAGTGGCGGCGAATACATTGAGCCGTCTTCAAGACGTCGAGAAGCCAATTTCGGGGAAAAGGGCTGCTCTACATCGACAAATACCTCGATAAGCACGGGCCCCGTTTGATTGTATGCCTTATCAAGGATCTCCTGCGCAGAATCGACCGAATCAATTCGGTAATAGGGCAACCCAAATGCAGGAGCTAATTTCTCGAAGGGCGCAAACCCAAGGCCGCTCTCGCTATTTACACCGTGCAGGGGCATTCCGAAAAAACCTGCCTGCGTCTGCCGTATTGAGTGATAGCCGCTGTTATTGATTACGACGATTGCCATATTGAGCTGATGGTAAGCAACTGTCTGCAATTCCTGCAAATTCATCTGGATACTGCCATCACCCTCGATACAGGTTACATGAAGCCCTTGTGCGCCAATTGATGCGCCGATCGCACCAGGAAGTCCATATCCCATCGAAGCACAGCCTGAATTCGTATAGAGTCGCTGTTCCGGCTTGATATCTGCCGCCTGAAAAGCACACACACACGCAGATCCATTACTGCATACGATTACTTCATTATCAGAAAGCCGCTTGAAGAGCGCTTCAAGAAAGGTATAGGGATTGATTGGGGACTTCTTCTCGGCATATTCAGGCATGACGACAGGGTATTTCTCTTTAATCGAGCGACAGGTCATAAGCCAGTCTGACTTCTCTTCAAGTTTCTCGTCACCGAGCGTATCCGATAGCGAAGATATAAGATCCCCCACGTTTCCCAGAATGGGGAGACCGAGAGACAACGTCGGCTTCGTCAGCTCTAGCGGATCAATATCAACGGAAATGATGTATGCATCCTTTGCAAACATTTTCCAGTTATAACTTATCTGGCGAATATTTAGCCTGCAGCCCAGAACAAGAAGAACGTCGCAACTCTGAATGATCATATTCCCGGACCGATCCCCGATTGTACCCGGACGACCGACATACATCGGGTGATCATTCCATAATGTATCATGTGCGTTCCATGCGGTAACCACCGGGATATTCAGTTTCTCAACAAGTGTAATAAATTCGTCATGACTATTTGCCAGTCGGATTGCGGATCCAGACAAAATCAGCGGACGCCTTGCAGACTTGAGCTTCGCAATAACCTGCGCCGCAATTTCGGGAGAAATCGGGCAAGGGAGTTCAGATGCATCCTCTGCCGGATCATACCTGATCAGATCATCCGTCTCGATGATTGCTGACTGAATATTAAGGGGAACATCCACCCAAGAAGGTCCCTGTCTCCCGTGCATCGCAATATATATGGCGCGCTCGATATGATATTCGATCGTAAGCGGGTCGGTAACCATAACGGAGTACTTCGTCATCGGCTCAATAGAACGTGTAATGTCATACTCTTGATCGCCAAGTTGACGCATGGGTTTGCCCGTGGATCGGACGGTCGTATCATAACGAACCTGCCCGGATATAACGAGCATGGGGATCGAATCGAGCCATCCGCCAAGGACTCCCGTAATCGCATTGGTTCCGCCCGGACCCGAGGTAACACAAACAGCCGCTATCTTGCCCGTAAGTCGGGCATAGCTCTCTGCTGCCATGGCACAAGCTTGTTCGTGGTGATTGTAAATCGTGGTAATGGACGAATTCCGACCGAAAGCATCATTAAGATGCATCGCCCCGCCGCCTGTAATACTGAAAAGATGTGAAATCGAATGTTTCACCAAAAGATTAGCGATATGATCCGCTACTCGAATGCGCATAGATGAACCTCCTACGTTTCAAGATTTCCATAATACATCGCAGGGCGCAAAAAGACAAGTGCTAACCAGCAGATTGACCGTTAACCCGTGATAATTTCATCCCATGGACAAGTCGCTGATTCGTTTCCCACAATGGGCACAGCAGGCAGTATTAACTTGCAAGAAACGTGCCGCTTCCCGAATCACGCAGGGCGCGATCCATATATTGCGATACAAAGATTGTAGCTCTCATTTACACCGTTGTTGATTGCGTAACATTCTGGATTTGCAGTATCATCTGCCGTCCGATAAATGGTGATTGCATCTTCCGGAACAGAAGAAAGTGATGAGAACTGCAAAATATACTGCGCCCCAACGGTTGTCTGAACATCATCAAAGTCGATCGTGTTCATTGTATTATCCGTAAATGAATCTACGTCTACGGTCATTTCTTCGATTACTTCATTCGTACTTGCATCAATGATGCTAAGCGTGATATCAGATAGATTGACTCGCGCACAGGTTCCTACATACACTTTGATTTCCGTAATTTCCTCGCCTTGTGCGGTAAATACCTGCGATACGCAGTTATCTTGCGTAATCATACCCACATTATCCGTTGCGGTCACCCCGGTATTACACTGAAGGAAGGGTGAATGCAACGCGACAACAAAACACGCCGCACATGGAAGCAAGAAGAACCCCATTCCACCCCAGAATTGAAAACGCGTCCATCTCCATTTGCTTCGATCAATCGGTTCTGAGAAGTCATCCAAGCAGTACTTCGGATGCTTGAAAATGGCGCTTACGAGGAGAAGTCCTGACATAATTGAGTAGAACATATTCCGGTCTTGAATCTTATAGATCGCACGAACAGATAAATTCGTACTAATTCGTCCGCCAAGCAGGTCGCCAAAGATGCCCCATGTCAGCATATTCTGGTCGATATAGTCCGTCCAGAAATTAACCGTAAATAGTATATAAAAGACCATGATAAGGAATTGAATAATCATAAAAATGTCGAATTTCTTGTTCATAAATGCGCCCAAAACCCAAAATGGCACGGCAAACAATAGCCATTGAGGATGCCACATAGATAATCCAAATATAAGAAAGACCGTGAAATTCAAATAGAAAATCGCCCACTTCGCCAGACTTACATCTCCGTCAACATTTGTGAAATACGCCGCTGCCGCCAAAACGATCCAAGCAACAATGAAAATACTCAGCGAAAAGTATATCGTTGAGAAAGCAGTCTGGAAAATGTAGCCGGTTGCACCAAAGCCAAACACACCGCTTCGAAAACCTGCAGAAGGTGCATATAAGAGGATTTCCGCCGCCATTGGAATCGCAGCAATCGACAGATACTTAACGATATGCCAGATTCGCTTCTCATACAGGAGCAGTAGAGGAATAAATACAACAAGAGAAAAGTACTTGAACGTAATTGATATCCCAAAGATAATGGCAAATGGCAGAAGCTTCTTTTTGAAGTAGAACAAGAGTCCTAAGAGAACAAAAAATACCGTAAAACTATCATACTGTCCAAAAATGAATTGGCTGAAAAAGCCGACTGGCATGGCAAGAAAGGCATAAGCACAGAGCTTCGCTTTTGTCTGTCCCATTTTGAGTTCAAGTGCGATCTTGTACATAAGAATGCCTGAAGCAAAATAGAAAAGCGTTGGAAGCAGTTTGTACCATGATAGTACTTTGAGCGATCCAGTCATTGTTGGCTCTACGATGACACGAAATACACGCAGTGGAATGTTCCAAATGGCAAACAGTATATATGAACTCGGCATATATGCATTCCCGCCGACAAACTGAATGTTATAGTCATAGAAATCGAGTATGTGACCGTTTAAGTATGCAAACGAAGATCCTCCCGTATGAAGAATGTCTCCCGCTTGATTAAATGAAATAAAACAGAATCCTGCCAGAACGGCAAACGCGATCCAGTCAAACCAGCTTAGGGGCTTCTCGGTCAAAGATTTAAGCTTCAACGGCTTCATCATGCTGCGGTCTCCCAAATAAATGATTGCAAGCTAAATGCAGATCTAATTTGTCTTATGTAACGGCTCATTATAATATATTTCGTTGATCGCGTCAATTGCCTGATATGTACACCGAGCTTTTTGCAGAATACTACTTCACTGTTATTGTCCGCACGGCCCACTGGACCGTCCCGTCATTACTAATTGCTGCAATTGAAATAGAGTGCGTTCCCGGTGTCAGTGTACCTGCAGGAATTGTGACTGAGAAGCCGCTTTGCGTAGCATTTGCATACTGACCTTTGCTATTGATAATCGCATTTACATCACTACGCGAAATAATCGAAGAACTCGATCCAATAAAGACATTCCCATCGGCATATACATCCACACGTGAAAGTCCGGACAGACTTACCGCCCATCCGCTAACCGCAAAACTGCTTTGTGTCGTACCATCTCCGGGAGAATCAATACACATCTGCGCTTTGGGACCTACATGGATCACGCGAGTCGACCATTGTACAGATCCATCCTTGCTAATGGCGGCAATATAGATCGTATGCATGCCTTCGCTCAGCAGGTCCCCGTCGATTGTATAGGAGAACCCACTCTTAAGTGCATTGGGATAGGCTCCAGATGCATTGTAGACTGCCGCAACATCCGCTCGATTATATATTGCAGATGTTGATCCGGCCCACGTGAAGTTGTCAACATAGAAATCCACTCTCGAGATGCCTGCATGACTAATTGACCATCCGCTTACTGTAACATCCCCATAGAGCGCATCTGTTCCGGGCGAATCAATGCAGGTCTGCGAATCAATGACATTTACTGTGGTTGTAAGCCACTGAACGGATCCATCCTTGCTAATCGCTGCAACACGTATGGTATGAACACCCGGCGTCAATTTGCTGCTGTCGATTGTATAGGAGAATCCACTGTTCAGACCATTTTTGTATGTACCGTCAGGATTTCTTGCAGCATTTACATCCGCTCTCGCATAGAGGTCGCTTGTAGATCCGGCCCACGTGTAATTATCTAAGTATACATCTACTCTCGAAATGCCCGCATGGCTAAGCGCCCAGCCACTCACAGTGACATCGCCGGTTGCGGTTGCATTTCCTGATGGCGAATCAATACACCCCTGCGATTCCGGTCCAACATGAATTGTCTTGACCGCCCACTGTACAGAGCCATCTTTTCCAATGGCTGCAATATATACCGTATGATCGCCAGGGGTAAGTTTCTCCGCAGCGATCGTATAGGAGAATCCGCTATGCAACGCGTCTCGGTATGTCCCACTGCTATTTATCGCGGCATTGACATCGCTTCTTGTACCCATATTGGAAGATCCAAGCCAAGTGAAATTATCCAGATAGAAATCCACTCGAGAGACGCCTGCGTGATTGATTGCCCATCCACTTACCGTGACATCTCCCGTACTCTCTATATTGTCCGTAGGTGTGTCAACGCAGATCTGCGAAGCCGGTCCGACCGTAAATGTATATAGACGCCAGTCAACTGTTCCGTTTTTGTTAATAACTGCAATCTCTAAAGTATGCGTGCCTGCAGTAAACCGACTCGCATCGACGGAATAGGAGAAACCGGAATAGAGTCCTTGATAATAAATTCCGTCTGGATTCATAATTGCCTGAACATCTGCCCTAGCATATGTCGTTGTCGATCCGACCCATTCGAAATTATCCGCATATATGTCAATTCGGCTGACGCCCGAATGGCTCAGTGCCCATCCCTGAATCGTAATATCGCCCGTATCCTCATTTGTCTGAGACGGATATTCCAGATTGCCAAGTGCTGTCGGCGTCTTTACAAATATATTTGCCGTCGCATGACTCATATCCAGCTTCCCGCTGGCTGATGTAGGAATAGAAGAAAGAATGCCCGTAGAAGTATATTGCCACATATCCCATCGTTCCCAGTTGCATTTTGAGACAGGATACCAAGAGGAGATTCCTTCGAGAGGCGCCGTCACATTGTAGTGAGCAATCCAGAGCTTATACGTAGACCAGTTTTGATCCAAAGAGAAGTTCGTCTTCATAAAATCCGGATAACTGTATATCATGACATCGTATGAGCTGAGCGATTTAAATGTATCCGCAAAAGCTTTGACAGATGCCATCATTTGCGCGTTTGTCAAATTGTTCGGATTTATCTCCACGTCCATGACGGGAACGCAGGAGTACGCATATTTGATCGTAAACGCATAGAAATCCCTTGCTTGCTGCTTGGCATATTCCAAATCATTTGTCGGAACAAAGTAATAATAGAAACCAAAGGCAATCCCGTTCTTCTGTGCTGAAGACGCAAAATTTGCCGCTTGAATATCCTGATACACCACCGTAGTCGTGTTATTGTACCCGAATGCGCGAATATATACAGCATTTACCTGTGTCTTGAGAAGCGCAAAATCGATATTATCCGTCTCCGAATTCAGTGCATCATTCCACTGGGAAATGTCCACAACAGTAAGACTGGCTGTTCCTGCGGAAGGAAGTGTAGAGGGAGTAGAAGCTGAATCTACTTGTGATTTATAGGCTCCGGCACAAATTCCAATCGTAACAAGCAATAGTAATATAGGGATGATTCTCTTCTTCATGGCGATCCTCTTTTAGCGTTTTTTCAGTAGCATCTACTACAATTTATGCATTTTAACACAAAAGCAGGCCGGAAATGTGAAAGAAAATGACTTGCGACAATTTTAGCCATTCACTTTTTCAATTTCTTCGCGTATGAAGGCGCTTTTTTCTCTCCCAAGAAAACGTAATATCCATCTTCCTCCCAGATTCGAACCCCGCCAAAAATGGCAATCATTTTGTTTTTGTACCATTCTTTTCGTTTGGTAACCATATACATTTTTCCGCCAATAGCCAGCCGATTAAATCCCTTTTCAATGAAAGCTTTGGCAACGGAAAAATCCGCATGGTAGGGCGGATTAGTCAAGATCTGTGTGAATTTGCTTTTCTCAACAGCTTCATACGCATTCCCGCAGGTAAGCGTGATTCCTTCCACTTGATTGGAGATAGCGTTTCTTTGTGCGATGCGGACGGCACACGGGTCGATATCCGTCATAAAGACGCGATCCGGCGGTATTTTTTTCGCTGCATAGATTCCGACAAGTCCATATCCACAGCCAAGATCCAGAAGAACGTCATCCTGCGTGAATTCCACGTGCGCAAGCATATGAAGGGTTCCCTTGTCCGCGCCATGTGGTGAGAAAAGAGATTCTTCAGACGAAAACTGTAGGGTTATCCCGTCGATCGTAACCGTGAATTCCTGAGGTCTTTGTGTCTTCTCCATTAGGTTACCTGTATCATCCTGCTCGACCATAGTACACTGCCATCGTTACTTATGGCGGCAAAATAGATCGTGTGTGTGCCAGATGATAATCTTCCATCGGGGATCGTATAGGAGAACCCACTATAGAGCGCATGGGAGAATAAATTGTCTCGATTAATGATCGCATTGACATCTTGTCTCTCTGACAGAGTCGTTGACCCAACCCACGAGAAATCATCGGCATAAATATCTACGCGCGAAACACCCGCGTGGCTTACCGTCCATCCAGATAGTGTGATGTCGCCATCAAAGGTCGTGCTATCTGTCTGTGTGTCAATATACAGAAGCGGATCCGGAATCACAATTGTGCGCGAGCTCCATTGTACTGAGCCATCATTTCCGATTGCTGCGGCATAAATCGTATGCTCACCCGGCGACATGCTGCTTGTGTCAATGGCATGGGAGAAGCCGCATAAATTCCCGTCTTCGTACTGACCCAGAGCATTCATCGCACAATTCACATCATCCCGCTCATATAGGTCTGCCGTAGATCCAGCCCACGTGAAATTGTCATAATAGAAATCGACTCGCGAAATGCCCGCATGACTCAGCGCCCACCCGCTAACCGTCAATTGGCTTCCTGCATATTGTTTTTCCTGAGGCAGATCAAGATACATCGCGGCATCTGGCCCAACTGAAATAGTGCGTGTTGTCCACTGCACACTCCCGTTGTTGCTGATGGCGGCAATATATAACGTGTGCGTGCCCGTGGTTAGTCTGGAAGCGTCAATGGTATAGGAGAATCCGGAATTTTGTCCGTTTTGGTATACATTCAGACTATTTACTGCTGTATTTACATCTTCACGCGAGTAGAAGGCATTTGTGGAACCCACCCATTTGAAATCATCCATATAGATATCTACACGCGACATGCCTGAACAGCTAAGTGCCCAGCCAGATACGGTAATATCTCCCGTATCGGTTACATCAGCAGATGGACTTTCAACACACATCTGAGTCGACGGCCCCACCGTAAATGTTCGAATAATCCACTCAACGGTCCCGTCTTTACCAATCGCAGCGACGAACAGCGTATGTACCCCTTCTGTTAGCGTCCCGTCAGAAATCGTATAGGAGAAGCCGCTGTATAATCCGTTCTTATAGCGACCCAGGCTGTTAATGGCAGCATTTACATCCGATCTCGCGTAGAAACTTGCCGTCGAACCAAGCCATGTCATATTGTCGATATAGAAGTCGACTCGTTCCATTCCCGCATGGTTGAGCGCCCATCCTGTGATGGATATATCTCCGAATTTTGTCTCTGATGAACTCGGATTGTCTAGGCAGGTTGCTGATTGTGGGCCAACCAGATAGCTATAATCTACCCACTTCACACTTCCCGTATTGGAGATAATGGCCATATGAAATACGTGCCAACCGGCAGTAAAGAGTGCCGAGTCTATTGTGCCCGAGAAGCTCCCGTTTACGATCGGCATTGACGAAACACTTACATAATTGTCTACATAGAAATCCACACGTGAGACAGTAGCCGAATCAGCTGGCGTTCCCGATATGGTAATGATTCCATTGCTGTCTGTAAATGAATATGTTCCGCCAGCGGCAATCATCTGATTGAGAAAGCTCTGCGTCTTTTCGCAGAATTCTCCCCAGCGCCCGGTATCTCGAATGGTAATCGGGCAGTTCTTTCCGAACGAACTGAACTGATTATGTTGGAATAAGTGATTGGTCACGGTATAAACGCCATGTCTATACAAAATATCCGCGGCAAGCCACTCGGCGTTGGCCATTGCCTGATCAAAATTCCCATCTCTGTTATCACAAATTTCAATGGCAATCGTGCTTGCATTTCCCTGTCCCTGACCCGTATCGCCTGCGTGCCAAGCCTTTTCAGATTCCGGAATAGACTGCCATGCCGATGAGCTATCCACACAGTAGTGCCAGCTAACCTCGCTATATTGTCCTGCGTCACGAAGATATAACGCATGCATGCGCGCATTTGCACCTGTTGACCAGTTGGATGTCTCATGAATCGTTACGCCGGTAAATGAACGAAGCATCTGCTGTGAACGGCAAAGCGAACCCGCAGGAGCAAGTAATTGGTTTACTGTGAACGCAGGAAACTTATCGAGGCTTGCGCCGTTCGCGCCGGCAGTTACATATGCAATGACATATGGCGGCGTGAAAATATACGACACAAATGCAAACCCGATACAAACAGCAAGTGCTCGTGTAAGAATACGGCGTGTTAATCCTTTACCTTTTCCCATAGCGCACCTCTTTCCATGGTGAATAAACTGAAAAGAGATCAGAGTTTCCCCTTCACAAATGCGGACATCTGGTCCTTAACCTGTGCAAGTCGCGAAAGAGCCGACTCTTTCGAAGCTCCATATATGCCAAAATAGATCTTGAGCTTCGGTTCTGTACCAGAAGGCCGAACACATGCCCAGTCGATGCCCTTTTCACCGCCCAAATGATAGAGTAAGACATCTGATCCGGGCAAAGCAATCTGCTCGGCGCAAATTTCTTCTCCGGAAAATATATATTTCTTGCTTGTCCTAAAATCAGAAATGGCGCTGACCGGAGTCCCAGCCAAGAGTGCTCTTCCCGAACCTACCGAGCGTGCAGACTCAAGTTCTTCGCGCAAAGTCTTCATTGCGCCTGCAATTCGCTCAACGCCTTCTTTCCCTTCCAGCGTGAAAGAGACGGCTTCTTCATAGCCATATCCGAATCTCTCGTAAAGATGTTCAAGACGATCAACAAGTGTCTCGCCCTTATCCTGCGATTGAGCTGCCATTCCAGCAATCAACATGGCCGACACCACGGCATCTTTGTCACGAACATTTACTCCCGCGAGATATCCGTAACTCTCTTCAAAGCCAAACTGAAAATGTTTGTCTCCCTCTTCGTCATCCATGCGAATACGCTCGCCAATGAATTTGAATCCGGTCAATACTTCTTGCAGCTCAACGCCATAGTATGCGCAGATTGGGCCGGCAAGCTTGCTCGATACAATTGTGGTAACGGCAAAGGAATTCTCTGGAAGGATTCCCATCGCTTTTTTGGAGGACAGTATATAATCGAGAAGCAATATCCCGACCTGGTTTCCCGTTAGCGGAACAAATACTTCCTCGTCATCTTTCTTTGTCCGAATCACGACGCCGATTCGATCACTGTCTGGGTCCGTGCCAATAACAATATTTGATCCGGTTTTCTTTGCCAGCTCGACACCAAGTGCGAGTGCTTTCGGATCTTCCGGATTCGGCACGGTAACTGTTGGGAAACTCCCGTCCGGTTTTTCCTGTTCTAAGACAATATGAATATTTGAAAATCCAACTCTTTTCAGGATTCTTCTCACTGGCTTATTTCCTGATCCGTGAATCGGCGTGTACACAATCGACATATCACGATTTCGATCAATCGCACCCTGATCAATTACCAGTTCTGAAAGCATCTCCGTGTACAATGCATCAAGATCTTCTCCGAATAGGGTAAGAAGTCCGCTGTCCTTTGCCTGTTTCATGGAATGGATCGGGATCAATCGAATATCTTGTACAGACTCCATTTGCGACAGAATCTCGTCTGCAGCTTCAAGCGTTACCTGTCCGCCATCATCTCCATATACCTTATATCCGTTATATTTGGCCGGGTTATGGCTCGCGGTAATCATAACGCCTGCAAATGCATGGAAGTAACGTACAGCATAGGACAAAAGCGGCACGGGGCGCAGCTCGTCCGACAGGTACACTCTTATACCAGCCGCTGTCAAAACACATGCCGCTTTCTGTGCAAATTCAAAAGAGAAATGTCTGGAATCAAAGGAGATTGCGACGCCCTGAGCCATAGCCTTTGGTCCTACATTCTGAATATACCGCGCAAGTCCTGCCGTCGCCTTTGCCACCGTATACACATTCATTCGATTCGTGCCTGCTCCGATGACACCACGCAAGCCGCCCGTTCCAAAAGCAAGGTCTCTGTAAAAACGTTCTTCGATTTCCTTTGCATTGCCTCGAAGGCCTTGTAATTCATTTCGAGTCGACTCGTCAAAAAACGGGTCCTCACTCCAGAGTTCATATCGTTTTTCGTATTGCTCCATTTTACCCTCCAACTATACATGCTAAATTAGATATATCCACACATACCCCTAACAGAAACCTCTCCAGAAGTACAGATCTTCTTTGATCCGTCCGAAAGTAATATTTCAAGATCTCCAAAAGATGTTATATCGATTGCCTTTCCGGTACAGTTCTTCTCCGAAATCACGCACACCTCTCTGCCAAGTGACACACAATTTGCACGAAAGGCTGGGATAAAGGCTTGCGGACAAGCCACAAAATCCGGATAGCGAGTGGCGATTTTCTTGAGTACGGCTGTGAGGACTTCTTCTCTTGATGAAGTAATCCCCTCCATCCGGAGCGACGTAGCCGTCTTCGTTATCTCATCAGGAAAAGTATCCTGCGAAATATTGATGCCACATCCGGAAATCGCATAAACGATGTCATTGTCTTCGATACTCGTCTCTGATAATATACCACAAAGCTTTTTACCATTTTCTAAAGAAACTATGTCATTTGGCCATTTGATACCCACATTTGCGCCAAAATCTTCTGTGAGTGCCTCCGAAACACACAACCCCATAAGTAGTGTCAGCATCGGAGCCATGGCCGTATTCATTTTGGGACGGAAAATTACGGAGAACCACAGGCCATCTTCCGTATCCGAAATCCATATTTTCCCGCGTCGCCCACGCCCCTCTTTTTGCCTTGCGGAAACATAGACGGACAGATCCTTTGCACCCGTGGCTCCGGCATTTTTCGCGACCAGATTCGTTGAGACTACTGACTGTAAAACGATCGGAGTAAATATCCCAAGAAGATCCGCGCGGCGAAGCGCAAGAAGAATTCTGTGCTCATAATCTCGATTTAGACGATAACCCCGATTTGTCACTGCCTCAATAGGATATCCTTCCTTACGGAGACTTGCGACCTTCTTCCAAACAGCCGCCCGTGAGCATCCCAGCTTATCAGCAAGCTCCTCGCCGCTGACAAATTCTGTGCCATATTCGCCAAGCAGTGCCACAAAAGACGCTTCCCACTTCTTCATTTGTCATTGGCCTTCCTTCTTCTTGACAGAACACAGACTATGACAAAAGAGATACATCCCATTCCCGAAATGACGTACCCCGTTATTTGCCCCGGTGTCTCAAATACAAGCTTGATCGTATGTTCTCCGCTTGTAAGCGGGACGCTGATCATTGCGTCCTGGAAAACCTCAATATCCGTTTCGATTCCATCAACATAGAGCGTCCAGCCAGCTTCATAGGGAATGCTTGTGAAAAGCAATTGGTCCTTGGTACAAGATACTTTTGCTGTCACATATCCATCTTCTACATACAAATCAGAAATGCCAGCTGTCGGAGCCGCCTCGCTTAACTGCGCTTCAAATAAATCCGCATCACAGTAATAGAAACATGGGTCCATAATCGAAAGAGTATCCGCGTCTGCACGAAGCTCAACACTTACATCATCGCCAACATCATATTTGCCGAGCGAAAAAATCTCTGTGTAGTGCGAACTATCAATTGCACAGAAGAATTCTCCGTCAACATATACATCATAATCATCATTTTCTCCGACAGCAGGGATCGAAAAATAGAGCATATCATCAGAAGTCACGTGGATACTGTACGTAAGCGCAATCTCTTCCGTACTATTGATCCGAAGGTACGTGGTCTGGTATTGATCATTTACACCTACGGGCTCTTCTCCAAGCGGATCCTTGTCTTCAACAGATTCATCTGATGTGGCATCCGTCGAATCCTTCGTCGATGCTGAGTCATCCGTATCTCTTTCTGACGGAGTTTCTTCTCGTAGTATTCCATTATAGACCGAAGCGGCAGAGGATTCCGCTTCATAGTAGACGGGTTTCTCAAAGGCATCCGCTCCGAAAAAAGAAGCGAGAAAATCATTTTGGAATGCGAATGGATCTTTATCCTCTGGATGAGTCTCAAGCGAATAGAAATCAAAATCGTTCGCATCCGGTTCGACAAGATACATGATGGGAAGTGCCGAATCGTTTACAGCTACGACATAGTCGCCATTCTCACTTGTGTCAAGTATCTCGTAACTCGTATCTACCTTCGAACTTGAAAGCAAATATCTGACCCCCAAAATAGAATCCGTAACAATCGATGGGTACAGATAGTCAAGCGCCGCATAATTATAATTTGCCGCCATCCCAAATTGCTTCAAAAAACGATTAACCGAATGGTTTGCACAGGAATTAAATGTCGAGATCGCATGGTAATCCAAATAGAGTCCCGCATTCATCTGGAAAATCAAAGTGGATAATTGACCGTTTGCTTCCATACGATAGAAAGCGACCTGATTCTGATCAGCATTGTCCTTTGCATCCGCGACCAAATCATCCAGCTGCGTAATGGTGTCTGAAATCGTGTCTTCATCAATCGTTCCACCTAATGCATCATTTCTCACATACATAGGATTAATGAAAACCATCTCAACAAAAATCACCGCCGCAAGAATCACGGGAATGAGTTTCCCCATGTTTCGAAATGCATTGGGGAAATGCGTGAGCGTTCGCAAATATAACAGAAGTAACTCGGCAAAAAGAAAGAGAATAATTATATAGAAACGATCGCCTTCTTCGTTCAGGTCCCCAAAACGCTGCACAAAAAAAAGCGTCGAGAGAAACACCAAGCCAATGACGACAAAACTCTTTTTGCTTATAGACCTTAAATGAAGATACGATGCATACGCCGTGCAGAGAAAAATTGCAATCAGAAGAAATGAATATCGATACAAAAACCAGTTTGGTTTGTCAAAAAGTTGCCAAGCCAGATCAAGATATGGAAAATTGAAGCTCACTAACATAAAAATAATGGAGGCGCCAACAACCGTTTTATGTCTTCGGGAAAAATCCGGATTAACAAAAAACAAAGCAACCAAAAGAAGAATAGCGGTTCCGCAAAAAACGAGAGGCGTATTTGAAGATAATTCATCAAACGAGCCCAAGAAGAAATTATTCAGGAATGTAAGCCACGAAAAATTGGAATCCAAGCTTTGCGAATAGAGCCTTGAATCAGAATTGGCAAGAATATCGATCCCGCTCGGAAGAAGAACCGCCGCTGTCATGGCGGCTGAAATGAGTGCGCAGCCTATATACTGAAATGCAATTTTGATCCCTTTTTTCCGCTCTTCCGGATCTCTCTTTTTCTCGCCGAAATAGCGCGCAAGTAAATACAGAAACGAGAAAATTCCAACCATGTATGCGATGTAGAAATTCGAAATAAACAGCCAGAAAAGCACAAGGATTACCTTCCATGCATTTCTTTGATTGTGCAGGAATTTCTCCGCAAAATAGATGACGAGCGGAAGAAGCATAAACCCATCCATCCAGCTGATGATCATCATAAATACAATGGCGTATGTGGAAAATGAGTACAGCATACCAAACAGTATTGATATCGGCGCACTACTTTTAAAGAATGACCGCAGAAAAAGCGTCATAAACGCGCCGGCAAGAGACAATTTTAGCAGCATAATAAGCAAGACGGCCTCCGAAATACGAGAAGCCGGAAACAAGAGGACCAGAATATTAAACGGGCTTGACAGATAGTAAGCAAAAAAACCACTTGTGCTCTTCCCCATCCCTATGAGAAAGGAATAGTCCAGACTCCGACCGGACAGAAGCTGGTGCTTAAAAGCAACCAGATCCGGCGCAAATTGCGCGGCAAGATCGGACACAAGTATCGACTGAGAGCCAAAAGGAGAAAGACCCAGAACTGCAAAAAGGACCCCAAGTGACGCTGCCGTAAAGAAAAAACTGATGATCGGAGCAAAATTCATCTTTCTTGCAGACCGGTGCTTATCATCTAAAGATTTTCGTTCAATCATTTCGGTCTCCTTCATGAAAACAGCATGTTCTTTGGCGGAAGCAAGAACTACTCGACAATGACAGTTACTTTCTTCATGACTTGCTCGATTTTCGGTCGATCCTGACTTCCCGTAGGCGTACTTGCAATCTCATCAACTACGTCGATGCCCTCGATTACTTTTCCAAAAGCAGCATATTGCCCGTCAAGGTGAGGCGAATCCTGATGCATGAGAAAAAACTGGCTTCCGGCCGAATTTGGCATCATGGAACGGGCCATAGAAAGTACGCCTCTGGTGTGGTGAATTGGATTACTCACCCCATTTGCGGAGAACTCGCCTTTTATCTGGTAGCCAGGGCCGCCCGTACCCGTTTTCTGAGGGCAACCGCCCTGTATCATAAATCCGGGAATCACCCTGTGAAAAATCAGTCCATCATAATAACCCTTCTGAATCAGGGCGATGAAGTTTGCTACGCTAATCGGTGCAACATCTTCGTACAGTTCGGCTCTGATGATCCCGCCGTTTTCCATTTCAATCGTTACAATTGGATGTGTCATTTTTCGTTTGCCTGCAAATCAAGCGATCTGTTTCCCTTCGCAGGCTTCCTCCTCTTTCATTTATTATACTGACTTATGCTCGTGCAAAATGCCATTTCTGACATTCCACAATTTATCTGAAAGATCCACATAATAGGTCTGCGGATTTTCGAACCGCTTAACAGATTCCCACAATGACTCGACTTCAGTGGCACAGTACGCACGCATCTCCTCAATGCTTGGATTCTCATATACGCATTTCCCACCCACAAAAATGGGGACAAGCAATTTCCGAACAAAATAATGCGATATGACTTTTCTTTTCCAAGTCTGTAAAGGATCGAAAAGTTCATATGGCTCTTCCTCGTTGATCTCTTCGCCAAAAATCGTAATCAAATCCGCCATTGCTTTCCCCGTCTTTTTGTCATAGAAGCGAAATACATCTTTACTGCAAGGTGTTGTAACCTTGCCAACGTTTTCTGAAATCTTCATTTTGGGAACGATCTCACCATCTTTCTCAATCGCACAGAGCTTATATACGCCCCCAAACACAGGCTCTGCCCTTGATGTGATAAGCCTTTCACCTACCCCAAAAGAATCAATGCACGCCCCTTGCAGAATCAGATCGCGGATCAAATATTCATCCAGTGCGTTACTGGCCGTGATCTTACAGTCCGTAAGACCTGCCTCGTCAAGAATTTTCCTTGCCTCTTGCGTCAGATATGTCAGGTCCCCGCTATCAATCCGTATTCCCAAAAGCCGCTCTCCAAGCGGCTCCAGCACTTCGTGCGCAACACGAATTGCATTGGGAAGCCCCGACTTGAGTACATTATACGTATCTATCAGGAGAATGGTCTTCTTCGGATAGGAAAGCGCATATGCCTTGAAAGCGTCAAATTCTGTGTCAAATAGTTGCACCCAACTGTGCGCCATGGTTCCGGAAAGCGGAATGCCAAACTGCTGTCCGCATATCGTACAAGATGTTCCTGCCGCGCCGGCAATATATGCCGCACGGGCGCCCAAAACAGAGGCATCGTATCCCTGCGCGCGCCTCGCACCAAATTCCATAACCGCTCGACCTTTCGCTGAACGAACGATGCGTGCTGTCTTAGTCGCAATCAGACTTTGGTGATTAATCGTGACAAGCAGCATTGTCTCGATCATCTGTGCCTGAATAATTGGGCCTCTAACCTTAACAAGCGGTTCACCGGGGAAAACCGGGGTTCCTTCCGGAATAGCCCAAACATCGCACGAGAAAGAAAAACGAGAAAGATACGTCAGAAAGCGTTCATCAAACGAGCTCGTTGACCGAAGGAATGCAATATCCTCATCCGTAAAATGAAGATTCTTCAGATAGTCGACAATCTGCTCGACCCCCGCCATAATCGCATATCCACCTTGCTCGGGAACCTGCCGAAAAAATAAATCAAAATACGCAATTCTATCTACAAGATCCTGATCAAGGTATCCCTTGCCCATTGTAAGCTCGTAAAAGTCCGTAAGCATACTCATATTTGTTCGACTCGTCCAATTCACATCCATTTGTAGTACTCCTTTCAGAAAATGCCCCTCTTCTTAACATATATTCGGTTCGTAATACACAAAAGGGAAATCCCTCACCAACTATGTGGCATTCACATATGCCGTCTGATCAGGATACTGCGTCACAATCACCGAGGTTCCCGTTACAGACAGAACGGAGCAACCATCTTTGGAAATAATGTTATGTGTAGACAACTGATCCATCCATAGCCTTGTAGTCATTATTTCCGAATTGCCGGAATTATATACATCTCCCACCTGATATTCATTCATCCACTGGTAGGCAGGCGTTGGCCAGAGACAGTACTTCGGAGAAATCAACTGGTAGACTTCTTGGGCGACACCGGCCTGCCCATGGTGCGCCATCTGGACAATATCCGTATTTAGACCCTCGCCGTAAGTCTGCGCGAGAAGATCACCGCCCTCGGCACCAAGATCCCCGAGGAAAAGTACCTTCTCCTCGGCTGTCCCAATTCGATAGACAACACTTTGATTATTAACATAATTTGTTGTCTCTGTTGGGTCTCCCGTTTGTAATACCTCGATTGACAAATTCCCCACCGTAATCACCATGCCCGTAGTCACGGACTCGAACAGATCGGGAACAGTCGCAATATATTCATTAAACAACTTCACGTTATCAGCAAATTCCGGCTCATAGGTTCGTGCCGAATCATAGTCAAGCAAGGTCCCGTAAATTTTGTCAATCGTAATGTCAGAATGCATTGCCTGCATATTTTCAAGCGCCGTCACATGGTCAATGTGCGGATGTGTCACGAGCCATGCATCAACATGTCCTCCGAATTTGGCAAGTATCTCATATAACCGGTCCGTTGATTGTATTACGCCGCCGTCAACTACAATGACACGGTTATCCTTCGTAACAATCACATACCCCATCGACTGGATATCCGATTCGCTCGGAAGCTGAATCAATGTATAGTCAGGAATATCAACCGAGAGTATTTCAGCAGCAGGGGTCTCGACGACAGAAGCCTTGCTTGCATGGTTTCCCCATGCATATCCAGAGAAGAAAAACAGCGCGCATGAAAAGACAAGTAACGCAGCGACTCTTATTGTATGACGCTTCCTTGTGAGATTACGATTGCCCTGTGCCTCAAGTTGATTCGAATCAACTGCTTCGCCTATCATGTGAACCCCCTATACGATCCTTTTCATTTGCTATAACGATATCTATAATCGTTTCGCGAGTCAAGAATGTCAAAATGTTTATGCTTCTATAATACCGATTCAAATGGATCCTCTTGATAAAAGACCCTCTCAAGTGTTAACCCTTTTGCAGGCATTGTCTTTCCAGCATTTCTTCGGCTACGTGTCAGAAAGAGTTCAGAGATATCCTCTGGAAGGAGCTTGTTTTGCCCGGCATATAGAATCGTTCCTGCCATAATTCTCACCATATTATACAGAAAAGATTTGCCATTTACGCGTATTTCGATCAGGTTAGTGTCTATGCAGTTGTTCACGCAAACAGATCGTATTTCTCTGATTGGGTTACTATCCAGGCCTGCCTTTGCGCAAAATGCAGAGAAGTCGTGTTCGCCCTCGAATATTGCCGCCGCTCTCTTCATCCGATCAATATCCAAATAGCCGGGGACATGCGCGACAAATCTGCGATCAATCGCAGGTCTTGTCGGCGAGTTGCAAATGCGATAGACATATTCTTTTCCACCAGATCCAAATCTTGCATGAAACTGTTTTGTGACTTCAGCCGCTCTTCGCACCGAAACATCCTCCGGAAGAAGCGCGTTCAGTGCAAGGGGAATCTTATCCTGTAAAATACGAAAGGGGACGTCCACATGCGAGACATGTCCCTTGGCGTGCACTCCAGAATCCGTCCGGCTGCATCCATAAAGTGTTAATGGACGACCATATACTTTCTCAAGAGCTTTTTCCAGAACACCCTGAATCGACCTTCCGTTATTTTGCCTCTGAAAGCCGACAAAATCCGTCCCGTCATATTCGGTCATAAGTGCCACTCGTATCGGACAGTCGCTGTTTTCCAAATTATCCTTGCCTTTCCGAAAATCAGCCCGGCATAGCATCATCCATACAAGATTTTCCCATCATTGCAGCACCGACAATGCCGGCATCATTACCCATTTCCGCCAGACGAATCTCTGTTTTTCGTACTCCTGGGCCAAAATATGGTTTACTAAGTGTCTTCTCGCGAAGTGGTATCAGAAGAGGATCGCCCTCATTGCACACGCCGCCGCCAATGACCAGAATCTCTGGCATAAATGCGTTAATTACGTTTGCAAGCCCATCCGAAAGATATTCTAGATACATTTCAACCAATTCTGCGCCCACTTTGTCTCCGAGACGCATAGCGTCAAATGCGATTTTCGCATTAACCTTCCCATCTCTTGCGGCAATTAATTCGTTCATCTTTGTCTCCGGATGAGCAGCAGCGGCTTCTCTTGTCATACGAATCAGAGCCGTTGCCGATCCATAGGCTTCAAAACAACCCTTCCGACCGCAAGTACAAGGCTCTCCGCCCGCCACAAGAACGGTGTGTCCAAATTCGGAGCCCGCTTGATTGAATCCAGAATAGATTCGACGGTTAATAATAACGCCGCACCCTATGCCTGTGCCAAGCGTAATCGTAACAGAATCAGCTACACCTTTTGCGGCGCCGGCAACGCTTTCAGCCATAGCAGCGCAATTCGCATCATTATCAATATAGACCGGAAGGTCAATCTTCTTGCGGATCATTGACCTCATGGGTGTCATATTAAAGGGTAAATTATTCGAATACACAAGATAACCTGTCTTATTATCCGGCGTTCCAGGAGATCCGATTCCAATCGCTTCAATATCTAGCTGTGAAAGTCCCGCCTCAGCGATGACTTCAATCGCGAGATGACCCATATCACTTACGATATCTTCCATCCCTCTTTCGGCATTTGTCTTCACACTTTTCTTGTTCAGAATCTCTCCAAATTCATTTACAATACCCGCCTTGATGTTTGTTCCACCCAAATCTATGCCGACAAAATACTTCATATGACACTCTCCGCGCTCTTTATATTGTCACGCCGCAAAAGATTAACTCAAATACGACAATACTATGCTAGAACCAAATTTGATTTTATCTTATTTTTACATATAAATCCAGAAGAATTAGCGCAATCGCTAGGAAAGAAAGGAAGAGAAGCCAGAAGATATCGCTTTTTGTAATTCGCAAGATGCGGAGTTTGGTTCTTCCCTCACCGCCCCGATAGCACCTGGCGTCCATTGCAACAGCAAGCTCCTCCGCACGTTTAAAGGCGCTGACAAATAGTGGAACCAAAACAGAGACATATCCTTTCGCCCGCGCAAATAGATTGCCTGTATCATACTCAGCCCCTCTTGCAGCCTGCGCCTTCATGATCTTATCCGTCTCTTCCACAAGTGTCGGCACAAATCGCAGTGCAATGGACATCATCATTGCCATCTCGTGAACCGGGATATGAATCTTCTTGAGCGGCCCGAAAAGACTTTCAAGAGAATCCGCCATAAGCAGAGGCGTTGTGGTTAACGTCAGAAGTATACTGGTTCCCACGACAAGCAAAAGCAGCCGAAGAGTCATCAGGATGGCCGTTTTTATGCCTTCATCGGTTATTCTGATAAACGAAAACGCAAAAAGGATATTTCCCGTCCGTATTGTAAGTGCATTTAAGACGAGTATAAAAAACAGCAGGAAAAGAATCGGCCGAATCGTGCCCAGAATGACACGAGGCGGGACCGAGGATAAAATCGCAAGAAAAGTCACAACGGCAATCGTCGCGAACAGCGCCGGCGCTGTTGACAGAATAAATATTGCAATCATATAAAGCGCGCAAAGAAAAATCTTGACTCTCGGATCTAGGCGATGGAGAACCGAGTCACCCTGATAGTAGCGACCGATCGTGATATCTTTAATCATCGGCGTCACATCCTTTTTTCGATACATATCGCGAATATGCCGCTCGAATTAAGGACTCCGCAGCCTCGCTTACAGAGAAAATGCAGGTCTCAATTTCCGGGAATATTTTGCTGCATTCTTTCAGACACGATACCAACTCGACTTGCGCAATACCAAGAGAGCGAGCGTAATCATCCTGCGCAAAAAGCTCTTTCGGCGTCATCGGGCCATATGCATTGCCAGACTTAAGGACCAGAAGTCGATCCGCATATTTTGCTGCTTCATTCATATTATGAGAAACCAAAATAATGGTCTTCCCCATCTTCTTAAGTTGCAAAGCATATTCGAAGATTTCTCTTCGTCCCACCGGATCAAGTCCCGCAGCTGGTTCGTCAAGCACTAATACATCGGGGTTCATCGAAAGCACCCCCGCGAAGGCAACGCGTCTCTTTTGTCCTCCCGAAAGTTCGAACGGTGATCTTGCTAAAATCTCCTCATCAAGACCTACAAGCGAAATCGCCTCGTGCGTCCTTCGAGAAATCTCTTCAGGAGACATTCCCATCTTCGTCGGACCGAATGCAATATCTTTCTCCACCGTCTCCTCAAAGAGTTGATACTCAGGATACTGAAACAAAAGACCCACATGTCTTCTGATTTCTTTCACGTCACTATTTACACGCGTCGATAATCTTCTTCCGCCGTCTTCCAGCGTCAGAAAAACATCACCTTCCTGCGGTCGAAGCAAGCCATTCAGATGCGAAATCAATGTTGTTTTTCCTGAACCGCTATGACCGATAACCGCAAAAATTTCTCCCCTTTTAACAGAAAATGAGAGAGAAGAAATCGCTGACTTCTTACCTTTCTCATATGCGAAAGATAAATGATTCACTTCCAGAATTGTCTCGGCAGATGTCTCTTCCGGCAAATGAGAAGGCACTTGATTCTCAATCGGTACCTTTATCTCGCTCCAATTTGCCGCGGATAAAATACGAATCATTTCAGCAAGGGCTGTTTTTCGCGAAAACAACGTCTCGCGATTGATGCGAGCACCAATTCTCTCGGATACAGAGTATGCAAGCTCAGCATATACCGGAGCGACAAGACCGAGTCCTTGTATTTGCTCAACATGCGAAAATACTTCGCCTGGTGTACCATGAAGAGCGATTTTTCCTTTGCCTAACACATAGACATAGTCAGCCAAGCAGGCTTCTTCCATATCGTGGGTGATGTGAAGGACGGTCATTTCTCGCTCTTTAATCAGACGATCAACAACCGCAAGAAACTCATCTCGGCTAATCGGATCAAGCATGGATGTTGATTCATCGAGAATCAGAATCTTGGGCATCATAGCTAGAATGCCAGCAATCGCAAGTTTCTGCTTCTGACCACCAGAAAGCTGAGAAGGCTGCCTCTTCGCATAGTCAGATAAACCGACATACGCAAGCGCCTCGTCCACACGAATGCGAATTTCTGGAGAAAGAACACCCAGATTCTCCGGGCCAAAAGCCACATCCTCCTCAACAAGCGTCCCGACAATCTGATTGTCCGGGTTCTGGAAAACCATCCCGCAGGATTTGCGAATTTCCCAGAAATCCTCTTCTGACATCGTGTCTTTCCCCAAAACCATGATTGAGCCCGCATCGGGTGTCTCAAGCACATCAATGAGCCTCGCCATAGTCGATTTCCCAGAACCATTTCGTCCAAGAAGCGCAACATGCTTGCCGTGAACGAGTTCTATGGATATATCATCCAGAGCCCGAACAGGAAGCGATTCCGAATGAGCATAGGAAAAAGAGACGTTCTTTGCAACTACATCTCTTCTCTCATCAACAGAATGCTGATCCGGATTCATTTCGCTCATATACATGTACTCCTAAAAGAAAAGGGCGCGGTATACATGCGCACACCGTTACCCTTTTCGTTCAAATTCCATAAATTGGAAATGCGATAATCAAACGAACTCTAAACGAGCCATTTCTGATGCATCGCCTCTTCTTGCGCCAAGCTTGATGATGCGAGTGTAGCCACCCGTTCTCCCCACATACTTCGGTGCAATTTCATTAAAAAGAAAGTTGACTGGATTCACGGTATTTCTATCAGCGTCATGACTCTTTCTGAGCCAGTAAGCCATATTTCTTCTTGCCGCAAGACGGGAAGAAGCATCAACCTGAACCATCTTCTTTTTAATTTCGCGATCCACAACATCATACTCCGCGCCGTTTTTGGATTTTTTCGAAACAAGAACTTTCTTGCCCTTCGCGTCAAGTTTCGCAGACGAGTATGTAACTTCTTTTGAAGTGAAGTTCTCTCTTTCGCGAATCGCTTTCGTGACAAGCTTCTCAGCAATCTTGCTAACTTCCTTGGCACGAGCAACGGTTGTGACAATGTGACCGTTCAGGATAAGAGCTGTCGTCAGCCCTCTTAAAATGGCCGCGCGCTGATCCGTAGCGCGTCCAAGTTTTCTGTTTGCTGGCATGGATGTAACCTCCTATACGTTACTAAAATGCCCCGAGAGAATACGAATTAGTCCTCGCTAGCTGCAAGTGATAATCCCATATCCTCGAGTTTATTAATGACTTCATCAAGTGATTTCTTGCCTAGGTTTCTGACCTTCATCATTTCGTCCTCAGAACGTTCAACAAGATCACCTACATTGTTAATTCCGGCTCTCTTCAGACAATTATATGTCCTTACTGAGAAATCCAGATCTTCGATGGCTGTATCCAGCTTGGAATTCTTATGCCCAAGGTCTTCGGCGTCTCTGAAACTTGGTCCTGTGTTCTTATCTGTAAGTGCAATAAACAATCCCAGATGTTCACATAGAATCGCAGCAGAGCCGGAAAGAGCCTCATTGACATCAATTGTAGAATCCGTCCATACTTCAAGCGTAAGGCTATCAAAATCCGTACGCTCTCCGACACGGGTATTCGTAATTGTGTAGTTCGCCTTCTTCACTGGAGTAAAGATTGAATCAACGGCAATGACACCGATCGGATGTGAAGCACTCTTATTGCGATCCGCAGAAGAATAACCACGTCCTTTACTGATAGTAAGTTCGATGAATAGACGTCCGACTCCGTTAAGCGTTGCTATCACATGATCCGGATTCATTATTTCAACTTCTTCATCATGAACGATGTCGCCGGCAGTAACATCCCCGGTACGACCTTCATCCGTGCTGATGTATACAGTCTTCGGGCCGTCAACATGAAGTTTGGCGCGAATCCCCTTCACATTCAGAATGATTTCCGTCATATCCTCAACCACGCAATCAATAGTGGCAAATTCGTGCTGAACACCTTCGACACGAATGGCCGTTACAGCTGCCCCGGTAAGAGATGAAAGAAGAACTCGACGAAGGGAATTTCCCAGCGTTGTTCCGTATCCACGCTCAAGCGGTGCAATCACAAATTTGCCATAAGAGCCATTATCGTTCAACTCAACACACTCAATGACAGGCTTCATTATTTCAATCATTATTTTCCTCCTTGCGCAACGAAACGCACATGGTTACAGCCTATTATTTCGAGTACAACTCAACAATCAAGGTTTCCTTGACCTCAATATCAACATCTTCACGCGACGGTAATACGATGACCTTGCCCGTTAGCGTCTCTTCGTTGAATGTAAGCCATGCCGGAGTCGGCCGTGTGTTGCTAAGATTTGTGAATTTTGTTGATTTGCGGCTTGACTCGCGGACAGCAATCTCATCACCAGCCTTGATCAGAATGGAAGGAATATCTGCTTTCTTACCATTCAATGTGAAGTGACCATGTGTAACAAGTTGACGTGCCTCGGCACGAGAAGCAGCAAAACCCATTCTGTAGACGACGTTATCCATACGAAGCTCAAGTAGTTGAAGCAGGTTATCACCTGTCTTCCCCTTCATATGATCCGCACGATCAAAAGTGGCGCGGAACTGACCTTCAAGAATTCCGTAAAAACGCTTTGTCTTCTGCTTCTCGCGAAGCTGAACACCATACTCTGACATTTTTTTTCTTCCCTGACCATGCTGTCCCGGTGCAAAACTACGTCTTGCAAGAGCACATTTTGAGGAATAACATCTCTGACCCTTAAGAAAAAGCTTATCGCCCTCTCTACGGCAAAGGCGGCAGGATGCATCTGTATATCTAGCCATTCTCTATACCTCCGTAATCAGACTCTTCTTCTCTTAGGCGGCCTGCAACCATTGTGAGGGATCGGGGTAACGTCCTTAATCATCGTAACATCAAGTCCAGCTGTCTGAAGTGCACGGATTGCAGATTCACGACCTGCTCCCGGACCTTTAACAAAGACTTCCACTGTACGCATGCCATGATCGACAGCTTTCTTCGCAGCATCTTCTGCAGCCATCTGTCCAGCAAACGCTGTGCCTTTACGAGAACCCTTCATGCCCATTTCACCGGCTGACGCCCAAGAAACAGCATTACCAAGAGGATCAGTAATTGTAACAATCGTGTTATTGAAAGTCGAATGAATATGCGCGTGACCGCGATCAATATTCTTGCGCTCTCTCTTCTTCGGTCTTGCGACCGCTTTCTTTGTTGCCTTAGCCATGGTAATCCTCCTTACTTCTTCTTGCCAGCGATCGTACGCTTCGGTCCCTTACGGGTACGGGCGTTCGTCTTTGTGCGCTGACCACGAACAGGAAGTCCCATTCTATGACGGCGACCGCGGTAGCAGCCAATTTCTGTCAAACGCTTGATGTTGAGTGCGATTTCTCTTCTCAAGTCACCTTCTACGTTATAGTTGTTTTCGATCTGATCACGAATCTTCGCAACCTCATCTTCTGTGAGATCCTTTACGCGAGTATCTGGATTGATCGAGGAATCAGTAAGAATACGTGTAGAAATCATCTGTCCAATGCCAAATATATACGTAAGAGCAACTTCTACTCTCTTGTCATTGGGTAGATCTACACCGGCAATACGCGCCATCTGATGCACCTCCGTGATTGTTTATTGATTCTTTGTTCTGTTATCTATATAACACGCGGTGCAAAGAACTTCAGTTGTTAGCCGAAGCAGCCGCCCTCGCAAAAGTGCGTGTAATATCCTTGTTCGATTACACCAAAATACCGGACAGAAATGACAAACTGTCCGGAGGCGGTGATTCTTCTTAGCCCTGTTTCTGCTTATGCTTAGGATCCGCACAAATCACCATAACGTGACCCTTACGGCGGATTACTTTGCACTTCTCGCACATGGGCTTGACTGACGGTCTGACCTTCATAATACCTACCTCCTGTTAATGTTTCGACACAAATCGAAACCGACGCCTGAAGGCGTACGCTATAATATAATAACAAAAACCGAATGCAAATCAAGGGGTTTTCGCATATTAACCTGATTATTTTTGAAAATTACTTGGCTCGCCATGTAATTCGACCTCTGGAGAGGTCATATGGCGACAGTTCAAGCGTAACTCTGTCTCCAGGAAGAATCTTTATGTAGTTCTGACGAAGCTTGCCGGAAATGTGTGCTAGTACTTCATGACCGTTCTCAACGAGCCTAACCTTGAACATTGCGTTTGGTAACGCGTCATTTACAATCCCTTCAACTTCAATAACATCTTCTTTAGCCATTTCATTCTCCTTCTTTCGTGTCACCTATTCTGTGACTGTCAATGAGCCGCTCTATCTCTTTTCTAATCTTCGCATTTTGCTGATCTTCCGGCAACGTGCGAAGGGCAAAAAACCATTGCACAGGACAATCCATACGACATAATGCCCGAAGGTGTTTCCTTCTCTTCTTCTTCGGGCGAGAAAGGGGTTTCTTGTCTCCGTCTACAAGAAAGCAGAAGCTTTCCATTTCCGACGCAACCAGATAAACATGTCCCGCATCGTGTCCACATCTGGACTTCACAAGAGTACCCGTCACAAGTCCACAATCCTTCATTGCGTCAAACAAAGTATGCTCAGTCATAAGTATCGTCACCCGTTTGCCTTCGTGAGTATCACAGGTCCATTGGGTGTAATGGCAATTGTATTCTCGTAATGCGAAGAATATTTTCTATCTCGCGACACAATTGTCCATTCATCATCAAGCATCGCAACCTCACGTGTGCCCATATTTATCATCGGCTCGACAGCAATGACAAGTCCATCCACGAGGCGAAGTCCGTGTCCGGCTTTGCCATAATTCGGGACATCGGGATCCTCGTGCAAATTTCGCCCAATGCCATGACCTGTCAGCTCGCGAACAACCCCATAACCATATGACGTAGCATGTGCTTCAATGGCGGAAGATATATCGCCCAGACGGTTTCCGATGATTGCTTTTTCGAAACCGATCCAGAAACATTCTTCCGTTACTCGAATGAGCTGCTCGGCCTCGGGGGAAATCTTTCCGACAGCATAGGTGCGCGCGGCATCACCATGAAATCCATCAACCACCGCACCGGCATCCACACTAATAATGTCACCTTCCTTCAGGATTCTTGTCTTGCTGGGAATGCCGTGAACCACTTCACAATTGATCGACGTGCAAATTGCCGCAGGAAATGGCGGGTCACCATACTTATAAAATGAAGGAAGTGCATGATTCTCTTTGATAACTTCCCATGCCCTTTGATCAAGATCATAGGTTGAAATGCCCGGTCTGATCATTTCTTGTAATGCATCAAACATAAGCGCCACCACGCGCCCAGCACTTTGCATCTTTTTGATTTCTTCCGGAGACTTTAGCGAGATCATTATAGTCCTTCTTTCTATCGTTCGTATTCATTTCAAATATTATGTTCAGACAAGCTTTCTTTGAGAAAGGCCTTTACGTATTTCTTCAAGGGCAAGCTTGGATGAGACTTCATTACTTGCTTCAAGAATCAAGCCTCGCTGCAGATAATAATCAGAAAGGGGCTGGGTCTTCTCATAATACGTCTGCAGTCGGCTTAGTACAGTTTCCGGCTTGTCATCATCCCGCTGTATAACCGATCCGCCACACTCGTCACAGACTCCTGCAACCTTTGTCGGCTTGAAATCCGTATTGTACCCAGCTCCGCAAGAAGAGCAGACCCGACGAGAGGATACGCGTGACTTGATTTCTTCGTCAGAAATCGCAATGCTGATCACAACATCCACTTTCGTTTCGAGCTTTGCGAGAGCCTTGTCAAGCTCCTCTGCCTGGAAAATCGTACGCGGAAACCCGTCAAGCATAAAACCGCTCTTGCAATCAGCCTGAGAAATCCGATCGAACAGCATTGAGATCGTAAGCGAATCCGGGACAAGAAGACCTTGGTCTATATAACTTTTTGCCTCGACACCAAGCGGCGTATTGTTCTTGATATTCGCGCGGAATATGTCGCCCGTCGAAATGTGTGCAACACCGTACTCTTTTGTGAGCTGCGCTGCAATTGTGCCTTTGCCGGAACCCGGAGCTCCAAGTAAAATCAATCTCATTTCAAAACACCTTTCACAGATTTATGTTTTCTGCGAATCCGACAAGTTGTATGTCGGCCCTTTCTGTCAGAAGTACTGCATTCATTTATACTCATACAGCCTCACACCGGAAACAATCGTCTCCGAAGCGAGGCTATCTGAAGTAATCCGTATTCAAAAAAACATATTCAATACAAAGAATCCCCTGTGATTTGCAGCTATACAAATCAATTCTACGCTAATCAATCGAGGAATCCCTTATAATGATGTGTTACCATCTGAGATTCGATCTGCTTCACAAGGTCATTTGCAACACCTGTAAGAATCAGAATTGATGTACCGACAAAGAGTAGGTTTTGTGCTTCACTCACCTGGGTCATCTTTACAAGTAATTGCCCAAACAACGTCGGAATCAATACGACAGATGACAGGAAGAGTGCATCCGCCCAGTTGAGTCTTCCGACAGTACGAGCAATATAATCCGAGGTCGGACGACCGGGACGAACGCCGGGAATAAATCCGCCGTTCTTCTGAAGGTTATTTGATATCTCAATCGGGTTGAACTGAATGAGCGAATAGAAGAACGTAAATCCGACAATCAGCAGGAAATCCACTAGATAATATACTGGACTTGATGTGAAATTGCTAAACCACGTTACAACTGGATTTGTACTACCAGAGAAGAAAATCGTCACAATTGTTGATGGCAATGACACCATGGACATTGCGAAGATAACAGGCATAACACCCGACTGATTGACCTTAATTGGGATATACGTGTTCTGTCCGCCATATGTCTTTCTGCCAACAACCTTCTTTGAATACTGAACCGTTATTCTTCGTTCCGCATTCTGGATGAAAAGCACATACAACAAAATGGCCAGTGCAATAGCAACAATTAGGACAAAGAAGAAAACGCCAGCTGATATTCCAAGGAAGGCAGACTCTATCTTGCCAGAAATGTTAAGCGAAACATCGTAAAGTGATTTCGCCATATTTGGCAGTCGCGTAACGATACCAGCAAAAATCAGAAGCGATATACCGTTTCCGATTCCATATGTGTTTATCTGTTCGCCAAGCCACATGATAAAGCCGGTACCAGCAGTAAAGGTTGCAATCGTCAGAATAGCGCCGATTACTGAAGGGATATTGGATGTAAGCGCTGATCTTGTTGCATAACAGAAACCGCTAGCTTGCACGAGTGCCAAACCGATTGTCGTAAAACGAACAATCTGCTGAATCTTCTTGCGGCCGACTTCGCCTTCCTTCTGTAACCGTTCAAGAGACGGAATTGCAACAGTCAGAAGCTGAATGATAATCGAAGAGTTAACGTATGGCGTAATACCCATAGAAAAGATTGTCGCTGAGTATAAGCCGCCAGCAGACAGGATATCCATGAGTCGTCCGATCTGACCCCATTGGTTTTGAACAATACTCGAAAATTCCGTTCTATCCATTGCGGGGGACGGGACTAATCCGCCAATCATATAGATAATTAATATGCCAAACGTGAAGAAGATCTTTTTGCGAAGATCTGGTACACGAAACGCATTGACCAAGGTATCAAATATACCCTTCATGATCACACCTCCAGGACCGAGCCACCAGCTTTTTCAATTTTAGCTTTTGCGGAGGCTGTAAAGGCAGTAGCCTGTACAGTCAGCTTCTTGGTAAGGTCACCGTTTCCAAGGATCTTAATTCCATCGTTCACCTTCGGAATGGAGAGAATCCCAGCATTTGCGAGAATTTCAGCATTCACAGTTGCACCGTCATCGAATTTCTCAAGGTCAGAGACATTGATTTCAATGAAAGCTTTTGCAAATCTCTTGTTGTTAAATCCACGTTTGGGCAAACGTCTGTAGAGCGGCATTTGTCCGCCTTCAAACCCGGGGCGAACGCCACCGCCTGAACGCGAATTCTGACCTTTGTGTCCGCGTCCAGATGTCTTACCGTTACCGCTGCCAACGCCGCGGCCTTTGCGGAATGCCTTCGCATCTCCGCTGGAAGTCAATTCGTTGAGTTTCATATTTCTACCTACCTCCATCAGACTTCTTCGCAAGTGACCAGATGCGCAACTTTACGAATCATGCCGCGAACTGGAAGGGAATCCTTCTGAATAACGGACTGCCCGATCTTATGAAGACCGAGAGCCGCGATTGTCGCGCAGTGATTCTTATTGGCACTGTTGGTGCTTTTCACGAGAGTAATTTTCAAATCAGCCATGAAGATGCACCTCCTATCAAAGTATTTCTTCAACGGACTTGCCACGAAGACGAGCAACCTCTTCAAGAGATTTCAAGTTTTTTAGGCCTTCCATTGTGGCGTTAACCATGTTGTTCGGATTGTTCGTTCCAAGGGATTTTGTTCGGATGTCACGAATGCCCGCCATCTCGCATACTGCGCGCACAGGACCGCCGGCAATAACACCGGTACCTTCTTTGGCAGGTTTCATAACGATCTTCCCGGCGCCAAAGACACCAAGTATTTCGTGAGGAATGGTTGAACCGTGAATCGGTACGCTGATAAGGTTCTTCTTCGCATCCTCAATTCCCTTGCGAATAGCATCGGGAATCTCAGCCGCTTTTCCAATACCTTTTCCAACATGTCCATTCTCATCGCCAACGATAACAAGAGCTGCAAAGCGGAAATTACGACCGCCTTTAACGGTTTTGGAAACGCGGCCGATATGGATGACTTTCTCTTTGAGTTCTACTGTATTCGGATCAATACGCATCTTTATTTTTCCTCCTGCTTAGAAAGTTAGGCCCGCTTCACGAGCAGCCTCTGCCAAAGCCGCAACGCGACCATGGAAAATGTATCCGCCTCTATCAAAAACAACAGCGCTGATACCTTTGTCAAGTGCACGTTCCGCTACTCGTTTGCCAACTGCTGCGGCACCGTCCGTGTTTCCACCAAACGCGAGGTCCGACTTAATGTCTTTCTCGAGAGTAGATGCGCTGACGAGTGTTGTTCCAGTCGTATCGTCAATTATCTGTGCATATATGTTTGTGTTGCTTCTGAAAACACACAAACGAGGACGAGCAGGGGTACCAACGATCTTTTTACGAACGCGGACATGCTTTCTTCTGCGAATTTCATTTCTATCTGGCTTGTTAATCATGCATATCACCCCTTCTCTTATTTCTTAGCACCAGTCTTGCCTTCCTTGATCCGCAAGGTCTCGGTAGTATACTTAATACCCTTACCCTTGTATGCATCAGGAAGTCTTAGGGAACGAATCTTCGCCGCTGTCTCTCCGACAAGCTGCTTATCTGCGCCCTTCACAATGATCTTGTTCTGTGCCGGAACATCAATAGTAATTCCGGCCGGCTCTTCCATCTCAACTGGATGTGAATAACCAAGATTGAAAACAACCTTGCTTCCGCTCTTGGCGGCCTTGTAACCAACACCGTTGATATCGAGGGACTTTGTGAAACCTTCACTCACGCCAACCACCATATTATTGATAAGTGAGCGTGTTAATCCGTGAAGAGCCTTGTGCTGCTTTGCATCAGAGGGTCTCTCAACCGTGATGACCGCACCGTCAATATTCACTTTCATGTCTGCGTGCACCACTTGCGTAAGTGTAACACCTTTTCCTGTTACAGTAACGGTTTGCCCGTCCTGCTTAACTTCAACCCCTGCCGGGATCGTGATCGGCATTCTGCCAATTCTGGACATACTTTCTACCTCCTGCTCTTAAGATTACGGCAATTCATTTCAGGATCGCCTTTTCAGAGTGTTTCTTTGCTAAGCGTCTTCATTACCAGACGTAAGCAAGAACCTCGCCGCCGACACCGGCCGAACGTGCTTTTTTGTCGGTCATAATTCCCTTAGATGTGGAGACGATGGCAATGCCAAGTCCGCCCAATACTTTAGGAAGATTTTCTGAGTCCACATATACACGGAGACCCGGCTTTGAAATACGCTTGATGCCCGAAATAACATTCTTTCGTGCGGCGTATTTGAGCGTAACTTTAATCATGCCCTGCTTTTCATCTTCGATACACTCGAAGCGAACGATATAACCCTCATCCAAAAGAATCTGAGCGATAGCTTTCTTCAAATTGGATGCCGGAATCAAGACAGTTGGGTGACCAGCTGTACCTGCATTACGGATTCGTGTCAGCATATCTGCAATTGCATCTGTAATCTGCATACTTTTTTCCTCCTCGCTTTGCTATCGGTTACCAGCTGGCCTTACGGACGCCGGGTATCTGACCCTTATATGCCAATTCGCGGAAGCAGATACGGCATATGCCATATTTACGGATATAGGCATGAGGTCTGCCGCAGAGCTTGCAACGATTATGTTGCTGTGTTGAGAATTTTGCCGGCCTCTGGGCTTTGAGAATCATTGACTTTTTTGCCATGTTACTTTACCCTCCTGCTCACTTGCGAAACGGCATGCCAAGAAGCTTCAAAAGTTCTCTGGCTTCTTCGTCCGTCTGAGCTGTCGTGACAATGATTATGTCCATGCCACGTATCTTGTCAACTTTGTCAAAATCGATTTCCGGGAACATCAGCTGTTCCTTGATTCCCATTGCATAATTTCCATGCCCGTCAAACGAGTTTGGGCTTATGCCACGGAAGTCACGAACGCGTGGGAGTGAGATGCTGATCAGTTTATCCAAGAAGTCATACATTTTTTCGCCGCGAAGTGTAACCTTGCAACCAATTTTCATGCCTTCTCTAAGCTTAAATGCAGCAACGGATTTTGTAGCGATTGTCGCTACCGGTCTCTGTCCGCTGATTGTAGCCATATCACGCATTGCACTCTCAAGAGCCTTCGGATTATCTTTCACTTCGCCGACACCCATGTTGAGGACAATCTTGTCTACTCTGGGAATCTGCATCGTTGACTTATACTGGAAGGTCTCCTGCATAGCGGGTGCTATTTCAGATAAATACCTGTCTTTTAATCTGGACATCCGTTAACCCTCCTTATCCGATTTGCTGATTTGGTCAATGTTCGCGCCGCACTTTTTACATACGCGCCACTTTGAACCATCGTCAAGAACCTTACTTGCAACGCGAGTCGGCTTCTTGCACTTTGGACAAACCAGCATGACGTTTGAGGCATCAATGGTTCCCTCGCGCTTAATCAGCGCTGAAGGCTTGTTCTGTCCCTGAGCTTTCTGGTGCTTCGTAACAATATTCATTTCAGATACGACCACGCGCCCGGTATCGGGAACAGCCTTAATGATTTTTCCTGTTCTACCGGCCTCTTTGCCCGAAAGCACGACGACGGTATCATTTTTCTTTACATGTATCTTGCTTGCCATTTGTCGTCCTCCTTACAGAACTTCAGGTGCCAGAGAAAGGATCTTCATGTAGTCCTTGTCTCTTAGCTCTCTGGCGATAGGCCCAAAAATACGGGTGCCACGCGGGTTCTTGTCATCCTTGATGATAACAGCAGCATTTTCGTCAAATTTGATATAAGAACCATCGGGTCTTCTTACACCCTTCTTCGTACGAACGATAACTGCTTTAACTACTTCGCCCTTCTTAACTACGCCACCAGGAGCAGCGGATTTAACAGAGCAGACAATTACGTCACCAACATTTCCATATTTACGCCACGAGCCGCCAAGAACTTTAATGCAAAGCAATTCTTTTGCGCCTGTGTTGTCGGCAGCCCTGAGTCTGGATTCAACTTGAATCATGCTAGATTTCCTCCTTTACGTAAAAACCTTATTGGCTACGTATTATTTCGCTTTCTCGATTACTTCAACTAATCTCCAACGCTTGTCACGCGAAAGCGGACGGGTTTCCATTACTTTAACTTTATCGCCAATACCGCAGATATTCTCTTCATCATGAGCCTTCAATTTGTATGTTCTCTTGATGATCTTCTTATACAACGGATGCTTAACATGCTCAATTACGGAAACAACGATTGTCTTATCCATCTTATCGCTTGTTACCAAACCAATGCGTGTTTTTCTGAGGTTACGATCACTCATATGCACTTATCCCCCTTCACTTTCTGCTCTTGAGCTCTTGCTCGCGAATAATGGTCTTAACGCGTGCAATATCTCTTCTGACAACGCTGAGGCGCTGTGGATTCTCGAGCTGATTCGTAGCATGTTGAAAACGAAGTTTAAACAATTCTTCTTTTAGGGCAACGAGTTCTTTTTCAAGCTCTATTCCCGATTTTGCGCGGATTTCTTCAGCCTTCATTTGCGTCACCCTCCTGTCCCTTTGCTATAAACTTCGTCTTGCAAGGGAGCTTATGTCCAGCAAGGCGCATCGCCTCTCTTGCAACTTCTTCTGTAACACCAGCGATCTCAAACAGAACGCGGCCTGGTTTCACAACGGCTACCCAATACTCGGGAGATCCTTTTCCAGAACCCATTCGTGTTTCGGCTGGTTTCTTGGTAACAGGCTTATCAGGGAAGATCTTAATCCAGACCTGTCCGCCTCTTTTAACATAACGATTGATTGCAATACGTGCAGCTTCAATCTGGTTAGATGTAATCCAGCATGGCTCAGTAGACAGAATACCGTAATCACCATATGCAACAAAATTACCTCTTGTTGCTTTTCCGGTCATACGTCCACGATGCTGTTTTCTACGCTTAACTCTCTTTGGAAGAAGCATTATTCTTCGCCTCCTTCCTCGACTTTGGCAGCAACGGTCTTCTTAGCAGTGAGAATCTCACCACGGAAAACCCATACCTTAACGCCGATACGACCGTATGTCGTATTTGCCTCAGCAAAACCATAATCAATATCAGCACGAAGTGTCTGAAGTGGAATGGTTCCTTCATGATAATGTTCTACGCGCGCAATTTCTGCTCCGCCTAAACGACCGGATACTTGCGTCTTGATTCCTTTAGCTCCAGCTTTCATCGTGCGCATCATTGCCTGTTTCATAGCACGGCGAAAAGAGATTCTCTTCTCGAGCTGTGCGGCAATGCTCTCAGCGACTAGCTGTGCAGACATATCAGGTGTGCGAATCTCGCGAACATCTACAAAGAAATTTCTTGCGAATTTCTTCTGAAGCTTCTTCTTGATATCTTCGATTCCTGCACCCTGTCTTCCAATAATAATTCCAGGTTTGCCGGTGTTGATAATGACCATCGTCTTATCATCGCCTTTGCGCTCAATCTCAATATTGGAAACGCCTGCATTGAAGCATTCCTTCTTGACGAAATCACGGATCTTCTTGTCTTCAACAAGGTACTCACTGAAAACCTTTTTATCGGCATACCAGCGTGTATCCCAATCTTTGATGACACCAACCCGCAAACCATGGGGATTAACCTTCTGGCCCATCTGAAATCCTCCTTACACTCTTTCCTTGAGAACCACTGTTACATGGCTTGTTCTCTTGTTAATGCTAGCAGCGGATCCTCTTGCTCTTGGCATAAAGCGCTTAAGAACAGGTCCCTGATTTGCAAACGCATCCGCTACATATAATGCATCACGACTCATGCTGTTGTTGTTAACAGCATTTGCTTCCGCAGACTTCAGTGCCTTGGTAAGTACCGGCGATGCCGCTTTTGGTGTATACATAAGAATGGCATATGCTTCTTCAAGGCTCTTGCCTTTAATCAGGTCAATGACGATTCTCATCTTACGCGGTGTAACGCGGACATACTTCTGCACTGATTTTCCTTGATCCTTGCCTACGCCAAGAACTTTGCGCTCTTTTTTGGTAAGAAGTTTCGTTTTGGCACTTTTTCTTGCAGGAGCTGCCTGTTCCGCAAGTATTTCATCGCGGTTGTCAAGCATATAATCTTTGCTCATGACTTTCTTTTCCACAATTCGTTCCTCCCTTCAAAGCTTTCGCGTGATCAGCGTCCACCAGACGATTTCTCGCCTGCATGGCCCTTGAACGTCCTTGTCGGAGCGAACTCGCCGAGCTTGTGGCCAACCATTTCTTCTGATACATAAACGGGTACATGTTTTCTTCCGTCATAAACGGCAATTGTATGACCTACCATCTCAGGGAAGATCGTTGAGGCTCTAGACCAGGTCTTAACAACCTTCTTATCATTGACTTCGTTCATGGCCAAGATCTTCTTAAGCAGAGAATCTTGAATGTAATAGCCCTTTTTTGTTGATCTACTCATATACTACTGAGCCTCCTTTCACTACTTACTTCTCTTAACGATGTACTTGCTAGACGGCTTCTTCTTGTTTCTTGTCTTCTTGCCGAGAGTCGGTACACCCCAAGGAGTAACAGGACCCGGACGACCGATTGGAGACTTTCCTTCACCACCACCATGAGGGTGATCGCAAGGGTTCATAACAACACCGCGGACCGTTGGACGAACACCCATATGACGTTTGCGTCCCGCTTTGCCAATAGATACGTTCTCATGTTCATTATTCCCGACAGCACCGATTGTCGCACGGCACTTGACAGAAATCATACGAACTTCTCCGGACGGTAACCGAAGCTGGGCATAGTCGCCCTCTTTTGCCATGAGTTGAGCATAAGCTCCAGCTGTACGGACCATCTGAGATCCTTTGCCTGGCTTCATCTCAATATTGTGAATAATGGATCCAACAGGGATGTTCTCGATAGGAAGCGCATTTCCAACAACGATATCCGCTGTTTTCCCGCTAACTACCTTAGAGCCGACTACAAGACCCTGTGGTGCTAGAATGTAGGATTTGAATCCGTCTTCATATTGCAAAAGAGCAATATGGGAGGTACGGTTCGGATCGTATTCAATAGCAACAACCGTTGCCTGAATATCGTCCTTGGTTCTTTTCCAGTCAATAAGACGAATTTTACGACGGTTTCCGCCGCCAATGTGGCGAACGGTGATACGGCCATAAGAGTTGCGTCCACCTGACTTGCTGCCTGCTGTAAGAAGACTTTTCTCCGGTTTTTTGTCACTGAGGACAGAATAATCGGTAACTGTCATCTGACGTCTGGCAGGAGAAGTTGGATTATACTTTTTTACTGGCATCTTTCTTCACTCCTTCATCAATCAGGCCGTATTACTGGCCGAACCCGAATTCTTCAATAGAAGTCTTGTACTTAGCAGGGATCTTCGTTGTCTTTCCACCCTTAACCTGGTACGTAACATCCTTTGCTTCTGTTGCAATGGTAACAACGGCCTTCTTCCATGAAGGAGTAAGTCCGGACACATAACGCTGTCTTTTCACTTTGCCGTCATAGCGGCATGTGTTTACCGCGACAACCTTGACATCGAAAAGCTTCTCAACTGCATTTCTGATTTCTGTCTTCGTTGCAGTCTGCGCAACGGTAAAAGAATATTTGCCGTTTGCAGAATCGTTTGTGCTCTTTTCAGAGATGATTGGTTTGAGGATAATATCCTGCGGTGCCTTAATCATACATACACCTCCTGAACCTTTTGTGCTGCATCCTTGGTAATGATGAAACGATCGTACTTCAGGATATCAAATACATTGATTGTATTGACAAGTGCAGTCTTAACAGTCGGAATGTTTCTTGCAGACTTCTCAACATTAAGATTCTTCTCTGAAAGCACAAGAAGTGCTGTACTGTTGATCTTAAGTGCCGAGAGAACCTTAACCATCTTGCTTGTCTTCATCTCATCAAAAGAGAGTGTGTCAAGCACGATTAGGCGCTGTGATGCAAGCTTTGTTGATAGTGCGGACTTCATCGCAAGTCTTCTGACTTTCTTCGGTACCGTATAGCTGTAATCTCTCGGCTTTGGCCCAAAAATGATTCCTCCACCGACATATTGTGCAGAACGGGTTGAACCGTGACGCGCACGGCCTGTACCCTTCTGACGCCACGGACGTTTTCCTCCGCCGCTAACTTCGCTTCTGGTTTTTGTGGACTGGGTGCCCTGACGACGATTCGCCAGCTGATTCTTGATAACTGCCTGAATTGCAAACTCATTCGGCTCGATACCAAAGATATCATCGGAAAGTTCAATGCTTCCCGTAACGGCTCCATCCAGATTATAGACATCTACTTTAGCCATTTTCTTCGCTCCTCCTTACGCCGGATTAGTTTGCCTTGACAGTTGACTCGATTGAAATCAAACCGCCTTTGGGGCCAGGAACCGCGCCTCTTATGACGAGAATCCCTCTCTCACCGTCCACGAGGACGACATTCAAATTCTGTACCGTACAATTGACAGCTCCCATGTGTCCAGGCAGTTTCTTGCCCTTGATTACACGAGCAGGCGTCGTATTAGCACCCATAGAACCAACACGTCTGTGATACATAGAACCGTGTCCGCCCGGGCCGCCTTTTTGTCCGTGACGCTTGATATTTCCGGCAAACCCTTTACCCTTGGATACTCCGCTGACATCAACGCGATCACCTTCACAAAACATGTCGGAAACCTTGATTTCCTGACCGATTGTGAACTCATCTGCCGTGTGAAACTCGCGGATGAAACGCAAAGCGGGTACGCCTGCTTTTTCAAACTGTCCTTTGTCGGGCTTATTTACAAGCTTCTCGCGAATGGTTCCTGTTGCAACCTTCACAGCCTTGTACCCGTCTTTCTCATCCGTCTTATTCTGAATGACGACCATAGGTCCGCATTCGATGACGGTCGCCGGGATTGCAATGCCGCTCTCATCGAACAGCTGCGTCATTCCGGCTTTCTTGCCAAGCATGAATTTACTCATTTCCTTTACCTCCTGTGGTTATTGGTTCTTGGAGTATCTCCGAGAACATGACCTCCGGTATATTTCTCCTTCGAAAATTACCGGAAAAGCTCTCCTCAGACCTTGAGTTCAATACTGACTCCGGCCGGCATGTCGAGCTTCATCAATGCATCAACCGTCTTCTGGTTAGGTGCAAAAATGTCAATCAAGCGCTTGTGTGTGCGAAGCTCAAACTGTTCACGTGAATCCTTATACTTATGAGGAGAACGAATAACCGTAGTAATCTCCTTCTCAGTTGGCAGTGGAATCGGTCCGGAAAAACTTGCGCCAGTTCTTGTCACCGTCTCCACAATACGTGCTGCGCTCTGATCAAGAAGTTCATGATCAAATGCTTTGAGCTTAATTCTGACTTTCTGTTTTGTAGCCATTTTTCAATCCTCCAGTGTATGCTGCTTTCTCCATCCGTACCGGGCGTTTCTTCTGTACCCATCAGAAAACCCAGGAGACCAGTTACCGTATATACCTACGGCACTTTGGACCTGGGCATGTGTCTAAATACAAAAACACACGCTGCCAATTCGTTGAAGCCGCTCGGATCTTATGTCCGAACTTCTCTGTCGAAGTTACCCGTAAACCTGTGCAGCTAGCAAGATCTGCGGCAATCTCCAACTTCTTCGCTTCGCGCATCGAAAACTCGTCGCGCACGAAAAAGTATATCTCAGTCCTGTGCGTATTGCAAGCGTAAATACGAAAAAGTTTTCTGAATTATCGCGCTGCCACATATTTTCTCGATGATTTGTCTGAAACCCGAGAGGTTAATGCGATTTTGGCATATGCAAATGACAAGATTTTTGTCTTTCTTCTGCTCACGAATTGTGGCTAATACCATCTGCAAGACGCGTCATTTCCTCTCTTGAGAAAGTATATGTCTTGTCACAGAAGTGGCAAGCGAGATGTACCCCGTCTTCGTCTTCTGAAAGATCTCGTAATTCCTTCTCTCCTAGCGTAATCAAATTTCGCTCCATCCTGTCTCTGCTGCAATTACAGTGGTACCCAATGGGAGAAGCACTAAGATAGACTATATTCGGGTCTCCAAGAAACATGTCGAGTATGTGTTCTGGCGACAACCCTTCCCGAAGCAGAAAGGTGACATCCGGGAAATTGCCGCCGGCACGCGCCTCAAGATATGTAATCAATTCATCATCCGCGCCCGGCATAACCTGAATCAGGAATCCGCCCGCGTGAGAAACCGTCTCGTCCTCCAAAAGAACACCGAGAGACATGACAGAGGGGGTCTGCTCGGATACAGCCAGATAGTAAGTAAAGTCCTCGGCAATTTCTCCGGAAATGAGCTCAACGGATCCGACATATGGCTCTTTGAGGCCATAATCCCGTATGACCGTCAGGATTCCTTCTCCTACCGCGGAACCTACATCAAGTTTTCCCGGCCGAAGATATGCATTCTCAACGATTGGCTCGTTAACATATCCGCGAACGTTTCCCTTGCCTTCACACACGGCCGTCATGCCCTGAAGCGGACCTTTACATCGAATATTCGTAGTTTGTGTATCCTGATCTCCCTTAAGAGAATCGGCGAGAAAAAGGGATCCTGTTAGGAACCGACCAAGAGCTGCGGTTGCAACGGGTGAGGTCTTATGTATGCGCAGTGCGTCTTTGCATAGCTGTGTACTCCGAATCGCCAGCGCGCGCACTTTGCCACCAAAAGCCGTCGCGTGAACAATATAATCCTCTTCTTTATTCATCGGAGCGCCTGGAGCCCTGTAAAACGTCTCGTCAATTGGCTTGTTTTCCATTTTGTTTCCCTTTCCCAACAGCAAGATCGCCTGACGGGGTCGCTTCACTGCGAAGTCTTGCACAGTAAAAAATCCTGTCTTCACTATTCTTAGGTGACCGAAACACACATTCACCAGAGACAAAAACAATGTCGAGACCCGCTTGATCCAGAAGAAGTACCAGTTCTTCGTGTGTATATACTCTCTCTCGAATTTGTGTCTCATGCCGATCATACTTGCCCGTGCCCACATCCGTGAATAAAGTGATATCCGATGTGCTGATCTTCAACTTAGCGTTATACGAATTCTCCCACAGCAACGCGTGCTCATCTTCAACTTCATAGAAAAACTGGTTCCCTAATGACTTCCCCAGGTGATGCTCCGTCGCAATGTCAAAAATGAAAAGTCCGTTCGGATTAAGAAAATTGCGGAAGTGCGACAGCATCTTTGCGAGGTCTTTCGGGCGAAGGATATGGTTTACCGTATCTAATAGGCAAAGAATAACATCCACCGTTCCAAAGAGGTCAAGTCTTATAATGTCCTGACACAAAAACAAGATGTCAGCTTTTGCACGATCTGCATTCTCTTTCGCGATTTGGAGCATATTAGCCGACAAATCAATTCCGATGACATCATAACCGCGATTTGCTAATTCGATAGACACGCTTGCCGTGCCGCAGCCAAGATCACACAACAGTAATTTACCGTCTTTACCATCTCCTGCCGCCGGGCCATACTTTTGCATCACTTTCTCAAGGAAACCCGCCCACTTCTGTATGTCAATTTCTTTTTGGAAATAGTCATATACTGACGAAATCTCATCATAGGCTGCCGCTTGCATCGTCGCCTCCATTAGGTTATGTAATCCGCAGGATTAACCTTCTGCCCATTCACCCGTACTTCAAAATGAAGGTGGGCGCCCGTAGAAGTGCCCGTACTGCCGCATACGGCGATCTGTTCACCAGCCGTAACCGTATCCCCCACTGCCACAAGAACATCTTTGCAATGCCCGTATAGAGTAGATACTCCGCCGCCATGGTCAATGACAACATAATTTCCGTATCCTGATCCTCCCGTATTTTGCCCCTCTACAGGCTCACTTACAAGAATCACCGTTCCGTCCGCCGCCGCAACGATCGGATTTCCATATACGCCTCCTAGGTCGACGCCGGTATGCATCTTCTGAACATGATAGATGGGGTGCATACGCATGCCAAACGGCGAGTATATTGTATAGTCTCCCGGATATGGCCAGGTCATTGAGCCCTCCGGCGGTGCAGCCGTGCTCTTCTTAAGTGCCGCTTGAAGCTGAGCAATTTGTGAATCGAGCGAATCAGAAACCGCTTCTAGCTCATCTTCTTTTTCTTCCCACGCAGAAATATCTGCTTGCGTCTCTTCCAGGGCATCTGCCGTCTGGCCGATTCTTGACTCAAGATCGTCAAGCTCTGCTTGTTTCTGGTCTGCAATTGCCTGCATATCAATCGCTTCCTGCTGTGCATAATCGCTCTTCATTTGAGCGTCATCCACGGCGGCCTGCAGTTCGTCCATTATCTGTTGATCTGCGTCACCGATCAGTGAGATCAATTCAATATTGGTAAAAAACCCAGCAACGCTGTCTGATTCGAGCATAATTTCGAGTGTGGACATATTCTGATATTCAAACATCACACTCATACGAGTGGAGTATTCCGTCTGTTTTTGTGCCAGTGTATCCTGCGACTGCAGATACATATCAAGCGCAGTCTGTTTCTCGGTAAGCGCAGCTTGAAGCTCCCCTGCAATCTCCTCGTATTGTTCCTGTTGTTCGGCACTAAGCTGATTAAGATAAGATAAATCTGAATCCAGAGAAGAGGCATCTCCTTTTAGAGCGTCGATTTTTGCCTGGATATCATCAAGTTGATCCTCTGTCTCTTCCTTCTTCTGTCTTGCTTCATCTATATCTTCCTGATCTGCCAAAGAAATGACAATTTGGGGATATGCCGATACGGGCTGGTAGGAAAAGAGAAAGCCGGTGATCATCACACATGACACCAGAAGGATATATTTGATAACACGAAAGGTTATCTTCTTGTTATGCTGGATTCTGTTGGCGGCTGTTTCCACAATCTGCCTCCTTACTACACCTTGATGTATTTTCGCACCGAAATACCGCTACCGACAGCGCCGATCAGTATTCCGGATATTGCACACACGGCCAAGATCCATATCGACAATACGTGCGTGGGAAGAACTGCATAAAAACTTGTTACGGATATCTTTGACATAATCATCGCGTATAACTTGCTATACACAAAGCAGCTGATCCCCCAGGCAAAAATTGAACTCAGCAGTCCAACGATTGCCCCCTCGATAACATATGGCATTCGGATATAAGAATTTGTTGCTCCGATATATTTCATGATCGAAATCTCGGTTGCTCTTGCATATACCGATATGCGGACCATATTTGAAATGATAAACAGTGAAATGAGAAAAAGAATCGAAAACGCGCTAGCCGTACCAATGTTCACCCATTTCGTCGCGCGCGCCAGAAAAACCATAACCTCTTGTTCCTGTACAACTTTCCGCACGCCTGGTGTTGCCTGAATTCGCATGACGACTTCATCGGCATAACTAGGATCAACAAGTTTGACGGAAAACGTATAGGGCAGGTATAGATTATAGTCAAAATCGTCTAGCACGGAGGCATTCTCACCAAGGTTGGCTTTGAACTGATTGTAATTTTGTTCGGGAGTAAATACTTCGTAAGAGAGAACCTGCTCACTATTTCCAGAAAGGTACTCGGCAACTGCCGCGCGATCTGTCTCCGTTGAAGATAGATTCATATACACTTCTATAGGAGGCTGCTGACCGACATTTTTCATAATATAGCGTGCATTAGCCGAAAAGCCGACAAATGCGGACATGAGTAAGAGCATCAGCAATATGGTTGTCATCGATGCAAGAGTCACAAGCGGATGACGAATAATCCCCTGAAGCCCTTCCTTAATCGAATTGTATATTGTACGAATAATCATACGCCAACCTCCGGGAAATCGTAATCTCTTTCCTTCGTGCCTGCAACTTCTAAATCAATCTCGTCTTCTTCGCTGGCAGTATATCCGCTGCCCTTTTCATCCCGAATAATCACGCCGTCCGCTATTTCTATAACTCGTTTCTTCATCCGATCAACCAAATTGCTGTCATGCGTGCATACAATAACCGTCGTTCCATTGCGATTAATCTCTTCAAGAAGAGCCATAATTGATTCGCTTGTCTGCGGATCAAGGTTTCCGGTCGGTTCATCTGCCAAAATGATCTTGGGATCATTAACCATCGCCCGAGCGATTGACACACGCTGCTGTTCCCCGCCTGAGAGCTCTTTGGGGAAAGCTATCGCCTTATGCTGTAACCCAACAACGTTCAGAACTATCTGAACCGTCTGAATAAGCTTCTTCCGGTTCATTCCGATGATCTCGCCAGCAAAGCTGACATTCTCGAAAACAGTCTTTGACTCAATCAAGCGAAAGTCCTGGAAAACCATGCCAATATGCCGACGCAAAACGGGTATCAGAGATCGCTCCATCTTCGAAATGGGGAAGCGGTCAATTGAAATGCTTCCACCTGTAGGCTTCTCTTCTCTCGTTAAGAGTTTAACGAGAGTCGATTTGCCAGACCCGCTCTTTCCGATGACAAACACAAACTCTCCGCTGCTAATTTTAAAACTAACGCCCCGAAGGGCGTCAGTACCTGTCTTATATGTCATATATACGTCGTCAAAACGAATCAACCTGTAGCCTCCCTACCACCCTCACCATTTTCCAGGTGAAAGTCGACCATTCTTATCTTGCTTTTCAAGATACGTCCGAACCATCGCCGCAAGCTTAAAGAGAACCGCGTCATCAAAGCTACGCAAATCAAGTGCGGTAATCTTCTGAACCTTATCAAGTCGATATACCAACGTGTTTCTATGTACAAACAGCCTTCTTGATGTCTCGCTCCCATTCAAGTTGTTCTCAAAAAACTTCGAAATGGTGAGAAGCGTCTCGGAATCAAGCGCCTCATATGCTCCTTTTGGGAAAACCTCATCCAGAAACATGTTACAAAGCGTCGGTGGTAACTGATATATAAGCCTGCCAAGACCAAGCTTGTCATAACGCATGACGTACTTCTCGCTTTCGAAGATGCTGCCGACACGCAGGGCCATCGTTGCCTCACGATACGATTTTGCAGCGTCCTTCATCGTATCCGCCGCCATACCGATTCCGATAAAGACGCGAGACATCGATTCTGTGTTCAGGTTATCAAGAATTGTCTTACTAATTTCTTCAACTGACGTATCAAAATTCTCGCCAATTTCTACGAGTAGAACAATCGTTTCTTCATCCATTGCAAGGACATAGTGCGTTTTCCTGTCAGGAAAAAGACCATGAAGGATCTCTACGCAGGAGCTTCCTTCATTCTGCGCAACACGAACAAGAAGCACGACTCTTCTCATAGCATAAGGCACCTTGAACTCTCGTGCCTTCAGTGGTATGTCACCGGGAAGTTCATTTTCCAAAAGAATGTTCTTAATAAAGGTATCTCGCTCCGCATCCGTATTTCTTTCGCGAAGGGCGGCACGAATCCACTGAGAAATCAGCTCTAAATACGTTCTTGCTATTGCATCGGTTCCACCAATAAAACCTATGTACTGTGTCTGATCCCCTATTTGAATCTTCATGTAAGTCTTTCCGGATGTGCTCGCAACCAAGTCTTCGGAAAGGAGAACAGCTCTCACGGAAGAATCTTCCGTCCCTTCCCACGCTGGGTCAGTACACGCGATTACAAGACCAGTCGTATCCATTACTCCGACGGTTTGATCAATTATCTGTCCGGCTTCCCGAATGCACTTTTTAATCTCTTCCATTTTTTCACCCACACAGATGCGCGATACGCGCAGTATTTGTCCCCATAAGAGACATTCGATTACTCGCTTACCTTATCTTAATCGTTTGGAACGCATGATGCAATAGCGCCTGCAAGTCGACATCATTTTGAAATACAAGTGAAAAGGAAAGCCGCAGAATATCCCGCCAAGTGAATCCGCAGAATAGAATTCACCATGTTTATGACATCTTTCTCTATCAGTTTTCGGTATATCGTATGCCGATAGAGCATGTCGCCATTTCTCCCTTTACAAAAAAGCGGCTTCCCAAATGGGAAGCCGCCTCCGTTAACGCGATTGTTAACAAGTAATTAAGAAATGATGCTCTGCTCGGTCTCTTTATCAAAGAGGTGAATACGGTTCGCATCAATTGCAAGTCCGACAACCTCGCCAACACGTGACTGAGAAGTCGTAGGATCAACTCGAGCCGTGAGAGGAAGAGCTCCATTAACAGTAACATACAGATATGTCTCAGCACCCAGAAGCTCAACAACGTCAACGTCTGCAGAGAAAGAAGTCTCCTCATGCTGCTGTACATATGTAATATCATCTGTAATGGCTTCAGGACGGACACCGAAGATAACTTCCTTGCCATCATGCTCAAGAACTTCAGGAACTGCATATCGTGCAGGAAGCTTAATCGTCGAATTCTCAAAGGCAACATAGACATCGCCAGCTTCAACATGAATCGAAGCATTGATGAAATTCATAGGAGGCATTCCAATAAATCCGGCGACGAAGGTATTAACAGGATGCTCATAAAGCTCCGTAGGAGAATCAACCTGCTGAATAAATCCATCCTTCATAACAACGATACGAGTACCCATCGTCATAGCTTCTGTCTGATCATGCGTAACATAGATGATCGTTGTCTGCAGTCTCTGGTGGAGCTTCGTAATCTCAACACGCATCTGAACACGAAGTTTAGCATCAAGGTTAGATAGAGGCTCATCCATCAAGAATACTTTGGGGTCACGTACAATAGCACGTCCAAGAGCAACACGCTGTCTCTGTCCACCGGATAGAGCCTTGGGCTTACGCTCGAGAAGGTGCTCAATCTCAAGAATCTTCGCTGCCTCGCCAACGCGGCGCTTAATGTCTTCCTTAGGAATTTTGCGAAGCTTAAGTCCGAATGCCATATTGTCAAAAACTGTCATATGAGGATACAAAGCGTAGTTCTGGAAAACCATTGCGATGTCTCTGTCTTTAGGAAGGATATCATTAATCAGGCGGTCTCCAATGTAGACTTCACCTTCTGAAATATCTTCAAGACCAGCAACCATTCTAAGTGTTGTAGATTTACCGCAACCAGAAGGTCCGACCAGAATAATGAACTCTTTATCTGCTATTTCAAGATTAAAATCACTTACGGCGACAACGCCACCTTCGTACTTCTTATAAACGTGCTGTAACGATAGACTTGCCATCTCATTTACCTCCAACTTGTGTGCCTTCTACTTAATATGTGCTGTTATTTTCAGCACAGGCTAACTATAGCATTTGACAAGCAAATCGACCATATGCAAAATTAGACAAAACTTTTTCGCTTCTTTTGGACATAAGACGACCCACGTGTTACAAAAAGTCTATAAAATAACTCGTCTTCTTGTATAATTTGTATAAAAGTCTCCGGAAATTCAATAATTTTATTGCGTTCTGAAGTTTTATGCAGTATTCTGTATAAATATTACTTGCATGAAACGTTTCACGTGTTGGGTCAGATCTTACCAATATGGTAAGCTTATGTATGATAGAAATGAGGTAGATAATATGAATGAAACGAAAGTAGGCATTATCGGAGCAACCGGTTACGTTGGCGTTGAACTTGTCCGCCTTTTTTCTCTCCATCCATATGTCCGCCTGACTCATTTGGTTTCAAAGAGTTATGCCGGCAAGAAGTTTTCCGATATTTATCCCGCTTTTCGCGGAGTATGTGATCTGGAGCTCTCCGATGCGACGCCTGAACAAGTTGCAAGTACCTGCGATTTCGTCATCACTGCACTTCCGCACGGGGTCTCTTCCGTTGTTGTTCCTGTTCTTCTTGAAAACGGCGTGAAGGTCATTGACCACAGCGGAGATTTCCGGTATCGGACACTTGCGCCATATACAGAATCTTATGGGCTTACACACCCTTGTCCCGAGCTTCTCTCCTCCGCCGTCTATGGGCTTCCCGAATTGTACCGAGATCGTCTCTCTTCCGCTGTTCTCGCCGCGGATCCCGGCTGCTACCCAACCTGTTCGATTCTCGCACTTGCCCCTCTTCTGAAAAGAAAACTTATATCAACGCAGGGTCTGATTATTGACGCGGTATCCGGATATACAGGTGCGGGCAGAAAAGCAGATCTTCCGTATTCCTTTTGCGAGACAACCGAGAGCTTCAAAGCCTACAGTCTTCTGGGACATCGGCATACAACGGAAATCGAACAGGAATGCTCCTTTTTGGCTGAGACGCCCGTTGTTGTTACCTTCACTCCGCACCTTGCTCCGATGAAACGAGGCATGTATGCAACAATATATGCCGATTTATCTCCTGAGCATGCCGACATGAACGAGGAAGATCTTCATAGCGTATATGAAGAATATTATAAAAGTGAATTTTTTGTACGTGTTCTGCCGCGAAAAGCAGTGCCAGAGACGAAAAATGTCAGTGGTTCGAACTTTATCGATATTTCCGTTTTTCTTGACAGACGAACGAACAAAGTAAAAATAACAAGTGCCCTCGATAATATGGGTAAAGGATCGGCGTCACAAGCCGTCCAGACACTAAACGTTATGCAAGGTTACCCCGAGGCAACCGGACTCGCAGGTCTTTGTTCCCTAATATAAATATGCCAAAACGAATGTGTATTGTGCTATTAAGCAGAATAATCGGAGGAAAATATGCCAAAGAAATCACCTGTTCCGGAATTAGGAAAAGATACAAAAGAGCTTATCAACAAAGCCGAGATTCTCATTGAGGCACTTCCCTATATTCAGAGTCTTGCAGGGAAAACCGTCGTTATCAAATACGGTGGAAATGCAATGATTAACGAAGACCTCAAATCATCCGTCATGGACGACATTACGCTTCTCAAGTTTATTGGAATCAATCCTGTCATCGTCCATGGTGGCGGTCCTGAAATCAGTGATATGCTGCAAGCCCTTTGTATCCCGTCAAGCTTCGTTAATGGCCTTCGTGTCACGGATGCTCAAACTATGAGCGTCGCTCAGATGGTCCTGGTCGGCAAGACTAACAAGGATATCGTTGCGGCACTTGGCAGGAAGGGCGCCAAAGCCATTGGTATCTGTGGTATTGACGGGCACTTGATCGAATGCGAGAAGTTAACTGCCGATGCATCCGGAGACGCACTTGATGTCGGCTTTGTTGGGAAAATCACGAAAATCAACACAAAAGTTCTGTCCATGCTGGCAAGTGACGAATATATCCCCGTCGTAGCACCCATCGGTGTCGGCGCTTCAGGTGAGAGCTATAACATAAACGCGGATACGGTCGCTTCCGAAATTGCGGCAGCGCTCAAAGCAGAAAAGCTCATCACATTAACGGATGTTCCTGGCGTTAAGGGGATTCTCCCTGACGGCACCGAGAAGGTTTTCCCCGTATTAACCGAAGCCGAAATCATTGATTTGATTGACACAGGCGTTATCTCCGGCGGCATGATTCCCAAAGTAATGGGATGTCTGGATACCATTCATCGCGGCGTCGGCCGCGCGCATATCATCGACGGACGTATTCCTCATTGTCTGCTTCTCGAAATCTTTACTGGAAAAGGTATTGGCACAATGATAACGAAGGACCGACGACCCTATTTTGAAGGCGAAAAAATCTAAGATAATAAATTGCGAGGTGAACAAAAATGGAAAAGACATTAGAATGGACTATGCATTTAGATGATACATACTTTATGAACACTTTTGGCAAGCGGGTCCCTGTCGCATTTACGCACGGCAAAGGCATGTATCTCTACGCAACAACGGAAGAAAAATATATGGACATGATCGGTGGAATTGCCGTGAATTCAGTCGGACACGCAAATCCACGGCTCGTCAAAGCAATCTCTTCCCAGGCAAAAAAACTGATTCATTGTTCCAATTATTACTATATCCCCCTTCAAAGTGAGCTCGCTCGATTGATATCCGAGAAAACCTTTGCTGACAAGACCTTTTTCTGTAATTCTGGAGCCGAGGCGAACGAGGGCGCCGTCAAGCTTGCCCGTGCCTATTTCTACAAGAAGGGCGCGCCGCGTGCCAAGGTAATCACTGCGACCCATTCTTTTCATGGAAGAACACTGGCAATGGTCACCGCAACCGGGCAAGACAAATTCAGCAAGCCCTATGCCCCTCTCCCGGAAGGCTTTCTTCATATTCCCTATAACGATGCCGCCGCCATGCGGGCGGCCGTTGATCAAGATACGTGTGCTGTGATGCTTGAGCTCGTCCAAGGAGAAAGCGGCGTGATCCCTGCCTCCAAAGAATACATTAGTGAGGTGCGCGATATTTGCAACAAAACAGGGGCTCTCTTGATCCTTGATGAAGTCCAAACGGGCGTTGGGCGTTCCGGCACTTTTTTTGCTTACGAGCAGTTTGGCATTATTCCGGATATTCTGACAATGGCGAAAGGACTTGCTGGCGGCGTTCCGATTGGTGCTTTTTCTGCCAGCAAAGAGGTTGCCTCGGCTTTCGAGCCGGGAGATCACGGCACTACATTCGGCGGCAATCCGCTTGCGTGCGCCGCGGCGATCTCTGTTTTGGAAGAAATTGATAATCGGGCTCTTTTGAAAAATGCCGCATCCGTCGGTGCTTTTCTAATAAAGAAGCTGACGCTCTTACAAGGCAAATCCGACAAAATTGCTGACGTCCGGGGGTTAGGATTACTCATTGGTATTGAATTATCTGCACCGATCGCCATATCCGTAAAACACAAGCTTTTCGAGCTCGGATTTCTTGTCGGGGCTATCGGACAAAATACTCTGCGTCTTGCTCCTCCTCTCATTATCACGAAGCGCCAGGCAGCAGCATTTATTACGGCCTTGTCCTGCGTTCTCACAGAAGAAAAATGAGCCGGAATCGTTCGTGGCAATTGGCGTTTGCAAGACCGCTTTATTGAAAGAAAGGAATTACATATGAAGCACTATATTGATTTTCATGAAGATTTATCTATCGCTGAGTTAGCCGATATTCTGGCACTCGCGCAAGAACTAAAATGCAAAACAAAAAAGAACATTCCTACCCCGATTTTGTCCGGGAAGTCTCTCGGGATGATTTTTACAAAGTCCTCAACACGGACACGTGTCTCTTTTGAAGTCGGCATGTATCAGTTAGGCGGTCAGTCCCTTTTTCTCAGTTCAAATGACATTCAAATCGGGCGCGGCGAGACGATTCATGACACGGCTGAAGTTCTCTCCCGGATGCTTGACGGTATCATGATTCGTACATTTGCTCACAGCGATGTTGTTGATCTTGCAAAATATGGAACAATCCCGGTAATTAATGGATTAACCGATGACCAGCATCCGACACAGGCACTTGCAGACCTGCTCACTATTTTAGAACACAAGGGTGAGTTAAAAGGTCTCAAACTCTGTTACGTCGGCGATGGGAATAATGTTGCCAACTCTCTTCTGCAGGCGTGTGCAAAATCCGGCATGCATATTTCTGTCGCATCACCTGCCTCTCATACCTGTCCGCAGTTTTACGTTGATCAGGCTTTGAAGGATGCGGCCATTACGGGATCCCATATTGAACTTACAACAGATCCCTATGCCGCGGCAAAAGGTGCTGATGTAATCTATACAGACACTTGGACAAGCATGGGTCAAGAGTCTGAAAAAGCAGCGCGCGTTGCAGTTTTCAAGGATTATCAGGTAAATGCTGAGTTGATGAATACAGCGGCAAAAGACGCGATTTTCCTGCATTGTCTGCCCGCATATCGCGGATATGAAGTAACGGCCGAGGTAATTGACGGTCCTGCATCCGTTGTGTTTGACGAGGCAGAGAATCGTCTCCATGCACACAAAGCAATCCTCGTTCACTGCATGGGTTGACGGTTACATATGGAAAAAAACAATATGATGACGTCTCCTGCTAAGCAAAGCTTCTTCGTTCGATTTGCCAAAGAGTCTGATGCGCGTGCAATTTTTCTCATTGTATCGGCTTCTATGAAATCGTACAGCGCCTTTTCCAAAATTCCCGACAATGTGCTTGATGCATCCAATGAAACGGAAGAAGACATCCGGTGCATCATCAAAAAGCAACGTGTTTACGTTGCAGTAGATTGTTTGGGCGTCGTTGCAGGTACCTTTCGACTGATTTTCCCTAATATGGAAGAATACAAGACACATGTCTCCGATCTTCCCGCAGAATTATCCGAAATACCTGTCGCCTATTTTTCGCGTTTTTCGGTTGCGTTACATATGCAAAACAGGGGCGTTGGCAACCTTCTTCTTCTTGCAGCAGAAAAAGAAGCCCGTATGCAAGGAGCAAATTACTTGCTCCTTCATACGGCGCTTTCTCACATGGAACTTGTATCTTTCTATCAGAAACGCGGTTTTGTTCTTCTGGATCAAAATGACAATCGCGGGTATGCGCGCGGGCTTTTCGGGAAACAAATCCGATAACACTGCCTCGGGGCTCTTCTATTCAGACACGTATCTGACCCGCGGGGAACAGATCCGTCAGGATTTACATTTGATTGCATCTCGCGCCGCTTCCGCAATATGCTCTGCGGTCAGACGATAGAGCGAAAGAAGTGCTTCCGGCTTCCCGGACTGTCCGAATATATCCATCACACCGACTCTTCGCAAAATGCAAGGTGCCTTCTCGCTGAGAACCTCTGCGACAGCACCGCCAAGTCCGCCAAGAATTGTATGTTCTTCAGCAGTTACAACAGCGCCTGTCTCCTTGGATGCAAGTATAATTGCTTCTTCGTCAATCGGCTTAATTGTGTGCATGTCAAGAACGCGGGCATGAATCCCTTCAGAAGCAAGCTGATCGCATGCCGCAAGAGCGATGTTCACCATCGTACCTGTTGCAATAATTGTGACATCTCCGCCCTCTCGAAGGACATTTACCTTGCCGAGCGTAAACGCGATATCATCACCGTATTCGCCATAAACACCTTCCACCGGAAGTCTGCCCAATCGGATATAGAACGGGCCGTTCGTATCCATCGCGACGCGGATCGCTGCACGTGTAGAAGCTGCATCACAGGGTGAAATAACATGCATATTGGGGAGCGCACGCATGATCGACAAATCTTCGATACATTGGTGTGACGCTCCATCCTCACCAACAGTAAGTCCCGCATGTGTGGCACACACTTTCACATTCAAGTTCGGGTAACAGGAAGAATTTCGAATTTGCTCCAATGCTCTTTCGGCGGCGAAAATCGCGAAAGTTGATGCAAATGCTATTTTGCCGCAAGTAGCCATACCCGCCGCGACCGACATCATATTCCCCTCGGCAATGCCCATATTGAAGTGACGTTCCGGGTATACGCTGCGAAAAGTCGCTGTGTTCGTGGATTTGGAAAGATCCGCGTCCAGCACGACCATTCTCTCGTCGGATCCAAATTCCGCGAGTGCTTTTCCGTATGCCTCTCTGGTAGCCATTTTAGTCATATTTACACCTCCAGAGCGGCAATTGCCGCATTTATTTCCGATATTGCAAGTTCGTATTGTTCTTGTTTGGGCGCGGCACCATGCCAACCGGCTTGATCCTTCATGAAGGAAACCCCCATGCCTTTATGTGTGCGCGCGACGATCATTGTAGGCTTTCCGATTATCGTATCTGCCTCCGCGACTGCCTCTTCGATCTGCGCAAAATCATGACCATCAATCGAAATGACGTGCCAGCCAAAAGCCAGAAGTTTATCCGGGATCGAACCCAGTGACATAACCTTATCCGTTGCTCCGTCAATCTGTAGTCCGTTGAAATCAACAAATGCCGTCAGATTATCAAGTTTATAATGAGCCGCTGACATAAACGCTTCCCAGACCTGACCCTCCTGCAATTCTCCGTCACCTAAAACGGAGAATACATGGTACTTTTTCTTGTCGAGTTTGCCGGCAATTGCCATGCCGACAGCCGCCGAAATACCCTGTCCAAGAGAACCCGTTGACATATCAATGCCGGGAATATGATCCATACACGGGTGACCCTGCAGAAGAGCACCGCACTGTCTCAAGTCTCCGATTTCACAAGATGAAAAGAAACCACGAAGCGACAACGCGGCATAGAGTGCCGGCGCACAGTGCCCCTTGGATAATACAAAGCGGTCACGATCTGGATCTTTGGAATTGTCCGGAGATATTTTCAGTCTTTCCGAATACAAGTATGCAAGAATGTCGGTACAAGATAATGATCCACCCGGATGTCCCGATTGTGCCTTGTATACACCTTCAAGAATCAATTTCCGCATATTTGCGGCATAGAGGGCCAGTTTCTTCTGCGTGCTCTTATTCATGTGCGTCCCCTTTCAGTCTTCTGAGGACGATTTTACCATATAAAGCTGTGTATGAGAATCGATTTTGCCATCCTGAAGATAAACCCGAGGTACTCTTTTGCCTACAAGGCACGTGATTTCGTAATTGATCGTCTCAAGCATATCCGACAGCTCGTCAACCGGCAACGAATACGTGACTTCGCCAATCTTCTGATACCCGAAAAGAATCACTTCGTCAGACACTTTGGGAGGCACAGGAAAATCGGTAACATCAATCATACACATATCCATACAGATGTTTCCGATAATCGGCGCGCGACGCCCCTGGAGAAGGACCTGTGCGCAATTTGAAAATCGCCTCGAATAGCCGTCCGCGTACCCGATGGGGATCGTCGCAATCACACTTTCTCTTTGCGTCATAAATTTACGCCCATAACTCACATAAGAGCCCATTGGGAGCGTCTTCACGTGTATGATGCCCGACTTAAGCGTCATGGCAGGATGCAGGCATATTTTCTGGTATGGAGGTGGACACCCCTTTGGGTACATGCCATACATAATAAGTCCCGCACGAACCATATCAAGATGCATTTCCGGAAACCGCAGAATTCCTGCGCTATTGCATACATGCTTCAAGCGAATATGAAGACCCTTCTCTTCAAGAATCCTGACAACATCCATGAATTTCTCGAATTGCTGATACACATATGTATTGTCCTCTTCATCTGAGGTTGCAAAGTGAGAAAAGAGCCCTTCGATCTCAAGGCATGGAAGAAGCGATATCTGCATAATCTCAGAAATTGCCTCATCTGTTGTCTGGTAGCCAATTCTTCCCATTCCGGTATCAAGTTTGATGTGAACCTTAACTCGATGCCCGTGAGCCTTTGCCTGAGCAGAAAGCTGCTCGGCAAAAGACCGATCATATACGGTAAGCGTCAGATCATATGAGATGACATCCGCAATTCGTCTGGTATCCGTCTGATTCAATACAAGAATCGGCACACAAATTCCATGCTTGCGAAGTTCGACAGCCTCGTCAATCATAGAGACCGCAAGTCGCGTTGCGCCGTTCTCAAGCAATACCCCCGCCGTCTGACAGGCGCCATGTCCATAGGCATCTGCTTTCACGACAGCCATAATTTCCGCTCCCGAAGAAGTGATCCTGCGAATTTCCTGCATATTCTTTCCTAGAATATCCAAATCAATTTCCGCCCAAGTCCTGCTTGGATAATACTGTTCCGTCAACATATCGATTGTTATCCTTCTTCCCACTTACAGGTTCGAAACGCCTCTGTAAAGTACCCGAAAAGATCGGTAGGCTGCATATATCGTTTCCCAAGTTTGCGCGACGCAAGATCGCCTGCAAGTCCATGAAAATATACTCCGGCATTTGCTGCCAAAATCGGAGAAAGTCCCTGCGCGAGGAAGCTTCCAATGAGTCCGGCAAGAACATCGCCGGACCCGCCTTTGGCCAGTCCGTCATTGCCTGTAGAATTAATATACCACTCTCCGTCGGGAGAAGAAACCACCGTTTTGTTTCCTTTGAGCACCAACACAACGCCCCATGCCTTCGAAAATGCGCGAGCAGCCTTTTCCCGGTCGTCTTTGTTCCAGCTTGGAAGAAGACGTGAAAATTCTCCGGGATGTGGCGTTATGACTGCCGGCATGAGCCCTGCCGATACACGGCTTACGAAGGCGTTTTTGAAAACATCCTCTGTTTCTGATATGAAGGATAGCGCACCGGCATCCAGAAGGATCTGCTTTGCATTTGCCAGTAAATATAAGAGAACCTTCGTATCTGTCTCCCCCGACAACACAAGTCCCGGCCCGACTACACATGCCGATGTATGTTGGAGAGCCTCCTTTGCAATCGCATAGAAATTCTTCTCTTGTCGTACCTGGTGATAAATTGCTTGGGGTAATGAAGCAAACAGTTTTGTGGTGACTTCCTGCCCGCTCAAAATATGAAGGATGCCTGTCCCGCTTCTGCACACGGCGTTGGCGGACAATAAAGCCGCGCCCGCCATATCTTCTGACCCCGCCCAAAGTAAGAGACTTCCAAACGTGCCTTTATGTCCATCAATCGGGCGGAGAGGCGCGTTTTGCGTAACCCACTCCCTGGTAATTTCTTCAGGCCTATCATTCTCATTCAAGAAGTTCATGACATAGATGCTCCCATCACAGACTCATGTAATGTCCGACAAAGTTGTCAGATCAAATGGCGTCTCCTGATAAACATAGTAGTTCAGCCAATTTGTAAACAGAAGCGTCGCACTCGACCGCCACCTGACAATCGGTTCTTCAGAAGGGTCATCATTGGGGAAATAGTTCTCGGGAATATCTATATCCAAACCTTTGGCACGATCCCGCTCAAATTCATCTCGAAGAGTGAATGCATCATATTCCGAGTGTCCTGTGACAAAAATCTGCCTTCCCCGAAGATCTGATACTGCATATACACCGCATTCCTCTGATTCCGACAGGAGCCGCAGTTTCGGGTTGTCCATAATGTCCCCGCGGCGGATTTCCGTATGACGAGAATGAGGAACCCAAAAGACGTCGTCAAATCCACGAAAAAGCTTCACCGGTTTCGTGTACGTCATGCTATGGGAGAAAATACCAAATACTTTCTTCTCGCAGGTGTACTTCTGAACACCGTAGTGATAATACAAGCCCGCTTGCGCACCCCAGCAGATGTGCAGCGTGGAATAGACATGTGTCGTGCTCCAAGCCATTATTTCAGATAACTCCGGCCAATAGGCGACTTCAACAAAATCCATCATCTCAACGGGCGCTCCCGTAATAATCATTCCGTCATAATATTTCGCCTTCACATCCTCAAAAGTCTCATAGAATTTCGTAAGATGCTCCACCGCCGTATTCTTGGGCTGATAGGATGCCGTATAAATTAAATCAATGTCTACTTGAATCGGAGAATTAGAAAGCACCCGGAGAAGCTGCGTCTCCGTCGCAATCTTATTCGGCATCAGATTGAGCAGCAAAATGTGAAGCGGCCTGATATCCTGGCGAAACGCACGATCTTCGGGCATGACGAAGATGTTCTCCTTTTCAAGAATTCCGGTTGCAGGAAGATTATTCTGAATTCGTATTGGCATACATCTTCGCCCCTTTCATAAAAAATAATCGGAAACAGATGAATCTGTCCGTGTATTGAGTATCTATTTTTCGTACAGCTTTTGTCAAGGAATATCCTCGCGCTTTATGAGATCTATCGCAAATGCTTCAATTAAAGAAATTCGTTTAAGATCGAGTGATCCGGAACAAATGCCGGATTGACCGCGGGGATTCGCGCAAGGTCGCGGAGCAATTTGTTTGCAGATGCAAGTGCCAAGTCAAGATCGGCAAATGGCTTCTGGGAAGAAATCTTCGACAAGAATACGGATGGTTCCAACAGGTCACATTCAAATCTTGAAATCGCATCGGAGATATCCATCCACGCAAGCGGCGCTACAATCATACTCTCATATGCAAGCATAGAATTGACATAGAAATCCGCATTCTTCAGATATTCGTCAAAACACCTCTGCTCAGAAGACAGAACCATCGGCCAATAGTCGAGCGTTGCAAGCGCATGTGCGCCTCTGTGTCTGCCGTCGCGAACAATTCTCCTAAGCATTCGAATATCCTTGCTGTCAAAAAGTCGTCTGTCAGCAACAATTTCTGCCCAAGGCATAATGAAAATCCCAACCCATTCATCGCGCGGAATCTGTCCGGCGATATCCAAAGACAATCCATGCAGCCCTTCCACGAGCAGAAGACCCTCTTTGTGAAGCGCTTTTGCCGGAGACTCCGAAGCGCAGACTTGTATTCTTCTTTGAAAATCAAATTCTTGCAAAGCTACCGTCTCGCCTGCAAGCAGCTTGCGAATATCCGCAACCGCCTTCTCATTATCTATGGCTCTCAGACTCTCATAATCCGGACGACCATCCGAATCATGTTCGACCTGATTCATATTGTAATAGTCGTCAAGAGAGAGTCTGAGAGCCGATTTGCCCATAGTCGTCAGTCGAGAAACCAGACGGTCTGCAAAGGTCGTTTTGCCTGAAGAAGTGGGTCCGGACACAAAAACCGCGCGTATTTTCTCGTGGGAAAAAATATAGCCTGATATATCATCAATCTTACGCAAGAATCCATCTTCCGAGTCCACAACAAATTTACGAAATTTCTGCGCGCCAAGATTCTCTTCTAAATCTTCTAAAGACAGGACTATTTTGTTTTCCAAAATTGCCATGCATAATCACTCACCGATCTATTTGATTTGTCAGCACAAACTTGGCTACAAGCTTGTCATATCCATATTGTAATTGGCGAAATAAAAGAATAATAGTGCCAGGTACCATAATTGCAAGAAGAACAACAATAACTGCAAGAAAAACGACATATATACCGCCGGTAAGCACGCCAAAAACAGTCGAAAATGAACCCGCCGAATCTGAGAATTTCTCGATGTTTGATTCAAGTGTCGAATTCAAAAAATCCAGTAATTTCTCCCCAATCTGCGACACGGACAGGTTCAAAAATGGCATAATCCATGTCGTTGCAAATAAAGCAAATGCAGCATGCTTAATAAATCCAGCAAGAAGAATGGGTAATTTGCCCCAAATTCGCATTCGGTAATATCGGAAGCACAAAAATGGCGAAGCGAAAAACAAAAGCAGGAATATAACGAGCTTCACAATACGAGCTCCGCCAAGAAGAACAGAGAAATAACCCGACAAATAGCTTAGCGCTATCATCGCGCACAGGAGTACTCCAAAACCAATAAACAATCCCGTGTGCCGGCGATTCTCAAAATCTGTATCACTCCACATTGATCCAAGAAACAGACCTTCAAAATAATCCACTCTCTTCTTCCTCCCAAAACATCGAACAGACCCATTGTATCAGAAATATATGAGAGTGAAAACAAGTTGCCGGCAATATGGCAACTTCTATCTTCCAAAGAAAAAACATTATTTCAGCGGAGGCGGAAAGGGATTTTGGCAATTGATTCAATCATCTCACGAAAAGTACGCCACTCTTGTGGAAACTGGTTCGATCCCACAATACGCATTTGTGGTTTATGTTGAAAGGAAATGACAACGGTCCAGTCTGCATCATGACACGACTTGATGTCATCTTGCGAGACTAGACCGGTATAATGTGTTGACCACTGCAAAATATGTGTTGCCGGAAGCTTGTCACAAAGCAGCTTCATTTTGTCTGTTGAAATCGAACGCATAAAATTATTGTTCCACTGATGACTGTCTTTCCAGTGAATCAGTTTCTTATCCATATCAATGCTCACGCGGAGTGATCCCCGGCGATAACCGGACAACTCCGCCTCAATACAGACGATCTCATCATACGCGCTCATGAACATTTCCTGCCCTTTTCTGACTCTTGCGGGAGCTGCAAGAGTCTTGGTGTCACCATAAAACATATAACCTACCCAATCTTAACTCCAAAAACGGATCCTGCTCGTGTTCCAATTACAATCATACCATTATATACAACTGGAGATGACTCCATATTGAGTCCACTTTGCGTCTCATTAGCAAGACCCATGTTGCGAGTTGTCTGCAAATAGGTAATTCGCACGCCTGTTTGCGCGTTAACAAGATGTATCTGTCCTAAACTGTCACACATGACAATATACGCGTTACCTGCTTCATCATATACATCAACAGGCGAACTCCACGAGTACTGATTCATATTATAACGCCAAACCTCTTCCCCTGTATCCTTGTCATATGCAACAAGAATATTGCCACTGTAGAGGCCATTGGTCATACAGTATGAGAAAATCACAAGATTTGATATCGATTTCTTGCCAATAATCGGTGTGCCAAGCATGCCGCCATTGACGTCATCACCTTTGTCTTCACCATTTTTTGTATAGCAGCTCTGTGAAGTCTGCCAAATGATCTCACCTGTCATCGCATCAATCTTGTATGTGTACGATGCACCCTGATAATTCAGAACATCGGTTCTCTGCCAATCCACTTCTGTACCAATATACAGATATACCCGCCCGTTTTCTTCTTCAAGTGCAGGCGTAACATCCGAATCATCATCTAGCTGCCGAGCCCAGATCATTGACATTGTATTCAAATCCACACATATTAAATTCCCCGAATTGTCGCTGCAATAACCGTAATGGTCGTACACAGATATGGAACTCTCGATGCCGATACTACTTCCGGAAATGCCGTCAATTAAGTAGCGATAAACCACGCTCTCGGGGTTAATGGAAATCGTTCCTGCCGCCGCATCAAAGACCGTATTGAGTTTGAGCGTATAAATCATTCCATTCTCATTCGGATAAATCAGCGTATCCGCGCTCCCGCAAACGATGGGGGAAGAATCACACGCCCCCCAATTTGTCCGATATGCGCGCGAATCCATTCCGTCTTGGTAATACAGCCTAGACGAATCAATCAGGCTATAGATTCTGAACCCGACCTCTCCGTCATCAGAATTGCAGTCACCTTGTCCGACATAAAGAAGTGGATAGCCGCGAGGATCCACGCAAGGAGTCCCCTTAATCGTTGCTCCGACAAAAATGGGGTCTCTGGTTTTCGTTCCATCATCAATATCAAAGAAATAAACATATCCATCCATCGCCGCAATGATGACTTCGGTCAGGCCTTCCTTCGCCTTCTTATCGGGATATAAGTTCATGCACGCCCGTACTTCGTCAGACCATTCGATTACGACCGGTTGCCCTGTCCAGCCTGTTCCAGACCATGAAAATGACCATGAGGAGGATGCCATCGATCCGATCTGCCCATATTCCCATGTTTGCGTAAGTGTAGTCGGATTGGAGACGATTGTGCCCCAAGACGCACAATTTCTGAAGTTATTGCCACGAAAAGTTAAAATGCCTGGAACCGTCTGATAATCAACCGGGTCTCCGAAAGAAATAGCCGCTTCCCGCGAATAGGGAGAAACGTCCGTATCACCGCTCATGACTCCCTGCGTCACACCGCGGGCAGATACGGAAACATCATCTGCAGGTGTCCCGATCGGAACATTCATCAACGCAGTTGCGGGGAACAAAATCGTATTCTGATAGGGGGCAATGGTTGCTTCCACTACAGGGGTAGGCGTTGCAACAAGAAGAACCGACGCAGACGTATCACTTCCCGTCGCAGATTTAGAAACATCCGTCTCGCTCCCATCTCTATCCGAAATGAGCGAGTAAACACCGACACCGATGACCGAGAGAACCAAAACAATTGTAAGTGAAATAAGTACGCCAAGACCGCCACTATGCTTCTGTCTTCTCGGCTTATTGAACTGATTATCATACCTAACATAATCCGAACTCTTCATCATAGCGCATCCCTCAATCAACTGATCATATAGTCATGTATTTTATCACATCCAAGTCTTCTTTTCTATATCATCCTACTAGTGAATTCAGCATGAAAATGCCTGAGAAATGCCACTTTTTCGGAAAATTTATATATCACTTATATGTAAATCTGCATCAGTAACATACATTCGAACAAATTCATCAAGTTTCGTAAGGCGATGGTTCATTCCGGACTTTCCAAGCGGCGGATTCATCATTTCTCCAATCTCCTTAATGGAGAATCCTGGATTGTCAATACGGACCCGCGCTGCTTCAATCAATTCCTGCGGAATGGACGCGGCTTTTGGATGGCGAAGAAGTGCGAGAAGGTTTTCTGTCTGCCGAGCACAAGCCTCTGCCTGCCGCTGCGAATTCCCTGAATCACAGTTTACAATTCGATTAACAGAATTTCGCAGCTCTTTGTCAACGCGAATGCTCTCAAGTCGAATCAGACTGCTATGTGCCCCTATGAGTGCCAAAAAATCAGCAATCTGCTGCCCTTCTTTGAAATAAACCGTTATCCGATTGTTTCGCTGTGAGACAGCCGAAATAATATTCTCCGCGTGTAGGAGTAGCACAAGAAAATCCGCTGCCTCCCTATTATGAACCGTCATCTCAATTCGGTAGCTTTTCGTGGGATCATTCATACTCCCAGATATCAGAAATGCACCGCGAAGCGCAGCGCGACGGCCATGCACTGACGAAGTGATTTCATCAAAAACAGAAGGACTAAAAAAGTGAGAGTAGACCGATTCAAAGGTATCCTTCTCTTTGTCCAGCGGGTAGACTCGCCAAGTTGCGCGCGTACCAGCTGCCTTCTCAGCGAGTGCTTCCAGTCTGCTTTGCCGAAGAAAAGTAACGAGACGCTCCGCATATGCAGCCGAATGCACCGAAATATAGTCCGGTGCACCGATGGGGGATTCTTTTCTTCTTCTCCCGCAGAAGAATGCAGTCATAACCTCCGCATATATCTCTTCTTGTGTCTTGCAAGAAACTCGAAGAAGGTCATTTTTAACCGTTTGTGAAAAGGTCAGGTCTCCCATTGCTTTCCTCCACATTTAGCTCATCCGGTGCAATCTTTTCCTGTCTTTGCCGTGGTAAATCAGGAAGATATCTCGGGTCCTTATCAATATCTCTGTGAAATACAACGGACTTAAAGCCTGCGTCACAGAGTCGCTTCCCAAGCATCTCTGCTATGTAGACCGAACGGTGCCTTCCGCCCGTGCATCCGACGCCAAGGACGAGTCGCGCTTTCCCCTCACGGATATAGAAGGGAATCGTATACGTTAGCATATCCATCTGTTTGGAAAGATACTCTTCTGTCTCTGGATACCCTGACAGATAATCTGCGATTTCCTTATCCTTTCCCGAATGCATCTTAAGTTCTGGTTCATAGAAAGGATTGGGAAGAAAGCGCATATCGATAATGTTATCGCAATCAACCGGGATACCGTATTTGAAGCCAAAAGATTCAACTAAGATATTCATCCGCTGGTTTTCTTCCTTCTCAGAAATAATCCGGAAAATCTCGTCGCGAAGCGCCGCTATTGCCATCATGGACGTGTCGACAACATGCGTGGCACGTGCTCTGATGCCCAGAAGGAGTCTCCTTTCTCTGACAATTGATTCGGAAAGTCCGGTCGCATCGGAAAGAGGATGTTTCCTTCGTGTCTGCCTGAATCGATTGACAAGTACCTGATCAGACGCTTCTAAAAAAATAATCCTATACGAGCAGCCCATCGCATCAATTTCTTCTATCGCCGGACCAAATCCGCTGAGAAGCTCATTACTTCTGATGTCAACGACAAAGGCGAGTTTACTAACGCCAAATCCTTCGCCTCCCTGCCCCTTCGTAAAGGTGCGGATGAGTTCTGGCAAGATCATTGGCGGAAGATTGTCTATGCAAAAGTAACCCATATCTTCGAGAAAATTCGCTGCCTGACTTTTTCCTGCCCCCGACATACCCGTCAAAATAATAATGTCCATTATTTTCTCCCCCCTGTCTCATATCCACGGCCAATGAAGCGTATTTCCGGCTCAAGCATCACGCCCGATTTTTGAAAAACACGCCTCTGAATCTCTTCTATAAGCTCATATACGTCTCTAGCCGTAGCGTTACCCGTATTCACAATGAAACCTGCGTGCTTCTTCGAAACCTGCGCCCCACCGATGCAAAAACCCTTAAGTCCCGCGGTCTCGATAAGCGCCCCGGCATAATGACCACAAGGCCGCTTAAATGCACTGCCCGCGCTTGGCATGGAAAGAGGCTGTGAATGAGATCTTTTCTCAGCATACTCTTTCATTCTGGCAAAAATATCAGTAGAATTCCCCTTGAATAGACGCAGCGTCACAGAGAGAATAATATCGTCATTTTGCATATAGCAGCTCGTTCGATATCCGAATTGATGCTCGTCACTGCAGCAGGTCTTCATGGTTTGAGTGGCAGTAAGTGAAACACTCCTGTATACGACGTCTTTCATCTCTTTTCCATATGCACCTGCATTCATAAATACTGCGCCGCCGATGCTTCCCGGAATACCTGCAGAAAATTCCATGCCGGTAAGGCCCTCTTTTGCACACGCCAAAGCCACACGAGAAAGCATGGCACCCGCATACGCCGTAACCAACACAGCTCCCTCTTCTTCGGAATCATCCTCGAAACGAACCTGTGAAAGCGCATCGCCTATATGAATGACAAGGCCTTCCACACCTTCATCTGACACCACCAGATTGGATCCGTTACCAAGAATAAAATAGGGCAGACCGCAAGCTTGGGCGGCCTCACGAAGAGTAATGACTTCGAGCAGGCCTTCTGGCTCGACAAAAAAATCGGCAGTGCCCCCGACCCTCATCGTATTTCTCGTTTTGAGTGGCTCGTCGAGTCGGATTCGTGCGGCAAGTTCATCTTGCCCCGCCGATATTAGCCAACTTCGCAATTCTTGTATCTTGATTTCTCTTGGTGTCCCGCTCATGAATACTCCTGATTATTTCGCAAAATTAGAGTGGAAGCGTTCCCCCGGAACCGGGAAAAACGCGATCAATCAGACTCTTCGCAGCATTATGTCCCATCTTCTTGACACGGTAATTAATGGCTGCAGCCTCGACGATAATCGCCAAATTGCGTCCAGGCCCGACAGGAATCGTAATGGACGGTACATTGATTCCAAGAATCTCTGTTGTCTCATCATTAATGCCGAGCCGATCATATGTCTTCTTCTCATCCCAGAGCTCAAGATTGATCACAAAATCAATCCCCTCTTGCAGCTTAACGGACGAGACGCCGTAAAGTTCTTTCACATCCAAAATGCCAATGCCTCTAATCTCAATTAAGTGGCGGATAATGTCAGGAGCACGTCCGAGAAGGGTCGTCTCCGAAACCCGGCGAATCTCAACTTGGTCATCTGCAATCAGTCGATGCCCCCGTTTGACGATCTCAAGAGCCGTCTCCGATTTTCCGACGCCGCTTTCCCCTAAGATCAAGATACCTTCGCCGTTTACCTCGACGAGAACGCCGTGCATTGAAATGCGAGGTGCTAATTCCACATTCAGATGCTTGACAAGAGAACTCATAAATTCACTGGTAGCCTGATGCGTTCGGAGAATCGGCACTTTCTTTCGTTTAGCACAAGGAATAAGCTCGGGGTGCGGCTCATGATTTCTCGTCAAAATCAGACAGGGAATTCCTTTTCCAAACAGAGCATTCAATCTTTTCTTGCGAATCTCCGATGAGAGCTTATCAAGATAGGCATGCTCCATATTTCCAATCAATTGAATGCGGTCTGGACCAAAATGGTCAAAATATCCGGCAAGCTGAAGACCCGGACGCGTTACGTCAGCAACAACAATTTTGATTTGATCTAAATCACTTGGCGCATAGACAATCTCAAGATTGAAAGCCTTGATAATCTCACTGAGATAGACACTCTTATTCGGCATATTTGACAAACCCCCTGTATAAATTGTTTGCACGTTTACATTGTATTACACATCCACGGCTTTCGCACATAAACATCACCTAAGAACCGTGAAGTTCTTGTCCAAACGGACAAGGTACTTCTTTGCCCCTGACATAGCGATTAACAATATTCCGATCATCTCCGGCATATAAAAAACGCTGAATTCTTTCAAGAATTGTTCTCTCCTCGGGGAAATTCAGATTCTCATCATCAATAACGAGCATATCCGTCTCATACCCTGCCTCAAATGAACCAACATTTCCGAAAAAGGCTCCGCTTCCCTTCGTAGCAAGGAAAAACGCTTCTGGCAAAGAAAGCGCGCCCTCTTTCGCGTGAGAAACAAAGTGCATTTTTGAAGCGGATGAGGCGCCGACAATTGCTGACATCATATCCAGTCTATGTCCGCCTCCCACATCGCTTCCCAGTCCGACAGGAATGTTTTTGCGGATCAGCTTGCGTACCGGAAGGATTCCGCTGGACATGTTGAAATTCGAATGTGGGCAATGCGCAATAAATATGTCCTTCTTCGCGAGTAGGACCCTTTCCTTTTCGGTCAGATAGATGCCATGAGCGAGGATCGTTTTTTGTTCTCTGAGAAGCCCATGCGCATCATACACCTGCGTAAATGATAAACTGTCAGGGTAGAGCTGTTTAACACGGCGGACCTCTTCTCTATTTTCCGATACGTGCGTCTGAACCGGCAGGTCATATTTCTCTGCAAGAAGTCCAAGACCCGTCATAAGTTTGGAGGAAGTAGCAAGTGCAAAACGCGGCGTAATAATAGGTCTGACAAGTTCATTCTCATCATAACAAGTCGAAATATACTCTTCTGTCGAGGAAAGCGAGTCCTGCGCCGATTCCAGCAATCCCGAGGATGAACACAAATCCATATTTACTTTCCCAACATAGGCACCCAGGCCTGCGCTTTTGAAAAGGTCGAAAAGAATTTGTGTTGATCTGAGATGAACCGTTGCAAACACGGCGGCGCGCGTTGTCCCGTTCCGCCATAGATCTGTGACAAATCGCGAGTAGCACACGCGTGAGAAGTCTTGATCTGCATATCTGCTTTCAAGGGGGAAAGTATACTTCTCCAGCCAGGGAAGTAATTCCTCATCATAGCCGATACCCGTATTAATATATTGCGGTGCGTGTGTATGCAAGTCACAAAATCCCGGAATGACAAGACGGTTTCCAAAGTCCACGATAGGCATCTGATCATATCCGGGCAGAAGTTCATCGAATATCCCGATAGAATAGCCGTCAAGAACAATCAGATATGCGTTTTCATGGATGACAAATTCCTCTTTGTTAGGCGTGTGAATAAAATTACCTTTGAATATTTCTAACATTTCTTCCCCCTGTCAATAAAAGAAGTGAAGGACAGAAGGCTTCATGTACGGCACCTACGTCCTTCACTTCAATCAAAATCATAAGTATACGAACATTATAACGTCACAACCACTTCATGCACTTTCTTGTCACAGAAAATCGGCACTCGAACGCCCTCAATTTGCTTATTGTCGCAAAGTATCTTCACGCCTTCCTTCGTCCTGGCAAATCCTTGTTTCTTCGTAACAACAATATGATAGGTTGCTTTCCCCGTGTTTACGGTTATATCCTCGTCTATATCCTCTGAACGAAGAATGGGTTCTACAATCAGCGCGTCACTTGTAAATTCAACGCCGAAGCCTGTGAAAAGGCAAAGTAAAAGCCATGTGGATGTTCCCGAAAGCGTGGGTCCAATATTCTCCCCCGTCTCCGAATTGTTATACTGTGTGCAAAGTCGAGGATTCCCAACAATCTCATATGGGCTCTTACTCGTACGATACGGAAGAATGCAGTCAATTACCCAATAGGCCGTGTCTGCAAGGCGCTTCGCAAGTACTTTGTTATCGACAGTCTTTGCAGCATTCAGCATTGCCGCCGCAGCCATCATATTTGCGTGCTTGAAAATGCCTCCATTCTCACGATCTCCGGCATAATAGAGAGCCACGTCAATTTTGGGCGCGATTTTCGGATAGTCAACACCTGTACACAGACGATAGCCAAACGGCGTACGTAGGTTCCGATCAATGGTATCAAGCATAATGCTAATCTGCTCTTCGTTTGCAACACCCGACAAGACGGCCCAGCTAAACGAGTTCAGAAAATATGTGCCTTTTGCATTTGGTTCAATCTCGAGGCCGTCATTTCCAGCACCCAGATAGGTGAGACTTTTTTTGTCGCTACGATTGAAAAGTACGCGAGCAAAATAGTCTCCTTTCCAAGCATCCTTTGTGAGTTGATCCTTCAGATTGTCCGATAGATTTTCAAGTTCGGCAGCATATGCAACATCCCCCGCATTTTTGAACATGCCGATCGCTGCATCCACCGCAACTTTTAGCAGAAACCCGTTCATGACAGATTCTGAATATTCCGATTCGAAGGGTACCTGACCGTACTTCTTCCCAGAAACGGCTAACTGCTCCTTATACTTCTCGATCTTTGCCGGCCCGGAAATACAATCCGGATCGACACGCAGACAATCATTCCAATCCGCCCGATCAATCAGAGGAATCCCATGCTTCCCGACAGATATTTTGGATGAATACGCAATGATCGCCTTGATTGTATCAAGTAGCGGACGCGTCTCCTTCTGTGTCCCCGCAATACTCATTTCTTCTTGCAGAAAAGCATAGTCTCCGGTCAGGCTGACATAGCGATCCATGGCCTGAAGAAGCCACAAGGCATCATCGGACCAGAAGCCTGGTTCTTTCCCTGTCCAATAGAAATTGTGGTTAGCATAACCGTCGCGATAGACATTTTCAGACCATTCACGCAGAAGCTTACGTACGAAATCCATCTGTCCCATTGAAGCAAAATAGTACATGGAAGCAAAAACATCTTGTATCTCTCGGAATCCGATCTCTCGATATCCCTTCTGTGTCCAATCAAGCGATCTCGACACAAATGTCTGGTAAAATACCTGAAAAGGCAAATTATGATTCACATATGCCGCAAAATCTTTATCCTTGTGTGTGATGTGCAAATACGATGCATACCGATTCGTAAACCCCTTGATTTCCTCTAATACGTCATAAAGCGCCGATTTATCAGAAAATCTTCTGATAACCTCCGATAATTCTTCCAGAACTGTCTTGTCATCTTCAAACGATTTATTTACGACATCTGAGGAAAGACAGGTGAAGTTCTCTGCCGTTACGATGCTATGAGCGGCAACATGAAATGGCGTCGACATAGCAAAAAAGCCGGGACCTTTCCTGGAGTGACGATTGGACAAACGTGCAATTCTCTCTGGGTTTGCAAGTGTCTGATTCCCGACAAATTCGCTGTATTTCGCACAGAATTGATCCGGAAATACGACGCGGCCCGCTTCGTGAACCAGTGTTGTTGAGAAGCGTATATTGCCTTTGCTCCATTTCGGATTCGGATTAAAGGATAGCGCAAGGATTTCGTCATTTTCTCCAAAGAAAACCTCTGACTCAGCTACAACGGTCGAAAATATGATGTCCTCCCGCAGTGCATGGCACTCAGTCGTACCAAACATTCCCGTATATACAAGTCGCAGATCACGGTCATCCGTCCCCGTGTTCTCAATCTCGATGAGCTGTGCCTCTGTTGCTAGCGGCATGCCGGTTTCCTGCGGCAAGATGAAGATCGTACGACGAATGGTGAGTCCGGATTTAAGCTTATATGTGATGACGGTATGATTCTGCGCATGCGTACAATATGCCTCGCTGACATCTTCCGAAACCGCAGTTGCCGAATAGAAGATCATCTTTCCATTCTCGACCAGATAGAATTGCCGATTAGCAGGGAAGCCGTTTTCCTCCGGTAAATAATCCCATCTTGTCGCAAGTACTTGCGTATCCGCATGTGAGCGGAAAGAACCGCCGCCAAGACGGTCAATGGCACTCTTGGGCGTGCTTTGTAATGGTTTGTCAAAGCCTATGCGGTTGCCAATCAAAAGGTTCGTATAGTAATGTACCCCTGGTGCCGGAGAGGAGAGGTCTGCCGTAAGCTCTCCCTTCTCGTTCAGAACGCCGCCCCACACAAAAGAAGCGGCAATCAATTTGGCGGCAAGATCGGCCGCGCATTGGGAAAGAGTCACGGCGGTCGCTTTCTCACCGATAGACGCCGTATATGCTTTGACTGTGTTATCAGCATAAACGAAAAGGACACAGCGGCCGCCTGCAAAAGCTGACTCGAAAAACGCGTACAAACCTTCTTCTTGAAGAAGGACAGAGATTATGGGTGTTGGGAATGCAAGACCACAAACGCCAGCTGCCAAGCGCTTCCCTTTGAGATCAACAAATTGGGCGGATACCGCTCCGGTAACCATCTCGGAAAAAATAGATGAAATAACAAAATCTGCAGGCGTAGCAGCGCCTCTGGCTTTTTCGCTAGAAATTTTCATAGATACCTCCGTTAATATATAATTTAATTATATAGGAAAAGAAAGTAACTATTCCCCCGGGCCACTCGCAAGTGCGCCTCTTCTTCCCTCTTTGCTCTGCGAATGAGCAAGGATAAAAGAAAGGATATCCTCATATACATCGGCGTGATTTGTCTCGTTCAGCGATTCATGTCGACCGCCGAGATAAACCGTAAGTTCTGTGTCGTGTCCCGACGCCTTAAGCCAATCATATAGAATGCGCGGGCCAGCCGTATAGCGACCGACAGGATCTTCGCTGCCGCAAAGCAAGAGAAAGGGGACGTCCGAAGGGACTGCATCCGTCCAATCATGACCGCCGCATTCAGCAATAAGAGCGAAGAGGTCTGCAAAACCAGAGGAAGTAAACATGAATCCGCAATCGGGATCCGCGATATATTGATCGACGATGTGCGTATCACGCGACAGCCAGTCAAATTCGGTTCTTTGCGGGATAAAGCGTTTGTTGTAATTTGCAAAAGCAATCTTGGCTAAGAGCTTGCCCTGCGAATGACTGCCAAAAATCATGCTCTGAAGATTTGCAAAAGCACGGACGATTGATACGGGTCCGGCCTTTGCCGTCGTTCCGGATATGATTGCTCCCGAAATCCCTTCCGCCCGTGTGCGCTTAAGAAAACAGGAAGTAATAAACGAACCCATGCTATGCCCAATGACGAAAAACGGTAAATTCTTGTCAGCATCGTCAAGAGAAAGTAAAATTGCCCTCTTGGCATCGATTACATCAGAAATAAGTCGGTCGTTTCCACCTTTATCGGCAAAGAATCCTCTCGTTTGCGCGTCATTTCCTGTCTTGCCATGTCCGCGCAGATCAAAAGCATAGACACTGACCCCATGATCCGCCATATATTTTGCAAATTCATCATATCTACCACTATGTTCCATCATTCCATGAATGCAAAGAAGAATCGCTTGGGGCACGGCATCTGCGGGACGACATGCAAATCCGCGCATTTCGCATTGATCTTCGGATACAAAAACAAACGGTTCGTGTATAAGCATATACGGACCTCCTACTCGATAAGGCGCGCCAATCAATAACCCGATATAATCCCTCGTCTATCAGTATCGCCCCGAGGCTATCATCCGTCAATCTTTTGTCGCGAAAACCCGAACATTTTCTTTATAAATACGTGAAACTATATTGGTTCCGATCCCTCAATAATTGCGCCGCCAAGAACATTTTCGCCCTGATAGAAAACGACGGCTTGCCCGGGTGTAATTGCCCGGACAGGTTCATCAAATGTAAGCTTGACACGGCCTTGATCTAAAGGCACAAGGAAAGCCGGCACGGGCCTTGCCGAATACCTGATTTTCGCTTGGATGGATAGTGTATCTGTAGGGAGAACCCCAGAAATAAAATGCGCATCTTTCGCTCTGAGCTGACTCGAAAAAAGCTGCTGATTACTGCCCAAGACAATTTGGTTTTTCTTAGCATCTACTGCCAGAACATAAAGTGCCTCGGAGGAGGATATATTGATCCCTTTTCTTTGCCCGACAGTATAGTATATGATTCCTCTATGTTTTCCAAGAATCTTCCCTGACGCATCAACGAAATCTCCCTGGACAGGCGTTATTCCCGTTCTTCTATGAATATAATCCGCATAACTTTCCTGACGGACAAAGCATATCTCCTGGCTGTCTGGTTTGTTTGCCACAGGAAGACCCGCCTCGCAGGCAATTTGTCTGATACGATCCTTGTGAATGCCAGATATAGGAAGAAGCAGGTGAGATAATTGGTGCTGAGTCAGAGAATAGAGTGCATACGTCTGATCTTTTGGGTTATCCTGTTCGGCGTGCAGCTCATACCTTCCGGTATCACTTCGGGAAATTTTCGCATAATGACCCGTTGCAAGAAAATCAAAACCAAGCGCGAGCGCTTTTTCGAGCATCGCCTCGAATTTTATCTTCCGATTGCATAATATACAAGGGTTTGGTGTCTCTCCATGCAAATATGTATCCACAAAAGGATCAATTACATTCTTCTCGAAAAGCGCCTTGAAATTGAGAACATAATAGGGAATGTCTAGTGCTGATGCGACTCTTCTCGCGTCCTCAACAGCCGACAGAGAGCAGCAGCCATTGTCTTCACATACCTGCTTGTCGGGATCATCCGGCCATATTTGAAGTGTCGCGCCAGTGACGTCATATCCTTGCTGCTTGAGTAAATATGCCGCGACCGAACTGTCAACGCCTCCGCTCATCGCTACGAGAACACGCTGTTTCGCAGAGGATTCGGTATGATTGATTTCCATTTGTATTTCCTTCCGAGTATGACCCTCGTAAGCAGTCACTAACAGACTGGCAAATTGATCATCTCATAAGACATTACATCTGAACGCAGCAGATTTGTCAAGAATCAGACACGGGGGTGATAACAACTTTTCCCTCATCATATTCGACGCGAACAACGCCTTTTCCTTCAATCCCAAGTTTTTTGAGATAGTCTTGCGGTATTTGGAGCCGCCCCGATCGGTCAATCACGGAATACTCTTGGTGAGAATGCGTACCAAAGCGGCCATCATCCTCATCGACAAGTTTTGCGGCAATCGTATATGGGTCACGAGGTTCAAATAGTGCGGGATCTGCTCCGAGAAAGATCTCTTTGGAAGGACCATTTTCATTTTCTTTGATCTGGTTTGCCGGGCGCATAAGAGGTTTATCTATCGACCGATACTCACTGCTTGTTTTTCCGTCACGAATCGCGACAACACGGCTCACTTGCCTTGAAAGCTGCATATCGTGGGTAACAATCACAATGGTCTGATTAATTTCCGCCTGAAGCCTCCGAAAAATGGACATAATGTCCTTCGCGGTCTTCGTATCCACAGAACCAGTCGGCTCATCTGCAAGAAGAAGCCGTGGTTTATTGGAAAGAGCGATAGCAATTGCGACTCGCTGCTGTTCTCCTCCTGACATCTCCTGAAGAAGGGCATTCTTCTTTTTTGAAAGTCCAACCTGATCGAGTAGCTCTAAAACACGTTCTTTTCTTGCTTTCTGCGAGGAGAATACCATGGGCATCTCAATATTCTGGGCGGCCGTCAGATACGGAATCAGGTTGCGGCCATTATTCTGCCACACAAATCCAACTGTCTCCCTCTTATACATCACAAGCTCGGAAGGCGTGATCTTAAGCAGGTCTTTCCCGTCAACTGTCAGAATACCTGCCGTCGGACGATCCAGTCCGCCCAGCATATTAAGAAGTGTAGATTTTCCGCTTCCGCTATTGCCGATAATTGCCATCAACTCACCGTCTTCTACGGTCAAGTCAAGCCCTTGCAGTGCCAGAACTTCAAATTCCTTCGTTTTGTAGATTTTTACGAGATTCTCGCACTCAATCATTCCATCACCGCCCCATCTTCAAGCTGATAAACCACATCGGCGATTTTCATCATATGCGGATCATGTGTAGTCATTACAACGGTAACCTTTTTTGTCTCAACGAGGGACCTGAAAAGAAGCATGATCTGCTCTCCCATGGCAGAATCAAGTTCTGCTGTCGGCTCATCGGCAAAAATAACCTTGGGATTGACCGCAATCGCACGCGCAATGGCAACACGCTGTTGCTCGCCTCCTGATAACTCCTGAACACGATGCCTGCCGCGTTTGGACAGTCCGACGGTGGTAAGAGCTTCTAAGACTCGTTCATCCCTTTTCGCCGCCGGGTACTTAGATACCCGCAGTGCAAAGTCCACATTCTCATATGCCGTCATATTGCCAATCAAGGCGACAGACTGAAAGACAAAACCGCATTTCGTTTTACGCAGCAGATCTCTTTTTCTTTCAGACATTTTCGTAATATCCTCATCTTCGAAAAGGACAGAGCCGCCAGTAGGAAGATCTAACGCACTCATGATATTAAGGAGTGTCGTCTTTCCAGAACCAGATCTTCCCCGCAGAATCGTCAGTTTCCCTTCCTCTATGTTAATGCGAACATTTTTGAGCACATTCGTACGGGCTTCTCCGTTGCCAAAGCTCTTACATACATCAATCACACGAATTATGTCATTCATCGTTTTGCACCTACTCTTCCCCAAGCTTAACCGCTTGATCAATTTGAATGTGTAGCATAATACGTGCAAGAATTGCAAAGCATACAAGAAGTACCGCGCCTAAAATTAGGTATATCTTCACATAGTCCGAGGGGTTTGTAATGATTTCATATGGCAGTGATGTCCCGTCAGATTGATTGAGCAACTTAAAGAGTGGAAGATACAGCTTTGAGGCAACATCTCCAATAACGATGCCAATACCAATCGCGGCGCCGGATATCAGAACCTGTTCCGCGCCAATAATTCCCAGAATCGAGTATTTGCTCATACCCATTGCCCGGTAAATTCCGAATTGCAGTACACGGCCTTGAATCGAAATAATCCAGTAGATTAGGAAACCGATGGCACATATAACCATAGACACGATAAATCCGAGTGTAAGTGCACCATTTAACCCTTGAAGCTGCGGATCATTTTTGATCGTAGATATCTCCTGCGTTGAGGAAACAATTGATTTGGCAGATATATTCTGTTCGGCAATTCCTTCATAAATGCTTGAATCCGTTGCCCCATCTTCTTTGTCAATCCAAACCTCATACGGAAGCATCGGGCTTTTCGAGAGGTAATATGTGAAATCCATAATAATAAAATTATTTTTGACCAAATCACCATCTTCAGAGACATATGTTGCGGACACACCTGGCCAATAATCCACGACCGCCAAAACGGTCATATTGATATCCCTTCCGCGATCAACGCGAAGCGTGACATTATCTCCGGCCTTCACCTCTAATTTCTCAGCGGTACTCGTCGATATGACGGTTAGTGTCGGATTCTCTATCATAGCATTAAGATACTCATTAAGCTGGTGTGGCAGAATATCTGATCTCGTCCAGGTAATCATGCCGAAATCATACGGATCAATCGCCATAATGTTAATGTCCGTTAACCTTCCACCTGTGGACTCAATCGTATTCGTCTCGTTCGTCCGAAGAACGCGCGTCGCATTCTTAACGCCATCAATACTTGTGAACCGATCCATAGAGGGCTCTTTATACTCAATGACAGTAGAAGAAGTGATGTCAAGTGTCGGATTAGAAAGAGAAATCTGATTTCCATTGTCATCATATTCGAGCCACGCTTCCTGAACCACCAAATCCGCACCGATCGTCTCGCTTACTTCATCCTCAGCGTTTTGATTTATCGTTCGAGCCGCATTTGCATTAAAGATGCCCACAGACAAAGCAAAAATGATGAATAGCATGAGAAACTGCTCGCGTCCATCCGTTCGGCTTACCTGTAAAAATGATGTAAACATAACGGGTGACCATCTTTTTCGACCAAGAAGAAAGATGGCTTTGATCAGAAGTGGATACAAACGAAGAAACAGCATACCCGCGCCCAAAACAAAGAGTGTTGAAGCTAAAAACAAGAGCGAATCATTCTTGCTAGCAAAAGATGATTTATCCGCAAGCTGTGTCTGTATACTCTTGTAAGTGTATGCAGCAAGACCAAGCAAGATGAAGTCAACATAGAACTTCTGCCAGACGCTCTTCTTCCCGCGCCCGGCCATTGACTTTTTCGTATCAACGATTCCCTTTCGCGCAAAGATAAAGACCGGAATAAGCGTTACGATGATAAAAAAGATAATGGCACATATCGCATATATATACACGCGAGCCGACAATTCTACGGGTAAAGCCTTCCGATTAATGAAGGATAGAAATCCATTTGATGCACCAAGAACCTTGCACATCAGAAGCCCAAGAAGAGGGCCCAAAATCAGCGCAGACACCGCTAAAAAGCCATTCTCATAAAGATACATGAGCATAATTCGAATACGCCCGGCACCTCTACTCTCCATAACCGAAATAACACTTCTATCCGTTGTCACAACTAACTGCGATACCATATATATGTAAAATGCCAGCATAAGAATGATGGGAACGAAAAGCACCCAAAGCGACGTCTCCAAGCTCTTCTGATACGATGGGTAGTCTTGGAAAACATCGGAAAAAGAACAGAAGGAACCGATTGTACTATCCGTATCCTTAATCCACTTCTCGGAATGACTCCAGGCAGAAAGAACCGTCTTCGCATCGCCAAACTCGAACTTGTTATAATCAAAAACTGTGCAGCTAACAAAAGAGGTTACGTTTCTTGGGAGATTCTCATAGGATTCATTATACAAAGTCGCATAGTCCATAATGAATCCTGTTCGAAAGGTATCCATTGAAACATACCAATATGGATCAGAGGGATCCGTTGCCTCAACCACCCCAACAATTTTAATTTTCATGGCTTCTACTTCGGAATCAGAATATAGATTTGTCATGATTTGAATTTCTTGTCCAAGCGAAAAGCCTTTGAGAGCCATTGCCTGCTGTGATACAACCACCTCAACAACAGACGGATCAGATGATACTTCATACATCCGGCCTGACACTAAGGTGACTTTATCGGAAAATCCTGTCATTGCATTAGCCGTTACAGCTTCGACCTTCTCGCCATCATTTGTTCCGCGATAATAAAATAGTTTACTTAGTGTAATCTCTTCAATAACACTTTCCGGCGTATAGGGAAGCTCGCAGCAGACGCTTTTCGACTCCGCACGAATCGCCTCAATTGATGAGAACGTTCCGCGATACCTTGCGCGATCAGAATCCGTTGTATTCGTCGTATACTGATATTCACGATCATATGCCAAATATCCGGAATAGATTTCATCTGTCGTCTGCTTGTTATCTAATTGCTTAATCAGCATTCTCTGCAAGATTCCCTTTGTATATATAGGAATAGATGCAAACATGCCAACGACTAAGATACAGCCTAATAGTAGGCATATGACACTCCATTTGTTTTTCTTCATTTTTTGGATAATGAAAGAAATCACGCGTTTTTCCCCCGATCAATTCAAGATTACTACGTCACCGACAGAAAGACCGGACAGTATTTCTACATTGGTAAGACCGATGATGCCAATGGCTACATCAGCTTCCACACGGATCCCATCAGATAAAACATATACGTATTGTCTGTTATTTGAGTAGATAACCGCACTTTTGGGAACAACAATCACACCTTTACTCTCTTCCGTAACATAATTGATTGTTACATTTGCACCGTTTTTTGCGCCTTCGGGAACCCCTTCATTCAACTGCAAATAGGCAGTCTGCCCACTTGTTGATTCCTCATCAATTGTTGTAGGTGTCTCAATTACAGTAGCTTGGTAAGAGACATCCTTATATACAACTTCCGCAACTGCACCGACAGACAAAGATGCTGCGTCTTCCGAATCTGTCTCGACTATATATGATGTCGGATCGGCAATCGTAATCACCGTCTGATACGCCGAAACGACTTCTCCGACTGCCAATTTATTCGTATACGTAATTACACCATCATATGGCGCGACAATACTGGAACCATCTTTCTGTTCGACAAGCATTGACTTAATGTACTTCTGCTTTTTCAGTTCAATATTTGCCAGATCCCTTTCTGCCGTCCCCTCCGTCGTCATATCATAATTTTTCTGAGCTCTGTCAACCTCATATTGCTGTAAAGCTATCTGTTCATCTATTGCCACCGTATCCACGGTTGCAAGAACATCTCCTTTGGCAACAGTATCACCCGACTCGACAAGCATCTCAAGAAGCCGTCCTTGGTCAAATGTAAAATAGAGATTCTGCTGAGACGCCGCGTAAAAATCGCCGGTCATACTGACATTGTTCGAAATGTCCGAGAGTTCACAGGTATACGTCTTGTATTCCACACTTGCCGGCGTAACAAGCGGCACCGCAAGCGAGTCTTCTTCCTGTGGAAGAAGCTTAGAACAACCTGAACCCAGAACGAGCATAGCTACAGCTAACAGAAAACAGATAATCCTCTTCTTCCCCAATGCTTCATCGATATTATGCATATAAATCCTCCCATAATTTCCGCACAAATTGTATATTCTTACTGTATCAGCCAGATGTAAACTAATCAATTGTGTTTTTGACTTCAAAACTTAACACTTTCTTACGTCTCCATAAATTACAAAAAAACGGCAGAATTCGTGTGCCGAATCTGCCGTTTTGAACAAATGTACCTGATCTATCAAAAAAATAACCTTATCCCAGAGTAACAAGGATCTCCTGTGTCGTACCTGCATCAAAGAGAGGTAAAACGTTCCCGTCTATCTTAGCCTGATTAACGAGAATGCTCTTCACACCCTTCTGAACATGAGAAGGATTCACAACATGGATCACATATGTTATCCCTCTGAAAACACGTGTGACTGTATACTCATCCCAATCTGATGGAATGCAAGGGTCAATCGTCAATCCGTCATAACCCGGCTTGACGCCCAGAATTGCCTGAGAAATTGCTACAAAATTCCACGCTGCGGTACCCGTAAGCCAAGAATTCTTTGCTTCTCCCATACGCTTTGCATCTTTGCCCGCAATCATCTGTGAGTAGACATACGGCTCATTGCGGTGCAAATCACTAATAGATTCGCGATAGGCAGGACAGATCTTCTTATACAGATCGAATGCCCGGTCTCCGCGTCCGATAACTGTCTCCGCGATCATAATCCACGGATTATTATGGCAGAAAATTCCGGCATTCTCTTTATATCCCGGCGGATACGATGAGCACTCACCCAGATTCGAGTGATACGTCTGATAGGGCGGTTGCTGTAAGACGATTCCGTGCTCGCATTCGAGAATATCTCGAACGGAATTAAGAGCTTTCTCCGCACGCCCGTCTTCTACGCCAATACCGGCCATAACGCAATAGCCCTGTGACTCAATAAATATTTTACCTTCATCACATTCCTTTGACCCAATCTTCGCACCAAATGCATCATACGCACGAAGAAACCACTCGCCATCATATCCATGCTCCAAAACAGTAGCACGCATGGCGTCAATTTCATTTTGTGCATCGGCTGCCTGAGAAGCCATACCACTTCTCTTATACAGTTCGACAAGCTCTGGTCCAATCGCAACAAACATGCCTGCAATAAGCACAGATTCAGCAACACGACCATCTGCAGTTCCGAAAGTCTGGAAGGATTCGCCGGGGGTATTTGAGTGACAATTCAGATTAAGGCAGTCATTCCAGTCCGCACGTCCGATAAGCGGCAGACCATGAGGGCCCTTATTATTAACAACATGATAGAAAGATGCAGAAAGATGCTCGAGCAGAGAACCTGAATCTGCAGGATTGCAGTCATACGCTGTCGCCTCAGACAAAATGGAAAAATCGCCCGTCTCCTTGATGTACGCAGCCGTTCCCGCAATGAGCCAAAGTGGATCATCGTTGAAGCCGCCGCCAATATCATTATTCCCCTTCTTAGTAAGAGGCTGATATTGGTGATAGCAACCACCATCACGAAATTGTGTCGCCGCAATATCAAGAATACGTTCTCTTGCTCGCTCCGGAATCTGATGGACAAATCCCAGAAGATCCTGAGAAGAATCTCTAAACCCGAGTCCTCGTCCGACACCCGACTCAAAATACGATGCGGAACGGCTCATATTGAAGGTAACCATGCACTGGTATGGATTCCATATATTAACCATACGCGCAGTTTTCTCATCCTTGATGTCAACTTTGTACAAGGAAAGAAGTCGATCCCAGTTCTTGGAAAGAGCCGCAAAAGCAACTTCAACCTGATCGTCAGATGCGAACTTCGCAATCATCTCTCTCGCAGGCTTCTTGTTGATAACATGCGGTGCTTCCCACTTCTGGTCTTCCGGCACTTCAACGTATCCAAGAATAAAAATGAAAGATCTCTTCTCTCCGGGCTTCAAAGTAACCTGAATATTATGGCTAGCGCACGGCTGCCATCCATCTGCAATCGTATTCTTTGATACTCCAGAAGCTACAACATCTGGCTCATCAAAACCATTATACATACCAAGGAAATCTTCAAGCTGTGTATCAAACCCGTCAACCTTCGCATTCACAGAAAAGAACGCATAATGATTTCTTCTCTCACGATACTCCGTCTTATGAAAAATCGCACTGCCTTCAACTTCAACCTGACCTGTAGAAAAATTGCGTTGGAAATTAAGCATGTCATCCGACGCATCCCACAGACACCACTCGCGAAGCGAAAACAGCGCAAGATCTTTACTCTCAGAAGATGTATTCTCGAGAACAATTTGATTGATCTCGCCCTTATACCCAAGTGGGACAAATGCCAGAAATGAAGCTGAAACGCCGTTTTTCGTGGAAGATATCTTCGTATATCCCATACCATGACGACATTCATAGGAGTCAAGAGGGGTCTTGCATGGCTTATATCCCGGATTCCAAACAGTATCGCCATCTTTGATATAGTAATAGCGTCCACCGTCATCAACAGGGATGTTGTTATAGCGAAATCTGGTAATTCTACGCATACGTGCGTCCTTATAGAAATTATAGCCGCCTGCCGTATTCGAAATCAGCCCGAAAAAATCCTCGCTTCCCAAATAATTAATCCACGGAAAAGGGGTCTTCGGCGTGTCAATCACATACTCACGCGCAAGATCATCAAAATGTCCAAACTGCATATTCTATGCCTCCGTTTAATATATTTCTTACTGGCTAACCCTACACTGAAAACTATCTGTAATGAAAATGTCTATTCCCCAAGCTTCGAATCATCTATCCTAAGAAACACATCCGAGCTACCAAAAAGAGAGCAATTCCACCCGATAATTATATCACGCAGAAAGCCCTCTTTTCGAAAAGAATCATGTAGCGCGTAAGAATGTTCGTTCTTATTCCTTAACAGAACCAGACGCAACACCCTGAATGATAAATCTCTGCAAGAATGCATACACAATGATCAGTGGGATAACGGATACGGAAAGCCCCGTATAAATCTGACCATAGTCAACGAAACGATCGCTCCAAAGTTGTGCAACCATCAATGGCAACGTCTTGAGCTTCATATCCGTAAGGATAATGGAAGGCGTGAAGTAGTTGTTCCACGTAGCAACATAACCAAAGATTGCTTGCGTCGCAAGAGCAGGAACCATGATTGGAAGGCAGATACGATTGAACGTATAAAGCTCATTCGCACCGTCAATTCTGGATGCTTCGATAATTTCCAGCGAAAGTGCCGAATCAAGATACTGCTTGATAAAAAAGACAGCAACCGGTGAAGCAAGTGCAGGAAGAATCAAAGGCCAAAATGTTCCATACAGATTCATATTCATAATCATCTTGACAAATCCCGTAATCGAAATCGACGTAGGAACCATCAAAACAACAAGTATGAATGTAAAAGCGAAGTTTCTAAGCTTAAATCTGTATACCTTAATCGCATACGCCGTCATAGCTGAAAAGTAAACGGATAGAAAAGTTGCTGACGTCGAAATAATGAAACTGTTCTTGAAGCCGATAATAAAATCGAAATCGTTTCTGCCCATGAGTGCTCTGACATTCATCGCAAGTTTGCTGAAACTTCCAATCCAGAGTCTAAGACCTGAAGTAATCTGAAACGAACTCCACGTCGAATTCATGAACATGAAGTAGAATGGGAAAATGGACAAGAAAGAAAGGAATCCGACGACAACATACACAAGAATCTTTTTAAGAAGAATCGCATTGGACTGACTCCTCAATTTCTGATCATTTGAATAATTACTCATTACTTCACGCCTCCCTTCTTCGCTAATTTCTTCGCTTTGCTGGCGTCCCTGTCACGCATCAGATAGAACAGAATTGAGCTGAACAGAGAAGTGACAACAAATAGAAGGATAGACACAGCAGCTGCTAGACCAATTTGTTTGTTGGATGCCGTAAATGCCTGTCTGTAAATATACATAAGAATTGTCTCACAGGAGTTGATGTACGTTCCGTTAAATTTGACAATAGGCGTTCCTGTATTTGTCAAAAGCTTTGGAATATCAAACATCTGCAAGCCACCGATCATATTATTGACCAGTGAGAACAGCATGATCGGGCGAATCAGTGGCAACGTAATCTTTCTGAATAGCTGCCCACCTGTGGCTCCGTCTATCTGCGCAGATTCATACAAAGATACGCTAATACTGGAAATACCAGCAATAAATACGATCATTGTGTTTCCATACCACATCCAGAAGTTAATAAATGAGATAAGGCATCTGGACTTAAACGGACTGATGAAGAAATTAACTGGATCATGTCCGAAAATATGAAGCACTCTCTGTGCAAGAGACATTGACGTTGTTCCAGAGCTGAAACTAAACGCTCGATAGAAGAAAATCGCAACCGTAGCCGCCGTCATGACGTTCGGAAGATATACGAGTGCCTTCATCAGATTCATGCCTTTAAGCTTCATTCGGTTGTCCGTCATCCATGCGGCCAAAAGAAGAGCAATCAAAATTTGTGGAACAAAGTTCATGCCAAACAGAATCAGCGTAGTCACAAGAGATCCAAAGACACGGTTAAAGCGATCAGTCGATGTGAAAACGGATATATAGTTATCCATTCCAACCGAGATATACTTTGTCTTCGCATCGACCTGTTCAAGCATGCTGCTTGGTGTATCAATCTTTGCCTGAGAAGTGCTAATGTCACTCTTCACTTTCGCAAGAGATTCTTTCGCCTTTCTGATCTCATCTTTATCGCCTGAAGCAACAGCAGCATCGTAAGTGGACTGTGCTTCCGGTAGAGCAGCGTTTGCCTCGTCAAGAGTCTCTTGCGCGCTCGCAGTTAAGCGGTCTTTACGGTCAGAATCAAGTTTCTCATAAGCATCCATACTTAGGACGTCAGTAAGACCAACGACATCCTTAAATTGAAGGTACTTATCAATATCAAGTTCGCGGTCTCCCGCATAATTCATATACTGGGATATGCCACCAGCAGCCGTTATATCCGCTGCCTGATCAAGCTTTTCTGCCCTGTCTAAATAATTAGCGAGTGTACGCATACCAGCGATTGCATTAAGCTTAATATCCGTTGTTGCGGGGGTATCGCCGTCAATCCATGAACGAACGGAGTTCAGAAGAGAATTCGCTGAAGAATCCGTAACAAGTACATCTCCGTCAAGAACAAGCGCATCATAATGTACGATACCCGCATCATTCAACGCGGAAAGATCATCAAATAGTGACTCAGTCTTTATATCCTTGTCCGCAGAAGCGTATGCCAAGAAAGAAGAGACATAGCCGCCATCATTCACGAGTGGCTGCCAGACCTCTGTCAGCATCAAGCTCGCAAAGTCCGTCAAATTGGAAGCCGAAAATGCTGTTGTCGGAATGACAGCAGTAAGTGCGTCAGGCGTCTCATCTGCATTAACATCGAGACCTGTTCCATTTGGCGTTGTAAGTCCATAGATGACCGAATAGAAGTCGGCAGATACAAGCGTATTCGTGCCATCGACGACTCCGTCAATATAATCAATAAGGAAATCAAACGCCTCGTCGCCAGTAAGCGCATCGCCGCCGTTAAGCTTTGTCGCGTAATACTCGACTTGAAGCACTGCGTTCGGACTGTCTTTCTGAGCTGCCTTCAATGTATCAAGCTGCTCAGAAACTGCAGGTAGTGCCGCAATAACGTTTGCACGAGGATCCGATACCGTTGTGCTATCCGCTGTATCTTCAACAACAGGATTTACAATCGTCGTATCAAGTGTCGAACTAAGCGTATTAAGCCCGTCCATAATTACAACATCTTGCATGGATGCTGAATTGTCCTTGTAGTACTGTGATATCTCTGTAAGTGCATCAGAAGTTAGTGTGGTTAGATCCCCAGAACTAATGTAGCTGTTTAGGCTGTCAATTGTTGTGGAAGAGAGTCCATCATCACCAGACAATTTTGCAATTGCTGTCAGATTGTCTTTGTTAAGTGGATCATAGTCGTTTATAAAATCTTGCAGTACAAAGTACGCTTTCATTTTCGCATAACTCGCAGAATCGATTCCCGCTTCTGTGAGGACGTCTTCACTCTTAATGTAGTCATTAATGTCTAGGTACTCATCATAATAGACTTCAAGATCTGAAAATCCAAACATCTCAGATGTTGATGAGCCAATATTTGTTGTACTAAACCAGAAAGTACTCAATAGCGGTACCAGAGAGAATATTGCATAGATAAGAAAAAACGGGAATATAAAGAAATACCCGTATCTTGAGTAGCTAATATTCTTCCTTCGGCCCGACGAGTTTGTCGTTGTGCCTTTTGCCATCTTCTTCACGCTCCATTTGCTTCTTTTTCATGTGTGCTTTTACGACCAAATGAAATACGGGGCAGGGTGTTCGCCCTGCCCCGCATAACAATTTTTTGGTTAGGAACTCAACATTTCTCTTCCGAGATTATGCTCCAAGACCAGCGTCAGTACATGCTGCTACGAAAGCTTCTTCAGCTTCAGCTACAGTTGCGATGTCGCCTGCATTGTAAGATGTTACAGTAGCCTGGAAGTTTGTGTTGAATGTAGAGTCATCGCCTGTCAGTGTAGAAACATCAATCTTGCCAGCTTCATCAAGAAGAAGGCTAAAAGGATTGTTGCCACTCAGAAGCTCAACACCAAAGGATGCATCATTAGCAAGAGTTGTGAGAACATCAATGTTATTTACGCACTCACCATTTTCGCCCATTGTAAGCATCGAGTCATAATCGATCGCGAAGAAACGCATGATATCAGCTGTTGTAGCTTTGTTGTTGTCATACGTAGAAGCTGCGATCCATGTGCCGCCCCAGAAGAAAGAAGTAGGAGCTGCGCAGCAATTCCAATCGCCTGAAGTTGCTTCGTTTGCAATGTTACCATCTGAATCAGCGTTAAAGCCCATGCAGAAGTTGATGAACCACATTGGTCCCCAGTAAGAGAGAACTGTCTGATTTGCCATGTTTGCAGACCAGTCAGCAGACCACTGTGTTGTCTCGAATGTGAGGCCTTCATCATACATTGTCTTGGACATGTCATAGTAAGCTTCCATAGAAGGATCAACATAGACTTCGCCATTCTCATCAAGCCAGCCAGTTTCGCGGCTATTGAGGTATGAACGCCAGATATCATCTGTACCAGAGATAGCCTTAACTACTCCAGCTGAATCTGTGTTGAGCTGCTCAGCCATAGCAAGGAAAGCGTCCCATGTTGCAAAGCTCTCGCCAACAACGGAAGGATCAGATGATCCAAGGTATGTCTCTGCAAGAGTGTTGTTGTAGAAAACAACGGAAGGGTTGCACTGCCATGAAAGAGCACGGATTGATCCATCAGCGTTCTGCATGAGCTCATAGGTATAACCAAACTCGCTAGCAAGTTCAGCATAATCAATACCTAATTCGTTGATGTTAAGAGTGTAGTCTCCATCAACATACTTTTTGCAGTAATCTGCTTCAAGAAGGAAGATGTCCGGAGCTCCGTCACCTGACGAAAGAACTGCATCGAGAGCTGTCTGGTATGCGCTTGTCTCAGTTGTGACAGCTTCATACGTAAAGTCAGGATTCTCAGCTACATAATACTTGTCAAGTAAGCCTGTGAACTCAGTGTTCCATGTGTAAATAACAACAGGAGTTGTGTCTTCATCCGTAACATTCTGAGCTGGATCAACAACGTTTTCAGGTGTTGTTGAAGTAAGAGTCGTTGTAGCCGTTGTGTCGTCTACAGCTTCTGTTGCCTCAGTTGCTTTGGATGTTGCTTTCGTTGAGTCTGTCGTGGAATCGTCCTCTTTGCCGCAAGCAGCAACAAGTCCGGATACCATCACAAGCGCAAGAAGCATAGCAATAATCTTCTTCATCTTCATGTGTTTTTGCCTCCTCATAAAATAAAAGTTTGTGTATGTCCAAAAATTAGGACCAAAATCGGGATCAGAATCTCCGTGTGAACCTCCAGCAGGTTCACCCCACGACTGCCGCATTTTTGCCGAACAGTCATTCTGATTAGGTAGGATAATGGAAATACGAAATGGGAATCTCCCAAACTTATTTCCGAATCAGACAAGGTTTCTCTGTAATCCGAGCATGGCTTTGTGCAGTTTCGCATCGGATCATTGGTGACTGAGAATCTATCTACCTTGTCCTCAACTGACAAATCGCATAGAAGCGAGATCAGTTTCAAGTGCTTACGGGTGTCAGTTTACTACAATTCGTCTGAATTAGCAATACATCTGACCTTTTTTTTTATGCACTTCATAAAGAGGCGGGAGTCAGAATCGTTAAATGTGCATAAATTTGCAATCGTGCATTTTTCTCCACATTTACTGCAAATACAAGAAAATCCATTCTTTTTGCGCTATTTCACGCATTTTTTGAGATCGGGCTTCTTTTTTAAATAAAATAGAGCAAAACGATTCGCGTATAACATATCTGATCATGCACGAATAAGTATATTTTCCCGTACATGACAGCATAATTCTGACATTTTTAGCAAAAGCAATATTCGATTTATTGCGCGGACAGGGTGGAAAACCTGGCCTTTCACTATTGATTCCGGGCACTTCCCGTATATCTTCGAGATGAGATTATTGTGTCTGATTATCTCTGACTCCTTCTGCAGGAGTCTTCCCATTATATACCTTATTATAATCGTCACATTTGTCTGTTTTATTTGCTATATTGCGTTTGCGTGCTTGCTCTTATGTTTTCCGTATTTTCTTGCGCATCTCGGCGCTTTCTGACACCCTTGACAGATGTGTGCTCCATGTAATACAATGCGCATATTGTTTTGGGGCATTAGCTCAGCTGGGAGAGCGCTTGACTGGCAGTCAAGAGGTCAGGGGTTCGATCCCCCTATGCTCCACCAAGTCGAAGGGATATTTTTCCGGCGTTCGGACAAGTCCTCGGATCGCAAGCGATCCTGCGGAACTACGGCGGAAAATATCCCTTCTCCTTTTTTGGCGGATGGATGCCTGTCTTTTGCTTTTCTCTCGTTTTGTCTTCATCCGCCGCGGAAGCTCCATTTTGCGAAATCTTTGCAGACGAATTCTTGATTCACAAGCTATTTGTGTGCTCTTTTTTCCCGGCGTTCGGACAAGTCCTCGGATCGCAAGCGATCCTGCGAAGCTGCGGCGGAAAATATCCCTTCTTCTTTTTTGGCGGATGGATGCCTGTCTTTTGCTTTTCTCTCGTTTTGTCTTCATCCGCCGCGGAAGCTCCATTTTGCGAAATCTTTGCAGACGAATTCTTGATTCACAAGCTATTTGTGTGCTCTTTTTTTCCGGCGTTCGGACAAGTCCTCGGATCGCAAGCGATCCTGCGAAGCTGCGGCGGAAAATATCCCTTCTCCTTTTTTGGCGGATGGATGTTCTGTCTTTTGCTTTTCTCTCGTTTTGTCTTCATCCGCCGCGGAAGCTCCATTTTGCGAAATCTTTGCAGACGAATTCTTGATTCTCAAGCTATTTGTGTGCTCTTTTTTTTCGGCGTTCGGACAAGTCCTCGGATCGCAAGCGATCCTGCGGAACTACGGCGGAAAATATCCCTTCTCCTTTTTTGGCGGATGGATGTTCTGTGTGTCTTTTATGAAAATAGCTGAACCCCGTATGCATTCATTTGCGAGCTGTATTCTGAGATGGGGAGTGAAAATTCGGACATTCCCGCAGCATAGCACGCGATTGCATATTCTGGGAATATGATGATGAAGGTGTCGCCATTATACAGGAATCCGGCAGTCGGGAAGCAGGACGGCACGCTCGTGGCGTAATCTTCAAAGAACATCGATCGATCCTCTTCAGTCATTGCGTTAATTTGCGCAACGATGTCTGTGGATGCTGCCGCGTCGAAGTCCGCTTCGCTTGTGAAGATATCTGCAAATGTAATGAGTTTGCCAGTGGACAGATCAAAGGTCATTCCATAAGCATTCGATCCGCCATGGGCTCCGCCTAAGAAACAGTATTGATCTATTCGAATGCATATAACTGTGTCCGTTAGCACGATCATCTGCGAATTGGTGCTTAGCTCGTATGTTCCGTTATAATTTCCTGCACTGTACATTTCCTCCGATGAGGCGAGCGCCTCATCATATGAGGTCTGATCTGAATCGCGAAGTGCCTGAATGGAAGCGGCAATAGCATCCGTTGCCGCCTTATTCCCATCAATTGTGATGACGGGATATGTGAAGGTTGCCGTGATAAGGTCGATCGTTGGTTCGGCTGGTTCACTCTGTTCAATCGTCTCATAGCTTACGGTAACCTGATTCTTTTGGGTTTCCTGCGGTGCCGTTGTTTCAGTAGTGTCAGTCGCCTTGGGTGCCTTGGTTGATTCGCTCGCCGCCTCTTCTTCTGTCGCTTTTGTCGTTACTATTGCTGAATGGCTCGTTTCTATTTCAGTGGAATCCGCGTCTGATGATTTTTTGCAGGAACATAAAGATAATACACACAGGACCAGAACGATACTTACAATCCTCTTTTTCATTTGCAACCCTCCTATATTTTGAATACCCTTTCAAGCATTATAGCAAAAATACATGTTCCTTGATGTGCTTTTCATATGATGAGATAACATAATTCTTTTCACGCCAACTGCACAAGATCATTCTTTCTTCGGTTAACTTGTAACAGTTGCCCTCCAATAACCCAAAGTCTTGTATCGCGGCTGCTTGCATTCGCTCAAATTTCCTTTGTTCTGCAATGTTATTTGCATATGATCTTTGACGTTCATATGTAACCTGCTTACGAAGATTCACTTCCCCAGACCCACTAATGGCTAAGAAGAGCAGAGACTTGCCGCTACTATGACTCTGACCTCTTGCTTTTTCCGTGGCATATGTGATACGATTTTACTATAAAAAATATGATTTAGGAGGATATGCCCGTGAGAGGACTGACAATTCGCATTTGATTTATATCACGTATGTTTGTGCTTAAGTCGGCTTTGAGAGCTGTTTCTCTCTCAAGCGATTTTACGCAGGCGGCGGAAGCGGACAGTCTAAGTCACGGCGTACTTTTCTCAAATAGAGATCAGTTGTTTTGTGTATGATGTTGGGAAGTTTTCGTCACCTGTGACGGAGACTTTTTTATTATGAGGTATACGATATATGACACAACTAAAACTGGAACATGTATCCAAAGAATGGGGACACCAAGAGCTCTTTACGGACCTTTCTTTTTCTGTAGAATATGGCGAGCACATCGGATTTGTTGGCGCAAATGGTGCCGGAAAATCGACGCTTCTTAACATGATTATGGGGGAAGTGAAACCCAGTAGCGGAGCAATTTCCATTCCCGTCTCCTTTTCTGTTAAGATGCTAGGTCAATCTCCTCTATCTCAGGAGGTCCTTCGTAATCTGTCAGTATCTGACTTCACTGACGAAGAGAACAGATTCCTGAGTCTTTTGGGATTTGCGCTCTCGGAGGAGGTTTCTTTGACTTCGCTTTCTGGCGGTGAGCAGACGAAGCTTGCACTTGCACTTCTTCTGGCGCAAAATCCATCCCTTCTTCTTCTCGACGAGCCTACGAATCATTTGGATTTTGATGGCATCATGATGCTGATTTCGATTCTGTCTTCTTTCCCCGGGACGCTAATTATTGTCTCTCACGACCGCTTTTTTCTGGATTCTCTTGTGGATAGGATCATTGAGATCGAAGCGGGTGCGATTTGCGAATATTATGGCAACTACTCCTCGTATCGCTGCGAGAAGAAGAGGCTCTTTGAGGAGAGTGTCAGGCGCTATGATGATAATTTGAAGGCGAGAGCACGCGTGCAAGAGGCGATTTCGCAGAAAAGAGCGTGGTCGGACAAGGCTCACAGAGAATCTCGTGACCCTGATGCTTCAGGCAATAAAATGGGCGTCAAGGAATTCAAGAGAGCCAAGGCCAAGAAGATGGATAAGAAGGTAAAAAATGACATTGCCCGATTGGAACGCATGATTCGGGATGCCAAACCAAAACCAATTGCTGAGAAGACCGTTCGCTTCCAAATGGATGCTGCAGCGTCTCATGGGAAGAGAATTCTGGAGGTTTGGAATCTTTCGAAAGCTTTCCCAGGACACGTTTTATTTGAGGACAGCTCTTTTTCCGTTATGCGCGGTGAGAAGGTTGCTGTTACGGGGCCAAATGGTTGTGGAAAGTCTACGCTCATTGCCATTTTACAAGGTGAGACTTTGGCCGATAGCGGGCATTTTCACATAAGTCCCAGCAGTAAGCCTTTTGTCTTGCGGCAATCTTTCTTGGGGTATACCGATTCCTGCTCGGTGCTTGCGTATCTGAGCCGCAATCGCGTCATAACTGGCGCTGATCGCGCTATCCTTGCAAGTCTCGGCCTTTCGGAAAGATTATTGCACCAGAGAATTGATTTATTAAGTTTTGGCGAGCAAATGAAAGTGAAGCTTGCCGAGCCGATCTTATCCAAGACGGACTTTATCATCTTTGACGAACCGACAAATCACTTGGATCTTCCTATGCGTGAGATGCTTGAAGAGACTCTTTCGCAATATCCTGGCACGCTTCTTCTCATTTCACACGACCTGTACTTCCAACGAAAAATATGCAACAAGGTGCTTCTCTTTGCTGAAGGCAAGATCAGGCGTCTGGAAGATTCCTTCGAAGAATACACCGATAAGCTTGGTATTATGCAGCGAATACGATAGATTGATTTATTCGGAAGGGATTTCGAAAAGCTCAAAATCTGCTGCGCGTCTCTCGCGTGTCCTGATGAATATCTGTTGAGATTTCTCTGTATTTTTATTTTCGCAAACGAAGTATTTTGTGTCTTGGTCTGCGCGAAGCTCAATCACAAACGCATCGCAGATTAGACTGATTTCTGATGCGTCCGTGCAGGGAATGCTTACATCGTCAAATCGGATGATCCCCTCTTCTTCGTCTACAATTATGTGGTGAATTGCATAACGAATTTCGCACCACAGCATCTGCGTAGCTTCCTTTTTGAGAACGAGTTCAAAGGGTCCGGGGACGTCCAGAGTTATTTCCCGCTGCGTGGCTGGGCCTCTCAGGCATGACCTTCGGGCGTGTTCCCATTCCTTTGGCAAAGAGAACTGCAAAACTGGTCCATCTATGCCGCTTATTGCTGAGAGAACGCTCGGGATTGACATCAGTCCTGCAAAACGCTTCTTTTCCGGACTGATTCTCAGCCAAGAGATGCTGATTACGCGATCCCTGCACCCAGAGATCGTCTGCGCGGCATAAGGCACTTTGCCAACGTATGCCCGTTTTCGCGGGTGCGTCTGCGTAAACGTATATCCGTCAAACTCGCCGGGAAAATAGTACCCATCCGCAGACCAGAAGATCCATATTTTTCTGTCTTCTCCCTTGACCGCGACCTCAAACAGATCCGGGCACTCCCAGGCATCTTCGAGTATCAGCCGGTTCGTCAAAGTAAAGTTCAGAAGATCCGTCGAACGAAAAATGGCAAATTCATTGTCGGCGAGATAAAGCACCATGATATAGGCCGATGACTTCTCATGATAGAAAACTTTGGGATCGCGATTCTCTTTCGCAATCGTCTCAAGGCAGAATATTGTATCCCTTTGGAGCGACTCGCCATGATCTACGCAAAATGCCATTTTCTGAGTAAACGAGCGGTCATGCGACCGTTCGCTTGTCCCGCCGGCCGCCGTATAATAGAAAAGCAATGTGTTCTCTCCGTGTCCCGCGAGATTTCTCTGATCGATTATGCCCGAACCCGAGAAGCAAGTCCCATTTTCATCAGGATATAGCACGGTGTCTTTCTGCGTCCAGTGGATGAGGTCTATGCTTTCCGCATGTCCCCAATGCATATTTCCCCACTTCGTATTATATGGATTGTACTGAAAATACATGTGGTATTTTCCGTTTTCATAGATTAGGCCATTCGGATCATTCATCCAGCCTGATCTCGGTGCAAAATGTACAGTCTCATGCTTTGTGCACAGGTGATTGGGCGGTGTATCTGCAAACACCCATGCATACACTCCCTTTGTCGGATATGAAATAGAGACGTACATATCTTCTCCCATATATGCGGACAAATCGAGTGCCGCATGGTATATGGGAGGCTCGTTGGATACGGGAAGATCCATCTCATACAGTATGGCAGGGTCGTCTTGGGAATGCCTGAATATGACCTTCTCCGTTGTCGTGCTTGGGCATATGGGAATCAGTAAATACCGACGGACAACGTGCAAATTCATACTATACCCTCCACCATTTCATTTTCATTTCGAGAAAGAAGGTCTCAATTCGCCTGCCAACCTGTCAATTTCCTCGCGTGTGGGCACAGCACATAGCGCACCTTTTCGTGTCGTTATAAGGGACGCTGCTGCGTTTGCATGTACCACCATCTCCTTCAGTTCGGCTTCCGAAAAGATCAGTGACAGGCGTTTTGCAATCACATACAGACAATAACCGATAAATATATCGCCTGCGCCTGTCGTATCAATCGTTTCCACCTGCGTGAAGGTATCTGTCTGTATCACGATGGGCTCACCCGCATTTTTCACATAGGAGAGGCAACCTTTCTTGCCGAGGGTAGCAAATATAATCTCTATATTGGGGTAATCGACAGCTATTTTGTCTACTGCCATTCGCACATCTGCCAAACCCGTCATGAAGATAATTTCTTCTTCTGCTATTTTGAGAATATGGCAATGAGAAAAACCATATCGAATCTGTTCCTTTGCCTCCTGCTCGCGGGTCCAAAGCAGAGGACGGTAATTCGGGTCAAACGAGATGATTTTCCCCTTCTCGCTAGCATACTCTACCGAGAATTTCATGGCAGCTCTTGCCGGTTCCGCCGATAAAGCAATACTCGAAAAATGGAAAATCTTTGCAGAATCCAGAATATGAACGGGTATGTCACTTCGTGTCAATAGACTGTCTGCACCTGGCTTCCGCGCAAAGGAGAAGCTCCTCTCCCCCTCTTCATTCAAATGTACAAAAGCAAGAGTCGTAAATGCGTGCGAGTCATATACAATGCCCGATATATCTATTCCTTGCGCGCTCACGCGTCCGCTTAGGTAGTGCCCGTAGAAATCATCCCCGACCTTGCCGATAAATGCCGCGTGCCCGGATAGTTTTGTAACCATAGCTAGCACGTTGCACGGACCGCCGCCGGGATTTGTCTCAAGAAGCATATTCCCTTGATTGGATAATCCATAGGGCGTGAAGTCAACGAGCAGCTCTCCTTGCGATACTACATCAAACGAATACTCCATCTCAATTGACTCCTTTCCACATGAAACAAAATGCACTCCTTCATTTTGTTTGTATCCTCGGGAAAAGTCAATGTGCCTGTTGCTTTTTGGTCTCCTCACGAAATCGGAATCCGTGGTAAATGTTTTTGTTGGGAATGGGCGGCTTGCTTTGCATATTTGTGTATCGTTTTCGTCTCACCGAAAAACAGGGACGGAAGCATATCTGCTCCCGTCCCTGTCTTCCCTTCTCCCCGTGTGCGCTCGAGGAAACGGCACGCTTTGCTATGTCTTTGCAAAGCTTAATGATATACGTGTGTATTCGTAATATGGAAAAGTGACATGTCCGCCGCCGGAAGGTCGGACGGCGAAACATAGTAGACATTCTCTATTTCTGTCACAGGTCCAAGAGTCGTCTCAAGCGTAGCAAAGGTATCATCCGCATAATGTGTTGGTATAATGATGTTCGGATTAACCTGACTGATCAGTGTCAGCCCTTTTCCATTCTCTGTGGACATATCGGAGAAAGAATTACTAAATTGCATAAAGGCTATGTCAATGTCGCCAAGCTGGTCAAGCTGCTCCTGCGTCATCGTTGTTTGCCCAATATCTCCCATATGAGCTATGCGAAGTCCATCGACTTCAACGACAACAATGACATTGGTATCAGGAATAATCGTGTCACCCATGTGCGAAGAAGCAATCGTGTAGATGTGAAAATCTCCGACAGTGACATCTTCAACCGTATACTTTATTTTCAGGCAATCATATTTCGGCGTATATAGAGGATCCGTGTGATCGGGGTGCCCATGTGTGGATATAATCGCAATCGGATTAAGTTCAACGATATCTTGGCTTGGCATCGAGCATGGGTCAAGCACAATGCTCTGTCCTGAAGAAGATGTTATTACGTACGTGTTGTAAGGATAGTCGGAACTTGAAGAGACCGTCTGAATCATTGTCTTCCCAGATGTATTTTCCGTAAGCGGCAAAACAAGAATGGGTGTGGGAGTGGGCGTCCCGGCTGCTGTCGCAAGTATTGTTGGATCTGTCTCCTGCGAGACATCACTCGCGCCTGCAGTCTGAGATGGATCCGATGAATGACTTTTAGTGTGGCTACAGCCAGTCATCCCCACTGCGCCGACCATCATAACTAAGATCATGAGTAAGATTGTTCCCAGTTTAGGGGATCTCATATTTTCGAACATGTTGCACCTCCGATGAAGCTCTTCATCTTGCTTCCTTCGTATATGGTATTCTTTCAGGCACCAAAAGAACATGCACTATTTGCAGCAATAATGGTACTTTCTGCAAATCACACATGTTCTTATTGATCCGTCCGGTCTAAATAGGGCGCCTATATTTCTTCGAAAACAAAGGGTCTTCTATACTTGTGTCCGATCATTTCCCGCAAAGAGCAAATCTTATCAACCGTACAGACAATGACCGTCTCGCGATGCCGTGGCAGCTTTGTTAAAGTAAGTGGCCACATATGGCGTTCGATAATATCTGCCTCAACTGTGTTTATGGGGAAAAACTCTCGGGCGTTATTGAGCGCATGAATGGGATGGCAAAATCCGTGAAGTCGGTGCTTTTCAGATCGATTGTGCCAGTCATACAAGAAAAAGTCATGAAGAAGAGCCCCTCTGACAAGGCTATTCTCGTCCGTCTTCCAACCAAACCTTAGCAATGACTTGCAAACCTTGTGGCTGTAGTAGGCAACGGCAAGCGAATGAGTATAGGTCGATGTCTCCCCGTGTTGAGTGAAACATTTTGTCTGCAAAAACGCATCCGATTCCAGTAATTCCCTAATGCTGTCAGTGTTCATTGTGCTGCCGATTTCCTTTCGGTACATTCGTAACTGAGGCAAATCCCCTTTTTCTCTACTTGCAGTATATCAGGATTCTTCTTTTTTATCTTCATGCATTTTCATTGCAAGTGCGGCAATCCAGTATGAGACCACACTCTCTGCCCCTTGATTATGGTTGAGTCCGTCTACTTCTATACCATCATAACATCCGCCTGTTTCGGGATCAATCATGCTCAGTCCGGCCGAATTATTGCCTCTATACCATGAGAGCGCCATCTTCGCTTTCTGCATATACTTCTCTTCATGCTTTATGTCATAGGCTTCAAGGTAAAGAAGCGTAGCTTCGCAGGCTTCGACAGGCTGCTCATCATATTTCGCCGGCTCGCCGCCTTTCTCATACCATCCATTACACCCGATTGGCGCGTAGAAGGTCTCGCGAAAAGTGATTTCTTCCAGAAATTGCATGCTCTCAAAAGCAATCTCCGTATATCGTTCATTTCCTGTCATTTTTCCTGCTCGCAGGAGTGCAAGAGGAAGCACAGAATTACAATAGGTTACATTGTCCTCAAACCAGTGCCAATCTGGCTCGATGAAATGTTCATATTGATCTGCTAAAGACTCGGCAAGAAGCGTTGCATATTTTGCTGATACTTGTGTTGGAAGAAGAGTTAATCCAAGCAGCGTATATGCTTTTGCCCGTGGAGCAATGATTTTCTTGCAGTTTGGAAGCGCCAGTGCGATTCTTTTCCAGATTGCTTTGCGCGCAGATTGACAGATATCAGTTTGCATATAGGCGTGACACAGTCCCCACATACAGCGGCCAAATGAATCTTCCGAACCCTTTTTCTCCAGAAAGACGCGGTTATATCCCATGAAATTCCGAAATGTTCCGTTATGATTCTGGGCATAGAAAAGAAAGGCAGAAAAAGTTAGAATCCATTTTTCTGCTTTTTTGGCACGGCAATAATCGTGCAGCATTACTGCCATAATTAGACCTCGCGCGTTATCGTCTGACGTATATCCTTCGGAAAGATTCGGGACACAGTAAATTGCGTGCTGCAAAATTCCCGTACTGTCAATCATTTGCATCAAGTGCTCCGTTTTACCCGGAAGTGCAAATTGCTCTTTATTCATTTATTCTCTCCTTCACTCGTCTCCGTCAATGAATCCTGAAAAAGTTTCCTATACTGTTTGGCAATATTACCCCAGAAATTTCCTTCTCCTACTGCTGTCGTAAGTGCTTCCATCTTTGTTTTCTCTTTTGGATTTTCCAGAATATAGCAGATCGCTTTCGCGATTGATTTGGCGTCTTTCTTTTTGACTAAAATGCCGCGATGACCGGAAAGCATCTCGCGAGCATAAGAATACGGCGTAGAAATAATGACTCGACCATAGCCGGAAGCATACGCAAGTGTCCCGCTCACCGCCTGATCCATGTTCAGATACGGCGTAAGATACATGTCAGACATGACAAGATATCTGACGATTTCTTCTTTTGATAAGTAGCGGTTAACAAATATGACATTGTCTTCTATTTTGTACTTTCGAATCAGTGATTCTAATTTCTGGCGATATACTTCGCCCGATTCCTTTTTGATGGTCGGATGCGTCTGCCCGAGAATCATATAGCAGGCTTCCGGATGCTTCGCTGCAACTTTCGCCATGGCAATGACACCATATTCGAGACCTTTTCCGGGCCCAAGAAGCCCAAACGTACTGATGATTGTTTTGCCTGCCATCCCCACTTCTTTTTTGAGGGCTTCTCTGCTCGGGACAGATATCTTGGGTACACCATGGGGAATGACCGCAATTTTGCATGGCTTTACGCCATACGTGTCCTCTAAAATGACCGCTGAATTTGCAGCCATCGTGATGATTTTCTGTCCGCGCAATCCAAGGTAATGAATAATCTTTTTCTGTAATCTGTTCGGCCTCGACAAGACTGTGTGAAGTGTCGTTACAAAGGGAATCGTCAGCGCATCAATTAGATCAAGTAAATACTCTCCGGATTTGCCGCCATATATTCCATATTCATGTTCGATGACAAGAAGGTCGCATCCCGTTTGGTTGAGCTTCTTCGCAATTTCGCTGTAATCGTTACGTTCATGCTGCTGTAGCGTAAGAAAGACAGGCTCTTCATATGCAATATCCTCGTTGCTGATTGCCACGACGTGAGAAGTAATGTCCGGTATTTCCTGGAGCTTCTGAACAAGATCTTGTGTGAAAGTTGCAAGTCCGCACTCTCGTGGCGGGTATGTACTCAGAAATGCAACTCGTATCTGCTTGTTTTGCATATTGATTCCTTTCTAATGAATATTCATTAAACCGTTTTGGCAAGATCCGCACGAAGAGGCTTCTCTTTTGGCTCATCCTCTCCGTATCCTGTGATGACCTTGTCTTGCTCATTTTTATCTTTCGCAATGTCTGTGTTTTCCCAGAGTATGGAATTCGCTATCCGGGCATCCCGATGAATGCAGGTATCGCTTCCAATTACGACGCCTGGTCCGATGATGCTATTTGCACCCACAAGGACGCCCGGGCCGATATATACCGGTCCGTTGATCTGCGCATGCGGGTCAATTGTTGCATTCTCTCCGACGAAAATCCCGTCTGCGTCAAAAGTTACGCCTGATACATTGTGTTTCCCAGAGAAAATATCTTCGTGTAGCTTCATGTACTTTTTGACTGTCCCGATATCAATCCAATAGGAATCGTCTTTGTATGCGGCGACCGTAACCTTTGCCTCGATGAGCGATGGAAAAACATCTCTTTCGAGGGAGACTACTTTCCTTTTGGACATCAGTGCAAGTACTTTGGGTTCGCAAACATAGATCCCGGCGTTAATATAGGCCGGTTCATTTTTTATTCTCGATATGGGCTTCTCAAGAAAAGATAAAACCAGATCGTCAGTGTCACATTGGACGACACCATATGCAGAAGGGTTTTTGACCATTTTAACGGCGATCGTGACTGCGGCGGATTTCTTTTTGTGGAACGCAATCAATTTACGAAAATCAATATCATAGACGATATCCGCGTTGCAGACAAGAAACGTCTCTGTTAGTAAACGCTCGGCAAGCTTAACGGCACCGCCGGTTCCCGCCGGGGATAACTCCCGCACATAGGAAATAGGGATGCCAAGGCGCGTTCCATCTCCGAAATAGTTTTCGATATATTCTGCCATATATCCCGTACTGATAATGATCTCGGTAATACCGGCCTCCTGGACTGTTATAATATTTCTCTCGAGTAGCGGCGTATTCATGATCGGAACCATCGATTTTGGGGTCTGATCTGTAAGCGGCCTCAGTCTTGAACCGAATCCCCCTGCCAAAAATAGTGCTTTCATATTCATTTCTCCATGTGGAACGTCTTGCCTCTTGGGCGCGTATACGAGTATTTCCGTTTCTGCGTCATCCTTCCGGACATGATTTGATATAGGAAAGTAGTTCGCCTATATTTGCTGTTGCGAGTGCGATGCAAGTGTCAGCGGCACCATAATACATACGTACTCTTCCACTCTTTTCATCGAGTATCCAGCCACACGGGAAAACGGCTCCGCCGACATCGCCTTCCTTCTCATAATCCTTTTCAGGTCCGAAAATCCATTCATCGCTTCTTCGCAGTATTTTGAATGGATCATCCAGATCGAGAAGAGCAAGTCCCAATCGATATATGGCTCCCGCCGCCGTTTGTCTCATCCCGTGATACAAAATAAGCCATCCGTCCTTAGTCTCAATCGGTTGGGCGGATAATCCAACTTTGTTCGCGTCCCACCAAGCGCCTTCCCGAGCAGCAATGAGTATCCTGTGATCATCCCAGTTAATCAGATCTTCTGAACTGGAAGCCCATATATGTGCTCCCGGTCCATGACGAGAGATAATCGGACGATGAATCAGTATCCACTTCCCGCCAATCCTTCTTGGGAACAGTGCGGCGTCTTTGTCTGTGGCTGGCAAGATAACGCCAAGCCGCTCGAATTCTCTGAAATTATCCGTAAGTGCTATCGATACCGCTGGTCCGGAAACAGAATATGACGTATACACGATCGCCCATTTGTTCAGCTCATCAAGTCGTGTGATTCTCGGATCTTCAACCCCCCACGCTTCCTCCGGGTAATTCTCCTCATCCGCTTCAAATGTCGGAACCGTGTCGATCATCCAATTCACATACCCTTTTGCGCTTACCGCTTTGGTTAGATGCGAGAATCCGCGTCGGTCTTCTGCGCGAACAAGGAGAAGCGTTTTCCCTTCAAATAGAGTTACCCCGGGGTTGAATACCGTATTTACCGGATACGGCCAATCCTTTGCCGACAATAACGGATTGCTGCTATGTCGAGTAAATAGATCTTTGTATGTATTATCTTCGCCCAGCAGGCGAGTCTCAAAGTGCGGTACCATGATAATCCTTCTTTCTCTTCTGACCAGAAATGTGCGAATATTATATTTCAAATTAATACAATCAAGTTGTTATTTAATTATAGCACACATTGTCGGAATTGTTTTTTCGCTCTACCATGAAAGGACTTATGTATTTGCAGTTGACAGGATTCACTGAAAGACTCAGGATGGTGGGAGTCAAATCTAAAGTAAGGAGTATGTTTCGATGCTTTTGAGTCTCTCTCTCATCTTTATCATCGGATTCGCACTCAGTGGGATCTTCACAAAACTCAAGATCCCCGGCATCCTTGCGATGATTCTGACGGGTATATTACTTGGCCCTTATGTCTTAGATGCCATCTCACCTGATATCCTTAACATCTCCTCCGAACTGCGGACAATTGCGCTAATTATTATACTTACTCGCGTCGGATTGTCGCTCGACATTTATGATCTGAAGCGAATTGGACGGCCTGCCTTCCTGCTTGCGCTTATCCCATCAACTCTTGAAATCGCTTCTATCGTCTTTCTTGCGCCTCTATTATTTCCTGTTTCCCATTACGAGGCCGCAGTCCTCGGCGCTGTACTCGCAGCCGTCTCGCCGGCAACGGTCGTACCACGAATGATACATTTAGCCGAGAACGGCTATGGAACGAAACACTACGTTCCGCAGCTTATCATGGCAGGCGCTTCCGTTGACAACATATATGTAATCATGATTTTCACCTTCTTGATGGGTATGCAAACGAATGATCATTTCTCACCCATACGAATTCTTTCTATCCCAATATCTGCAGTTACAGGTATCCTGTTAGGGGTTCTTTCCGGATTTATACTTGTATATCTTTTTAAACGTTTTCACTTCCGAGACACTGTCAAAGTTCTGCTGATCATAAGCGTAGCATTCCTTTTTGTAGTACTTGAAAAGGTTTGCCAAAACACCTTCCCAATATCCGGGCTCCTTGCCGTCATCGCGCTTGGCTGTACCATTCTCAAAAAATACGAGTCGCTGGCGCGGCGGCTAACAACCAAATTTGCGAAGATCTGGATCGTCACGGAGCTTATTCTTTTTGTACTTGTCGGCGCCATCGTAGACATTAAGACAATTCCGACAGTCGGGCTGTCTGCCATTGCACTCATTCTTCTCGCTCTACTTTTCCGCGTTGCGGGAGTGTGGATCAGTCTGATACGAAGCAGCCTAACGACTCACGAACGACTTTTCTGTGCAATCTCCTATCTTCCAAAGGCAACCGTCCAAGCGTCTATCGGCGCCATCCCGCTGGCAAGTGGAATGGCCGCCGGAAATACCATCTTAACCCTCGCTTTTCTTACCATACTCATTACCGCGCCGCTCGGGTCAATTCTTATGGATGCGACTTACCCCCATTTGCTCACAAAACGATAGATGCCGTGTAACGAACGGTATCGCAAGGAGATTCTGCCATGCATGTATCCTCAAAGAATACCGATAGCTCGATCGCTTCATTTCCGAAGTTGATCCTTGCCAGCGCATCTCCTCGCAGAGTCGAACTCCTACGCATGTGCGGCATCCCCTTCCTTGTCGAACCGGCTGATATCGACGAAGAAGAACTGCTCGCAAGTGCTTGTCGGAAAGACTTTTCCAGGCATCACTTCGGAAGCACTGTACAGCTGCTTGCACGGGCAAAGGCGAAAGCGATATTTGAAAAAAGAAGCGATTGTGTCGTTATTGGTGCCGACACAATTGTCGTAATTGACGGAGAAATTCTTGGCAAGCCCCAGTCGGAGACTGAAGCATTTGCCATGCTCCGCAAGCTTGCCGGAAAGAAGCACCGCGTTTTTACCGGCGTATGTATTTTATCAGAGCATTTTGAAGACACCTTTTATACACAAACATCCGTTACTTTCATAAAATGGAATGAAATCACCGAATCGCTCGCTCGTCAGTATGTCGCCTCCGGCTCGCCGCTCGACAAGGCCGGCGCATACGGAATTCAAGATATGGGCGGACTATTCATCAAAAGAATCCGCGGGGATTACTTCACGGTTGTCGGTCTTCCTGTCAGCCCACTATATCGCAAGCTTAAAGGAAAGAATTTCCCTTTCTGAGACACCCTGTATTCGTGATATGATTTACATAACTATGCGAACGAGAAAAGGAGAATGATTATGGCAGGACTGGTGCTTGAAGGTGGCACTCTACGCGGAATATTTAGCGCGGGTGTGATGGACGCACTTCTAGAAATGGATATCATGTTCCCATACATTATTGGTGTATCGGCAGGGATTAGTAATGCCGCCTCCTATATTTCGCGCCAGTCGGGCAGGAATATTGTGATTCTCGAAGAATATCGAAATGACCGGCGCTACATTGGGAAACGAAATGTTCTGCACGACCGAAGCATTTTCGGACTCGATTTCGTATTTGATGAAATTCCCAATCACCTTGTACCGTTTGATTGGGATACTTTCCTTTCCTACACGGGCACAGCCTATGCTGGCGTAACCAATGCAGACACGGGAGAAGCCGAGTATCTTAACTGTCTGCATACAGACAGAGAATCAACGATTCTGCGTGCGACCTGTGCTCTCCCCGGTATCATGCCTCCGATCAAATGGAACGGCAAGACTTATTACGACGGGGGAATCGCCGATTCTATTCCGATTCATAAGGCAATGAGCGACGGTTGTGACAAGAATCTGATCATACTCACACAGCCGAGAGGCTTCCGAAAAGAATATGGAAAACACTACGCCCTGATCGGCAAAATTATCGGCGGCAAGTATCCGAAAGTGGTTGAGGCGATGAGTCGGCGGCACCTTGTGTACAATGAGACACTCGATTTCTGCGAAGAGCTTGAGCGATTGGGAAAAGCCGTCATCATCTCCCCTTCCTACGCACTAAACAGCATGGAAAAAGACATCAGTATCCTTACGGAAAACTATTTGCACGGGAAGAAACTTGGGAAAGAAAACGAAGACAAAATACGAAGCCTATTTCTGTAAATCTATTTGCTCCGCTTCGTCCTCTTCTTGCTTTGCCAGTCTCCGATTTCGGCTCACAACGGCAAAGGTTCCCGTGAGCGCAAGCATCAGCAAAACCATGGTAATCAGATAGGACAGAGCCGCGCCATAGAGACCGTCCCGAATAACCAATTCAATGCCAATCAGAACAGACAGACCCACCACGCAAATATATGCCCACAGCAAGACCTTCTTTTCGCGAATGAGTATCAGAAGATACGAAAAAACCGTCCCGACACACAAAACCCCCGATCCGATTCCGGCAATCATGAATTCCTTGCGATATGCCATCAGCGGAACCTTATAGACGATTTCAAATGCCCGAATCCCAACGGTGTACATAAGCACAAGACAAACCACGCTGAAACCCGATGTGATCAGAACGATATTTCGTATTTGACGGTTGAATTCCTTGTGACGATCTGAAAAATAGAGCTCGGCAAGCTTCGGCAGAATGGGACTGAGCATCATAACAAAGACAACCCAAATCATCGATGCCGGAAGAACCAAAATAGAGAAAAGAGTCTGGATTTCAGGCGTTCCGAAATAGTCAATTGTATATCGCTGCGCATTCATTAGAAAAGCATATATCAGTGAGATGAGAAAGAGCGGAAAGCATGAATTGATCAGATCCTTAACCTCTTGATTAAATACAATAACAACATGATTCGGGCAAATCTTCCTATAGTGACGTATATCGTAGAAAACGAAAACCAATATGTTCATCAGCACAAGCAAGGAACAGGCGATAATGAGATTCTTGCTGATATAGATTGTAAAAGTAAACGAAGCAATGCATAGGCAGGCGCGAATAAATAGCGATTTGCCGGCAAGATCCAGGCGCTTATTCATCTGAAATGTTCCGTGAATTACATCTGATAGAACTTCAGGCACACGCCATAAGCCAAGCAATAGGATGAGAAAGAACATCTCCTTATCAGCTAATTTTGTGCAAGCATATGCACATACACTAACGGTCATAAGCCCGGCCGTGAGAATTCTCGCATTCAGATAAACGGAGTCCGCATGCGACTTAAATACATCGGTTATCTGATAGCTACGGACATTAAACAGTCCGATATTGGATAGAAGCATGCCCGTCATAAACGCAAGCGAGAAGTACCCGGCATCGCGAATGCCCAGCACGCGCGAGACAATCATCAGAAACAACGGGGAATAGAACGCATTGAGTCCAGCTCCCACCGTATTCCAAAGGTAGCTTCTCTTCATACTCTTTGTAATTCCTTGCTCAGTCATCTTTGTCACTGCTAATCAATTCTCCCAAATACGAGGCAAGTGTCTCAAAGCAAAACCCAGCCGAAACAGCCTTTTCCGTGTTAAGTGTCTTCGTCTCGTACCCGTTCAGCGCTCCTGGAACGCCAGCCGGCGAAAGTACGATCTTGCCGCCGACAATCTCCGAAATTAATTTGAGTAATTCGTTAATGGAAATATCTCCCGCACTTGCAGCATTTATTGGTCCTTGCACACAATTTGTTGCAAGAAAAGCGAGGAAGTCGCCTGCCTCCTGCTGTGAAATAAAGGGAAGTCTGGCATCTAGATTGTCAATATACAGCGCCTCACTTCTCTTTACCGCCTGAATATATTGATGAAGGCGCCTAGTGTAATCATTTTCGCCAAGAACAACCGGAAAACGAACCGATACTGATGAAATGGGATATTTCTGAAAAAGTACGGCTTCACATAAGCGTTTTCCTTCTTCGTAGGAAAAATCATCCCGACCGCCATATCGAATCTTTAGCTGCAGTGGATCAAAAGCGCACTCTTCCCATGCTTCGCCCTGTTCATAGACGGCAGAAGACGAAGTCAGAATATACCGGCCAGCATCCAGATAGTCCAATAAATTCTTGGTATCGGTCGGTGAATAGTTGATGTTGTCATACACAACATCCCAGTGAATCCCTTGAAAGCAATCACGTATACTCTGACGGCTTGTCCGATCAAAAGTAATACGATGCACGCTATTTTCATATGGGTCCTTGCTTCTGCCTCTCGTGGCAATCGTCACATCGTGTCCTGCTTTCAGAAGCGCATGAACAAGTGATATCCCAAAATATCGTGTTCCGCCCACAACAAGAACCTTCATATGACCTCCTCCCGGCCTCTTTGCCAAGACATATTTATAAGCTGATATCGGAAACGTATTTTACCATTTTTTTCAGAGAAAAGGTATCTTTTCATCTTCCATGCACAATCTTCACTCAATTCTGTCCATCTATGTAAGCAATCCAAGGTGGATTTTCCATAAAAGAATCCTCGTCACAGCCGCATCGATTTGGGCCTCCGAAAGAGTTCCGTCCGATACAGCTGTCAGAACTGCGGGAATTTGGGTCTGGTAATCCGTACACACAATCATGTCATTCCCTGCCAGAACAGCCAAGACGGCGGCCGCATCTTCTTGGCAGAAAGTAGTAATGGCATCCATCGCCAGATCATCCGTCATAATGACACCATCAAAGGAGAGTTCGTCGCGCAAGATGCTGTGCACCGCAGGAGAGAGTGACGCCGGCAGATCCGGATCCATACACGTCACAATATTGTGTGAAACCATAACCGCTTCGGCGCCTGCCTCAATGCCCGCTTCAAACGGCAGAAAATCAGAACTCTCAAAAACACTCATTTCCCGTGTGTCAGTCGCAATCCCCGTGTGCGTGTTTGCGTTATTCCCATATCCCGGGAAATGTTTTAGAACGCAACCGCAATCCGCCTGTACCATTTCCGTAACCACAGATGAGACATATTCGGCCGTCTCCGACGCCGCTTGTCCAAAGGCGCGGCTATATATATAGTCGCTTGGATTATCTGACACATCACAAACCGGAGCCAAATTGACATTGATTCCAAGCGTCAGAAGAAAATCCGCTTTCTCGCTTGCATCCGCGCGAATTGCATCCAAACCTCCGGCTGCATAGATTTCCTGTGGTGACATAAAGGGTTCGCTGCGAAATTGCGTATACTTACTTACCCGAACGACATCTCCGCCCTCCTCGTCAACACCAACCAGAAGAGGAATCTGGCTTGCCATTTGGTTGTCATTTATCTTCGCTACGAGAGAATCCGGCGTCTCATTTTCGCAATCACAGGCGAAGAGTATGATTCCGCCAAGGTGATAAAGAGAGACATCCTGCGGCATATTTGCCGAAGAATACCTCACGAAAAACATTTGTCCGACCTTCTCTTCGAGAGTCATTGTCGATAGAATCTCTTCTGCCCGAAGTAAATCTGCTTCTTCCGGAAGGATTGTCGGCGTCGCCGCTAGCATTTCTGTCACGGACGATTCGCAAGAGGCAGTTGCATGGGAGGGGGTACTTTCCGGTTCCCGTTCAGAGGAGCCTGACACATCCGGTGCGTTCGTATCCGCAGAAAATTTACATCCCGTTAGGAGAATACCCATACATGCTAAAAATACACATAACCGTCTCAATGGTTTTCTCATACGCGTATATCCTCGTAATGATTCTGCGTCCATTTCGCTTGTTCCGAATCACTCTTGCAAATATGCTGACATCAACGCTTCCACGTCCTCATTTCCTTTCGCATGGGCGTTTATGATCTCGATGAGATCCTCCTCGGTTGCGATTTGAAAAGCATATTTCTCAAAATATTCGGAAATTGCGGCATTAAATTCATCCTCGCCCATTGCCTGCCTTAATGCATACAGAAAGTGCTGTCCGTTAACATACACGCCAATATAGTAATCATAATCACTGTCAAAGTCATCATAGGCGAGGTTGATTGGGCTTATATAGCCGGAAGCACCATCTTCGACAATTTCGTCCAACTCGTTTTGCGACATAAACGTATCTTGGTAGACATATTCGCAGTACGATGCGAAAGATTCATCTAGCCACGCCTCATTATATGGATCATTTCCAACAATCCCATAGAACCACTGATGCCCGATCTCGTGCGCCACTACCAATTGAACATATGAATAATCTTCCGAATTATAGACCATCGAATCACTGATCATGACAAGATTCGGGTACTCCATGCCGCCTGCGTCAAGATATGTCTCCACAACGTTAAGATCGGCATACGGGTACTTGCCAAAGGCATCCCCATAGGCAATAACTGAATCGACACCCGCTTCAAGAGCCGCCGCCCCCCATTCGCTTTCGTCCGTTTTGTCATCCATATAGTAATAACTGTTTATCGTAATCCCGTCGATCTCGTCACTTACCACAGCGAAGCCCTCGCCGATGACCATGGTGAAATCACGAACATCCTCGGCCGTAATTGTCCAAACCGACTGATCTTTCTCCGCTTCTTTCCTCTCCGATACGCCGCTGGCAATGACCGTATAGACTGATGGCGCCGTAACCGTCACATCATAATCTGAACAGACGCTGTTAAAACACTCGCCCATAAAAATATAGGGCTCCGTGCTCCAGCCCGAATCAGTATATACAGCCAAAATCGGATAGAAATTGCCAAGATTATAACATTCATATGATTGTGAACCACTGTCACGAAGAAAATAGCCATATCGGCTGCACGTTTGCGGAACATAGGAAACAAACGAAAAGGATAGCTTCATACTTTCTCCGGCTGAAAGGCTCATCCCCAAATCTACATATACTACAGATGGATCCTCGGAACGGGTCAGCGTAAGCTTCTCATGATTGCGAAGATCCAAAATGTCGGTTATGTCGGTTAATTGTGCATCATCGCACTCATAGCCAGACGCTGATTCCGTATATATACTGCTATAATCCCGAAAACACAAATTCTGCCAATCCTCATCCGATTCATTTTGAATCGTAATTGTAACGGTCCCGTAAATCGTATGATTCTCCGTGTCAAGATAGAGATCCATCTGATAATCATTTCCCTGATCCGCTGGGACAGACTCTTGCGCACCTTCACTCGACTCTGTCGAATCACTTGTCTTCACGCCATTTCTCTCGGACTCAGAAGAATCCCCTTCCGTGCTACTTGTATCATCGGATTGAACGCGATGATACGTACAACCCGAAAAGGACAGGAGGCCGATCGAAAGAAGAATCGAAAGTGTAGTGACAAGCCTTTTATTTCCCATTTTGCAACCCTCTTTCACGCTTGACTGTCCATATCATTTTCATGTCTTTTCCCAGTTTTCTTTTCCACCACTTTAGCATATTTATTTGATATATGCAATTCGCACAATGTCTCCTGACCGCTTATACTTCTCGCGAGAAACGTCTTAATTTCGTTTATAACTATTTAGTCATTTGCCTAATCAAAATGAATGCTACAATGAGCACGTTCATCTGATAGCAGTTGATGATTACAGGGAGGTTAATGAATGATAGACCAAATAAAGAAACTCAATCGTGGGCTCGCCATTTTTTTCGTGATTATTGTTATCGCTAGTATTTATATTGTCACGACTATTTTTGACCAGAAGAATGACAAGCCTGAAATTGAGGCGACATGCCAAGATTTTCTTGATACCACAGCGAAGTATAGTTTGTTGCCAACGGACTACCAAACTGGCGAGGAAGTGATTCCTGATGAAGTGTATAGCGATTATTTATCCGAGGTGGATGATGCTATCTTAGCATACTACATTGATGATGATTCGTATCAGAGCTATGCGAAGACACAATATGAATCCATTCTTGATCAGCAGAAGGCCGGCGATTCATACATTCTGCTCGATCTGTCTTATGACATAAAGAATTTTGATTCCATTAGCTTCTACAACAATTTAGTAACGGTCACCTTCACGGCACAAGTAGCAGGAAATTATCTCCAAAACGAGTATGGCGTCTGGAATGAGGCAAACTTCTCGGAAATCGGAACCAGCACCATTACGCTTGCACCTGAGGGTGGAAAATGGAAGATCGAATATGCAAATATCTATTTCCCATCCGTTGGATCGAATGCTGATGAAGCAAGCAGTCAAAATGTATATTATTCATACTAAAAGATCAACAAACACATTTCTGGTTACCAACAGGTAATGAAAGTAGTTTTGGCTACAGATAAGGGGTAAATAAATGGACGTAGCACTCGGAATCAGTCATCTGAATAAGTCCTTCGGGAAGAAGAAAATAATCGATGATGTATCCTTTGAAGTATATTCGGGAGAAGTCTTCGGATTTCTCGGCCCGAATGGAGCTGGTAAGACCACCACAATCAAGATGATTATGGGGTTTTTGTCAGTCGATAGTGGCGCAATCACAATTAACGGTGTGGATCATCTTAAGCACTATGAGAAGGCAATGGAGAATATCGGGGGTATCGTTGAGAACCCTGAAATGTATAAGGATCTTAGCGGCCGAGTCAATCTGGAAATGTATGCGCGCCTTCACAAAGGAGTCACGAAGGAGAGAATCCGCGAAGTTCTGACGCTGGTTGGCATGCAAGAACGCGCAGAAGAAAATGTTAAGAAATATTCTCTTGGTATGAAACAGCGTATCGGGCTTGCTCAGGCTCTGCTTCATCGTCCCAAGGTGCTTATTCTTGATGAACCCACCAACGGACTTGATCCCGCGGGAATCCACGAATTGCGCGACATCCTGAAGAAGCTTGCCCATGAAGAGAACGTTGCTGTTGTCGTATCCAGTCACCTTCTATCTGAGATGCAGTTGATGTGCGATCGTGTTGGTATCATATCCCGCGGCAAGTTCCTTGGTGTCAAAACCATAGAAGAATTAACGGGAGATTCCACCGGAGAATCCGTCTATCATTTCGTAGTGGATAATGTCGAAAGTGCGAAGACTCTTCTCTCCACGGCATACGCGGGAGCGATTCGCACCTGTACTGATACCAGTGTCGATTTGGCAATCACGCGAGATGGCGTACCGAACGTAATCCGCGTTATGGCTACAAAGGGCATCAACATATACGGAGTCACTAAGTTGGAATCTTCACTTGAAGAGGTATTCCTCGAAATTACTGGGGGAGGGCTTACCATTGAATAAGATATTTGCTCTATACAAAAACGAACTCATCAAAACTTCGAAAAAGGTTAGCATCATTGTCATTATGTGCATTATGATCGCCGGTGTTTTTGCCGTGGGCGGTCTCATGAAACTTCTCGAAAAACAATACTCGTCAAGCAACACGTATTACGATAGTGATGAATATTATGCTTCGGAAGAAGAGTGGATCCAAGGAGAGATTGATTCCAACACCGCTCGGATCAAAGAAATTGACACTGAACTTGCTTCCCTTACAGAATCGGATGAGAATTACTATTCACTTATGCAAGAGAAGCTCACTTTGAACGAATCGATATCTACAGATCAGATGATGATCGATTATGATGCCTATTCCTATCAGAATTTCCTTTCTGATGCCATATCCAAGATTTCATCCTTCACAGCAGAAATTGATGCGCTCAACGTAACGCCTGATGGATATGCCACTGATGATACGAAAGCGCAAATTGACTCGCTGAATGAATTGATCTCGCAAATCAAGGGAACAATGGATACGCGAGATTTTAGTGCCTATTGCGACATTCTGGAGGGGTATTATCAGGATCAGGAAGATGGAAAGTCGCAAATCACATGGTATACCACGTGGTATCTCCTTGATAAGAGCGGTGGTTTTGATGATCCCGACTTATCCTCTCTGACACAGAGTATCGCCTCCTATGTCTCTTCGCTTGAACAAACTGTCACGGATAAGGTCGATTATTTGGGTTACGACCAGGCGGCGCTTACCCCGGAAGAGTTGCAAACGTATCAGGAGCGTCTCCAAATTGTAAATTACCGTTTGGATAAAGGCGAATATGTACTTACGCCTGACACTTCTATGGGCTCCGCAGCAGCAAGCGCGATATACGGGTTTGGAACATTCATGATCGTAGTCATGGCGATTATGCTTGCCGGTGGCGCAGTATCTCAAGAGATCTCCTCTGGCTCCATCAAGTCCCTTATTATTGCACCTGTCAAACGGTGGAAAATATTCACGGCAAAGTTTCTCTCTCTCCTATCGGTTAGCTTTGTAGCTATGCTGATACTCCTACTGGTTGGCTCGCTGTCATATGGGCTTTTCTTTGGCTTTGACTCGGTAACGTCGTACATCTTCATCAGCCATGGGAATACGGTATCAATCCCCTACCTTTTATATCAGTTTTTGTCACTCATGGTTACTTACATTGACATCGTCGTATTCTTGCTCTTTGCACTTATGCTCTCCGTCATTACGAAAAATACCGCTGTCTCCGTTGGTCTGTCGATGGGAACTTATTTTACTGGAAATATTGTCACTTCCTTCATGATGGCATACCTTGCGGCAGCGGACTGGCAGAAATTCATCCCATTCTATAATCTAGGACTCTCCAGTCGCGTATTTCCATTCTCGGACATGATGAATTTCACTAGCTATATGGGCACAACTGCATCGAGTTATTCCATGTTGCCCTCTGTATCCTTTTCCGTCTGTTATCTGATCGTACTGTCATTTTGCATGTTCTATGCTGCACTTGACTCGTTCAATCGCAGAGACATTAAGTAAGTCATTTTCCTTGCTTTCCTCCATGTGAAAAGACCGCCTCTTTGTGTTTTCAAAGTGGCGGTCTTTTGCAAGCGCAGGGCAGATTCACAGCAGCGCACGTCTATCACTTCCCTGACAGATGTCTCTTTGGGAAAATGTTCTTGTGATTGCATTCAAGACGGCTCTCTTATTTGCACTCCACATAGGCGCAATCAGAAGAGATTTGGGACCATCGCCCGTCAGCCTATGAATGACCACTTCTCGCGGAAGCCGCAAAATACAATCCGCAAGTATGTCAATATACGCATCCATTTCGAGTGTCTCAAATTCTCCCTTTTCATACATGTCTGCGAGAACCGTGTTGCGAAGTACATGAAGAAGGGAAAACTTGACTCCATTTACCTTTTGCGTGCCCAGATAAGTCACCGATTCCAGCATATCCTCCCTCGATTCGCCGGGAAGTCCCAAGATCATATGCGTTACAACTAAAATATTCATCTCTGCAAGTCGATTAACAGCCTCTTCAAATTCACAGAGCTCATACGCTCTGTGAATCAATTCTGCCGTCCGCGGATGAATCGTCTGAAGCCCGAGTTCTATCCATACCGGCTTGATCTTTTGCAATCGATTAAGCATGGAATAGATTTCTTCCGTAAAGCAATCGGGTCTTGTCGCAATGGACAAGGCAACGATTTCAGGGTGCAGGATTGCCTCCGTAAACAGAGGCTCAAGATACGAAACGTGCCCATATGTATTACTAAAGCTCTGGAAATAGGCGATGTACTTATGCGTCCTTGACTTGTTTTCTACCCTTTTCTTGGCTGACTCAATCTGCTGGTGGATGGAAAGTCCCCTTGGCGCGGCAAATTCGCCCGACCCCCCCTGGCTACAGAAAATGCAGCCGCCAGTCCCTTTTGTCTGATCCCGGTTGGGGCAGGTGCATCCCGTCTCAAGTGAGAGCTTATAGACCTTGCAGTTATAGGTTTCCTGCAGTGCTTCATTGAGCGAGTGATAATACATCTCTTCATCCTTCTGGCAATGATCGGAGTGATAAGCAGCAGTATGTCTCGTCTTTTCGTTCAACATTTGCAACATGGGCAGTCGCCTTATCGGATGCTTCTCATCACTTACCCCTGCAATTCAGGCAAAGGACTACTTCTTAATGTAAGAGCAGCAATAGTCTACTGGCACCAAGACCTTAAGATCAAACGATGATTTCTCAGGAACCACGAAAGATTCGCCTTCACACACATGAATCCATAACTTCGCATCCGGAAGCAAGACATCCATCTCCCCTGCAAGAATCTCCATGTGTTCCTGAGCCTCAGTTCCGAATGTATATTCTCCGGGAAGCATAATACCAAGAGTCTTCCTCTCCCCATCCGGAAAAAGAACGGTTCTGCTGGTTACCTTGCCGTCAAAATAGATGTTCGCCTTCTTCAAAACAGTAACATGATCAAACTGCTGCATTGTTATCCTCCGTCAAATGATCTTTTTCGCCTATTTTATTTGAATCGTTTTCGAAATGCAAGGATAATATGTCTTTTTTGTCTCTAATCATAAAAAAGCCATAGGTTGCAACAACCGCGGCGCTCAGCGTATCAATCATCAAATCGATCATCGTATCCGAAAGGGCCAGCTGCCCAACCAAGTTGGTTCCGTCTGAAAGCCGATATTTCTGCATATTAAGGCCGAGTACAAGGTCTCCCGTATATTCATAGATTTCCCAAAATGCACCGATCGAAAGAGCGAAGCAAAAAGCAAATAGTGCCACAAAAAATGGACTCATTTCAAATCTGACCGTTTTGGCATCATTTAGTACACTCACCAAGAGAAAACCGAATGCTCCGAGCATGCCACCGCTGAAGGCATGCAGAATCGTATCCCAAAAGGGAATGATGTAATAGAATCGCCGCACTTCCCCGAGGTAGATCGCACAGTACAAAAACACGAAATACAAGACGTACATCGAGTTTGGTATGACAAAGCTAAGCTTCTTCTCAAGAAAACTTGGCAGGGACATAACGATAAGTCCCAAAATGCACTGAACCAGCATAAGCACATAATCACTTTGCACATGCGAGGTGGCAGATTCGCCATGAGACGTGAGGACAATCTGAACAATTGAGTATATGATAGAGCCGATCAAGGTAATATGCAGAAATAATCCGGCATACTTTTTGACTTTCATAAACATATTTCTCGTAAGTTTCATCGCATCCACATTGCCCTTCTACCTCATTTATACCCGAAGAATTGGGTCATTTGGCATTTCAGCCATCCTCACAAACAATTGTACTGCTAAATCAACGGTTTGTTTTAGGTCAGATAATTTAATTACACAGCTCGGAGAATGCAAATACCGGCAAGGTAATGAGAGCGCAATTGTTCGGATTCCCCCTCGACTAACATGAACAGCTCCTGCATCGTTTCCGCCAACGATCATCGATTTAGTCTGACACGCGATCCCGCCATCCTGTGCCGTCTGCATCGCAAGCTTATATAGTTCAGGATCGTAAATTGTCGCACGATCCATGTATGACACAACTGGACCTCTCCCAAGCGCGCATATTCTTGCCGAGTCAGAAACACCCGATATGTCGGCGGCTGTCGTCGTTTCAATTATGATGGCCATGTCCGGATTCTGACGATATGCGGCCGTTTTTGCGCCCCGAAGACCGACTTCTTCCTGAACCGTAAAAGCAAAATACGCATCATATTCAAGGGGTCTGTCGATTATGTCAAGAAGACAGGCACATCCAACTCGATCATCCAGTGCCTTGGACTTGATGAAGTCATTTCCAAAAGATATGAAGTCGGATACGAATACCGCACAATCTCCGGGAGCGATCCATTTTATCGCATCCTCTTTACTCTTTGCTCCTATATCAATATACAGATTCTCCGTCTTCGGGACGCTTGTCTTCTCCTCTTCTGTCTGTAAGTGCACGGCCTTCGTTCCGATAACTCCCGGAATTCTCCTGCCGCCGATTGCAATCTGTTTTCCAATGATCACGCGCGTATCAATCCCGCCGACCGTGGCAAACCGCGCCAGTCCGTCCTTCGTGATATCCGTTACGACGAAGCCAACCTCATCCATATGCGCACAGAACAAGACCTTATTTTGTGGGCGCTTATTCCCTTCCTTATAAACAAGAAGATTGCCTAGCGGATCCTTCGTTACCACTCCACGGGAGCCAATCTTTTTTGCAATATAGTCAGATACGCTGCCTTCATCGCCAGATACCCCAGACAGCTGGCATAATTCTTCCAAATGTTTATTCATGATCCGACACCCCTTCCTTAATAAGAATGCAGAGTAGATCTGAGACGGCCTTGATATCGTCAATTTCGAGCGTCTCAACGGGTGTGTGCATATATCGGAGCGGAATGGAAAGGGTGCCTGTTCGTACGCCGCCCCTGCTGACACCAATAACATCTGCATTCGTCGACGTAATTCCAGGCATAACCTCAATCTGATGCGGTATATTCATTTTTGTAGCAAGCGCTGTCAGACGTCTGGAAAAGTCATAGCTGAGTGTTGGCGAATACCCGATCATAACCCCCTTGCCAAGCTCTCCGCAGGAATATTCTGGCGTATCCGGAGTCCAGCCGAAGCTGACATCAATGGACAATGCATAATCCGCGTCAAGATAAGACGAAGCAGCATGCGCCCCAGCCTCGCGAATTTCCTCTTGAACGGAAAAAAGCACAAGAACATTACACGCGCTTGTTTCCTGCTCTTCTTTGATCCTCTCAAGAGTCAGGAGTATCGCCGCCATCCCCGAACGGTCGTCAAGCGCTTTTCCGCATACGCGTCCGTTCATCAGCTCGCAAAAATTCGCATCAACTGTCACTTTGTCTCCAGGAGCAACTTTCCCCGCTAAGTCTTCCGCAGAGAATCCCGCGTCAATATATAGCTCGTCTACGGCTGGAAAACTCGGCTTCTCTTCTTTTGAAAGATGCGGAGGTGTGGAACATACCACCCCCTTATACTTTTGCTCGCCATGAATCGTCACTTGCTGCGCTGGAAGAACGCGTCTGTCAACACCCCCGCAATTGCCAACTCGGATGAAGCCTTCTTCATCAATGTGTGTAATAATCATGCCAATCTCATCCATGTGTCCGTCGAGAAGAAGCGTGGGTTTTTCCGGATCAAATAAACCGATTCTTGCATATACATTTCCCAAAACATCTGTGCAGACAGTTTCCGAGAAGCGGCCGAGTTGCTGTGCTGCATATGCGCTCACGGAGCCTTCTGCACCAGATACACCGGTTTTCTCTGACAGTGCCTTCAATTGTTCCAAAATCGTCATGATCTTCTCCCCCTACATATCAAATGATTCAAGAAAATCCTCTCCCTTCTGAACCTCGCTACAAGAGAGGTCTGGAAACCCTTGTTGCCGCATAACTTCATAGAGAACGATACTCACAGAATTCCCCAGATTAAGACTCCTTACTGATGGATACATCGGAATTCGAAGGCAGTGCTCAAGATGATCCCGAAGTATGTCATAGGGAATCCCTGTACTTTCTTTGCCAAAAATCAAGTAAATCTCGCGCTTCCTATCTGAGAAATCAAAATCTGAATGGGGCTTTCTCCCATAGCGAGTAAGAAAATAGTACTCTCCCTCGTTCTTCGATGCAAATTCTCGGAAACTCTTATACATAACGATGTCAGCATCTAAAAGAAGATTGCAAGTCGATCGTTTGACTGCTTTACTTTGTAAATCAAAGCCAAGAGGCTCAATCAGATGCAATTTTGCATGCGCTGCCACACAAGTTCGAATGACGTTCCCCGTATTTTGTGGAATTTCTGGTTCAAAAAGAACAACATGTACCGACATGAGAAGCGTCTCCTTTTCGAAAAAGGCTGTTAATCTTATCTATTATATCATGCGAGAAAGAATCCAGATAAAAATCATTTTTGCAAGTTAGCTCTGTCTTGCTTGCAAAACGAAGCGCGGCATGATATTCTGTAACTAATAAAAAGTCGGGCAAAGCCGCCTCATGTTACATGAGTGCGGCTTTTTTGTTTCCGCAAAGGAGGCGACCCTGTGGAACGGCTTCACGAACAGACAAAAGACGTAAATGACTATCTGGCTCGCTACGGTGTGCGCTTTGGAATCTATAAGGGTGGAAGATTTGTCGAGCAACTTTTCCCGTTTGACGCGATTCCCCGCATCCTTCCCGCCGACGAATTCTCCGTTATGGAGAGAGGCCTTATTCAGCGGGTCACCGCGCTGAATCTCTTCCTTTCGGACATCTATCAGGATCGCTGTATCTTACGCGACAAGATCATTCCGGAGGAATTCGTATTCTCGTCAAAGGGTTATCTAGCCCAGTGCATCGGAATCCGCCCAACCAAAGGGATATACTCGCACATTTCGGGAATCGATTTGGTTCAGGCGAAGGACGGGAACTGGTACATTCTTGAGGATAATCTTCGCGTTCCGTCGGGCGCATCTTATCCGATGGTTGCAAGAAATATTACGCGTTCCGTCAGCCCTGAGACTTTCGAAGAGACCCCCGTCGTCGAGAATCGCGATTATTCACAGATGCTGACCACAATGATGAATCAGGTTAATTGCGGAGGTATCAATGTCATCTTAACTCCCGGGCGCTATAACTCCGCCTTTTTCGAGCACTCCTATCTCGCAGAAATGACAGGAGCCGTTCTTGCGTTTCCTGACGATCTGCAGGTAATCGACAGTAATCTATACTACAAATCCTATACGGGAAAGAAGGAGCGGGTCGGGACACTCTATCGGCGCATCTCCGATGAATATCTTGATCCGATGATTTTCGAGCAGCATTCCGTTATTGGCATTCCTCACCTGATGGATGCCTATCGCAAAGGAAATGTTGCCATCGTAAACGCACCAGGCAACGGAGTTGCGGATGACAAGGGGATCTACTATTTCGTTCCGAAGATGATCTCCTATTACTTACACGAGGAGCCAATCCTAAATAACGCGATAACCTATCTGCCTTCCGATCCCAAGGATGCGCAGTATATTCAGGAGCACCTTGAGACGCTGGTTCTCAAAGACGTTTCCGAAGCAGGAGGATATGGCATTGTTTTTGGAAAAGATCTAGACAAGACCGAGCTAGCACAGTGGCGGCTTCGTCTTAAGCATGAATCCCGTCGTTTTATAGCACAGGAAGTCATTGATTTTGTTGATCTCGATGTGCTTGATGACGATGGAAAGATTGTGCCGCGAAAAGCAGACCTTCGGGCTTTCGTCGTAAACGGCGACAATATTCAGGTCTGGAAGAGTGGACTAACGCGTTTCTCGCGCGTACCGGAATCATTTGTTGTCAATTCATCTCAAGGAGGAGGGTTTAAGGATACATGGGTACTATCTCAAAAGTAAAAGCAAATTATCTCTTTTGGTTGGGGCGCTATGCCGAACGCGTTTTCAGCACAATAGAATTCTTAAATGAGTATTATGATCAGGGTATTGACCGAAGCCCGGACGGATGCAAGGATTTCTGCACCAAACTCGGAATCACCTATCACTACGCGTCAAAAGCCGAATTTTTGACTTCGATGATTTCCGACACGACAGAACCCTATTCGTTGATTCGCGCGCTCGAGTCAGCGCACGATAATGCGATCATGCTTCGCGACGAACTGGGCTCGCGTTCTCTTTCCTTCATTCAGCTTGCGAAAAATGATCTGGATGCCTGTATTGCGAAAGGCTGCCGAAGCTTCGACCTTACAAAAGTGACGGACGACATCTTGGGGTTCTGGGGTTGCGCAGACGATGCGATTCTTATCGACATGATTCGCGACATCATTAAGTCCGGAAAATATACGGAGCGAATTGATCTGTACGTCCGTTTTGGCAAGCCCACGTCCCTGATACGTACCGAAGTTGCAAGACTTGAAAGGTATGCAAGGCACCTGCCTCAGACCTTTGATCCGTATCATCTGACAATTTTGACGTCCGGTGCGGCGAATCTTCCCCAGGGCGGTTCGCAGATGCTTCGTGCCATTCCAGGTATATTTAATCCGGGAGGTCGAGATCAATGAAAAGATATCATTTTTCCTATTACACTTCGCTCTCCTTCGAATGCCCCGTCGAAAATCATCATTTTCTGCTTCGTTGCCTGCCAATGCAGACTTCGTTTCAGCGATGTCACAACATCTCGTATGAAGTGAAGCCTGAGACACCCCTCCTTTTTGGCACGGACAGCTTTGGAAACCAGACACTGTCTGGATCCTTGATCAAGGCACACGATAATTTTTCGTTTTCCGTCTCGGGCGACATCATCTCAAGTTTCTATTTGTCTCATGAACCGCTCGATCGAATCTATTCTTTTCCTTCTGTTAAGTGTGTTCCCGGAGAATCCCTTGAGGCTTTGTATAAAGGGATTTTCTTAGATGAAGCATTCTCCGCAACACAAAAAGCGTGTATACTAGCTCATGAAGTCTTCGCGCGGATGGAGTACCAGCCCCTGACGACAGACACGCAGACGACGGCTGAAGAAGCCCTCAAAGCCGGTAAAGGTGTCTGCCAGGATTATGCTCATATATTGATTGTTCTTTGTCGCATGGCTTCTATTCCCGCTCGATATGCTGCTGGCCTCATCTCCGGCGAAGGCAGCTCGCATGCATGGGTCGAAGTATATGATGACGGTGCATGGTATGGAATTGATCCAACCAACGATCAGCCAATTGATTTCGGATACATCAAGTTCTCTCATGGACGTGATTATGAAGACTGCAGCATTGACCGAGGCAGCTTCTCTTGTACGCAAACCCAAGTTGATCAGACGATCGAGGTAAACGCAACCGTGGAGGAAATATCCTTACTATGAATCAGCAAGTTTTTCACCTATGCTCGGCAGAGCTCCCTGTAGATGAGACGCTCTCCGTATTATACTGTCGCTTCCAGCCGGATTCGCCGGATCGTCCGAATCAGATTAAGCGTATCTGTCTTGTGACGGGGACGCATGGCGATGAACTCGAAGGCCAATATGTCTGCTTTGAGGTTGCCAGACGATTGCGCGAGCATCCTGAGTATCTAAACGGTATCGTTGATATCTATCCTGCATTGAACCCTCTCGGAATCGATACGATCACGCGCGGTATTCCTGCTTTTGATCTCGATCTGAATCGCATTTTCCCTGGAGACATAAATGGAACGATGGTCGAGACAATGGCAAACGAAATTGTAGCAAATTTGCAGGGTGCAAACCTTGTCATTGATTATCACGCAAGCAACATTTTCCTAAAGGAGATTCCGCAGGCGAGGATTAGCGATGACTCCGCAAGCGCCGTTATGCCTTTCGCAGAGAAACTGAATCTCGACTTCCTTTGGATACACTCGTCTGCAACCGTCCTTGAGTCCACACTCGCACATTCGCTCAACTCTCGCGGTACCCCTTGCGTGGTGGTTGAAGTCGGCGTGGGTATGCGAATTACGCGCAGTCTTGGCGACAAGATGGTTATCGGGGCGCTCAATGTTATGAAAGATATGGGCATCTGGACGGGGCCGGTTGATGAGATCTCGCATCCGATTGATTCGCGTAACGGAACTGTGTATTATCTCAACGCCGATTGTTCCGGCATCTTCGTACCCGATGCCAAACACGAAGATATTGTTAAAAAGGACGAGCAGATTGGCATCATTATGGATCCTCTTCGCGGGCAGATTCTCCAGCGCATTATGGCGCCGTGCGACGGCTACTTATTCACACTTCGCGCCTACCCTGTCGTCTATGAGGGCAGTCTTCTCGGTCGGATTTTCTCTGATTCAATTTCTGACGAAGAAAATCAAGAGGAGGGGGTCTAATGAAGAAGGAAGTCTTATTTACGCTGAACTCACCTCATAGAGACCAGATGCGTATCACTGGATATCGTTTCGGTGAAGGGGCGAAGTCTTGTGCCGTCATCGGCGCATTGCGTGGGAACGAAATCTCGCAGCTCTATACCTGTGCCCGTCTTGTTGAGATTCTTAAGAAACTCGAATCAGACGGAAGGATTCTTCCTGGCAAAGAGATTCTTGTCATTCCCTCCGGCAATAATTTCTCTATGAATATCGGCAAGCGCTTCTGGGCAATGGATAACACAGACATCAACCGTATGTTTCCCGGATACAGCTTGGGAGAGACCACACAGCGGATAGCCCATGCCATATTTGAAAGCGTCAAAGATTATGAAATTGGCATTCAGCTTCCGAGTTTTTATTTGGATGGCAATTTTATCCCCCATATCCGCATGATGAATACGGAGTTCAAAGATCCGGAAATGGCACGCGGATTTGGTCTTGCCTATATTCTGATACGAAGCGGCAAGCCTTATGACACAACTACGCTAAACTATAACCTTCAGCTTTGGGAACGCAAGGCTTTCTCCCTATATGTCGGTCAAACCGATTACATTGATGACGCTGCCGCAGACTTTGCGACACGCGCGATTTTGCGTTTTCTGGGGACGCAGGGGATCATCAGCTGTGACGTACAAAATGGTTTATTGTCCGAGATCATCACAGACGAAAAAATGCAAAATGTACGTTCTCATGCGTCCGGGCTTCTGCGAACATTCGTCACGGCAGGTGAAAATGTACGCGAGGGGCAAATACTCGGCGAGATTATCAATCCGTATGATGCAAGCGTGCGAGAAGTTCTGAAAGCAAAAATCAGTGGCCCTGTCTTCTTCTCACAGAAAGCTTCGCTTATCTATGAACGTGCGGTCGTATTTCGAATCGTTTCCAAAGACTTCTAGGCAGGTACGTTTACGGCGTGACCGAACGCAAGAAAGTATCCAGAATGTGCAGATACCGCTGTTGTGCGCCGTCATCTGCTTTTTCAAGAAAGTATATGTCTTTTCTCTCCAGAAAGGACGTCGACACGGCAAGGGCTCCCTCGATTTTTTCAAGGTAAGCGGACGAAAAGTACTCTCTGCTTTGAAAAATCGAGAAGCAAAGGAGCATGTTGCACTGTGTAAGTAAGAAAGCAAGGAATCCGTCTTTCCCGCCCGCATATGCGCGAGTCAGCTGATGTACATAATGGAACATACGGTTTGTGGTTCTTTCATTGCTCTCACATGTCGGATCAAGTGTGAAAACCGTCTGATTGCCATTCTGGAGATCTTCTGAGATATCCTGCAGATCATCTGCCAGTTGAAGGAAGAACCCGAATGAAAAATAGAAACTGACATCCTCCTCGGTCATCTCTTTGTCTACGAAATAGCGATCAATCAACACAGAAATTCCGCCCTTATAGATTGAGATTCCGAGTCTGTCCTCAAACGAGAGTTCTTCTCTCTTCTCTTGAACACGCATACTGTCTTCCTGCGCTTCGAGCATCATAAGCAGCATGGAATAGATCGGCGAGTCTGATCTCCGCCCATACTTCGCCTCAATCATCGAAAGAAGCGCGAAGGTCTTCTTCTGATACGCATCCCGTATGCATACGTCTTCTCCTCTGATTTTGTCATAAATCAATCGGTTATATTCTCTTTTCTCTTCCGACGAAATATCATTGCGGTCAATATAGTTGTCCGTAAACGGATAGAGCATGCTGTATGCAAAACACGCTTCACAAAAAGTCGATCGGGTCTGATGAATCTCACCAAACATCATAAAAACAACGTAGTTTCTCGCGGCTTGCCCAATACCATCGGCACGCATGTCAGGAGAAAATTTCCTGACATGCCGCAAAAAAACAATCAGTTCCGCAAGAAAATCGCTGATTTCCAACGGACTCATCACCTGACGAAACCCAAGAATCGAGTCGCCAGTTAAAAAATCCCTGCATGTTCCGAGAATTTGTCGAGCCCACTTCTTCCCGCGAATCCGCTTCGGCAATGACGACAACTGTTTGCGAAGTGCATCCTCCATACGCTGTATGGCAAGCTCGTTCTCGCGTTTCTCCTGCAAAGATACAACCTCCAAGAAATCGGGAAATGTATCCGGCATCCGAAACCACGTCTCTTTTGTATCCACCCTGCAGACTACCCGAATCGTCTCTTCGTTCATGATCACGTCCCTTCTCCAATCGATTTGTCTAATCACGATATAGTATAATCCCTGGAAGCAAAAAAGAACCGCCGCCTTGTGAAAATTCATCCACAAGCGACGGTCTCAAAGCTCTGACAAAAGGACATACATCAGATGCGCTTTCTTCTCTTTCTTCTCTCCGCAATAAAGAATCCAAAGAAAAGAGTAGAAATGCCAAGCGGAATGAGGAAAAGATATTCCATTTGCATGCCTGTCTCACCCGTCTTCGTGACCGCTGCGGATGTTCCCTTCTGTGCGCTCAGAACACCCGTATCACTCACAGGCGTTGCCGTCGGAGTCGGAGTCGGCGCAAGATCATCTGAAGTAATCGTAACATCCTTGCTTGCAACAACGACAGTGCCCGCATTTACAATATGTGCGTTGATTGAGAAAACAACATCCGATTCAACCAGCGAGTCATTCGTAATGGGAATTCGTACTGTCGCCGACACACTTCCCGCAGGAATCGTAATCGTCTGAGAGAATGCCGTATAATCCGTCCCGCTAAGAGCCGTCTTATCTTTCGTCTCAACAAGTACGGAAATATCCTGGCTAGACGGGTTGGACAAAACCAACTTGATGTCAATGCCAAGGCTCGACTCCAGAACCGTAAACGAATCCGCAGAAAGGCTGAGAATCGGGCTGGCGTCATCATCATAAATCGCAATGGCCTGTGAAAAATCTGCGCCGATCATAACAACAGACGCATTTAGTATCGAAATAGTAAAATTCTCCGAAGGCTCACATGTCGTGTCGTTAATAACAGGAATCTGAAGAGTCGCAGACAACTCGCCTGCGGGAATCGTTATTTGTCCGGAAGCAGCAGTAAAATCGCTTCCCGATAAGGCTGTGTTATCCGTAATCGCGTAATCCACAATGACATCCGCGTCAGACAGGCCACTCAGCGTGAATACGACAGGTATCTGATCATCGGTGCCCTCTGTGACAGGTGAAACCGGAGAAATCTCAAGGAGTGGAATCGCTTCGTCGTCCAAGATCGTAATCGCCGCCGAATCCAGAGCGGATTCTCCTGCCAGCAGTGCGGGATTCGTATGAAGCAGAAAAACGAAGTCTTCCGTATTCTCATATACCATATCATTCATAATCGGGATGGTAACGGATGCGGATGTAACCCCAGGGGCAAAAGTCAGCGTTCCAGAAGACAAGGAGTAGTCTGATCCGTTCTTTGCCGAAGTGCCTGACATAGAATAATAGTAAACGATTGGTGTCGAAGACTCCCCGGATAGAACTGCGGTAATAACAACATTTCCATCTTCCTCGCCTACAGAAAGGCTATGACTCGTAAGACTGACCGTCGGGGTCGCATCATCGTCAACAATGGTAACCGTCTTTGAAAAAGTAGCTCCGAGACCTGCATTAGCCGGAGATCCAATGGAAACCTGAAAGGTCTCGTCTTGTTCATCAATTGCATCCTGTGCAATGGCCACCGTAAACGTATGGCTCAACTCTCCTGGAGCAAATGTCAGCGTTCCGGAAGTAGTCCCATAATCGCCATCACCTGCCGCCGTACCTGCAACCGTTTCATATTGAACCGATGTCGTAGCCGCTGCCGCACCGGATAAATTAACGGTAAATGTCATCGTACCAGCATCTTCGTTAATGGACACAGAGCCGGGATCAAGATTGAATGTCGGGATTGGCTCATTCTCGACAAGGGTAATGGAGGAAGAATGTATGGTTCCAAGGATCGCGCCGGACGGGCTGGAAAGGAGAAATGTCGCCGTCTCATTTCCTTCATAGACAAGGTCGTCGTTAACATCAAAATGCACGGCCTTAAGCGTCTCTCCGGGAGCAAAAGTAACCGTACCCGTTTGAGTAGCCGAATCATAGTCTGTCCCGAATGTTGCCGAACCATCCGTGAAAGAATAGAAAACCGTTGTCGTCTGTGAAGATGCTTTATCAAGCGTAAGGACAAGATTCCATTCGCCTTCATTCTCATTTACCAATACGGAAGCGGCTTGCAGGGATACTTCAGGCATTGTCTCATCATCGGTCAGAGTAACGGTCTGCGAACTGACACCAAGTGTTCCTCCCGTGGGAGATGTCAGTGTCGCCGTAAGTGTCTCGTTCCCTTCGTATATCGCGTCGTTTACAATTTGCAGTGGAATATCAACACTTGTTTCCCCTGCAGGAATGGTAACCAGTTGACTACTGATTGCCGTATAGTCATCACCCGCAATCGCCGATACATTCGCTGTTGTGAGAAGTGCCGTAACCGCCGTCAGAGATGGATTACTGAGCGCGACCGTCAGTTTGGGCGAGGCATTATCTTCAGAGATAGCAGAAGTTGCAGAAGAAAAACCGATGGTTGGAAAATCATCACTATCTGAAATGGTCAGTGTCTGGCTACTGACTCCGAGGGTGGCGCCGATCGCAGAGCTAAGCGAAACGGACAGCGTCTCATCCCCCTCATAAAGCGAATCATCCGTAACCGTTATCGGTACGAACACGCTCGTTGATCCGGCAGGAATCGTAACGGTCTGATTTGCAATCGCCGTATAATCCGACCCTGCAACCGCCGTTATGTTTGCCGTATTAAGACGAACTGTCACAGCGGCGGCCGCCTCCTTATTCAGTGAGACTGTAACGCCTGCCGAAGAACCTTCTGAGACCGAGCCTGTCGAACTTGTAAATCCAACCGTGGGTAATACGTCGTTATTCGTAATTGTCACAGTATACGTATCAAGTCCTACAAAGACCCCGCTTCCGCCGGTAAGCCGAACGGTAAATGTCTCGCTTGGCTCGACAAAGCCGTCATCTACAAGGGAAACGTAGATGTTCGTGTTTGTCGTTCCTCCATTTAGCGCTAATTGCCCGGAAGAACCAATATAATCCACGCCGGCCGTAGCCGAGCCGGCCGTAACTGTATAGCTACAATAAGAGAAATCCACATTTGACGAAATGCTGACTGGTATAGCAAGAAGCTGATCCCCCGAGCCATTTGTCGGTTCGCTTACAGAGATACCAGAAGTAGCAAAAGTATATGTAGGTCCCGCAACAATTTTGAAATCAGGATCAACCGTCCCGCCTCCGGAATTCGGATAACTGCGATCATTCGACATAAGCCATCCCGTCGTCGGCGCATATACGGCCGACACCGTCGTGCTGTAGTAGTACCACCAGTACTGATTCTTAAAGACCCAGCAGCCAAACCCCGAGTCGTAATAAACATACGAGCCGCCATCCGGACTGGTATAAAATGCATGCCCATTCACATACGACGTAATTCGATAATTATCGGAATTGTAGGTTCCGGTTAATGTGTGTCCTCCAATCGACGAATTGATGCCGGTAACGGTCAGCGGAGGAGCGGCAGCAGATATCTTCTCGGAATCATCCGAAACAAGCAGAAACCCTCCGACAAAAATGGAACACGCGAGAATGACACTTAGCAGACGATGACATGTACGCTTCATAATAATCTCCCCATACTCAAACAGTCTCGGACAATTCGGCACTCGTTCGCAGCAACAAATGTGCATGCGAATAGTAAAAATCAAATTAATCGTACCACTGAAATGCGCCTAGAACAACAGCTTTCCCTTTATAGCGCGATATGGAATTTGAGGTCACACAGGCAATTCGTATGACTTCTGTTCTCTTCCTGTGCCAAGTATCCCCGCACTTCGCAATTGAGCAAGGACATTCCCCTCTGCCGTTGCTTCCACAGAGGATGGGAAAATCGTCTTATTTGCATACTTAGCCGTCAAATTACATAGAAGCGGCGATGCCGCGCCGCCTCCGATAATATATACATTATTACTTGCTAATCCAGTTATGCTCTCGATTTCCCGAATTGTATCGCCATAGCATTTCGCCAGGCTGTTATAGATTACCCAGGCAAGCTGAGGAAGCCCTCTAGGAACCTCTTGTCCTGTCCTTCGGCACGCCTCTCTCACCGCATCGGTCATGCTCTCAGGCGCTAGAAAAGCAGTGTCCATGCAATCCACGATTGACGAAATAGACTCTTCTGATGCAAGCGCAGCCATTTCGTCATATGTCAACTCTCCTCCATACTCTTTCCTAACAGATTGGATCATCCATAATCCCATGATATTTCTTGCAAAATAGTATCCGTTATCGCCTCCGCCTTCGTTAGTAAATAATCCTTTTCGTCCAGCTTCCGAGATAATTGCACGATCCGTTTTCATGCCTACAATTGACCACGTTCCAGAGCTAACAAAAAAGGCTTCTTCCTCCGGAATCGTCATAACGGCCGATGCTGTGTCATGAGATGCGCATAAAACCACTTTGCACATATACCCGACGCTCTCACTGACCTTGGGTCCCAGATTCCCTAGAAGCGAACCGGTATACTTGATTTTCTGAAAAATACGGGACGGAAGGCCCAGCATAGCAATCAATTCGGCATCCCACGCACCTGTGCGCACATTGACAAGCTGTGTTGTCGTCGCCATCGTATATTCCTGCGCCATCTCCCCCGTCAGAAGATAATGGTAATAATCCGGTGTCATGAGCAGGGCATCTGCCTTGGCAAGTAGTTCGGGCGACCTCGATTTAAGCGCAAGCAGCTGATAGCTCGTATTGTATACATACGGGGGGATTCCCGTCCGCTCGTAGATCTCCTCGGGTGAAATCCATTTCTCTGATTCTGATTCCATTTGCAAAGTCCTGCTGTCTCGATATGTAACAGCTGGACCCAGAAGTTTACCTGCGCGGTCAAGAAGAACAAAGTCAACACCCCACGTGTCAATACTTACACTTTCCGGTATTTTTCCTATCTCGGCACAGCGTCGCATACCGCAAAGAATTTCTGAGAAAATTCTCTCCGTGTCCCAAACAAGGCTTCCCTCTATACTATCCATATAATTTGGGAAACGATAGATCTCTTCAAGATAGACTTGCCCATCTTTGAAATGCCCCAATATATGTCTCCCGGACGAGGCTCCAATATCTACCGCCAAAAAGTACTTAGGCATACTATATCCCCCGGTAATGGCTTCGTTCCATATCAGCAGCAACCGTTTGGATACTTCTTGTAGCCCGGATGACGACCCGTGACCTGATATCCTTCTCTCATGGAAATAAGCCGCTGAATGTTCTCTTGCGAAATCTCTTTGGCGCCGCCAAGAAGATGCGCATGCAAACTGATTTTGGCAAAAAGCTCAAGTGTCTCCATGCGGTAATATGCCGTCAGAAGATCGGCACCAACGGCAAGAGCGCCATGATTTTGCAGTAGCATGACATCATGGGACCCGAGGTACGGGGCGATTGCCTCAGGAACTTCATATGTTGAGGGTGTCCCATAAGGCGTAACAGGAATGGATCCCAGCGCGATGACCGTCTCGATCATCGAATACTCATCAAGTGCAACATTGGCGACAGCATAGCCGGTTGCAACCGGCGGATGCGCATGAAGAACCGCGCCAATATCATCTCTCTCCTTATAACACCGCAGATGCATTTTAATCTCGGACGATGGCCTGTACTGAGTGTTTTCAAGAAGTTTTCCGTCCGCGTCTATATGAACTAGCCTGTCACATGAAATATAACTTTTGCTTATTCCAGTTGGCGTCGCAAGAAAGGTGCCGTCTTCCAACTTCACCGTCACGTTTCCGTCATTAGCCGCAACCCATCCAAGTTGCCACATCTTGTGGCACACATCACAGATACTATCCTTTATGTCAGTTAAATCCATTTGTTTTACCTCCAGTGACTTCGTGCACAAAACACGATTATTTATACAAAGGTCCGTATGTCATACACGCCCGATAATCTTGCCCCTCTTTGTCCATGCCAAATGCGCCCCATGCGGAAGGACGGAAAATGTCTGCCTCTGGCACGTTGTGCATGCTTACAGGAATTCGGAGCATAGAACACATCGTAATAAGATCAGCACCGATATGTCCATAACTGATGGCGCCGTGATTTGCGCCCCAATTATTCATTACGTCATATGCCGAGGCGAAAGGTCCAGGTTTGCCATCACATCTTGGCATAAACCACGTGCACGGCCACGTATAGTCTGTCTGCTTCCAAAGAGCATCCGAGACTTCCTCTGGAAGTTCCAGCGTAAATCCTTCAGCAATCTGCAGAACAGGGCCAAGTCCGTCAACCAAATTCAGACGAACCATCGTAACGGGCATGTGGGCCTTGGTGGCAAATCGAGAAGAAAACCCGCCGCCCCGAAAATATCCATAATCAGCGGCACACCATGTGGTTGCCTCCAGCATAGCCTTCTGGTCCTTCACTAAGACCTCATACCAAGGCTTCATAACGGCTTGCCCATTCTCATCGGTTGATTTCCCGCAACCATCCAGACAACAGGCGCCGGAATTAATGAGATGTATAAATCCGCCCGCCTTAGCGACTTCCCCCTGCAGCGTATATCCAGTCGCCTTCTCCACGGCATCCGTACTCCAGAAAGTACGTACATCCGCAAACATTTGAGCGCGATTCGTCAGAAGCTTCATGAAAAGCATGCCGATGCCATTCAAGACATCGTTTTCCGTTGCAAGAATATAGGGTTCGCGAGCACCCTCCCAGTCGAAAGACGAATTCAACAGTGCCTCGGGAAAATCCGCATTCGGATAAAAATCAGTCCACTGCCTTTGTCCCTGAAACCCTGCCGCAATTGCATTGTGTCCGACAATCTCTTCCTCGCAGCCGGTCGGCAGATTGGGATTTCCATTCATCAGATCTTTGATGATACACATCATTTTCACCACAAATGCCCAATCTTTCTCCTTCTCTTCAAGTGACTGTCTGAACGAGTCAATGTTTTTATCAAGGCCCTCCGGACAATTCTGCTTCGTCCATTCAAGTGCCTTCTGGTACTCCGCCTCGCAGAAGACTCCTTCCGTCATCCTTCGAATAATCTCTACCTCGTCTACAGATTCGACTCGTAATCCCAAATACGTTTCCAGAAATTTCGAGTCGATGATTGATCCGCCTATTCCCATACAGACAGAACCGATTTGTAGATATGACTTGTCACGCATAGAGGCCGCCGCAACCGCAGCGCGTCCAAAGCGCAGGAGTTTCTCTTTTACATCACAGGGAATTCTCGTGTCATCTGCACGGCAGACATCATGCCCATATATTCCAAAAGCCGGAAGACCCTTCTGCGTATGTGTTGCAAGAACGGAGGCAAGATATACCGCGCCAGGACGTTCTGTCCCGTTGAATCCCCAGACGCCCTTAATGGTCGTCCGATTCATATCCATCGTTTCTGCGCCGTAACACCAGCACGGCGTCACAGTAAGCGTAATTGCTACTCCCTCTTTTCGGAATTTCGCCTCGCAAGCTGCAGCCTCTGCCACACGCCCAATGGAAGTATCGGCAATAATCACCTTCACGGGTTCCCCGTTCGAATAGCGAAGATTCTGTCTGAAAAGATCCGCCGCTGCCATAGCCATGTTCATGGTTTGCGCCTCAAGTGATTCTCTTACTCGTACTACGCCTCTTCTTCCATCAATTGTCGGTCGGATCCCAATAACGGGATACTCACCAATATATCTGTTTCTCGTCATAATGCTTATCCTCCATATACTGCAAGACTCTCGCGTACACACAATTATATATAAGTATATGCTAGCAAAACAAAATGAAATCGTGTTATAATGGCAAAAAGTATAACAATATTCACCTTCTATAATTCGGGAAGGATCCATATGAAGTACCTCGACTACCGAGAAATACGAACACAGGACACAGCTTCTTTTCCGGTCAGCTACTATCACGTTGCACCGGGGCATCCGCGCTACGAGATGCCATACCACTGGCATCCCGAATATGAGATTATACGAATCCTAAGCGGAAGTTTCCAATTCACGCTTGATGGCGAGACCGAAGAAGTCTCAGCAGGCGAGATGCTGTTTTTGCGCGGCGGAACACTTCACGGGGGAATCCCCAAAGACTGCATATATGAATGCCTCGTTTTTGATATGGATAGTCTGCTCAAAAGCAGTAGGTTGCGACTTCCCCAGATCCAGAACATGATTGACCATCGAATCTGCATGCTAAGACGACCAGACATGACAGCCCTGCAGGTCCGATCAACTACGGAGAATCTTTTTGGCGCAATCCGCGAGAAGAAAGAGGGATATGAGCTAGCCACGCTTGGCTGCTTATATCTGCTCTTTGGCACGCTGCTTGCCGAGAAACAGTATCACATCCTGTCGGATACCATCCTGACAGATCCGCATCAGCTTGCCTCATGCAAGAGAGTGCTTGACTATATGGTTGCTCATTTTGCAGAGGACATCTCCCTTGAACAGCTCTCAAAAATCGCAGGCATGACCCCGAAATATTTCTGTCGGTACTTTCGGAGCATGACACAGAAGACACCTATCGATTACTTGAATTATTACCGTATCGAAACCGCATGTGAAATGTTGTCATCTCGCTATATTACCGTTGCAGAGGCAGGGCGGCGGTGCGGTTTCCATGATACGAGCTATTTTGTGAAAATGTTTAGGCGATATAAAAGTGTCACGCCAAAAAAGTATCTGAAAGAGACATTTCAAGCGTAACAGACAAATTACCGGCGTTTCAAATTATGAAATGCCACTCATAATATAGCTGTTTACGTCAAAAACCGCTGAAACGCCAAATTGACGAAATATTTTCTCGTTCTTCGGACAGTTTATGAGCGCCGCTGTATTATTTTGATGAGAAGGATTCCTGTACAACACACAAATCACATAGTTTTCCGAGTCGTTATCCGACACGGCAATGACCCTGTCAAATTTACGAGTTCGCCTATCATGATGTGCAGATTCTACCCTGCTATCCGCGTTAATCACCGTGATTTCTTCATATCGATTAGCTATTTTTCGACAGAAATCCAAATCCGGGTGCATCACAGTAACGCGGTGATGACCAAGAATTAATGGCTCAATAATGGCAAGCGATTTCTTGCTATCTCCAGCGACAAGTATATTCATCTTGTCATCTCCATTCTAAATGCTTCCAGCCACAATTCAGAGGCACATATCGTTTTCACGCCAAGCTCTTCATAACATCTTTCAGATCTCTGATCATGCGGACAGGCAAGAACATGGGAGACCTGATAGATCTCTTTTGCAACCTTGCAGACAAACATGTTCAGCACATCGCAATTTGTGACAGCAATGACTGCATCTGCAACCTTCGCATCAGCCTCCTCTAGCGCACCGGCATCATTTGCGTCTCTTTCAAGTACGAGTCCCGAAAACGAATCCGGCAGTCTCTCAAAACTCTTTTGCGTGCTGTCAATAATCGCAACGCGACATCCATCAGCAGACAAGCCACCGGCCAGATATGCGCCCATCTCTCCACACCCGACAATGATGATGTACGACTTATGGTTTTTTGCTTCAAACACGTCTTTATCCTCTTTTCACATTCAGTATGACTCTGCCTATGAAAAAAGCTTAGTTCATCCAGACAAATTGATCCATTATAATCGCGTTAAGATTATTGACCATCTTGTTAAGATTCACAGAATCAATATCCAGCACCGGGCAGATGCTTGACTGGTGATATTCTCATTAGCAAACCTACGCAGGATCCCCATAAAGCAAGCCTCTCGAGCCCGTACCGATGTATACCCGTCCGAAGATACGTGGGTCACCGCTTATTGTCCGTATATCACCATAGAAATGGATGCCGTCATCTATATGCTTCCATGATTCTCCTTCGTCTTCAGAACGGAAAAAGCCGTATTCGCCGTGCAGGGTTCCACTTGTGAAAAGTACATCAGGGGAACCTGTGATAAACGGCATTCCCAGACCAATCCGATTACATACGTCACCTGGGCTTGTATGCCTTGTTCCTCGAAAGCCCATAATCTGTTGGTCAAATTCGAGCCGCCAGAGACCGTGTTCAAGAAGAGCCAGCCAGATTATGCCTGGCTTTTTGGATTGGATGCGGATCTCATATGGCATCTCACTGTCAATGCCGGAAAGATCAACCGCCGGGAAATTATCGGGCAGTCTAGCCTGCGTGAAGCTTCTCCCGTAATCTAGACTTACATATATGCTTGCCTTATTGTCACACATCTCGGAAAAACCGTAGAATTGATTCGGATTGACCCGGTCGGAGAGAACTTTGAACCGCTCTTTGCAAAGTCTCTTCCCATAGATATTCGTCACAATGGATTGAGCCCACGGACCATTCATCTCTGACCAGACAAGAAACGCCGCCGGTATGTGTTCGCCTACCGACCAGACCAGATGAGCCCCGTCAGATGATATTGCCGCCCAACCTGAAGTCACGTTTGGGCGCTTGATCCGCATAATGCACTGATCCAGCTCATCGAATATGCCGATTGGGTCTGGCAGCATATCCCATGTTCTCCCCTGATCTCGCGATATAATCAATCCGCCCTTTGTCTCTCCGGTCCAGTTCCCGCGCGGTGTGGCAATCAGCATCTGCGGATTGCAGTCCGGATAATCAGCATTCATCATTGTAATCCAACGGAACCCCTCTTTGTCCGCGAAAGTATTTTCCGGCGGCACCTGCGGATGATCGACAACAAAGCCGCCATAATCACCAATCATATCAATCACATGCATAGGGCCGCTGGGCGGACTATATACCTGAAGATGCACTGTTTCTTCCATCCCCTCGGAAGCGGTTATCCATTTAGCGCCTTCTCCTGTGTCGGTTGCTGGTAATTCGGCCGAAAGGAACACGCCGATTCCCGTATTAAATATAGCCATATTCGCATTGAACGGGTTGATCTTGATGTCTGAGATCCCATGCACACCAGACGTCTTCCCTCCGCTGTATTTGGGCGCCTGATATGGCACAGTAAATGTAATTTCTCCGATCTCTAGTCCGCTCAATACACAGTGCCACGTATCGCCAAAATCAGTGCTCCGATAGATTGCGTCCGGGTGCCCGTTTACCGTCGCGCACATCAGTGTGCCCGGCGAGCACGGATCCGCCGCAACTCCACTAAATCCAGGAAGCCGTATCTCTTCGCCAACGTATGGCCCGGGAATCATCGCAGAATCGGGAGGCGTAACCTCTGTAATTTCGGTGACATATCCCTCATCGTCCAGACAGAAGCGTACAATCGCACCGTCATAGAATTTGCCGGCAACACAGCCGGTCCAGTACCATGCATAATCTTCTCCGGTCAGGCTAGGCGCAACAATATTCGAGTATGAGACAAATAGATACTTTCCTGACGTACAAGCACGTTGTCCGACAACCCCCGGATGGACAGTACAGACCGTATCTGGCAGTCTCGGCTCCTCTCCGATCGGAGAGAAAACAAAGCCGCCATCCCGACTGATATATACACTCTGGCCGCGAGCCTTCCCGTCCGGCGAACCGGCTTGTCCGGATGTTCCGACAACAATACATCGTGTGCCTGCTCCCAGAGAAAGGAGCTCGACGAAAGTGAAGCTCATCTCCTGATAATCCTTTGTCCCCACGGTAAGCCGCCGCCATGTCTTGCAGGCATCTTCTGTCCGCCAGAGACCATCCGCTGGCGTTGCCAGATAGAGAATGTCTGGATCAAGCGGATCGACAATGAGCCGTTCACCGGAAGAACGTCCCGGCCCGTTGCCATGAATGCGAACGGGTGTGCCCGTATCGACTCGAAGCGGTGTGTCCCGATATGTCCAATTCTCTCCATAATCAGATGAAAAGAGGACTTTACTCACCTCGTTGTCTCCCGCGACAGCATACACAAAGGATGGATGCGCCGGATCCAGCGCGATCGCAAGCGGCATTGTCTCCCATTTTCCTGGGTGCGTAACATGATCCGAGAGCGGAATCCACGAATTCTCTTCGAAGTCAAATCGATAGAGCCCGCCGATATCAGTCCTGCAGTATAGAATATTCTGAATTAGCGGATGGAAAACAAAGCCTGTCACGAAGCCGCCGCCCGGAAAAGAAATGTTTCTAAATTGATACTTCATAAATAAACTCTCATTCTATTCAATAATGGGAAGGTCTGCACCGTCTCGCAGGAAGAGTGGGATGATGTCAATTGGCGCATCCGCCGTAATGATTGTTCCGCCCTCATACGAAGTACCAGTATGCGCGTCTTTCCATGAGCTGCCACGCGGAAGATAGACTTCCCGACTGCGCATATCCTCATATAGAATCGGCGCAACCAGAAGCGATGGTCCGAACATGTATTGATCCTCGACTTCCCACGCCTTCTTATCCTCAGGGAATTCATAGAAAAGCGGTCGAATCACGGGGCTCCCGTTCTCATGAGCCGCCAGCATCAACGTACGGATATAAGGACGCAACCGTTCGCGCAGAAGAATGTACTTACGGCAAATCTCATAGGCCTGCTCTCCGAAGCTCCAAATCTCATTGTCACTTCCGCTAAAAAACTGACCTCCCCCGCTCGTTCCAAGTGCCTCCTTATGCGGCATACGCTCGCCGTGCAGACGGAAAACCGGGCTGAAAGCACCATATTGGAACCAACGGACCAAGAGCTCGCGAAAATCCTTATCTTCAGGATATCCGCCGAGAAAGCCTCCGATATCCGTTGTCCACCATGGAATACCCGCTAACCCCATATTAAGTCCAGATCCAAATTGCTCGCGCAGCGCTCGGAAACTCGAATGTATATCACCCGACCAGGCAAGTGCACCATAGCGCTGACTCCCTGCCCAGACGCATCGCACAAGATTCAGAATATTCTCCTGACCCTCCGCGCGCATACCATCAAAGAAAGCCTTTGCAAACATTGCAGGATATGTGTTGCCCGTCTGAAGCGCCGTGCCGCTGTAATACCGATAGAGATCGTAATCATATGCTCCACCATATTCGGGTTCCGCCTCATCGAGCCAGAAAATCTGTATGCCCTTGTCATAATAATTCTTCTTGGCTTTCTCCCAGATATATTCTCTTGCGCCTGGATTCGTCGCATCAAAAAAGACATTGTTCCCAAGGAATTCCATATGCGTATCAATGCCGCGATCATTTCTGACGAGAAAACCCTTGCGCTGCATCTCGCCGAAGTTCTCGCTATCATGATCCACCGTAGGCCAAATCGAGACCATCGCCTCGATCCCCATCGCCTTAAGTTCACGGATCATTCCCTCCGGGTCAGGCCAGTACTCAAGATCAAATTTCCATTCTCCGTGTCTTGTCCAGTGGAAAAAGTCGATTACGATCACATCCACCGGAATGCCTCTTCGCTTATACTCTCTTGCCACAGCAAGAAGCTCTTCTTGTGTTTGATAACGAAGTCTACACTGCCAGAAACCCATCCCATACTCAGGCATCATCGGCACAGTCCCCGTCGCGCGGGCATAACTCTCCACTATCTCCGAGGGGGAGTCTCCTGCCGTAATCCAGTAATCCAATTCCTTCGTAGCTCGAGACGTCCAAATCGTCACGTTATGCGCAAAATCCGCCTGCCCGATCGCGGGGTTGTTCCATAGGAATCCATATCCCTGATCGGAAAGCGCAAAGGGAACGCTTGCCTGAGAATTGCGATGAGCAAGCTCAAGGACACACCCTTTCAGATTCAGAAATTCCTGCTGATACTGCCCCATTCCGTATATTTTCTCATCGCGAACCGATTCGAATCGTGCTGTCAGCGAATAGTCGCCACCAATAATCGGACGCAAATCACGCGGAGAGATGCTTAATGTGCTGCAGTACCGGTCGATTCTGTTGCGGTTACGAACATATTCTTTCAGAATTAATTTGCCATCCTGTCGATAAAAGGCTATGTCCCCTTCATCGGAAAGCTCTGCATAGATTTTTCCATTCTCGATGCGGGCCGCATCACCGGCAATTGTGATCTTGGGCGAAGTCTCTTCAGGCGGAAGAAGCGCCCAAAGTTCCCCAGTAAAATCTCTATCCCGTGTTGCGCGAACGCGCAGACTATCTTTTCCCCATGGCTCTATACATAGTTTCTCATAACCGCATGAGCGGATCAGTCGTCCGTTTTCTTCTCTGATTATCTCTGACATGACAATTTCCTCCTTTTCTTGCTATAATGCTATTATGCTGTTGAAGAACGCGCATAATCTTCTGCTATTTTGCACTTAACTAACACAATCTTGCTGTTTTCAAGACAGAAGGAGTCAACAATGTATAATCGTCCAGAACTTCGCGAACAAACTATACACGGCGAGCCGGATTTTCCTGTCAGTGTCTATTACAATCCCTGCAACAAAGAGCAAATTCTCGTCCATCACTGGCATCTTGAGATGGAATTTATATACGTGATATCCGGCGACACGGTCTTCTACATTGATACAGAACCTGTGAGGCTGAAAGCTGGCGAAGCCGCATTTGTGCGAGGCGGACAGATACACGGCGGGCGCGCACAGGGCGACAACCCCTCCGAATTCTATTCCATCGTCTTCCATCCGTCCGTTCTCCTCAGCAATATGCTCGGTCCAAGTCGCGTGCGCTATGCCGAGCCATTCGCCGAAAACCATCTTTCTCTTCCCACGCGTTTGGGCGACGATGGATTCGGGCAATATGCCACAGGCAAGCTAAAAGAGATTGTAGAGGCATATTTCTCTGATCAATCTGGTCGTGAGATATCCATACTCGCATCGCTTTATGCAGTGATCGGCAAAGCTGCCGCGTGCGGTATTCTCACTCCCTCACGCGATAAGCCAAGCCATCTGGATCAATACAAACGGGATCGACTGCGTAAAACAATCGAATATATACGCTTGCACTACGCCGAGAAAATAACGGTCGGAGATATGGCAGCACATCTTTGCGTAAGTCAGTACTATTTCTGTCACTTCTTTCGGCAGCTCTGTCAAACAACCCCGATGGAATATGTCAACCTCTATCGAATCGAGCGCGCCTCAAAGCTCCTCGTTGAGACGGATGCGAAAATACTCGATATCTCGATGGATTGCGGTTTTCAGAACGTCAGCTATTTCATCCGGCGCTTTCGTGCGGTCAAAGGCTGCACCCCTTCTGAGTATCGGAAACGGGAACCCATTTGAGCCTTTTCTCCTTCGTGTGAAGGATACAGAATTTTTTCTGTAAGCCTCTTGACATAGAGTTAACTCGAAGGCGTAAAGTGAAAATAACGTAAGACCGATCGCGATATGGACTTACGAAAAGAGGCGCAAACAATACGTCACCTGCCAAATGACAGGCAAAAAATGAAAGGAAAATTTGAAAATGAAAACATTACCTTTTGGAAAATCAAATGACCAAGTAAGCCAACTAGCACTTGGGTGTCTTCCTTTCGGAAGCAAACTCACAATAGAGCAGTCCTTTCTGATATTGGATTATTACGCAGACCAGGGTGGGAATTTCCTGGACACCTCCAACAACTACTCCTTCTGGGATGCAAACGGTCAAGGCGGCGAAAGTGAATCCGTCCTTGGCGAATGGTTTCGCGAACGTGGAAACCGCGAGAAATTCTTCCTAGCCACAAAAGTCGGGGCTTTCCCGAATGACATAGAAGCTTTCAAAAATTATAAAGGAAACGGTGACCCATGGACCGAGTTGACCGAAGGACTATCCAGGCAAGCCATTCTTTCGGCGGTTGACAAGAGTCTCCTTCGCCTCGGGACAGACTACATTGATTTATACTACGCCCATGTTGATGCCAGACAAAACAATCTGGAAGAGACAATGGAAGCCTTCGATGAGTTGATTCGCATCGGCAAAGTACGACATATCGGGTGCAGTAATTATAAGGTGTGGCGACTTGCTCAAGCACAGGAAATCAGTAAATACAAAGGGTATTCCCCCTATGAGGCCGTTCAGTTATTTCATACATACTTTCAGACCGAGAAATTCGCAGACACGCAGATGGCAGACCCTATGTCTGCGGAACTCTTCGACTACGTCCGCGCAAACGGCAACCTGACACTTCTCGCCTATACCCCGCTTCTTTGGGGTTCATACACACGAAAAGACAAGATAAACGAAATCCCCAAGCTCAAAGCATATGACCGTCCGCAAAACCGGATTCGTCAGGCACGCCTTGAAAAAATTGCAGCAGAGACGGGCGCAACCATCAACCAGGTTATCTATGCATGGATGATGCACAGTGACCCTGTCATCATTCCTCTTGTAGCCGTATCCGAGCTCTCCCACCTCAGTGAGAATCTTGATTCAGTCAACATCACACTAACGTCTGATCAGATGGCCTATCTCAATTCTTCATTAAATTAAGATCTGACTAGAAATGCACGAATCCGTTGGTGGCGGGTCGCTATCCGCTCATGAAGAGCATCAATTTGCAGTTTTTTCTTCTTCGTAAAATCGCAACAAATATCCATCGGGATCCAAGACCAGAAATTCCTTATGCGAGTAAATTTGATCCCGCGCAACATATTTTGCAACAGCAGGTTCTTCATATAAAGGATACTGCTTCGCGCGCAATCGCATTACGATCGGCGCAATGCTTGTAACCTCCATCTGCAAGTTGATGCCTCTTCCAAATGGATACACGAGTTCTTCGGTATTCCATCCTGTACTATGAAAAGCCTCGATCATGATCTGCACCCTCTCTTCATATGTAAGGTATGCAAACGCCGGATTCTCTCGCTGATACCGAATGGAGAACCCCAAAAAAACCGTATAGAAAGCCAGAGATTTTGAATAATCCCGCACAGTAAGCTCCGGAACCATGACATTCCAAAACGCATTCATGCTATCTTCTCCATTGCAGATTCCTCTGCCAGCATTTCAGTTCTCCTCCATAACATCCAAAGTCCTCCCGGAAAAAGCTCTATTTCCCGCCGTCAATTTGACACGCGCCAAAATCATCGCCCATATCGTCTGAGATTACATCCCCATAGGAATGGGCATGCTTCCTCAACCATGCGTTCGCATACGCACAACTTGCCGTCGTTTTCAGCTTATGTTCCCGCAGATAATCGACAACCTGTCCCATCATTTCACCTGCAACCCCTTGCCCGCGCAAAATCGGATCCACATACGTGCGATTAATATCGACCTCGCCTTTACCCTTGGAAACACAGGTTGTTTCGGCCATGATTTTGCCTTCTTTGCTTAGACAATATATGCGACCCGTATCAAATATCCAATCCATTATTTCTCTCCTTGTACGAGGAGGCGATCTAACCCGTCAGACCGTCACGCATCCGCGAAAACCTCTGACAGCGTAATACGACTCCGCGCTGTTATGGTACAGGAAAACCCTATCATACCGACGATCACAGAAGAGTGCCCCGCCAAGTCTCCTCATCTTTTCCGGTGTTCGTATCCAGCTGGACGTCTTTGTGTCGAAGCTTCCGTATTTCTGTAATTCAGTATATTGTTCTTCTGATAATACCTCAATACCCATCTCAACGGCCATCTCTTGTACACAACCACGTGGTTTGTTCTCTTTTCTCTTGTCCAGAGCCTCTCTGTCATAACAGAGATTTCTTCGGCCAACCGGGCTCTGCTCGGAGCAATCAAAAAAAGCATACGTGCTTGCGGTACACTCCCGAGCAATTACATCCGGTTCGCCGCCTGTTGCTTCCATCCAATACAGCGTGTGCAAAGCAGGATCCTTGCCTGCAAGCTTCTTTTTCACGTCTTCCCAATTTATCCCTTCGTGGCGAGACATCTTTTGGTGAAATCGTTCTTCCAAAACCCGCATTGTCTCGATCCGCACATCCTGTGTCAGCACAATCTCAGAATACAGCATACCGTCACCTCTCAGCACATTCTTTCGTGTTCTTTTCATTCCAGTTATTGCAATTCTCACGAAAACGAAATGCCACTATGCGAGCAATCAAATCACACGGCAACGGCTCGTTTATCGGGAAGCGCACAGACCCCTTCGCTCCTTTATATGCAGACAATTCGTCACGAAAAGCCGCAATCGCAGAGGGCGCTGGATAGAAACCAATGTGGCTCTTGTATGCTGCAAAATGAACCAGATTGCCGTGAAAATAGAATGTCGGCATCTGATACACAATCTTCTCTTCAGCATCGGGCGCCGCATCATGGATGAGCCGCCGCAGCAATCGAAGCTGCGCTTTAGCCTCTACCGGAAAGCCGGAGATATAATCATCTATCGTATCCCATTTGCTTATTTGCATGATCGTACCCTTTCCCATTCTGCCATTTCCGCAATTCACAAAAGGAAAGGATTATCACGGCTGCATCGCTCCAAAAAGGACAAGCCATGCAAGAAATGTTTTCGCAACCAGACTCAGAATAATATAGACTCGTTCACCGTACAGATAATTCTTCCACTTCCCAACACCCTTATACTGCAGGATCATGTTGATGGGAAATGTATTGAAAGCTACAAAATACGTCACGACAATGGCCCACACAAACCAAGGCACTTGATCGAAATTGCCAGAACCGAACATATATAGCAAGATTGCAATCCACGGAGTAATCCCTGCAATTCCACCAAAAATAAAGGGGCCCCATGCAATCTGCTCTTTATTCGCACCGGAATTAAGCTTCTCCATAAGAAGCCCAAACATATTCATTGATGCATTTAACACAAAAATCAGAAGCAAAGAGGCAATGTCATAGATGCCGAAAAGAGTTCCAATGAGTACGATCATAATAGATGAACTAATCGAATATTCAAACCAGCGAAAGCGATTCATTCCCCTCGCAAGATCAGCGTTGTATATGTCATTCGTCTTCTTGGGAATCGAAATCAATGCGTGCGCAAGTGCCGATATCAGCAAAAAGCAGGCTACAAGAATTCCGAAAGGAAGCGAAAATAAATCTCTCGAAGCCGCTTCAAGCGAACGGGTCTGCGGATTGAATGCCAAATAATTCTGCGTAATCGTTGGGGAAAATTCCGCAATCTTCTGAATCACGGCGCCTGCAAGAAAAAGCATCAAAATACCCTGCGCCAGATGCAGCGCACCCATGATCATATTGAATCGGCGCAATTTGACAAAAGTAATTTCTTTCATACCATACCCTCCTCATAAAAGTAAGTCAAGTCGGCTCAATTACTATTTTGTAACGATTATAAACATTGTATGTCAAATGCTTTTATATGTCAAATTCCGTTTCCTTCTATGCAATGGTACTACATTCTATTCAGGGCGTACTGGATCTGAGAAGTCGTGCCATTACTTTATCTATCACAGATACGGTTGCAAGTCGCCCCGAGAGAAAGCCGCCTTCCGCTCGAGCGACATATACGAAGTCGTATATCCACGCAAGATGGAAGGCGGCCATCAGAATAATCATAAATTCATTCACACACTTGTCTTTTATCTCAATTTTTTCGCTTTCTGCCGGCGTAAAATCACGACAGATAGTCCGAGAGAAATCGAGAGTGTCGCTATTCCTATGAGCAGGTAAATGGATATCCCTTCCTCTCCCGTCTTTATTACTCTGGACGGTGTCAACATGTCTGTTGCTGGAGCCGTCCATTTTGCATAAAGTGTGATGTTTCCCGTCACGACCGCTCTGCTGAAGTCCCAAGGTGCCGTACAGGCTGCATCCATATACCAACCGCCAAATGTATTTCCCGTCTTTGTCGGATCGGTCGGTTTAGTCGCCGTCAATCCGTAATTTACCGTCTCCGAGGGAACTGTGCTGCCGCCCTGCGAATGGAAGGTGATAGTACACGTAGTGGGTATCCATTTGGCAAAAAGCTCGATATCGCCCGTCACCTTATTATTGAAGTCCCAAGGATTCGTACCCGCGGCATCCGTATACCAGCCTTCGAATGTGCTTCCAGTCTTCGTCGGATCCGTCGGTTTCGTCACGGTGGAGCCAGACGGTACTGTCACATAAGGAACCGTGCTGCCGCCCTGCGAGTTGAATGTGATATTGCAAGTAATCGGCAGCCACTGAGCATACAGTGAAATATTTGCTGTCATTGTTATCAGGTCTCCGGCGCTATAGCTTGTTCCTGATCCGTCCGAAGAAGTGTTCCATCCACCGAAAACACTGCCAGCTCGCGTTATGCCTGTATCGACCAATGACAGCACCTTATAAGAAGAATTTGAGGCAGTCGTATCAGACTTGCTACCCACCCCACTATTTGCATCATACGTAACGGTATACAGAATTCCCAGTGTAATGTCCGTCGCACCTGTGATGCCACTGAGTGGCAAATCGTATACGGACTTGATGGTAGTAGGATCGAGGTAACGTGCACTATCCAGATCATAATACCAATCATCCGCGATGAACGTTGGCGGCAAAGCCATATCTGCAACCGATATTAGTGTGATACTCATTGCCGTGCCGTTACCGTGGATATCATCTCCTGAAGAACCTGCCGTGTTCAGATATATCTTTGGTGATCCGGTCGCGTCCATGACAAATACACAATTGTTACTGACACCCCAGAGCGCTACCCCGCCACCGCTAATTCCGGCATGATTCTCGGCAATCGTCCCGCCATTCATACGACTGGTCCCGGAGCCATAGATGAATAGTCCTCCGCCCTGCCCGGCACAGGTATTCCCCTTAATTTCCGTATTGTCGTTCATGACTAATGACCCGTTCAAATAGGCTCCACCACCATATCCGTTCGTGCAAGTATTCCCGCTTATTGAGGAATTATCATTCATTGTCATACTCGATCCTGTTGCAGCATAAATACCACCGCCTCCATTGGAAACCGTATTCCCAGAGATCTGTGCATCATTGTTAAGAGATGCGGATCCGGTTATGTAAATTCCTCCTCCGTACACTGCCGTATTTTCATATATGCTGCCATGATTTATTGCCAGTGACACAGTATCATACGTTGATATCCCGCCACCACGATAGGCAGTATTGCCTTGTATCTCTCCTCCCTCCATCACAAATGAGTTTGTCGCCCAAGAGAATGCAAGCACGCCTCCTCCATACCCATGTGCACCGCTGCCAATTCTGGTAGCCGTATTTCCGGAGATGACTCCGTCATACATTGTGAAATTACTGCCTCCGATCGTTCCTGCATCATAGATGGAAACGCCGCCGCCAAGATCCGCAGAATTGCCGCTAATCGTACCGTTATACATCTCGAAGGTCGCACCGCCATAGATGACGACACCTCCGCCCATAAAGTCTGTAGAATAATTCGTGACTCTATTCCCAGATATTTCGCCGTCATTCATTGTCAATACTGCCGAAGTACCACACATGGCAATTCCGCCACCTTTTCCTCCGTTTGCGGTGTTCCCCGAGATCAGGCTTCCTTCATTTAGGATAACGCGACCGAGAGAATAGATCCCTGCCCCCGAACCGCCAGTCGCGACATATGTCGACTGACAACCCGAGATTTTCGATCCGCTGTTCAGTGTCAGTGTTCCGCCGCTATACACGCCCCCACCCTGACTTGCTCTGCAATTCGAAATGGTGGCGTTCATATTCATTATAATGTTTGCATCGATGGATGCACTACTTACGCCGCCGCCAGTGGAACCCCCATCCAGTGTGATGTTCTCCAAAACCAGGCTCCCGGCAATCACATTTATATGCCGAGTTCCTGCGGTTGTTTGCGACAACGTACACACGCTACTATCTGATGTTAACGTCACGGCTGTCCCCGGCGCATTCAGAGTCGCCGTACTGCCGATAGAAAGATCACTGCTTGACACCTTAATAACCCAAGCATCTGCCGCTGCGTGACTGTTAACATAGTCAAATGCATCTGAAAGTGTAGAGGCGATCGTCGCCGGAGTTGACATATCTGAACTTTGGTAAACAGAATACCCGTTCGTAACCGCCGCAAATAAAGACACGGGAAATGTATATACGATAAGAAATGCAACAAGCAAAATGGTTGCAAATAGTTTCTTTGATTTCATACAGATTCTCCTCCCTAAATTCCCCCCGAGATTCAAAGTGTGTTGAAATGAATTGTGAGTTACGCGGATATGACTACCTGCGATATGGCCGCTCTTTACCTCCCTCGAGAAAACGATAAACAAATGCTGCCAAAGTGGCGCCAATCAGAGGACCCACAATAAAAACCCACAGACATTCAATCGGACCAGCATTACCAGTAATTACGGCAACGATTGCGGGGCCTATGCTTCTGGCTGGATTCACTGATGTCCCCGTCAGTCCAATGCCAAATATATGAATAAGTGTTAATGTCAATCCGATTATCAATCCAGCAAAGGAGCCATGAGAAAATTTTTTGGAGGTTACTCCTAATACGGTCAATATGAAAAAGAAGGTTAGGATGATCTCCGTAAGCAGTCCTGCAATTTCGCTTCCTTTTACGCCAGATAACCCATTTGAGCCAAATCCGCCCGTCTGATCTGCCACTCCGCCGAGCTTAAATATCAGGGCAAGAATCCCTGCACCCGCCAAAGCTCCGAGTATCTGCGAAATAATGTAGCCGATGAATTCTTTCCCCTTCATGCCGCCGCTTAAAAATACGCCCAGTGAGACGGCCGGATTAACGTGACAACCGGAAATATTCCCGATGCTGTAAGCCATCCCTACGATTGCCAGACCGAAGGCAAGCGCTGTCAATAAATAACCAGACCCACTTACCGCGTCACAACCAACCAGCATGGCTGTTCCACATCCAAATAGAACCAGTGCGCATGTCCCAATGAATTCTGCAACATATTTTCTTAGTTCATTCATTTGCGATCCCTCCCCACCTTACTTTTTCTGCTCACGTTGTTTGCTTAGATCGATCACGAAACTTATACCAGAAATGAAGACCAAAGGATAAGAAATAACTCAAACAATACCTCAAGCGGCAATGTCGGAGCTTGTATATAAGATTTCTGGGTTGTCAGAATATGAATCCCTTCTGCAAAAGTAATCATACATACAAGCTGTTTCTCGTCCCGTCCTGATACTTGAATTTTATTCGGGCTGCATAATGAATGGCAGGAAATGTTCCCAATTCAACAGAATTTGTTCCAAACTATTTTGAAGTTCACTTGTGATACTTATATAATTATTGATATTGAAGAAAAAATTGAGATATTCTGTCGATGTAGAGGAATGTTCGAAATGATACGCGTAATTTTGTGCGATGATGACTCTGTTTCCGTTAACAAGTACGCCCTACTTGTTCGAGAAATGTCAGACAGAAACCAAATTGATTGTAAGGTTTCTACTTACCTGAGTGGAGAATCTCTCCTTCTTGACGTAATCGAGACGCCAGAAATTGCGGACATTATCTATCTCGATATCCTCATGGGAAACATAAATGGACTGAATGCCGCGAAAAAGCTTAGAGAATATGGTTGTATGGCCGAGATCATTTTTCTAACTAACAGCGAAGATTATGTATATGATGCCTTTGACATAAGTCCCGTGCAGTATTTGCTAAAAGATAGTGTTACTGCAGATAAATTTGATAGCGTGTTCTTGAAAGCCGTAAATCTCGTTACGCAGAAAAAACAGGAGATCTTCCTATTTGAAGCAGGAGGTGTTACAAAAGTCATCCCGATTCGTGAAATCTCTTTTTTTGAAATTCGGAAAAGAATTGTGACTGTCCACTATGGGGGAAAAAGCAGCTTTGATTTCTATCAGACATTAGAACAATTACAAGAGCAACTAGGAAATAATCATTTTATCCGCATTCATCGTTCATTTATCATCCATCTGCCCTATGTTGCGAAATTTGAAAGGCAGAATATGATCCTTAAAACTGGCGAATCTCTGCCAATCGGAGTGACCTATTCACAATATGTTAAAATCGCGTTTTCAGAATATGCGATAAATATGAGTAATTTTAAGATGTAAACAGGGGGGCTCATGCCAATACTAATTGTCGCCGTCTCTATACATACCATTACCCTTCTGCTTTGGTACAGCATGAAGCTGCCCAGCAAACGAAAGCACTGGCTGTATTTTTGCCTTTCTGTAGCACTCTGTACATTTACCTTTATTCTGACAATTGAATTCAATTTGTTTCGTACAGGAATATTCCTATTTATTGCTGTCGTTATGCTTGCATTTCGGTTGTCCTTTAGCGCAACGAACCAGCAGGCGATATACTTTTCCACATTCTACTTGCTTTCTGCATACAGTAGCCGAGGCATTATTGCCTCTCTATTCTCGTTAATACATGCACAAAGTCTTCGCAGTATATTGCGCGAGCCGACTTACTACAAGTATATCTGGCTGCTTGCAATCGTTCTATCCCTTATGATTCTTCTCATAAGGAGCATGGTTACTCCCAAATCGAATCGAATACGGCAGCTTTTCAATTTGCCGAATCAGCTTATCTTTGTCTCCTCTATCCGAGTCGTACTAATCATCTATTTGATGTTAATTGATGACGGAAGATTTAGGGAGGTTCCGGCCATATGGTTTCCATTAATGTACATCATTTCCAGTATTATGGTAAAGATCGTGATGGTTTTTGTAGAAGATCACGCTCTTCGTATTTCCGATCGGCTCGAATATGAGATGAATACGAGACATCTTGAGCAGCAGCTTACCAGTCAGCTGCGGCACTACCAATCCTATCAGAATGACAAAGAAAAGGCGGCCAAATTTCTACATGATTATAGAAGTATGATGACATCCGTAAAAGCCTTGATTCATCAAAATGAGAATGAAAAAGCAGTTATGCTGATGAACGAGATCTACAACGAGATTAGTAATTGTTCGACTATCACAAATACCTACTCTGATAATATTCTTCTTGATTCAATACTGCATGATGCGGCAGTACTATGTGAGGAAAAGCAAATAGCGTTTCACGCAATGGTACATCTGCCTAGTGTTCTTCCTATACGGGTGCTCGATAAAGTCAGGCTAATTACAAATATACTCAATAATTCCATAGAGGCCTGCGGCAAAGTACCCGCAGCTAATAGGTTTGTCGACATTAGCAGTGCAAGTATTGATGGATGGACATCCATTAAATTCGAAAACAGTTATGATGGCCTCGCTTCATATGATGGAAAAGATCTGCCTTCAAGTAAGCCCAACAAGGAAGCTCACGGGTATGGCCTCAGAATTGTAAGACAGATCACCGAAGAAATTGGAGGTATCATACAAATTGAGACAAAGCAAGAGGAGAAGCGCTTTATCCTAGTCCTTCATATCCCAGAGAAGAAGCTCAATTCTTCCCTTCCAGAATCGGAGTAGCACGTTTACTTTAGATTATATTTCTGGTTATACTATTGGCAAAAGGATAGAAGCTTGTTTGAACTACGGATTATGTTGCGTTTCTTCCCACTTCTCAGGAAAATTTTTTGCTCGTCAGCGAGGTGTATGTATGAATGCCAGAATTAGGATTGGGGTAATCGGTGACTATGATGGTCGCCCATCGCATGTAGCGACCCAAGAAGCGATCGCACATTGCGCGACTCACTTGGGTCTTGAGCAGGAAACGAAGTGGATTCCAACCAATTCCACTAAAGCAGGTAACGCGCAGAATCTAGGTGGATTCGACGCTTTTTGGTGCGCGCCGGGAAGCCCCTATCGAAGTGCGCAAGGAGCAATGAATGCCATTTTGTTCGCAAGAGAAAATGACTACCCCTTCATCGGAACATGCGGAGGTTTTCAGCATGTCGTGTTGGAGTTTGCCCGCGACATCCTTGGCATGCCAGAAATCGCAAAAACTGACTTTGATCCCTACAATACGAATCTGCTCATCTCCGCCCTAAGCTGTTCACTCGTGGGAGAGACACGGAACATTCTTCTGATAAAAGGTACGAAAGTGGCGCAGATCTATTGTGCAAAGGATTCTGAAGAGCGGTTTAACTGCAACTTCGGACTAAGCGAATCCTGCAAAAACGAACTCGTCGCCCACGGTTTTGTGGTTTCTGGCACGACCGAAGAGGGTGACACGAGGATACTTGAGCTGCCTCAGAACAAATTCTTCATCGCAACACTTTTTCAGCCACAATTGAGTTCAACACCGGAAAACCCTCATAAGCTCATCCTTTCTTTTCTGAAAAGCGCGGAAGAATCCAGAATCGGTTGATTATTCCTTCCGTGAAGCATCCCCCCTACCCGATGTCGTAAAAGCTCCCCTTATGAAAATTCTCATTTCCCATCTTTCTCGCCGTCATTCGAAAACATACGCATCCATCCGGGCAGACAACATCCTTACAGTATTTGCTGCTTCCGCCGATATTCTCCAAATCTCCGCCACTTCTTACCGCCTCCATGATGGGAAACATGATCATCATTACCTTGGAGCAAATCCCCTGTCCATCCGCATTGACCGGACAGCCGTAAGTACAGGTATACTTATCTCCGACTTCCTCGCCATTGCGGCAGTATCGCTCTGTGTGGTCACCGTGAAGAAACCCAATCACTTCCATTTCCCATTCATACTCCTCGTCATACCACTTTTTCATATTTTCCTCCCTTATATACCAAAACACCATCTCCGTTATCGCTCCCAAACGCTTATGATAATGGGAAATCGTCCACCTTTTCGAAAATCACGGTCTTCTCCTTCAGCGAAATCTTGCCAACCTTGTATCCATACGCACTCAGCTCTTTCTTGTATGTCAGAAAAGAGTGGTCTATCGGCAGTCCCGCAATCTCTTCAATCTCTGCAAAGGTCAGTCGGAAAGAATGACTCCCATTTCCTTGTATGTATTTCCAGAGTAAATCATATTTGCTCATACTTCTTAACCCAATCCTCCTTCCGCATACAATTGACGTGTCCTCTCCGTTGTTCTCCCATAAGCGGAACTTCTACTTGATCCGTAGTATGATGAAAAATAAATCCGCACTTCTCCTGCACTCTCTTCGATTTATTGTTCCCATCATAATAAGCACACCATATCTTACGCATGCCCAGCTCTTCAAAACCGTAACGAATCAGTTCTTTTGCGGCTTCCGGCACAATGCCGCGCCCCCAATAAGGCACACCAAGCCAGTATCCGAGTTCGCATTCATCGGCGGAATCCGTCAAATCGGTAGCCTCTCCCATTTTCAGCGATATACTTCCAATTGGCAGTCTGGTCTCTTTTTGCACAATTGCATATGTTTCCGGTGTCGAAAGCACGCCTTGGATTATGTCACGGCTGTTTGTCACGCTTATGTGAACCGGCCACCCGGCAATTGGACCTACCTCCGGATTGCTGGCATACCGAAATAACTCTTCTGCATCTGACGCCTGCCAGGGGCGCAGTATCAATCTTTCTGTTACAAGTGCCATCCGTTTGCCTCCCAATTAGCTACATTTTACATCTTTTTCGGCAGTTTTTTGCGGAGAATATGGAAGCTTCTGTCAAATCAATAAGCAAAGCACGCTGCAATTTCGGGCGCAGCGTGCTTCACAATAAGGATCTCCATTCTTACACGACAAAAACTGGCTAAACGACTGATCCTGCTCTCTTCTATGACACTATTTTTTCTTTACAGGTATCCAAATTTCGCTGTAGTAATTTTCATCTTGGGTGCCTCTCGGATAATCTGCCACATTGGCGTACATTTCAACGTTGTAACCTGCAGCAATCTCATAGTCTTTGCAATTAGGCAGCCATTCGGAAAAGATCTTCTGACTAACATCTTGCAAAGCATTCGGCATTGCCCCCTTGCAGGGAAACACCGCCCACGTGTGCTTAGGAATAACTTTCGTAATAAAGCCATCCGGTATTTCTGTTGACGGATCGTAATTGTCAGCAATCAGATATTCGAATCCCTCTGCTCCAACACGCTCATCGATGCAGACGCCATACATTCCGCATACGATTTTACCTTTTCCTTCTTGATAATGCTCCGTCCAGAACTGCGGAATCTCTGCTTTCGCAGTGTCATACGAAAAAAACCTAGATGCCCCCAGAACACGAAACGCTTCCTTTTCCATAATCTTGTAATCCATAATAAAACCGCCTTCCAATGAGAATATGATTTTTAGGGGAGCAAAAGACTTCATCATTGCTCCCTCCTTGCGAACAGCAGAAGGTGTGACACCGTGAAAACGAGTGAAAGCTTTCGTGAAACTATCCGGGGAGTCGTAACCATACTTGAGCGCAATATCAATAATTTTCCCATCACTCGAAACAAGCTCGCTGCCGGCAAGTGCAAGCCTGCGCTTCCTGATGTACTCACCGACCGTAACCCCACAGAGCATGGCAAATCCTTTCTGAAAATAGAAAGGTGACACAAATGCACGTTTTGCAATGTTCTCTATGGGTAGTTCTTCGGTAATATTCTCTTCGATATAGCGGATCGCTTCACTGATTCCTTCCATCCATTCCAAAATCACTACCTTCTCTCTGCGTATAAATCGTATCAATTCCTCTGCGGTGATGCCCTGACTTTTTGTGTTATGTTTTGTCTGAGAAGCGATAGAAGTTTCAAAGCTTCACAGGAAACCTTGTGCTCCAACTCTTTTCCGACTCTTAACCTCTCGAGATCTCTTCGATTGTCTCATCACACCAGCGGATGACGGTCTCGTCGGACATAATACCCCTTCGCAGAACTGCATTCATAAAGCACATTCGCTCATTCGATATATCCTTGTTTTGCTCCAAATCCTGCTGCATCCCACGGTATATAACAACCTTTTTTTCGTGGAGCTCTTTATACTCTTTCATCATACGGATGACATTCTCCCGTGGCTGGCTACTTGAAAACAATAATTTCAGCATGAACTCAGAACGTATCGGCGTCGGCAAAGTCTCTTCAGCAAGCCAGGCCTCAAGCTCTTGCTTGCCCTTTTCGGTTATCCCATAACGGACCTTCTTCTTGCTTTTTTCACTGGAAACAATTTCTGTCAGCCCTTCCTCCAGCATCATCTTGAGTGTCGGATAAATATGCCCGTAATTCTCATTCCAAAATCCCGCGAGCACCTTATCACTGTAACTCTTAATCTCATATCCGGTGCTCGGTGCGAGATTCAAAATTCCCAGAATTGCATACATTGATCTATGTCGTATCGCCATTATTCCCCTCTTTCCGAAGCATCCACATACTTCTCAAGTTCTCGTACGGTCTTTTCCGAACTTGTGGAATTCCTCATTTCGAGAGAGATTCTCATACAGTTCCTTCTGATATCACGATCCAAAACAAGTGCTTCCGCTTGCGCCCTCAGTATTTCCGGAGACAATTCCGACAAATTCTCCATTCTTCCCAAATGCATAGCAAGAAGACGTCTTGCCACCATATGCTGGTCATTAACCTGCGGCAATGCAAGCATCGGAACCCCGAAATACAGCGCCTCGTTCACGCTGTTGAATCCTGCATGCGTAATAAAAAGGTCAGCCTGCTTCAAAATCTCCAATTGCGGAAGAAACCCCTGAACCAGAAAATTGCCAGGAATCTCACATAGTTGTGAAGAATCACACTTCGTCCCAATGGACATGCAGACATAAAAATTCGTATCACGAAAAGCCGCGATACATATCTGATAGAAATCAACAAACTCGTTATTCAGACTACCCAGCGAAATATAGATCAGCTTCCTTTCTCCGATTACAGAGAAATCCACCTCGCCGGCAGCTTGCACTCGATCAACAGACGGGCCCATAAACAAATAATCGGGTTCGTCTACCCCCTCATCCCCATTAAATGAACGAGTCGTGTAGACAATGTTCAAATCTCCTTTGCTCACGAAAACCTCTTCCAAGGAAGGCTCCATAATTTGATGCTTCTCACATATTCGCCTTATGATCTGATAGCAATGATCAAGCTGCTGGTGAAATCCCGGTACAAGCATCCGAGGGGGCAATGGCGTGTGGCTCATCGCAAAAGACGAGTGAGAACTCACAACCGGAACTTGGGTCATCTGCTTCAAAAAACAAACGCCGCCAAAATAGGAATCACAAATAATCAAGTCATACGGATTCGCCTTGAGAATATCGAGAATCTCTGGCAAAACAACTTCATCATACAGAAGCATATATTCCATCAGCATGAAAAACGGATGTCTGTCCGTCGGTCGATAATCTCTCAAAAATGAATCGAGCTGACCACTATACCCAATCCACGCAGCCCCCATTTCTGTAACCCGATCCGAAAATGATTCAGAACAAAAAAAGCTGACGTGGTGTCCCCTTGCCGTCAGTCTCTTCACAAGCCCAAGGGTAGGGTTAATGTGACCATACAAATTAGCATTAACAAACAGAATATTCATCGCTCCGCCCCTTATATCACTCTGATATAAGCCGATTTTATATCAGAGTGATATAAAAGTCAAGAGGGTTCGGTAGGGGTGATTGGAGCGACTCAAATCAAGTCTCGCTCGTGCTGCCTATCTCAAGTAGGTTCCCCTCCGGATCAGCGACATAGAAGTTGCGGATGCCGAAAGAAAAGGTCTGGGGCGCTCCCGTCGGAAATTGCACGCCTAGCTTCAATAGGCGCTCATATTCCGCATCCACATCGGCGAAGCAAGGCTGCCAGAGTGCGATTTCAAATGTCTGATTGATTCCTTTGGGAGAAACGTAGGTCTCTCCAATTGCCTGTGCGAATGCTTTCCTGCTATACATAAAAAAGGATAGTGCGCCGCTTGCCGTTTCGAACTCAGCGAAATCCCCTCCATCCCATTGCGTCTCAAAACCAAGTGTATCTCTGTAAAATCGAACCATACTGTCCATGTTGCCCGCAAATACGCATGCGCCTACTCTTACATTTTTCCCTTTCATTGACATTGATTTCTCCTTTCGTGGTCTGAACTTCTTCGAATAGCACTCCGCTCAGAATTTGCCTAATGTCGTCCCATGTCATATTTTTTTGAAAGCCTCAATTATTCGACACGGGTAATTTCCTCACAGAAAGACAGAATTTCTGCTTTTCTCGACGCAACTGCTTTCTTGTCCTCTACGGAACACAAACCAAGTCTACCACAGCGCTCAATTTCTAAATGTCCGTAGAAATGTACTATACTATCCATAACCTTATCGCATTCTCTCATACTTGGCCCTGTTCGTAATGCTATTGCGTATCCCTTCTTGCCTCTGCTTATCGCAGCATGTGGTTCATGGGTATTACACCAAGGCGTGCATCTGTCGATAAAAGCCTTAAACTGCCCCGGAATATCAGCCCAATATGACGGAGCAACCGAAACAAGAATGTCAGCCCACGCAAATTCTTCCATTATCAAGTCTATATCATCCTGCTGAATACAATTGGCTGTTGCATGGCAGCTTCTACATCCCTTGCAAAAACCAAACGCATAATCATCAATGCATATGCTCTTGACGTTATACCCGCAAGATAACTGCTCCGAAACGATTTTAACAATTTCTGCCGTTGCGCCTGTTCGCACAGGACTGCAATTGATAATGAGTGCCTTCATAACCACACCTCTTCACAACAATACAAAGCTTGTTTCTTCTTTGTCCCATATATTTTACTGCTACAATGGGAACAGCGGAACAGCAAACTATTCCAGACAGATTTTTGAGCAGCGATCGGCTTATTGCTAGGATGCGTGCGTTTCAGCAAAACAGGATGGCACAGTCACGCCTCATGACGAGCGGCAGATTGGGGAAGTTACGGTTCATGTTCGGTGCGAAACAGTAGGAACTTTATAGATCTGCCGTAAACACAATATTTAGTCAACCTAATCTTCCACACTTACGTTAGCATATTCTTGTAGATAATTATATATTGCAGTGCCGTTTTCGGTACCAATACGATATTGTACATATTCCCCGTTATCAACTTTAACAGCGACATAATCATTACGAAGGAAATGATAACTGATACTCGAATTTTGATAAACAAAAGTAACGCCATAATAGCCTCCGACAATTTCGGTGCTGTCCTTCTCGGCATAATCAATTTTCTTGACTAAATCTTGTAACTCCTTAATTATAGCTTCATCATCCTCTTGAGGAAGATCGATTCCCATAATCCCATTTGATATGATAATTGATTCTGGTTGCTGATCCGGTAACGCGGGAAATGTTTCTTGATTGCTTATTCCACATCCAGATGCAAGAAGAAGAATTGATAACAGAAAACCGCTGCAAAATAGCTTTCCTTGATTCATATTCTCCTCCTATGCATAATACAATCTCACGGTTTTATCCCATTTGTAAGTAGCGTTTCCAAACGGAAAGGTAAAGCCAGAAGAAGACTGAGTAGATAATTTGATGTTGTGGCACACTAAAGTTGTAACACCTTATCCTAGTATATACAATAAGAAATACTAGGAAACGAGGTAAGAAAGCATGTTTAGATACGACACAGAGGTCCGAAAAAGAATCGTACGAATGCATTTGGAAGAAGGAAGAACGATCCGATCACTGGCGGATGAATATGATGTTTCCAAAGCAAGCATATCGAATTGGGTCAAAGATTACCGCGAAGAATGCCAAAAAGACCACACCACAAAAGAAGATTACGACGTTATGGTTGAGAACCGAAAACTGCGCCGACAACTTGAAGAGCAGGAAAAGGAGATACGCTTCCTAAAAAAAGCGGCTGCATTCTTCGCGAAGGAAATCTACTTTTCTACGGATTGAAGCATGAAAAGGGAGTTGTCGTCTATTGTGCCTTCTTATTCATATCAATCAGCTGAAGGCAAGAGTAAGAGAAAGCAACTTGAAAGCAACTCATTGATTAGAACAGATGATTCTTTCAAGAAAATTGTCATAGTCAAAGAAGATATCAATAATTACACGTTACACCATTGAGCATGAAGATATTGGAACCCATACTTCAATTCTACTGTCTCCTTTTTCATCAGTTTTCTCTCCATATTTTATGAAGTCCACCCGAGCTCTTTCATTAAGTTGACAATTGGATTGCGGGAACCACTCTTTATAAATATAGTCCATGACTGGCTGCATAGAATCCTTGGCTTTCCCATGATAAATAAATACGGCATACTTCCCAGCAGGCAAGGTCAATACAGTCATCTCTGTTGCTATTTCCTCTGGTTTACTTACCTCAACAGCTGCATAATAGTCAAACTTTGGATGCTCCTCACTAAACATGGAATTATTAGTATAGTCATTTATTCCAACTACATAATCCAGATCAACTCTATTTTTTATACGATTTTTAACTCTATGCAATTTGTGCCAAAGCCTCGGGATGACAAAAAAGCCTCCCTTTGTACTTGTTTTAAATCCCACCAGAGTAATTTCTTCCTTTTCAATCACTTCAATATCCATAATCCGATCTCCTTTTAGATTCGTAAGGTTTCCGCGCATTTCAAATTTTAACTGTATCGGATGAAATTGGTGTTTAAGCCGGAATTTTTGAGGTGATAATTTATACATATTCTTGAATGCCAGTGAAAATGCTTGTTGAGATTCATATCCTGCATCTAGAGCTATCTGCATAATCTGATTTTCCGTAAAGATCAGATTTTTAGCAGCTTCCGTTAATTTCCTTCTCTTTATATAGTGATGTATGGGAAAGCCAATTACTCCACTGAACATTCTATGCAAATGATACTGTGAATATCCTGCTACATCAGCAAGTCTATCCAAGTTGATTTCTTCTGTAATGTGTTCCTCAATATATTCAATTAGAAAACGAATTACTTGTGTATTATTATCCATGAGTTCCACCTCCTTCACAAAAAATACCAGACATAAATCATGCATTTTTCATATTTCTTGCTATGTCATCTGTTTTTTAGCCTGTCTTGGGGTCAAAAATCGCAATTTATCGATGGTTTCTGATCCCAAATTCGGTCAAGAACCACTATATGTTGTGATCAAATTCTGCTTTTTCGTATCATAACCGCATTTCGTCATCAGAATTACCGTTTCAACGTGGAACGAGTGTGCGAAAAAGACTCCCGAAAAGGCATGGTTAGGCCTGAGTAGCATAATGTTGTGGTTAAGCTTTATTGTAACATGATGGAACGTCAACACAATTTCGGACAGGTTTCACGGGGCACATCTTAGTAGGCTAAGATTCCACCTTCTGAGCCATTGAAAAGAGCTTACGTAGTCGAGACGATTTGCGTCTGCTCGCTTGCGTTGTAGATGCCCTCTATGTAAGCAAAGATCATCCGGCAGGCTTCATCTCTTGTCTGAAAATGTGCCCTGTGGACGGTTTCTTTCTTGAGATTAGCGAAGGAGCTTTCGCTCCAACTATTATCTCCGGGAGTCCCAACTCGTTAGTTACTTTGCAAGAGCCCTTCTTTGGTCAGTTATAGCGCACATTTTCTTCGCTTCCTAGATCTTCAGCAACGGCACACACTCTCTTGGGACTTGCATAACTGAATTTCACAGCATTCTTCTAGAATTCTTCATCGAATTGATTTCGGTGCACAGGCATGGTTTTGTCATCCACTATTTCCTGTTTTACTCTCTTACCATCCTGACCGATATTTAGACAATCCCAATAATTGAATTTGCAAGCGCAACGATATAGTCAATTGGGAACAGAAAATTGCGAATATAGAACAATCATATTACATAAGAATGCTAACTTGATAAGATAATTACATCTATATCCTTACGAAAACCATATAACGAAGTGTTGATGCGAAAAGGGGGAAAACGTATGAAGGTGAAAAAATACTATCTGTCGTCCTTGATGTAATACTTTAGACAAAAACAAGAACTCTGTCAGCTGTCAATTCTGTGTTCGTAGATACAGGATCCGGGGCCGTGAACGGCAAAAGTATTCTTCCACGGCGATCACGTAAGTCAGTACACTGCGGAGGACGACATAAAGAAAGCCTTCTTCCATCCTCAAGAAAGGAATTGTTCGCTGGTGAATCTACCTGACTCGTGAATCCGCCCGCCAAGCCATCTTCGAATACACTCCGGTCTTTTACAACCGCCACCGGGTACAGAAACGACTGGGCTACCAAAGAATATGTTCCAAGTGGATTATCTTTGCTGTAGTAGAGAGGTGAAAAACCATGAAGAGAGCAACCAATTTTCAACAGAAATCAGTGAGGTCAAAACGACATAACCGCTGCCTGAAGCATGTCTGCAGATGGAGTCTTGTTTTAGGTCTACTCATTATGATGAACTCTGTAACCTCCAGTGTTTTCGCTGCTGAAGATACAACCGTATATGATCAAGTAACGGTATACGGACAGACCAGCTCCAGTATTTTTTATACGGCCCCCCAGGGAAGTGCCGTTTTTAACGCAAGGCCTTCCGTTGAAAATGGCGGATATCAGAAGATAACCATTACCCAGACAATAACCAAGAACGACCTGCAGGGCGGCAGCTATAGCTCCTATAGCTTGCAAAGCCTGAGGTTTTATATTCCATTCATCTATTCTAACTTTGCATACTATAATGACAATACTAATATATTTTCGGGGCCGCAAACCCCAACATCAAATGGGCACTATACCATTGGTGATCCGGCTGTAACACCACGGTATATTTTGGACAGCTATGGTGCGAACTTTGATGTCTCCGTGACGCAGTTAACCATTGACCTCGTTTCGGTGAATGGGATAGACACGGATTTTAGCTATGTGGCTGCCGGAGAGACCCTTCAAGGGGCAGGAACCAACACCAATCCGCCATACAGTACCTCTGTGCATCCTACAACACCCGTTACAAATTCGGTTGACACAATGGTACCCTATGTAGATTTGGATTTTAGCAACACCAATTCGTACACAATAGTCTATGTCATTGAACAATATGTCCCCACCGGGTATCTGACGGCTAATTTTCTTGCCGGAGTTGCAACATACCACCGATATCAATGTACATATTCCCGAAACATCAATATATCGGTGACAAAACCGGAAGACTATACCATTAACTTGGGTGACAGCATTGACTTCCACAGTTCAATCAGTTCCCTCTATGAAAATAATGTCGCTACCTTGTGGAAAGGGACATTTCAGTACAAAAAAGCAGGGAGTGATGAGTGGATAGACGTTGATGCCAACTTCATGGATGCGGACAGAACCGAAACCGGTCAGGTCTATTCTTTGACGCCGGACGCCTCCTTTGACCAGGCACAAGTACGATACAAATATGTCTTGAGCCGTGACACTTCTGTTGTGGTTTATTCCAATGCAGGTACCATTCATATAAGTCCATATCTACCTGTTGCGGCTGCCGACACAGTGACAACCGCGATGAATACAAAGACTACAATCAGCGTACTTACCAATGACAGTGATCCAAACGGCGATATACTGACAGTGACCTCTACAACTACACCGGCGCACGGCAGTGTAGTCATTAATGGTGACGGAACCGTATCCTATACCCCAGCCGCAGGATATGTAGGAACAGATACCTTCGATTACACGATCTCTGACGGAAAAGGCGGCACGGCGACAGCCACTGTAACCGTAACCATACCCAATGCTCCGCCTTCTGCGGCGGGCGACACAGTGACAACCGCGCTGAATACACCTGCTACAATCAGCGTACTTACCAATGACAGTGATCCAAACGGCGATATGCTGACAGTAACCTCTACAACTACGCCGGCGCACGGCCGTGTAGTCATTAATAGTGACGGAACCGTATCCTATACCCCAGCCGCAGGATATGCAGGAACAGATACCTTCGATTACACGATCTCTGATGGAAAAGGCGGCACGGCGACAGCCACGGTAGCCGTAACCATACCCAATACTCCGCCGACTGTGACGCCAGCGGTTGGTTTGTCGAGTATAACCAAGACAGGAGAAGGTACATCAACAGTAATTCCCGCAATTATTGCATTATTGGCTTTTGTGGGGGGGACTGCTCTACTAACATATATCCACCTGAAGAGGAAATTGTCGTAGAGAAAGTGGAAATTGCTTGCATCTTGAAGGATAGTCATTGGCCATGAGTTTGTAGAATTCCCGGATCCGCTGCGATTGCGACGTCAGGAAATCGTTGTGCTGCAAAAGTTCCGCAATTTGAAGAAGAACATTACAGTGCAGAAGGTCAATCTGATTATTTGTCTCTTTCGCCGACTGTTTCAGATCCTTCGCATATCTCTGCAATATCTTAAGTACGGTATCGCCTGAGTATAAATAGTCATTTACTGCATCTGTTCCGTTTTTGACAGATGCACTTCCCTTCCTGGATCTTTTTTGCCAAACCGATGTCAATCTTCAGACACTCACTTCTCGACCCTTGACAGCAATACCACAGTCACCCTCAATCTTTCAGGCATCCAATCGGTATAACATAGACTCCATCTTCTCTCTGGTAGGCAAATTCTGTTCCGGTCAAAATCATCAAGAAAGAGGGTGCCTTCATTCGATCTGTATCAATTTTACTTTTCAGACGCTGCAAATTGTTCGCTGCGTCATCAATTTCTTTTCCGCCTAACTTAACTTCTATCAGCGCATATAAACCACTGCGTAAATGAACGATTGCGTCACACTCTAGACCCGCTTTATCCCGGTAATGATAAACAGTCCCGTCCAAAGCTTCTGAATAGACTCTTAAATCTCGAATGCACATGGACTCGAAAAGCAAGCCCATGGTATTCAAATCATTTATCAAATCAGCTGGACCTATTCCGAGTGACACCGCTGCAATGGATGGATCAACAAAATGTCGTGTATCTGAAGTCCTTATTGCTGTCTTCGATCTCAGATTTGGACTCCAGGCCTGCAAATCTTCGACAACAAATATTCGCTTCAGTGCCGTGATGTAGGAGTAAATTGTATCGTCATCCAACGAGTCCGTGTCGTTGGTAATCATATCCGAGCGAATGCTGGGAATCTTGGCATCTGAAGCAATGAATCTCGAAAAGGAACGCATCAGTAGCCTCACTCGTTGTGGATTTCGATATATGCCATCCACAGCCGAAATGTCAGATTCGACAATTGCATCGTAATAATCACGCGCCTGCCTAAGCGCAATCTTCTCCGTCTGGTCAAGAGTCTTTGGCCATCCGCCACGGCATATCAGGAAGGCGGTTTGCCGTATATCGATGAGACTCTTAGCAGTAATATTCTTCTTTTCGCTGAATAATTCTGATAAAGAAACCGATCCATTCGAATCCCCCGATTCAAATAGAGACATTGGCCGCATAAACATTCGGGATATTCTTCCGGTACCAGTATGTGAAGTTGACCAATCAAGGATAGGGACTGAGGATCCAGTCAAAATGAACTGATTGAACTCATCTCTTCGATCAACTTCATATCGAACCGCGTCCCAAAGCTGGGGGGTCAATTGCCACTCATCGATCAGACGCGGGGTCTCCCCCTCAAGCAATAGCGACGGATCTATTTCAGCCATTTTCTGATACTGATTCCTTTTGGCAGGATCTTGTATGAAAATCGAGCTCTTTGCAATTTGGATGGCGGTAGTTGTTTTTCCACACCACTTCGGGCCCTCAATCAAAACCGCCCCCTTAGCTTCTAGCTTATCTAAGAGGATTCTGTCTGCTATCCTGCTGCGATATTGCTTCAAACACCTCACCACCTTTGTTTTTATTATACAAGTCGTCCTTCCGTCTGGCAATGCATTTCGGTGATTTGTCCAATATTTGTTCGGTGATTCAGACAAAATTTATCCGGTTATATGCCGCTTCCATATTCATCTAGTAGACCTCATTGGAAAAGGTTTCCCATGCCCGGGATATACCGTTTTTATTGTAAAGTTCTTCAGTTTGTTGATACTGGCATGAAAGTCTGCCAGATCATCGATGTATTTGAAACCTGCAAAATTATAGAACAAGTCGCCGCAAAATAATTCGCCGCCAGTTGTCAGTATTCCTATGGAACCCTTTGAATGTCCCGGAAGATGAATGACTTCAGCACGGAAACCGTATTCGGAGAGACTTTGCCCATCCACGATATAAAAATCTGGTTTAAATGTGTTGAAGCTGCCTGGTTTATTGAATCCACTGAAAATCTTTGTCATTATTCTGAAGGTTATTGAAATTTTGTCCGGTTTGAGTTTTCTGTTCCATGACATATCTCCGTTTTCGACCATTCCTGAATCGTCCAGGTGCATTGCAATTGGGGCACCATATTTTTCACGCAGATAAGCGGAATTTTCTGCATGATCAGAATCTCCGTGCGTTAATAGGATAAGCGTAAGATTTCCAGGCATAACACCTGCGCTTTCAAGTTCCTTTTCAAGGTAGGCACGCTTGGATGCAAATCCTGTGTCAATCAGAATATAACCGCCACCTACTTTTACAAGGTAGCAATTTACTCCGCCTAAGTTGATCGTTTTTATTTCCTGTGTCATACTTTTTCCTTTCGGTTCAGTAGTAAAGCAAAGTCGATACAAAACTGCATACCTTTCATTCCAAGCTTCCCCTTATAGTAGTGGCTGGCTTCGTTTACTGCAGAGACCTTCTCAAGCATAGCTTCAGCACTTGCTGCCGCAACGTCATAAGCAGATCGATATCCGGCTTCATAAAACGCTCTTGCTGCAACGGGACCAACGCCGTTTATACGCACAAGATCGCATAGGAAGAACAGTTCATCCGATGTGTTTTGATTTTGCTCCCAATACTCTTTCGACGTTTTTAATCCAGCTCCACCCAACTTCGCAAGTAGCGAAGAATCAATATCAGGGAACGCTGAAAGCGGGACGGGCTTTTGATCCAGGCTGCCGATTTCTCGCTTAAGAATCACCAGATAATCTTCAGCTATGCCGCTTTCGGATGATAGCGACGCAATTTTGATTGGAGTAGAGAGACTTTTCTTCAGCTGACCAACCGTTTTTATTTTTCTAATTTCAAACACAGCAAAATTATGGTCAATGTCTTCCCATAAGATTCTGCGCCCGGGCAATAGATTTTGTTGCGTTAGCAAAATCTTGTACTCCTCAAGAGATAAGCACTCTAAATCCAGATTATATTTCATATGCTGCCCTCCTCGCGCAGATTCACATCATGTCCGTTTACAGAAAAAAGTTCATATTCATGTAAATATCCAGCTAGTCTCACTCAGCTATAAATATACATCATTCTTGACATGGTTTTCGTATAGAATTCAATTTTCCTTTTATCATAACTGGTAACGCAATCGGATAGGACCTTCACGCCATCGTTTGCCTGGCGCAAGTTGAAACAGGTTTATAAACCACTCGACAAACCTTGTTAGATTTTTCTGCGTAAATATGCATTTATATTCAATTGAAACTTGACTTATCAATCAGCTGAAGGTAAGAGTAAGAGAAGACAACTTGAAATCAACTCATTGATTAGTACAGAAGATTCTTTTAAGAAAATTGTCATAGTTAAAGAAGATATCATTCCGTGGCATGATGACAATGGGATTTTGTATCTAGGCACCCAAAAATTCTTACTCGATGAAAATGCATTGGATTTGTAATTCTAATCTTAATGTCTACTTTGCGAGCCAGTGTCCGGCTTACATTAACAAGTCATTCAAACAAATAATTTTACTTCCTTTACTTTCATAATAGCGCAGCATTTCGTCTATTTTCCTTTTATCATAACTGGTAACGCAATCGGATAGGACATTAACGCCATAATTCTCTTTACATAAGTTGTAACAGGTTGATTTAACACAAGCGACAGCATCTGCTCCGGCTATGTAGAAATCGGATATTTCATTTTTGCTGATAAAGTCTGTAAATTCTTCACTGGTTAATGCGTTTCCCTTGTATTTTGTAAAAATATTCGTCGATACTATTTTTAAGTCTGAAGCTAATTCCGCCCCAAAAGTATTGGTCTTAAAAGTCCTCGTTCCGTCTGATAAATTCTCATGCCGTATATAGACAACATGAATCTCATTATTGACTGCCCAATCAATGGCTCTATTAATACTTCCAATAACATCCTTGTAATTCTTTGTTATGTCATTTTGAATGTCGATTATTACCAAAGCTTTATTCTGCATAATTGTTCCTCCTGATCGGTAGATTGGTAGATTGATTTGCTTGCTTCTCTATTTTACCGGACAATTGTTGACAATAGTATGGCAACAATCTATAACTGTAATAGGAAATTCCGGAAGGTGGCAATCGGATGAAAGTTGACAGACTCGTTAGCATTATTATGATTCTCCTGGATAAAAAGCGTATCGGCGCACAGGAGTTAGCCGATATGTTTGAAGTGTCACCCCGCACAATCTACCGTGACATAGACACGATCAACATGTCGGGTATTCCTGTCCGTTCCATATCCGGGGTTTGCGGCGGCTTTGAAATCATGCAGGAATACAAGATTGACCGGAAGGTTTTTTCGACGGCCGACCTTTCCGCTATCCTGATGGGACTTTCCAGTCTTTCAGGCATGATACGAGGCGATGAACTTGTAAACGCCCTTGCAAAAGTTAAGAGTTTTATCCCCGCCGACCGGGCAAAAGACATTGAACTAAAAGCTAATCAAATATTCATCGATTTAAGTCCGTGGATAGGCAACCAGAACATCCCAGCCTATTTAGAAATTATCAAAACAGCTCTGAAGGAAAGCAAGCTCCTTTCGTTTGAATATGCAGACCGCTATGGGAATAAAACCGCACGAACAGCCGAGCCGTATCAGCTTGTGCTAAAAAGCAGTCATTGGTACTTGCAAGGGTACTGCCATATGAGAAATGATTTTCGCCTATTCAAACTATCCCGCATGTCCAACCTGCAAATACAAAAGGAGTCTTTTACGCCGCGGGATTATCAGAAACCGCAGCTTGATTTTGCTGGTATTTTGGAAGCTTTGCAAAAAGACATCAAAATTCGCATCCATAAATCCGTCATGGACAGGGTACTTGATTATTGCACGGTTGAACACTTTTCGCCGGACGGCGATGAGCATTACATCGTTCGTTTTCCTTTCATAGAGAACGAATACTACTACAATATTCTATTTAGTTTCGGAGATAAATGCGAGTGTCTCGAGCCGCTTCCTATCCGCGCAGAAATGAAGCGCAGAATACAGGATATAGCCGCGATATACGAAAGTTAATGCATGGAGTAATAAGCTTCATCTGGGTAGTCACACTACCCAGATCATAATTCTACACGAAAGCTGTAACCATGCAATCTAAATCCTAAGCTCTCGTAAAATCGATGAGCATCATTTCTATTCTGGTTACTTGAAAGAGCCATTTTATAACATCCTTTTTGTCGGCAGATGTCCATCGCAAAAGTCATCATTTCCTTCCCGATACCCTTTCGGCGGTAATCTTCAGAAACAACGACATCTTCAACAATCCCGGAACTCGCTCCCATATGGGCAATATTATCCATAATAGCCAGTGCAAAAGTTCCAACTATTTCCCCGTTCAACTCGGCAACATAAATAGAGTAATCCGGATATCTTTTCATTTTGCTGAAAATATCACTCGCTGCAGTTATGCTGATTCCGCAATTTTTATCTTTCTCAAGCTGTGCGTATAGCTGAAGGATCTGCTGTAAATCATTTTCTTCCGCTTGCCTAATAATCAAAGCTGATACACCTTCCTTCTATTTATTGAGTATTCTCTTTAAGTAGGCGACATCCAGTAACAAATTCACTGTCTCAAAATTCCCTTTATAAAACACAGCCCAGTTATTGAAAACACAAGGTAATTCCTTTTGCCGGATCCGTATTAATTGGACTCCAGATAGGGGCTGATCTGGTTTACATCCATCCCTTGTTTTCTTATATCCTTATCAATCGACTGATTCATTTTTCTCGCTAGAATGCTGAACACGAAGCTGGGCATCTTAAACCTCGCTTTCTGATAGACCGCTGGGGGTGATACCTCACCCTTTTCTATGTGATCAAAGAAAATATTCAACTGTCTGGTGATTGTTCTTGCATTCGGGAGCTTACTAACAGGCCGACCATTTTGCATTGCCCCAAGTCCCATCACAAATCCGCCCATAAAGGACATATTACATTTTCTGGAGAACATGTCCAATAAGGATAATCCGCTTTCATGGGTATGTACATACGGCATTCCTCCCTGAATGATTCCATACAGACTTTGCCCATGTAAAAGATCTTTCTGCCCGGATAGTTCCTCCAGAAAGACGATCGTGTCGGCAGGATATGTATTAAAGTAGCACGGACCACTAATAATTAATGTATCTGCATTCTTTATGGCTTTCCACATTTCGCCTGTATTCTTCATACTTGGGTATAAGTGAATCAGCTTAACTGCGTGACCCTTGCCTTCTAAATATTCCTTACACATTTGAAGCAGAACGAAGCTTGTTCCTTGTGTCCGGGGACTTGCATTTATTAATAGCATTTCCTTCATATGCTCAAAACCTCCCTCATGATATTGCTTTGCATTTCCACGGTTGGCACCGTATCAACGATAAATGCGTTCCCAAAACCTCTGGTGATGATGAGGTTCTCATGATGAAGCTGTCTAAATGCTTCTATTTCAGCATCCATGCAATTTTCCCGGATACCTATGGCGTAAAATTTGAACCGTCTTCCAAGCATTCCGCCTTTCACCAATTCTCCGTTTTCCATGAAGTAATGCCGATCCATTATCAACGGGAATTTGTCCATTACCCGCTTTATTTTAGATGAATAGCTGCCGAATGTAATGGGGGTAACAAATAGAAGAACATCTGCTCTAATGACCTTGGGCAAAATCCAGTCTGCGTCATCACGGGTTACACACCTTCCATAGGTCTTGTCTGTACACATGCAGCAGCTTGTACAGGGCTTCACCGATACACCTTCCAGTGAAATATACTCCACATTAATGCCCTTCGCTGATAATTCCCGAGAAAGCTCTTCTCCGATTTTTCCTTCTCCTTCATCCGCTATAATCGTAATCATTTGTCCTCCAATCATCTCTTACATTCTCAGCCGGAATGTTAAGGACCTTGCCAATTGCCTGTCCCAGCTTGGGGGAGTGGCGGTTTTCGCTTCGTATACAATGCGTGACTTACACCTTTGAGAGAATTCCCTTTGAAATAATGTCAAATTGAACCTGAAACATTTCTTCAGCCTCATCTATGGTTAGATCGATGTGTCTTGAAATCATCAGGTTAAAGCCCAGAAAAGAACTCCAAATGGAAAATGCGGCTCTTTCACAATCCATTTTCCTGATTTGCCCTGCTTCCATCGCCTTTTCCAGCGCTTTCCCCAGATGACTTATCCATCCCGGTTGACCGGGATTCTTCCTGCTGTACTTACGAAGCACAACGAGGTTGTATTTTTCCGGTTCCTCAAAAGCAAGTTTCATGATCATATGGAACACCGTTTTCATTTCAGACAGGCTATCTTGATTATCATCCAGTAGTTCTGTGATTTTGCGTTGAAGCTGTTTTGTCTCTTCCTGTTCAATTGCGTCAATAATCTCCTGTTTGTCTTGGAAATGGTGATAGATAATACCAGTAGAATATTTCATCTCCTTAATGATTTTTCTAATGGATACCTCTTCAAAGCCTTCCCTTATGCCAATCTCCAGTGCTGTATCCAGAATCGCCTGACGCACTAACTCACTGCGCATTTTCTGTTCTTCTCGTGCCATATACTATGCCTCCAGCAGTTCATAACGCCGTTTAATTTTATAACAGTGTTATGAAAATAGTAATGTTTTGCCGGGTAATTGTCAAGAATAACCACTTGGCAAAATAATTTCTTTTAAAACTTTTTAGAAACCTCTACATCTTTTCCGCCTTTTGACAGGACGGTTTGGTCACGGAATCGTACGAAGCATTGGTACGGCAACTGATCGACAAGGTTACGGTTTGCATGGGGCGGTTTGTTGTAGTTTTTCGGTCAGGGGTGGAGGTGGAGACCGATGGAAAATTATGACCAATAATCATTTTTCTCAATTTCGCTTATTTGTTCTTTAATAAGAATACTCTTCTCTATTGGAGTGGAGATCAACTTCAACAAAGAATTACGTACACAGGACCATAAAAAATAAAATTCCAACTTCAGTGATTTTTTCCGCATTACCATCATGAACATAATCTGATCGGTTTTTATACTCATTGCGTATTTTCTGATAATGCGTCAGCCTTTCTTCTTCTGATTCCCATTCATTCCATCACCTCTTACTGATCATACAATACAGACCTCAAAAAAGTTGCGTTTGCAGATTGAAGACAAAAATACACACAGAGGAGCAAATCAAATTTGTCCTCCGGATGGCTAGTATATGATAGAAGCGTATCTGTATTATGCTATTCAGATTATAGCGATGTGATCAATTCAGCGATAACCCAAATGATGATAATCGTTCCGATCGGAATCGAAAGCAATGTAAACAGAGCCCTATCCTTTTATTTGAAATGCGTATGGGTTGAGTATGGGTTGAGTGAGTTGACAATACAATTAGACCGATATACAATATTTATTATATTCTTCTTATTGCAACGTTATATTGCAAAAGAGCTGTAATATTTATTCGCATGAGTATGACCGTAAGTGCTGGTGACAGCGGTGGACCATTGGTGAAGCAGAATACTGGTTATTCAAGAAATATAGTTGGAACATTAAGTAGCGGTGATAGCACGTACGCGAATTTTACGAAATTTACAGTAATGAAATCAGCGTTCAATTTTACTCTTTACTAATAATCGGACTAAAAACGATGCGATTTGTGCAATTGGGATATTCCGAGATTTAGGTTCGGTCAAAAAACTTGCACATTTATTCTCTATAATATTGCATGCCAAAAGAAGTAATGATGCTTTTGCATAAAGGAAGGTGTCTTTATGAAGAGATTGCTAATCTATGTATTCCTTCTACCCATACTTGTCTTGTTTTCAGGGTGTAATGCTGAAAATGCAAACAAAGATAAAGATGTAGATCTTGATCTATCTCAGTTTTCGATTTCTGAAATAAACCGCGATGTACAGTTGTCTATTAAAGAAAGCAAAATTGATGCCGCATCAAAAGAAATCACATTAGTTTTTGAGAACCAGTCAGATATTGAATACTTATATGGTGAAATTACATATCTTGATGTTAAAATCGAAGACGCTTGGTATTCTATTCCTAATAAAGATAATGTAGCTTGGACAGCTTTAGCATATCAATTACCTCCACATAGCAGCATCGAATTGACATTCCCTATCGATACGTATTTTGATAACATAGAGAGTGGGCAATATAGAATTATTAAAAAGCTAAGCATTTACGATGATCCGCAGAACACATCATATATTATGGTTGAATTTGACATTGGAAATTCTGATTAATAAGCTTGTTTCATATGAATAAATGATAAGGAAACTCTACGGCAGCGAATGATGAATTATTATGCTAATTTCATCCAACCTGCTCTCTCGACCGGATTTTTCGGCTATTTCAGCCGATGTCCAAAATCGCCAATAATCCCCGAAACCCTAACATCAGGGCTTTTCAGGCTTTCGTTGCATCTTCTCGTGACATCAATACTACCGTCTCAACATGCGTTGAGCGTGTGGAAGAGATTCCCGCAAGGTGTGTTGGGTCTTGGAGGAAACATTAGTTTTCTTTCGCAGCAGTTTCCACTAATGCTGGAGTCCCAATAGACACGTGCGTAATCCTTATGCTCTTGTCTTCTGCACTCTGCCCAAAATCGAACATATACTGTTGCTCATATAAGTTAAAATACATATCCTTAAACAAAATGCTAAAAGTCACCGTATCAATATTCATATCCCTCTGCTTCTCTGCTTTTCGCATTTGATACATATCAAAACGGCAAGTGCCTTTCGGATTTACCACATTTATCTCATGGTCAAATGGACAGCCACATCCATAGATAGCAGAAATAGTTTCACACATGGGGCATAGCTGATCTCCTGCCATACCTGCTATGTATTTTCCTATTAATTCAATGGCAGTTCCATTCCCACTGTTTGTAAACGAAATTGTAAAATAAAGTGTCCCGTTCTCAAAATATGTCTCTGTTTTTTTGCCCATGACAAAAAAAGGCATGGCGGCGATTCGGTTCCCCTCTTGCTGTTGTTTTAAGAGCTGTTTGTGCTGTAGTTCTGTTTTTTCTATATTTTCTCTATGCTCTTTCTCTTGTTTTTGAATTTGTATCCTAAATTGCTTTTTGTCATGCTTCAAGGTTAACCACAAAATAATGATTGAAAGAATAGGGCTGACCATTATTCCAATCAAGTCCATAATTCCGCACTCGTTTAGCCAAGTTATACTTTCTAACATTATATTCCTTCTTTCTCAGTGGAGATAATGCAATCTTACATCTCATGCACGGGGTTGCATATTCCAGTTTACCACTCCGGCTGTGACATCAATACAACCGTCTCGACATGCTCCGAGACATCACTATTGATGTCTCGGAGCATGTCGTCCGGATTAATGGTTGACGGAAACATATCCATTTCAGGTCAGTACGACAAACTGCAATTTGTCTCTCCACTATTGCCCGAAAAAACACCAAATTATCTATATTTCTCCAGTCTCAATAACCCTTCTTCGTCTGGAAGAGTAACACCATTTTTATAGTTATATCCCAGCTTTATATAAAAAGGTGTTCCAGTTATAGAAGCAGGAATTTCCACCCTCTTTGCACGAAGAAAGAACTCATCCTTCTCAAGAGTCTCAATAATGGTTCTTCCTACACCTTTACCTTGATAATCAGGTAATACAAAGATGGTAAAAAGACTACTTTCATCTTGTTTGCCCCAATATGGACCAATTGCACCACATCCAACTATCTTTTCAGCATCGCATACCACATAAAAATGCATCCATCCAGCTTTCACTAATATATTTTTAGGTTGCAAAACACTTATATCATTTTCTATGTGCTCTGATGAATAATCTTTGATATTAGTAGTTCTTAACGTTGTTACGATCAGCGCAGACACTTCTTCTACATCTTTATTTTCAAACCTTCTCACTATCATTTCAATTGCCACCCCCTCTCCGACAAATTGCAATTTGTTATTCTAAGACAAACTGAAAGTTATCTCACTGACAATAGTTGTACAGTCTCGACTTAAACTCGTGACATCAATACTACCGTCTCAACATGCCTTGAGGATACAAAAAAGATGTCGTATCAATCTGGTATCCCCTTGGCGGCAGGGTAGATTTCAGTAACAGACGCCTGGATAGGCCATTTTTTCATCGATTTGGATCCTGTTTTTGCTTTACAATTCAAGTAAATTATAAACAATAAAACCTTCAAAAGGCTGTAAAGAGGAATAGGGATAAAATTGTTGTCATATAGTATTGTTCATTTAAGCCTCCACGACAATAGAAAGAGCATAGTCTATATTGACATTTCGTAATACTATGCTATCATAGTGACTATAATTAAATTATTGGTCAAATAGTACGGAGGTTATCTCATGCCAAAAACCTTTTCAGATAGCGAGCGGGAATATATTAAGCAAAGGCTTAGGGAAGAAGCAAAACAGTGCCTTACTCTGTATGGAGTGAGAAAAACAACGGTTGACGAGCTAGTAAAAAGAGTGAAAATACCAAAAGGAACATTTTATCTTTTCTACGATTCTAAGGAGCTCTTATTTTTTGACGTATTCTGCGCATTCCATAATGAGATTCAGGAAAAGATTTTATCTGAAATTGCTTCTGTAGAGGGATCTATGAATTCATCACAGCTTACAGAACTCTTCTTCAGATTTTATAAGATGGTTGAGGAATCCTTTTTACTGCGGCTTATGACCAATGGTGATTTGGAACTGTTAATCAGGAAGCTGCCGCCAGAGGTTGCCGTAAAACACGCTGAGAATGATGACATCAACGTCGAGCAGCTAGTGTCTTTAATACCAAATATGAAATCAGATAATATCCCGGCATTCAGCGCCGCTTTGCGCGGTGTGTTTCTATCAATGCTTCATAAGCACGAAATAGGTGAAGAAATATTTGACGACGCCCTCAAAATACTGATACGCGGGGTTGTCATTCAAATGTCAGAAGGAGAAACATTATGATCAGCGTAAAAGAGTTAATATTCAGCTATACTAAAAATCCGTTTATAGAAGGCGTAAATTTTGACGTGAAATCCGGTGAAATTTTCGGCTTTTTGGGGCCTTCAGGAGCAGGTAAAAGCACGTTGCAAAAGATTTTGACAGGTCTTCTGACCGGTTATGCCGGTAGTGTCGTCGTTAACGGTGAAGAAGTCAATCGCATAAGCGATAATTTTTACGAAAATATTGGTGTCGATTTTGAATTCCCGAGTCTGTATGAAAAGCTGACTGCACGTGAAAATCTCAAGTTTTTTACTTCGCTTTATAAAAAACAAGGGAACATCGATATACTGCTCTCGAGTGTAGGGCTTATGTCTGATGCCGATAAAAAGGTCTCTGACTATTCAAAGGGTATGAAAGCGAGATTAAACTTTATAAAAGCCCTCTTGCATGATCCGGTCCTGCTTTTTCTTGACGAACCCACATCAGGCCTCGACCCATCTAACGCAAGAGTAATGAAGGATATGATTCTGGCGGAAAAGGCAAGGGGCAAAACAATAATCCTGACAACCCATAATATGTTTGATGCGACAGAGCTTTGCGACCGGGTTGCGTTTATTGTCGACGGGAAAATCAAAGCGCTTGATACGCCGCACAACCTGATCATGTCAAAGGGCGCTTCACAAATAACTTATTCATACTTAAAAAACGGGTTGGAGGAAAAGGCTGTAATACCTCTTCATAAAACCGGTGGCGACAAGGTATTACTCGATCTTATCAGCAGCAATCAGCTTTTATCCATACACTCAGGCGAGCCGACGCTCAATGATATCTTCGTAGAACTGACAGGGAGGCAACTGCAATGAGGATAAAGGCGCTGCTTTTTGGGGATATCCGATTTCAATTTAAATATGGCTTTTATCTTATATATCTTCTTTTTTCAATTCTATATATTGCTATACTTTTTGCATTCCCTGAGTCTTGGAGGGGTAAGGCTGCTATTCTGATGATTTTTACGGACCCAGCAGCGATGGGTCTATATTTCATGGGCGCTATTGTGCTTTTCGAAAAAAGCGAAAGAGTCTTGAACAGTATTGCTATATCTCCTGTAAAACCTACGGAATATGTGCTTTCAAAGCTCGTCTCTATTGGCATTATTTCGACCCTGGTGGGCTTGGTTATCGGTCTCGGCGGCGGTGTTGTTTATAACGTATTTTACTTTATCGTTGGCGTGTTTCTATGCTCCTGCCTGTTTTCCGCCGTGGGACTGATTGTTGCATGTAAGGTAACAACCCTTAATCAATTCGTCATTGCTACCTTGCCTGCTGAAATCCTGATAACCGTTCCGGCTGCCGCGTGGCTTTTTGGATTCAAAAATAGTTGGCTCTTACTTCATCCGGGAGTCTGCATGATGGAGCTTTGTACAAGTGAGGGAAATACTGTACCTGCAATGCTCATTCTGCTTTTGTGGACTGCTTTATTTATTGTTCTTGCCGGTAGCGTCGTCAAAAAAATGCTCCGGTCAGTGGGAGGTGTTAAGCTATGAAGCCCTTATTACGATGCTTTGGCATATTTATTCGGCAGATTTCAAGAGACAGTATGCTATATGCCGTATGTTTGGCTCCGATTCTCGCTGCCGTCGTTTTCCACTTTGGAGTTCCTTATGTAGAATCGTTGTTGTGTGGTTATTTTAATCGAGTCTCGATCCTTGCTGATTACTATTTGCTGGTTGACCTTTTCCTAGCAGTATTGACGCCGTTTATGCTATGCTTTGCCTCATCCATGGTAATGCTGACGGAGTACGATGAAAATATGACAAACTACCTGGCGGTGACGCCCGTGGGCAAAAACGGATATATCGTGTCAAGGCTGGTTTTCCCGGCAATCATCTCTTTTTTCGTGTCTGTGATACTCATGCTTTGCTTTTCACTTACCGCTTGGTCCTTACTGATATTGCTTACGATCTGCATGCTGACATGTGTTTTGAGTATCGCCGTTTCTCTTTTGCTTGTTTCATTTTCTCATAACCGTGTTGAGGGAATGGCCATTTCCAAGCTCTCCGGTATAATAATGATGGGGCTACCCATCCCATTCTTTCTGTTTTCCCAAGTTCAGTACTTGTTCTCGATTCTTCCGTCTTTTTGGATTGCCAAACTCTGTAAGGAAGATAATCTATGGTTCCTCATCCCTGCGCTCCTGACCTCTTTGGTGTGGATGTGGCTGCTGTATGGACAGTTTGAAAAAAAGCTTTCATAATTTATTCAGAAAAAGTCGGTAAAAAGATTTGTAAAAGTGAAGAGGATAAGTAGACAGTTCAGTAGTCATTTAATCCTACATTATTGCATATGGAGGTCAATATGAAAAAATACAGGTCAGATGTTTATAAAAATGAAAAAGGCAAACAACTTTTAATGGACTTATATAACAGACAGCTTAAAACTATTTCTGTACCATTTTATGAAAAAACGGTTGATACACGCTTTGGAAAGACACATGTTGTTATTTACGGAAACCCTGATGGAAAACCAGTTCTTGGTTTTCATGGAGGCAACGCCACAAACCCTTATAGTTTGCGTGCTTTTGTAAAACATGTGGATATGACAAGGATAAAATTCATTGTTCCAGATACCATTGGCAATATCGGCTTCAGCGCCGAGAAACGATTGTCCTCATCTAATACAGATTATGGAAAATGGGCATGTGATATTTTGGATGCGTTTCGACTGAAATCTGTTGCTGTGTTTGGTGGTTCATATGGTGGTGGAATTGCTATAAGGCTTGCTACTTATGCTCCAGAAAGAATTGAGAGGCTAATGCTCGTGATTCCGTCTGGTATTGCCAATGCCAACATGTTCAAAATGGCAAAAATCGCATTGCCTACTCTGGGCTACATGCTTCGTCCAACAAGCGATGAAAAGCTTAAAAAAGCAGTATCTTCCATGTCTCCTGCCTTTAATGATGATTTTATTGAGATGATTAAACTTTCTATATTGCACACTAAGTTTGAAATGGTTATGCCACGAAATGCAACACAAAAAGAACTAATTGGGTTAAAGGCACCTACATATGTTATGGCAGAACAGTATGATTGTCTTTTTCCAGGAAACGATGTCTTAATGCGAGCGGAAAGTATCTTCCCTAACTTAACTGGAAAAAAATTGCTGTCTTTTGGTGGTCATGGAGCATTTCTGATTGATGAGGAAACGCATCATGAACTTTATGATATTATTACGGAATTCCTTGTACAATAATACACGGAAAATGAGTAAAATTGGCAGTTGAGTCTTTGAATAAAGATAGCCGGACAAGTATTAATCTTTTAGGGGTAACAAAAAGGCAATGCATAGCATAAAACAAGCTTCTCAGCTTGTTTCTTCTGCGTGCGTTGGGTTTTAGCCCTATCAATCTTTACCGAAGGCTTTATCCTCCATTCTTATTGACAATTATTAGTATACCACAGGTTCAGTCATTCTGGAATGGCCTTTTATCCTGAGACCCATCCTTGCGGAAAATCAAAATAAAGGCATCAGAAACCTGAATTTTATCAATTTCGTTCCTGATTATGCTTTCATCATAAACTTCGTTCTGGCAAACGGCTATACTAAGCGTATCCTGTACCCATCCTTCATCTAGAGTAGAGGAATGCAGGCATGCCTCTTTGCCTTTTTCTATCCGTGTTGCACATCGCCAGACAACCTTTCCTCTTTCTGTCCTTCTCCGATAAGAAGCGCCGCAATCACCGCAAACAAGTAAATTCCCCAGAAGGTATTTACCGTTATACTTGCTTCCGCTGGTTTCTACCGTACCATCATCTTTAACTACAAGCCTTGCACGCTTGGCCATTTCCTCCTGCACCTTATCAAATACTTCGTCGGAAACAATAGCTGGATGGCTGTCCTTCACATAGTATTGGTTGCGTTGCCCAATATTTTTACTTTTTTTACCCGTCATAAAATCTTCGGTAAAGGTCTTTTGCAGCATTGTATCTCCCTTATATTTCTCGTTGGTCAACATCCTCTGAATCGTTTTTGCATCCCAAGTCTCCTTACCAGTTACAGTTTTAATTCCCTGGGTTTCCAGAAAAGACTTTATTTGTCCGAATGACAGGCCTTGCAAATATAAGTCAAACATCTTTCTGACAACTTCTGCCTGCTCCGGAACTATAACTATTTCGCCATCTACGCAGTCATATCCCATGAAATTCTTATACTTCGTAAAGATATCACCCTTCTCGAACTTACGCTGAAACCCCCACTTGATATTCTCGCTGGTATTTCTGCTCTCATCCTGTGCCAGCATGCCCCTCAGTGTAATCTCAAATTCTTTATCCGCTTCGATTGAATCCAGCTTCTCATTTTCAAAATGCATATTAATCCCTCGCTCTCTTAAAAATCTTATCATCTTCAAAATCAGCAGAGTATCTCTTGATACCCTACTGATTGACTTGGTAATAATGTAATCGATTTTGCCTTTCTTCGCTTTCTCGATCATTTTGTCCAGCCCGGTTCTGCCGCTTCGCCGCAATCCGCTTTCAACATCATGGAACACACCGGCAAAAAGCCAGTTGGAATGGCTTTTTATCATCTTAGTATAGGTTTTTATCTGAATCTCAAGGCTTCGCAATTGTTTCGGTCCGGATGTGCTGACCCTGCAATAGGCGGCGACCTTGAGCTCTTTATTCTCTTTGGGTATAGCCGGTATAATCCTTACATTTTTCATTCACTTTAAAATCGTCTATCTAAAATGGAGAAGCCAATTTATATTTTACAAAAGAAATGGCGTGAAAGCATCCTCTCACGCCAAAACATGTTTCTAACCTTAATCCCGTTAAGCCTTGAAACGTCAGCGTTTTAGGCGTTGCAACAGGATTACGGCTTCCACATGCCCCGTCCTTCCAAACAGATCCACGGGCTGAATTGCCTTGATCGTGTAGGCTGGTTTTGCGCCGCCGGCGAGGCGGATAAGGTCGCGCGCGAGGGTGGCGGGATCGCAGGAGACATAGATGATTTTCTCTGGTGCGAGGGATAGGAGTTTGTCGAGAAGCGTGGGCTCGCAGCCGGCACGGGGTGGGTCGATGATGACGCAGTCGATGTCTTTGGGAAGCGAGGCGATGGGGATGTCTTCTGCTTTTGCCACATGGAAGTTTGCGCTTAGGATGTTGTTTTTCTCGGCGTTCTGCCGGGCATCGCGTATGGCACTTTCGTTTGCTTCGACACCGATGACGCGGCCGAAATCGTGGGCGAGGTGGAGGCCAATGGTGCCTGTTCCGCAGTAGAGATCAAGGAGGGTTCTTCTTTTTGCGCTTCCTTCGATGGCGTAGGCGCGGACGGTGTCATAGAGCTTTTCGGCCTGGGGGGTGTTGACCTGGAAGAAGGATAGCGGCGAGATGACGTAGTAGTTTCTGCCAAGTCGCTCCGTTATGAAGGTGTCTCCCCACAGATGGACAAGGTTTTCTTTGCGGTAGCTGGTTATCTGGCCTTGACGGGTGCCGGTGGGGTTGCAGTTGAGCCAGACGCTGCGAAGGCGCCAGGTCTGGGCGGCTTGTGATGGCTTGTCCGTATGGGCAAGGTCTTCTGCAAGGGCTTGGGAGAGCGCGTTGGTGTAGTCTTCCATGGAGAAGGGGATGGGCTCTTCGGGACGTGTGTATCCGACAAGTACGACCATGATTTCTCCGGTATTTACGCCGACTCGGACGATGAGGTGGCGCAGATAGCCCTCTTGTGCTTCTTCATCGTAGCCGTAGACTTTCTTTTCCAGCATGAAGCTGATGGTGGCTCGGCGAATGGTTTCGCAGGCGGGATGGGCGATCAGGCAGGTCTCGAGTGCGACGACGGTGTGGGTCTTCTTGGCGTAGAGTCCGATTTTGAGGTCTCGCTCTTCTTTTCCAGTCGTTTCTGAGACGGGGTATTGCATATGATTTCGATAGTGTGTGGGGGCGTCCATGCCGATCACTTCACGCGTTAACAATTGCATTTGGATAGGGTCTTGTTTGCCGATGCGTGTCAGGCAGGAGATGATGTGGTTTCTTTTGGAGAATCGTTCTTTGTCGTATTGAATGTGCCCGAGCGTGCATCCACCGCAGGTGTCGTTTGCGGGGCATGTCGGGATGATGCGGTCGGGTGACGGCGTAAGTAATTTCACGCAGGTGCCTTGGGCATATTTCTTGCGAATATCGGCGAGTCGGATTTCGGCTTTTTCGCCCGGCAGAAGCTGGTCGCAGAAGACCGTGAGGCCTCGCTTCTCGTCACCTTCGGTGGCTTCTATGTGTGCGACTCCCTGACCGTCCTGTGTGAGGTCGAGTATGTTCACGATGTAGATGTCTGAGGATTTGCTTTTATCGTTCATGCCGTGCCCCCTTTATTTATGTCTACTATTATAGCAGTATGCTTTGCTGTTTGGCGCCTGTCCGCAAGATGATTGTATTTGTGGCAATTTGGGCTTTGTGGATGGGTTTTTCTCCTCTTTTCTCTCGTTTGTGATATGATTATTTTGATGTCTTTGGAGGCTTGATTTGTATGTAAGGAAGTAGCTATATATATGAGAGATGAGAATAACCATCCCGATGACGCCACACGCAGAGGCCCGCCCGTGAATCGGGCGCCGCAGCAGGGTCATCCCCGCACATATCAAGGCGCGTCTTCGCGGCCTGGAGCGCAGCCACCAGCTGGTGCGAGCCGTTCTTCAGCTGTCCGTCAGCCGGGCAAGCCGAAGCGTCGCCCTGCCGCCTCACCATCGTCGCCACAGGCTGTTATTGCCCGTGATTTTCACAGCAGGCTTCATGGCAAGCCTACGCATGCAGCGCATTCGCATGCATGGCATGCCGGGCTTCTGGCTTTTTTTCTGAGTATTACGAAGTTCATTTTGGTCTTTCTGTTGATTATTAGTTTTGTTTTCGGCGGTTTTGGCGGCGGCATGCTTATTGCATATGTTTCGACGGCGGAAGCGCTGACGCTTTCCGATTTTGAGATTAGTGATGCGGTCCTGACTTCACATGTGTACGATATTAATGGAGATGAGATTGCGAAGCTGACCGGATCGGAGAATGTTGACCGTGTCTATGTTTCGTTTAGCTCAGTGAAGGATACATATATTGATGAGGCAATTATTTCTATTGAGGATGAGCGATTCTATGAGCATAACGGTATTGATGTCCAGCGTATCGGAAGCGCGATTCTTTCTGCTGTTGCCAACGGCGGAAGCGCGACACACGGCGGCTCTACGATTACGCAGCAGGTTGTTAAGCTGATTAGCGGAGACGATCAGCGGTCGGCTCAGAGGAAGGTTCAGGAATGGTATCGCGCCATGAATCTTGAGCAGCAGCTAACAAAGGACGAGATCCTTGATTACTATATTAATCTTGCTCCGATGGGAAATAATTATGTTGGCATTCAGGCGGCGGCGCTGAATTATTTCGGCAAGGACGCGAAGGATCTGACGCTCGTCGAATGCGCTTTTCTGGCGGGTCTTCCGAAGAGTCCCTCGTATTACAATCCGCTTCGCGAGACGGGGCGGCGCAATGCCATGCGGCGCATGCGTATTGTCCTGTCCAAGATGCATGAGCTTGGCAAGATTACTGACGAGGAATATGAGGCGGCTTTGAATACGGAGCTTGTTTTCAAGACGTCCAGCACGACGACAGCTACGACGATTAATTCGTATTTTGTCGAATATGCTGTGGAAGAGGTCATTTCCGATCTGCAGGAAGAGAGAAATATCAGTCAGGAGATGGCGGCTACGCTGGTTTATAATCGCGGCTATAAGATCTATACGACGCTTGAGCCAACGGTGCAGTCTGCTCTTGATTCGGCTTTTATGAATCAGGACCTTTTCCAGAGTGATCCAGAGGCTATTGAAGATTATCCGGAGAAGCCGACAGCCGGCATGGTGGTTATCAATGTTGAAACCGGGGCTATTGCCGGTATGCAGGGCGGATATGGTGAGAAGATTCGGAATCTGGGCACAAATCTTGCGGTCGATGCTTACCGTCAGCCCGGATCGTCTATTAAGCCTCTGATTGATTATGCACCTGCTCTTGAAGTGAATCTGGTCACCACGGCGACTGTCTACGAAGATAAGGCTTATACGACGCTTGATCCGAGTAATCCTGGTGTCGTTTGGCCGAAGAATTCTTCGGACCACTTCTATGGTCCGCTGACGATTCGTTCCGCAATTGCCAAGTCGTCGAATGTTATCGCGGTTATTGTCTGGACGGCCCTCAACAATATGGAAGAAGGCTTGCCTCTTTGGTATTTGAAGCAAGTCGGTATTGATCGTACGGATGAAGTCTACCCGGCAACGGCAATTGGTGGGTTCAGCATAGGTATGTCGCCGCTTGAGATGGCGGCCGCCTATGCGACTTTCCCAAGTGGAGGCGTCTATCGCGAGCCGTATGCATATACGACCGTCGAAGACAGCGAGGGAAATGTGATTCTTGATAAGACGACACAGATTACTTCGACGAAGGTCTACTCAGAAGAGACCTGTTTCCTGATTACCAGCATGCTCGAAGATGTCATTACAGGCGGTACAGCGACAGGAAATGTCCTTCCGATTGAAAATGACGCAGGCGAGACCATTGAAGTTGCCGGAAAGACTGGTACGACAGATTCGAATGTCGATAAATGGTTTTGCGGATACACGCCTTATTATGCCGCGGCAACCTGGTATGGTTACGAGAATCGGCTTCGTACAACGACGATTCCTTCCGGTCAGGATCGAAATAATGCCATGCGCATCTGGAATGATGTCATGCAGAATATTCATAACACGCTGCCCGGCGCGACGTTTACCGTGCCGGATGATATTGTTAGTTTACAGGTTTGCACAAGTAGCGGACTTCTGGCAACGCCGGAATGTGTGGCTGCAGGCACGGCGGTAACGGACTATTTTGTCAAGGGAGACTATCTGACTCCTGACACAAGCTGTACGATTCACACAGCTACACCAACGCCTACACCCGATCCGAGTGTCCCCTCCACATAATGGTTATCGGTCTTAACGCTCGTTTTCACCGATTTCATTCGGCGCGAAAAACGTTCCGATATCTTCTCCGTCTAATATGTTTTCGAGAATCTGTGTCTGCGAACCTTCGGCGATGACACCGCTGATTCCTGCTGCCGTAGCAAGTGCCATTGCGGTGATCTTTGTCTGCATGCCGCCGGTCCCAAGCTTGCTTCCGACGCCTCCTGCGCAATCGAGCATATTCTGATCGATTGCACTGACATACGATATCCGCTTCGCACATTCATGCTCTCTCGGGTTGCAGTCATAGAGTCCGTCAATATCGGAGAGAATCACAAGCAGATCGGCACAGACGAGAATGGATACGAGTGCGGAAAGGGTGTCGTTATCGCCAAATGTTCCATTATGGAAAATCTCTTTGGTTGAAACCGAGTCGTTCTCGTTGACGACTGGAATGATTCTGCGGTCAATCAGCGCTTCAAAGGTGTTGGAGATGTTTTCGCGCGTGACCTGATCGTCTAGATCATCTTTGGTCAGAAGAATCTGTCCGATGATTTGACTGTATTCCGCAAAGCAGCGGCTGTATACGTTCATGAGCTCACATTGCCCAACTGCCGCAATCGCTTGCTTATCGCGCATCTGTGTCGGCTTGATGTCAAGATCAAGGCAGCCTATACCCACGCCGATTGCACCCGAGGTAACAAGGATGACTTCCTTGCCCTGATTCATCAGACTGGAAATCGCCCGCGTCAGGCGGTCGATATTGCGTAAATTCATTCTTCCGTTATCATATGTGATGGTCGATGTACCAACCTTGATCACGATTCTTTTCGCGTCAGAAATTGCTTTCCGGCTCTGCTTTTCTGCGTCTGACATGTATGGATTACCTCGCTCTTGTTTTCCTTCGGGAAGATTCCTGTCCGACGCATGCAAATGATAAGACACTCGCTGTCACGCGCGTATTCGGGACAATATTTTACAGAATAATCCCTTAGCCGAAAAAAAGCAAGAATTTCACATGTAAACGGTTGACATCCAGGCCGAATAGTTTATATAATGTGCTTCGTTGGTTTAGTAATAGTAAACACGTTTATATTTGCGTGTGCCGGTTTAGTATCAGTAAACGCGGATGGGCTGCTAATCAGCCAGAAGGCCACACAGTGAGCTGTTTGGTCATCGTACGGAGGCGAAGATGATTATCGGGGAAAAGATTCGCTTTTTGCGTCAACAGAACCAGTTGACACAGGAAGAACTTGCGGATCGATGCGAATTGTCAAAAGGATTTATTTCTCTTTTGGAGCGGGATATGACGTCCCCTTCGATTTCGACGCTCAAGTATATTCTTGAGGCACTTGGTACAGATCTGGCAGCTTTTTTTAGCGAGCCGGAAGATCAACAGGTTGTCTTTTCCGCCGAGCACTACGCAATTAAGCGTAATATCGATGAGAAGAGTGAGATCTGCTGGCTCATCCCGAATGCGCAAAAGAACAGTATGGAGCCTGTCTTGCTGACAATTGAACCGGATGGTCAGACGTATCCGGATAATCCGCACGAGGGCGAGGAGATCGGATATGTGCTGGAAGGCACGGTGACGCTGATAATCGGGAAGAAGAAATATACAGTGAAGCATGGCGAGAGTTTCCTCATTCATCCGGATAAGCCGCATTACCTGATCAATCGCGGCAAACGTCTTGTGAAGATTCTCTGGATCTCATCACCGCCAAGTTTCTGATTCTATCTGCGAAAACACGTTGGAGTAATGATCTTGCGGCGCTTGGGAGGAACATGATATGGCCGAAAATGTAAACACACAAAGTAAGATGCAGCTTCTCGATGACGCCTCTGGCAAGGAGCATATCATTGAGATTAAAGGACTGAATAAGAGTTTCGGTGAATTGCAGGTCCTGCATGATATAACTTTCTATATAAGGAGCAATGAGTTTCTGACACTTCTGGGGCCTTCTGGTTGCGGGAAGTCGACGACGCTTCGTATCCTTGCTGGATTCGAGACCGCTGATTCTGGGGTCGTTACTTTTGACGGAGCCGACCTGCTTAAGGTTCCTGCCCATAAACGGCAGCTTAATACGGTTTTCCAGCGCTATGCTCTTTTCCCTCACCTGAATGTTTTCGATAACGTCGCATTTGGACTTCGCCTCAAAAATGTTCCCAAAGAGGAGACTCGTATTCGTGTGGAAAAGGCACTAGATACCGTTGGTCTTGCTGGCTTCGGAAGTCGCTGGGTTGACCAGATATCGGGCGGGCAAATGCAGCGCGTTGCGATTGCGCGCGCGATCATTAACCGTCCCCGCGTTCTCCTGCTGGATGAGCCTCTTGGCGCACTTGATCTCAAGATGCGCAAAGAGATGCAGACGGAACTAAAAGAGATGCAGCGGCAACTGGGCATTACGTTCGTATATGTCACGCACGATCAAGAGGAAGCGCTGACCATGTCGGATACTATTATCGTCATGAAAGACGGTGTCATCCTCCAAATTGGTACGCCAACCGACATCTATAATGAACCCAAAAACGCTTACGTTGCCGACTTTATCGGCGAATCCAATATAATACCAGGCAGTATGAGCAAAGACTATGAGGTTACTTTTGCCGGGAAAAGATTCGCGTGTGTAGATCCAAGGTTTATTGATGCGGCCGAGGGCGATGCAATGGTCGATGTCGTGATTCGCCCCGAAGATATTTACGTCAAAGAAGAAGATGCTAGCCGCATAAACGGCACAGTGTATTCGATTGTTTTCAAGGGGGTCCATTATGAGATGGTCGTTGACGGCGATGACGGCTTCACGTGGATGATCCATGACGTTGACCCCGTTGCCGTCGGGCAGCGAATCGGCATGACCTTTGATCCGGATGATATCCACATCATGCGCAAGTCGGATTTCTCTCCTGACCGCCGCAAGGATATGCCCGATGAAGAAGAAAATCGCATGGAAGAACTTCTCGACTAGACCTTTGCTCATACCCTAAATACGCACAGAAAGGATCGACATACATATGAATCAATCGTTTACAGGCAAAATGAACCGTCACGCGGATTTTCTCATGGCGCATATGCACTTGATTCCCTGTGCGATAGCCGCCTGCTTTTCACTTGTATGCTTTTTCCTTCCCACTTTATCTTTGTCTCTCTTTTCGATCCAGAAGATGAGCATCTCCCTGCTAAGTGTTTTGCAATATCGTGAAATGCAGCTTTCCATCGCAGATGCGACCTATACCCTCTCGTTTACACAGGTTATCCTTCCTCTTATACTGACGCTTATTATCCCCCTTTCGTTGCTTGCACTCATTGCGTTATACGAGAGGCTACTCGCACGAATCAATGGGCAAATCCTGTCAGCTATCCTCTTTTTCCTGCTGCTTGCCGATTTGATTTCTTATCTCCAAATTCCTTCGAAACTGATTGATACATCGGTCTTTGCCGCGGCATCGATAACACAAGACGACCTCTTCTTCTCCGTAGGGACGCTCGGCAATTTCCTGATTGTCATATTGATAATCGGACTCTTCGCCGCCGCATTTGGCGCGACCGGTGTCAAGGCGCGTCTTCGCATGTTCACGTATCCCTATTTCATCTGGCTTATCGTATTTACGATTCTGCCTCTCCTCCTGATCTGCTTTGCGGCTTTCTTTGTGAAAAGCGCGGACGGGAGCGGCTATTCCTTTTCACTGGACGGGCTCAAGGCGCTTGCAGCCGGGCAGGTCAACACGAAATTTTACGGTATCTCCCTGCATATGCAAGAATACTTCTCCGTGTTTCTCCGAAGTCTGGACTATGCCGTCTGGACCACCATCGGCTGCCTGCTAGTCGCCTATCCACTGGCGTATGCCATCGCCGCGCGCAGCAAAAGACAGCACGCCGGATCCAGTTTGCTTCTGATGTTTTTTGTGCTTCCCATGTGGATTAACACCATGCTTCGCACCTATGCTTGGCGTGCATTTTTCGCGCAAACCGGCGTTCTCAATACGCTTCTTCTGAATCTTCACATGATCAGTGAGCCGATCCTCTTTCTCAAGATGGATATTCTCTCCGACCTGATCATCAAATTGGTTCTGGTCAATGACTTTCTGCCCTTTATGCTTCTGCCGATATATGCGGTTTTGGTGAAACTTGATGAGAATGTTCGTCAGGCGGCGCACGATCTTGGCGCGAATTCATTTCAGACATTCTCCCGTGTTACTTTCCCCCTCTCGATGCCCGGCGTTATTTCCGGCATTCAGATGGTCTTCATGCCCTCTCTGACCTTCTATATGATCCCCGATATCATCAGTGAAGGAAGTGTCACGACGATCGGTAATTCCGTACAGACATTCATACTAAGCGAGAGCCCGGTCTCACAACAGGCCGGAAATGTGCTTTCCCTCTTACTTCTCATTTTCGTACTAATCACGATGGGTATTCTGCGAAATGCCGATAAAGATTCTGGCGGGGGAGGTATGATTCTGTGAAAAAAGCAAGACAGTACATTCCCAATGTCTACATCGCATTGGTATTCATTTTCTTGTATCTGCCCATTTTGGTGCTGATTGTCTTCTCCTTCAACGACGTCCCCAAATCTTTCAACTGGGGCGGCTTCACGCTCGACAATTATGTGAAACTGTTTAGTGGCAACGACGGCGGCGATCTGCTTGCGTCACTTCTCATGACCCTCAAAGTCGCGACAATTGCATCGCTTACGTCGACATTCCTTGCCGTCTGGTCCTGCCTGGGGCTATCTTACTTCACGAAAAAAATACAGTCCTTCGTGCTGAATATTACCTATATACCGAACATCATGCCCGAGCTTGTGACAGGTATCTCCTTCATGCTTCTCTTCGCCTTTATTGGCATTCCGAAAGGTCAGCTCACGCTCATACTCTCTCATATAGCTTTCTGCGTTCCATTTGCTGTTCTGTCCATTAACCCGAAACTCAAACAGCTCGACCGCAATCTGTCCGAAGCGGCGCAAGATCTTGGCGCAACGCAATTTCAGGCAATTACGAAGGTAATCATACCCGAGATCATGCCTGGTATTGTATCGTCAATTCTCCTGACCTTCACACTATCTGTAGACGATTATCTTGTTAGTAATTTTAACGTGGACAGTTCTGTGCAGACACTGCCTATGCAGATCTATTCGATGGCCAAATTTGGAGTCAATCCGAAAATGAACGCCCTGACAACGCTAATGTTCGTCGCAATTTTCCTTCTGCTTCTTGCAGCAAATATCAAGACCATTATCGAAAACGGCAAGAGAAAACGACTTTTCCAAGGAGGCAAGAACAAATGAATTCAACCAAACGCGTATCCGCCAGGTCCACCAAAAAACTCCCGCTGAGAATCCTTTCCATAGGCGTCACATTGATGCTGACCGCGTCTTTTGCTGCGTGCAGCGGCGGCTTATCCGTGTCCGACAAAATCACCGGCAAGACGGAGCTTGTTATCTATAACTGGGGCGAATATATCGCAGAAGATACAATCGCCAAATTTGAAGACGCTTACCCGCAGTACAATGTAGTCTATCGCACGTTCGAGAATAATGAGACGATGTATCCGAATCTGTCTAATACATACGATGTCATTATTCCTTCCGATTATATGGTCTGTCGACTGATCCGCGAGGACAAGCTCCAAAAGCTTGACATGTCCCTTCTTCCCAACGTGACAGAATACATGGATCCGCTCTTTTCAGACGTGAAATTCGATTCCGATTCCGAAATCTCAGACAGTGTGATGAGTTACGGCGTACCGTATATGTATTGCACCGTTGGTCTCGTCTATGACGCAAACAAAGTGTCCCTTCCCGCCGATTCGACAGATCCGAAAGAGATATGGGGCGTGCTTTTTGATGAGAAGTACAAGGATTCTGTCGGTATGTATGACAGCATGAGGGAGTCTATCGGTGCCGCGCTGAACTATTACGGTTATAGCTTAAACACCCTAGATGAAGCACAATTGACCGAGGCACAGGATCTCCTGCTTGCGCAGAAGTCAACCCTATCGCCAACATACGGCGTCGATAACCTGAAGGACAAACTTGCCTCGGGCGAACTTGTCGCCGCTCTTGCATGGTCAGGCGACCACCAGGTTATCCTAGACCGCATCACAGAGCTTGGAAACGAGGACCAAATTGACCTGCAATTTGCACTTCCATCCGGTTCAAACTGGTCTGTCGATATGATGTGTATACCCAAATCCGCAACAAATGTTGCCGGCGCACACGACTTTATCAATTTCATGTATGACCCGGACATCGCACTTGCAAACTGCGAATACGTCGGCTATTCTACGCCGAATGTCGCTGCAAAAGATATGCTGCCGGCTGAAATCAAAAACAACAAGAGTTACTACCCCGATGCGGCAACATTTTCAACGCTCGAACTATATTATTCAAACGCCGAAATCGAGGAAACGTATACCGAACTTTGGAACACCGTAAAAGCCTCTTCATAAAAGGAAACCAATATGAAATTCTACCCGGACGAACCAGCACCACAAACAGGAAAAGAACAGTACATCTGCCGAATAGCCTTTTCAAGCTATCCGGTACTTGTGCATCTGGCAGGCATCCTTCTGGTGAATGCCGCCTACTTGCTCTTACATCATTATTATCCCAACAACCCACACTATATTCTTTACCAGATCCTACTTGTCCTATGGGTAGTTTTTCTCTTTTTTCTATTTCACACCATCTTCTCTGTGCTGCTAAGCCGCATCACAATCACAAACAAACAGATCTTCGGGCGACGCTTCGCATATCGGCGCATCCATTTTGACGTGCGACTGCAAGACATTACGAAAATCAAGGTATACACCTTCGGATTGGGCAAACTATTGGATTACGGCGTGCTACGAATTCGGTCTGTCGGTCAGATGGACTATTTACTCTATTTCGTCAAATCTCCCAAAGCCACAAAAAAACTGCTCGATGATCTTTGCCTGCCCTATAAGACACAAGGCAAGAAATAATCTTCTCTCGAAAAGCTGCACAAAAAACCTCCGCCACAAGATGCATGCATCGAATAGCGGAGGTTACTTTATGTGTTCATTTCTGACATCAGTCCATCATAAAAGCAAAGCTAATTACTCAATGATTGTCGAAACAGTTCCGGCACCGACTGTGTGTCCGCCTTCACGAATAGCGAACTTAAGACCTGGCTCCATAGCGATGGAGGTAATCAGTTCAACTGTGATCGTGATGTGGTCGCCAGGCATACACATTTCTGTGCCTTCCGGAAGATTCGCAATACCTGTAACGTCAGTTGTACGGAAGTAGAACTGAGGACGGTATCCATTGAAGAAAGGCTTGTGACGGCCGCCTTCTGCGTGTGTCAGAACATAGACCTGACCGGTGAACTTTGTGTGAGGTGTGATTGAACCCGGCTTAGCAATAACCTGTCCGCGCTCAACCTGCTTGCGATCTACACCACGAAGAAGTGCTCCGATATTGTCTCCAGCCTGAGCCTGATCAAGAAGCTTCTTGAACATTTCAACACCCGTAACAACCGTTGCACGAGGCTCTTCCTGAAGTCCTACGATCTCTGCTGCATCGCCAACCTTGATAACACCGCGCTCGAGACGACCGGTTGCAACTGTTCCACGTCCTGTGATGGTGAAAACATCTTCAACAGGCATAAGGAAAGGAAGATCTGTCGGACGAACAGGCGTTGCGATAAATGTATCAACAGCAGCCATGAGGTCAATGATTGGCTTATAAACAGCGTCATTTGGATCCTTTGATGTAGACTCAAGAGCCTCCAGAGCAGAACCTCTGATGATCGGTGTATCATCACCGGGGAACTCATACTGATTGAGAAGATCACGAATATCCATCTCAACTAAGTCAAGAAGTTCTTCGTCATCAACCTGGTCACACTTGTTCATGAAAACAACGATGTAAGGAACGCCAACCTGACGAGCAAGCAGAATGTGCTCGCGTGTCTGAGGCATCGGACCGTCAGAAGCGGATACAACGAGAATCGCGCCATCCATCTGAGCAGCTCCTGTAATCATGTTCTTGATATAGTCAGCGTGGCCGGGGCAGTCAACGTGAGCGTAGTGACGGGCGTCCGTCTCATACTCAACGTGAGCTGTATTGATCGTGATACCACGAGCTCTCTCCTCCGGAGCACTGTCAATGTTGCCGTATTCCTTGTATGTTGCCTTACCCTGGAACGAAAGCACCTTGGTAATAGCAGCAGTAAGGGAAGTCTTGCCGTGATCAACGTGTCCGATTGTTCCGATGTTGACGTGCGGCTTGTTTCTTTCAAATTTTGCCTTTGCCATTTGTAAATTCCTCCTTATTCAGCAATTCTCAGCTGATGATTTTAAAAAGTTCTCTTAAAAGCCAGATGCATCTATTTTACTATATTTAGCGATAATCGCAAGATGCACCACGATAAAAATCACCGTTCTGTCGATCGGTTATTTCTTCAGGATGGATTCCATGATGTTCTTCGGCATCTCAGCAAAATGGCTGATCTGCATAACGAAGGTTCCTCTGCCCTGTGTCGTTGAGCGCAGTGCTGTTGCATATCCGAACATATTCGAAAGCGGAACTTCAGTCTGAATAGCCTGAGCGCCCCCTCTTGCTTCAATGCCCTTGATAAGTCCACGCCGCGAGTTGATGCCGCCGATAACGTCTCCCATGTACTCATCAGGCACTTCAATGTCTACTCGCATAATTGGTTCGAGCAGGCAAGGATCAGCCTTCTTCATACCTTCCTTGAAGCCCATAGATCCTGCGATCTTAAAGGCCATTTCGGAAGAGTCAACATCGTGGTAGGATCCGTCAACAACGGATACTTTGATATCAACTACAGGGTATCCGCCAAGAATACCGCTTCCCATCGCTTCCTGAATACCAGCATCGATAGGCGAGATAAACTCTTTCGGGATCGATCCGCCAACAGTTGCGTTGACAAATGAATATCCCGTTCCGGGTTCCTGTGGCTCAAGCTCGAGGATACAATGACCGTACTGACCGTGACCGCCGGACTGACGCACGAAACGTCCTTCTGCTCGCACGGCTTTGCGGATTGTCTCTTTGTAAGCAACCTGCGGTGCGCCGACATTCGCTTCAACCTTGAATTCACGAAACAAACGGTCAACTATGATGTCTAGGTGAAGCTCACCCATACCTGCAATAATCGTCTGCCCTGTCTCCTGATCGGTATATGTGCGGAAAGTCGGATCTTCTTCTGCAAGTTTCTGCAAAGCTGCAATCATCTTCTCCTGAGAAGCACGTGATTTCGGTTCGATGGCAACTTCGATAACAGGCTCCGGGAAATCCATAGACTCTAAGATAATCAGAGCCTTCTCATCACAGAGCGTGTCGCCCGTTGTCGTATCCTTGAGGCCAACAGCCGCCGCAATATCTCCGGAATAAACCTTCTGGATTTCTTCGCGGTGATTTGCATGCATCTGAAGAATACGTCCGATACGTTCCCTCTTCTTTTTTCCGGCATTCATTACATATGAGCCGGCATCAAGCGTTCCGGAATATACTCGGAAAAAGCAGAGCTTGCCAACAAACGGATCTGTCATAATTTTGAATGCTAGTGCGGCAAAGGGCTCTTCATCAGAAGACGGACGAGCTTCTTCCTCTTCTGTCTCTGGGTTGATACCCATAATCGCCTTAACATCTGTCGGAGCAGGCATATAGTCAATAATTGCATCCAGAAGCATCTGAACGCCTTTGTTTTTGTATGCTGATCCGCATGTGACAGGGGTAATTGTACAGGCAAGAACGGCTTTTCGAAGAGCTTCTTTGAGCTCAGGAATCTCCAGCTTCTCGCCTTCTAGGAACTTCATTGTCAGATCTTCGTCCTGCTCAGCTATTGCCTCGACAAGGATTTCTCTGTACTTCTCTGCCGTCTCAAGCATCTCGTCAGGGATGTCGCGCTCTTCGAAAAGAGAACCGTCATCGCTGATATATACTTCTGCTTTCATCGTCAGAAGGTCAATGATTCCTGTAAATGTGTCTTCTGCGCCAATTGGAATCTGTAGTGCAATTGCGTTTGTTTTAAGACGATCTTTCATCATGTTCACAGACCGGAAAAAATCTGCGCCCATTATATCCATCTTGTTAACAAATGCCATACGAGGAACCCCGTAACGGTCTGCCTGACGCCAAACAGTTTCTGTCTGCGGTTCTACACCGCCTTTTGCGGAAAGCAGAGTAACGGCTCCGTCGAGAACACGCAATGAACGCTCAACTTCAACCGTAAAGTCAACGTGCCCGGGGGTATCAATAATATTGATACGATGGCCCTTCCATTCAGCTGTTGTCGCAGCAGAGGTTATCGTGATACCACGCTCCTGCTCCTGTTCCATCCAGTCCATGGTTGCGGCACCTTCATGTACTTCACCGATTTTTCTGATCTTACCGGTGTAATACAGAATACGCTCCGTACATGTGGTCTTTCCGGCATCAATGTGAGCCATGATGCCAATGTTTCTAGTATTTTCCAAAGAAAAGTCTCTGGCCATGGTTTCAATTGCTCCTTACTCTGATGCTTACCATCTGTAATGTGCGAACGCTCTGTTAGCATCCGCCATCTTATGCATGTCTTCTTTTTTCTTGTATGCTCCGCCTGTAGTGTTGGATGCATCTGTTAATTCAGATGCCAAACGCTCGCTCATCGTACGTTCGCTGCGGTTTCTTGCATAAGAAACGATCCAGCGAAGTGCTAAAGTCTGACGTCTTGCAGGACGAACCTCGATCGGAACCTGATAGTTCGCTCCGCCGACGCGTCTTGCCTTAACTTCGAGAACTGGCATAACATTTTCCAGAGCCTGGAGAAATACTTCCATTGGCTCCTTGCCCGTACGCTCCTTGATGAGATCAAAAGCATCGTAGCAAATCTTCTGTGCAACACCCTTCTTACCGTCGAGCATAATGTTGTTGATGAGTTTCGTCACCTTCACATCGTTATACAGCGGATCTGGGAGCACTTCTCTTACTGGGACATTGCCTTTTCTTGGCACTTGTCTTCCCTCCTTTCATGATTATCAGAATTCATCTGAAATCACAGGTACTCACGTTTTTTGGACCGTGTCGGTGCCAGATGCAATGTCACATTAGACCGAAATCTATATTGACAGTGTACTGATCACTTTCTGTCCAACCACAAAAAAGATTACTTCTTGACCTTAGCGGCCTTCGGCTTCTTCGCTCCGTATTTGGAACGGCTCTGCAGACGATTGGCTACACCGGCCGTATCAAGTGTTCCTCTGACGATGTGATAGCGCACACCGGGAAGATCCTTAACACGTCCGCCTCTGATAAGAACAACAGAGTGCTCTTGCAGATTATGCCCGATACCCGGAATGTAAGCTGTAACCTCGTAACTGTTTGTCAGACGGACTCTTGCGACCTTACGAAGCGCTGAGTTAGGCTTCTTGGGGGTAACAGTCTTAACAACTGTGCAGACACCGCGCTTCTGAGGAGAAGAAATATCCGTCTCTCTCTTATGCAGTGTGTTCAGTCCGCTCTGAAGAGCGGGCGAAGTTGACTTGTAGGTCTTCGATTGTCTTCCGGTTTTAACCAATTGGTTGAACGTTGGCATCAATACACCTCCTTTCAAAAATATACTCCATCATCTTGACTGGGCTCCTGCTTCATCGAATGCGATTATTAAAAGCGCACAAAAACAATTCCCCGTCAGACTTCGGGCAATTTAGTATATCACCGGGTTTGACATGTGTAAAGCATATGCGCGTGAAATGTACAGAAAAACCGGGCTCTATTCACCTTGCGGACTACATGACAAGATGAACAAAAGTGACTCTTCCCTCATCCCTGTATATCTTCGAAGTAGGATTTATATTCCACTTTATATTTTCCTGATGGGAATAGAAATTTGTAGAGATCGATAAAATAGTCATCTGTCATGCTTGCAATATAGTCTACGACAATCTGGTTTGGCTCTTCTTCCCTATAGGCCGAGCCGGAATAATACTTCCGCTCATTTTCAATGAAACAAATATGGTGTTTATAGAGAACCGAATTCTCATCCTGACTTTTGGCGTCCGCGAGAAGCTTCCTATATACCTCGTGAAACATTGGGCTTAGATTCGTACTGTATTCGTGATTAAGTTCATCGCTTCCGTATATCTGCTCACTGTTTTCATTTTTCGCTGTACTGAGATCCTGGAAAATATCTTCACTCATTTCGAGATAATTCTTGCCATAACTGTTTTCAACGATATCGACCGTCATATTATTGATAATCTCTGCATTCGTTGCACCCATTCGTCCCTTTGCGAAAGGTCTATCTTTTGCAACCTTTGCTTTTACGGCATCTTGGCGGTCTTTGCCAAGATAGGCGATCATATCGCAAATACGGACAACACAACCCTCAAGGGTGAATGGAATCAACTTGTCTATATTTGCCTTGTTGATATAGCAGCCTTCGACCTCTTTGTCGAAGGTTTCGAAAGTCTTGGGAGCGCTCATCTCATATCTACTTTTCGCCATTTCACCGTTATGGCACAAGATCCCATCGAGCGTCTGAAGGCTTATATTCCGCGCAAAAAGCGTGTCCAGCACACGCACGCTGTGTACGTTATGATTGAATAGCCTTCCTGTGTTTTCGAAAAGTAGTTCGCTTACATATTTTTCGCCGACGTGTCCAAAGGGGGTATGCCCAATATCATGTCCCAGGGCGATTGCCTCGATCAGATCTACATTGAGGCCGAGTAACTCACCGATCGTTCGCGCAATCCGCGAGACGAGCTGGACATGGAGGGATCGCCTCGTGATATCATCATTTCGGTAAAAGGAAAAGACCTGAGTCTTATCAGTATAGCGGTTGTAATAGGGGCAATGCATGATTTTTTCCGTGTCACGCGCATATGCAGGACGCCACAGATTTGCCTTGTCCTTTTGCGGCAAGCGCCGAAGGACAGAGTCATCCTGACACTTTGAAGCATTCTCCTGATGATTCTGACGATCCGCAAGAATCATATTTTGCATTTCTTCCGACAAAGATAGGTAATTCTTCGCCATCCCTTTTGCCCCGTTTCGAGATTATTCGGCCGCCACAGTTGCTTTCAGCAGAGATTCCCATGTCGCAAGCGCCGATTTGTAGTCCGTTGTCATACCATTATATATGTCAAGTGTAATCGACATGCTGTATGCAGACCAGAAATTGACCTTCTGCGGGATCACCGGCATGGCAACAGAATCAGCAAGTTGTGTTGCGATTGCGCCGGATGTTGCGTCGCTTAATATTGTTGCATCAGCCGCTGCTGCAATATTTACGGGAATCGCTCCTGTCTGGGTATACCGTGTGAGTTGATTGCTGTAATTTGTCAGGAAAGCCGCCAGCTGCATCGCGGCACGTGAAGAGTCCGACTTGGCATTTACCGCATAGAGACGGATTTCCGAAAAGGATACAAGTTCTTTATTTTCCCCGTCAATGGCAACGGTTGGAAGCGACGCAACACCATAGTTGTCGCCGAGTGCCTCCTGAAAATCATATTTTGCGCTTCCGTCAGCAATCTGTGCACAGAGTGTGCCATCCGCCAAAGCCGTGAGTGCAGCATCTTGGGAATAATTACTTAAGCCGGCCACACGAAGTCCTGCAATATAATTTGCAGCAGCTAATCCATTCTCATTATTATATGAGCTGCCTTCCGGATCGGCGCCGGATGCGCCAAACAGCTTGCATCCGTTTGCGAACCAGAATGCCGACGTGTAGTAATTATTCGACATATTGCACCCAACAGCCTTGCCAGACGCCGAGGAAATCGACAGAATATTCTCAAGACTCTTCACATCTTCGGGAGCAAACAGACTCGTGTTGTAGTATAAAACATATGTTGTTCCGGAAATCGGATAGCCATATACCTTATCGTCTACAGTCGCTGCCTGAAGTGCCGCCGGCACACAGTCTGAGGAAATGGAATCAGCACTTTCCGTATTTTCCAGAAGCAAACCCTGACCCGAAAGCGAATAGAGCCCGTCCTGTGTGACGGAAAAAACATCCGCCGCATTTTCCGGATCGGATTGCATCTCCGCCAGGGTCTGGTCATCGGTCATAACCTTGACTTCTACTGTGTATTTCGGATGCACTCCAACAAACTGCGCAACCATATCCTTAAGCATCACCTGTTCCTCTTGCGAGCCCCAGAGTACAAGGGAGGATGTAACATCTTCTTTACTACCCTCTTTTGTACAGGCAGAGGAGAGGAGAAAAGTAGCACATAAAAAAATGGCGGCAACGCTCTTCATTCCTGATTGATTTCTCATATTAATTATCTCCTTCTTCGTTTATGCTTAACACGAAACAAAATGGCTGGCATACTTTCTGTCTATGTTTGCCGCAACGGCAGTAGAGCTGCGAATAATAATTTCCGGTGTTAGTAGCAGTCGGTTTATTGGGTTCCCGGACATGACCTGCTCAAGTGCGACACAGACGCTTCTGCCTATTGCAAGTCTGTCCTGACGAATTGTCGTAAGTGGCGGCGATGTATATTTTGCCAGCGGAAGATCATCGAATCCAATTATGCTGATGTCTTCCGGCACTCTTCTCCCTAACCGAGTTACTTCGGAAATTGTCTTGCTCGCGATGATGTCACCTGCACAAGCAATGGCGGTCGCTCCATTATCGATAAAGCCTTGTATAACAGAAGCGGGCGGAGAAGCAAGGAAATCGCCATGTGCAATCAGAAGATCCGAGACGGCTAGCCCGTGGCTTCGCATTGCCATCTCATATCCCTGTAAACGTTCAATCGCAACCCGGCTATCCTTATTGCCATTCATGAACGCGATTTTCTTATGACCCTTTGAGGCCAATTCATGAATCGCACAACTCATCCCTTGCTGATTATCTATGCCCACACAGGAAACAGCAGGATTATACATCACATTGTCAAGAAGAACCGTGGGAATAATCGTGTTTTGCATACGAGAAAGGAATTCATCCCGAAGAGAAAACCCAAGCATGAAGCCGGCGTCATAATGATGAGAAATCATGTACTCATCATATATAAGTATCTGCATCTCCTCCGTGGTAAGCGGTACAATATCAACTTGCCATGCATTCTTCGCCGCAGAAAGGCGAAAACCGATAATGATCTCATACCCGAATTCTTCGATATTCTCATAGCCCATATTCTGGGCGAAAATGCATATTCGCTTCGCGTGATTCTCCGCCTTATTTCGTCTCGGAATATACCCAAGCTCGACCGCCGTATCAAGAACCGCCTGTCTCGTCTCTTCACGGATATCGCTTGCCCCGCTCAGCCCTTTAGAAACGGAGCTGATTGAAATTCCAAGCCTCTCGGCAATATCCTTAATCGTTGCCACATCACACCTGTCAACGCCAAAAAGCGCCCCTCGAAAGTTTTCGAAAACCGCCTTAAGTTTAACATGCTAAAATATATGTGTCAACGAATGTATCCCGCGCTTTTCAACAGAATGCCTTGCTCTGAAAAGCCTGCGCTTCCTAGAGAAGACAAGGGTCATCGCATAAAGTACACAATCGCAAGAAAATGACAAATCGCACCGAAATCGACCAGAAAATGCCAGACCATGTGGGCAAACGGGAACTTCATCGAGAAACTGACGACGCCTGAAGTATAGCAAAGGCCGCCCGCAAAAATGAGCCAGAATGCAGGAGCCGTTGTGCTTTCATTTACGATCGGCAGACAGAAGACCACCATCCAGCCCATGAGCAGATAAATGGCAACAGTAAAAACGTAGGAGCGTAGGGATTTCGAAAACGCGAGTGCCTTGACAAGTGTACCGGCAACCACAAGTGACCACTGCGCAATACACAGACCGATTCCCAATTTCCCGCCAATAACGGACAAACAAATTGGCGTATACGTCCCAGCAATGGCAAAATAGATCATGATATGGTCTATTCGATTCATGACGGCTTTATGTTCTGTCGCTGGTGCCATGGCATGATAGATCGTTGACGCCGTGAACATGAAAAAAACAGAGATAACAAAAACAGAAACACAGACAGGATCAAGAATCTTCATGCCTTCCGGTGCATGAATATATGCGCGTATTGCAGCATAAGGAAGCATGAAAAGCATGAAAAGGGCCATAACGCCATGGGTGATCGTATTCCCAATCTCCTCGCCAAAGGTCTCTCTCTTCTTTCTCTTCTTAATAAGAGGTTTCCCTTCAGGGGACTTCCACGCTAGATTCTCCAAGCCCTCTTCCATTGGGTCGGCAGAAACTTGTGCACGGCTCTCATCCTTGTCGGTCTTGCCTTCGAGCCAAGCTCGCCAGAAGGATTTATTGTTTGACATGCTTTTCACCTCTTCACTTCGTAATAACGAAAACTATGTGTTGCAATATCGCTAATCTGTACTCATTCTATTCGATTTCTTTGAAGGATGCAAGAGCCTTATGATCAAATCCGCATCCGGCTCATTTCGAGACGATCATCATCTTCGCTCTGGCTCCTCCGGCGCGCCAAGAAGGATTGCCTCTGAAGGCGAAGCTTGCCTTATCCCTGCGGGCGGAAGTGGAGACGGCGGATCCTGCTGCGGTGCAGATGCACGAACCCCTGCCTGCACGACCTGTGTCTGTCTTTCCTGCTGCGGCGCAAGTTCAGATTCCGGCATTCTGCCAAGCTCGCGCGCCAAATCCGGATTCGGAGAATACGCGACATCATCCAGATGTAATTGCTCGGCAAGATATGCATTCCGATATCCGCGAATCAGCTGAACACAAACATATGTAAACAATAGGATCGGAAGCATCAGTTTGCCAATCCCCAGTGCATGCTTCGATGAAAACAAAACCGAAATCCCAACAAGCGGCGCCCGCGTCAACTCATACAGTCGCTGAAAGAAAAACTCTGCCACACCTGCTGCGACACTCGGATCGCTGCCTTCCGCCATTTTGACCAGACCAGGTAAAAACAGCCCGGGAATAAAGGTCAGCAGAGAATAGGCAATGCCACCAAATAACAGCGGAATTCTCTTCTTCCATGCTGTATATCCGCAAAAAGCAAGCCACAATAGGACAAAAAGCAGGCTCAGAAGGCGTTCAACAAGCGAAATCGTTCTGACGTATGCAATCCCATATGAAAAATAGACGGGAAAAAGCCACACAAAAGTCAGTGAGAGTAACAGGAAAAATAGGAAAACATTCATCGCTCTATCTCTGTTCATTTTGTTCTATTCCTCCACAATTTGCGCATGCTTCACCCGTGACCTCGCTCATGAAGCATATGCCGACAAATCCATTCTTATTGTCGCTGCCGCATCGATTGCATTGATCGATACGCCATCTGATATCTCGATATTGAAACTGACGCCCTTCTCGGTCCATTTGTCCAATACGCCGCCAACCATCTGTAATGCATTATACATGTTGACACTGTTGCCAGTTGCCATAATAATAACATCATCTGCATAGGAGAAGGAAGCTCCATTTACCGTAAATCCACTCATCGTATCCCGTACTTCTGTCATTGCCACGCATCTTTGCCCATTTATCGAAATCGCTTGCGCGTCTGACGCCTTGATTTCATTGAGTAGCTGAATAATCATATTCGAATTAACCGTAACGGAGCTATCGGCATCGATCGTTATCACAAGTCCTTCTCCGTAAACGGAAAGGAACCCCGCCTCGCGCTGAGAAGCACGCATCTCATCTGTCAGAATGAGCGATGAATCCTCATCGTCATTTTGTGCTCCTTTCATCCTGCTTAGTTCGTCAGCAAGATCTGAATTTCTCGTCTGAAGGCTCTCGTTTTTCGCAAGAAGCACAATATAATCCGCCGCTAATTCATCATAAGACTTCCCTTCGACAAATGTCTCTTCCTTGGTCTTAATGAGAGATAAATACTGAGACATGGCAAGAAAACCAAGAAGCAGACACGAAACACACAGAAGAATGTGAATCGTCCTTCTCGATCTGTTACCCGTGGTTTTTGCCTCGGGCCTGCAAAACAAAGTGTTCTTCATGCCTTCTTCCCTTCTTCTCGTACCTGCTTATATAATTCCTTCATGCGTGTCTGACACGAGAAAATAATAATCTGCCGCGTCGCAGACATCTCGACAAACAAACGGATCGCCGCTTTTGCTCTTCTATCATCATACTGAACCAGCGAATCGTCAAGAAGGAGTGTCATCGCACAATCATTTCTTGCCAGGATGTCTGAAATAGCCAGGCGAATAGAGAGATATACCTGATCCGTTGTTCCTCCGCTGAAAAACCCGGCATCCTTGTATGAATATTCGCCTTCCGTCGCAACCGAAACATGGAACGTCCGATCGGTATGAACGGCCGAATATTTCCCTTCTGTAAGTGCAAAAAGATAGGTTCCTGCCCGCTTATTGACGCGCGGTACAAAATCATTCTCCATGCGTTCAGCCGCTGCCTCCATACCACGCATAGCAACCTGCAAATCCTTGCGATATTCATTGGCCTGCATGATTTTTGCCTCCAACGTGCGAATTTGCTCATCCATATTTACGCCTTTGGCGCATGAAGATAATAGGGTTTCCCGATTCGTCTCCATGCGGGCAATCTCGATCATAAGCGATTCGCGCTTTGACTTATGTTCCTGAATATAGTCAAGAGCCGATTCCATCTGGCCTTTCTGCTTCGCCTCATTTTCTTGAAGAACGAAAAGTGCCTTGAGAATGCCTTCCTCCGTTACGCCATCGGCCGGCATCTGCTTCGTCATGAGCGCCTGTTGCGAAGACAGATTCTGCTCTTCCTCAGCGAAATCCTTCTCAAGCTTTGCCAGCAATGCGCACGATGCAAGATACTCTCTCTCCTGTGCTTTCACCTCAGCGGATAGCTTCTCATTGTTTTGCCGAAAAGAAATATTCGGATTTTCCGAAGGAAGACCGGGCTTGTGCCGCTCATATAAATAGAAACCCAAAAGTATCAGACCAAAAGAGATTAGCCCGCCGATCAGACTTATAAGCAGATTGCGGCTTGCCCATAGGGCAAGAAGTCCTATACATAATGCAATCCCCAGACCCCAAATGAAGGGGCGATTCCTTCTAGCCTCTTTTGTTCTACCCTGTACATCTCCTCGCGTTTGCCGCTCTTCTTCTTGCGATACTACGGAACGTTTTTCGTCAAGAAGGGCCTTCTCACGCTGGACCGCCTTTTTCTGAGATGCAATTGTCTCCTTCTGCATCGCGAAAACAGTCTCCTTTTCCTGTGCATAAGCAGTCCTTTGCTCTTGCATCTGTCTAGCGTAATTTGTCTCCTGCTTTTTTCGTTCTAGCGAAAACTCAGCCTCGCGGATGCGTAGACGAAGGGTGGCAATTTCCGTGTCCTTTTCAGCCGCAAACTGTTCCGCCTCCGATATTTCTTTTGTAAGAACCTTTTGCAGGGCCGAAGCCTCTTGTAATTTTGCTTGCCATTCTTCCGACTGCACGCACAGCTGACTCCAGACCGCCTGACTTGCGATCAGATCCTCTCGCTCTCTTTCCAATCGGACGATTAGACCGCCCTGTCCCCTTGTCTGCTCAAGCAAATTGATCGCGTTTTTGAGACGTGTCCGCACCACATCATAATCATTTTCGAAATTACCCGGGTCGCCATCCACGGAAAGGCGAGCCGCAAGCGACGATGCATCCCGATCTGTATTTTCGAATGCCGATGCAAGCTGTCCGACAAAGACTGTGTTCACGAACTCTGCCTCACTCAAGTCGAAAAGAAATTCCCCAATCTCACGATGATCCGTCTGCAAAACGCGACCCACAGGAAGAACGGATAGCGTTGTCCGGTCATCTGCCTTCCGTTTCCCGAAAACCTTCTCAAGAAGATAGCGCCTTCCCTCATGGGTAAACTCCATCGATCCACCGAACAGATTCCCCTGCCACGGGGTATATTTCTTTCGGTCAAAATCAATAACCCGCGAAGAGCTTCTAGCAGGAAACCCATAAAACATCGCGCGAATAAATGCCAAAATTGTACTTTTCCCAAATTCATTGTCACCGATGACAAAAGTCAGGCCGTCGCCAAAATTCATCTTCATGTCGCAGAGCTTGCCAAACCCACTGATATAAATACTATTGATCTTCACAGAGCCCCACCTCCCCGAAAAAGGCTTTGAGCCCCAGTGACAATCCCCGTTCACAGCTTGCCGCAGCCGCCTCATTCCCGGTTATCCGCGCTGCCTCTGCTTCTGCACATAAAATGTCCGCAAAAGCCCCCCGAAGTGACTTTTCCTTCCGCAAAACGGCATAATCCAACAAAATACGCGTGCAGTCAATAAGCCGCACATCAAATACGCTTACAAGCAAATCCGTGCGAATCCTTTTCAAGTCAATGAAGAAATCCCCGGCAATGGCACCCTCCAGCGTCAATAAATAGGCGTTCTTCGAAAAGGAAGGTCCCCCTTTATCCTGTAATGCTGACAAAATCCTCTCGAGAACCGCCTGATTTGTGTCACAAGAATCGACCGAAATAGATAGTGGCAAATATGACCTTACATTTGTAGGGGCAAAAGAGATCTGTGCGTTTCCTTTCGAGACCACGCCCCGATATACGCCCTTAACGCCGAGTTCATCAAAACCGCGTGGTTCTGGGCAGCCAGAATATGCATAGACGACACCGCCGACCTTTTGCGGAGCAGATCTCTCATGCACGTGCCCCAATGCGGCATAATCCAGCCCGCTTCGAGCCAATTTCGAAAGGGATATTGGATTGTAGAAACGAGATTCCCCGCCCCCCGAACATACCTCGCCATGCATCACGAGAAGAGAAATTACATCAGGTGAATCGGTATTTATTACTTCTGATGAGACAAAATTCGCCGGAATCAAGGGCTCCAGAACTCTTTGATTGTAAAAAGCGCCTCCCCAGATGCGAGTATTCTTCTCCGCAAAGAAGATACTCCCAAACGCGCCTGAAAACACAAAAACGTTCTTCGGCCAGGCCTGAAGATCATATACGCTTTTCGGGTAATATGGATCGTGATTACCCGGAGCTATCACAACACATGTTTCAGGAATGGCCGCAAAGGCGCCAGCAACCTCACGCGTTACTGCCTCCGGCAACAGCGGACTATCAAACAAGTCGCCCGCTATCAAGAGGAAATCCGGTCTGTCTTGCTTGCATAACGAGATGACACCGAGAAAAGAACGGAACAACTCCGTCCTCCTTATCTCCGCCTTATCCGCGGGCAAATTGGAGAAAGAGGATCCCAAATGAAAATCTGCCGCGTGTACAAACCGAATAGAAGTCGGAAAACCCATATGTACTGCCTTCCACCAAAAATTGCCCAGAGAGATACAATAACAATTATACCTTTTTCGGGGGAAAACTGTAGGGATATCCTGCATGGAAGACGGCCTTGACCTCGAACATTACACAGGCAAGTTAGGAAATCTCCGTTAAGGGCAAAGAACCTGTTATTTTTCCGACAACAACACTTCGCATTCTCCTTCAATCCGATACTTTCCCATACCAGCCGGAAGGAAAATGGACATGCCCTTTTTCGCTTCGATCATGACAAGATAATTCTCATCTTGTGCCGCTGTGTCCGGAAAATATATTCTTGCCGAACCAGAAATAAATAGAAGAGACTGAAATGACTTCATGCCGCAACAAAGGTCAGCGTGAGAAGCAATCTTTATGTCAAAAACGGTGAAAAAATTGCACGTTGCAAGGCAGGCTTTTGCATACCCGTCTTCATTTTCATATACCGGAGTAGGAGAAATGCCTGGCACATAGGAAGTATCCGTAACGGCAAGCGCATCTTCAATATGAAGCTCTCGCAGATTCCCGTTTGCATCTTTTCGGTTATAGTCATATGCCCGATATGTCGTATTGGAATTTTGCTGTATTTCTGCGATCAGAATTCCTTTCCCGATCGCATGAATCGTGCCGGCTTCAATGAGAAATACGTCGCCTTTTTTGACGGGGACTTGATTGATAACGTCAAGTAGCGTGTTGTCCTCGATGCGCCTTCTCATTTCTTCACGGGAAATCGGGCGAGAAAAGCCATAACAAATCTGTGCGCCTTCGTCAGCCTCCAGAATGTACCACATTTCTGTTTTGCCGAGGCCTCCTTCATGCTCAAGCGCATATCCGTCCTTTGGATGGACTTGAATCGATAGATCCTTTTTTGCATCAATCAATTTGATCAGAAGCGGAAAATATGTGCCCATCGGATTTTTCGATCCACCTATTCCATCTAATTGCGAAAAAAGCACTTCAGCCAGTGTCTGCCCGGTATATGCGCCATTGGTAATTGTAGACGCACCTGCCGGATTGCAGGAAAGCATCCACGCCTCTGCGATTGTATCGCTGTCGGATTTGATCCCGAACTCTGTCCTCAGGCGATTTCCGCCCCAGATATAGTCTTTTACATCTGGAAGTAATATGAACGGATACATGTGTGCTCCTCCATCGTGTTATGTCTTTTCGTCTGACAGCACGGCAACAAATGGGACGCCGGGCAGTGAGTGACTGTTATATAGATTTGCTGGAACATAGCCGCCGAATGCGTATCGCGCCGCTATGGGATTGTCTGTTTCCAAAGTCGTCAGATATATCTCTTCTCCCTCTATGCGTGCGTCGGCCGGAAACCAGTTCTGTCCATCTGGCGTCACGGAAAAACCGCAGGGGATCTCGTGTCCGTCCCTTCCAAACATAAGCCCCGCACTATTTGTCTTGCATTTCACCGCGAGTCCGCCATTAACCGCGCGAACAGACTGATATATGGGTCCCTCGGCTTGTATGTCTATTCCCAGCACATTTTTCTGAACGGATAGCGACAACCTCTCGCCAATGATTCTCTTTGACGGCGGATGGATGTTATCCTTGACTCCGCAATCTGTGGTTGCCACCAAAGATACATGCTGAAGTTCCTGAGATAGATCGCTTTGCGCAAGCCGTACATTGCCGGCCATATCGCCTAATTCGCCGAGATAATCATAGGGGGCTATCTGAACAAGGACAAAAGGAAGGGTTGGTTGCCCAAATGCCTCGCGCCAAAACAGAATCAGACTACGAAGGAGTTTCTTGTATAGGGCCGACTTGCCCACATCTTCTTCGCCTTGGTAATACAAGACCGCTCTGATTTCGAATTGTGTAAACGGCTCAATCATCGTGTGATAGAGCACGCACGGAGAGCGATAGGCAAAGGGTCCGGGCGGCGGCGGCCAGGGATATAAACCCAGCCTCTCCTCAATTTCCGGCCATGGCACCTTCTGCACTCCCAATTGTTCGGCTTCCTTATTATATACCTCAAGCGTTGCATAATATACCTCGTTATCGCGTCGATTCTGCTCGACATCCAGCGATGCCAGAAGCTCCTGATATTCATCGAGATAGGTTTCGAGCTCAGGATCCTTCTGAAGACAAGTCTCATCCACCCATGTTGAAGCAGAGGTTCCCCCACGATTTGAATCTATTAAGCCAATCGGTATTTTCTCGTCTGATGACAGGAAAAGGTTGCGCGCAAAATAGTAGGAAACGGCCGAGAATCTTCCGGCAGTAGCCTCTGACAACAAAAGCCATGTGCAATTATCAGGATTTTTCTCCGGCACTGCACCCGGATAATCTACGCGAGGTACGCGAAAAGATCTGATCAGCGGATAATCGAAGTCTGAGATCGCATGGTTTTTATACTCATCATCGCTGCTAAGCCTAAATTCCATGTTGGATTGACCCGCCATAAGGTATACGTCGCCAAAATAGATGTCCGTGATCTGTGTCTCCTCGATCACATCACGATTCTCGGCGGCAAAGCAAAGAACGTGAATCGTATACGGTCCGCCTGCCTGCTGTGGCGGCAGATACCCCACAAAGGAATAGTGATTGGGGGTCTCGGTCGGGCTCAGTGTTATGCGTGCCTCACACAAAACGGATTCATCTCTGGCGAGGAAGCAGTCCACACCGATAGTCTTGTAGCAGGACGATATGATCTCACCCCATATTCTGTTTTCCCTGTCGCGCTGTAGAACGGCGTGATGCGTAAGAATGGGTGATAACGATATCATGATGCATCACTCCCTTCCTTCTTTCCCTGGTAGAAATCCGAAATGATTCGTGCGGCAGGTTTCCCGTAGACTGCATATCCTACATCGCTTTTCGCATCCGAAAGCAAGTACAGATTCGAACTCCAATCCCAGAAAGCAAATCCGGAAATGAAGTCGCGAGCCGCGCAGTGCTCAAACATTGTCTGAAAATAGGCTGCCTGCGCCGCAAGAGACAGTTCTCCTTTTGCGTCCCATGCATTAGGCATCAATGGCGACGTATCCCGTGACGGACACCCTGCCTCGGCAAAAAAGAATGGCTTGCCCGCTCTTTTGACAACAGCCTCGATTCGATCAAGCTCCTGTTCCCAATCTGTAATCGGATAATACCCGCTTGAAGAAATCACATCGACAGCATCCCACCACGTCACATGATCTTCCGTATATTTATCCGCATTGTACGTAAGCAAGCCACTATATTCTGCACGAATTTGCGCAATCAGGTCGCGCCAATTCTTCTCTCTCTTCTGCGCCATTACCATTTCGCATCCTATTATAATCATCTCACAGCCCGTAAGTTCGGCAATCCTTGCAAAGTGCACTTGATATCGTGTGTAGTTGCTAAACCAATTTCCCCACTGTGGCTCGCGTGGCATATCTATGTCGAAAAAGTGAATGTGCGCTCTCCACGTGCCGTCGCGGCAGTTAACAAACGGCTTGAGGATGACTCGCAGCCCAAGAGATTTGGCGAAACAAATCATCTCGATCACTTCCTCATCCGTTGGCATCTGCTCGCCGGAATAATCGATTTCCTCCGATTGCGCCGTGTCCTGGAGTGCGCCGAAGACAAGAATAACCGTGTCACAGTTTGTCGATTCCTTCATAAGACGAAGCGATTCCCTTGAGGCGGCGTCATTATATCGGGTATGTCTGTAATCATACGTAAAGGTATAGCCTTTGATGTATTTCATGTCGTCCTCCTTATCACTTCGTTGCAATACTCGTCTCTTGCGATTTAGGACGGCGGGGATCGTTTGCCGTCCTCGGGAACCTCATATGCCGACATCACCTTGTTGAGAAAGTGTGCAGATACATAGTGAATGCCGGAAAATCCGAAGGCGATAATGATTGGAAGAAGATACAAAAGCAAGACCGGACGAAGCAGAATGAATACGGCCGGAGCAAAGTACAAGACCCCCAGAAGTAACGTGGTTGGCAAGTTTATCACTGCGATCATCGCCGATTTCCGAATCGTTTCTTTGACTGATGTGTGAAAGGTCAGAGAAACGGGGAAACAGAAGATCAGCACCCAGATATATACCGCTCCGAAAACACCACAGAAAAGAAGAAGAATGACACGAAGTGAATTGTCAATATTTATGCCAAACCATATGTCAAATCCTAAAAGAATGCCTGCGGCAAGCATGACGCCCCATATCTTCGTATTCGATTGGAAGTGATCTCGAAAATGCCGATAGAAGGTTCTTATAACAGCCGGTGCCTCTTTTCTTTCCATTCGGCGGGTTACATCAATGAGTGCGGAAAGCGCCGCTCCGATGGTAAAGACAGGCAGGCAGAAGAGAATAAAGATCACATTCAAAAGGAACAGATCGCCGATCCCTTCCATGACATTATAGAATTTATTATCGTAAATTCCGTTTCTGCTCACGCTCGTCTCCTCCGTTTCTTGTACAATTATGGGAAGAAAAATGAGATAACCGTATATATGCCTACAAGCAAAAGAAGAACAAACAGCCCTCTCATCAACGTCACATATAATTGCATTGCCCGGTTGTCCGGGTCATATTTGCGTCTCTTCCCAATCGATAGCATATAGAACAACCGATCATTCTTCATCGCTAAAACAAATATGGAAAGTCCGATACATACCACGCCTAGTCCCAAAAATTCCATCTCGTATTCCTCACTCAATCGCAAGACGCCCCCCATGAGGTCTTAGCGCACGACCCTCGCGCGAGAGCGTATGTCATCAGTCGAGGCTTGCTCCGTCCCTATATTATGCGCGTCTCCTCATGATTCGTCAGCAAGATACGCTTGGTTCTTCTCAATCATACCGCAACGCTGTGAAACACACAAAACAGACCGCAGGGGATCTTCCGGCGTATGAAAGACATAATCGATCAATTTATCAATCGTTGTGGTCGCAACATGAATTCTTGTATCCGAAGAAGCATAATAAATGTACACGTCACCGTTATCCCGCGCAATGGCGCCATTTGTGAAAACGACATTTGAGACGTCGCCAATTCGTTCGTTTCCAAGCGGCGCAATCAGGTATCCGCTCGGCTCTGCGATGACCTCCCAAGGTTTTTCCAGAGACGTCGCAAAAGCATAAATAACATAGCGGAGACCCGACGCCGTATTTCTGACTCCGTGCGCAATATGGATGTATCCCTGATTCGTCCGAATCGGCACGGCTCCAGCTCCGTTTTTCGCTTCCGTTATCGTATGGTATTTTCTTTCACTAGTAATAATTTCTTCATCAATCACGGCATTTCCGATATCATCACAGAGCCCAAAGCCAATTCCGCCTCCTGAACCAGTATCGATGAAATCATCCATTGGGCGTGTATAGAATGCATATTTTCCATTCACGAATGTCGGGTGCAGGACTACATTCCTCTGCTGTGAAGAACGAAGTGTCGTAAGGTTCGGAAGGCGTTCCCATGTATGCAAATCCTTGGTCCGAACAATTCCGGCCGCTGCCACCGCCGCGGAAAGATCGTGATTATGCGTGTCTTTGCTCTCCGAACAGAACACACCGTATATGTATCCGTCTTCATGTTTCGTCAGCCGCATATCGTACACATTTGTCTCGTTCTTTTCCGTATCTTCCAGTAGAATAGGGTAATCCTGAAACGTAAATCCATCGACGCCCGTATCACTTTCAGCCACCGCGAAAAAGGACTTGCGATCATATCCTTCAACACGAACAACCAAATAGAATTTTCCGTCTCGTTCAATCGCGCCCGCATTAAGCACGGCATTTACTCCGAGGCGTTCCATAAAATAGGGGTTCGTCTCGAGATTCAGATCATATTTCCACGTAAGCGGAATATGATCCCGCGTTAACACCGGATTCTCCCAACGCTCGTATATTCCATTATAGAAATCCGACACTTCATTTTTCAATGAAATCACGTGGTTATACTTTTCGCGTTCAACGTAATATTTTGGATGAAGCATATTTTGCACTCCCATTCACTATTCATTTAGTCTCCGATGCAGATATCAGCTTCAGATAAGACGCTGTTCTCCTTGATGTATGAGATGATTTCATCCGCTTCCGTGAATGCCAGTCCGACATAACTGTCAGCCGCTCCATAGTAGATTGCAATCTTTCCGCTTTTCGCGTCATGAATCGTTGCACATGGGAATGTAACATTCGGGACGAACCCTCTCTCTTCATACCACTGTTCAGGCGTCAGGAGAAAATTGCGGCATCTGTATTTCACGACTGATGGGTTGTCAAGGTCAAGAATCGCTCCGCCAATGCTATACACGAAGCCATTGCAGGTCCCTGAAACGCCATGATAGAAAAGAAGCCAACCCTCGCTTGTCTCAATGGGCGCGGCGCCTCCGCCAATCTTCACAGACTCCCACCATGCGGATCCTCGGCCCATCACGTGCCGATGCTTCCCCCAATAAACCATATCGGGGCTCTCGCTCAAGAAAATATCTCCGAAGGGAGTATGTCCGCTGTCACTGGGTCTGGAGAGCATGACAAAGTTCCCTCCGATTTTCCTTGGAAAGAGCACGGCATTTCGATTGAAGGGCAGAAATGGATTGCTGACACGTGTAAATGTAGTAAAATCACTTGTCTTTGCCATTCCGATCGCTGCCCCATAGAAATCCTGACACCATATCAGGTAATACGTATCCTCAACTTTCACAAGTCTGGGATCGTATGCATATCGAGGCACGTACAATGCGCCGTCTTCCGTAAAGATGTCAATCTTCTTGTCTTCGATTTCCCACGCAAAGCCATCCATGCTTCTGCCCAAGTAAATATAGGGAATCCCATCAATCTGTTCTCCTCGGAAAACGCCGATAAATCCTTCTTCGTACGGAATAACGGCACTATTAAAGATTCTTGCAACTCCCATACATGGGTTTCTTCCGATAACCGGATTATCACTATATCGCCAAATGGGTGCATTCATAACACTTTTCGGTTTTTCCTGCCATGGAACATTTTTGACCTCGGGACCGATGATTTTCGCTCTGCTCATTTTCCCACACTCCCCTGCTAATTGTTGTCTGCATATTCCATTCGGTTATCCCTTGACCGCATCTGATCCGAGCCCGGCATAGATCTGCTTCTGGCAGAATATGAATACGAGCAGTGCCGGAATCATTGTAATCAGGACACCTGCGCAAATCAGATTAAACGAACTCTTGTACGGTCCCTGAAACGCATACAGTGCCGTCGATACGACATACTCACTTCCAAGATAGAGGTTTGCAAGATAATATTCGTTATACACGCTGACACCCTTCAGAATCACACATGTGATGATCGCAGGTTTCGTTAGCGGAAGAAGAATCTTAAAAAAGACCCCGAAATAGGTGCAGCCGTCAAGAATCGCGGATTCGTCAAGTGATGGCGATAGATTCTCAAAAAACTGCAGGAAGATATAAATGGAGATAACGTCTGTGCCAAGAAGCAAGATGATATACCCATACAAATTGCCAGTTAGATTGAGTTGTGCCATCATCGGATAGATGGATACCTGCGAAGCAATAGCAGGAATCAAGACCGCAAACATGAACAGATTTCGGATCAATCGATTGCCTCTGAATCGGAAACGATTTAAGACGTATGCTAACATCGCGCTCATCGTAATCGATAGAGCCAGAACGACAATTAACACAATACCGGAGCGGAGAAATGCATGCCCCATCCCCGCCTTCTGCCATGCGCTTGTATAGTTGTCAAAATACGACCAATCAATCGGAGGCGCAATCTTGCTTGAACTGATCCATTCCGTATCATTCTTAAACGAAGTAAACAGGCACACAACCAGCGGTATGACAGCAATCAAGCTCACGGTTGCCAGAACCAGATATTTGAGTAAAGCAACGATAAACTGCAAGAGAACGTAGTGAAAGGGCAGAGTAAAAGTTGATACGATCATCTTTCTTCCGATATGAAGAACGCGGACACGGTCACCCGACGCACCGGACTTTGCGGAAGAAGTTAAGGAGTCATTTTGCAGAATCTCAAACTTCATGCCTAGCGTCTTGATGCGAAGTGTTTTGCGATTTTTCTTCATCAGTGCCATTTTTCTTTCAGATTCTTTCCCTGCCAGAACCGATTTTTCCTGATCGGCGAGATATTGTGCGCGTCGATTCATAGCTTGTCACCGCCTTTTTCTGAAGTTGACACACGATCTGGTATGTCTACACTATATTTCGCGCGCAGCTTTTGCTGCTTCTTGGCGAGCTGCTTATCATACTTCTCCTTGTTTCGGACTATGCCGGAATCGTTGTCGTCACGGAAAGCAATTTTGAAAATGATTTTCTGCAAAATTGTTACAACAAAGATGATAGAAAGTAAGATAACCGCCATAGCAGCCGCTTTCCCAACCTTAGAGCTTGCGCCCTGATGAGCCAGTTTGTTCATCAGCGTAAAATAGGTGTCTGTTCCAGCTCCGCCGCCAGTAATGACGAAGGGAGGTTCAAATGCGCAAAGAGACCCGGTAATTGAAAGAATCAAATTAAGCATGATAATCGTTTTGATACTGGGCATAATTATATGAATAAACTTGTGGAACTGGTTTGCTCCATCAATCTCAGCTGCTTCATAAAGGTTCGGATCGACAGACATGATCGCTCCGATGAAAAGGACCATATTCTGCCCAAGATATCTCCAAACGGATGTAAAAACTAGACAGATATTGTTGATTTTGGTATTCATAAGCCAACCTTCAACTCCGAGCGTCTCGGGAAGATCAACCCAGGATGTGTCAATATGCAGGACCGAGCATAGCGTATCTAAGACCATTCCTTCTTTGAAGAAATACTTGAACACAAAGCCGACGGCGATTCCGCATAACAGGTAAGGGAAGAAAATGAAGCCCTTGAATATCGACGCGCCGCGTGTCCGGAAACTGAGTGCCGTAGCAAAAAAGAGTGCCAGAATGAGTTGTATGACAGCCCCGCCCATATAATAGAAACTGTTCCGGAAAGCCGCCCAGTAATCGGTAAGGCCCTCATTTTTGATGATTTGGACATAATTTGTCAGCCCGACGTACGTTTTCCCGCCTAAGTAGCCCATGTTGTAGAAGCTGTATTCTACCATTTTTGCCAGTGGATAGTACGTAAAAAGTCCCAGTAAAATCAGTGGTATTGTCAGGAAAATGATGCCTACAAGTGTCTTTTGTGCGCGAGCACTTCTCAGCCACTTCCTCCATCTATTCTCTCTTTTTATTGCGGTCTCGCTCATCTTATTCCTCCCGTGAGACTCGTGAGCCGGCACACCGAGTACCGGCTCACGGGCAAATTATGTCATGAAAGTCTCATGGAATTAGGCGCCATATTCTTCCTGTGCGGCTGTCCAAGCATCATTCCATGTTGCGACGAGCTCATCAAGAGTCGCCGAACCCGAGTATGCTGCATCGACAATGGCCTGTACACGTGCATTATTGTTGTCAATAGCAACTTCGGACGCTGTGTTGATATCACCAAGAAGTGATTCTTCGCCGTCAAGAGGAAGCTCGTCAACGATGAGGTTTGCATTTGCAAAATCCGTAAGTGTCGCAGGATATTCATCGCCGATCACAACAGGAACTCCGCCTTCGTTATAGGCAAAACCGGAATCTTCTGTCAACCATTTGATATAAATCAGGGAAGCCAGCTGTGTGTCTGCATCTGAATACTTATTTACTCCGTAGTTATAATCGGCTGCAACGGTAGCATTTTGTGTGCCGTCAACGGTAATCGGGAAAGGCATGTAGCCGATATCTTCCGCATTGTCGCCGGCTGCTTGCATCTGAGATACAGCCCATGATCCAAGAACCATAACACCAATCTCACCATTGTTAATCATCGCCTTGCAGATTTCCCAGTCCGTTGACATCGGGTCGTCTTCGATGAGACCTTGTGCAACAGCATCATAGAGAACGGAATATACGGCGTAAGGTCCGGTCTCGTCGCCCTGATCCGCAAACGGATTCGACGCGTGAGGAAGAACCTGATTCTTATAAGCAGCATCACCGGTCGCGCATCCGCCGATATATGAATCCCATGCGCCAAGCGTCCAGCCGGCAGCATAGTTTGTGTAAAGAGGAATCGCATCTGTGTTGTCTTTGATTAATTGAAGATCCGCAATGAATTCGGTTGGAGTTGTCGGAAGCGTTGTAATGCCAGCTTCTTCAAATACCGCTCTGTTAAATACAATACCCTGAACATTGTTTGTTGACGGCATACCATAGACGACGTCTTCAAATGTCTTGTCAATGTACTGATATTTTGCACTGATTGTGTCATAGGATCCTAGAGCTACAAAATAGTCAGCCAAGTACTTCTTCTCAACAGTGGAAGGAATCATGCAGACGTCGCCCCAATCCGTATCTGTCAGGCGCGTTGTCATGGTTTCAGAATACTCTGTTATGCCTTCGTACTCGATGGTAATGTTCGGATACAATTTGTTGAACTCTGCGACATAGGCATCAAATCCGCCATTATCGATAAGGTCTGTTCTGTGTGTCAGGATTCGGACGGTTGCGGTAAGATCCGTAGAATCTTCGCCGACAACAATTGACTCGAACGAGGCTGTGGCGTCTGTCGATTCCTTATCTTCTGATCCTTTGCATGCGGCCAAGGACAAAAGCATCGAAAAAGCCAAAATGAGTGTCAGTACTTTTTTCATTCTTGTTCCTCCTTAAAAATTAGGTGAATTAAGTTATTTTTGCCTTGCTTGTATCATATGTTGTAATCCAGCACCTGTCACGCTAGTATCTTGCGTTTCTGTTTGTATCTTGGCTATTTTGCCGTATTGTATAACTTTGCACAAAAAAGTGCCGCTCATTTTGTGCACTATTTTGAAATATCCTGTCAGCAGAGCGAAACGTTTTGCTTAAATTGCTTAATTAAATTAACTGGTATGAATAATTTTTGTATATAAATTAACACAAAAGCTTGCAAGATCGGAAGAAGATCGCTATAATTTACACAACAATGCTGCCGAGATACGTAATGGAGATTTCTTATGAACCACCTAATACCAGAGCACGAAGCAACCTTTCATATAAATCGAGAACTTCCGGTTCAGGCATTTCTGACAGGATCGATTTATTCTTCTATCTCGATTCATACAAAATCAGCGGGGTACTATCTTCTCTATCTCAGATCCGGCTGCGCGGAAATCTCTTTTGATCAGACTACTTATACGATGTCTCCAACTTCCTACACTGTTTTTCCCGCAAATATACAATTCTCGCTTACCCCAAAGATCGCTCCCTCTGATGCCTCTTGCTTCTATTTGTCTGGCTTGACTGCCGATAGCGCTTATCAGGCATTTGCACTCGATGGAAATCCGATTTGTACGACAAATACCGAGTCACGGATTTCCGATATCCTATTACGCATCGTGAATTTCCATCCAGGTTTTCCGAATTACAATGAGCCACTATACCTTGATCTGGTAGATCATCTATTCTCGGAAATATCGGCATCCAGACAGGCAGATCGGCGCGCTGCCCATCTTCCGCCGCTCTATGCCGCTTCCATGAAGCAAATTTTCGACACGCGCTATTTCGAACTGTTGACACTTGATATCATTGCAAGCGAACTTCATATGAATAAATTCAAACTCGCGAAAGAATTTAAAAATTACTATGGCATCGCACCCATCGAATATCTGATTGAGAAGCGGATTGAGGTTGCAAAGACCTTGCTTGCCTCATCTCAGGTAACAGTCACGCAGGTCGGAATGGATGTGTCTATGGAGAATACGCCATACTTTATTAGCTTGTTCAAAAGGCGCGTCGGTCAGACGCCGCTTCTTTATCGCCAGAAAATGCAGCGAAATTGTTTGCCAAGATGAGCTTGAGACCCGGACGCGTGATTGCCTCCTCCTCGCCTGGGTCTCAAGCTCTCTACATATTTTCACACAGGGTCAAAAACTATCCGATAACGAAATGATTGATAGACTGCCCGATAATTGATCTGCGGCGACTTCTTGTGAGCCAAGCGGAAGAATCTGTCTGACCCGTATACGCATCGTCGCATCAGAAGTAATGTCAAAGTAATTATCCGAGAAAATTGCATCATAGCCAAGAAAATCCAGCGCAACATAGCGTGCGTATTCTTTTGCCCGGAGAAGAATCTCATATTCGGTATCCGTCTTTAGTATTTGAAATTCAATATTTGTTTTGGGAAGTTCGGCATACTTATCCGGCACAAAGAGATGGGTCTCCTCCATAAGGATCCGATCTTCCAGCAGTAATCGGCAGTAAAAGAACACACGCTCTTCTCTTCCAGATATAAGCGAAGAATAGTCCTGCTGGAAAACTTCTGTTGCCGAAGCAGCTGGGAGGTCGCTTGTGAATTCCTTCTCGGAAAGAACTTGAAAGGAGAAATCCTTGACCCCGGCAACCAGTCGGATTTGCGTCGCAGAAAGAGAATCGTTAACCGCGTATACCTCAATCAAATTGGCGGATGCAACAACGGATATGGCAACAGGTGCATAGAAGTTCCTCGCCATATAATGCAGTGCTTTCCAGCGTCCGAAATAATCGATTGAGGACCAAGACGCCACGGGGCCATTGTCGTTAAGCTGCCAGTAAAGGCTCCCCATGCAGCGTCCGCGATGACGTCTCCAGTGTTCGACCCCCGTTTTCATGGCTACAGCCTGCATGATGCCTGAGACATACACTAGGCTCTCGAAGTTCTTCGGGTACAGGAATTGCTCCGAAATGTAGTACAGTATTTTTTCGTTTGCCGTGCCGTTTTTCTGATGTCCCTCCATCACTTTTGAGAATATATTACGGTCTTCCGGCAGAGAAAAAGTCTCGATCGTTTTCATACAGGGAAATGACTCAAATCCAAATTCTGAACAGAATCGGAAGAAGTGCTTGCAGTATTCCATGAAAGGTTTCCTGCCATGCCACACGTCCCAGCAGTGGGCATCCCCGCGATTCTCATCGTCAGGCGCGTCAAAATGGCCGCCGGACGATGGTGAAGAGCGCCAATAGAATGTCTGATGGTCACTTGCGGCAACGAGTTGTGGAAGCAGATCTTCAAATAGCGTGACGTAATCCTGCCGCAAAAGATCAGAATGCTGCGTGATTTCGGGCCAGTGATCCCAACCCGATTCGATCTCATTGTTCCCGCACCAGAGTCCCAGACAAGCATGATGGCGAAGTCTTCGTACGTTATCCTTGACTTCGGCTTCGATATTTCTTGCTAGGTCATCGGTCAGATCATAGACGTTGCAGGCAAACATCAGATCCTGCCAGATGATGATCCCCGCCTCGTCACAATACGAATAGAAAGTATCGGAAGGGTAATATCCGCCGCCCCACACGCGTAGCATATTGAAATGCGCATCTACACAAGAATCAATCAGGTGTTTCTGCTTTTTTGTCGTGATATACGGATAAATAGTCTCTTCAGGAATATAGTTCGCACCTTTCGCGAAAATTTTCACGCCGTTTACGACAAAAGCAAATTCGCTTCCCCACTCGTCCTTTTCCTGGCTCACCGTCAGCGTCCGAAGACCGATGCGAAGGACTTTCTCTGTATCCTCGTCGCCGTCCCACACGCGCACGGAAAGTCGATAGAGAGGGCTGTCGCCATAATCATTCGGCCACCAAAGGCGCGGATTTGTAACTGTCATGACCCTTGAGGCAACTGATCTCTGTGGAAGTGTTTCGCAGAATAGCACGCCCCCGTCGGGATCAGCCAGGCAAATCTCGACAGCATATTCTTCCTCTGCATCATCCGAAAAAATTTGAAGCGTCGTATGGACCGTCAATTCGACTGATCCGCTTACGTGAGATTGCAAAACCTCCACTTCGTCCAGTCTGACACCTGCATGGCTTTCAAGATATATATCTCTCCATATCCCTGCGTCCGGCACCTGATATCCCCAATCCCAGCCAAACATGCTGTGTGCCTTTCGGATATATTGATTGCCCTTGATCGCGCCGCAAGCGGAAAAGGTAATCTCTTTTCCAGCAGGGGCTTCGTAATTCTCAATATAAGCAAGGGGCGAGAACAACTGGATGCGAATTTCATTTTCTCCCTCGCAAAGCAATTGCGAACACGGCAATCTCCACACCCTGTGCATATTGTCTGTGGTTGCAAGAAGAACGCCGTTAATGCGAATTTCGGAAAGCGTATCAATCCCTTCGCAAACCAATTCGACTTCTCTTTCACGCAGAAAATCAGCCGATACAGAGAAAGGATGCACGAACTCGTAAGATTTTCGGGAATAATCTCTAGCCAGGGCTTCATTATTTCTCCAAAACGGATCCGGCATCTGTCCGTACTTCATCAGCGTCTTTGCCACGGATCCCGGAACATCGGAGCAAATCCAATCGCCAGCGGGCAATTCGCGCATCTCCCATTGCCCGCCCAAATTCACTTTTCTCATATTTTTTCCTTCTCATACACCCATCACGCGGACGGGAGCAACAGCTGTTTTCGCGAGAAATCCCTACTATTTACACCGCAAAACGGAATCCTTAATGACAATCTTTCCGCCAATCTGAATGCGTCCGGCTCTGTATGTCGGATTCTTATATCGCTTAATTATATTGCTTATGGCAGCCTTTGCCATGCCCCGCATATTTACTTCAACCGTTGTAATCCGAGGCGTCGTCGACACATCTGCCGTCGAATAATTATCGAATCCTACCACCGAGACATCCTCAGGAACCCGAAAGCCCTGTGCTTGCAATGTTTTGACGAAACGATAGGCCACCTCGTCACAATTACATACGAAGGCAGTCGGCATTTCTTCGGGCAAGAGAATGTCGATATTCCTGCCGCCATCCGTCCGGTCTGAGAGGACCCAATCCTTTTTTATCTCAACGTTATGTTCAAGAAGTGCCTTGCAATACCCCATATAACGGTCTTCAATGCTGGTGGTCGCACGAACATTCCCGACAAAACCGATTCTCTGATGGCCATTCTCGAAAAGGTAATCTGTCATCAAATACATATCGAAGAAATTATCCGTCGTAATCGAGTCCACATCAAACTTCTTCTCGTAAAAATCCAGATAGATACAAGAAATGCCAGTCTCGTTGATTGCTCGCAGATATTCTGGCGTTACCTGCCCGATAATGATAAGAGTCGATACCCTCTTCTCAACAATCATCTTCGAGATGGTAAGCGAAGCTTCGTCTTCATCTGACAGAATATCAAAGATACTGTAGAGCCCTCTCTGTTTCAATTCAACCGCAAGCTTCTGATACATTTCCCAATAGAAGGATGAACCTATCTGAAGATACCTCTGTGCCGTCATGATACCAATATCATATCCTGTCATGAGTTCCGATTCGGGTTTTGCCGAGGATTTGCGATAGACATAGTTTAGCTCATCCGCAACACGAAATATCTCATCTCTTACGATTTGGCTAACACCCTTCTTGCCCGACAGTGCATTGGATACGGTCACATTACTGATTTGCAAATGCTCCGCGATATCGTTCATCGTTACTTTTTTCCTGCCGCCCTCACGCATACTATCTACCACCTTGAAATTGATTTTCTAGAAAATATCGTAATTCAGGAAACTTAATATTGCAAGTCTTTTAATTAAAATAAAAGCTAAATTGAGTAATTTCTTTTGTAACTAGCAATTCTAGCAGAAAAATAGCGCAAAAAAAGCCGCTCTGCTCTTCAAGATGCGGCTCTGATTACGAATAATTACTTAATCGATTATTTTAATGCAAATGGTAATTCTTCAACACTTACCTTTGTATATCGGATAATTTCTTCCATTCGCGGCTTCTCAACAAAGGAAACCAGTGTATACGCCGCGCCTTCTTTTTTCGCGCGCCCAGTTCTGCCAATTCTATGCAAATAATATTCGTTTTCCTTTGGGACATCAAAATTGAACACCCCGTCAACATCCGACACGTCAATGCCTCTTGCCGCTATGTCTGTTGCGATCAGCATTTCAAATTTGCCGTTTCGATAGCCGTCCATGATCTTGTTTCTCATGCTTTGATTAATATCCCCGTGCAGACAATCGGCTGAAAGGCCGGCTTTCCTAACCTGATCTGTCAGATGACGGACACGGGTCTTTGTATTACAGAAAACGATGATCTTCGTATAATGGTTCTCGCGAATAATGCTAGTCAACGCCTGAAGCTTATCTTTCTCTGGTACATTCACCACAAATTGGCGTATCTGCGGCATATCCTCCGCCTTGGGTGCTACATCAATTTCTGTTGCCCCTTGAAGATACTGCCACGAGATATCCATGACATCTCTTGACATCGTTGCCGAAAACAAAGCAATCTGTTTGTCGGCAGGCGTTAAATCCAGAATCCTCCGGATATCCTTGAAGAAGCCCATGCTCAGCATCTCATCTGCCTCGTCTAAAACGACCGTATACACGCTGGAAATATCCACGTTATTGCGTGAGATATGATCCAAAAGACGTCCCGGCGTCGCCACAACGATCTGAGGATTTCCCGCAAGCTCCCTGATCTGCGCGTCCATCCGTTGCCCGCCAATAATCGGGCAAATCCGAAGACCTTTAATGTACTGACCCAGAATCCGAAGTTCAGAACAAATTTGAAGGGCTAATTCGCGAGTCGGGCACAAGATCAGATTCTGCACGAAAGTACTTCTCATGTTCAAATACTCAAGTATAGGAATGCCAAAAGCAAATGTTTTCCCTGTTCCTGTCGGGGCTTTCGCAATCAAACTGTGTCCTTCCATCATAAGTGGGATTGCCTTCTTCTGAACAGATGTCGGTGTTTCAAGGCCTAATTTCTGAATCGCTTTTGCTACCTCTTCGGACAGCATCATTTCGCTAAATGTATGAATTTCCATTCGTTCCCTTTCTGTTTGTACAAAGGATTGCTATTTCCGGCTTTTCGATCATCCGGAAGCTTGTCTCACAAATAGTTCTTTTTTCGGAAAAACCAGACGATGAAAACCGTAATAAAAATGCTTATCACCACAACCACAGGATACGCGAATCTGTAAGACAGTTCCGGCATGAACTTGAAATTCATCCCGAACCAACTTGTCAAAAGGGTAAGCGGCAGAAATATCGTCGATACCACTGTGAAAAGTCGCATCAATTGGTTGACGCTGATGTCAACTTGAGACTGATATGCCTCGCGAAGTTGCATTACGCTTTCGCGAAGTGTGGCTGCAGATCTCTCCAGTCTTGCCACACGCGCATCGATTAGGTGGAACATGCGAAGTGTATCCGGCATAAGGAGGTCATTCTCATTTTCTTCAAGAATCGTGGATAGATCGACCATTAACCCCGCATACTGCGTTACGAGAAGAGTCTTCTGACGCAGACGGAATATCAGTTCTGGATAATCTTGCTTCTCGTCAGCCAGAAGCTTCTCCTCAAGACGTGTCTCCTCTTCATCCATGTCACGAAGAAGCGCCATGTCCGCCGCAACGATCTTCTCAAGTAAGAGAAAGAGTGTTCGTTCCGGCAGAATCTGCGAAAAGCGCTCGTCTTCCTTGTCAAGAAGAAAAGACTCCATGAAGGAGTCTATAAATTCATGTTTCTCCGATACGATGGTAAGCCCTGCGCGACAAAGAAAGAAAACAATCTCTCTTGGATGAATCACGCCATCTTTCGCTTCCAGTCGATTAAGTACGCCATAAATCAGTCCATCCAGGACTTCGACCTTAGGAGATTGTAGTATATCATTTGTACACTCTCTTATGGCATAAGTAGGGAATTTGAAATGTTTCTTCTGCAGACTGATTTCTTCCGGCGTCATAAATATGACGCTTCGCTCCTCGGGGCTGATCTTCTTCGCGGCGGCTTCGTCATATGAAAAACACGCCGGAAGCGTCTTCTCGCCCGAGCTCTTTTCCTCTTGGGGATCTGTTGAAAAAACCTGCATATTCTACCTCAAGGTAAATAGTGGTTGATAAATTGCTTCCGCTTCTTGTGCTATATACATGCTAACCGCCGGATGCTGTGGCAGTCATATCTGTCTCTTCTGTGCTGCCGATCGGCTCTCCAGTAATGGGCGTACTTTGTGCTGTCGCATAAGGTGATGCACTATCAAAAATAGTAGCATCTCTGCCCGAAATGTCAAACAAATTATTATACTCCAGAACGGAATATTGAAGAAGTGCCTCGTTATTGGGAACGTCTGATACAGATGGATAGTAATTCCCTTGCGCATCATAGATGCCCATGGACGTGATGACCGGATACTGCTGATAGAGGTTGCTCAGGAATACGTTATAGTCCGGAAGCTCAATGCCAGCGGTCTGCATAAGAAGCGTGGACAGATAGTTTGCGCTAATGCGGTCAATCTGATCCTCAGGAATGTCATAGTTTGCCCAGATTACAAACGGCGTATTGTATAGCTGCATCATCTCTTCCGCAGAAAGATCGGACAAATCCTTGCCCATAATGTCCGTATAGAACCCGTTCTTGAGGCTTGGCAAATGATCTCCGAAAAAACAGATAACGGTCGGCTCGTCAACCGTAGAGAAATAATTCACAAGATCCTCAAGGGCGGCATCCGATTCATGAACAAGCGACAAGTATTGCTCTGTAGCACTGTCTGCAGTGAAGCTTGTGACAGAGATGCTATTTGTAAAATTATCATATGTCTTTGTGTATCCGCCATGATTTTGCATGGTAACGTTGAAAAGAAAAATCGGTTGTCCTTCTTCTTTATTCTCATATAACTCAATCAATTTATCATAGGAGCATTCGTCGGAAATATATTTCCTGTAATATTGAGGATTCGTGAAGTCATCCTGCGAAAGGAATTGGTCAAATCCGAAGTCTTCATATACTTCCGTCCGATTCCATCCGCTCGCCTCAAAAGGATGCACAGCAATTGCCGAGTAGCCGACGTTTGTGAGAATATTCGCAAGAGATCCCGTCGTTTGGCTAATATATTGCTGATATGGAATGCTTCCGTGAGGAAGGAACGCCATCGTATTCCCCGTATTGAATTCGAATTCCGTATTCGCCGTACCACCGCCATACGTTGAGACATACATGTAGCCTTTAATCGTGTTCTCTGTCAGCGAATCAATAAATGGTGTCACTTCAATATTTGTCGTGAAATCACCGACATTATTCAGATCAGCAAAGGACTCGCACATGATACAAATAATATTGGGGTCCTCCTGAGTAACAGTCGCATCGTCCTGAGCATCGGAAGCAGCATTCGCCTCAGATGGGACACTTGCCGCAGCATCTGCCTGCGTCTGTGCAATTGACTCAGCAGTAGATATAGCAGCAAGCCTGACCGCGTAAGAGATCTGATCTGATTCGCTTCCCGTCTCAATCATAGACTTAAGAGATTCCACCTCATCGATTCCATAGCTGGACGGCTTATCTACACTCATATACTGCGCATTCATCGTAAAGGCAATAACCAAGCCGTTAACCTCATAGTTTGAAGTCTGATTCCAGACATTATTAACAATTCCGAGTTTCTGCATATACGTTGACGCGGCGACAGAATACCGATCCGTACCAAAAAGTGCGGACACCAATAGGCAGGATAATCCGATACCAACTACGCCCCAGATCGCTCGAAAGCTTACGTGCTGAATCTTGAAGTGAATCTTCCAAATAATCGTATTCAGCAAAATAAAAGCTAGTGTCGCGACAATGAGCACGACTGATAGCGAAAAAACATAACCCGAGGATACACTCGCTGCCGTCCCTGCTGCAAAAAAGTCCCAAGGCTGCAATGGTTCGCCTCTGAATTGAAGCTTGAAATAATTAGCGATTGCAAACACAAAAACGATCGCATTCGAAAATACTAAGCTGACGCGAAGTCGGTTGAAAACAAACATGGTTACGATATAAAGCAACAGATAAAAGATAAAATTCAGCGCAAAAACCTCTCGGGTCTTGTCAAATGCCGAATATCCATTAAGTGATTCGACTATTGCAAACATGGCACCTGCGGATACGATCAGTGTCGGGACCGTCTGGAGCCATCTGCGTTTCTGCGGAAGACGCACATCAAAAAGGAGCAAAAAGGAAATGAATGAGATCATGAGCAAACAAAGCGCGACGTTACCGGTATTCATATCCGAATACCCAAATCGGGCGCAAGTCTGATACGCTCCGGAACTTCCACTGAAAGTCAAGATCGTCTCTTCTTGATCCGTTGTCTTGGTCACCCATGCAATGGGTGCCGGAGAGAATCCGAAATCCTCCGCCTGAAGCGTAAATGTATATGTCTTGCCAGATGAAAGTTCATCTGAAATCGCAAATCGATAGAACTGGTCATCCTTTATCTTCTCTGCATCAACAGTCTTCGTGCAAATCGTATTTCTTGAACTATCCTTAAGCGTAAAAATGATCGACCCACTAGATACCAGTGTGCTCATCGGATACGTTGCAAATTTCACCTCAATATATTTCAGGTGGTCATTTGCCGGAATAAAACTCTGGCTGTAATCTTCCGCTTCCGTAATTTCTCCGAGAGAGCGAGCTTCTTCGCCCACGCATGATGTTGCCGTCACTTTTGAAAACAATGGCAAATTGACACAAAAGGTGACCAGCAGTACAAGCGAGATGATTAAGGCAAGAAGCCGCCTAACTTTACTTTTACACAGTTTTATCACAATTTATACCTCGATTTAATAAGACACCTTACATTATACAAGCGATTTACTAATCTACAAGACAAAGAGAAGTAGTGAGATTCACGATTTTTCACACCAATTTACAAGAAAACGTGTGAAATTAAGCGATAGATTTTTCGCTATTCAAAATAACTCCGCCATAACAAGCGCAAAATCATCGCATAATCTAAGCAACTTTATGATAGAAGTTTCCGAAAACGATCTCATTTCTCACGTTGAATTGAAGAGCACATTCATCGAATCATTCCGCTTTCGAATTATCAAGAAAGCTTTCATGTTCCCCGCGCATTTTCTGCTACAATGAAGTCGACAGGCGAATCCGGAAAAAGCATAATAGTGATATTTTAATGCCGAATAGTGGTAGTTTTGAGGTGCTTCATGAAAGATGATAATATTTTCTCGCAAGAAATCACAGAGGACGAGTTCGAAACGTTTCTAAAAAGCTATCGCAAAAACAAAAACAAACCCGTCCGTGTTCTACTTGCATTATATAAGGGCAATATGCGCAAAATACTTGCTTCTTGCTTCTTTTTTATTATCAAGGCGTCGCCCGTGTGGGTCATCCCCATTGTAACGGCAAATATTGTCGATATTGCGACAAAGCAAAAGGGCGCGTCTCTTCATGCACTTTGGCTCAATATAGCCATTGCCGTCATCTTTATTCTGCTGAATCTTCCAACACACATGCTTTTCGTCCGCAATTACAGCATCGCCATAAGGAACGTTGAAGCTAGTCTACGCAGCACCCTGATACGACGGTTACAGCAGCTTTCCATTTCTTTTCACAAAGAATTCAAATCAGGTCGAATGCAATCGAAAGTGATTCGTGACGTAGAGAATATTGAGTTTTTATCTCAACAGATCATGAATTCCATTCTCTCTGTGCTCGTTAGCACCATTGTCGTTTTAAGCATCGTCATTAGCAAAAGCCTGTTAATGACCTCGTTTTTTCTCGTCGCGATACCAACTGCCCTGCTTCTTGTCTCGCTTTTCCGTAAAAATATGCGCACAAAAAACAACGAGTTTCGCACGGAAATCGAAGAGACCTCTGCTCGGGTCGCTGAAATGGTAGAAATGATTCCGGTAACAAAAGCTCATGGCCTTGAAGATATTGAAATCGAAAAAATGGACACGCAGCTTACCTCCGTTCGCACGAAAGGTTATCTCCTTGATATGGTCACTGCGCTTTTTGGCGCCTCAGCATGGGTTACCATGCAGCTTTTCCAGATTGCTTGTCTCGGGTTTACCGGCTTCCTCGCGTATAAAGGAAAAATCAGCACCGGCGATGTCGTATTATATCAGGCCTATTTCTCGCAGCTTCTGAATCAGATCGCGAATATCCTGAACATCTACCCCAACATTGCCAAAGGAATCGAATCCATTCATTCCGTCGGAGAAATCCTCCTGTCAGAAGATATTGAAGACAATACGGGGAAGACCCGTCTTCCGGACTTAATCGGCGAGTACGGTTTCACAGATGTGACATTCTGCTATCCTGACGGACAGACGCCCGTTCTCCGTGATTTTTCACTTCATGTCCGCCCTGGCGAGTGTATTGCGCTCGTAGGCGAGTCAGGCGCAGGCAAGACAACCATTCTCAATATGCTGATCGGGTTTGGACTCCCGAATAGTGGATCTCTCACAGTTGACGGCTACGACATCTCTGCAATCGACCTGAAGGCATATCGGCAGCAAATTGCTGTCGTTCCGCAAAATACCATTCTCTTTTCTGGAAGCATTCGCGACAATATCGCCTATGGCCTTTTGTCGGTTACGCCGGAGCAACTGGCAGAAGCAGTTGTTTCCGCTAATCTGCAAAGTATGATTGACGCTCTGCCAAACGGACTTGACACGCAGATCGGCGAACACGGAGGCAAAATATCCGGTGGGCAGCGCCAAAGAATTGCTATCGCGCGCGCTTTGATCCGCAATCCGCGTATGATTATTCTGGATGAGGCGACCTCAGCGCTTGATGCGCACTCCGAACGAGAAGTCCAGCTTGCCATGCATAATCTGATCAAAGGAAGAACGACTTTCATTTCCGCTCATCGTCTGTCTACCATTCGAGATGCTGATCGAATCCTTCTGGTTCATGATGGAAGAGTCGTCGAATCGGGCACGTTTGACGAGCTGATTGCTCAGAAAGGAGAATTCTATCAGATGAATGTGCTGCAAACGAACACGCTCTCCCTAACGGTATAGGCGCCCTTATTACAGAAAGATTTTGTCAATCACTGCAGAGAGAATAACCGTAAACACGCCGGATAGTGCAATGGCAACGCCGCTCATGGCCCCTTCCGTCTCGCCGATTTCAAGTGCCTTTGCTGTTCCGGCCGCGTGGCTAGCCGTTCCGATTGCAACACCGGCGGCAATCGGATTCCGCAGTTTTAGTAGGCGAATCAGAAACGGAGCGAGGGACGCTCCCAGTATACCTGTCATCACAACCGCTGCGACAGAGATGGAAGAATTGCCCCCGATACTATCCGATATGCCAATGGCAAAAGGAGTCGTGACTGATTTGGGTATCAGCGAACGAGTCAGAACTTCATCCATATGAAAAATCTGACAGAGGACAAGCACGGTAGATACGGAAACAACGGATCCCACAATCGTACCTGCAAGCACGGGAACAAGGTACTTCTTGAGGACTGAAAGCCGTGTATAGATGGAAAGCGCCAGGACAGCCGTCGCTGGCCCAAGGAAAACAACAATCATATTTCCGCCTATTTGGTAGTTTGCAAGCGGAATACCCGTCAGCACAAGAAATAAAACGCAAAGGAGAACCGATATGAGCAGCGGGTTAAATAGAGATAACTTCGTCTTCCGATAAATCCACACCCCAAATTCATACGTCAAGACAGTAAGAAAAATGCCGAAAAACGGAGAAGAAAACGCCTCACTCATGACAGTTCCCTCTCTTTTCTTTATTTTTATGAATTTTGTCCTGAAGTGCCATAACCCCTTGCACGGTATAAGCTGTCGCCATGAAGGTTGTCATTGTCGAAACAACCACAATAATGGCAAAAGAGAGAATCTGTCCCGTAAGAAGACCCATGCTTCCAAGAATGCCGACACCCGCCGGAACAAGGAAGAAACCCATATTTTCCAGAAGGAAATCGGCCTTCTTCTGAATATGGTCAACGCGAATAATCTTCGTAACAAGTAAGACAAACAGGATAATCATACTGATGACTGTCCCTGGAAAAGGAACCGGCAGATAGCCAGAAATGAATTCGCCTGTGAAGCATATCCCAAAAAGAAGTGCGACCTGTAGCATCAGTTTCATACACGGTTACTCCTTCGCTGTTGTTTCATTCACACGTTATAATCGCTATTATAAGATGAAATGATCTGATTCTCTACTCCCTATCCTATGTGAATTCCTACAAAATAGATCATAACAGGAGACGAATATATGTCGGAACATGCATCAGCCCTATCAAATAAAGTCAACAGGCAGTTCTCTGCCGTATCGGCCTCCTTCTGGATCGCCTATCTGCCCCTTTCCGGATTCATGGTGGTTCTTCTCCAGTCAAAGAGTTTCTCCGATACCGAAATCGGCTTCATCCTTGCCTTTCAATCCATAGCATCCATTATCTCTCCTCCGCTCCTGTCTGTTTTCGCGGTGAAACATCCACGAATACCGCTGAAAACAATCGTTTTGACACTGCTCCTCATCGGTTCTGGGGCATACTCAATCATGTATTTTCTGCCGCATCTTTTTGTTCCGGCCGCTATCATATTCATATTTATGGGCATAACCGTCATGTCTGCGCCTTCCCTTCTTAACGCCATTGCCATGCAACTAAATAACCGCGGCGTGACCATCAATTATGGCGTATCGCGTGGCATTGGTTCTCTATCCTTTGCCTGTGCGGGTATCGTTCTTGGAAAGCTGGTTGAGTTGTCCTCGGTCAATATAGTCGTGCCGGCATTTGTCCTCTTCGCACTCCTCACATGTGCCCTGTTACTTCGTCTTCTCTCGCCTGAATCCGTCATTTCACTACGTCAGGAAGAAGAAAATCGCGATTTGTTGCCTGCTCAAGAATTGGCTATGGCTACGAAAGATCACTTGCCAGGAGAGATTCCGCAAAGTAGTATTTTTGTCTTTCTTGCCAAAAACAAAGTGTATACCGGCTTCTGTTTTGCTTCCATCTTCCTTTTTGCAAGCCATTCTGCAATCAATAACTATCTCCCTAATATAACGGATGCTCTTGGTGGTACATTAGCCGATCAAGGTATCGTACGATCCATTGCGGCGGCCTGCGAACTCCCCATCATGTTCTTATATAGTCTTTTAGCCGCACGCATCAGCAGCCATAAATTGCTTATTTTCTCTGCCTTCTCTTTTCTTCTCAAAGCGGCCGCCACACTTTTTGCTCCCAGCATGGCCATACTTTTTGCAGTACAAGTCCTTCAGATGCCAGCCTTTGGTCTGTACACCCCTTCAGCCGTACACTTTGCAGACAGCACCGTAGATGATTCTGATCGTATTCGCGCGCAGGCAATCGCCATGGTGGTCGGTATCGGAATTGGAAATGTAGTTGGCAATCTAGGCGGCGGAATACTTCTGGATACGCTGGGACTTCAGAAAATGCTTCTCATCTCGACTCTATTCGCATGTCTCGGTTTCGTTCTCATGGCTGTCGTCTTACATGAGAAATCCTCTCGGTCGTTCCATCGCATTGAGCGCAGATCATAGAAGATGCTCCGGGCGAAATCCTTCTGGTATCAATTCTGAGAGCATATAGGATCTCGTATGAAAATCCTCTTGCGACAATAGCACTTCAAAGGTATCCGGATCACAAAACTCAAGAAGCACCTGTAAACAGACGCCGCAAGGTGGGCAAATACTACCGCCCTCGCCCATTTTTCCGCCAATAATCGCGATCGAGCGAAAACTCTTGTATCCCTCGCTTACAGCCTTAAAAACAGCCGTTCGCTCCGCGCAAATCGTAGGCGAATAGGACGCCGATTCAATATTGCAGCCTGTGTAAATCCTTCCGCTCTGGGTCTGTAAAGCCGCCCCTACAGTAAATTTTGAATACGGGGCGTATGCGTACTTTCGAGCCTCCACCGCTGCGAGAACCAAATCCTTCTTGTAACCTGCTGCCAAAAATTCATTCATAAACGATTCCCTCCTTTTTGCATGAGTAACTTCACTACACGGCTTGTCCCAAGCCTTGATGCCCCAGCCGAAAGAAATGCCTGCGCATCGTCAAGCGTAGAAATTCCTCCTGCCGCCTTGATCCTTACATCTGGCCCGATATGTCTTCGAAAAAGATACATATCTTCAATCATGGCGCCACCACTTGAAAATCCTGTCGAAGTCTTGATGAAGTCGGCCTTCGCATCTGTCACCACTTCACACATATGTATCTTCTCCGCCTCCGTCAGAAGGCAAGTTTCGATAATGACCTTTAGCACATTTGTCCCGCATACTTCCCGAATAGCGCAAATTTCATCTTTGATTCGTCCATACGCCTGCGCCTTGACATCGCCCAAACAGATGACCATATCAATTTCTGTGGCACCTCCGGCAATCGCCTCTTCTGTTTCGAAAACCTTCGTCCTGCAGGTGTTGTATCCATTGGGAAACCCAACCACCGTGCATATGGGAAGCCGCCCAGAAAGAAAATCCGATGCTCGCGCAACATATGTTGGCGCAATGCAGGCACTGGCTACGTGAAAAGCCTCAGCCTCTCGCAAAAGCTCTTTGGTTTGCTCCCATGTTGCTACCTGCGATAAGAGTGTATGATCCACCGCAGCAAGGATATTTCTCTCCTGAGAAGATAATTTTACATCTGTCATAATGCCTCCCACTCGCTACTATTTACAATACGTCTGATCCAAAAAAGAGCCGCAGAAAGGATGTTCCGTATAATTCCTTGGTATCCTCGCGTGTCAATCCCAAGTATTCCATAATCGTTTGTGAGATGTCTGAAAATGTCATGCGCGTATGAAGATTGACACCACTTCGAACCTTCTGTCCTGCGATTAAGATCGGCACGCTTTCACGCGAATGATCCGTTGACGGCGTCCCGGGATCGCAGCCGTGATCTGCGGTAATCATAAGCAAATCATTTTCGTGCATCTCGGACAGGATTTCCGGTAGTGCAGTATCAAACGCCGTTATTGCCTCTGCATAGCCGGAAATATCATTGCGATGCCCATATAGCATGTCAAAATCAACCAGATTAACAAAGCACATTCCTGTGAAGTTCGTTTTCATATATTCGCGTAGCTTCTCAATTCCATCGGCATTTCCTGAAGTTCGCGTATATTGTGACAGCCCTCTTCCGGCGAAAATGTCGCTTATTTTCCCGACGCCAATCACTTCATTTCCATGCGTAATAAGTAAGTCAAGCAGGGTATTCTGTGGCGGTACAAGCGAAAAGTCATGCCTTCTGACCGTTCGGAAATAATTCGGATAAATACCGTCAAAGGGACGCGCGATAACGCGGCCGACGGCATGCCTGCCGGAAAGAAGCTTGCGTGCGATCTCGCAGTATTCATACAGTTGCGAGACTGGAATTGTCTTCTCGTGCGCAGCAATTTGGAAGACGCTGTCTGCGGAAGTATACACAATAAGTGCGCCCGATTCCTCTTGTTCTTTGCCAAATTCAGAAATGACATCTGTACCGGAATAGGGCAGGTTGCAAAGGGTCTTCCGTCCGACAGCCTTTTCAAATGCCGAAATAATTTCGGGAGGAAACCCGTTCGGATAGACCGGAAGGGGCGTCTGGGAATATATACCCGCAATTTCCCAGTGCCCGATTGTTGTGTCCTTTCCCATAGATTTCTCATTTAATCTGCCATATGCGCCGCTTGGCACGAAATCTAGGGGCGGCAACGCAAAAAGATCTTCCTCTCTTTCGGAAGATCGCTTCTGGCGGAAAGCCGCAACATCTTCCCGGACATGATCGATGCTAAAAAGGCCCATTTCCGCAAGGTTCGGGCATTTCAGTAAGGAAGAGGTAGAGACAGACGCGAGCGTATTGCTGCCTTCATCTCCGAAGTCCTTCGCATCCGGCTGTCTGCCAATACCAAAGCTATCAAGGACAATCAGAAAAACACGCCGATTCTCCATATTCGATCTCCTCGCAAACCCTATTCTCTTACATCCCATAGAACATTTATCACCTCACATAATATCATTTCTTTCTTCTTCAGCACACTTATCAGCTGATACGGCAGCAAAAGAAACAGAACATTTACAGGTTCTTACTTACAACACAACATAGGATCGCATATAATGATCTTGTCAAAACACATGCGTTTCCGCTCAGAAGAAAGGACAATAATGACTTCGCGACAAAAACTACTCATGATTTCTTTCGATGCCGTCGGTGATCAAGATGTCGATGCTCTATTGCAAATGCAAAACTTCCGTAAGCTATGTCAGTCCGGAACACTCGTCCGCAGGGTCTCTTCGATCTTCATCTCGAATACATATCCCACGCATACGACGATTCAGACAGGTGTTCTCCCTGAAAAACACGGTATATTTGATAATGACATTCAGATCCCCGGGAACAAATATGAGACGTGGAGATTCCATGTAAACAATATAAATCCTGGTGTCAGGACGCTTCCTGACGAAGCAACCAAGGCGGGAAAAGCCGTATGCTCCATCCTGTTTCCGGTCACCGGAGGCGCGAATATTCGATACAATTTCCCTGAGATTCCGGGGTATATCCCGCAGTTTCAGAGAATTCATGATACATTTGCATACGGGACGGGACGGTTCGTATTATCTTCCCTTCTTCGCTACGGGTATCGTCTGGGTCGTTTTCACACATCCAATATCGACGACTTCGCCACGGCCGTTGCCTGTGGCATGATTCGAAAGAAGAAAGCCGATCTGATCATGCTCCACTTGCTCGATGCGGATGACAATAAGCACGTATTTGGTCCGCATAGTAAGGAATCCTCTTCCTCCCTTGTGCGGCTTGACCGCAGATTGGGCAGACTTCTTCGTACCATCGAAGTCTCGGGGCAGTCGGAAGCTATGTCTGTTTTGCTTTTCAGTGATCATAATTGCTGCGACGTTTTCGAGACCATACGACCCAATCGCCTATTGCGCGAAGCCGGATTCTCGTTTCTGGACGCACATTTTCACAGTTCCCATGGCGCTTGTTTCCTGACCATCAAGAACGAGAAGAAGCGCTCTGCCATCCTGCAATTTGCGGAAGAATTTCTTACCAGGAAAGGTGTTGCCAGAAGGCTGTCCGATGAGGAAATGCGCGTTTCAGGTGCCACCAAAGAATACGACCTCGGATTTGCCGCATCGCCTGGCTACGGTTTCGGGAAGAAGGAGCTTGGTCAGCACGGCTTTGCGCTTGATCGCGAGAATTACTATACATTCTACGCCGCATCCGGAGCGGATGTTCCGCAGGGAGAAGTACATGAGGGCGGAAGTCTTCTGAACATATGCCCGCTTGCCGTTGATCTTCTCGGACTGACACCGTGGGAAATGGACGGCAAAAACGAGCTGTTCTGAGTGATTCAGAGAAGCTCGTCTTGCACTAACAAAATATATATCTTATGAGAAACCGCCTACCCGCGATGCCTCTTGCCATTCAATACAGGTGATCGCGGTGTCGGCCACAACGCTCTCATCCACATTTTCTGAGAGCGAAGCTTTCTTTCGCTCCAAATGTATTTGATCCTGCCAAATATATCTTGCCGATTCATTTTCTCACCTTCTTCTGCTTGAAGTGTAACGCCCATCGGGCGAGGCAGAAAGTATGATTGGGTGAGATTTTTGTATGATTTGCATTATGCGTAATTCTTACATAACGAAGAATTTACCTTTTTGCCGCCTGTGTCCTCAGAATTTTCCGGCACGGATCGCGTTAAGAATTGCGAGGAGCGAGACGCCGACATCAGCAAAAATAGCCGACCACAAATGGGTGATTCCGAGGGACGCCAAAACGAGTATAATTCCCTTCACGATGAGTGCCAGGGCAATATTTTCTGATACGATTCGCACGGTTTTCTTCGCAATCAGAATGCTCTTGTTTAGTCCCGTCAAATCCGATGACAAAATGACTGCATCTGCCGATTCGACAGCCGCGCCCGAAGCGTTTACGCCAATCGTTATTCCGACATCCGCTCGCGCAAGTACAGGAGCATCATTCATTCCGTCTCCAACGAAAAGGGTTGTCCCTCTCTTTCCTTTTCTCAAATAAATAGGATCTTGCATGAATTTCTCAAGCTGCTCCCATTTGCCTTCGGGTAGAAGTTCTCCGTAGACCTTCTTGATTCCAAGCTCGGCGGCAACCGTTGCCGCTGCTGAATTTCTATCTCCCGTAAGCATTGCTATCTCGCAAGATTGCTTTTCCCGAAGAAACGAAATTGTATCCTTCGCGCTTGCTTTTATACGATCCGAGATAATGAGATACCCTGCGTATTTTCGATTGACAGCGACATAAAGGACGGCAGAAGATGATACCTCTGCAGTAATCCCCTCGATCATTGCCTCTTCCATGAAAGCAAGATTCCCCACAAGAATTTCTTTGTCTGGCATGGCTACGCGAACCCCTCGTCCGGGAATTTCGGTGTAGGTCTCCGGCGCGGGAGAATCGGGTTTCACCGCGATACTCTCGGCGGCATTTCGGATGGAAACCGCAATTGGGTGATTCGAGTATTTTTCCGCAAGCGCCGCGAGTATAAGTACGTCCTCATCTGAGTATCCCTCTTGGGGAACAATCTTCGTGACAGTGAAGACGCCCTCCGTCAGTGTTCCAGTCTTGTCAAAAACGATACGAGTAACCTCCGCAAGCGCATCAAGATAGCTACTTCCTTTTATGAGGATTCCATTTCGGCTGGCAGCACCCATCCCGCCAAAATATCCAAGCGGAACGGAAATGACCAGCGCACAAGGGCAGGAAATAACAAGAAATGATAGGGCGCGATAGATCCACGTCGCAAAACTCTGACCGAAAAACAGCGGTGGAATCACTGCAAGAAGAATCGCCATGCTGACAACGACAGGCGTATAGATCGTGGCAAACCGTGTGATCTGATTCTCACGAACGGTCTTTTTGGCTCCGGCTCCTGAAACCATTTCAATGATCCTCGATGCGGTCGATTCAGACGATATAGCTGTCGCTTGAATAAAAAGGACAGATTCCTGATTGATGCTCCCCGAAAGAACAACGCTCTTTGGACCTGCCCAAGATGGAACGGGCTCTCCCGTGAGTGCCGCCATATCTAAATATGATTCTCCTGTCATTACGATGCCATCAAGAGGAATCCTCTCCCCCGGCTTAACGATAAATACATCTCCGACAGAAAGGGTATCTGGTGACACACGAACAAGTGCGTCACCAACAAGAATGTTGGCATAATCGGGTCGGAGCGTAAGGACTTCTGATATGGAACGTCTGGATGACTGCAGTGCCTTCTGCTCGAAATAGACGCCGATCTGATAGAACAGCATGACTGCCGCCGCTTCAGACCCTTGCGAAATGGCAAAAGCACCGATCGTTGCAATGGACATAAGGATATTCTCGTCAAGTACCTTCCTTGCACGCAGGTTTCTCGCCGCTGTCCATAAGACGGGAAGACCAGTAAATAGATAGGATCCAACAAAAAGTAGTGCTGCAACGCTTGGATAAGCAAGTAAATATTTCGCAGTAATACCCAGTAAGAAAAGCACCAATCCAGATAGAATAACGATTCGCCTTACTCGCATCTCATGATCCTTCGCAGTAGTTGAATCCATTTCTTTTGGCAGATCCTTTACGATTCGGACAGAGGGTTCGATCCGCAAAATCAGCTCCTGCAAGTTCTTTTTGAAGGCGGCTTCATTTAGCGGCTCCACTGTAGAAATGCGCAGCTTCATCTGCATGAAGTCAAGACTTGCCTCCACGACTTCGGGGCATTTTCGTATTTCCCGTTCTATTTTCGCTCCGCAATTTGCGCAATCCAGTCCACTTATGCGAAAAGTCATGTCCATTTCGTATTCTCCTGTCATTTCTTCTTCTTTCAAATGTTCGTATGTGCATCTGTTCACATGTTCATTCTATACGATTGCCGATACAAAATCAATACAAAAATGTCACGTTCTCTCCTCTTTGCCTTAATTGTCAAAAGATGATACGATGTCACTATACTTATGAATTGGAGGATCTCTCTTGTGCAAAGTCTTAGTATCGCAATGCAGAACTACTTAGAGACCGTTTTTGACTTGTCAGGACGGTGCGTTGCGGGTTGCGCGGATTCCGGCGTGCGCGTAAGCGATATCGCCGCACATTTAGATGTCTCCAAAGCCAGTGTCAACAATGCGATGAATACGCTAGCCAAATTAGGATATGTCGTCAACGAGAAGTACCAGGAGATTCATTTGACTGCGCAAGGTCTTGAGACTGCCGCTCTTCTTGAAGGAAAACACAAGATCCTTAAATCGCTTTTTGCGGATGTAATTGGCATCCCGGAAGAGCTTGCCGACGAGGAAGCCTGCGCGATTGAGCATATTATCAGCCATGAGTCTATCCAGAAAATCAATGAATTCCTTGTGTCTCGCGGAATCATCCTTTTGGCAGAGTAAGGTTACTTTCTGTTGTTCGCGAATGTTTTTCTGCAACAACTTGGCTATGGCCTTCAAAAATACAGGGAATTCTCCTTCATGCTCTTGACCTTCGTTTTGTATATGGCTACACTTGTAAATGCGAATAATTCGCATTTACATATACACCCTTTCTGTTCTATCGACGCAAATCGCGATGAACAAAAAGAAATGACACGAGGAGATTTACCATGAAAACGACACGTCTATTTTCTATTTTACTGTCAGTAGGAATGGTCCTTATGGGAGTAAGCGGTTGCACCAGCTCTAAGTCGGATGACGGCAAGCTTTCTGTTGTCGCCAGTTTCTATCCTATGTACGATTTTGCGCAGAAAATCGGCGGCGATAAAGTAACCGTTACGAATTTGACCCCAGCGGGCGTTGAACCTCACGAATGGGAACCCAAAAGTACCGATATGATAACCATCAGTGATGCCGATGTTTTTATCTATAACAGCGAATATACAGAAGGGTGGGTCACTTCTGTTCTCGATTCACTCGATAGCAAATCACTTACCATCGTCAAGGCCTCAGCCGACATCACCCTCTTGCAAACGACCGATTCAGAAAACGGAGAAGAGAGCGGTTCAGATGGACATGTGTGGCTTGATCCCGAATATGCTAAAATAGAAATGCAGGCAATTTGCGAAGCTTTTTGCAAAGCAGACCCGACAAATAAATCCTACTATGAGGATAATCTTGCGACCTATTCCGAGAAACTCGATCAATTGGATGCAGATTTCACGGAAGCGCTCGCGGATGTCACACAGAAGAATATTGTCGTTGCCCATCAGGCCTTCGGATATCTTTGTTCGGCATATGGTCTGACGCAAATCCCGATTGAGGGACTCTCCGCGGATGCTGAGCCTGACGCGAATCGTATGATGGAAATCATTGATTTCGTTGAAGAATACGACATTCATGTAATCTTTTTCGAAGAACTGGTTAATCCTGAAGTTGCGCAGGCAATTGCAGACGAAACTGGCTGCGAGACTGCGGCGCTCAATCCGCTTGAAGGTATAAGCGATGACGATATAGCCGCAGGTCAGGACTATTTCACCGTAATGGAGAGTAATCTGGATACGCTTGTTGCCGCACTGTCATAACCAAGGAGATTGTAATGACAAGTAACCCCGTAATTGACGTTAAGGATCTGTCATTTACCTATAACGAGGAGCCACTCCTTGAGCATGTCACCTTTTCGGTAAGCGAAGGTGATTTTGCCGCAATTATCGGGTCAAATGGGACCGGAAAAAGCACGATGATTAAGCTTCTTCTTGGCTTTCTGACCCCGAAAAGCGGAAAGATCCTCCTGAACAATCAGGACCCGATTAAGGCTACAAAGAGTAGCTGCGTCGGATATGTTCCACAAAATAGCGGAAACGAATCCGGAAAGTTCCCCGCAACGGCTCTTGAGGTATGCCTGCTTGGTCTTTATCCCCAAATTGGTCTTTTCCGGTTCTTTAACCGTCGCCACAAACAGCTTGCCCTTGATGCACTTGCATCCGTCGGCATGAAGGATCAAGCCAATGAACTCATTAGCGAACTATCCGGTGGTCAGCAGCAGCGTGTCATGCTGGCACGCGTCTTGGTCAACAACCCGAAGGTTCTTCTTCTTGACGAACCTACCGTCGGTATTGATCCCAGCGCCGTGACTGTACTGCTTGAGATACTGCACAAAATCAACATAGAGCATAAAGTCACCATCATTATGGTCACGCACGACCTCTCCCGAATTGCTTCCTATACCAATCGAGTCTTATGTCTTTCCGATCATAATTTCTCTGAAAACGAGATCCCTGAGAATCTGATTATCCATGCGCATCCCACTTCGCATGAGCACATACACACGCATATACACTGCGCAAACTGCGAAATCGAACACGACGATGCAAAATGCGAGGTGTGCTCAGGACACAAGGAAAGTGAGAAAAGCATATGATTTGGGATCTCCTGCAATACGATTTCATAAGGCGAGCCTTTTTTGTCGGGATTCTTCTGGCAATCATTGTTCCCTGCCTTGGAACCGTCATTGTCTTCAAGCGCCTGTCTCTGATGGGGGATGCATTATCCCACTCCTCACTGGCAGGTGTTGCCGCCGGACTCCTTCTGGGAATCAATCCGATCTTAGGCGCAATGTGCGCCTGCCTAATCGCCGCATTTAGCATCGAGGCTATCCGCAAAAGAATGCCCCGCTATGCCGAGCTGTCGATTGCAATTATTTTGTCGGTAGGCGTAGGTCTGGCTGGTGTGCTGTCCGGCTTCGTCAAAAATGCGACGAATTTCAGCAGCTTCCTCTTTGGCAGCATCGTAGCCATTAGCGATTTTGAGACAATCCTTGTTACTGTCATCGCAGTCTTTGTCCTTCTTGCATTTGTCCTCCTATACAAGGAATTGTTTTACATTTCATTCGATGAACAAGCCGCAACGATATCTGGGGTACCTGTCAGCATTGTTAATACCATTTTCACCATCCTTACAGCAATAACGGTCTCCATTGCGGCACGAACTGTCGGAGCACTTGTCGTCTCTTCGCTAATGGTCATACCCGTAGCCACATCGATGCGACTGGCTCGCAGCTATCGGCAAACAATTGCGTTTTCCATTCTTTTTGCCGTTCTTTCGACCTTAATTGGTTTATTATTGTCTTGTGTAGTGGGACTCGCGCCTGGCGGGACAATTGTGCTTGTCGGAGTATCCTTTTTCCTGATTAGCCCCATTATAAGACTTGTCTCGAGCCGATTGTATCGTCCTCATAGGAAAGGAGCTGACCCAGACAATGAATGAAGAGACAAATTGGCCAAGAGGACTAAAGAGAACCAAAACGCGGGAAGCCGTATATTCGATTCTTACAGACGAAATCCTTCCTGTCTCCGCAAACGTTGTGTCAGACAAACTCCACTCCATTGGGATGCCGATCTGTTTATCAACCATCTATCGCGTCCTGGATTCTTTCTGCAAATACGGGCTCGCGCACAAAACAGTCCTGTCTGACACACAGACAGCTCTTTTTGATATATCCCCAAATCGGCACACGCATTATGCGGTATGCTGCAATTGCCATTGCATGACTCCCATAGATATCTGTCCTGTGGAAGTAGCGTCCCAGGAAGCCTCGGTGGAGAAAAGCAATTTCCACATACTTGGGCACAATTTTGAACTGTATGGCTACTGCGATGATTGCTTCAAAAAAACGAAGAAAACCCATTGAATTGCCTTATTGGCAGGAGGTTTCTACATGACTTTTGCAAAAACAATCACGAGAATTCACGGGAGAGAAATACTTGATTCAAGAGGAAACCCGACCGTTGAGGTTGATCTTACCCTATCTGATAACACCACCGCCCGCGCTTCTGTACCGTCAGGTGCATCAACGGGAGCTTTTGAAGCGGTCGAACTTCGCGATAATGATACGAGTCGCTATCAGGGACAGGGCGTCCGAAAAGCGGTTGCTAATATTAATGGCCCAATTGCACAGATTGTCGTCGGAATGAATGCCTACGATCAGTACGCAATTGATCATGCGATGCTTGCGGGAGACAATACGCCAAACAAAGAAGTCTTCGGCGCAAACGCCATACTGGGCGTATCCCTTGCGGCCGCAAAGGCGGCCGCGGCTTCACTGTCGCTTCCCCTTTACCGCTATGTCGGAGGTATAAATGCCCGCACCCTTCCTGTGCCGATGATGAACATCCTTAATGGAGGAAAGCACGCCGATTCGAGCCTGAATATCCAGGAGTTTATGATTATCCCCGTGGGCGCAGCATCCTTCTCGGATTGCCTAGAGAGAAGCACGGTCGTCTTTCACACACTGAAAAAAATCCTGAAAATAGACGGATTCACAACCTCGGTTGGCGACGAGGGCGGCTTCGCGCCGAATTTCAAAAGTGATGAGCAGGCACTTGACTATATTGTACGCGCAATCGAAGCTGCCGGATTCATACCGGGAGAAGACTTTTGCATTGCCATTGATGCCGCTGCGACAGAAATGTATGATGAGTCTGCCAAAGCCGGGCGTCCGGGAGATTACCTGTTTTGGAAAGCAGGCATCTATATGGCACCAGATGAGATGGTCAATTATTGGACAGACCTCACAAGCCGTTACCCGATTCTCTCCTTGGAAGACGGAATGTCCGAAGAAGACTGGAGTGGGTGGAAAAACCTAACGGACAGACTCGGTTCAAAAGTCCAACTCGTAGGTGACGACCTCTTTGTAACGAACACAAGCCGCATACAAACGGGGATCAATATGGGTGTCACCAATTCCGTCCTGATCAAACTCAATCAAATTGGAACTCTTTCCGAGACGCTTGAGGCAATCGAAATGACCAAGAAGAATCATTGGACTGCCATTGTATCTCATCGCTCCGGCGAGACGGAAGATGTAACACTTTCCGACATTTCCGTTGCGATAAATGCCGGGCAAATCAAGACAGGTGCCCCTTCCCGCACGGACCGGGTCGCCAAATACAACCAGCTCCTGCGAATCGAAGAACAGCTTGGCGCGGCGGCAATCTATCCGGGAAGGTCTGCTTTTCTTGTATAACCATGGTTAATCTTGACAAATTGACGAAAAAACACCCGCTGTTTCGTTGCATTTTGCCTAATTTATAAAATTACTTGTTTTTTTGCGATTTGCATGGTATTCTATTCACAGGTCATGGAACGGTATAGATAGCGATTTAAATTATACTTCTTCGTAACGATTAGGTAGATTTTTAAAGACCTGGTTTTATCCCCCGTAACCTACCTAATCTTAAAGAAGGAGGTATCTCAATATGCCAGATAAGACATTGACATGTAAGGATTGTGGCGCAGAGTTTGTATTCACTGAGGGTGAGCAGGCTTTCTACGCTGAGAAGGGTTTCACAAATGAACCTGTTCGCTGCCCTGATTGCCGTCGTGCAAGAAAGCAACAGCGCAACAATGACCGTTCATACGGTGACAACAGCAGATGGTAATCATCTGAATTCTTCGAGAAGGTAATTCCTTTTGAAGTGCAAAACCCCCGAGACCATATGGTTTCGGGGGTTTTTTATTGGGTCTGCAAGAAACTGTAGGATCTGCTCCTATGCGAAGCGTTTTTTCGCTCGCTGCTTTCCAAGATATCGGCTATAGATTCAGAAGATTCTGTGAACTTTGTTCAGCCTCTTCCTTATTTTTTCTTCTCTTAAAAAGGAGAATCAGGAAGAAAATACCGACAAGGAGGATGCCGCCAGAAATACCCATGATCCAAATAGTCCAATTCCCGTTTTCTGCCGGTTCTCCCTTCTGATTTATCGGCTTCGCATGAACTGCACTGATAATCTGATAGCTTCCAGATTGATTCATTTCAAAGCAAATGCCTGTTGGAACGCCATCCGTATATACAATCGTACCGAATAGTACATCCGTTTTGTTGTCCTCATACGTTACATAGACACAGACACTATCAAGAAATGCTTCATCTGCGAGTTCATCCTCACTGAATCCATCTAGCGGCAGCGTAACACTTAGTGCCAAAGAATCTATATTCGTCTTGACGAGTATTGGTGTTCCAAGTACTCTTCCCGTCATATTCTGAAGCGTTGAGAATACTTCCTCGCTACTTGCTGCCTTATCCGTCATAAACGAGAGAGATAATGGCGTTTTATTTCCTGCGGCAAGACTCATACTCTCTTCCGAGAGAGTCACACTTCCAAAAGGAGAATCGAGTACCGTATTCCGCCCTGAGGATGCAATGGCAAAGAGCACTCCCGAAGGAATGTCAAATGTATAGCCATCCGCAGGAGCGTTCTCATCCTCAGAAATCATTATGGCAATTTCGTCAGACGTCGTTCCTTGGTCAAGTAATGCCTGCATCGCATCAGTCGTAAGAATAGCTTGATCAACAACAGAGCCACTTGCGCTTGTTGTTCTGTTCATGCCAAGGCTACTTGACATTCCGCCCGATACAATGCTCGCTGTCCGCTGCACTGGCTGTACTGTCGGCGTCGCCGTAGGTTGTTCTGTTGGTTGCGCTGTCGGTATTGCCGTAGGTTGTTCTGTTGGTGTAGCTGTCGGCTGCTCTGTCGGCCGCGCTGTTGGTGTAACCGCAAGTGTCACGGGCGTCCATTTCGCATATAGCGTATGATCACTTGCGGAGCTAACGCTAGTATTTTCTGCAGCCTGTATGCCCGTCCCATTATAGCCTGTCCACCAACCCGAAAAGGTGTATCCATCTCTGGAAGGAATTGGAAGAGGCTCCGCCGTCGTACCATCTGAGCTCTTTCCGTATACGCAGCCGAATCGTTTGACCTGTGAAGAAATTGACAAGCTGCCACCTTCCGCGTCGAACGTGACTATTGGCGTATAGATGCGGGTGCCCGTAACTGTACAGATCGCATTCAGGCGATGATCCAGAGAAGAAATCGAAGACGTCGAATTCGTATTTCCTGATTCTTGTGACCATGAATACTCGTATACAGTAGCCCCGGCCCCCAATACGGTAATCTGAATGGCTTTTCCGGCAAGCACCGGCACTCCGTTTGTAATGGCCGCACCATCAGCCGTCGCGGATATTGTAGAACCAGAGGCATCCTTCTCATCGGCTATGGAAAATGAGACTGTATAATAATTCACAACAGTGCTACTTCCCGTCCCCAAAACGTAGATGTTTATCCCCGTGTCATGCCCGTCAATGTAAACGTCATATGTGCCCGTCTGAACGGATGCGCGATAGACTCCCGTTCCAAAATCAACTGCTTCCGCATGGATAGCACCTTTTCTCAGTTCGACTGTTCCTTCAATATCCGACTGTATCCCGTCAATCTTTGTGTTGACTATCGCCGAATAGAGGATCGTTCCCGTAACCGTGAAATGTGCGTTGACCGCCGCTCCCAACGAAGATACGGAAACCGAAGACAACGAACCGCCCTCAATCCCAGTGCCAGACCACGCATATGTATACTGCGTCGCGCCTGCTCCAACAGCAGTTATGACAATTTCTTTCCCAGCAAGAATAGCCGATCCGCTTGTAAAACCCGTTTCGTCCGCAGTCGCAGAAATCGTGCTCCCAGAGGCCTCGCCAGCATCACTAACCGAATAGGATACAGTGTAGTAATCCACAGTAAGGGCGGCGTCAGCACTTGTAATCGTTATATCCTTGCCCGTATCTTCCCCGTTGATGTAGACATCATAGGTACCCGGATGCACAACCTTCGTATATACACCCGTTGAACTCTGAGACATCGTAATCGCCGAGCTTCCGCTCTGCCTCAGATCCACCGCGCCAGGGGCGGCTCCCGCCGATGCGTTAATCCGTGTGTTGACCGTTGCCGTATATGCAGTCGTTGTTTTACTGTCCTGCATGATGATGCCTGCGTCCGATCCCCCATCAAAGCCGGAAAACTCGACAATATAGCCACTTAGCTTATCAAAATTGCTCCCAGCGCTCAAGTCGTCCCAATAGGCTCCCTGCCAGCCAATATAAACAAAATCTCCTGCGTTAGGTTCATCTTGTGTTCCCGACGTAGTATGCCAAGGTGAGAAATCGGATGAGTTGTTTGCAATCTCCTGCCCGGCTTCAGGACCATCAACCCAATAATATCTAACAGTACTTGGATTTGAATAAATGAATGTGCTCGGGTTACTGATAATTAAGTCCGAAAAAGTATCGGAATAATCCTTCAGGAGTGTTGATAGATTCGTGCACTGATAGAGATCATCATAGGTTATCTCGTTCCCATCCGTTCCGCGGATAATGGTAGGGGATGCAACCGTTCCTTCGTTTCTCTGCCACATGCCACCCATCCACGCGTCATCCCAGTGATCGCTTCCGCCGAGTCCATTCTCCACCAGTCGAAGCAGAATCGAATTTTCGGCTTGCGAAGTCGCAGTAGCAATGTACCCCCGACCCCCAAAATACGGATCGTCCGTCGCGCCTGCGGCAAGAACAGAGGATGGCCAATTGATTGAGGCCGTCCCTGAATCAACATAACGATAATAATGGCCCTCGAAGTAGATATCCCCTGCAAGCGGCGATATTGTGCTAGATGTCGCCGAAATCGTCTGCGGCGTCGAGCCACTTATCGAATATACAATATTACCAAGCAGGTTTGCTGCCCCAACATAATCCGTAAACGAAAAGACGGCGCTGCTGAAATGTGTATTTGCATTATAGGAGCTAACATAGCTCGTACCGTTGGTGCCTCCCAAAAATGTGAGTGCGCTCCCCAAAGACGGAATCGTAAAATATCCGCTATCCACAGAGATAGTCACCATTTTAGATGTTGCCGGAAGGCTTACGCCACACGTGTATGTCGAAGCGCCTGTCCATGACACAGTCGTTAACGAAACAGGAGCTGACGGCTTCTTTAGTGTCGCTGTAGCCGTTGAAAAAGCCGTACTCGCACTTCCGCTATCGCCCTCCATTTGATTTCCGTATTCGACAAAATATCCTTTCGCGTCCCACATACCCGATCCGGCTGTATCATATCTCTTATCATTCCAAGAGAAACTTGTTCCTTGCTTCCCCGTATTGCCCGATATTACGAGGGTCGTCAGGCACGCCTCAAAATCATTTTCCGTACTCGACTGGTATAATGTCATATTATTCGGTTCATAGGATACCGTACCCCGCGCCCAGTTGTAATAATACGCGGTGTTTGCCGAATCCACCGTAGTTGCATTTTCCGCATTCACACTGGGATATAAACTGTTGGAACTATAGAATGTCGTCCCCTTCTCCGGTCCGCATGCCCAATACCAACCTGTCGAGACAACTGAACTCGTATCAAAACCGTTGTAGTACAAAGATCCGGAAGTTGTCCCCGTATTGCTCAGTAGCGTTCCGCCAAGCCACCCCGTTTTCCCTCCGGAAAGTGAGTTGACATATTTATCTTCTTCAGCACTCGTAATCGTTGCAAGATAACCTGTTCGGCCCATGTAGGTCATTGCCTTAGCCGTATCATATGCCGATGTCCAGTTGCTTGATGTATCGGCGATATACTGATAATAGTGTCCTGTATCGCTATTGTAGAAAGTATCATTGGCAATATTTTCTGTCGTAACTGTTATGGAAAGTGATTGCGTGGCACTCTCGATTGAGAAGCGGATTCCCCGCACATAATCGGCGATAGCGCTAGCAGAAGTATTTTCCGCAAGATTAATTCTCTTGGCGTATACGTTGCTTGAGGAGCTTTGCGAAACCGTAAAACCACTTGGGGTGGTACTTGGAAGAACAATAGCATCACCCGACGTCACGCTATCTGAGAAGCTGATCAAAATGGTGCGGATATTTTCTCCGCTTATCGTGGCATTCGGATAGGAATACTTCCCGTCTGCAAGCGATGCACTGCCAAGCGTAATACTCGGCTCTCCTGCAGCAAAGATCGGTGCGATAGGAATTGCGGTCAATAGAATGGCCATGACCAGAATAAACGAATAAATCTTGCTCCAACTCTTCATCTTACGTTACCCCCAATATTTCCTTGCGAAAATTCATTGTTTTCAATCATACACAGATACACAGAATATCCAAATTTCAATAACATCAATCATGCTGTCACAATCTTAGTTTTCTTGCTAATAACATAATTATGGCATCGCGGAATTAACAACTTATTAACAGGAAAGTGTCCAACAGATGCTGCTCGTATATGTTCTCTGTGTCATCTTCTTTCTTCTGAAAAAGTGCCCTGCGAGCTTGCCGCGAATTCTGACCAATGTTATAATTTTCACTTGTGAATGCTGAAAAGAACGAGCAAAATCGATGAAAATGAGGTTAGCATAATGATACAGTCAAGAACAAACACCTGTAATGATTTACGTGTGTCGGATATTGGGAAGAACGTTACTCTTGTGGGCTGGTACGACAATATTCGGAAAATCAGCAAAAATCTGGGATTCCTCATTTTGCGAGATTTCTATGGGGTCACTCAAATCGTCATTGAAACCGAGGATATGATGGGTGTCATTGATGATGTGAACAAGGAGTCCACCCTTCTGATAAAAGGGGTCGTTCGTGAGCGATCAAGCAAGAATCTATCCCTCCCCACAGGCGAGATTGAAGTCGTTCCAGAGAGAATTGAGATTCTAGGACGATGCGTCCATAATGCCTTGCCGTTTGAAATACATATGTCAAAAGAAGCCGACGAGAACACAAGACTGCGCTATCGCTATCTTGACCTGCGCAACCCGGAAGTCAAGGACAAGATTATTCTTCGCAGCCGCATAGTAACCGAACTGAGACAGCGAATGAATGACCTGGACTTCGTAGAAATCACAACGCCGATACTGACCTGCTCTTCTCCCGAAGGCGCAAGAGATTATCTGGTTCCTTCAAGAAACCATCCGGGCAAGTTCTACGCATTGCCGCAAGCGCCGCAGCAATTCAAGCAGATCCTCATGGCCTCCGGCTTTGACCGCTATTTTCAGATAGCGCCTTGCTTCCGTGACGAAGATGCCAGAGCCGATCGCTCGCCGGGCGAATTCTATCAGCTTGATATGGAGATGGCTTTCGCGTCCCAGGAAGATGTTTTTAGCGTCATTGAGACGGTACTTCCTCCTGTATTTGAGAAGTATGGCAAGTATTGCCGTGCGTCGACAGCGCCTTTCACGAGAATTCCCTACTTGGAGTCTCTCGAGAAATACGGCACCGACAAGCCAGATCTTCGCATTGACCTGATTGTTCGGGATGTGACAGAATTATTCTCCTCGTGCGAATTTCCTCCTTTTCAGGATGTGGCAATTAAGGCTGTCGTGACAGATAACTACACGGCGACCCGCAAAGAAATCGACAAGCTTTGCGCTGATATTGAGGTCGAATCCGGGAACAAAGCATATTGGTTTCGCGTTGATGAGAATGGCGACTACGTCGGCGGAATCGCTAAGTTTCTAAATAGTCGAAAGGACGAAATCAGCACCGCTCTTCACTTGCACGCAGGCGACTTTGTCGGTGTCACGGCAGGGAAAAAGCAGATTGCCCAGAAGACTGCCGGAATATTCAGAAGGATGCTCGGGCAATTATCAGAAGGCCATTTCGAGAAGGACAGCTATCATTTCTGCTGGATCATCGACTTCCCGATGTACGAGATGGGAGAAGAATCCGGAGAAATCGAATTCTGTCACAACCCGTTTTCGATGCCACAAGGAGGAGCGCAAGCACTTGAGACCATGGAGCCCCTTGACATCCTTGCCTATCAATATGATCTAGTATGTAACGGGATTGAATTATCCTCGGGCGCGGTGCGAAATCACGATCCCGAAATCATGGTAAAGGCATTCAATATCGCTCGTCTCAGCGAAGAAGATGTCAAGAGCAAATTCTTTGCCATGTACAGTGCCTTCTGCTACGGCGCGCCGCCCCACGCCGGTATCGCCCCTGGTGTCGACAGAATGGTCATGCTTCTTGCAGGTGAAGACAGCATCCGCGAAGTCATTCCCTTCCCCATGAATAAGCAGGCACAGGACATCATGATGGGGGCTCCCGCCGAGGTCAGTCAGAAACAACTTGACGACATTCATATCACAATTAAAACAACGAAAGACGATTGAAAAGAGAGGGTTCCGTTTTTGTAAAACGGAACCCTCATTCAAATAATGCCTAAAGTAGCTGGAAGCTTGCATATTGAGCGTACCTGCTTGTCTTAGCGGAAGTTGACTCATAGTTCTGATGATGTAATACAGTCTTGGGCGAGGACAATACTCCCATCCAGTTGAAAGAATATTGGTAGTAATGAGTGACTACGAGTCATTACTTCCGCTTCTTCCGCTTGCACAGGAAAAGAATTACGCCACCTATCAATAGAAATGCAAGAAAACAGAAAAGAAGCATGACAAGACTTCCTGTATGTAATTGCGGATTGGCGGCACTACCTGTCTTTATAGCAGCGGCCGATCCTTCGCCACTTGAGGCAGGCGTCACGCTTGGAACCGCAGCGTCTGTGCCATCAACCGTTTCGCTTGCTTCGTTTCCTTGACTGGTTGGGGCAGAATCAGTCCCCCCGTCCGTGTCGTTGTCATCTGCTTTATCAGCAGAGCTGTCGTCACCAATTTTGCCCGCAGAGCCTTTGTCTTCTGTTTTTCCAGCAGAGCCGACGGCAGAATTATTTGCGACGGAAGCCGTATAGATTTTCACTGTCGTACTGGCTGTCATACTGCCGCTGCCTGCGGTGAGGGTCAGTATCCCGTCGCCCATTTCCGGTACTTTGCATGTGACGTTATACGCTCCGGAACCGTCCGAAAGCGCAGCGCTGAAATATAGTATGTTTCCATCAGCGTCCGTTCCCTCAATTGATATCCAGGTATCAGACGTTGCCGTGCCTGAGACGGTGATACTGTCCCCGACTTCTGCTTTGGATAACGACGCCGTAATGGTGATGCCGCCCACCGCCAGCGCGGTGGTATGCATCGCGATCAGGCAGCAGCAAATAAGAATGAGCGAAATCGTCTTTTTCATTATCTGCACTCCTAAAGTACTATTGGGCTGCCTGTATTTGCTACGTCATCGACGACGTACACTTCAATGATATCACCGGGTTTCACATTGAAGCCCGCGACCGCGACGCCTGCCGTATCCAGATCGGCCCGAGAAAAACTGAAATTGATCTGCTGCCCATCCCGAATCTGTACGAATACCGCCGTCTCCATGCCGCTGTGTCCGGCTACCACTTCTATGTTCACAGTGAAATATGTGAATCCTTTGATCCCACTGTCCACCGTCATCGTTGGTAATCCGTCATCCGTCATTCCGGCGGTATAGCAGGCATCGCTGTCCGGCGTGATAAGATATGCACCGTTCCCGTTGCCCTTCATCACCTTTAGCGTCAGCGATTTTTGTGCGGTTTCTCCATTGCTGTCGGTCACGGTGATAGCAAGCGAATAGCTTCCCGCCGTGGACGCCGTCCCACTGATAACACCCGTATCCGCGTCCAGCGCCAACCCGGAAGGCAGACCACTGATGCTCCACTTGTAGGAGGTCGCGCCGCCCGAGGCGGATAATGTTTTGCTGTAGGGTTGCCCCGCAATAGCGACTGTGGTGCCGTCCGTTTCGATGGTTGGCGCCGCCCTGCGTATGACAGTGATAACATACGTTTTCTGGCTCAGACCGTCTGCCGAGGTGACGGTCACATCTATCGCATTTGAACCCGTAGACAGCATAACATCTGTCGCCCCGCCGTTGGTTGCATTTTCGCCGTTTATCGTAAGTACTGATGAAGCGTCTACAAGCGTTGCCGTAATGGTGACACTGCTGACGGAAGAAGCGACGGAACCCAGGCTGTATTTCGTAAGCTCCGCGTTAATCTCTGGATTCAAAGTGAAGCCCGTAACGCTGAGATCGCTAAGACCCGATGCCAGCGAGCTATATATCTTCAGGTTTAGCGTGACTGAATCCGTATAAGCGCCGTACGATGCGGTAAGAACGACAGAATATTCGCCGCCGGTTTTGGGCGTGCCAGAAATCTCTCCGTCTGACGAAAGGGAAAGTCCGGGCGGCAGTTTTGAGCCTGTCGCCGCTGTCCATGTCCACGAATAACCACTACCCGAATCGGTCAGGGTTTCACTGTATGAGACGCCGACCTCTCCTTTCGGCAGCGCTAATTGATTCGATGTCATTACGCTTGCTTGGGTCGTCTCCGTCGTGCCGCTTGCCGCATAAATATCGCTGCCGCTTACGGCCAGAGCCGTATTGGAACCGGCGGGAAGCCACAGATACAAATAACCGTTGGCGGTTGTCCTACTGGCAAACGGGTCGCCGCCGTTATATGAGCAGGTGACACTCCCGCTCGTCGGCAGACCCATCACCGCGGTTTTATATATCTGTGTGGTTCTTGCGGATGACTGATATACACTGTAGGAGACGTCCGCGTCTACGGAGCCACCAACGATATACAGCGAGGCGTCGCTGCCGTTTGAGCCATCCGAGCCACGTGTGCTGCCGTATACTCCACCGTCGTAAGCATCTCCGCCATTGCCGCCATTGCCTTTGCCGATATCAGCCGTGCTACCAGAAGCGGTCACATAGCCGCCTGTGATGGTGACCAAGCCGCCGCTCCCTCCGCTGCCTCCACTGCCGCCGATATAGTAATAACTATAGCTTCCGTTATTGCCGCTACCGCCGCCGATCCCCGCCGCGCCGCCAGTCGTATTGACCACTCCGCCGCTAATCGTAATCTGCTCGCCACTGCCGCCGCTCCCTCCGCTGCCGCCATAGCAATATCTCTCCATTGTCGAAGCAGAACTTCCGCCACCGCCACCGCCGATACCCGCGCTTCTGCTGCCGCCCGAAGCCGTGACGATCCCCCCCGTGATGGTAATCGTGCCGCTGTTTCCGCCGCTGTTTTTACTGTTTCCGCCATGAGGAAGAAACGGGTATCCAGCGCTGCTTGCGCCGCCTGCGCCACCGCCGATACCCGCGCCGCTTCCCGACGCGGTAACTGTTCCGCCGTTGATGGTGACCGTTCCACCGCCGCCGCCCGCGCCGCCACTTATACTATTGCCTTCACTATTATTCGTGTATTCCTTGCCGTTGCCGCCTGCGCCACCGCCGATACCCGCGCCGCCATTGTTTCCGGTTGCTGTGACTGTTCCGCCGGTGATGGTGATGGCACCGCCGCTTCCGCCCGTGTTGCCCTTGATGCCCGAGACGAAGGCGCTGATGGAAGTCCCGTAACCGCCCGCGCCGCCGCCTATGCCCGCGCCGCCGTTTCCAGTTGCGGTGATGGTTCCGCCCTCAATCGTGATCGTTCCGCCCGCCACACCTGCACTACCCGAATAGTTTCCGCTGCCGTCTGCGCCCTTGCCGCCGCCGATGCCCGCGCCGCCGAAGCCGCCGACCGCGTTAAGGCTGCCAGAGCTGTCCTCCGTGATGGTTAGTTCCACGCCTTCGGGAACCCCGATCCCTGCGCTGCCCGATCCGCTGGCAAGCGTGTTTTCGCCAAAGAGCGTCAATTTGTTGCTGGAACCGGTAAATGAAAGCGCGCAATACCCCGAGGTGCTGTCCGATACGTTGACCCCGCTGAGCGTCAGATTCACGCCGCTGACCGCGCAGACGATTCGCACATCCGTGTACACCGTCCCTGCCGTGTTGGTAAACGTGACCGCGTCCGTGGAGCTGACTGTGATCGTGCTGCCGTCGCCGTAAGTGCTCAGGTCGTATGTGCCGCCCGAACTGATGGACCCATCCGCCGCGAAGGAGACCTCCGGGTAGAGGGAAAGAATCAGTAAAATTGCGATAAGTAGGGAAAGCCCTCTCTTCATTTTTCTCATAACTTCCTCTTTTCTAATGGCCTATTTATGCCAGTCGATAGCCGTCTTAAGAAACGACGTCCTTTATCAGTGTCATATAAATCCGCGTTGAATAGAAAATACCACTGTATCAGTTTACAGCGGCATTTTTCGACAGAATACACCCGTGCGGGTGGTTTTGACATCACTTGATCTGATCAATCGCGTTCAGGCATTCCTTCAACTTTATCCTGTTATTGACAGATAACTTGGAATAGACGGATTTCATGGCGGATTTGACTGTGTTTTCCGAGATGAATAGATGACTACCGATCTCCTTATTGGATAATCCGGTCGATGCCAGACGGGCAATCTCGAGCTCGCGTTTGGAAAGCATGCCGCATGCATCGGATAACCCGTGCATTCTCATCCTTTCTTTTCCTGATCTGAAAGCCTTGCCAAGCCTGAGAATTTCACATATATCTTCCCGGTATCGGGCGTCCGAGGACAATTCTTTCAGCAGTTGCTCGATATAGTCACAGTTTTCCGCAAACGGCATGTACATTTTATCTGGTATAGCGGCATAAAGCGCTTTTTCCAGGTGACGAAGCGCTTCATCATGCCGGGAAATCATATGATTTGCAGCAGCCATATGTATATCGTTATAGATTGTTCCCATGATATTCGGGAAAACAGATGCAGCAGAGTTGAAATAGTCATAGCTTCCGATCAGTTTCAGATATTCGCCTCTTATCAGCAGCGCTCTTCCCAAAAGAATATGATACATGCCGATGGCAGGAAACCCCAGTCGAAGCGTTTTCGGGTCGGCTTCAAGCAGTTTATTCGGCAGCCTTGTCAGATCTTCCATCCATGAAAAAACAAAACCCTCACAGAGCTCTACGGTGTGCAGATAATTGTAGAGCTTCCTGTCCGCCATGATCGCGCGCATGTTTGAAAGACGTGTAAATACTGCAGAATTGTTTCCGCGTATAAAATCAAGCCTGATTTGGAGAAATTCAGTACAGAGCAGAATATTTGACTCGTCTGATGACCGGGCGGCGAGTACGGCTTCCCTTAACGATATCTCGGCATTTTCAAAGTCGCCTTTGTTGAAGTAATACTCCGCCTCCATCATAAATCCACCGCCGGCGCCATGACCGTCGGTTAGTTTATTGTATAGTGGGAGCCCTTCCTTAAGAACAGATGCATTTGATTTAAGCTTCCCAATTTCCCGATGGTACAGATACAGGATAGACGGCGAGCCAAAATTCCAATGGATCTTTTTACAATAAATACTTGTCGGGCGTTTCAGCAGTTCCCATGCCCTTTTATAATGAGAGGACATCCTATGCAGTTCGTTAAATGAGGCCAACCCCTTTAGCAGCTCCAGCTCGCCTTTATAACTGTTTCGCATGTCTGATGTGAGACACGTGTCCTTGTCAATGTTCTTTTCCAGCTCCTCACATATCTTGCCAAACAGTTCCTTTTCGTTGTGAATAAACATGGGAAGTGCAGTCTTCAACATCGCCAGATGATGATGCGCTTTTATTTCCTCGGGACAAGCGGCCATATACTTCTTAATCTCATCCTTGTCGGAAGCGGAATAGTCAATTGTGGTATCTATCTCCAGCGCTGTCATAAGGCAGTCGAAGTCTCCACACAGGAAACAATAGCCCCTTGCCTCCTGATATTCTCCTGACTTCAAAAACCAATGAGCGACTTTCCCATAAAGTTCCAATATATAGCTGCCTGACTTATCAAGCTCTTCCCGCAAAAAATCCAGAAAAATCCGGTGGATCGTATACGTTCCCAGCGATCTTTCATAAGTCACAAAAGAGCTGTTGTGTACAAGCTCCGAAAGTATTCGGGCGGCTGAATTGTCGCCCCATATACATTTTGCCTGTTCAAGAGTAAAGCTGTCAAAAAGACACATAGTCAGAAGAAATTCCTTGCTTTCCTTGCTCAGAGGCAGATAAACTGCCGTCTCAACAAGCTTGTATATGCTCTCGGCAGTGGAAAAGTGGCCGCTGGACATATACGCAAGCATCAAAAGCTTCAATGCGCTTATCCAGCCCTCCGTCATCTTATACAGCTTCTGCGCTTGCTCGCGTCTCAGATGAATGCCGCATATGTGAAAATACTTCAAGATATCTTCGTAACTCAATTCGAACGTTTCCTTGGTAATATGATTTAGGCTGCCTTTCAAACTAAGCTCATCGATTCTCAGAAATCTCGTATAGCGTGCTGTCAGAATAATATGCAGATTTGGCGGAGTATTCTCTGCCAAGCACTCAAAAAACGTGTTTAAGTCCGTACTGTCAAGAAAATGATAGTCATCAATTATAATGACCGTCTTTGATTTCACTGTAATTCCAGAAATCCTTGACAAAATTTCGTGCAAAGTTACAGCGTCATTTGGAAAACCAAGCGATAAAAGACACTTCGAGCATTCTTCATCAATGGTACCAATGTGCGCTGCAAAAATGCGCCAAAAGACATCCGCGTGGTTATTATAAACGCGAATCCAGAGCACATTGATCCCTGTACGCTTCAAATACTCTCTGATTGCTGTTGTTTTCCCATAGCCCATAGGTGCTTCAACAACTGTCAAGGGATACTCTAATAAATGACTAAGGTCTTCCGTCATTTTTTCCGGGAAAAACATGCGTCTTGTGTTGATCTCTTCCGCTTTTGGCATACTAAATCCCTTTTATGATTGTTACATGGAATTACAGTAAAATTATATCATATTTCAAGCGCATCTTTGATGATATAAGCTGCGCTTTGGAGTCTTCTGTTGTTTAGCGGCCCATACTTCTTGCACTAAAATAGCGCAAAAAACCGAACGCCTCTACCACTTGGTACAAGGTTCGGATTTAAGCGATTTGGTGGAGCATATGGGAGTCGAACTCTGCTTAATGTAGTATATTTTTGGCTTCCATCGGATATATGAAAAATCCATATTTCCCAAGGGTTTTAAGCCAATCAAAGTCCATACCTTCTCTTCAATTATCATCGGGGTTTAATTGATGCTGAAGGGTGTTTTTTGTTTTGGCTACAATATTTGCCTTCAGCGCTTCAATATACATATTACTTCCTAGCCATGTAGAAACACCGAACAAAGTGGATTGTCTGGGCTGGAGTAATAGTCCGCCAACAACATCGCCTGTTATTTTCTGCTATTATAATGCGAGACCGTTTCAGAAAGCAATCTCATTCTCAATGCTCTTAAATCATCCAAATCGGTATGATGAAATTTTCGGAGTTGATAGCAGAAAGTTCCGGACGCATACACAAAAGAGCACCATTCCCTCGAGGTACTGAAGCCTTATCCAAAACGGTGAAAGCCCCAGCAAGCTCTTTGCCCGGGTTTACAGAGCGCTTAATCTCAAGTGGGTGGAGTACGCCATCGCTCTCAATGACCATGTCAATCTCGTTGCTCTCTTTATCACGGTAGTACCACAGCAGACAGTCCTTGGCGCTGTTGCGATAGGTTTTCAAAAGTTCTGAGACAGCATAGTTTTCCAGGATGGCACCGTTGGCGGCTCCGTTTGCAAGAATTTCTGGAGAGGAATAGCGTGTTAAATAAGCCACCAATCCGGTGTCAAAAAAGTACAGCTTAGGCGTTTTTATCGAGCGTTTAAGCAAATTGTTGGAATAGGGTCGCAGATAGAAGATAACATCGGATTTTTCCATCACCTGCAGCCAACGCTTTGCTGTGTCATCAGAAACGCCGATATCCTGCGCAATATCGTGCACATTTAGCATCTGCCCTGTCCTGGCGGCAGCGGAGCGAATAAAATCACTGAATAGCAATGTGTCTGACAATGCTACCTGTTCCCTTACATCGCGCTCAATATAAGTTTGTATGTAGCTACTGTAAAATACATCCCTGTCAGTATACCTTCCGCTTACCAATCCGGGCATGGAGCCGTTCCAGATGCGCTTATAGATGCCAATCATGTCGGTTGGTTCGTTCGTATTTTTCCGAGCCTTCAAAGCAACTAAGTCAACCGAAAACGGCGTACATTCACCCTTGCCGTATATTTCATGCTGAGACAACGCTGGCATATGCAAAACTGCAATTCTTCCTGCTAATGACTCTTGAGCAAGCTCCATCAGCTTGAATGCCTGTGAGCCTGTCAGCCAAAATGCCCCCGGCGCTGCACCGTTGTCCACGGCAATTTTGATATAGGAAAAAAGCTGCGGCGCATACTGCACCGCATCAATCATGATTGGCTGCGAGTGCATCTGCAGGAACAGTGCCGGATCGGTCTTTGCAAGGCGGCGTTCCTCTAAATCGTCAAGCGTAACATAGCTGCGATTATTATCCATCAACTGCTTTAATACAGTTGTCTTCCCGACCTGGCGAGGGCCAGTGATTAGTATACAGGAATATTCTTTTGACAGAGACAATATCTTACTCTCTAAATCTCGCTTAATATATGCCAAGTCAACACCTCCTCGCGGCCAATCTTTACGCAGTCTTATTTTAGACGATAATTATACACATGCAAAGGCTAATACGCGATTCGATCTTATTTTAGCCAAACACAAGTTTGCTTATTCATTAACTTCATATAATACTTAGGCTGGATTTGATTTATGACCTTCGGGTTATGGGGGGGCATAGCAGAAATTAGAAGCTGTCTCATAACAAATCCGCTTAAATACAATGAAGAGGTACTAAAGTTAATAAGAACTACAAAGCAGGACTGACGGCCCGCCAGATAGCTGAAAAATACGGATGTTATCGAACGACGGTTAGCAAGTATCTTAAAGCGAGTGGAGTTATGATGCGTAATTGTCCATTATCCGATAATCGAATTAATCAGGCGGTTAGGCTTTATGAATCGGGATTATCATGCGCGGAGGTTGGTAAAAAGCTCGGGGCGTGCCCAAAGACGGTTTACAATAAACTGATTCAGCGGGGCGTTACATTAAGAAACACGAAATGAAATCAAAATACAAATTGATAAATTATTGGAAGCATTACTATAAAGATGAAGTTATCGACATTATTTTTTCAAACCAAAGTGTAATTCACTTTCCAAACGACTAATATGAATCCTTTGTAAGATTATATTTATTAAATACTATCCCGTGGCGGTTTTCTGCTTTTTTGAATGCGCTAAACTATACTCATTTTTCAAGGTTCAATCACTAAAAACGGTTGGAAAAATTGATTTATATATAATTATCGGTTCTTATTTTAGGTACTTGTCTTTTACTGTAATAAATATATTATTTTTTATAAGATATAAATCGCCTTTGGTTCTGGTCATCGCAACATATAGCTTGTTTTTCGTTATAGGTGAAATGCCTTCGTGGGAAAACCCATCCTTGTCCATTGAGTTAAAGTTATCCGTAAGTATTACACAGACATTGTCTAGTGTATCGCCTTTTGAGTATGACCAATTAACCGCACGAAACGTGTATGCGTTAGCATTATTGTAGACTAATTTTGGGATTGAATTATCTGCTAAAATTTCATCAACATTATTATCAATCCAAACCACTCGCCCTAGTTGTACGCTGCATGAGTCAATATCAATCATCAATTTTTCTTTCACAAAATTACACACCTGTTGACAGCATCGCCGTGATGTTTTTAATTCCATATCATCAAATTCGAAATGTTGATTTAGAAGAGATTGCTTAAAGGCTTCATAACTTATATATCCTGAATTATTCTTGAAAGGCTTTCCTGAATTATTAACCGCCGATACAGAGTGCTGGTAATAGTCACCCACCAATAAGATATTATCCAACCATTTAGCAAGTTTGGTTATTAGTTCGTAATCATGCTCGCGAAAATCCTGAAACTCGTCAATCATTATTTGGTCGTAGAAACGATTCAGAGTAGCAGCTACTTTATTGATTAGTGAAACCCTATTCTGCTTAACTTGCAGAATGAGCTCCGTCATAGTTGAACAATAATATTGCCCTCGACGGTTAACATAATGCGCCAATTTGTCTTTGGTGTTGTATTTGGGATTTGGAACTAAGCTTCCGTTTCTAGTCTTTATCCTCTGAGAGGGTGGATCGATGGTTGTTATTCCTTTCCCAACGAAGTCCTCTCGTCCAAAGTGACGTAAAATCGTTGGTTCGTATGGACATAGCAAAAATCTAAATACAAAGGAATCAAATGTCATAACGCTAGTCAACTCTGGCACTGAACCGTAGGCCTTCATTAGCTCACGCTTAATGTTTCCAATATTCGCATGCGTATACGCTAATATTAAGTTCTTTTTTTCGGGTTGAATCGTACGACAGATATGAAACGTCTTTCCCGCACCTGCAACTGCAAGCATTACTCGTTTAGCCATATAATCGCATCCTTCACATACTTCGGAATTTCAAAAGTGCGTCCACCAGTAAGTATTTGATATGCCGTTTCAACCTTGTTATTTAACATCTTACCCAGAACTTGCCCATAATCCATATTACGTACTAGGTATTTTGCACTAGCTTGAACTTCAATCGTAGAATCCAATATTTCTTTGTTTAGCCTATAAAGGCAGGCTTCCCATGTCCAATCTTCTACATCAAGCCCTAAAAAGACATTTTGAATTTTATTATTTTTATTAAAGGTACCCGCGTCTGTAATCAGTGTTTGAGATTTATCATTATCAGTTAGTACGGCGATTCTCTTGCCCGTAGCCTTGGCTATCTCCAGATAATTTTTATATGATATGCCTTTACAAGATATGATACTGATACGGTCTTCTTCAATTGTCCGCTGGGTTAATTGCTTATATATTGTTGGGAGTAGCAAAAATTCAGTAGCACCTTCAACAAGAATAGCTTTTTCAGATAGCAGCAACTGTAGGAAGCTGTTATCATCAGCCTTCACAAAAAAGTCAGCAATTTTTTTATCGACACTCTTTAAAGATTTTACGTTTTCTTCAGCGATCCAAAGAACATTATTAAAATTAAGACGACTAGCAATCATGTTGCTATGTGTTGCAATTATAATTTGTGTATCTGCTTGCCGAGCAGATATTTCATGCAGCATTTTCCTTAAATTTGAAAAGCAAAGATGGTTTTCCGGCTCTTCCATCAAAATAACATCTAGATGGCTTTTTTTGCGATCTAGAGCAATCTGGGTCTTAATCAGATTCTCCATTCCACTGCCTCTATTTTCAAGAGGAATGGAACCTTCGTAAACCGACAAGATGGTTTCCAAAATAACCTTTTTATCATTAACACCAAACTTGCGCTTATCATCAATTTCAGGCAAACCGATTTCGTTAAACACCTCCGAAAGGCGTTCTCTAAACGCATTTTTTGCGCTCATTCGAGTTTGTTCATCATAACAGCTCGAAAATAGTGTTCGATTATAATAATTGAATGAATTACTTGCATCATATTCTGATGTGTTGATCGAGAGGAAATTTAAAGGCCTCTTGATGATTTGGTATGGTAAGCCAGCAAATGTAGTCCATCGAAGATTATAGTACTCATATGGAATTTTTCCTTCTGAAATTTCCTTATCAAGCCCGCTGCCAAGATCTTCGTCGAAGCGACACTCAAAAATAATGCCGAATGCTTCATCTTTTGATCTATTCACTTCGCCATGAAAATACTCCGAATTTTTACCCTTTGGGTCGAGTTCCATCTGAATTTCTATATAAATATATGGCAACGTCTGCACACTCGGGTTGCTTTCAAACTGCTGAATCATTTGCATATTGAATAATTCTTTTATAGTAGACTTATCAGCACTTCTATTTTGTTGGTTCAAAACCGTTTTAACAGCATCAAGAAGAGTACTCTTTCCGGCTTCGTTTTCACCAACCAATATATTCATATGTTCGTTAAAAGGAACATCAATCCGAACGAATTTTTTAAACCCTTCAATGTATAATGACTTAATATAATTCATAAATTATCCTCAATAATAGCATAGCTGGCTTACTTAATATAAAAACGTCAACTCTATTTTTTCGCATTATGCTGTTTCCTTATGTCATTAGTTACGTTTTTGATATTACTTTCCTTAAGAAAGCTATATCTTTGTTATTGTCCTTCGGCTTGATGGTGGTTAAAATTTTTTGCCCCACTTCTGGTGTCCAGTATATTTTAAGTTTTTCTCTGGCTCGGGTAATAGCGGTATAAAAAATGCTATGGGTAATGTGGTCTTCAATCTCGTCTGTTATGACGACTTTTACAGAATTAAATTCCAAGCCCTGAGCTTTGTGAATTGATACCGCATAGGCTACTTGAAACGGTACAACCGCCGTAATCGGGACTTCGTGGTTTTCGTCAATAAGTCTATAATCGTCAACCGTGAATCGAATTAAAGAGTGCCCCTCTATCAAGCTTGGCAAAAGCTCAAAATCGTAATACCGAGCCTCCAATCCATTTATTGACTTGTCCACATCAACTTCAAATTGAATTTTACTCCCCATAAGCTTAATTCCCGCTATCCAGCCTTTTATATTGTTATAAATTACTGGCATGAATCGGTCAGATTCGTTAAACAATATAGGATCACCGACTTTGTAAAGGAGAAGTCCCCACGGGATGGCGGGGTTAGGGTTAGCTTCCTGTAAAAAACGGTTGATGTTATTTATTCCATAAAGTCCGTCATAATTTAAACACAAGATTATTTCGTCTTGCTCGTCGGGTTTAAAAATAGACGCATCAAGCGTGGCTGAATACTTATTTTTTGCGATTATCTCCACGACTGTATCATCCATATTGCGAACTCTGTCCCAGAGTGTTTGTAACTCTTGATTATTACGGCTTCGGTATGGAGATTCCAACTCATATACTGATGTTTTCGGCAAAAAACCCCTTGCGGAACTAAACCAGTTGCCAAACTGTATAGACTCAATCTGATAAATATCACCAACCAAAACAAGCAAATCAAACTCAGCTTTGTTTAAGATATCTTTCATATCTTGGTTGTTAACCGTGCTACACTCATCGATAAACACAATATTGTATTTTAAACGGATACCCTGTTTCTTGACGAATTTTGTGATAGTCATAAAATCTGTATCGGATGTTTTGACTGTAACTCTACGCTTCATATTATCAACAGCAGGGTTTGTATTTGCCAAATACAGCTTACTTTGGTCCTTAAAAAGATTGGAGATGTGATTTATGAGCGTGGATTTACCCGTACCAGCAGAGCCGTATATCATAGCAACTGACGACTGCGTGAACATCTGCTGTAAAGCCTTTTTCTTCTCATCGCAATCCACAGGATGAACACCCGATACAAGCCAACTATCAACATAGCCAGAATAGTTCTGAACACCACCAGCGGATAGCTCAATGAGCCTTTTTATAATCTCAACTGTGTCACACTCACGACCTCGGATGTAATAATGTCTGTTGCGCTCCTCAATTCGTCGTGCCTGATGACGCGCGTTATTATATAGTTTACGGTTAAAGGTATTGACGAGTGCATCGATGTCGCCGAAACGCTCCAATTCCGCTCTTGGTGTATAAAGATTTCCGTTGCGCTCGGTGTTTATAAGAATATAACGTGCTAAAACCTCGTGCATTCTATCTGTCGAATCGATACAGTCAAACAAATCGCCCAACCGAGGATTGTGATGTTGCAACGAAGTAGTAAATGGCATTTTATCAAAAGGAATGCAACCATAAGCAAGGCAAAGACCTGAAAGCCAATTGTTTGCAACGTCAATTTGGTCTGCAATGATCTTGTTACTCATGTGATAAAGCAAGTATCGTAGGACATTACTCCCGGGATGTTTGCCGCCGATAACTTCTCGGCAACGGTCGAACAAGTCAAATAAGTGGCTGACTTTTGCGTTATAAGCGGCAAGGACACTGGCACGTATCTGCTGATAGTATGCATCCTCAAAACAAATCAGCTCCACAAGATTAAACCCTGTTTGCGTCAGGAACTGCATCAGGCCGCGCCCTTCCGCAGAACTGGCATAATTTTTTACGCTCTTGCCGAGAACATTCGAAAACTTCTCTATTTCGACTGGTCGAATAGCGACCATCCAATTCACGATGATAAAGATAGGCATTTCTTTGCCGAGGATTTGAATGTTGTCCTTGACCGTCCATAGCTTCACTGCATAATATTTCGATATGTCGATTGTCGTGAAGGCAATAATCCTGTCAAACTTGCTTGCTTTTCCCGTGGCAGGGAAAAAAGTTACTTCGTAATAAATTTGCTGGTTCACAAAAAAAGGCTTGATCTTATGGATATAGTAACGACCATTTTCGGATAACGCCATATCCGAATCGTAGCTCCTGTTCGTGAGTTTTTCGGCAATTTTTCTATAATATTCTTGAAGATTTCTATCTGTATTAAGTGGAAACTTGTCAAGGTTCGCAAGAACACTTAGGCCATATGTGGTTTTTAGGTAGGACCTGATTTTTAGCATAAACTCATAGTATTTCAGCATTACCCGCTCTGAGTCTTCAGGGTCGAGTGTGTAATGAGACACGACTATCTGTAAATAAGCATGAAACCGCCATATAAATTTAAGCTGTCCCTGCGTTTTCACGAAGTCGATGGCTTTCTCAATGTGTTTGTAATCGTAGGTTGTCTCATTGGCACAGGCATAGATTTTGAACATCGTGTGCTCGACAAAAGTTCGTAGATTCTGTAAAATGTCCTGCGAAACAACACCTATATCTAAGGCATTGAGGCTCTCTATATGGCGACATATGACAGCATCGCTTCTGCAAATCTGCTCGTCAATTCGGCGTAATGTCTCAGGCGTGCTTGACATACTAAACCTCTCTTTCGTAGTTTTCGTTTAGTCTCAACCCATACTTGACATTTCATCAGGAGGGTTGGAGTAAATTCAATTTTTATCTTTATATTAACCCAAGATACTTCTCAAAAAACGCCGCGAGTTTTTCTATGACACTTTGTTTTTTTAATGAACGACCGCCATTAGAGAAGCGCGAAACCGGCGGCAGAATCTTATCAATATCCGTGCCGGTGGTTTTTAATGCACCGTCACGGAACGAACCTGCAACAAATTTACGCGTTTCAACGGGTCTTAATTTCTCGTCTTCAATGATTGCCGATAAATCGTTCTCTTTTTGCTCCGCAACAAAAGTATGCCAATCATCGTCAACTTGGGTGGAGGTATTAACTTTCTCGATGAATCCTTCGATAAGCGCTTTCTTGCTGCGAAGTTGGATGCTGGAACTGACGGCTTTATCAATCGCTGCGAGAATATTTTTATCAGTGCAGTTGGTTTCATGGTATTTTGCCACAAGCATAATAATGTAATCGATATTAACCTCTATTTGCTTGATGAGCTCAATTTCAAAGATGATATCGTCATTTATACTTTCCTTATCGGCATCTTTCACCTTCGTGAAATCCTGATACAGGTCAATATAAATGCTTTGGTAATCTTGAAAGTCTCGCTCAGGCAGAATTTCGTTACCTTCGAAATCGTCAAATGAAGTAAGAATATTCTTGAGCCGCAGAATTGCGCCGAAAAGTCGGATGAATTCCTTTTGGGATTCTTCGCCAATTATTGGTTGTCCTATTGGATATGATGTTTGAAGTGTAGCCATAAGTTCTATATAACCTGACTTATGCTTGCCGTCTTCCTCGAAGCCATTGTAGTAATCGTCATATGTTTTCAGCAGAACGATTCCGCCAGCTTCTTTGTCACCAAAGAGAGCAATGGCATCATCGGTCGCCTGCTTGAGGTCGCGGAAGCAGACGATATTACCAAAGGTTTTAACAGAGTTGAGAATGCGATTTGTGCGCGAAAATGCCTGGATAAGACCGTGCTGCCGCAGGTTCTTATCTACCCAAAGCGTGTTTAATGTGGTGGCATCAAAGCCAGTCAGGAACATATTGACTACGATTAGCAAATCAACTTGGCGGTTTTTTACGCGCAGGGAGATATCCTTGTAATAGTTCTGGAATTTATCTGCCGACGTGTCAAAATTTACGTTAAATGTCTGGTTGTAATCGGCTATGGCAGACTCGAGGAAATCACGCGAGCTTTTATCCAGCTTGTCCGTTTCAAAACCTTCATCCGGTACAGCATCCTCGGGATCATCCTCGTTGGCGCTGAAGCTGAAAATTGTTGCAACAGAAAGCTTCCGGTTTCGTTCTGCCAATTGACGCTTAAACTCGGTATAATATTTCATTGCCATCGGGATAGAGGCTACGGCAAAAATAGAGTTAAAACCTGCAACCCGTTGTCCCTTCAGTGCATAGAAGTTGTTGCGCTTTGTCTTCTGATCAAAGTGGTCAAGAATATATCCCGTCACCTCACGGACTCGTTCCGGCGCGGACATAGCTTTTTCAATGTCAATGGCCCGCACTTGCGTATCATTCACGTTATCTGCCATCTTCACTGTGTTTACATAATCAATGCGGAATGGCAGCACATTGCCGTCGTTAATAGCATCAACAATGGTGTATGTATGTAACTTGTCTCCGAATGCCTGCGGAGTTGTACGCATAAGCGGATTGCCGCCGCTGCCTGCATTCACCGCAAAAATCGGCGTGCCCGTAAAGCCAAAGATATGATAATTCTTAAACGTCTTAATGATTTTCTGATGCATATCACCGAACTGAGAGCGGTGGCATTCATCGAAAATCAAGACAATATGCTGTTTGAAAACATCATGTCCCTTGTTTTTACCAATAAACGAGTCAAGCTTTTGGATGGTAGTGATGATAATTCGAGCATTAGGATCTTCCAGTTGTTTTTGTAACACCTTAGTAGAGGTGTTGCTGTTTGCCGCACCTTTTTCAAAACGGTCATATTCTTTCATCGTCTGGTAGTCGAGGTCTTTACGGTCAACGACAAATAGCACGGTATCAATATCAGGGAGCGCCGTTGCAAGCTGCGCTGTTTTGAAGCTGGTCAGTGTTTTGCCCGAACCGGTGGTGTGCCAGATGTATCCGCCCGCGTCCACAGTGCCAGTTTTTTTGTAGTTGGTTGAAATCGCTATGCGGTTTAATATCCGCTCGGTCGCTGCAATCTGATACGGACGCATAACCAGCAGCAGATCCTCCGACGTAAACACGCAGTATCGTGTCAGAATATTAAGGATGGTATGTTTGGCAAAAAAAGTCTTAGTAAAGTCAGCTAGGTCAGCAATCACACGATTATTTGCATCTGCCCAGTAACTTGTAAATTCAAAACTGTTGCTGGTCTTTTTGGCTTTGTGACTGCTGTTATCTCCGGATTCCTTGATGTGTTGGCTGCGGGTGGTGTTTGAGTAATATTTGGTATGCGTACCATTAGAGATGATAAATATCTGAACATACTCAAACAACCCTGATGCCGCCCAAAAGCTGTCGCGCTGATAGCGTTTGATTTGGTTGAATGCCTCTCGGATGGCTACACCACGCCGCTTTAGCTCAATATGAACAAGCGGCAGACCGTTGACTAGTACGGTCACGTCATAACGCGTTTCGTGTGTGCCGCCAGCTTCCTCATATTGATTTAGAACCTGCAGACGATTGTTATGAATATTCTTTTTGTCTATGAGATAAATGTTTTTCGTGCTGCCATCATCGAGTTTGAGAATTTGCACATGATCTTCCTGGATTTTTCGAGTTTTCTCAATAATACCCTCATTTGTATCGGCAATATTTTGGGTAAAAAATCTATTCCACTCATCATCGGAAAAGGTTAAGCGATTGAGTAGTTCAAGTTGATGTCGAAGGTTAGCGACTAAAGCTGCTTCATCTGTAACGTTGATATGTTCGTAACCCTGACCAGAAAGTCGGCAGATAAAATCCTTTTCCAGCGCAGACTCGCTCTGGTAGTCCATGAAGCGATACAATTCCGGAATATATTCCGCGACAACAGTGGCTTCATTAGTGGCGGCAACGATGTTGTAGGTGCTCATTACACTTTCTCCTTAAAGGTCAACAGTTTATCGCGGTAGTATTCATATTGTTGGTGTCGTGCTGCAATTTCGGCAGGCAAACCTTGGGTGATGTCATTAACAAGAGTATCGAAGCGGTCAAGAATTGCAACGATACGCGCTTGTTCCTCGAGAGTAGGGACAGAGATTTGAAATTCATTTATTTGTTGGAGATTTAAGTTTGGTTGAGCTGAACCTTTTACCTTCTTTTCTATATATTCAGCCATTTTTATTGATTTTAAAACGTAAAAAACGAAACGTTGATTAATTAATTTTGGGTTCAGTCTTATTATAGCTAACGCTTGATTGGTATTAGCTGGTAAATTTACCATTTCAACGCTTGCACATTTTCCGATAGTAGCACCCGCTATGGTAAAAAGTATATCCTTCTCTTTTAATATCGAGCGTTTAAGTACCCCCAAATGAGTTTCTTCTGAAATAAAAACTGTTCTATCATTATTAATGATGTTATTAACAAAGCTCTCGGTTTTGATGAACCTAATTCCATTCGTTGAGTATTTCTTGGGAGTTGTACCTTTTGTAATAAGGGTACATAGTTCACCCAACGAAACATTACTCCAACTGTTATTACTCAAAAGTTCGTTTCTATAATAATTATATTGCCTCTTTCTCGCCTCCAGCTCCGCCTCCAGCTCCGCCTCCAGCGTAGTAAATTTATCAAGAATTCGGACTATCTTCTGTTGGATCGGAAGTGGAGGAATAGGGATTAACATATCAAGAACCTTTGCCATGCTTGGGTGCTGTATACCCGAACCACGATAAAATGAGCAAATCAATTTGAGATTGTTACTCATCCAATAAAACAAGAACTTATTATCTAGCACACTCGTGTCGTTTGAAGTGGCAATTCTGTTATCTGCTGTAACAAACTTTCCTTTGTAATATTGGACCCAAGGTGAACTAGTGCCCCAAGGAATTGCCACGATCTCGCCTTCACATAGATTTTCTCCAGCGATTTTTTCTGTGGTTACACCTGAGTCCGTCACGCCAGTATATAGCAACTTAACATTTCCTGTATCGGCAGCCAAACCCTTTAAATCATTTGCAAGTAAATAATTATATTTGATATAAGCAGGTTGTTTGTATTTTTCTATCCCGATAAATTTTTTGTCCCAGATAGTTAATTCCCATATATGTCGAAATTCCACTCCATCAGGGCAAAACTCAGCAATCAGCTCATCAATTTTGCTCATGCGCCCGCCTCTTCTATGTCTGCAATAATGGCCGCGATCTCTTCCCGAAGTACATTCTCACGAGCAACTATGGCTTCAATTTTGGTGTTAAGAATTTCAATGTCCACGACTTCCCGCATGTCCTCCAGTTCTATATAGGAGGATACAGAAAGATTGTAATCCTGTGTAGCTATATCGTCGTTGCTGACAAGGCGAACAAAATAGTCATCATCAGTACGAGATTCATAAGCAGTGATGATTTTAGTAATATTATCATCGGTTAGTTTGTTGCTGTTTGTAACCTTGATGCATTCACGGGAGGCATCTATAAACAGGGTGTTATTCTCACTTTTAGATTTTTTCAATACCATAATGCAGGTCGCGATGCTTGTACCAAAGAAAAGATTGTTAGGCAACTGAATTATACAATCGACATAATTATTATCGATGAGGTATTTTCTAATTTTCTGCTCTGCTCCGTTGCGATAGAGGACGCCGGGGAAACAAACAATCGCCGCGGTGCCGTTAGTGGCAAGCCACGAAAGACTGTGCATAATGAACGCAAGGTCAGCTTTTGATTTCGGCGCAAGTACTCCAGCAGGTGAAAAACGCGGGTCGTTTATAAGAAGTGGATTGCTGTCTCCGTCCCAGTTAATCGAGTATGGAGGATTTGATACGATAGCTTCAAAAGGCTCGTCATCCCAATGGAGCGGGTCGGTTAATGTGTCACCGTGCCCGATGTCGAATTTATCAAAATCAATGTCATGCAGAAACATATTAATACGGCAGAGGTTGTAAGTGGTGAGGTTGATCTCTTGTCCGAAGAAGCCCTGTCGCACATTCTCCTTGCCCAAAATCTTAGCGAACTTCAAAAGAAGGGAGCCGGAACCGCAAGCGGGGTCATAAACTTTATTAACTTCGGTTTTACCCACTAATGTGAGGCGGGTTAGGAGCTCGGACACTTCTTGCGGCGTGTAGTATTCACCACCGCTCTTGCCAGCATTGGAGGCATACATACCCATCAGGAATTCATAAGCGTCGCCGAAAGCGTCAATCGTATTGTCCTTGTAATCGCCCAGTTTCATCTCGCCTACGCCGTTCATCAGTTTGACAAGCCTCTCGTTGCGCTTGGCAACAGTGCCGCCAAGTTTGTTGCTATTTACATCGATGTCGTCAAACAACCCTTTGAAGTTATCCTCACTGTTTTTACCTTGGGCTGATGCTTCAATATTTTTGAATACACGTGCCAGAGTTTCATTTAAGTTTTCATCATTTGCCGCTCTCTGGTGCACATTTTCAAATAGCTCGCTGGGCAGGATAAAAAATCCCTTAGTTGAAACAAGATCTTCACGAGCTTCTTCTGCATCCTTGTCGGACAACCCGGAATAATCAAAGGCCGCATCTCCAGCTTCACGTTCACCAGAATTGATATAACCCGAAAGATTTTCAGATATATAACGGTAAAATAACATGCCGAGAATGTATTGTTTAAAGTCCCAACCATCCACACTGCCACGCAAATCGTTGGCAATACTCCAAATTGTCCGATGCAGCTCCGCACGTTCTTGTTCTTTATTGTTATTTGCCATTATTGATCTTCCTCGCAATTTAAATTATTTTATAAATCATGCTTTGGTATCTTTTCCAGCAGGAGTAAAATTCAACAAAACAATGTTGGTAGGATATGATTCTCATTATCGCATATATTTCGTATTTTGCATGATTTTGAGTATCCTTATTTCCAGCGCCAAGCAATACCTGAGTGAAGTCCGCCATAAAGTTGAATAAAATCTTCTTGCGCACATCCATCCTTGTTCACGGTCAATTTATTGTTATCATTTGGTTCACCCGGACGCTCAATTCGAGAGAGATTTTTATATGACCAGATAACAGGCGGTTTATCTCCTTTGAAAATCACTTTTTGCCTGAAATTTAATGTTGGCGTTTCAAAGGATTGGCCCGCAAAGTCTTCTACTAGTTCGCACTTTGATTCTTCAGGTTTTTCAGGCTCTTTAAGTACTTCTTGGAAGGAAAACCTATGCATCTGGCCGAGACGCAGAGGTGCTGGAAACCAAATGTTATGTTTAGAGCCTTTGTTGACATATGTCGTTTCTACAGTGCAGCCTTCGATTGGAAGAATCTTTGTCCGCTCGGTGCAATGATACTGAAAGCCATTCGCCACTTTAACAAGTGAAATTACTTTGCGCATTTGTTCATGCATAACGAATTGACGATCCTGCATTATGGTTGTCACTGATAGCTGATTTAAAAGGAAGCCGCCATGAGGTAACGGAAAATCTGCTGGGAGTGGCGCACCGGAGTAGTATGCAGTAAGCAAGCGAATTGCGAGCTCTTCGATTGCGGCGACTTCTCTATCGGCGAGCGTGTCATATTTTCTGTTTATATGCTTACCATATTTCGCTCGACGGTCTTTTAGAAGAGGAATATTTTCGTAGCCGGATAATAACCCAAACGCCACAAGCAACGTCTCAACGTTTTGTTTGTCAGGTAATGAATTAATAGCCGCAGTAAAGCGGATTTTAATGTTTTCAAAAATCTGGTTTTTCCCGCCAATAACTTCAATAAATGCACTTGCTTCATATACCCTGCTGGCAACAAAGCCTGCACCTTTTCTAAGAAAAAGGAGATCGGTAATTAGGTCTTCGTTTTTTTCGCTTTTATCGATCATGCTATCACCTTTCATCCCTTTATCTCAGGTTAATAGTGGGATTACGCAGACTTTAACTTGAGAGCATTCCAATTGTCTAAACTGGATTAATTATAATTCTTAAAGAAATAGCTGTCTAGGTGAATATGAAGAGGACATTTAACGAAATCAGCTGGTTTGAAATTCTCTGGCCGAGACCATATGAATTCCCTGCCATTCAGGAACTACTAACACATTTAGCTGGGGCAAAATTGTATTTTCCAGTTATTTGGGAAATCCGAAGCTCAGGAGGCCAGATTAAGTATTTGCTTGGCATCGAGAATCAAGAAGTTAACAAAATAAAAAACATTTTCAGCGCACATGGAAATATGCAGTTTGTGGAGGTTCTAAGTTCAAAAAGGAGGGCAGTTTCAACTGTAAAGCAGCTCCGTATTTCCCACCCGATTTTGACCTTAAAAACAGATAATGCCGTAGCAGTTGCACGAGCCAGTCTGGCCATATTGTCACAAACCAGAAAGGATGAAGAGGTTGTAATACAGATCATTCTTGGTACTGCATTCTCGCCTTCACCGCTGCCAAATCAAATTTCCGATCCGCATGCCAGCTGGCTCAATATTATATCTGGTAGCGTTGCCCCTGCTTCGCACGAGAGCAGGAGCGCAATCAAGGAAAAAATATCGTACCATGGATTTTCATGCCACATTCGAATTGGGTCGAATAAGCCTACTGAGATAGCGAATGCGCATATCCGAAATTTGCTTAGTGCTCTAAGGATTTTGGAAGTTGCTGGCGTAAGAATTAATACGCTACCCGACAAGTCAACCTATATAAATGATGTGCATATACCTTGGTATTTTCCACTAAGGCTTTCAGTCAAGGAATTAGCTAACTTCTTTCTTTTACCATTAGGAGAAGAAGAATTCCCAGGAGTTAAAGGAATCCATCCCAGGATACTACTTCCACCAGTTTGGATGAATAATCAGGATAAAAATGAAGGATTCTGTTTTGCAAAAAGTGCTGGCAGCGGTGATGAGTCAGCCAGAACAAGTCTATGCATCTCCCCGCATGATTCACTTGAACATACGATTATTCTTGGGCCTACCGGCTCGGGCAAATCGAACGTGCTGCTAAGCTTAATTCTTGCCAATATCAGTGCAGGGAGGAGCATATTAGTAATCGATCCGAAAGCCGACCTCATAAATGATATCTTGGCGCGAATTCCGACAGAAAGGGAAAACGATGTGGTCGTGATTGATCCGTCAGACGCCTGCCCGGTTGGAGTAAACCCTTTTTCCTTATGCAATAACCGAAATCAAGAGTTGATTGCTGATTCGATTTTAGCGGTTTTTAAAGAGATATTCGCCGACAGTTGGGGCATTCGCAGCCAGGATATTTTATCTGGTGCATTCTTAACGCTTGCCCAAATAGAGGGCGCATCACTGATTCTGCTTCCGGCCTTACTAACAAATGAGAGTTTCCGAAGAAAGGCTGTCCAAAACATTGACGATAAGATCGGGCTCGAGCCGTTTTGGGCTGGTTTTGAGGCAATGGGAAAAGCTGAACGCAATCAGGCGATTGCTCCGGTTCTCAACAAAATGCGGCAATTTTTGCTTAGACCGGGATTAAGAAATATCCTTGGGCAAACCCAGCCTAGGTTTTCCTTATCGGATTTGTTCGAAAAGCGCCGCATCGTATTAGTACCGTTGAATAAGGGCCTGATTGGGGCTGAGAGCGCCCGATTGCTTGGATCTTTGATCGTTGGTTTAACTTGGACACTGGCGTTGAATCGAGCCAAGGAAGCGCCAGAAAAGCGACAGATTGTTAATGTCTTTATCGATGAGCTGCAAGATTACTTAAGTCTGCCAACTGACCTATCCGACGCGTTAGCACAGGCCCGTGGACTTGGCGTAGGCCTAGTACTTGCCCATCAATACCGCAATCTGCTTTCACCGGCAATCAGGGCTGGTATTGATGCTAATGCCCGAAATAAAATTGTCTTTGGACTAAATGCCGGAGATGCGAAAGACATCTCCACGATGGCCCCAGGACTTGAACCGATCGATTTTATGCTGCTGCCACGCTATCACATTTATGCATCACTACAAGTTGGCGGTAAAAGTACCGGCTGGATATCCGGACAGACTTTGCCGCCAAAGGCAGCACTTCGAGACGCCGTAGAAATTAAAGCCCAAAGTATGGAACGTTATGGCCAGGATGCTAATGACATCAAAAATGAGTACCTTAAAACACTTGGATATATTGAAGAGCCTAACGTGCCATTATTCGATTCTTCCAGCAGTGATGAAAGTAAAATACAGGCAACTGCAGAAACAATCGGTCGAAAGAAGCGACAATCCGCTGACGACTCGACTGACGTTCCACGTGCCTGAATAGCAGGAAGAAAGGCCCAATGTCACGAGGTGGATAAAGTTTAAGGGATATGACTCTCATCTGTTTTACAGGTGCATTGGCCGAGGGAGCCTCTCCCACAAGGAGCAACCATGAATATGAACACACGAATATCTAATCGACAATTAGAAAACATTGGTCATCAGATAAGCGAGCGGGATAAAACAATATTGTAAGGAATTAGGAAATTCCGTTATTTAACATCAAACCAGATATGGTGTCTATATTTTAGCGAATCGATAAATTCAACTGCCGCACATAGGGCTGCGAATCGGGCCCTGATGAAGCTTAGGGAGCTTGGTCTAATAACCACATTGAAGCGCCGTATTGGTGGTGTGAGGGCAGGTTCCGGTTCGTATATTTGGAATTTAGCAACAGCAGGGGCACGCCTATTAAGTCAAAATAATGAAGTGGCTAAAATACCCAAACGCAAGCGCCATTTTGAACCGTCGCGGATGTTCCTAGAACACACGTTGGCAGTTGCGGAAACTTACGTGCAATTGATACTGATCCAGAAAAAATATGAAAATATCGACCTGCTAAGGGTAGATGTGGAGCCAAACTGTTGGCGGTCGTATGTCGGCGAGAATGGTGCTGTTACCTATTTAAAGCCAGATCTTTACATTGAAACTACAGTTGCTGATTATGAAGATCACTGGTTCTTTGAAATCGATCTGATTACTGAGGCACCGTCGCGAATTTTACATAAATGTCAGCAATACTATCGCTATTACCTATGTGGTGCCGAGCAAAAGAAAACAGGCATATTTCCATTGGTGGTATGGATTACATTAAGCACTAAACGAGCGGAAAATCTTAGAAAATATATTGCCGAAGAATTCAAAACAAGGCAAGTAGACATTTTTAGGGTAATAATGCCCGAAGAATTGGAGCGGCTTATTGTCGAGCATACCGTTTGATATAGCGACTTGAAGATAATCCGAAACAGAGTTATTCTCTGACTGATATATAAGAGAAGGAGGTAATTTAATGAGTAAAGTACTCGACAAAATCACCACCGACAACGCTTTCGAGAGCATGATTGCTAGTAGCCTAACTCCCAAAGCGGCAGTCTCTTATCTTCGCGTTTCAACGCACGATCAAGCTGAACGAGGAGGCGGTGACATCGAAGGATTTTCGATTCCTGCTCAGCGTGAGGCCAATAAGAAGAAGGCCGCTTCGATTGGAGCGATTGTAATCAAAGAATTCGTTGACCGCGGGGCATCTGCAAGATCAGCTGCTCGGCCAGAACTGCAACGGATGCTCGAATATATAAATGAGAATAAGAACAACGTCGATTATGTTATCGTGCATAAAATTGATCGCTTAGCCAGAAACAGAGGCGACGATGTCGATATATCCCGAGTACTTGAAAAAGCGGGCGTTAAGCTGGTATCTACCACGGAGAGTATCGATGAAACGCCTTCAGGTATGCTACTTCACGGTATTATGAGTTCGATTGCTGAATTCTATTCGCGGAACTTATCAAATGAAGTCATAAAGGGCATGAGTCAAAAAGTAAAAAGCGGTGGTACGGGCTATCGAGCACCTTTGGGCTATAAAAACATCCGAACCGTTGATGACAAGGGTCGAGAAAATCGCACAGTCATAATTGACGAGGATCGAGCACCACTTATACGACTAGCATTCGAATACTATTCCACCGGTGATTGGTCACTTAAAAGTCTAGCTGAATACTTGGCACTCCGTGGATTAACTACGCTATCAACGCCAAAAGTTGCCTCTAAGCCTATAGATAAAGGCAGCCTAAACAACATATTGGTAAGCCCTTACTACAAAGGTCTTGTATCTTTTCAAGGCGTTTTTTATCCGGGCAGTCATCCCCCGCTTGTCGATGAGAAGACATGGCAGAGTGTTCAGTACATTCTTGAGTTACATCTCAACGGTGAAAGAACACGAGAGCACCCTCACTTTTTAAAGAGTACTGTTTATTGCGCCAAGTGTGGAGCCAGGCTTCTTGTTCACCGCTCAAAATCGCATACCGGCGCAATATATCCATATTTTATTTGTGCAACGAAGCACAGTAAACGGGGTCCGTGTAATCTAAAAAGCATCTTGATCGAAGAAATCGAACGGAAAGTTGAAATGCTTTATACGAGCATGTCCATCTCGCATGAGCTCAGGCAGCATCTAGAAGAATTCCTGTGCCAACATATCAAGGAATCTGCTGATGAATTTGCAAGAGAACGCAAAAGATTAGGTCTGGAAAAAGATAAACTGGAACGTAAACGGGCAAAATTGCTCGAGGCACATTACGCAGATGCAATACCACTTGAACTGCTAAAATCCGAGCAAAGCGCTATTAGCAAAGCACTTCTTGATATTGAAGACCAAGTGGCCGCTCACGATACAGAATTCGAGATAATTAAGGAAAACCTTTCACAAGCATTAAGCCTAATTGAAAACTGTGGACAAGCATATAAATTAGCACCGGATAAAATTAAGAAGGCTGTTAATCAAGCCGTTTTTGAAAAAATCTGAGTCGACGACAACGGAATCTTTGCGTCTAAATTTAACTGTCCCTTTGACCTCTTGCTTGATATCGCAAAATCAAGCATCCGGCATAGCCGCGAATCTTCGGCTAGAGAAGTCGATTCAAAAAAATGCGACACCCTGTCCAAAATATTTTTTTGGACAGGGTGTCAGTAAGGGACTTTTGGTGGAGCATATGGGAGTCGAACCCACGACCTCTTACATGCGAAGCAGGGAAGGCGCATTATTGCCTGCATCTACTCATTTTAGCTCGTTATTAGTAGCGGTTACGGGGCGTTGCAGATATAAAATTGAGTAAAAGAGGCTAATTTGACAAGGCGAAGGACACGGGGAGGACACGCGCGTCACTTTATATGCTACTATCATATAAACGGTACGCGGAGGAGAGTATGACAGACTTAATAACGATCGGGCAGAAGATCACAGCAGCTCGCGAAGCAGCCGGCATATCGCAAAAAGAGCTCGCCGATCGGATTGGCAGCGTGCAGTGCCAGATCTCCGAGTATGAACGCGGAGAATGCAATATGGCTGTTACTCGACTGATGGAGATTGCTAAGGCGCTGGGAGTTGAGGCAGCGGAGTTGGTTGAATAATATCGATTTGATCAATCTCGACTTTCTCAAATAGCGTGTTCTGTTGTCTTTCTTCACGACTAATTTTATGAATTACATCTCCAAGAACATTTGTGACAAAATATTTGGGAGAACCTATAATATTACAGTCCTCGTCAAGCTTACACTCGATCCTCATCCGAACCTTCATAGCGTCCTTAGCTTGAAAATGAATGCTTGCACTTTCAACTTTAGCCTTGAATATTTCGTCTTCGATTGTTGCCAATATGGGTCTTCCGAGATACTTGAAACCCCACATTGCATCGCCACACAGAACCGGTGTTCTCAAAGTCAGCTCTGCTTCTGTGTGTGATATGCCTGTACTACAAGATTCACAAGGAAAGGGTTCCGGACTACTTAAAGCATGAAATTCAGAAGAATCAACCGTTTCACTCTTATCTCTGGTCTGAACACTAAAATCGGTTCTTGTTCCATCTTCAGAAAGAAGATGAAAAAGACCTGCCACGCGGGTGTTAACTTCTGTCTTTTGGTACTGCTCATATACCAAATTTGAGACAATAATTACTTGATTATTATTTCCGGTAATAGCAGTGTTATTGTCTCCAATCTGTTCTACCAACTTAGGTTCGCTCCCTTTTAGCGTTTTCTTTAGTTGGATGAACGTGAGAAATACAGACAGAATAAATCCAGCAGCTTCTATGCCACGTTGAACTAACGGAACAACATCTGAGATTGTGACAACATCAAAAACAAAACTACCGGGGCGAATAGAAGATATGTGAACCTTCATTTTATTGCCTGGGGCGATAGCGTCTCGCGAACTTTCTAAAAGAAGAACAATGTTCTCGATAGAATCACGAAGCAAGCAAGCGTCAATTTCATTATCTCCACCAAAAGATATAGTCATTATCTCGCTGGATCGAACAAGCTCGTTCATAATTGTGCCCTCCCAAGCTAATAGAAGTATAGCATTGCACAATTCGCTTGCAAACATACCAATAAATATTTTTTCTAATTGAAGTCGCGAGTTCGAATCTCGTATCCCAAAACGCAAAAATAGCCGCCCACCTCCGAAGAGATGAGCGGCTATTTTTGTACCTATATGTTCTATTCTTTCTCTTGTTTTTCTTTAACTTCCTTATCCGCCTTGGCCTTGCCAGTGATAAATATAGTAATGAGCGATCCTAGGCTTCCGAGAAACACGCCGATACCTGGCCAAGTCACACCGATTGCAAGCAGAAATACTGACCCCACGATTCCGGATAAACCTAGGATAAAAGCGAGGAGTTGACCTCTTCCTGATTGTGCGAGTGTTGATGACAGGTAGACTTTCTCGCAAGCCATTCTGTGGTCACTCTGTTTCTCAGCCATGGCCAATATCCGATCCGCGGCGCCTGGACAAATATTCTCGTATTTGGCTAACAGATCAGGATGGGGCATCGGTCCACAAAAATACTCGGACTGTTCAACGACTACCCCGTTTCCCCCTCTGTCCTTCCCGGACAGTCGGTTAGCTCTAATTGACTCATGCCCCCTGTTTGATCTTGACGCCATTATCCGTCTCCCACTTACTTACAGCATCGCACAGGTCGAAAGCAGCTACGCCCCAGTCATTTCTTAAGGCCTTTAAATCGGCTTCCGCGCCTGTTTCGGACAGATTAAATAAATTAAGGGTGCCGCCGAGGTCGAATACAGATGCCATTCCATATATAATAGACGGATTAGCTCCAAACCGGAACGATCTGGAAAAATTCTTTTCAATGCTTCCCATGATATAAACCTCCCATGCTCCTTATAGGACTGTGCAAGGAGAAACAGACTTCTCTGATAATCTATTTTACCATGATACACGATAAAACGACAGCCAACCACGGTCTCGCATCCGTAACAGCTGTCAGTAGTATAGTCGATTAAGCGCACAAAAGCAAATAAAAACCTGTAAAAGAAGTGTTAAAACACGCAAATAAGCCGCCCCCGGATCACTCCAGAGGCGGCTTATTAAAATTATTTGCCTGTCCACGTGCCGCCAAGCGCAGTGACTGTCTGCTTTCCCGCTTTGCCGTCCACGGTCAGCCCCTTCGCGGACTGATACGCGCGTATCGCGGCATCGGTCTGCTTTCCAAGCCTACCGTCAATCGCGCCGCACGGACACCCTGCTGAAGTGATCGCTGTCTGCAGTCCTTTTACGTCAACACCCGTCTGGATCGGTGACGTCAGCTTGAGTACTCTGCTCGAGCTCCAAGATGTCACCTGCGTAAGCACAGAGGCCGTCACGGGGGCATCCGCGTAATCAATAGCATCCCAGTAGCCGTATCCAGTCCAAGCTTTTCCCGTCGCCGGAGCGTACAGCGGCGTATATATGACGCCTTTGCTGTAGCCACCCGACTCGCATACGACGCCGTCTCCGACGTATATGCCTATGTGCCCTAGTCTGTATACTACCAGTCCTGGAGTATTCGGGATAGTTGCAAGATTAGTCCCCTTGTTGCTACATGCTGCCCAAATTTGAGTTGACCCGATCGGAGAGATTCCGGCCGCAAGGGTTAGTAGCCCTGAACAGTCAGTTACGTGCAATTTTGCAGCGATTAGCGTCCGCGCGAAGTTAATCTTAGTCGCAGTAAAGGTATACGTGCCTGCCTTTTTCGCTGCCAAAAGGCAGCGTTGCAAAAGTGCCTCTGTCGCAACCTCACCTTTCGCGCCCCAGATGTATCCGTAGCCAGCGTCGCGAATCCCACGCGCTGCAGAAACAAATTCGGTGTTATTCATCGTTCGCCCCTTTCTGTGCAGCATCTACTGCACTTTCGGCGAGCATGTAGACCATGCAAGCGCCGACCGCGCCGATTACCCCGACGACCTGTGCGACCTGGTTATTGGTGATAGTCCCAGTAGCGGACAGGACAGATACCGTTAGAGATGCCAACAGTGCCCAGAATTTCCGACTTGCAAGTTTCTGCTTCCAATTAATTTTCATGTTCAACCTCCTCGCCCGATTCGGGCTTCATCGCGGCATCATAAACGATGCCGCCTTTTGTATTTTCTTTTTCGGCTTTTTTAAGATAAAATGCCAATACGGCAGTTAAACTAACCTCGACAGATGGGACAAGGTACGCGAGTGCTGAAGCGTCTCGCAGGGCCCACATGAGCCAGCACGAGTACACGAGTACGCCGAGCGAAACAACAAAGACCGCGGCTACAGCGATCTTCGAAAATGATTGCTTCTTCTTTCTTCTAGTCATTTCAATCCTCCTTCCTCCTTTCGATTTTAATTCCATGCTCCCTTTCAAGATGCTCGTTAAGTCTCTTGTGTTCCATCGTTGCTGACTCGCGAGCTGCTGAGGCTGTAGAAGCTATTGTCGCCAGTTGGAGCGAGATTTCATCTACTCGCCCGTTAACGCGGGCGCTTTCAGATGCGGTTGTCGTTTCAATTCGCTGCACGCTTTCTTTGATATACCTGATATCCGCAGATATCTCCCCTTGCCTCTCTCCGTCAGTCTTCGATGCCGTCTGCCGTCCGATAAAAAAAGCGGCTACGGCGATCGCCACAGATACGATAGAGAGGATGGTCTTCCAGTCTTCCATAGCTCGTTCCCCGCCTCCTTTTAGATAGTAAACAACAACTGAGTTCGTACATATTGTATTTGTGATTCATTGATGGGACACGAAATTTTGACTATCCCGTTAGTCTGGATGATGATGTCAGCAAAAAGATAAGTAATATCGCTAGCAACGCGCTGATACCACCCCTGCCCGTACTGCTGCCGTGAGGGCCTATAATTAGTTGGAAGCGTTATTAACGTCTGTTGGTTACTGATATATGAATTTATTGCTGTCAGGAAAAGATCGCACCGTACAGTTCCGTCATCATTCATGAATATGCCGTTCTCTAGCTGCCCCGTCCATACATTGCTAGCATATCCGGGCTCTTGGCGCCATGCCTCGCGAGACTTAGGGAATCCAAAGGGTGTCGCTTTTCGGCTAAGGTACACCTCTGAGATAGCGGACGAGGTGACCGGAAACTGGGAGGATGGGATAAGGGCCAGAAGCGTCGATGACATTACCCTCTCTACTCTTCCATATTTTACAGATCCGTCCTGAACGAACCTCACCTTATCCAGTACTTGATATGTGTTCAGTGCGGTAGCCGGTAATACAGAGACCGCGCTTGGCGTGTAATACGTCCATGCCTCTGACACGGGTGTCCAGTCACTATCCGCATAAGATCGAGTAACTAGGTGTCCGGGTAGAGTCGGCTCGACACTGCAGGAGATTGGATTCCGACAATCAACAGGGGTCCAGATCCTGATCGGAATATCATTAATACCAGCGGCAGAAGCAGTTCCATCAGGGGATGCATTCACTCCCGTATTAGAAATGTCTATCGCTAGGGGGACGTAACCGCCGCCGATAGGGGCTCTTAATGCGCTTTGGATCCTAACAACATCTGTGAACGACCCACCATCAAGGGCATTACAAAACTGGTAATAATACAAATTCAGCATCGCCCCGTGCGGTGTTGGGTATTCTACGGCAGGGGTGGCTATTCTTGTTTGCAGCAAACCTTGATATATCTGCGTAATGCATTCTGCATATTCGCCATCGGGGGGCACTCCCACCATCAGAATGCGACTCATGGATGAAATGTCCCCCGAATCTAGGTCGAAATACGTATCTCCATCTGTACTCTCCAGTCGACCTGTCTTGATCCAATTCGCTACGACCCCAACTGCCGTTAGCACAGTTACCAGCATTTCACCCGACGCGGTGATACCCGCAGACCACGTCGCCCCGTAATCGTGTGAGACCGAGAACGCTCCGGCGGTCATCTTCCACTGAATGTCCGAAGTCTCAAGAGTGGACTTGTTCCCGTAGACAATGACTACTGATCCATCCTCTTGCTGTAGCTCATATTTATACAGGCCCATCCCCGCAGTCATCAAGTCAGCGATTTGAGCGGATTTGGATTCGTAGCTTGATAGATCATTCTTTACCTGTTCCGCCTTCGCCGCGATAGTAGATAGCCGTTTAGCGTCTCCGCTGAGGTATCCAGATTCCGTATCTGATATGACAGGCGCGGACAGAGTTGATGTGCTTCCGACTGTAAACGTACTAGTACCTACAATAGATAGTACCGTTTCATCGTCCCGTGTCGTATTTAATATTATATCGCCAACATCTATAGCGGGATCCCCGGGGTAGTCCAGGGTAAATCCGGCATACGAAAACCCGTCAATCGCTGCCCATATCGCATCTAGGAGGTCTTGTTCGGAATGGAGAATAAACGGATTTGATGATAGTGCTATCGTATAACCAGAGATTCCCGCAGAATATACCGTACCATCCGTGTCAGTATATGTGATTCCTGTTAGGGAGACGGCACCGGAAGTCTGCTCGAACGAAAAGCGATCGGTCGTACCAAGATCGATATCAGCAGATACTATTGGAATGAGCGGCAGTCGTTCGAGATAACCGTCCCGTGTCATCCGCACATTTGATCCCGAGATGGCAGCGATCATCCCGACGACATCGCGGCAGGACAGATCATCCGCGGGGCGCGATAGAACCGCATGGGTCATGTTTAGCTTGCCTGTCCATGACGCGGATAAGAGTGGGACGGAGCAATGACTGCAGACAGCGTCAAGAATCTCCTGCAAAGTCGCTCCGATAGTGCTAAATGCTATTTCGACACTACTGAATGGTACGTCAAGTAGCACTAGCCTATCCGCTGCTGTGATCGATAATATACGGTTCGGGCGACTTACCTTCTCAACGACGAAGGTGCCGAGAAGAACATACTCTGTCGTATCGTCCGGCAGTACCACTCCGCTCCAGAGCCAGAGCGCGGATCCGGCTATTACAAGGTCACTCCACACGCCCGTATCGTTGTGCACAGAGACAGATACGTCAGATGCGATCGTATTTCCAATCTCGGCGCCAGCATCAAAAATCGAAGATTTGATAGATAGCGTGCCAGACACAATGTCCGAGGGCGGTAGATCATAGATAGCCCCGGCAGGCGTCTGGATTCGCCCTTTGACGACTATAGTTCTAGTCTTGGCCGTAATAGCCATTTTGTATGCTGCACTGGTGTTCTGCATTTTTTAGTCTCCCTACTGTTCTACGAAAGTGAATTCAAGGGTCCAAGAGCTCTCGTGCGCTCCGTCGCCAGACCAAGAGGTGCACTTACGTGAAAGTTTAGATACATACCCTGTTTTCGTTACCACGCCCTCAAGGTCTGGATACGACATAGTGATAATAGGAGCCGACAGGGCTGCCTTGATTTGAGCACCAATGCCCCGCGGCAGATTGTTAAAAATGTATGGAACAGAATGTACATCCGTCCGGATGCGGTCTCGATGAATGTACCCTGCCTCATCTCTGTTCGAATTCGATGAATCCAGATCGTTCCCGTCAATCGAGAAATCTGAACAGTCTGACGAATACTCGACTCCGTTTATTTTAATTTGAAACATGCCGATCCTCCTTACTTATTCCGGAGTCGATTGGATCGGTTCGACCGCTCCGTCACGTAATCCGTAATCTGCTTGTCGCCGATTATTATCGTGATGTCGTTAGACTGCGTTGGCTGCGCCGCACCGTTAATCTTTCCTAGCGCAGCATTCACGCCAGACGTGACCGCTTCAATCAATTTAGATTCAGGCGCGACGAATTCACCTTCATATCGGTTATCTCCAACTATAGCTAGCTGGGGCTGGTTGGCCCGCAGATATGCGCCGTTCGCAAACATAGGGAAGGATATGGCCGCCGATTCCTTGAATCCTGTCCACGATATCCCTAAGTATTTCTGCACCGAGGTAGGCATGCCGCCCAGCGTCTGAAACGATCTCTTCGTAGCAGTAGCAGAATTATTAGCCATCGCCGCGAAATACTCGTTTAGCTTATTGATAAGACCGCGATGACCTTCCTTCGTGCCAGCTACACTCGCGCCCGTTAGATTTAGTAAATTGTTCTTCGCCGTCTCGGACTGTCCCGTAATGATGTTGGTTATCGTGCCGAATATCTCAGATGCTCTATCGCGCAGACTCGAGTAAGATCCAATCGCGCCGTCCGTACCCGTTCTCGTATTTCCACTTATCGCGGCCGAGCCTAACGCCGACTTGTTGGATATAACGTTATTAGTACTCTCCAGGATCGCTGATATGCCAGACGGCATTCCGCCCCATGTCGTAAGCACACCAGTCACCGTATCTTTAGCTTTGGTTACGGCCGTTGACATTCCTGTGCTCATTGCTGATGCCAGACCTGCGTACTTATTTCTGGTGTCTGAGATGCTTGTACTGAGCAGGGTGCCGTTCTTTCTCAAAGCACCCTGTAGCGCAGACGGCATACCATTAATCGACGATTCCCAGTTCTTTGCCCCCGTATCGACTAGCTTCCCACTGTCCCGAAGAAATTCCTCGATATCCGACGGCATCCCGCTCAGGGATGATTCCCAGTTCTTGCGAGTCCCTGAGATTTCCGCATTTATTGCAGCGAATCTATTCTCGACATCGTCAGTACTGGATAATTCAAAAGGACTTTTCCAAAGCGACCCTGAATCGATCGTATTCGTACCCTTATAGCTTGACAGTATGTCAAGAGGGCTCCAGCTGTTAATAGTATCCGCTATGTTCGAGATTCCTTGATGTCTCTGGTCCTGATAGTAGTCGTCTGTCCGGTTCGGATCAAATGCCCCGAATAGTTCAGCACCCATATATGTCAGCGCATCGCCTAGCACGATCGGGATTCCGGTGAGGGGATTCGTAATAAGCCTATCTGTCGTAGTTGCCTCTGACGGATTGTTAATCACGCGATCTAACGCGTCTGATATCGTCTCCCCCATATATTCAGCGCCGTCGTCATCCAGGACGTATGCTGCTGTGCCGACAGTGATGCCGGCAGCCGCTAGCAGTGTTAATAGACTTACCCCAGTCCCGGCTGCGGCTCCTGCTCCGACTCCTGCAGACCCGCCGGAAGTGCTGAGAAAACCTAGAATCGTAAGTAGATTTTTGATGCCCGCGATGGCACTGAGTGCCTTATATGTCGCCCAGAGCCCCGTAGCAGTACCAAACAGGGCCGCTGTAACCTTGGGATGATCATTTAGGTAACTGAGGAAATCGGTTAACATGTCAATTAAGTCCGGAATGCCGTCGCTCAGGGACCAAGCTGCCAAGTCTGATAGATAATTATCCCAGAAATCTTGAGCCTCGTCCTTGAGCGGAGAGATAGAATCCCACAGATCAGAGAAGGCCTGCTCAATCGGCTCGAGAGAGGTCTTAAAATCCTGAGCGGCATCAGCTACAGAGCCCGATACAGGTACCGTCTTAAAGATGTCATCCGAATTACTGCTGCCAGAGCCTGACGAGGCTGATCCGGAATCTAGGATGTTCAAAGTATCGAATCCGGCTAGGGCCTTTGATGCGCTAGTAACCGAGGAGCCATACTCTTCATACGCCGATGCGGTAGCCTGCAAGACGGTTTTCTGCCCAAGAATGGATGCAACAAACATAGCGACTTTGTTTGAAAAAATGCGGATCTTGTCAGACACGGACGTAAGCGTAGGAGCAACTACATTAATAAGCGGAGCGATTGCTACGATTACGCCGTTACTGACCGTCTTCCCCGCGCTCGTCAGGGAATTCATAGACGCTTTAAGTTCTTCTGAACTTTCCGTAGCTTCGTCGAGTGATTCGGATACGCCGTTAAATGCCCCTGAAATTAATTTGCCTGTAAACAATACTAGAAATCTACGACCAAGAGCCGTGACAGTTCGCATCGTTTTCTGAGCCGTTTTTTCAATTCCCGCTAGTCTTGTTTCAATCCCTGATCCGGATCCCCTACCGACTCCAGACAGACTTTGGACGACTTTCATCAAGCCACTGGACGCTTTGTTCCCGGCAGCCTGCCCCGAAGTTCCTATTCCGACTACTTTGCTACTCGCCTTATCAGCGGCGGCACCTACGCTGGATATATCTGCCTTCGTCTCTGTTGCGGCCGACGCTACTTGCTTAATATCATTTTTTGCCGCCGAAGAAAAGTTGCTAATAGCCGCCTCAACAGCATTCGTTTTCGTAACCAACTGATCGGACTCTCCCTGTAGTCTGATCATGGCTGCCTCGGTATCAAGTATCTTCTTCTTAATTGACAGTCCGTCCGATGTATCCTGCGTTCCCATCCTGCCCATGTTGTTCCACTGTCTCTCAAGCTCTGCTACTGCCTGTTGCTGTACGTAGATCTTGGCATTCGTATTGTCCAGTTGGGACACCATATTTTCTAGCTGCTTAGTTAGATCCTCTTTAGTGATACTGACCTGTATCCGCGCACTTTTAATCCCGGATATTGCTGCGGATACGGATTTAACGGCCTCAGATGCTCCACGCTCCGCCCCTTTATTTATTCCGTCTGACACGCTTCCGGACATTTTATTCGAAATCGTAGACAGAATAGAGGTAATGCCTGATAAATCCACGTCGGATTTTCCGACAGAAAAAGATTTTGACACGCTGTTACCTAGCAGGTTAGATACTTCAGCTGCTATAGTCTTGACTTGTCCAAGTAACGCGTCCGTTTCTGCTCGCAGCTCTAGTGATACGGATCCTACTGATTCGTCAGCCATTGCCTGTTCCTCCCTCTCTGCCTGAATCTCTGCCTGAATCTCTGCCTGAATCTCTGCCTGAATCTCTGCCTGAATCTCTTATTTGAAGGCCAATTTCATCGAGGCCTGGAAATCAAATACCATAGCTCGCGCGCGTGCTGGATCTGCACGGACAAGGTCACTGCTTATCCGTGCTCGATATTCCCGCCGTATCTTCAGTTGATCCGGCGAGAAGGATTTCAATATATCGGGATCATTCTCAGATCGAATAGATACTACCTTTCCGAATATAGTCTCACCCGTTAGTCCGGATAACAGCGAACTAAACTCCGACCACGGCATTCTGCCATCGCGTCGAAGCCTAATTCCGTACTGGTGCGCGAATGAAGCATCGATTAGATCCCAGTCTTCAAACATGTCATACCACGTTTCTGACTCGGGGCTAGAACCCCCTGCGAAATCGCTTCTCAGCTTCTTCGATGCTGATTCCCCCTATCGCGGCCATTACGCCATGAAACAGGACCCGAAGTGTCGACGTCCTACTTGTTAATCCGGGATGTTTCGCCTCAATTGTAGACATCGCTTCCGTACCGATTAGCATTTCTACCGCGATGTAAAATGCATCTATATCGTTCGGGGCTTCAGCCATCGAAGCATTCATTTTAAGCACATTATTCTTGTCATCATCGACCGGATACTCTTCCTCGTCGCTAATCTTTAGTATCGGCTGTGCATCGTCAAGTCTTGCGGATATGTCTGTATATTTACTCATTTTTTTCCTCCTTAAAAATAGGAGAGGGCAGTTCACCTGCCCTCTCCTCATAAACTAAATCGCCTCTGTATATACCGGCTTGCCATCACTAAGTGCTTCAAACTCCAAGGCTGATACATTAGTGGACTGCCCACCAAAGGACTTGCTAACGTTCACTACGCAGTCAAACGTGAGCGAGTCTCCGTCAGGGAATTCGATCTTTAATGCCGTGCTACAATCGAGGCCATCCTTAAATGCGATCCCTGCTACGTAGTCATTCCCCTCGTCTCCGACATGTCTCTTTCCCGATAGTTTGATCGAAAATTTCTTCCCTGTCATTAGCCGGCGGACCCAGCCGGATGTCGTCATCGGCGTCCATTCTTCCGTATTTCCATCGATCGATGGTTCAAAGGTCTCCATCTCGGCGATCGTCACGAACGCAGGGACTGCGCCGCGACTGGTCTTGTCAATTTTAAAGACTAAGTTGTAAACAGGATAAACTCCGCTAGTAAATGCCATTTTTTTACCTCTACTTTCTGTAGGTGAATTCTGCGTCGAAAACGTATTCGAAGATACCTTGTTCATCCGTTCCGACGCCTGCCGGATCAACCAGGGAATTAAAGAAGCCGGTAGTCGAGCCGATCGACTCGCTCATACCAGCCGTGCGAAATAGTTCTTGTAGTGCGTTCGCCTTGATCTCACATGTATCAGCATTCGTTGTCCAGTGAACCAAGACTGTAATAGCCTTGATGCCATACGACGAGTTACAGCCGATGGCCCTAGGTTGCGCAGGACCGTTCTTCCTGGCATACACTCCGACGCATTGCGCAAGATTCTTATCGATACAGGAGTTGTAGAACGGGCCCGAGTCCTTGGTTTTAAGCCACGTGATGACTTGTTTAACGGTTGGTGCTGGCATCGTTTACCCTCCCATCTCTCTTTTTAGAAACTTCGCGTAGCTCTCTCGGAACTCGTTACCCTTCTCGTGTCCTGCCAGATAAGGATCTAACCATCGGCCGCTTGCATTGGGATTCTTTCCCTTTTGATAATTATATTCTGGATGAAAATACAGCCGCCTTGCCTGTGGTCCTTGTGTAACGATCCGTGACTGCGTTGGTTCTGATACGACGAACGTATTGAAATTCTGGAGCGTACCCGTATCAAACGGCATCGTCTGACTGGTGATCAGGTTCGTCTTAATGGCTTCGGCAGCTTTTGCTAGCGATATCCCGCTAGCCTTTTCTAACCGGTTGAAAAAATCCATGTTCGGGATAAATTCGCCAGGCATCAGGTCAACTCCAATCTCGTATGATTGACAGTTCCGTCTGGGTTTCGTGGCCGCGCATAGCCGACGATCGTTCGGATTGGATAGCCTACGATATCAACTGTTCCCCCGGTGAAGATCACGCCAGGGAGAATATCGCCCGCAACGTGAATGACTCCGGAGAGCTGTACCCATCGACCGTCTTTGTCCTGGATTCGCTTTGCCTTTTCCGAGAAGTTTACCTTCCCGGACCACGATTCTAGGACGGTAGATTCACCATCTTCGGATAGTCCGCCGGACAAGGTGATCTCGCACGGCGTGACATCCGCGAACTTGGGATAGGGTAATTTTCCCGCCATGCTCACACCCCCCGATAAAGAAGCCCTGTAGGCAGAAGGTACGCCTCTGCCTCCACCGAGATGCCGGACCCCGTTAAGGATCCGGCTCCCTGTGAGGAGGACACAGAGATATCACCAACGGAGTAACTTCCCACTGCGTTCATAGCCTGTGAGAGGTCTCCGTATTGGTAATCGTAGTCTGCCTGTGCGCAGGCGGCCAGTTTAATCTGGTTCTGCGTGAACGCTGGCCAGTCCGCAAGTGTGCCGATCTTAAAAGAGACGGCACGATCTATAGCTAGACTGCCTCTGATGATCCGTGCGGGAAAATCGGCGTCGGGAATGACCGTTCCGCCGTAAGTGTCTTTATAAAAAGTCAAATCTGCATATGCGCTCATTCCCGGTCACCTCATTCCTTCGTTTCGTCGTCCGGATTCTTATCCGGTTCTTTCTCAGATCCCTTCGCCGGCTTCTTCAGCTTCGCGAGTTCTTTTTCAAGAGCCTCGTTCTTCTTTTTAAGTTCGGCGTACTCGTCAGCGGATACGGTTTTACCCGCGCCGTACGAGACAATCTCTCGCTTTCCCTTGTCGTCAACTGACACGATATCAAAACCCTGTTTCTGCATAGCAGCTTTTTCGGATTCCTCAATCTTCAGCTCTTTGTTGGCCTTAACTGCATAAAGCATGAACTACCTCCTTATACTGCGGCGACGTTGTTGATCTTGATACCATCCAGCTTGTTGGCCAGAAGGAAGAGATCGCCATACTTGCGGTTCTGGTAGAGCCATCCATCCCCTGCAGAAGCAGAAGACCCGGGAGCCCACAGATAGATTGCACTGTGCTTGTCAGCAGCAATGACAGACTTGGGATGCACGAGCATCATGTTCATCTGCAAAGCACCAACAGCCGGCACGAAACCTTCTGTGAAATCATACGCGGTCTTGAAACGCCCGGAGGGAACAGTCTTAATCTTGACCTTGTCGAGATTTCTGACTGTACGGTTGATCGTGCCATCAGAGGATCCGTCTGCCATGATCTGTCGAGCAACCTGAGAAGCGTTCTTCATGAGCGTCTGTGCGGCAGAAGTGCAGTACAGAATACGGCCATCCTCGGGAACTCCGGCATCGTCCATTTGCTCCATCCAGCTGTCAAACACGGTCAATACGTTAGCAGACGTAAGAACTGTTGTGTCCGTGGTCTTGCTGTACGTGGTCTTGTAGTCGTGGTAGATCTTGCTGAGACGGTAGGCATCCGTTTCGGGAATAGCCTGCTCCGTCTCAAATGTGTTAGTGATGTTAGCTGCGGAGAGAGCCTGATTTGTCTCGTCGACATCCATAGCATCCACAAAAAAGCTGATATCACGATCATGAGAAAGAGTCTTGGCCTGATAGGTATTTCCGATTGTCCCGGACTTAAAACCGCCGGCACGAGAATGCTCCTTGTACCCGGTTACAGAAACCGTGGGAATCTGGATTGTCTGAGCATTAATGAACTTTGCGCCGTTAAGACCGAGATCTGATGTCACAAGGTCCTGCGCATACTTCTGATCAAGTGTAGGCAAAAACTGGGTTACATAGTTAATAGCCATGTGTCATTACTCCTTTTTCTTTTTTATGCCAAACGCGTTGGCAAGCTGTTCTTCTGTTGTGTCTGATTTCCCTTTCCCATCGGCCCCCGCTTTGAAGCCGGAAGCTGACTCAGCGCCCTTGAGTGCGGGAACATCTGCCAGAACTTTGTTGATCGCGGCTTCGAGTTCTTTGCTGTCCGGATCACCATTTGCGTCTACCTTAACCTTTGAGAGATCCGCGAGCTTGAGAACATACGGGATGCTCTCCTTGCTTACTCCGAGGTCTCTGGCTACGCCCTTGGCTTCCGCGCTGATAATCCGAGCGTTAGCTGCTTTCTCAGCATTTGTCAGCTTCGCTTCGGCCTCTTCGGCTCGCTTCTGCACGGCTGTCAGGTTTCCCTTGTCGGCTTCGGCTTTAGCAGTCTTAGCGGCCTTGTGTGACGTGATAGCCTCTTTGATCTCGTCCTCTGTCATTCCCTGCTGTTGAAGATAAGACTTCATCGCGGCCTGTTCTGCCCTTGAGGCACGATCAGTGGCGATTCTCTCTGCTTCTTCCATGCTGATGGTCTTGGTTGGTTCACCGGCCGTCTCAGTGGCCGTGGTCTGTGCAGTCGTTTCTGTTCCGGTACTCGAATTCGCAGTACCGGCTTCCGCAGTAGTTGTGTTTAAATCTGCCATGTGAATACCTCCGCTTAACGTCCGTCGACATATTCCGCTTATAGCCCGTCGGCAGCTCGATCGCAGGTTTAGCCTGTTTTCGGGCATATAAAAAGCAGCCTCTTTCGAAACTGCTTTTCAGCATTGATTCTGCGTTTGTATCGGCTTACCCCCAGACAACTCGGCTAGCGGTAGGTATTTTCTCTTCCTTGGCCAAATCAAGTAGCCTAAACTTAACTTTAGCCGCATATCTTTCAGTATCTTCGTCAAAAATCGTCTTTTTTAGCTCAACAAAATCCTCCGACGTGAGGTTGACTGCAACAATTCCTAGGTCCTGACTCTCCTCAGGCGAATAATTGCATCGGATAACATTGGCTTCCTTTGCTATATTAGTCATTTGAATCATGTTTATCGCCCTCCTTTCAGTGCTTGATCGTAATTATACAATAAATTAGCTTGCTTGTGTGCATCGTTTTGGGAAAAACCTTGTTTTACAAGATTTAACTCAACGTGTTCATGCTCCAGCAGTACAAGGTCCTGCGGTTCAAGCTTGGCGTTCTCGGAAAGACGCTTCCAAGACTGAGCCATTTGATAATCAGGGTCGAAAAGGTCCAGCCGCCCATCGCCAAGAGCATGCTTCTCAAGAAACACGTAATTTTTAATTGCCTCAATCTTCTCAGTGGGCATCCCAGTATTTTGGGATATTCTCGAAATGTCTGTGCTCATTTTCCTGATTTGTCCGTAATAATCTACTGCAAATTTTTGTGCCTCTTTGCTGTTTGGATCACGTGCCCCGCTTAATCCTCCGGAGACATTATTTACAGCTCCCGCGGCTTTAACGTTATACGCAGTTTCTCGTTCCTGCTTTCTCCTGAGTTCTGGATGTTCAGCAAGATGGCGCTTCTGCAGTCCTTCCCACTGCTTGACTCTATGGTCGTACTTCGCGAGATTGTCAGGATCAACCGATCCGTCTCGTAGACGCTTAAATCGCCGAATCATCGTCTCAATCTGTCGCTGTCTCTGCTCGGCATCGTAATTCTTTTGCGTGATATCGTACGGGCTGTTCTGCGGTACCCGTGTTATTCCCTCGAAGAAACTCACCAGCGGATGTCGGCAATTCGGATGCAGAAAGTTATCATCCACTGCCTTTGAGAGCAGTAAGTGTTTCCCGTCCGGCTTCCCGTGGGCGAACACATCGTCTATCATCACGAGCGCCTGGTACTTATAGCACGCGGGACATGTCGTAGCGAGCGCCGGAGATATAACGAGGAATTCTTTCCACTCGTCCCGCTTAGCGCCTTCTGCGGTCATTGCGGCGCGTCTGGCAGACGTCCGGAGCGCCATCTCTACGTACGTCGCGATATTCACGCGTCGTCCGTTCTCGTACTCGACACAGTTAAGGCCGGCAGAAAGAAACTCCTTGCTTGCCATATCGACAGCTTGCTGGAGCGTCATCGTGCCTGTCTGGTAGAAGATATCCGCCTTATGTATGATCTCCTGGTATCCGGATCCCATTCGGTTTAAAGCCGCATAGCGTACCTTGTCCATGTCGGTGTGCAAGTCATCCATGACGGCTTTTAGCTTCGGTTCATTGACCTTGAAGAACGACTTGTCGGGGATCTGATCGAGTCCTGGTTGTGTGATCGACGCGAGTGGTTGTTCTTCTGATGGATTCACCCACACAAGATTGCCGTTCTGATCGACATCAAGGACAGCATTCGCCAACTGATCCGTTGGTATGTCAGCGACTATCTTTCCCTGGTCTTTGTAGGTCTTGATCTTCGCTGCATTCGCTTCACTCCGTTGGGCGTCAAACGCTTGTTCTCCTTCGTGATACGCAGATGTGATCATTTCATCCATCTTGGGGATGGCATCGGTGAAAGCCTCATCAACGAGAGCGGCATTCCGTTCTCGGAACTCCTTAATAGATTGCAGCTGAAGAGCTTGCCACTGTGTCCACTCGAATCCCTCGTCAGCCTCCCACGCCTCGTGGCGCTTTATGTTTCTTGTCATCGAGTCCATCAGGTATTTTTCCATCGCTCGGAAGATCGAGATTATCAGATCCAGTGCTTCCATCTATCTTCTCCTTTGCGAATCCATGCGGAATGACCGAAGGTTCTTGCACTTCGGCTATGCCCCGTTCGTTCTTTATCCTAGACACTTCCTCTGCTTTCCAGTCATCATCCTTACTATCTCCGTAAAGCTCGGACACCTGCGTCTCAATACTCATGATCTGCGATGTGGCTGCCTTGCCAACGGTCTCTACCTGTGCCTCGAAGGACGGGTTGGCATATTCGCCGAATCCTACTTCACATTCGACGTCGACGATCGGTTTCTCAAGTCGGTTCATATGCGCTTTGAGCACAGCTGTAACGAGCTCTGGAAGAATTTTGGTCAGGACAGTAATAATCTCATTGCGGGTATACAGCGTTGCCTTTTCTTTTTCACGCTGCGCCTCGGCATTATCCAGCTTCTTGACGTCTATGCCCAGAGTGGAGGGACTAATCAGACCCTGCAAACAGAGATCCAAGGCATTAATATATGTCGCGAGCATGCCCTCAAAATCAACCTTGGGCTGATCGGTAACTATCGTATCCTTTGCTGTCTCTGCCATGTTGCCGCGAACAGCAATAAACTGATTGTCAAAGGGGTTGGGGGGAATAGGTTTTCCGGTATTGGGATCCATTGGAATCATTGAAGTCGGTATGTACCGCTTAATTCGTCCAAGCCGCAGCGAGTCCTGCCATTGGGATATGGACTCGTCGAGCGCATCAAAAGCATCAACCTTACGGTCGAAGATCGAACGCCCTCTCCCTTTCCACTTAGGAGACTTATAGAACATCATCGGAACAGCCAACATCAAATCTCCGGAGAATGTAACATCTGTAAGGCTTGCCAGTTCAGGAACGTTAGCAAGTGCAGAGTCATTGCCGGAACTGTCCTTCAGCTCATACTTGATGAAATTAATCCCGTAATGCTCCGTGAGTTCGTATGTCTTATTGTCGACCTTGTACGGTGTATGAAAGAGTACTTCCTTGATTCTACCCCTGGCGTATTCGTAGGACACCTGTTCCCCAGAGAAGAACTCCACGATTGGAAGCTTCGTCAGATCCGTGTCGTAACTAATCTTGAAAGCGCCGTCACCGGCAACAAGGGTTTCCTGTATTGCGCCCTTGAGGATTTCTTTTAAGTCGTTTTCCTTGACTATCTCGTCCCAGAGTTCCGACTGATCCACTGGCTCACTGATCTCGATATCCAGCATGTCTGACACAACAATGCTAGCAAGAATGTCGACAATAATGCCGGGCAGTCCTGAATGAATCTTTCGGATCCGCAGTCCGGAACTTGGCACTGCTGCCCAGAATCTACCCTGCGCTACTGTATCCCCTGCATCAGCTGCCTGTTTAAAGAACTGCTCAATCTCGGAAGCCTCACCTCTGTAGATGATCCTGTTCCGCATCACGTTAGCCTCATACGAAAGAGGTTCGACGATCATAATGGATGAGCCATTCGCCGGCTGAATATTAAGCCAATTTTTCACCATTGTTTTTACCCACCCATCTTTCTTCATGTTCATGCTCCAATCAAATAGCCCTTGAAAGGCTGCGTGCTGTATTCATCACTATCCAGGCAATCAACGGGATAACTCCCATCGTCAACTCGGACCCACTCTTTGTCTGCGTACTTCTTTGTGTCCCAGACAGCATTCTCGTATGCTTCGAACCACGGCTGCAGATGCTCGGCGATCTTCATGCGCCCCTGGTTGATCAGGATCCGCATGAGGTCGATACGATCGAGTATTCCGTCTGCCTTGTAAGATGGGACGATCATCATTCCATGCAGCCCTACCTTGTCCAGCGCGGTGCGCAGCGCTTGCCGGAATAGCTTGTCAGCTGATTCAGCAAAGACGGTTGATTGCGCCAGCTGGGGATAGACCTTCGTCCATTTTAATAAGAATGCGGCTATTTCTGTCGCGTAGATATCATGCGTCTTGGTGTGCTCTATACTGCCCTGCTTGTCATAGTATCCGTCTATTACGACCGCCGTCTCATATCGGGGAGTAAAACCCTTAAGCGTTGCCACGGTTGCATCGGTGCCGCCAACATCAACGCCCACAGTGAAGTCTATAAACTGACGGCGGATCCCCTTGTCCTTATCGATCCAACGAATCCATTCAGCAGAAACAGCGATGTCTTTATAGCGATACCCTGTATAGATCCGTCCGGATGCAGCTGTTCTTTTGCCCTCGATGTCTCGTTTGAACCATTGGCTATCACGATCATACTTGCCAATCTCGCGCCGCAGCTGTTCGTTCGTCATACTGAGATTGTCTGCCATCGTCATATGCGCATAATTGACGCCATAGTTCGGATCCTGTTCCTGCTTCTTCATGTGCGGATCCAAATACTCAACATAGAACCAGTGTCTGGGAGGTTTCGGGTTTAAGTCCATGAAGAACTGCGGGCGGTTGCTGGCAAGCATTCGGGTCTGGCATTCCTTCACGAACGTCTCATGGCACTCATTAATCTCCGAAATGTACACGGATCCGAGTGAGAAGCCCTTGATCCTTGCGGCGTCGTTCTCTTTTCCTCCGCCGGCGATCAGTACAATCTTCGGGCCTGTCTTGGTCTGAATGAACAGAGCATCTCTGTCCAGGTACTTACCTTCACGGCACCGACCTGCGTATATCCACTTAAGCCCGAACCCGTTACTGTCGATGATGTTCATCTTCGCTGCATTGTAACTGACTCCGCCGGCGAGATGCAGTTTGTCCGGATGTGTGTCAAGTGATACGGCCCAGGCAATCAAATTCACGATGTTCTTAGAAGCTCGCTTTCCCCCTTCGAGTACATTCAGCCATGAAGTCTGCGATTGTCGTATATAATCAGTCTGCTTCTGAGTCAGAGGCGCATACGGTATCATCGATAATGGCCTCCTTATTCATAAAGTCCTCCAATTTTCTTTCGGATACTGAATTATTGATCAGGTCAGCAATAGCGAGGGCCTGCTGATTAATGTCCGGTCCCGGGGTACTCTCAACGCCAATCCGCTTACCGAGGAACTCGAGCGACTTTCCGGAGTCCTTCAGTTCAATTGAATGTGTTTTTCCCCAGGAGATCTTCTTAACCAACTGTCCGTCAAACTGATCGCTCTTTTTGAGACGTACTCCTCCACCCTTACTGATACTTAAAAACTGTGTGATATCAGAAAACGCAAGTCGTTGGTGATACTCAATAATGTCGTCACCATCTGCCAGGATGGCCATGCGCTTTATAGCTTTGAGTCTTGTGAGCTCCTTGTCGATATGTGGCTTCTTCAAAAGCTCACACGCAAGTCCCTTCATGCTCAAGTACGTTCCCGTATATCCGGCAGCGTAAGCCGCTTGTGTAGCGTTCCAGCATCCCAGATAAGCAATACAGAAGTTCTTCTCTCTATCGGTCAGATCTACAGCTTCCTCAATCGCTTTGGCGAGCTTCTGCCGGGTGCGGACTTGCCTCTTTCGCACTGCATCTTTTGAGGGTGCAACTGTGTCCTTGAGGGTGCACTTTTCGACGGGTGCAGATGCACCCAAAACGCCGCGTCTTTTCCAACTCTTCAGCGTATTCATGCTGACCTTTAGCCGCTCGGATATCTCGGTAAGCGGCAGCTGTTCTTCAAGATAAAGTCTTTTCGCTTCTTCACGATCATCGTGCATGTCACCACCTTCCGTTCTTTTTGAAATTGGGCATAAAAAAGCACCCGGGTGGGTGCTAATCAGTATTTGCTTATGGAGTTCTAGTCCTGTTCCTCTTCATCTTCCGATGTGTCACAGAAAAATCGCAGAAATTTTCCTCCAAATTTAGAAAGTTCATAGTTCGTAAAGAAGCTGGTATTTAATCTTTCTGGTTTAAACGTCTTTTTGGGATTCGAAAGATGTTCCGACATAGAAACAACTGTCTTAAGCAACGCCTCTGTCTGCCTGTCCGCTCTGGTTTCAAGCAAAGCGTATGATCTCAGCTTCTCCTGTGCTGTGGTTATACTGCCATCTAGAACAAGTTCTCTGCTAATTGCCTGCAACTCAAGCTCATCTCTCCATATAGACTTATTCTTTAAAAGTATCAAATCCAAAGCACTAAGTCGATCCAATGTGTCATAATAAAGCAAGAGAATGTCTTCTGATGTAATTTTCATCGACGCTGCATTTAGAAAACCATCAACAAGGTATTTGATCTTTTCTTCCTGTTTATTTTCAAGAACGTAGTCGCTTACGAGCGGGAACACAACCTCTTGAAACCAGTTAAGCTGCCCCGCTTCAAGCTTTTCCAGCCGACTCTCAAAATCAGCCGACTTGTTTCTGACTTCAATCATAAACTTTTCATACATTCGTTCAGATCTTTTTTGTTTATAAGCCAGCATAACATTCACCGCCCCTGGAGCAATCGAACCGGCCACCCCAGTAACAAACAACTCCGAAAGGATAGTTGCCGTCGGCATAGCCGCAATATCAAAGATATCCTCTACCCGTTTTATGAGATCCACATCCTTCACCTCCAAACAAAATCATTGTCTCACTAACATAAAGCATAGACAATAGAAAAACCCCGACTGCGCTTAAACAATCGGGGCCCGTTCGAATGGAGGTTCATCTAAAAATCACAGCTTAATTATAATTGAAAAAACGCGACATTTGGCGACAACTTTTTATTGCAGATCTTCTTCGCTGTCGAAATCGTGAATAATGGACGCCCCATGTGCATTAAATATGTCCGTTATTCTCCGAACTGCATTTTGTTTCACCTTTTTCAGATATTCTTCCTCGTGCGATGCCATGAATGGCTTTCCCTTGAGCGCTTCTCTGGCCTCCGTCATGCTCATACGGTCATAGTATATCTTGATAATAATCGCATGCTGCAGGGGCGGTAGCTGCCATACTGCGTCGTCAAGGTGCTCCATTTCGAGATTTTGAGCATCGACTCTCATGGTCTTTGTAAGCAGTTCAGCGCTTTGCTTCCAGACTTCATGCTTTACTGACGAAAGGGGCAGGGCGTTAGGTTCATGGCTTGATTGCACGCAGTCTTTGCTGTAGTCGGTTGCACTAAGTAGTTTGCCCTCGATTGCCTCGTCAAGATTTTCCGCGCGAGTCTCGTTCATTCTTTCTTTGAGAATATTAGCCCGGATGATTTTGTTGAACCGAAGAAGCTTGTAAATGTACTTTTCGGTGATCTGCGGCTCTAGATCCTGCGTGACCCGAGGATATTCAGTCTCTTCAGTCATGTTCGGTTACCTCTTTTCTTTTGATCTTCAAACTCGAGAAGGAAAGCGACATTACAAGCCAAATGCTCCAAGTGGGCGAGACCCGACTCCGCGTCGACGCTGTTAGGATCTCGAAGGTACTCACACAGATGCCGCATGAGCGCATCTTTGTACCGCCACGGCTCGACTTGCTTCCAGTTGTCCGGAGATCCGTACTTCTCAGTGCCGTACGTCCTGACGCGTCCTACGGCCTCGATCAGCGACGGGGGGACGAGGGACAGACGATGCTTGCCCTGATCGTGTTTAGCTTGTTGGGCAGCTTCGACCGCCTCGGGCGCAGGCACAGGAGGAATACGGTTTTCTGATGTTTCCTTCATGGCTCCACCTCCTTCGGTCATTGGTAATGTTCTCATAGGGTTTCCTCCTCTACGCTGTAATACTTTCCTTGAGTTCCTGCATCGTCTTGATGTTCTTACCCTCGCACCTTTCCGGCCAATTTGCCCGGACTAAAGCAACTGCAAAAGGTGGCGGCACTGCATTTCCGCACCTAGCAACCTGCGCGGTTTTGGGATAGGCTTTCCCGGTGTAGTCATAATCGATGATGTAATCCGGCGGAAACCCTTGCGCATTGTATAGCTCCCTTGGTGTCAGCATCCGCATTCCGATGTCGCAAATTTGATACAGTTCTCCGTAAATCATCACGAGTCCAAATCGGTCTTTGCTGACTATGGTGTCTAGTGGCTCATTTAATGATTGTCCGGTACCTTGTCCGTAATATTTGATCAAAAACGCCTGTACCTGTGCTATGTGCTGACCTCTGGCCGTTATAGTTCCTACCGGATCAGTAACCTTTGCCCCGGTACTTGCGCCGTAGTAGTGCATCATGTAAGGAGCAATTACTGCATATCGATTTGATGTGTCGATTGTAAGTAATGGATCCGTGATTGATTGCCCTCTGGCCGTACTGTCGTAACTGTGGTATTGCGCCAGGTAGGGAGTAATCAGTAGATGTTCCTGCTTTGTTACGATTGTCGACAACGGATCCTCTGCAGATCTTGACCGGTCTTTGGAAAATCCTGTCTGACCAATCATTGCAATGTATGGTGTTAGCATTCCGTCTTTGTTTTGCTGTAAGATAAACGGCTTTGGATCATCGATCACAAACTTTTGTAATCCCCTGGCAATCCGATTCATCGTGTTTTCTACCAGCGGCTTCTTATGTCCAAGTGTTGTTGTGTATGTAGGATTTCCCCTTTCAAAGATCGACGGACACGGAATCGACCAATCAATTATTTCTGCTGCAGATCGGTAAGGGATTAACCCCGGCCCGTGTGTCGCTTTTGGCCAGACTATCGGCAGACCATCACACCGTGCGATCAGGAAAAATCTTCTTCTGCTTGTTGGCGCTCCGTAATCGCAGGCGGTCAGCTCTCTCCACTCTACGTCATACTCCAGATCTTGAAGTTGCTTAATGAATTTCTCGAAGGTCTTGCCTCTTTTCTTTTTCAAAGGATGCCTTTGACGGTTGAGCGGCCCCCATGTCTGAAATTCGGTTACATTTTCCAGACTGATGATTCTTGGTCTTACAGTTCCTGCCCACCTCAGGGCGATCCATGCAAGCCCTCTGATTGTCTTGTCAACCGGCTTCTTGCCTTTTGCCTTGCTAAAGTGTTTGCAATCAGGAGAGAAGTGTGCCCATCCAACCGGCCGACCTCGCGTTACGGTCTGCGGATTGATCATCCATATATCGTCTTGGTAATGCTCCGTGTAAGGGTGATTTGTTTTGTGCATGAGTATTGCATCCGGATCATGATTCACTGCGATATCTACCGGTTCACCGGTTGCCTGTTCAATTCCTGTTGACCATCCTCCTCCGCCGGCGAAGCAGTCAACTATGATTTCATCGATAAAATTAATTTGCTTCATGTTTCCTCCAGTTTCTCAATCCGCACGTAGATTCCCGGAATCTCAGCCCAAAACTTCTCAATGATCTCGCTGGCTACAATCGCATCATCTGTCCAGTACCCACAGGTCGTCATGCAATCCTTCAGTAGCTTGACCAGGTTATCTGTGTCCGGCTTCGTGGTCTTGTACTCGCCGTTGTGATGCTTACCTGTGATCTCGAAGCACCATTTCGTTACAAGCCTCAGTGCCCCAGTGTACTTTTGCTTTGGCGTGTTCTGCCCTAGATGTGCCATCAGCTTTGCTCTCACGGCTTTGAGCTCAGCACACTCATAAACAACAGGCTTGCCTTTCCTGACAGCGATCGACTTCTCCTGGTGCGTTTTGGTAGGTACCTGCATTGCCATGAAGAATTCGCAAACTGCTTTCGGGTCAATGTGTTCAAATTCGATCCCCTGCTTTTCAAGGTCTCCAAAAGTAAATTGGTAATCGGCAGGGTCACTCGAATACTCATCAGAAAGATCAACGCCCTGCTCCTCGGCTATTAGTTCTCTTTGCTCTTCACTCATTCCCACGATCTTTTCCCTCCTTTGTACTCTTGATCTACTGGCGCGTCATCCATCAGACCTCTCTCTGGCGTAAAATTCATCCAGAGACATTCCGTCCTTGACTGACCGGCCTCCGCTCTCGTGTTTTTTGTAACCTTGTACCATCCTGCCAACCCCAAGTCATAAAGATCACACGAGTATCCAGATATAACGATGTTTGCGTTCTGGCATTCTGTAATAATTTTTAAGAGTTTCAAGTGATCAAGATCATTCATTTCGTGTGTATACAGTCGGTTTTTTCGAGTATTTAACGGGTAAGGTGGATCAATATAAATTTGCGCCCCCGGCACGTCGAATTTTTTTATCAGACCAATACCATCACAACACTCAATCTGTGCATTCTTGAGACGTTTGCACGCTTCTACCAAAGTGTCTGGAAGGTTATTCCAAGCCCTCGTGCATACAGGTCCTTGCGGCGATACAGAGTGCTTAAATCCTGTAGCATATCTTTGACCCCCAGAGATTCCCTGCCACGATCGCACGAGGTACATTCTCGCTTTATCTATGTTGTTACTCGGTAATAGTGCTCTGCTTTTTTCGTACTCTGTTCTTGACCACGGTGTCAATTCGATTAGTTCGCAAAGTCTATCTGCCATACTCGGATTCCGTAAAACAGAAAACAAATTTACGACGTTGCCATCAATATCGTTGATCGTCTCAAGTCTGGACGGTTCTTTGTTGAGGAGCACGGCTGCAGATCCGCAGAATGGTTCAAGATAAACATCGTGTTTGGGAAAGTACTGAACGATCCAGTCAGCAATACGGTTTTTTGCTCCGGGGTACTTTAGAACTGCGTTCATACAATGCCTTTCTATGTATAGCTTTCGCGTTTTTGAAAAAAATCTCTTTGTCTCTGGGTGGTTGGGACACTCCGCAAGGGGGGCGGCTTCTTAGCCCCCTTGTGGTGTACCCATCCGAGACGGTTAGGGGGTGTGACAACAACGTATGTATGTAATACATAGATTTGGCACAGGTGTTTTGACATGTGACAACAACATAACTTTACGTATTTGTCACAGGTAAGCGCCAACCTGTGACAACAACATGAATTAATGTATTTGGCACAGGTACGTATCATAAAGGCCGTTGCTGTGACAAATGACATTTCACGTATTTGGCACAGGTATGATTCGGGTAACATAGCTTTCTTTTCCCTCAACTTTCTCAACGCTTAGTCCTCCGTGATCTTTAATTCGACGCCATGCAGTTCGTTTTGCAACACCCATTTCATTGGCCAAGTCTTCAACAGTAATCTGTTTCCCGTCCATTTCAAGAGATGCAAAGGCTATTTCCGTTTCATTGTGTTGTTCAACTCGCTTGATTGCAGGGTCTTTTCTTTTCTCCATTGCCCTCTGCCAAGGTGGCTTCTCACCGTCCGGCTCAACGTCCTTAAGGGAACCGATATCGTCGACGCGGTGTGTCGGGTAATCGAACCAGAGATTCAGTGGAGGGAACGTCGGAAACTCTCTGAGCGCGCCTTCGATACGCCAGGCTGATCTGCTTTCGACGTTGGATCTTGCTTCGGAAACGGCAGCTTTCAGTTTTTCGAACTGATCCGTGTTGAGAACTTTCTGGCAGTAATCAAGCATTGTTTTACTACTTAGTACATCGTCCTGTGAGACCTCGCTGTCCCAGTCACGGATATACTGCTCCAGGATGCTGATGCACGCTTTACAGACTGCTTTGTTCGTCTCCTGCTTCACAATCGCATCAGTCAGTTCGAGCTCTATCAGATCAAGCAGCACATCTGGATCCCGGGCAAACACTCCGGATCCGGATGATCTGTCCATGCTCTTCTTGCCGCCCTGGGCACCCTTGCTGTGATGATGACAGTAGATAACTGCTGTACCAAGGTCTGTGCATATTCGGTCAAACTGATTGCAGAAGTGAGCCATCTGGTCTGCGCTGTTTTCGTCGCCGGTAATGACCTTGTAGATAGGGTCAATAACAACAGCGATATAGTTTTTCTTCTGCGCCCTTCTGATCAGCTTGGGAGCGAGCTTGTCCATGGGTACCGACTTGCCACGCAAATTCCAGATGTCAATGTTCGAGACGTTCTTAGGTGCCCATCCGAGCGCAGTGTAAACGTCCTTGAATCGATGTAAGCAGCTGGCCCGATCGAGCTCGAGATTCACGTACATGATCTTTCCCTGAGCACAGTCCCAGTTGAGCCACCTCTTGCCCTCTGCAATCGCGCAGCACAGTTCGATTAATGCAAACGACTTACCGGCTTTAGAAGGTCCTGCTATCATCATCTTGTGACCTTGTCGGAGAACGTTATTGATGAGCGGAGGAGACAGCTCCGGAAGATTGTCCCATATCCCATCCAAACTCTCAGGCTCCGGAAGATCGTCGTTGATTCCTTCGATCCATTCGTGCCATTCAGCCCAGGACTCTTTTCCGATATTGGTGTCAACAAGGAACTGTTTCTGACCGTTACGCATGACACCAGGCATCCGGGATAATCTGGACGGGTTGCGGTTCTGACTATCAATTTTGAGGCCGTTCTTCTGGCAGACGTTATAGAGATAATCAACGCGAACGCGGTACTCGTCGTAATTGGCTGCATCGACTTTTACAATGGCATGAAGACTCTTCTTCCCGCTATGTACGAGGCATGCAACAGGGAGCTCCAACTCACGTATAATCGCATTCTGTTTCTCGATTTCCATCGTGTCAGATTCAACGAGAGCGTACCGGAAATCCGTAACGTTCTCATTTTTGCAGCCTTGTCCATCCAAAGGGTTGAATCGAATCCAGGCCCCTACTTCTGATTTATAGTCACCAAGTACAGAGCCTATGTCCCCTTTGCACTTACTAAGCTGCTGAATGAGTTCTCCGGCCGTCCTGTCCCAGCACCCCTTTGTTGGAAAGTACTTTCCGTCTTTCTCCCAACTATCAGTGACATAGCCAACATTTTCGGTTGATTGAAAGAGAATGCTTAGGTATTTGATTAAATCAGCTGCAGGATTCCAAGTGTCAGGTACATTAATTTCTTTGTCCTCAATCCAGTTCTTGTTAACAATGACAAAGTCGTCTTTGTTGTCTCCAATTACATCATTCCAGTCGAGTTCATGGCCCGCTTCACGCTCTGGTTCCCATCCATGGTCCTTAGCCAGCTGAACAATGGTACCGGCGGTAACAGGTGTAGTTGATCCATTGAAGGATCCCCATTTTTTGAAGCACTCGCCCGGATGATACCTGGCTGTATCCCGTCTGCTCCACTCGTCCCAATCAGCGGCCGTATACCCCCCATGTTTTAGAGCCATCCCTACTGACGCCCATTCTTGATAACAAAGCAAAGAGGGATCGATATAGTTCATAATTTCAAGTACGTCTGTCTTCTCCATGCTTTATTCTCCCTTATACGATTGAGGATTTATGTCCTTGGGGACTCCCCAACCGTTAGCTGCTATTCTATCGATAAGTTTTCGAGCGCCTTCGAACTGCCAGGTACCAACGTGCTGGAATCCTCTGCCTTCAAGGAATCGTATTTGTTTTGGTGTGGTGAGACCTTCCTCGCGACGTTTGTCCAGACGTTCCAAAAGCTTTGTAGCCTTTCCGGCGTTGTCGATCTGATCAGGAAGGATCCCGAGCCTCTCAAGTGTTTCCACTTGTTTCTTGGATGGAGGAGAGCACTCCCAACCGAATGCAGGGACATAGCTTGATAGATCTTCTGCTTGGATGCTCATTTCGAACTGCAGAGGATCCACCAGTTTTTTCTTCCGGTGCTTCATTTCCTGCAGGAGTTTGGCCAAAGCCTCTTCACGCTGGGAAACGACATCCTCGGTCGCTTTTTCTTCGGCAGCTTCGATGTCTACGGGACAACCTGCAGCTTCGATGTTCTCGGTCATTTTCTGGGCAACCTCTTCGTTTTCACAGATCAGGTGCGCCGGGTGACAGAGTTCGTGACGTTCGGTATGCCATAAAAAATCAAGAAGAAGAAGATCATCTTTCCCTGGATACAATCGGGTACCGCGCCCCACCATCTGGCTGTATAGGCTGCGGATCTTTGTCGGGCGAAGAACAACGATACAATCAACCGATGGACAGTCCCAGCCTTCTGTGAGGAGCATGGAATTGCAGAGAACGTTATACTTTCCAGCATCAAAGTCAGCGAGGATCTCAGCACGATCAGTACTCTCTCCGTTGACTTCGGCTGCCTGAAAACCTTTTTCCTGTAGAATGTCTCTGAATTTTTGGGATGTCTTGATGAGGGGAAGAAATACAACAGACTTGCGATCCATACAGTAATTAACCATTTCATCAGCAATTTGATGAAGATATGGATCAAGTGCGGTACCAAGGTCAGCAGCTTTGAAGTCTCCGGCCTGTTGTCCTACTCCAGTAAGATCAAGAGTGAGCGGCAACGTAAGTGCTTTTATTGGACTAAGAAAACCTTCCTTGATTGCCTTGGGGAGTGTGTACTCGTAGGCCAGCGACTCAAAGTACGAGCCAAGATTCTTCATATCAGATCTGTCAGGAGTTGCAGTAACTCCCAGAACACATGCTTCACTAAAATGTTCCATAACTTTCAAATAGCTATCTGACAAGATATGATGTGCTTCATCAACGATAATGCAATCGAAGTAATCTGCTCCGAATTTTACTAGCCGAGAGTCTCGCATAAGTGTTTGAATGCTCCCGACTGTTACCCTGTACCAGCTATCAAGACATGTTTCCTCGGCCTTTTCAACAGAACACTTTAGACCTGTAGACAGGAATAGTTTTTCAGAGGCTTGGTCTAAGAGTTCGCTTCTATGGGCTACTATTAACACCCTCCCGCCGTCTCTTACTACTTCTTCTGCAATCTTCGTAAAGACTATTGTTTTCCCGGTACCTGTTGGCAATACCAGCAGAGTGCGCTTCATTCCTTTCTTCCACTCCCCCTGAATTGCATCGACAGCTTCAACTTGGTATTTTCTTAATTGCATTGCTCCATCCCCCTCTGTGGAGTTGCTGCGATTCTCTCCATGCTCCAACCGTTTTCAACGCGATGTTGTAATGTTGGATAAGATAACTTAAGGAGGTCGGCAAGCTCCGCCATGGTCAATTTCTTCCCGTTGTACTCAAAAACTCGATTTCTTGAAACATTATTCGCCTGAGTTTTCGCATCAACCCAGCGACAATTCGCCGGGGAATATCCTCCATCGACATTAATTCGATCAATTGTTAGAACATCGTCATATCCGCTCATCATTGCCCATTGTCTAAAAGTGGAATAATCCGATTCCCATTCCGAACATACCGTTATTCCTCGACCACCATAATGGGAATATCTCTTATTTGTTGGATCATTACACCTACGCTTCATGTTCTTCCATGTCTGGTAAAGTCTCTCTTTGTTTGAGTATCCATGCTTTATCTTTTTACATCCGCAGCTATGCGTGTGGCCAGAGAGTAGGGAGTCTGATTTTACTGAAACCAGACTCCCACATTCGCATCGGCAATCCCATTTAACAACCGGCTTTTTGCCATTTCCGGAATCATTGGAGCGGTGGAGGACAGTGAGTGAACCGAATTCCTGACCAATTAGGTCATTCTGTAGTTTCCCACTCATGATTAAAAACTCCCCGCCACAAACGGCTGTTCCTCTTTCGGATAGAACTTCTTGATGTCGTTCGACTGGCGGTCTTCGCCATCATCATTCTTCCAGTCACGTACTGCAATTTTGCAGCGACCAGTAGAGCCAGGAACAGAAGACCAGTTCATGGATAAAGCTTCCCCATGTTTCTTCTGACCAATGGCCCCAAAGAACGCAGAAAGCATTCCTTCAGTGATGGTGTGCAGGAACAGGTTGTGCGTCAGGGTAACCTTACTGCCCTCGGCATCAGTAATCTCGAGTGTGATAACTGCTTTGTTGCAAGGTGGAAGCTTTGCGGATCCTCCGTGTCTTCCACGTTCAAAGCCTGTTACGGTAAAGTCGTAGTCACCTGCAGGAAGTAAGATAAAGTCACTTTCCTTCTCGATTGAGTCTTCCCAGTCCAGTTCTCTTCCAGTATTGTCAGCCATTGTAAAAATCCTCCTATTGTTTATTTAGTTGATCGATTTGACAGAATGAACGAATAGACTTGCGGCCAGGCGCCTACTAGGCAGCCGGCGATGTATTTAGGATCGTACTTAGAAATTGGGGTATTGGCAGGGTAAACGCCTCTTTTGCTTACCGCGGTCTGAATCTCTTCGC